>Ga0101944_10000034_pt1 | contig 549504 bp, 430 predicted proteins | sample DewCreD2012metaG_FD_75245 | JGI IMG/M metagenome (GOLD analysis project Ga0101944, IMG submission 75245) | Hot spring sediment bacterial and archeal communities from British Columbia, Canada, to study Microbial Dark Matter (Phase II) - Dewar... ...
CTGGAACTTTGAACCTTGAACATTCTCTTCGACCTTTGCCGGCATGCGGCTACCGGCCATCGGCCACCCACTTTTTACCTGTAACCTGGAACTTTGAACCTTGAACCTACTCTTCGCCCTTTGCCATTTGCGACCATGCGACCGGGCGACCACACGACTGTGCGACCGGGTGGTTTATTATACTTTTTTTCGCAAAGTCGCCTCTTCGTTCTCAAACCATCTCTCACCTCTCACGTCTCACCTCTTATCTCTCACGTCTCAATGCTCTTGTCAGGTCCTGAAAATCCTGTACCTCGACGAAACAATCATCAGGATGGCAAGTAAAACGAAAAGTCCTATATTCCCTGCCAGGTAGGCATAGTCCTTGAGGGCCAGCAGGATAAAGACAAAAAGGTATAGTGTTGAAAGCAGGCCGGCTACAAGCAATACAACCCATCTCCTCCCTGTCAGCGAGTTGAAAAAATAGCTCAGCAGGGCAATGGTGGCAGAGGAGGCAGTCAGATATGCCGGGTTAAAACCTATATGCTCACTGAGGGCACTGAGCAGCGAGAAGAAAAGTATCAGGGCCCCCGCAACGAGCATGTAGTAGACGATATGTATTCTTTCCGATGAACGCACTTCTATGAGAATAAGCACAAAGAAAGTCAGGAGTATGAACAGTATCCCGTATTTGGCACTTCTTTCTGCTTTCCGGTAATGGTCAACCTCCAGCATCAGGGTTACCCCGAAAGAGTCGTTCTCAGGTGAGAAACCGGCTCCGGTCCATACCTGTGGGAAGCTTCTGTTAAGATGTGTCACTTCCCACTTTGCAAAGAACCCGTCCTTCGACACAGTTCTCTCCACCGGCAGAAAGTTTCCGCCGAAGGATGGAGCGGCCCAGGGCGAGGAGATGGTTATTCTTGTTGTTTTACCCGTAGGAGAGAAAAAGAGCGCCTCGCTGCCGTTGAGGTCAAGCTTCATGCTGAAACTCCTTTCCGTGGATTCAGGATTAGCGCCCGGAACCCCTGTCCTGAAGGAGATACCGCTGCTGAATATGTCTTTCTGGACTGTTCCGGGCTCGGCCGGCAGATCCTTTTCTCCATACTTTAAAATAATGTCGCCGCTCAGACCCTTGTTATCAGTCACCCCCAGTGTCAGATATGCCTGGTTCCAGTCGTACCTGTAACCTTCAAAACCGTCAGTACCGGAAAGGCTGAAATTGCCCGATATATCAATGGAAGAACGGTATATGACGGTTTCATAGATTCCACGATACCTGATTTCGGGAATTACGGAAGCTTTTACATTCAGGTTCTCCGGCAATATATGAAGTGTTGTGGTCAGTACATTCAAACCGTTTTCCGTTGTCTTCCTTCCCGGTACATTAAGTACAGGTCCTGTTATAATCTGTGGTAAAGCCCAGCTTTTACCCACTTCGGTGCGCGCTTCTCCGGCATACTTTGCTCTTTCCTTAATTATTTCACGCACAAGCTCGATCGGGATCAGCAATAACAATCCAAGGAAGCCGAGGATGACCATTTTAACGGTGAGAGATTCGAGAAGATTCTCCGGAAATTTTTTATTTGATTCCATATTAATTGATTTATTTTTTCTGTTTTAATAGTTCTTCCAGCGCGTTTATATGGCTTCTGAAACTTTCAGTTCCCCGGGCTGTGACGCGGTAAACAGTATTAGGTTTTTTATTCAGGAACCGTTTCTCCGAAATTATATACCCTGCTTCTTCGAGTGCATGAAGATGGGAGGCAAGGTTTCCGTCGGTGACCTCCAGGATATCCTTAAGTGTCCTGAAGTCAGCCTGACTGTTTACTGTCAGTATCGACATAATGCCCAGTCGTACCCTGCTTTCAAATGCCTTGTTGATATTTGAAAGAAGATCTTTCATCCTTTATATTTGAAGTACATGAATGTACCGTAGGCAATATGAAGTATCCCGAAGCCGAAAACCCACAATGCGAAGGCATACCCCGGCAGAATAAGGCATAAAAGACCTGTAGCTATCTCCAATATGCCAAGACCGAATATTTCGCCAAGTGTGAATTTTGCGGCATTGACGAGACTCAGCCCGTAAAAGATAAGTGTTGATGCAGCCACTATACTACCTTCCATCCGTCCAAGTGTAAGAATTATAAATAATCCTCCTGCTACCAGAGGGATTGAAAGATTAAGAAACAGTCTTGCCGTAACAGGAGTCCATATCCTGCTACCCTTTTTCCTTGCCTTTCTCCATGAAAAGAAGAGAGCAGAAGATATGGCGAGTACCAGTACTGCTGCAGCATCTGCAAGCAGAAGTGAAAAGGTTTTGCCGGGTAGCTCAGGCAGGGTTACGTTTTGGATGATATTTGCGGCATTTATTACAGGTCCGTTAATAATAAATTTCGCCGCCAAGGCTCCGGCGATCGCAATAATTCCGGCCGAAATACCGGAAAGGCCGCTGAGTGACAGGAAGCGGGTAGACTGCTCCATGATGCTTTTAATGACTTTTATGTCATCGATGGGATGATTATTCTTTTCCATACTTGTATATTCAAAGTACTATGAAATACAAAGTATGTAAATAAAAAAATATTTTCATAACAATTTTTGAAAAAAAAAATTCAGAAAGCCGGTTTTTGATGTGGTTTTTGCTTCTCAGCGTTAAAAACGGACGGCGGAAGAGTGGAGAGAATGGCAGAACAATCATTTTAGATTTTGTTGAACACATCAGAAAACAAAACATAAAGTGAATATTATGGAGAAAGGCTTTGTGGGGTGTACCGAGATCCCTGCCCGACTGACTGCGTCAGTGGTCATGCGGGGGATCAGTGTAAGTGGGGCGTACTGGGATCGAACCAGTGACCTCTTGCCTGTCAAGCAAGCGCTCTGAACCAGCTGAGCTAACGTCCCTCGTTGTGCAAATATAATGTAAATTCACATCTTTGTAATGGTAATCAAAATACAAGGATGAAAAAAATTTTTCAGATTTTGATATGGCTGGTATGCTTAATGATCATCGTAATAATCAGTAAAACATTATTATTGAGGTCACTACAGGGGAAGTATGAAGCACCCTCACAGATTTCTTTAAGCAACGAAAGTGTAAACCGCCTCGCTTCTGCCGTCAGGTTCCCGACTGTCTCCTACGCAACTGATTCACCGGTTGACACGGCTGCCTTTGAGGGATACATGGATTTCCTCAGGAACGAATATCCGCTTGTACATTCAAAGCTCGGGATGGAGGTTTTTAATCATTTCAGTATGCTTTTTACCTGGGAAGGTAAGAATAAATCGGCCGGAGCAATGGTATTGATGGCTCATTATGATGTTGTGCCTCCGGGAGATACGACTTACTGGGAGAAGGGTCCTTTCTCCGGTATCAATGACGGAACATACATCTGGGGGCGCGGCACTCTCGACGATAAAGCTTCAATGATTTCAATTTTTGAGGCTGTTGAGAGACTCCTTTCCGAAGGCTTCGTTCCGGAGAGAACAATTTATCTGTCCATCGGCCACGATGAGGAGATCAGTGGTACAAGGGGAGCAGAAAAAATAGCAGCGGCACTTAAGGAGAGAGGAGCAAAGGTGGAATTTGTTCTCGATGAGGGAATGGCTGTAACAAAAGGAATGGTGCCGATGATAGATAAGCCTGTGGCACTGATAGGAACTTCCGAGAAAGGATATATCTCAGTCAGGTTATTCTGTGAAATGCCCGGCGGACATTCGTCCACTCCGGAGAAAGAATCGGCTTTAACGCTTGTTACCGGGGCCGTGGAGAGGCTTAATAAAGACCAGATGAAACCACAACTTTCAGGTCCGGTGAAAGATTTCATAAGATATGTTGGTCCTGAAATGCCATTTTACGCAAAGGTAATTTTTGCCAACACCTGGCTCTTTAAACCCTTGCTCCTTGGTATATATACCGGAAGTGCGTCGGGTAATGCACTTGTACGAACCACCACCGCTCCCACTATAATTAATTCAGGTGTAAAGGATAATGTAATTCCCTTTACGGCAGAGGCTGTAGTGAACTTCAGGATTCTGCCCGGACAAAGTTCAGCCGATGTTATTGAGCATGTAAAAAGAACCGTTGCTGATGACAGGATCGTTATTGAACCATCAGGAAATTTTATCAATGAGCCGGCGCCTTATTCTCCTACAAATACAGCAGGTTTCAAGGCCATATTTACGACCATAAGGGAGACATATCCGGAGGCTGTTGTTGCTCCGACAATCACGCTTAGTGCCTCCGACAGCCGTCATTTTTCAGTGGTTACTGAAAATATCTATCGTTTTGCTCCGCTGATGATGACATCGGAAGATATGTCACGTGTCCACGGCCTGAACGAAAGAGCAATGATTACCGATTACCTTCGGGGAATATCTTTCTATTACAGGCTGATAAAGAATTCGCAAAAAATCTGAATCTGCCTGAGTATTACGTGATGTAATTCTTTAGCCTGAAACCATCACCGCCGGCAGTTTCAGCAGTCGGCATGTCATTCCGGGTCCTCAATGGTCTCACCTGCCTGGCGCGGCCTGTTTCTGCGGTCTTTTTCGTTGATATTATTGGCATCCATAACCCACAAACCCCTTCCGTGAGTTGCAATAACTATCATATTATCGCGCGGATGTATTATCAGATCGTGTACATAGGCAAACGGAAGTTTACCGAGCACATCCCATTTTTCACCTCCGTTTTTGGTTACATATACTGCGCCGTCTGTTCCGGCATAGAGTATATCCTGATTCACGGGGTCTTCTCTGATAACATTCACCGGGCCCACCGGTATATTACCTGAGATGTCCTTCCATGTTGTGCCAAAATCAGTTGATTTCCAGATATATACCTGAAGATCGTCATCCCTTCTTCCTGTCTGTGTCATATAGACTGTACCAAGGTTATATCTGGAGGCTACTATTCTTGAAACAAATTTTTGTGGTACAGCCCCGTTCCGGATCTCGGTCCATGTTTTACCGCCATCCTTTGTTCTCCACACCCTTCCGTCGTCAGTGCCTGCATATATCAGACCTGGTCTCAGGGGTGATTCATCAATAACCGAAACAGTCTGGTAATTAATATCACCTCTTTTTTTCGGGTCGTTATATGAAAGGTCGGGGCTGATGATCTCCCATGTGTCACCTGCGTCCTTCGACATAAGAACATACTGCATACCATGGTAAATTATTGAAGGGTTATGTGGAGATATCAGGGTAGGAGCATTCCATTCACCTCTCAGAGGAGTTTCATCCGGATAGGTAGCCGGAAGAAGGCTTTTTGTACCGGAAGGATAGGTGTCAATTTTTCCCCTCGACAGCTGGCCGTAAAATGAGCTGGCATAGATGGTATTGTTATCCTCGGGGTTTATTGCATGCATACTTCCTTCAGCGCCAAGTATGTTTTTAAATTCCTGCACCGGGACCCTGTCACGTCCCCTTGAAAGATCGACAGGTGCATAGAAACTGTGATGATCCTGGATTGAGCCGAAAACCCGGAAAGGAGTGCTGAAATCGTATGCCACGTTATAGAACTGTGCAAGAGGGAGGGGTTCGATAGGGTATTTCCATGTTTTTCCCTTATCGTATGAGATTGTAATTCCGCCGTCCTGTGCATTGAGGAGATAGTTTGGATTGTCAGGATCAATCCACAGTCCGTGATGATCGGCATGAGGTCCTCTTAACTGCCTGAAAGTTTTTCCTCCGTCGGTTGACTGGTTCAGGTTTATACCGAGGGAATAGATTGTGTTTTCATCGACGGGATCGACTCTGATTTGTCCGAATACCCATCCGTAGGTACCGGAATGGTGTTCCATATAGGTTTTCTGGTCAGGAGTAAGTCCGCTGACCTGTTTCCATGTTGCACCGGCATCATCACTCCGGTAAACGGTAGCTCCCTTTATCACGTCGGCTCTTGGTCTGCCGTAGGAATCTACTTCTCCTGGTTTGGCTTTGTATGCTATTTCATAGTTGTCGACGAGGGCATAGAGTATATCAGGTTTTGTAAGGCAAAGGTCTATACCTATCCTGCCTCGGTGATTTTCTGAAGGAAGTCCTTCATTGATCTTTTTCCAGGTGTTTCCCCCGTCGGTTGATTTCCAGATACCGGATCCCTTTGTGGTTTCATAGGTTCGGGGATCATTCCATTTTAGTCTCATCCTTTCCCATGTAGTACAGTAAATTACATCCGGGTTTCTCGGGTCGAGAACCAGGTCGGAGGCACCGGTATTAGGATCGATATAGAGGATTTTATTCCATGTTTTACCGCCATCTGTTGTTTTGAAAAGACCTCTTTCGGGGTTAGGGGTCCATTCATGACCGGATGCAGCAACGTAAACTATATCTGTATTGCGCGGATTTATTCTGATTCTGCTTATGGTGAAAGTATTTTCGAGGCCCATATTTGACCATGTTTTGCCTCCGTCTGTTGTTTTAAAAACACCGCATCCGGCATTTGAACTTCTGAAGATGTTTGCTTCCCCTGTTCCGACCCACACTGTTTCAGGGTCTTTCGGGTCGATGGCTATATCTCCTGTTGAGGCTGTTGGCATCTCCTCGAATACCGGGGTGAATGTGGTTCCCTCATTGGTTGATTTCCATACTCCTCCCGAAGCAGATGCTACCCAGATAGTGTAATTCTTTCCTCTGGGGGTTATTGCTTCAATATCTGTGCATCGTCCGCTGATATTGGTTGGTCCGATATACTGCCATGCGAGATCCTTGTAGGGCGAATTCCGGGTCATTACCGTTTGCTTTTCAAACAGCTTAACCTTTTCCTGCCCTGATAAAACGGGTTGTTTGACCTGCGAAAAGGCCATAGCCGGCATTAATAAAATTAAAGAAGCAACAGCTGATGATTTAATCAATGTAAAGTTCATATCGATGAGGTTTTTATTAAAGGTATAAAAATAACCTATTTTGGATAGATGAAAAAAATTTTTGGCCAGGGTCTGAAATTTCGTCTTTCAGTTCATACGCGGAAGTGAAAAGAGAAATTCTGTACCTCCGCCTGATTTACTGCGGACAGATATTTCTCCCTTATGCAGAAGGATGGCATTTTTAACTATGGCAAGGCCGAGTCCGGTTCCTCCGCTTTTTCTTGAGCGGCCTGAGTCGATCCTGTAGAATCTTTCAAAAACGCGCGGCAGGTGTTTTTCCGGAATGCCTATTCCGTTATCGGAAAAGGAGAAATAAAAGTACCTTTTGTCGCGGTTGTAAACCTTTATGCTAATTGTTGTTCCTTCACCTGCATAGTTGACAGAATTCTCCATAAGGTTCTGGAAAACAGATATAATCAGTGATTTATTTCCTTTAATGATAATGTCATCATCTATGTCGGCCTCAACTTTCATATTCTTTGACTGGATAGCCGACTTGAAATTATTGCTTACATCTTTAACTATCTTTCTGATTTTTACCCTTTCGGTCTGGAAGCTGCCAGCCGATTCCTCTATTTTGTTGAGCAGCGATATATCGTTTATAAGAAAACCGAGCCTGTCAGTCTGGGCAATTGCCTTTTTAATGAAATATTTATAAGTTTTTCTATCCATCTCCGGGTCATTATAGAGTGTTTCGAGGTATCCCTTCACTGAAGCAACCGGAGTTTTAAGCTCGTGTGCAATATTGGACGTCATCTGCTGTTTGATGATCCTGTTTTTTTCGGTTTTGGTTATATCGCTTATAATTATTTCAAAAGTGCGGTCGTTGAAAACCACACATTGTATATTATAGTATTTTCCGTTATTGCTTACGTTGTATTCGGTTTTCCTGATGTCTCCCTGGGTTGTAAGTGTACTCAACGCAGTATCAAGAAACTCCCTTGTCTGTACAAACTCCGGGATTCTCAATATATCTGACGGCAACAGTGAAAGTTCTCCTGTCAGCATTGTCATGTAGTGGGTGAAATGATTATTTGAAAAAATTAATTCCTTGTCTTCCGAGAAGAAAGCTATTCCTTCGTTAAGGGCATTCAGATGGCTGAAAAGTTTTTCCCGTTCATTTGACAATTCGTTTTTTGTCCGGAGCAGATTATTGTACATTTCAAGGATTCTGGCACCTATGATACCGATTTCATTTTTCGGGAAGTCTGTTCTGAAGGGTTTCTCGCTGCCAAGGCTCAGGGCAAAATCTTTCAGTCCCGTGACAGCTTCTCCGAACCTGTTGGTTACTATAAAAAGTACAAATCCGAGAGCAATAAAAAACACAAGAATTATAACCAGAAACAGGAGTTTTGCTTTAAGGAAGTTTGCGACGTTTATATCGTAAACTACGGCAACCCTTATAAAACAGGATTTGAATTTCTTTGCGAGGTAATAGTAATTGTTGCCGGTGGTGCCGGAGGTTCTCACAACTGTTCCGAAATCTGAACTTCCGGCCTTAATGATCTCTGGCCGGCCGGCATGATTCTCCATGGTTTTCCAGTCGGGCACGCTGCTGTCATAAAGGACTGTTCCGGTATTATCAACTACGGTAATTCTGAGGTTTTGCTGCGGAAGAAGTTTAACCAGGGAATCTATTTTCCCGTACTCGCCCGTATCCGGAATTCTGTTAAATAAGATATAGTTGTTTACGATTTTTGCAACATTCAGCAATTCCTCATTAAGTGTCGAAATCCGGTAATCTTTCTCCCTGGAATACAGATATCCGAGTATGAGAATCGCAACGAAGAAGAAAACGGCTGAATAAAAAAACAATAGGTTGTTCCTGAACCTGTTGGTTGAAGCCATTTGTTAATAAAATAATATCAGAATTCTATATAATAACCGTAACCTGTTTTATTTTTCAGAGATGATCCGTATTCTCCCAGTTTTGACCTGAGTCTTGTAATATTTACATCGACGGTCCTTTCAGTAACAATTACATCACTTCCCCAGACTTTCTCAAGAATATTTTCCCTTGAAAAGACTTTGCCGGGGTTATCGAGAAGCAGCCGGAGAATCTCATATTCCTTTTTGGTAAGTTCAACTTTTTCGTCGTTGATAATAAGCCGTTTACGGTGAGTGTCGAGTTCAATTTCACCGAATTTAAGGATGGCAGACTGTTTCTTTTTCTCATTTCCGGCCCTTTTAAGTACAGCCTTTATCCTGGCCGAAAGCTCATTTATAGAGAAGGGTTTCGGAATATAGTCATCGGCTCCGAGACTGAAACCTGTCAGTATATCATTCTCGCTTTCCTTTGCCGTAAGAAATATTATCGGTGTCTCGATCTTTTTTTCTTTCCTCAGGATATCGGCAAATTTAAAACCGGAAATGTGGCCCATCATCACATCCAGAAGGATAAGGTCAAATTCTTCCAGAGGTCTTTTGAGGGCCTCCTCTGCTGAGTGGGCGATTTCAGTATTATACCCTTCACTGATAAGGTTGTATTGCAGAATCTCGCAGAGATCCTCCTCGTCATCAACTATCAGTATTTTTTTATCTTTCTTCTCCATATAAAAATAACATGTGGGCTGTAATCTTAATATCTCAATGAATATAAATATTTTGCCTCAAATTTACTATAGTTTCGGCAAGATTCTGTTAAAAAAAAGTTACAAAAATCAGAAAGGATTCACCGGCTGCAAAAAGAAAAGGGGACGCATGTTTTGTCCCCTTTTACCGGATTAAACTAATATCACCTGAAGGGAGGAATTAGTTTCATCTTAAATGGCTATTCCTTTTTCATATTTTAAAAGATGGAATAGCTGAACCTGACCTGGAAGGTAATTCCGGGTTCAAGTTTGGTAAAGAAGGGATCGGTCACATTAAAAGATTTGAATACCGATTCCTTCTTGTCGTTGAGAATATTTTCAACTTTCAGGCCGATCACGGCTTTATTATCTTTTCCGAAGCTTTTGTTTGCGTTGAAATTCAGGCTGTGAAACGGCATGGAATAGATATCAGGCAGATCGGCTATTCCTACATATTGCAGCGTCATTCCCTGTACGTTGTAGTACAATCCCGCTTCAAAGCCGTTAAAGAATCCTTTCTCTTCTCCGTTGTAGGTCAGACCGGCATTTATAATGTATGGTGCCTGTCCGGCCATCACTCTGTACCTGCTTATTGTCTGACCGGTGCGTGCATTTTCGACCCTGGAGAGGTATTCGGTTGAACTCAGCTCAATCTGCGACCGGGTAACTGACGCATTACCGGCGATGCTTAAACTGCTGAGAGATTTGCTTATAAAGCCAAAGTTCTGACGTAATTCAACTTCGGTTCCGTATACTTTCCCGTCTCCCACATTTCTCGGCTGGAAAGAACCTGACTGGGTTGCAAACTGAACAACTTCAATGGGGTCGGTAAAACTTTTATAGAATCCGCTCACAGAAATCATCTGCCCCTCTTTCATAAACCATTCCCAGCGGATGTCAATGTTGTCTATATAACTGCATCTCAGGTTACCGTCCCAGTATTTGATACCAAGGTTTCTGTTTTCATCCATAAACATACCGCCGACAAAAGTTCTGTTGCTAACCGGGTCAGATATTTCCGCAAACGACATCTCCTTGAATGATGGCCGTGCAATTGTTTTTGCAAAGGAAATCCTCAGATTCTGGTTGTCCATCAGGTTATAAATCAGGTTAAATGACGGGAAGAGGTTTGTCTTATCAAGCACCTTTTCGTTGTTCAGGACTTTTGTTCCGAGCTGGTCCTGGCCAGTGTATCTCTGTGAAAAATGTTCAAGCCTGATTCCGGCAATGGTTTTGAACTTTTTTGTAAGTCCTATTTCTGCGGTAACATACCCGGCGCTGTTGTTGGATGTGGCATCAAACTTATTCGGGTTTACCGGGACGAAGTTAGCCTCGTAGGTAGTGCCGCTTGTCGTATTTGTACCGTTAAGGGGCCATAGATTCTGAGGGAAGAATATTTCATCGGGGTTGCCTGTGAGGGAAACATTCCGGATATTGAAAGCATATTTTTCGATTTCAAACACTCTGTGTTTATATGTATGGCCTCCCCCGAGTCCGAATTTAGAGTTATGCCCGTTGAATTTAAATTCCTTTGAAATATGCAGCACTCCCGCGAGGTTGAATTCCGAAAGGGTTCTCCATATTCTTTCAGGAAAGCCTCCTTCAGTATTTATCCGCAGAGATTGTCCGTCGGTGACATATCTCAGAAATCTGGTATCCGGGTCGCTGATATTGGAAAAGGTTGGGGATAGTTTCCAGATTATGTCGATTTTTGGTCCGATGAAAGTTGTACGGCCATCCAGTAATATATTGGTAAGGGATCTCTGGTTGTATTCAAGATTATGCTGCAGGCCTGTGAAGTTGCTGCCTTTCTCAGAGCCTTCATAATCGAAAATACCGGCTTTTGATTCGCCGTTCTGCAGGTGCAGGAAGTTAAGGCGGTATTTTGATTTCTGTGTCTTAACGGCTAACCCGGCAAGTCCGCTGATCATTACGCTGCTTACCCCGAAATCCCCGACCTGGAATTCACGGACCTCGAGTTCGTTGATATCGGGATTGGCTGACATTCCGTAACGCCCGTATTCTGCGTTCTTGTAGAATTCGGTATTGCTTTTATATGATAAACCGAAGTTATAACCAAGGGTTATTTTGTTAAGAGGTATCTGATTTCCTGCTGTGGCGCTGAATCCGTAATCCATAAAACTGTTCTTTTTCACTGCAGCCATGGTTGGACTGAAACCTGCGAGTATCTCTCTGTAGCGCAGGCCTGCATCACCTTCGGGGTTGCTTATTACGCTTGCAAAGAAAGGAATATCAGAGGATGCCGGTATCCTGCGTGTTCCGTCGTCAAATCCCAGCCAGTCATAGCGTCCACCTTTATAGGTGAGATAATCACCCGTGAAATGAAAATCAGGGTTGTATCCTGCAGTCAGTGAGAAGTTGATTTTCTTCCTGTCAGGAAAATCGCGGGTTGCAATATCGACCACGCCTCCTGTGAAATCGGCCGGGAGTTCTGCAGTAAATGATTTATAAACCATAATGTTATCTATTACTGATGCAGGGAAAAGGTCCATCTGCATGGTATTGCGGTCGGGATCAAGGCCCGGGATATCGACCCCGTTAACAATTGTTTTTGTGTATCTGTCGCCGAGTCCTCTGATGAATACGTATTTTCCGCCCTCTACCGACACGCCTGTGATTCTCTTCATTGATGCTGCTGCGTCAGAATCACCTGTCTTTTTTAAGCTGGAAGCAGAAATGCCATCGACCACATTGGGGGAATTCATCTTCATGTTCAGCATTGCAATCTCGTTGTTTCTGGTCATGCTGGCAGTGACAACCACTTCAGACAGACCAAGGGCAGCTTCTTTAATCCTGAGATTATCAAGGAGGGTAACCTGACCGGCAATAACCTTAACATCATTAATAATCGTGGTTTCATAGGAAACAAAAGAGAGTTTCAGTGTATAGGTTCCGGCAGGAAGACTTATGTTGAATTTCCCGTCCAGATCACTCATTGTCCCTTTGCCTGTACCTTCAACGACAACAGTCACGCTCATCATGGGTTCTCCACGTGAGTCATCGTAAACAGTTCCTCTGATAATACCGTTTTGGGAAAAAAGGGAAATGGCTGAAGTAAAAAATACTGTAATAAAAAGTGTAAATAGTTTTTTCATGATTTTCAGGTAATATTAAGTTATTATAAAAAGCCCGCAGTGTCCGGCACACTGCGGGCTTAAGATTATTTTAGAAATCTGTTAACTTGTTTGCTACTGAAGCCCATGACCAGCCTGCAAATTTTGTTTTATCGGCTCCTACGGTTTTTGTGGATGATGTAACAGCTGTTGCATGCACGTGTGTTCCGTTAAGGAATATAGAACTAAGTGGCGTGGCTGTATTTTTCGGTACTATCTCAAGCCTATCAAACGAGAGTATTCCGTTTGCAAAGTTATCCTGAGTTGCTGTACCACTGAGGGTAAGGTCGCCTTCACCGGCGGGTACATCGGTTATAGGATCGGGAAACCCGAAGAAAAATATTTTCTCGAATAAGCCTCTTGCACCGGCCCTGAAATCACCAAGTTCAGCATTAACAGCTCCCTTTACTGAACCATTTCTGACAGTATGTGCATCAAGCATTGTTCCTTCCGGACCGTCAATTTCAAGAGCATGGTCAGTTCCGTCACCGCAGATAACAATGAAATTATCGAGTGTTCCGCCCCATGACTGGTCAGTATCAACGCCATCATCAAAGGGATTCCAAATAATGAGGTTCTTGACGTTCACTTTTCCTCCGAACCATTCAACACCGTCGTCGTCGTTAGCCACTACCTCGATATTTTCGATTACGGTACCTGAACCAACACCTCCGAGAGTGAGTCCGTTAATCTCATTACCCTCACCGATATTAGCGCCACCATGACGTATCGATATATATTTCAGGATTCCTGAATTGTCATCGGGAACGGTACCACCGTAACGTCCGTTCAGGTCAGTTACCGGGATACCTTCAATCTGCATTTCATCAGTTGCGGCTGAAATAGGAGCTTTACCAAGAACCAGGAGACCTCCCCAAAGGCCGGGTACAGTTGGCTGGAGGTTCGGACTGGCAATTTCGCCGGGAAGTATCTGGTCAGCTACTGAAGTAAAAATAATCGGTGATTCTGCTGTGCCTTCTGCCATCAGCTTACCGCCTCTTGCAATCAGAAGAGCCGTTGCATTGGGACCGGTTCCTTCCCTGCCTTTTACGATTACGCCGGGCTGGATGGTAAGAGTAGCACCGTCAAGTACTGCGATTCTGCCTTCAAGTATATAAATTGTACCTGTTGTCCATGTAGTGTTTGCTGATATATTTCCTGTGACGTTTACCGTGGGCCTGCTGATCACGTTTACTACAGCTACTTTCTGCCCTGATTTATTGTTGTTATCGGTTATTGTAAGAGTTACTGAACCTGCGCCGATGGTTCTGGCTGCAGTGAATGTAACAACCACGTTTCCTGAAGTGGCATTTGCTGCGGGAGCAGTTTTGATAACAGCGGTCCCGTTTGTGGCGGCAGGCGTAGCCGATTTGTAACCAGCTTCAGAGGTGAAAGCAAAGGTTATGTCTACTGTTTTAAGCTGCTGAACCTCACTGTTGGATGGCTGTGTGATCTCAGGAGCCCCTTTTTCAAAAAGGTAAAGAATTGCAATTGCTTCAGTCATCTGTCCTTCTGAATCGGTAACCTTAAGGGTCACGGATCCTGCACCAATGCTTGTTCCGGCTGTGAAGGTAACAACTATTGTCCCTTCTATTGCTCCTTTTGTACCATTTGTCTTAATGGTCGCAGAACCTCCTGAAGCGGTTACTGAAGCTGATGAAAAACCGGCTTCAGCCTTAAATGTAAAGTTGAGATCGACAGCTTTACCTGTTTCAACATTTGTAACCACTGGTGCTGTAACCTCGGGAAGTGCAAATTTCTCCTTGCACCCGAAGGTCATTACAAAAGCACCTAATACACTAACAATCAGTAATTTTTTCATAAATTTGTTTTGATTTATTATTAAGAAATTCTAAGTTTTAAACCGGTTTTAATCACGGTTCAAAAGTAGACCAGGGTTGTTTCATGCCGGTTAAGAGGAAGTTAAGAGAAGGTTAAGTAAAAGTTACAGTATTGTTACAGGACGAAGGCAAAAAAAATGTAAATTTCAGACCTGTTTAAGTTACATGGGAAAAGGCAGGTATTATTTGTTAACGGTTGTTGCGTTATGGTCGTTGTCAATAAACGGACAGACCTATATGAAACCATTCTATGCAACAAAAAGCCCCGAAACAATTGAATTACTAAGGGTAGAGAAATCCCTCCAGTCAACCACTTTTTATCTCTCAGTTGAGAACAGGGTTGCAGGAGGATATTTCTGCACCGACAGGAGAACCTATTTGTATCTGCCTGATAAAACAAGGCTCAGGCTTTCCAAAGCCTCCGGAATACCCTACTGCCCTGAGCTTCATAAATTTCTGGATATCGGCGAGAAGCTTCAGTATGAACTTGTTTTTCCACCGCTGCCTGAAGGAACAGAATGGGTTGATATTGTTGAAGAGTGCGGATCTAACTGCTATGCCATATACGGGATTATCCTGGATAATGATCTCAGCCCCAGACTTGAAAAGCTTTTTTCTGAAGCAGCGGAAAACAGCCACGAAAATAATATTGTGCTTTTTCGTAAGTTTCTTGAGGAAAACACAAACCGGGGAGTAACCGGGTTGATTTATGTGAATATAATTGTTGCAGCTGTTGAGGCGGGAGATAAAATTGAGGCAGGAGTATGGTATAAACGGCTTGGAGCATCTGACGTGCCTCGTAAGGATATTTACCTTAAACTGCTGAACGATAAAGGTATAAAATTCTGAGTATTCCCTTTTTCCGCTTAATTATTCAATCTTCAGACGCAAGGCTTCACCGGGAGGCCGGTCAGAACGTGAAATAACCTGATTTATCCCCGCCTGGTGAATCAAGCCCGACTAATACCTGATGTAAAGTGCATACTTAGAAAGATTTATATATCCATTAAAACTTTATTAAATCCGGATTAAAAAAAGATTAAAAAATACTTTTATTATTCATAAATGTGATTTATCTTTGCGGCGCATAAGGAAATTCATTATAACTATTTTAAATACATTAACCAAGTAAAAAAGGTCTGAAAAATGAAAAACAGAATTTTAACGGGAATGGCAGTTATAGTAATGACTGCACTCCTTGCAAGTTGCGGAAAAGTGCCTCAGGCACAGATCGACGAAGCCAATGCTGCCATTGATTCTGCAAAGACAGCACAGGCTGATGTGTATGTTCCTGCCGATTTTGCAGCTCTTCAGGATTCGATGAGGGCTGTGAATGCCTATATTGAAGGTCAGAAATCGAAACTTTTCAAGAAGTATGCTCCGGCTAAGGAGAATCTGACCAAGGTTGTAGCACTTGCAAAAACAGTTAAGGAAAATGCTGTTGCAAGGAAAGAAGAAGTAAAGAAAGAGGTTGAAACTCTTATTGAAAGCCTGAAGGGCGTGATTGAGGAGAATGCCAAACTTTTCCCGAGGGCTCCGAGGGGCAAGGAAGGCGCTGCTGTTCTTGAGCAGATGAAAACTGAGATGGAAGCCGTTTCAGCTGCATCAGCAGATGCTCAGAATCTCTATGTTGAAGGCAAATACATGGATGCCCTGAATAAGCTTAAAGCTGCGAAGGAAACTGCCGACAAGATCAACAACGATCTAAAGGAAGCCATTAAAAAGGTTGGCGGCCGTATCTGATACGTGAAAAATTGAATTAATTTTGTATTCAAATCCCCGGGAAATCACCCGGGGATTTTTATAAAAATATGAAACCTGGCAGAAATGTGGTAAAAATCATTGTAAGGCTGATAATTATAATTTCCGTTACAGCCCTGCCGGGTATTATTGCAATCTCTCTTATCCCCGACCCGCCTGAGGAAGAAATAAAGGAAGCTCTTGCAGCAATTTCTGAAGCAGCTTCAAGTAATGCTACGATTTATTCCCGCAGGCTTTACAGGGAAGCTGAAGCTGCGTATGACTCTGCCATGACCGTATGGAAGAGGGAAAACAGGAGATTCATTCTTTTCCGCAACTATTCCAGGGTTATTTCCCTGGCAAATACTGCCGCGGAAAAGGGCAGACTTGCGGCAGCCTCCTCTGTCACGGGCAGCCGGAATCTCAGCGAAAGATTAAAAGTTCAGATAAAAGAAGCGGAGAAAGTTGACAGCCGTATAGAAAAACTCTTCACAAGATATCCTCTTAAAGAGGAACTGCGAAAAAGGCTGGCAAAGGGAAGGCTTCTTCTCCGTGAAGCTGAGGTAGCTTATAAAAAGAATCAGCTTCTGGCTGCAAACAGGATGATAACCGACGCCGAGTACCTTCTGACTGATGTATATAAAAATGCAATGGAGGAATTAAAATCATATTTCGGAGCTTTTCCCACCTGGAAAAAATGGGCTGAGACATCTGTTGCAGAATCGGCCCGGAACAATTCCACTCTGATTCTGGTTGATAAATTTGCAAGAAAATGCTACCTCTACCACGACGGAAAAATAAAATTTGCGTTTGAGGCCGAACTGGGTAAAAACTGGGTTGGAGACAAAAAAAGGATGGGAGATAAGGCAACACCGGAAGGCAAATATGTTGTAACCAGGAAATTCCAGGGTAAAGAAACACAGTTTTATAAGTCCCTGGCAATTAATTATCCGAATAATGAAGATATTGAAAGATTTAAGTCGGATATTTCAAAGGGAGTCATTCCCCAGGGGTCAAAGATTGGAAGCGGAATAGAAATACACGGAGGCGGCGGAAAAGGGGCAGACTGGACCGATGGTTGTGTGGCTCTGTCGGACAAAGATATGGACATACTTTTCCCTCTTGTCAAGACCGGCACTCCTGTAACTATTGTAGGTTCGCTGAAAAATATCGATGATTTAATTTCTTCAGACAATGAATAATGATCAGAACAACGGTCATCCTGAATCCTCAGGCCGGAGCTTTTCCGAATCTGAACTGGTGCAAATGTTATCGGGCATTTTCAGATCTGTTACCGGCAACCGGATTGTAAGGAAGACAGTTGCCATAACACTGCGGGTGCTTTTAATCTTATTCTCGTTCACTGCCGTTACAGGGTTTTTCCTTTACCTTGTTCCCGCAATTCAGGACAACGGGAGAAAAACAACTTATGTCTCACCGGAAACCGGCAACTATAGTTTTATAAAGGATCATAAACGGGAAATTGCAAAGCTGAACGCAGAAATAAGAAATCTCTCAGGGAAATACCAGTCATATACTCCTTTTTCTTATCTTGTAATTAACACCACTGAAAACAAGTTCCGGCTCTATCAGAACAGGAAAATGGTCAGAGAAGGCTATTGCAGTTCAGGTAGTTATATCAGACTGGTCACTCCTGAGGGTTCGAGAGAGTGGGTTTTTAAAACACCCAAGGGAAGATTTACCATACAGCAGAAGATTGTGAAGCCTTTATGGGTGAAGCCCGATTGGGCATTTATCGAGGAGGGGCTGCCTGTTCCGCCGGCTGATGATGAGTCGAGATACGAATGGGGGGTGCTCGGTGATTATGCCATGAGCCTTGGTGACGGTTATCTGATCCACGGGACTCTTTATGAAAGGTATATGGGCATGCCGGTTACTCACGGATGCGTAAGACTAAATGATGAAGATCTCGAAGCAGTATTCAATTCTCTTACAATAGGATCAAGGGTATATATTTTCTGAAACCAGATGGATGCAGATTTAAAAACCGGACAACGGACTGACTCTTTCTCAAGGAAACGCCTCATAGTGGCTATATTCTTTTCATTGTTTGCTGCCGGTTACCTTATTGTATCTGTACTCGCACCTGTATCAAAAACAGAATCAGTAAATGCTGAGTATATGTATAAAGGACCTGAAAAGAACGGTCTTAATGATACTCTGTTAAAAGATTCTTCATTTATAGCCCTTTACCGGCAGAAAGCCTTCCTTCAGGCAAGGATAACCATGGCAGCGACCGATTCGGCGGTACTATCTATCGATATGACAGACAGTATAGCAAGGATAGAAATAAAGGGTGTTACCGTGCATTCATCAGGAATAAAAAATATACGACTAAGCAGTGTTTTTACAAAATGTGATCCTTATGCCATAACCTCTCTGCTTTCAAAACCTTTCGTCATCAGTAAATCGTTTGCATCTATTCCGAAAGAACCGGTTGTGCATAAGGTCGCACCGCGCGATACATCAGAGTACAAGCCTTATGAAATACCCGATACTTCCAGAAAAGTGTACGTAAATATCATTCTCGAAACAGAAAACGGTTTCAGACTCTATATGTACCAGGAGACAAACGGGAGCATGCCGGCCCGTCTGCACCGTTTTACATTTGACCTGACCGACAGGCTTAGAAATGCAGCTTATATAATTAAATGTATGGGCACCCTGAGCAAGCCGGAATACAAACCTTATATAAAAGTTACCCTCCCGGCGAAGGAAGTTATGGCAATTTACAGGGCTATTCCTGCAAAAGGTCAGTTTGCTGTCCGCATCTGAAAAAAATTCATCTTCTTAATGCTATTAGGAAAAAATAATGTAGGTTTGAAACATAACACTGCAATTATCTTACTATGGCAAGATTCACCGGTATTATCGGAATAGCAGTCATACTTCTGATTGCCTGGCTCTGGTCGAATAACAGGAAAGCCATTAATTACAGGATCGTAATCACGGGACTGCTTCTGCAAACGGGACTGGCTGTTTTTATCCTGAAGGTTCCTTTGGGCCAGGATATATTTTACTGGCTTGGCAGGGCAATAAACAAGCTTCTTGACTTTTCGAGGGAAGGAGCACTTTTCGTTTTCGGTGATCTTACTAAGGTTACGGAGATTCTGCCGGAAGGTATTGTAAGGAGCGGGGTCTTTCTCTTCATTCTTCTTCCCACAATAATTTTTGTATGTGTTCTTGTAGCAATGGCTTACCATGTTGGAATAATGCAGAGGGTAGTTGCTCTTTTTGCCCGTTTTGTACACTGGGCTATGAGAGTGAGCGGGAGCGAAGCTCTTTCCAATGTTGCAAGTGCCTTTGTAGGCCAGGTGGAGGCTCAGATTATGATAAGACCTTACCTTTCGGGAATGACGCGCTCCGAACTGCTTGCCTCAATGACAGGCAGTATGGCATGCATTGCCGGCGGAGTAATGGCAGTCTATATCTCAATGGGTGTACCGGCATCATACCTGCTTGCTGCAAGTCTTATGGCAGCACCCGGCGCCCTTGTCATATCAAAAATAGTATATCCCGAAACCGAGGAGTCTCAGACAAAAGGGGTTGTGAAGCTGGAAGTTAAAAAGGAACACTCGAATATAATGGATGCCATTGCCCACGGCGCCAGCGACGGCATGAGAGTCTCCATAAATGTTGTTGCAATGCTGATAGGCGTAATTGCACTTGTAGCACTTATTGACGCATTGCTTGGATATCTGGGTCATTTTATGTCGTGGATCGGTGTATCACTCAGTTCAATCGGTATTGATGTGAACCACCTGAGGCTTAAAGATATTTTCGGTGCCCTCTTTTCGCTTATAGCTGTTATTATGGGCGTTCCCTCTTCCGAATCACTGCAGGTCGGCTCACTGATGGGAACAAAAATGGTAATAAATGAGTTTGTAGCATATTCTGATCTGTCACCCCTTATACAACAGGGAACATTAAGCGCCAAATCGGTGGTGATTGCAAGTTTTGCACTTTGCGGATTTGCAAACTTCAGTTCGGTGGCCATTCAGATCGGCGGAATAGGGGCTCTTGCCCCCGACAGGAAGGCCGACCTGGCAAGGCTTGGAATAAAAGCAATGCTTTGCGGAACAATGGCTTCATATATTTCAGCAAGTCTGGCGGGTATTCTTATGTAGCTCATTCAGGATGAGGTTTTACGACATACATTATCATGCTTTCGACCTTAGTCATCCAAATCTGCTGGCATTTATCCTGAGAGATGATCTGATTTCAAAGAAGTCGGTAAAAGATTTCCTGCGAAAACTTCCCTGCCTGATGAACATTGTTCCAGCCGGACTCTTCCGGCTCATTCCGGGAAAAATTGCTGCAGGAATAAAAGATTTTATTGAACATGATGCAGCAAGGTTCAGGAACCTTCTTACCATGATGGAAAACCAGATCGAATATCATTTTCTGCTTAACGACTATTATCTGAGAAAAGCCGGAATACCCGAGATGCCCGGCGGATACAGCATTGATAAGATAGTACTTTGTCCCCTTCTGATGGATTTTGGTTATAAGAATCTGAATAATAGTAATGTCTTTTATGACCTTCCTCCTGCAAAACCTGTTGCCGGGCAGGTTGCCGACCTTATTAATGCCATAAGGTTTTATTACTCTTACGATCTGGTAGTTCACCCGGTTAAGAAGGGTCAGCTGACACTGGTAAAGAGTAAGGGAGATATGAATGACAAACTATTTGTAATACTCCCTTTTCTTGGCATAAACACAAGGAATTATGATCTGCCCGAAATAAAAGCATTAATCGATAAATATTTCGCCGGTTATGAAAATGACCATGATCCGGCCGACAGGTATAAAAAGCTGGAGAAAAAACTCGGCAGTGTCGATGCAACACTCGAGGATCTTATCTTCAGGCTGAAAGAAAAGAAAGACCCTGAGTATTATTCATATATCTTCGCTGGTATTAAACTCTATCCTCCCCTTGGATTTGATCCATGGCCTGTGAATGAACCTGCCGAACTGGACAAGGTAAAGTTCCTCTACAGCGAATGTGTCAGGAAGAACATCCCGGTTACTGTCCATTGCAGTGACGGAGGATTTAAAACTTCATCTGAGGCCGTAAAACTTACCGATCCTGCCCGGTGGGGAAATATTCTGAACAATCCGTCATACAGAAACCTCAGAGTGAATTTTGCCCACATGGGAAGCAGGTCAGACAACAGTTCCGATTGGTTAAGGACAATTTTATCTTTCGCTGAAAAGAATAAGAATGTCTATACTGATTTTTCCTGTCTTACACCTGAGGAGGCAGATTATGAAAATATCAGGGAGATACTGACCCGGGACACCGATGATCATATACTTTTCGGGTCTGACTTTATGATAAATCTGCTTTGGTCAGATTCCTACGCAGGGTACATAAATAATTTCATCAATACCGAGTTTCTTACTCCTGCGCAGAAGACAAAGCTTTGCAATCTTAACCCGGAGCATTTCCTTTTTGGCGGTTCTGTTGTTGTTTCATAGGAAAGGAGTTACTACAATTTAATATTTTTTTCTGTTTCCTTTAACGATTTTTATTATAATTAGCAACGGTTTTTAAAATCAGATATGTATTGAGAAATATTACGGATGAAAGCAAAAAATGTATTAATTACAGGCGGTACATCGGGACTGGGGCGTGAGATGGCAGGATTATTTAGGGCTAAAGGTTATAATGTGAGGGTTACAGGGCGCAATAAAGAAAAAGCTGTTGTCATGGACAGTTTCGTTTACGCCGATTTTGCAGATCTTTCAGGTGTGAGAATGGCTGCAAAGACTTTAACTGCAGATAGATTTTTACCCGACATAATCATTAATAATGCCGGCACACTGGGCCCTTCATCTTATTCCCTGACAAATGACGGGTTTGAATATACATATCAGGTTAATTTTATAGCTCATTATCTGCTTAATGACCTCCTTTTAGAGGCATCGGATGCCGGAAAAGAAATTTTACTTGTGTTTGTAACCTCGCCGGTTTTCAGGTTTGTTAAACCGGATTACAGGCTTCCTGAAGAATCGGATTACTCAGTTTTCCAGGTATATGCAGAATCAAAATACTATCTGTTGCTGACAGGAGCTTATCTGGCAGAAAAGTACACAGACAGGAAGATCAGGATTTTGAATTTCAGTCCTGGGGTTTTCGGCTCCGGCATTTTTCGTATGAGGAGGCCTTTTTACAGGGCTGTTTATTCGGTCGCACAACCTTTTATGCCGGGCCCGGGGAAACCAGCCCGCAGATTGGCAGAGCTAATCGATAATGAGTTATTTGAGAGTCATAAAGTTTATAGGAAGCGTAGTCAGATCAGAGAACATGCCCCATGTTTAAATGACAGGGCGCGTGATTTTTTACTGTCCCTTGAAAAGACCGTAAACCTCCTGAGGTGATAATGAGAGAGCTTCAGCAACAGTTCTTATTGTCGTTTCCTCCCCGGCATTTACACCTTTATCTTTAAGCACTTTTATAAGGTCAGCCGGATCCTTTTCAAGACTTGCAGCAACGTCCTTTATAGTCATTTTGCCCAGACCTGCCGGAGCAAGCCGGGTTGTTGAATTTTTTTGCGAACTGAAAGTGGCAGAGAGAATTTCATAAATTCTGACCGGTGCAATTTTGTTTTTGGCTGCAATCACTTCGAGTGTTAAAGTAGTATCTGAAACAATTATATTGCTGTCGCTCAGTGCCTTTACCATTTCAGGCACGCTGACTCCCCGGAAGGTGCTGCCCAGTTGCTGCAGGGTGAATCTTTCCATATGCGATACAGGCGGGTTCTGGTAGGTTTTTTCCCAGCTTGCCTTTACTTTCTCGCCGAATTCCATGGTAGGTCCGAATGGGAACCACGCTCTCAGGGTGCCGATAAAAAACACTATTGTCATAAAGCTTGCTGCAACGAGCTCCCATTTTCTGTTTAAACCCGATTTAACCTTGCTTCTCAGGTAAGTAAGAAATGCTTTCCAGTTAACAAAGAAGAGATGTATGACAAAAAGGATAAAAAACAGATAGGAAAAAATTGTATGTAAAGCCTGCCACTCTGATTTGGTAAACAGCATCAGCTGCCAGTTTGTCCAGTTTGCCACCCGGCCGGCAGGTGCGATATATAGAATGATGCCCGACCATGACATAATGATTGTTGAAAGCAGGAGAGAGAAGCTTGTAAAGCTTCTCAGGTTAAAAACGCCTTTTTTCATACGGAATAATTTTCGGGCAAAAATATAAAAATACCTGTGGCGTTTTGTGATTCTTGTCACAGAGGTATAATATCGTGCAAAGGTTCTATGCCAAGGCCGCATTTTCCTTGGGGAAGGGAGATCCTGCCCTCAATAACCTTAACACCGGTAAAAATATCATTGTTTATCAGAAGGTTTCCGTCAAGGTCGCACCAGTCGGCCAGCGGACTGAGGTGGGCTGCTGCAGTAACGGCACATGAGGTTTCTGTCATGCAGCCTATTAATGTTTTCATTCCCAGTTTTCTGGCCGATTCAAGCATTATAAAAGCAGATCTGATGCCCCCGCATTTCATAAGTTTTACATTCACGCCCGAGTACACATCTTTTAATCTGATCAGATCGTCAAATCCCTGAATGGCTTCATCAGCGATAATGTCGAGAGGGCTCCTTTCCCTGAGCCATGCGCTCTCTTCAATCATTCCGGCGGGGAGGGGCTGTTCAATAAAAATCACCCCTTTCTCATTGAGCCAGTGAGCCATTTCGAGGGCATAAGATTTATCTTTCCATCCCTGATTTACATCGACGCAAAGAGTTTTATCGGTAACAGATCTGATTGTTTCGATAATTTCCCTGTCATTTCCACCGCCTAACTTCACCTTCAGTATCTTAAACGGTTCTGCTTCAGAAACCTTTTGCCTGATGACATCAGGTTTATCAATACCGATAGTGTATGAGGTATAGAGAGTACGGTCAGGATTCAGTCCCAATAGCCGGCATACAGGAAATCCTGTCAATTTCCCTGCGAGATCATGCAAAGCGATGTCGACAGATGCTTTTGCAGCATAATTACCTGGCAAGTGTTTATCAACATAGCTTAATATATCCTCAAGCATCAGGGGGTCATTAAATCCTGAGAGATCCAGAGAATTAAGGAATGCTGAGGCTGAATTGTGGGTTTCTCCTAGAAATGGAGGCATGCTGGCTTCACCATAACCTGTTAATCCCTGGTATTCAAGAGAGGTAATTAAGACAGGTGTAGTTTTACGTGAACCGGATGCAAGTGTGAACTGGTGCCTCAGTTCAAGAGTATGCAGAGAGTAGTTTAATTTAATTCCGGCTTTGGCCGTAGGTGATACTGATGTCATAATCCCATTTATCAAAATAGAGGTTACCGCCGGACCATTCCACTTCGCCTCTCTGAAAATCGAAAGGTTCGCTTCTGAAGAATTTTTTTTGCGGGTAAAGTTCTCCTGCAATACCGTCGTTGACAATCATTCTGTATGCATCTATTCCGGTTATATAGAATTCTTTTAAACGTGTGTCGCTGGTATACTGAAGTCCGTAGGAAATATCGACAGGAACCCATCCTGTTCCCTCGAACCAAACCTCGCACCAGTCGTGCAGGTTTTCTGCCTGAGGCGGGACCATCCATCCGCTCTGCCATTTAACAGGGATGCCTTTATAACGCATCATCGACATAAGCAGAAATGTCTGCATCCCGCAGTCACCTTTCATGTTTTTAATTGTGTAAGCAGGAATGTCTGCCATTATCGAATATTCCATGGCTCCGGCCCATGGAATATTGTTGCTGAACCAGTAATAGAATTTTTTAAGGATTTTATAAGGATCAGTTTCATCACCGGCCAGACTGTCGGCTATTTTGCGGACATCTTCGTTAAAATTTATATGCGGCGGTTCTTCCCTGGTGTACATTTTGTAAAGGTCAGAGTTTTTATTATAGGGAAGGATTTTAATGCCGGCCGGTTCGAAATACTGTCCGTATGAAGTGTATGAAAAGGCGATTTTAAAAACTGTGGGTTCACCTTTTCTGGCTTTTTCCTCCATGTAAATTGAACGGTGCACAGCTGAATCGGGAGCCAGGAGGAAATTATTTTCATTAGAGATACCCAGAAGGAATACGTCTGAGTGCCGTTTGTTGTTTTCTTTCGGATAAGGAAGCCAGCACCTTATTATTTCTCCGGGGGGCACTACATCGGGTTTAACGGTAATTGTATAAACAACCTCAATGTTTACAGGCAATACAGGTGATGATGAAGCCCCTGCAGCCCTTATTACCGAGGCTGTGTGACCTTTACGGAACATAATCCGGGGATCCCTGGCCTGTGCGGAATCACGCTCGCTTCTGTTAAGATGAAATGATTTTACCAGAAGCAGGTTGGATACGGCCTTGTTAAAATACATCTTCCGGCCGTTTATTATCCTGTATTCGAGCCAGCCTTTATTCTCCCACTCCTCTCTTTCTGAGGGAGTAAACAGAATGTTCTTCGCTTCCAGGATTGAATCAATTTGGGTTCCGGTTAGACTGAAGTCATATAAAGTCCGGTATTCCATTTCACGAAGGGAATCGGCTATGGAAAGAAACCCGGAATCATTTTTACTTTGATTTTTACTTCCGCACCCGGGCGTTGAAAGCAATGTTACTATCAGCAGCAGTGCAACAGGACAATATTTCATTATTTCGGTGTATTAGAATTATTTAAGTTCAGAATTCTTCCTTAAAGTTGAACTAAATCAGGTTATAAATGTTTAAGAGAATAAAAATAACTTATTATTTAAAAAAATAAAATCGGAAACTATGAAAAAGAATGTAGGAAGTATTGATAAGATTATCAGATTTTTAATTGCTGCCCTGATCGCGGTTCTGTTTTTTACGAAAGTAATAACCGGTACCATTGGTATAATACTGCTGGTCTTTGCAGGAATACTTATAATAACGGGGCTGGTTGGTTTTTGCGGTGTATACTCGCTTCTCGGAATCAGTACCTGCAAGGTGGCAGAGAAGAAGTAAGAAAAAATTTTTCTTTTTTTGTTACTCCGGAAGTATCTGTGATATTTCCGGAGTTATTTTTTCATTTTTACTTCTGATTTTGCTTTTTATCAGTTCTGCAGCAGCCGGTTCTTCATCCTCCGTAATATCTATTATTACAGCTTCATTCACATGCCACCTTCGCAACGCTTTATTCACGAGTGATTTTCTGATAATCCAGACCTGAGGCGATACGTTGTTTCCGCATAGTTTTTCAAGAGCACCGTTCCATCCCTTTCCGTTCAGCTCTAAAGATCCTATCTCATCGATAAATATCACGTCAGATTCAGCAGCCGCTTTCTCAAGTATATCAGTACCTCTTATAAATACATCAGGATTAAAATAGTAGTTTCCATGCCGTATGGTATTTTCACCGGGAGTTTTTGAGCATATCTGTATGGTAGTACCCTCGGCGAGGCTGGTAAGGTTGAATCCCCTCCTTTCATTGTTTTCATTTACTGCCAAAGCCAGAAAGCCTCCCGTTTTAATTCCTGCTTCTCTGAGCAATTCTGCAACCTTGCCGGCAAATGTTGTTTTTCCCTGATGGACTTCTCCTGTAATTATAAATACAACAGGTCTCTTTTCGAGTTCCTTTTCAAAAATACCGTAAAGCATAAGTGCATAGCCGAATGCAGATGAGAGGGTTTTGCCTGCCGGAGCTTTACCACTGACTTTTTTGGGATTAAGGGCAGATATAAGAAATGGCAGCGCTGAAAAAGACAAGGATAATGACTGATATAATGATGAAAACCCACGGTTATACAATACTGATTTGATCACCGGGTTCTTCAGTTCAGTGCTTATAGCGGCAAAACCTGTTATCATGGCAATGGCTCTTGCATTCATTTTAAGTCCGGTCACGAGTCCTTCCGTAGTGAAAAATAGACCCTGGGAAACCCAGTTCCAGAGAAATGCTGCCGAGAATGTGATAATTATGAAAGTGATCCAGAAGCCGGGTTTTTTAAGTCTTTTCATTGAGCCAGGGTATCTCATGATGCAGAAGATGATGAAAGCTAATGCAGTGATGGCAGCCGGGAGAAGCATATTAAAGTTTAAAAGCCCGAGAATCAGAGCCATGATAACGGTGTTCAGAATCAGGAAAAGTAATGAGTATTTTTCATTTTCATCGTTCCGGAGCAGGTTTTTGTCACTTTCAAGTTTAAGGTTGCCGGGCGAATTTTCTTTTCCGGACACAGAGAAGCGTTTTCTGCCTGTACGGTAACCAAGTATGGCACCGGCCGCACCTGCAAGAATATATATTGCTGTTATCATTATAAGCAGATTAAGTGCGCTTACATGTTCCAGTCCTGTCTGTTTTACAGCATACTTATAGAGTGCTTCAGCAATCCTGACAAGGTCGAGGCCGTAAAGAATAATCAGACTTATAATTTTCTGAACAAATGTGCTTAGGACTGCGAGTCCGCCGCCGGTAATGTATGCAATAAGATTTTTTCCCAGCAGTCTGACTGACAACTCAAGCAGAACGGCTTCGGTAAAGATTCCTATCATCGGGCCAAGAATTATTGCACTTGGTGAAATGGATTTCATGAGTGCGCATATCAGTCCGGCCCTCCATATCAGTCCTTTGTCGTTCCAGACCTGATGGAAGGCGATCACCAGCCATACTCCTATAAAAGAAAGAATTGCACCCGATAAAGGTACTTTAAGGTTATGGAGGAAACTACCCAGGATAATTTCAAATGATGCCCAGATACTGCCTGTAACGGCAGCTCTCAACCATACCTGTTTTAGCCGGCCTCTTGAAATAATCTGCATTTGTTTATCAAAAATGTACCCCGGTACAGTATTTTTCTGAAACAGGGGTCATAAAAATAACATTTATCGGAATAATGCAGAATGAGTTCAGAGAGGAGGCCGGATAATAAAAATCAGTTATTATGGCAGCTGCCCTGTGAACTGTGATTATGGTGATGTTCATGCTGCATGCATGTTTCACCGCTATCACTTATTTTTCCTTCGGCAAAGAGTTTTACAATATTATCGGGGTTCCCTGAGCAGCCCCGGATAACTTTTATACCTGCCGAGCTGAGCACAGACACGGCACCGGAACCTATGCCTCCTGCCAGCATGACTGTAACCCCTTCGGCTGCCAGTACAGAGGCTATTCCCGATTTGCATCCGCATCCGTTTCCGGGTGATATCTTTTTTATACAATCAATTGAACCGTCGTTCTTTATGGAATATATTTTAAAGAATTCACAATGTCCGAAATGATTATCTAATTTATTATCGGTTGTTACAGGTAGTGCGATTTTCATATCTTTTTACTTTTGGGTAGTTGTAATAATGAACCGGGGATTGTTGTTTATTGTTTTTTTTACAAGGCAGAGATCAGCCGCATTGATAACAGCTTCACGGTATTTTTCCGGAAATCCCTCAGGAAGTTGTATATCAAGTTTAAATGATACAGGAAGATGTTTTTCGCGGTCAACTTCCATGGTCTGAATGATTTTGATTCCTTCACTTGGAATCTGCCTTCTGTCGCAGAATGATTTGATATATATTCCTGCGCAGGTTCCGATCGAAGCCAGAAAAAGATCGAACGGAGCAGGTGCACTGTTTGAGCCGCCGTTATCAGCAGGCTGATCGGTACGGACCTTATGTCCGTTAACGTTTGCGGTAATCACTTTCCCGCCCTCAAATGTAATTTCTATCATAATTTAATGTTAATTAATAGTTTAAGTTTATGATATTTTTATACCGGTTATCTTCCGTGCAATTTTAAATCTTACGGTTTTACCTGGTACAGCTTTAACAAACAAATTTCGTATTAGTTCAGGAATATTGAAGGTTACTAATTTCAAGGTTTCTTACCTGTTTCCATATCTGTTCCTGAGTTTTTATTTTTTTTGACATCACGGTAAATAAGATATCCGAATAATACAAGGGATAGAATCAATATTATTTTTCCCGCAATGCAGAAGGGGCCGCAGTAGAAATCATCACCAAAACCAAAAAGGCAGGTAGAACATCCTAAGAGCGCCATCAGCAGGTAATCTGCAAAGAGTATTAACGGCAATACCAGGAAGACTTTTATGAGGGTAGAGGCTCTCATTATTTTACAAAGATAATGAACTTAAGTTCAAAATCAAAATTTCAGGAAAAAAAAGGCGGTTGTTTTAAACCGCCTTTTTTTGATTGTGGGAAATGAATAATACTACTTTTTCAATACAGTTTTAAGAACTGTTTCTTTGGGAAGTTTTTTGGTACAGAAGAACCAGTCGTAGCATTTCATGTCTGACTTGTCCTGTTTTTCCATTCTATCCTTGGCAACACCGCACGAACCTGCAGGCGGGACAATAATGTCGTCTCCGGGTTGCCAGTCGGCGGGAAGTGCCACTGAGAATGCGTCGGCGGTCTGCAGGCCGATAAGTACTCTGTAAAGTTCTTCAAAATTACGGCCCAGGCTGAGCGGGTAATAGATAATTGTACGGATTATACCCTTTGGGTCGATAAAGAATACAGCCCTTACTGCTTTTGTACTGCTTTCTCCTGGTTGTATCATTCCGTATTTTCTCGACACATCCATGGTGATATCTTCAATAAGGGGAAAGGTTACTTCAACATTCTTCATCCCCTTATACTCGATTTTTTCCTTAATGGTTCTGAGCCATGCAATGTGACTGTAGAGTCCGTCGACGGAAAGGCCGACCAGTTTGCAGTTGGCTTCGTTGAAGCGTTTTTCCATTGAAGCGAACGTCATGAATTCTGAAGTGCATACCGGTGTAAAATCTGCCGGATGGCTGAAAAGAATTACCCAGCTTCCCTGGTAGTCTGCCGGGAAGTTAATTTCGCCCTGGGTTGTAACAGCCTTGAATTCGGGAGCTTTATCGCCGATTCTTGGCATTGGGTATGATAATTCCTCGCACATGGTATAAATATTTTAAGGTTAATAATTATTTACGTTTTCCAAGCATTAATTCAAGGTCTTCACGGAGAGCTGTCAGGTCTTCCTCATGTTCCACCTCGTCGGTAATGATCTGGAGGATGATATTATAGGTAACAGGGTCTGCTTCCCTCGTAATATCGAGCAGGGAGTTATAAGTTCTGATAGCACACTGTTCTCCTTTGATATTCTGGTTAAGGACGGTTTCCACATGCGGGTCTTCGGGGGCATCATAACCGCAGTTGGTTATTCTGGGCCATTCTTCGGGTGACAATACGGGAGTTCCTCCAAGTTGTATTATTCTTGTTGCAAGGAGTTCGGCGTGGGTAAGTTCCTCGGTTGCATGAAGCTGCAGTTCGCTTATTACAGCGTCTTTCATGGGACCCTTGACTACTTTAGCACCTATCCAGTACTGGTAGTAAGCCAGCCATTCATCGGCCAGTGCTTTGTTAAGGAGGTTGAGAAGTTCATCAACATCCATTTTTACAATTGATCTTCCTGTTTCTGCCATAGTTTTTTATTTTAGATTAATAATTATTTTGTTGCTTCAGTTTGTCTTTTTTACAGGTTTTGCATTTATCTGGAGAGTAAAGCTTTCGATTTTATAAGAGGGGATTTTTTTTCTGGTGAAGTAAGATTGCAGTAAAGAATCAAGTTCCTGGTCGATGAAATCTTCGATTTTATGGGTTTCAGTATTAAAGATATGGTGGTGTTTTAAGGTAACCGGGTCGAATCTGATACGGTTATCAGCTCCGATTATTTTTTTAAGGATGCCTTTCTGCTGGAATAATTTCAGGGTATTATAGACGGTGGCAGGTGAGATGTTTGGGTGGTAGAATCTTGCCAGTTTAAAGATCTGATCAATATCGGGGTGGTTATCTGCGTCGGATATAATTTCGAGTATTGTAGATCTCTGCGGGGTGACTTTAAGGTTTGCTTCTGTCAGAATCCGTGTTATTTCAATGTTTGCCATAGTAATTGAATTATATACATACTCGGTTGTCGGGGCTGTATAAACCAGGTAAATATACAAAAAAACCAGATGGAGAAATTATCAGGTAGTAAAAAATATTGAAAAATAAAAAATATCAGATAATAGAAATTATTAAGTAGGAAAAAATATCAGATAGTATAAAATACAATAATGGAAAAATTACAAAATAGTAATTATTATAATTTAGCAGATAATACAAAATGATAAAATTTATTACATGCAGATATTCAAATAATAACCGGGAGTAAGAATATTCTTCTCCCGGTCATTATTTTACTGTCGGCCCGGAGAGGATCGAACTCTCGACCCCATGATTAAGAGTCACGTGCTCTACCAGCTGAGCTACGGGCCGTAAAACGCCTGCAAATTTATAAAAAAGTATTATTAACCGGTTATCGTAAACCAGTTTTTAACATCACACGCCAGATCATCCCTGAAATGCTTGTGACTGAACTCATTGGTGTGATTGTCATATATATAGTCCCTGCCCATCTCCTCACCTCTTTCAGCTATCTCGGCAATCGCCATGACAATGAATGATAACTCGTCATCTGTCATTGTCGGGTGCAGTGATAATCTTATCCACCCTGGTTTCAGTGAGAGGTCTCCGGCTTCTATCCTGTCGGTAATCTCTTTGGATAATTTAATATCCACATCAAGCAGATAATGCCCATAAGTGCCTGCACATGAGCATCCTCCCCTGACCTGTATCCCATAGTAGTCATTAAGTAGCCTGGTGACGAGGTTATGATGCAGTCTGTCAATATAAAACGAAATTACCCCAAGCCGTTCAGTGATTTCTTCTGCAAGAATATGAATGCCTCTGATTCTTTTCAATCCTGAAAAGGCCTGTTCAAGCAGTTCATTCTCCCGCCGGTGAATCATTGGTATTCCCATAGCTTCTTTAAGCCTGATTGCCAGAGCCGATTTGATACCCTGCAGGAAACCGGGAGTACCCCCGTCCTCCTTTACTTCTATATCTGAAATGTAACTGTATCCGCCCCACCTGTTTGTCCATTTTACTGTTCCTCCTCCGGGTGCGTCGGGGGAGTAGTTATGATACAGCTTTTTATTGAATACAAGAACTCCGCTGCTGCCGGGCCCTCCGAGAAACTTATGAGGAGAGAAAAATATTGCATCGAGTTGCTCTGACGGATCGGCAGGGTGCATATCAATCTCAACATAGGGAGCCGAGGCTGCAAAATCAACAAAACAGTATCCGTTGTTTTCGTGCATAATCCTTGCAAGTTCCCTGTAGGGGGGAATATAGCCTGTCACATTTGAACATGCCGAAAAGGATCCGATAAGCAAAGGTCTGTCCTTATATTTTACAATTTCCTTTCTTAAAGAATCAGGATTTACTGTCAGTCCGGGCCCAGGCTCAATAATAACCACTTCGGCCAGTGTCTCAAACCATGAGGTGTGGTTGGAGTGGTGCTCGATGTGTGTTATAAAAACCACCGGTCTGTTTTTGTTTGGTATATCCTTGCATTTTCCGAAACCGGCAGCTCCCGGCATGCTGCAATACCTGACTGCCTGCTCAGGTACTTTTAAACCCAGGATCCTCTGCAGTTTTGCTATGGCTCCTGTCATACCTGAACCTGTAAATATCAATACATCATCATCACATGCATTGACATGCTTTTTTACAATTTTCTGCGCCATCCTGTAAGCATTTGTCATTGCAGCCCCGGTTGCACTCGACTCGGAATGTGTGTTGCCTACCAGCCTGCCTATCTCCCCGGATATTCTTTTCTCAATAGGTTCATACAGCCTTCCGCTTGCTATCCAGTCGGCATATACAATTTTCTTTTCACCAAAAGGCGTCCGGATGGTGGAATCTATCCCTACAATTTGTTTTCTGAAATTTTCAAAATAGCTTTCAGCTCTGTTCATTTCAGGTATGTTAATTATCAGTTTTTTCTTTTGCTTGTGCAGAATGAATGACTCTCTGGGGAAAAGGAATCTCAATACCTTCCCTGTCGAAGGCCAGCTTAAGACGCTTCCGGAGTTCTCCGGCAACCTCCCACTGCTTCAAAGGTTTTGTATCACCCAATATCTTGATGATAATTGCCGAGTCGCCGAATTCGTTGACTCTTAAAAATTTAGGCGGGCTGATTATCAGTTCCCTGAAATAAGGATCTGAAGCCAGCTCTGAACCGGTCTTATTTACAACTTCTATAACCTTTTCGAGATTTGAATGGTAGGCAATTCCTATATCAATATTAACCCGAGCAAAATCTTTCGACTGGTTTGAGACAATTTTAATTTCACCGTGAGGAATATGGTGCACAATTCCGTTGATATCCCTTAGTGTTGTTTTTCTCAGGCTAATATCTTCAACAACACCGCCTTTGTCATTAATTGTTATAACATCCCCTATGCGGTACTGATTCTCGAGAATGATAAAAAGTCCTGAGATGATATCCCTAATCATATACTGTCCCCCGAAACCCACCGCAAGGCCAACGATTCCTGCACCGGCAAGCATTGGGCCTATGTCGAGGCCTGCTTCCTTGAGGATTGTCAGTACGGCTATAACAAGTATTACAATTCCCTTGGCTCCGTTGAAAATGCGAATGAGTGTGTCTTCCCTCTGTCTTTCGGCTTCTTCAGTCATGGCTTCATCTCTTATCACGGCAAGCCTGACTGCCCTTTCAATAACTCTGTTAAGAATTTTATTCAGTATGTATGCACCGGCAACAATTAAAAGCATCTTTATTCCATGGTCAAGCAGCCATGGTACCAGCTTGTTAACCCATTCCTTAAAAGCTTCCTCCATATTTTGGATATTAATGTTAGTGTTGTTGTAAATTAACTGTCTGATTGCAATTATTCAATAATTCTTATCTCAGAGGTTATTTCCATTGCTTTCCTGTAGACTGCAGATACCCCGCAATATTTTTCTTCCGAGAGCCTTACAGCATGTTCGAGTTTTTCCATCGGGAGATTTTTCCCGGTAAATTCATAAATAACGTGTATTTTACAGAAGTGAACCGGATATTCACCTGTGAGATACCCTTCGGTTATTACATTGAATTTCTCAACCTCAACTCTCATTTTTCTTAGAATTGAGATTACGTCCATGCCGGTACAGCCGCCAAGGGCCGGTAGCATGAGGAGCTTGGGTCCGGGACCTCTTTTCTCACCACCGGATGCAGGATCTGCATCCATAATAATTTTATGTCCGTAAACATCACTTTCAAATGCCATGTTATCAATCCACCTGGTTGCAACGGTGACTTTTTTCATTGCAGCTTTTTTGCAAAAATCGGAAATATATTTTGAATTGATGTCAGAAGTTTTATTTCTGAACCATTTTAGAAGAGATAAACGGAGGGAAAATTAAAACGGACTTTATTTCAGGATCTGATATTATTTGCGGGGTTACAAAAAAAGACTAAATTTGCACCCGCCTGCTCCATTCGTCTAGTGGTTAGGACGACAGATTCTCAGTCTGTAAACGACGGTTCGATTCCGTCATGGAGTACCAAATCCTCCAAACCGGTCTTCGTTAAATCTTTAACCTGTATACGGTCTTTTTTGTTTGTTCCGGGATTCAGGCAAGTTAGCAGGATTAGCTTCGCTGATCCGTTATGATGTAACGACAGAAGAAAAATCCCTCTATTCGCTTCGCTCATATACGGTCTTTTTTGTTTGTTCCGGGATTCAGGCAGTTTAGCAGGATTAGCTTCGCTGATCCGTTATGATGTAACGACAGAAGAAAAATCCCTCTATTCGCTTCGCTCATATACGGTCTTTTTTGTTTGTTCCGGGATTCAGGCAGTTTAGCAGGATTAGCTTCGCTGATCCGTTATGATGTAACGACAGAAGAAAAATCCCTCTATTCGCTTCGCTCATATACGGTCTTTTTTGTTTGTTCCGGGATTCAGGCAAGCCTGATCCCTTCACAAACAAAAAATCCCTTCCGCCTTGCGGCGGTGAGGGATTTTTCTTCTGTCGGGGTGGCAGGATTCGAACCTGCGACCCTCTGGTCCCAAACCAGATGCGCTAACCGGGCTGCGCTACACCCCGTACTACCTGAATCAGGATAGTAAAATTGCCCCGCAAAATTAGAATTACTTTTTAATATCTGTGCCGGAGGTATTAAAAATTTATGCTTTGTGATAAATTATCCGAAAAAAAACTGATATTTGAATTATAAATAAAGAGCTGCTTAAATACAATCTTAATAATTCACATTATAAAATTTTCTTTTATGAACAGAGTATTTAATGTATCCAGGTTTATTACTGTTTTCATCACAGTATTGTTAACTATTTCTTTGTCCGGCCAGGTAAAAAAACCTGCAGGAGGAGCCGTTAACATGGCTTATGATATTCCCTCCGGCAAGACGCTGGCCTATAGCATTAATTCGGTAATTACCCAGCAGATGGATGTTGAAGGGCAGTCGGTAATGATACTCGTAAATAACAAGCTTGCATATAAGGCGAAACAGACCGGTAAACAGGCAGGCAACCAGGTGCTTGAGATTACCGTCGATACATTAAGTATCAGCGTTGACGCTATGGGGAACAGTTCGGGCGGTAATATCAGTGAAGTTACCGGCAAACCTTTTACAATGATTATTGCACCCACCGGAAAGGTTATTGACGTTTCAGGAGCTGAAAAACTTGAGTATTCAGTTGAAGGCCAGCAGGGAGGAAATCTCGGGCAAACCTTCAGGGATGTTTTCCCGACCCTTCCTGCCAGACAGGTACGCCCGGGAGAGGAATGGACTGAAACGGATACTGTCAGCAGCCAGACTGCTGGGGCTAAGGTTTTCCAGATAGCTGAATCGGTGAACAGGTACGAGGGAAATGAGACAATTAACGGCATCCAGTGTGCAAAAATTACATCCACTATTAAAGGCACCATGGAAACCACAACGCAGAGTGGTGGTATGGATATATATATTCACGGACCAACATCAGGGCAGTCAACTGTATATTTCGCAATTGACGCGGGTTATGTGGTGCGACAGGAGGTAAGGACTAAGCTTAACGGGACAATAGAAATCTCAGGTCCGGCAAGTATGTCATTCCCGGTAATAATGGACACCTCTACAAGGATGATTCTCAGGTGATTGTGTAAAAGTCACTGATGACCTGTGGCTTTAACCACAATTCCGCTTAAGGGTGTGCGCCCTTTTGTTGTAATCTTACCCGGGGTTCTCATCTCCCTGGCATCGGTAAATATTTGAATGTAATACAACCCTTCCGTGGTGAACCTCAGAGGGATTGTGTATGTTGCTCCCTGCCTGTACAGCGACAGTTCCCATGCAGGTATCCTGTAAGCAACTTCGCCTGAAAAGTCTTCATAGCTGCCCTGCCTGGGTTTCTGCCCTGGTTTTAGCGGGACAGGATTTTTTTCATAATAACAGATCAGAAAAAACAGGTATGATTCACCGCGGGTTTCAACCGTTATACTGAATTCTTCATCCAGGTTTACCCGTGCAGGTATATTGATGAAGTCGAGATACCTGTTAATGAATTCCTCGTAATACCTGAACTGGTTTCCGGTTAAATAGTATCCTATACCCACATAATTGTGAACCTTGTCAATAATATTTTTTTTATGGCCGTCGGCAGGGGCCCTTTCTGCCATAAAACTGAGGTGTCCTTTTTTCATCAGCGCCAGTATGCCGGAGGGTGAACTGTCAAGAGTGCCTGTCGTCCATTCACCGTATGCATTTTCGGTAACATGGTCAAGACCTCCTGCAAAGGCATATCTGTGATATGGTTTTTCGCCATTAAGATTCCAGTGAGAAACATAACCGTTTTCCGCGGCTTCCCTGCTCATCCTGTTTGCCACCCTCGACGCGAGTATGTCGAGTTTTACCGGTTGTGCACCGAATTTCCTGCGGCTGCTGTTTATGGTTTCCAGATGTCGGAGTTTTAGGATGAGTGCTTCATCATTATCACGGTACTCAGTTAATCTCCCTTCACTGTTATTGAGGTTTCTGTAAAATTCAATTTCTTCTCTGGTCTGCGACTGTGCCCGATAATTAAAAAGACAAATAACAGAAAATAATGCCAGTATATGTATTACCTTTATTTTCATAAAAGACTGAACAATTCAATCATGAATTTGTTAAAGATAAAAAAAGTACAACAATGAAGAGAGTAATATTTCTTATTTCAGCAGTTATGGTATTATCCTTTAACAGTTTTGCACAGAATCAGGGTTTTTATGATTTCAAGGTAAGGACACTGGAAGGGGATGTTTTTGATTTCTCCACTCTGAAGGGTAAAAAGGTGATGATAGTCAATACCGCATCAAAATGCGGTTATACTCCTCAATATAAAGAGCTTGAGGAATTATGGGACCTTTACGGGGATAAGAATTTCGTGATAATCGGCTTCCCTGCCAATAATTTTGCCAACCAGGAGCCAGGCACAGCCGAAGAGATAAGGGAATTCTGTACCAGGAACTACGGCGTCTCATTCCCGATGATGGAAAAGATTTCGGTAAAGGGGAACGATATTCATCCGGTCTACCAGTGGCTGACACAGAAATCAAGAAACGGGGTTATGGATTCAGAGGTAAAATGGAACTTCCAGAAATACCTGATTGACGAAAAAGGCGACCTCGTTGATGTACTTCTATCCAAAGAGAAACCCAATTCTGATAAGGTAATTTCCTGGCTGGCTTCCAGATAAATCAGTAGACAATTACTCAGGCCGTACCACAGCTGATACGTTTGATATATTCATAAACCTCAATCTGTGAATTTATGGTCTTTTCTCCGTTGCTTAAGATTTTATTTGACTGTGTGGCATCGAGCCTCCGGGCCTTTATGTTATCATGCCATTGGATATCAAATATCTTTTTTATCTGTTTTTTGATCGACTCATCGAATACCGGGCATGTAACCTCAATCCTGTGATCAAGATTACGTGTCATAAGATCGGCAGAAGAAATATATATCTCTTCATCGCCGCCGTTACAGAAAATCATAAATCTTGTATGTTCCAGGAATCTGTCAACAATTCCTATGGCTTTAATATTTTCGCTGAGGTTTTTAATGCCGGGAACCACAGAAAACATTCCTCTCACTATAAGTCGGATATCCACCCCGGCCTGGCTGGCCTCGTACAGTTTGTCGACAGTCTCCCTGTCGGTTATATTGTTAAGCTTGAGCCATATAAAAGATTTCTTTCCTGCTTTGGCATTTTTTATTTCATTATCTATCAGCAGGTTTATTTTATTCCGGAGGTGGAAAGGCGAGAGGATGAGGTGGTAGTAGTTATCTTTCCTGTAGTTTGCCTGAAAGAAATTAAAAACCTTGAAAACTTCGTTGGTGATCTTTTTCTCGGTGGTAAGCAACAGGTGGTCGGTATAGATACGTGCCGTATCCTCATTGAAATTCCCGGTTCCAATGGCTGTATATCTCTGTGTAACACCATTTTTGACCCTTGTTATCAGGCACAGCTTTGCATGTACTTTCAGTCCGGGAACGCCGTAAATGACTTTTACACCCTCGTTCATCAGTTTATTTCCCCATAGTATATTGGCTTCCTCGTCGAATCTTGCCTGCAGTTCAACCACGGTTGTTACGTTCTTGCCGTTTCTCACTGCGTTAAGCAGGGCATTTATTACACTTGAGTTTCTGGCAAGCCTGTATAGAGTTATCTGGATGGATGTAACGAGGGGGTCAATAGATGCTTCCCTGAGCAAATCAATGAAATGGTCGAACGGATGGTAGGGGAAGAAAAGCATAATATCCTTTTTGAGCATCGCCGTCATAATACTTTTACCGGGATGGATATCGCGATGGGGCACAGGGATAATAGGCTCATAATAAAATTTCTTCCTGCCAACAGGAGGGAAACTCATTAAATCCTTGAAGTTATGATACCTGTTTCCGGGGATTATCACATCCTCCGGCCCAAGATTAAGTTTTGATATAATAAGTTTCAGAATATCTGATGGCATATCACGGTCGTGGATAAAGCGGACCGGCACACCTTTTTTTCTCTGCTGCAGGCTTCTTGAAAGATTGTCGATATAACTGGCCAGATAATCATCAGCCAGTTCAAGTTCTGCATCCTTTGTAAGTTTGATAGTGTATGCCGACAATTCATCGAAATCGAAAATAAAGAATACTTCCCTCATCCCATACCTTATTACATCATCAAGAAAGATCAGGTATTTTTCCCCGTTGCGCTCAGGAAGAACAATGAATCTGGGCAGAACATCGGAAGGAATTTCAAGAAGTGCATACCTTTTTTTATTGTTTTTCTTTTTTCTCAGAACAATGCCGAAATAAATAGCATCATCTGTCAGGTTAGGCAGATTCGATTCTGGCTCGATAAGAAAAGGCATCAGTCTGGTCCTTACCTCACGTCTGAAATAGTTTTTGACAAATGCTGATTGTTCATGATCGAGTTCCTTTTCATTTATTATATGAATTCCGTTTCTGGAGAGGTCTTTAAGAATATCGGAGTATATTTTTTCAAATACTTCATTCTGTTTAAGAACTATTTTTTGAATTTTTCTGAGGGTTGGTTTCGGATCGTATCCCAGTATTTCTGAGGCTTTTTGGCCGTAATATGAAAGCCGTTTAAGTGTAGCGACCCTGACTCTGAAATATTCATCAAGATTATTTGAATAAATACCAAGGAATTTCAGGCGTTCAAGAAGCGGAACCTCTCTGTTTCCTGCCTCCTGGAGCACTCTTTCATTAAAGGATAGCCAGCTGATCTCCTTAGGAATGTATTTTGTTTTGATCTCTTTCATGGCAGAAATATTAATTCCGGTGTCCCTTTACCCTTAACGGCTTCATCCCATTGCTTGATATCAAAAGAGAGACATACAATGCCGCTTTTTGGAACATCTCCGATAATTTCACAGCTAAGATAGTTAACCAGGTTTGTAAATGACGGGTCATGTCCGAAGAATGCCACTGAATCAGTATTTCGGGCATCTGTCTGAAGAATCTGCATCATTGTCCTTTCATTGAAACGGAAATAAAGGTCGCTTCGCAGAAGGATGTTCTCTGGTTTGATTTCATACTCCATTGCAAATATCAGAGCTGTTTCCAGTGCTCTGAAAGCGGGACTGGAAATAAGAAGGCCCGGATTAGTGATCTTTTCCTTCAGTTTTCCGGTCATAAGGTGCGACAGGTTCTTGCCTTTTACCGTAAGAGATCTTTCAAAGTCTGAAAGCCCCGTATCATGAGGTTCAGCCTTGCCATGACGCATAAAAATAATTCTCTTCATAATATTTTAATGTTTCTTCGGGAATAGTTCAGTCGCCAAAACAGGTCCCCATCTCCCTTGCCCTTTTAACGAGCGAGTTGTTTTTTTCTACCATTCTTGTTTTGCCTGCCACCTCTTTAAGCGGGACGGAGGTGATCTCACAGTTTTTCTGGGCTACCATTTTACCGTAATCCCTGTCGGCGATCAGATTTGCCGTAGTTGCTCCGAATCTCGAAGCCAGTATCCTGTCCATCGGAGACGGAGATCCACCTCTCTGTATATATCCCAGAACGGTTTCTCTGGTTTCAAGTCCTGTCATCTCATTTATTTTTTTCGCAAGATATCCTCCGGGTGATTTCTCTTTCGAAGGTATTTTTATTCCTTCCGCAACTACAACAATGGAATACGGTTTGTTCTCTCTTGCTCTTTTCAGCAGATAGTCACTAATTACATTTTCATTATAAGGAATCTCGGGAATGAGAATAACATCCCCTCCGCCGGCAACACCCGAATAAAGAGCAAGCCATCCTGCATTGTGCCCCATAAGTTCTATAACCATTATCCTCTTGTGAGAGTTGGCTGTTGAATGAAGACGGTCAATGGCTTCGGTTGCTATATTTACTGCCGAATCGAACCCGAAAGTCACGTCGGTGCCCCATACATCATTATCTATTGTTTTGGGAATTCCCACAATATTCAGCCCTTCCTCGGCAAGCATATATGCAGTCTTCAGGGTTCCGTTTCCCCCGATGCAGACCAGACAATCAAGACCAAGCTGTTCGTAGTGTTCGGTTATAAGTGCCGATTTGCTTATTTCTTTCTTGTTCTTGTTGCCGTTTTTGAATGGTTTCTCGCGGGAAGTGCCCAGTATAGTTCCTCCGAGAGTCAGAATTCCCGAAAGACTGCTTTCGGTAAGGGGCACATATTCTTTATTGATCAGCCCGGTAAAACCGTCACTTATGCCAATCACCTCCATACCGTATTTTACGATGGCTGTTTTACCAACCCCACGGATTGCGGCATTAATACCCGGACAATCTCCGCCTGCCGTAAGAATTCCGATTTTTTGCGGTTTTTTGACTTTTCCCATTTTCTACCTCCGAGAGTTACAGAATGAAAAAATAATCTGAATACATATAAATGAATTATTTCATGCCATCTATCCGTTTCTGATTCAGACAGATATTTTTAAAACTCCGGCATTATTAATATAATGTCAAAAGTATTAAATATAACAAGATATTATAACCTGTTTTTTATCTGTTTATCATTATTTATCCACAAGGGTAATTTTAAACTGCCTGGCATGAAATAAAAAGAATTCACTATTTTTACATTTATGGAACCGGATGTAATCAGAATAAAACAGATTAAACCGGCTCTTTCAGGTTATCTGAGGGAGTCGCTGGAATTGCTCCGGGCAGGCAGAGTGCCTGATGATGATGCTATTCATGACATCAGGGTACTTATGAAAAAGTCAAGGGCAGCACTGAAGCTGCTGCATCCCTGCATAGGCGATAAAGTCTTTGATGATGAATACAAAACTTACCGCGATGCGGCAAGAATGCTCTCTTCATGGAGAGATATTTCGGTTCAGAGAAAAACTCTCAGATCCATAAGAAAAAATAACAGAAAACTTTTCAACCGGCTTGAAGGATTCAAACCTCTAGATGAGATTCTGAACAATGACGGCACAGTTTCCGAAGAAAACCTGCAAATAATCAGTAACATCAGGGAGGTTGAAGACTCACTCAGAAAAGCCTGGTACCGCCTGAGGTTTTTGACAACAGGTAATCCCGATCCTGCATTGATGTTCGAACAGCTCAATAACAGCTACAAAAGTGCATCTTCACTTTGCATGGAGTGTCGTATTAATTCTAAACCTTCAAAGATTCATGAGTTGAGGAAAAGAACCAAAGATTTCCTATACCAGATTTATTTCTTCAGACCCGTCAATCCGCCTCAGGTAAAGAGTGCCGAGAAAAGGCTTGAAATAATTTCCCGGAACCTGGGAAACTATAACGATATTTCACAAATAATCGCAAGTCTTGATTATAAGTACGGCAACCCTGCCAATCCGCCCGAGCTGGATGAGCTTGTTGCTTTACTGAAAGGATTGCAGGACGAATATCTCGCAGATGTATGGCCTTCTGCCTTTAAGATTTTTAAACCGGGACAGAAGCTTCAGACACTTCTCGGAATAACCATTCTCAGAATCTGATAATATTTATTAGAGAAATATATTACTGTAACCGACTTACGATGATTTCTTCATTAATCTATTAATAAAAGATTATCTGTAAAAATTTAATTATATAGATAATTGAATATAAAAATGATTTCTAATTTTGCGGAACTAAAAAGCAAATAACGATGACCACCAGGAGGGACTTTATCAGGATCTCCCTTATAGGGGCAGGTGTGGTTGCTGCCGGAGGCGGTACTTACAGTCTATTAAAGGGTATGTCCGGTAAACCGGAAACCCCGGGTAAAATATCCGATCTCCTCCGGACTCCTACCTATTGTGAAATATGTTTCTGGAAATGTGCAGGCTGGGTTTATAAATCACCTGACGGCTCCCTTTGGAAGATTACAGGTAACGATGAGGATCAGCACTGTAATGGCAGAATGTGTCCCAGGGGAACGGGCGGGATAGGATCGTATTACGACACCGACCGGCTGAAGACTCCGCTGATCAGGACGGAGGAAAGAGGTAAGCAGGTATTCAGGGAGGCATCATGGGATGAGGCTCTTGATTTTACTGCAGCAAAAATGAAAGATATTGCTGCAAAATACGGCCCGCATGCACTGGCGCTTTTTTCACATGGCTCCGGAAGCAACTATTTCTCAACGATATTCAGGGCAATCGGTACGGATAATATTGCAGAACCATCATATGCCCAGTGCAGGGGTCCGCGCGACGATGCATTTCTTGCCACATTCGGTGAGGAAGTTTACTCTCCCGAGATTACAGATATCAGGGATACCAGATGTCTCGTCCTTATAGGGTCGCATCTGGGTGAAAACATGCATAACGGTCAGGTTCAGGAGATGTCAGATGCAATCGATAAAGGCACCGTTATTATTACTGTTGATCCCAGGTTTTCAACAGCAGCCGGAAAATCAAAATACTGGCTTCCGATCAAGCCTGCCACCGACATGGCACTGCTGCTGGCATGGATGCATGAGCTGATATACAAGGATCTTTATGACAAAAAGTATGTTGAAAAGTACTGCACCGGTTTCGACCAGCTTAAAGAGCATGTTAGGAATTATACTCCGGAATGGGCTTATGGTATAACCACTATACCTCCCGACATGATAAGAAGGACTGCCAGGGAGATGGCTGATGCATCTCCTTCTGTGATTGTCCATCCGGGACGTCACGTTACGTGGTATGGAGATGATACCCAGAGATCAAGGGCTATTGCAATCCTCAACGCTCTTCTTGGATCGTGGGGCAGGAGGGGAGGCTTCTATATGCCTGCCAGGTTCGAATTGGCTACATATAAACTGCCTCCGTTTCCCGAAGTAAAAGTGTCGTGGCAGGATGCTTTCCCCGGGAAATATCCTCTTGCAACAACAGCAGTAACCAATCTTCTTATTGATGCCTCTATCCCAGAAAATGAACCGGCATTCCCCGTTAAAGGATGGTTTGTGAATGCTACAAACCTTCTGGCATCAGTACCCGACGTTCAGAAGACTCTGAAGGCAATTCAGAACCTCGAGTTCCTTGTTGCCGTGGATACAATGCCTATGGAAATAACAGGTTGGGCAGATGTGGTACTTCCGGAATGCACCTATCTTGAACGTTACGATTCTCTCAGAGCAAGCCCCCACCGTAAACCTGCAATTGCTCTCAGAATGCCGGCTACAGAACCAATGTACAATTCGAAACCGGGATACTGGATTGCCAGAGAACTGGCTGTTAAACTCGGAGTGGGTGAGTATTTTCCCTTTGATAAACAGGAAGATCTGCTCGACTGGCAACTGAAACAGGCCGGATCCTCTCTCGAGGAGATGAAAAAGCTCGGGGTAAAGACTTTTGAAAGGGAATCAGATGATATTTATTTCGGTGATAATGAAGATATTACTTTCCCGACCGATTCAGGTAAGATAGAACTCTATTCAAAATATTTTGAAGAGGCCGGGTTTGACCCTCTGCCTGTATACACCCCCCACGAGGAACCGCCTGATGGATATTACAGACTTATATACGGCAGGGCTCCGGTGCATACTTTCAGCCGTACGATAAACAATCCCTTGCTTACCGATCTGATGGAGGAAAACAGTGTATGGATAAACCCGAAAGTAGCAAAGGAGTGGGGTTTATCTAACGACCAGTACATATGGCTGAAGAATTCTGACGGGGTAATTTCTGATTTCAGTGTAAAGGTTCGTGTTACAGAGCGGATAAGATGGGACTCGGTATACATTGTTCACGGTTTCGGCCATGCAAACAGGAAACTGACACGTGCTTACGGCAAGGGCATAAGCGATACACAGCTGATTACAAATATCAAGACTGATCCTCTTATGGGTGGTACGGGAATGAGATCAAATTTTGTAACATTTGTTACTGATATGGCAGGGGAGGGCCGGAATGTATGAGATACGCCATGGCAGTTGATACCAGGAAATGTGTGGGATGCAGCGATTGCGTCGTTGCATGCCAGACTGAAAACAAAGTGCCTGTCGGGTATTGCCGCGACTGGATTGTTGAGGTTAATGATGGTACCTACCCGCAGCTTGAAATGGAAATACGCTCCGAACGTTGCAATCATTGCAGCAATGCACCCTGTGTGAGATGCTGCCCAACAGGAGCAAGCCATATCATAAAAGGAGGAATAGTGCTTGTAAAACCTTCAAAATGCATAGGTTGCGGAGCATGTATTGCATCATGCCCATACGATGCAAGGTACCCTCATCCGGATGGTTATGTGGACAAATGTACCTTCTGTAATCACAGGCTGGAAAAGGGAATGAAACCTGCATGCGTTGAGGTATGTCCTACCAAATGCCTCTATTTCGGTGACCTTGATGATCCGAACAGTGAGGTATCTGTTATACTGAAGAAAAGGAAGTGGAAAACACTTATTCCTGAAGCCGGAACCAGACCGGAACTCTATTTTCTTATCTGACAAAACAAAAAGAAATGAAAGAAGAGGTTATTGTTAGCGGGCGTATGAATCCAATGGTGGATCCGCACCTTCGTATCTGGGAATGGCCTATTCCGCTATACCTGTTCCTTGGAGGTATGGCGGCCGGCATCCTTTTTTTTGCCTCCCTGTATTATATCAGAGGAAAGGAGAAAGAGTATCCTGCTGCAGTAAGACTCGCACCCTTACTTACTCCTCTGCTCCTTGTAATTGGCCTGCTTGCCCTGTTTATAGACCTGAGGCATAAGCTTTATTTCTGGCAGCTCTACATAAGCATTAAACTCCAGTCTCCGATGTCGTGGGGTGCCTGGACATTAATGGTTATCACTCCCGCCTCTTTCATCTGGTCAGCACTTCATATCAGGGATATTATTCCTTCATGGGATTGGAAATATAACTGGCTTAAATTGCTGGAGAATTTTTTCAACAGAAATAAAAAAATACTTGCCTGGGTAATCCTTATCTATTCACTTATTCTGGGAATATATACAGGTATACTTCTTTCGGCATTCAATGCAAGGCCTCTATGGAATACATCTATCCTCGGCCCGTTGTTCCTAGCATCGGGGTTGTCGGCCGGGGCGGCAACAATAATTCTTTTTGCCCGGAACCCGGAAGAGCGGAAACATTTCTCAAGGATTGATCTTATAATTATTGCCGTGGAACTATTCCTTATCGTCCATATGTTTATGGGTTTCCTGGCAAGCACCCAGGTTCAGATTGAGGCATCACAACTCTTCCTGGGAGGAGAATTTACGGCACCTTTCTGGATTTTTGTTGTAATTCTGGGTCTTATGTTCCCGGCATTGCTTGAAATACTTGAGCTGAACAGGTATCACATCCCGGTGATTATTCCTGTTATTCTTGTGCTGTTCGGCAGTTTCATGCTCAGGTTTATTATAGTCTATGCAGGCCAGGTAAGCCGTTGGCTTTATTGATTATAGAATAAATATTATTGAATATGAGTGATATAAAAAAAGACAGGAAAAAGAATTACCTGAACCCTTATATGGGAGGGGTTCTGCTCGGACTGGTTCTTCTTGCCGCAAACTATATTGCAGGCAGAGGACTGGGTGCAAGCGGAGCTGTTAAAAGTGTTGTTGTCACTGCCGTGACAACTATTGCTCCTTCAGCCGCTGAGAACTCAGGCTTTATAAAAGAGTACAGGGAATCCCATAAGGGAAATCCAATGAAAAGCTGGCTGGTTTTCCAGATGGCTGGTGTTATAGTGGGAGGTTTCCTTTCAGGAGCACTATCCGGCAGACTTGAGCTGAAGGTAGAACATTCACCTAAAATTACATCCCGTAAAAGGCTCCTCCTTGCGCTGGCCGGAGGTATTCTTTTCGGTTTTGGCTCCCAACTGGGAAGGGGTTGTACCAGCGGAGCCGCACTCAGCGGAATGGCAGTACTGTCGCTTGGCGGATTTGTTACGATGATGGCAATATTCGGAACAGGATTTGCCCTTGCATATTTCTTCAGGAAGAACTGGATTTAATGTACCTTACTTTTAATCTGATAATGTTATGGGACCACTTGCAGTAAACGAGATAATATCTGAAAACACAAACCTGTTCCTAGCGTTTCTGATAGGCATCGGATTCGGATTTGTACTTGAAGCTTCAGGTTTTTCATCAAGCAGAAAACTCGCAGGAGTATTCTACGGTTATGACATGGTTGTGCTTAAAGTTTTTTTTACGGCTGCAATTACAGGGATGACCGGTCTTTTATTGTTCAGCCTCTTTGGCTGGATAGATCTGAGCCTTGTATATGTTAATCCGCTTTATGTAACTTCTGCAATTACCGGCGGAGTAATTATGGGCGGAGGTTTTATCCTTGGCGGTTACTGCCCAGGTACAAGCTTCTGCGGAGCGTCAATAGGTAAAATTGATGCAATGGTTTTTATTGCGGGACTTTTTATCGGTGTAGCTCTGTTCGCAGCAGGCTACGGCTGGTTTGAAGATCTTTATATGGCTGCTTTCAAGGGTGATCCGAAGATAAGCACATCTTTAAAAATGTCAGATGGAGTATTTGTCCTGCTGGTAATTCTTATCGCCCTTGCCATGTTCTGGATTGCCGAAATCGTTGAAGAGAAATTCCCAAGGGAAGAATATTAAAAAACTACCAATATGGAAAAGAAAATGAATCCAAGAGTATTACTGGCTCTGATTATTATCCCGCTGGGACTTGTTATAGCTGCTGTGCCGCAGAATAAAACAGTTCCGTATAAACTCTCAGCCTCTGAACTTCTTACAGAAGTTGCTGAGCGTTCTCAGTTTGTTTCTCCGGAAGTAATCGCTGACATGATAATCAAAAAAGATCCTTCACTGAGACTTATCGATGTGAGAAGCCAGCAGGAGTATGAAAAATACAGCCTCCCCGGTGCAATCAATATACCCTTAACAGATCTGCTGTCGGAAGAATATACTGATATTCTGAACCAGGACATTAAGATGAATGTCTTTTATTCAAACGGTTCAGTGGCGGCAAATGAGGCATGGATGATAACCAGACAGCTTGGTTATACTAATAATTATGTTCTTGAAGGAGGTCTTAATTACTGGTACGAGGTTATTCTGAATCCGCAGAAACCATCTTCGGTTAGTTCAGATGAGGAGTTTCTGAGGTACGATCTGAGAAAGGGAGCAGGTATGGCTCTCGGAGGGGCAACAGAAGTGAAGGAATCCGGCACCCCGGAAGATGCAGGGAACCTTAAGCCGGCCATAAAACCCGTGGCCAAGAAGAAAAAGGCTGCAGGAGGTTGCTGATGATTTTCAGAAACTTAAAAAACGGTACATCACACCAAACCCGAAATAATTCTGCTTGTAATCAACTGAATAAGTTCCTTCAACATATGAAGGAAGAAAATCAGTTGCATCAAACCATGTTCCGGAATACACATACTTTATAAACAACATAGTCTTTGCTGAAACAGGCAGCTTGAGCTTTGCTCCGGTTTCCCATGTATATGAGTTTTTATATGTTGCACCGGGACCGGCAGGTACCGACCTGTCAAACTTATTTTTGTCGAGTATCCAGTGCTTCGAATAAGTTGCCACCGGTGATATATAGAGCGACCTTATCCTGAAATCATATTCTGCCGACACCCCTGCATGAATCTTTGATGAGGGCCATGAACCCCTGTCGTAATATCTCCCCCTGAAATTATCACCGTAAGCGTACATAACCGTTTCATCATACTGTAACCTTTCGAAGGATGCCAGTAAGGAAATATGAAAATCATACCAGGAGAAATCAATTCCGGCAGAAGGTTTAAAGCACCCGACTATGTTTGCATTATAGCTGTACATATTTATATTTGATTCAGCGGGCTGAAATGAAAGCAGGGCTTTACCCCCTCCGGTCGTCATTGAAAATAAAAATGAAAAAGAAGGTCTGCTGTGATATGCCCGCCATAATTCCGAGTATTCCTTCAGACTTTTTCCCTGCCTTTTATTTCCCGGATTATAGTCGGGATTCAAAAAAGTATAATTATAGTAATTACCCAGAACCTTAATCTCAAGTACCCTCTTTTCAACATCCGGGCTGAAACGGAAGTTCTCCTCATTATCAGCAAAAATCCTGTCGTTATTGTTGTCTATATAATAAGTCTTTGAACTGTCCTGTCCTATGGCTACCAGAATTATGTTTACTTCCCCTCTCTGGGAATAATTCTCAGGCCTCAGATACCATAATATTCCGATTGTATCAATGGCCTGGCTAAGATCAGGATATAATACTTTAATATTCTCTGCCGGTATCCTGTATCCGGGATACTGACCCGAAAGGCCGCTGGTTGAAAAAACTGCCCCGGAAGGTTTCTCAACAAAGACAGGAATCTCACTGGCGACCTCTGCTGTTGCTCTCCGGTAGCCAATGGTCATATCAATCTGAGAATATAAGGAAATGGTAACGGTAATTGCCGCAAAAATAAGTACATACCTTTTTATCATAATCATCCGGGGAAAATTTGCCCAATATTATAAATAAATTGCATTCTGTTAAATGATAAAGGTTCAGTTCATTTATTATTGACCTGTTTTTAAATTATTTTAACAGTAAATGGGTTTTAATAAAAAATGTGATTATTTTTATTGTCAGATCACGGATTGAGTTTTTCTGAACCGTGAATAAACTGGTAATCTCACTATGGAAGATACTTTTTATGGGCTGTTTCTTTCAGGATTTTCTCCTGCTTTATTTTTCCCTCCGGGCGAGGACCTGTACTCAGTAAACCCGGGCATAATAATTGACTGATACTTGTAAATTATGACTAAATACCTCTTTAATTATCAACATAAATTTATAAACATGAAAAAAATTCTCCTTTTATCGTCATTGGTGGTTTTCATAGCTGTTACATTATCGGCTCAGTCACAGAAACCTAAGTATGATCCCGCCGGAAAATGGAAATTTGAAGCACCCTATGCCCCTGAAGGCTATAATACAGGCATAATGGAATTTGTGGTATCGGAAGGGAAATATGCTGCGTTTATCTCATTCACCGGAACCGATTATAAAATCCCGCTTGAAGGAGTAAAGGTGGCAAATGATTCTATCAGGCTTTCATTATATGTTGAGGGGGCAGATATTTCCATAATGCTCAAAATGGAAAGCGGAACAAAAATAACAGGAACAGCAATGTCTCCCGAAGGTGCAATTCCCTTAACTGCCGTTAAAGAGATTCAGGAGAAATAATGGGCAGACGGGCCTGTATGAGAATTCTTTTAATGATACTGACTTGCAGCCTGGTTTCTGCCGGTAACGCCGTGTCGCAGGCTCTGCCTAAGTCTCCCTTAAGCAAAAGGATTACCAGTTACAGGATTGATGCGGTACTTAACCCTTCAGATAAAACTGTAAAGGGGAAAATGAGGGCTTTCTGGGTCAATGATTCTGAAGATACAGTTCCCGATATCTGGCTGCATCTCTACCTTAATGCATTCAGCAGCAACAAAACAACTTTTCATAAAGAAAGGGGAACTTCTCCGGGTTCAAGTCGTGAAGATCCCGGGTGGATCAAAATCATTTCACTCACCGACTGTAACGGAACAGATCTCCTGCCGGTGATGAAATATGTCAGTCCGGATGACGGAAACCCTTATGACAGAACGGTTGCCACAGTTCTTCTGCCTGAACCTGTGGCAGGCAAAGATACTGTTATTCTCGAAGCTGAATTTGAATCAAAGTTACCTTCTGATATCACAAGAACAGGTTTCCGGAAAGATTTTTTCTTTGTTGCACAATGGTTTCCGAAGTTCGGGGTATACGAACCTGCCGGCATGCGGGGCAGAAAGGAAGGCGGATGGAACTGTCATCAGTTTCATGCAAATTCAGAATTTTATTCCAATCACAGTCTGTATGAAGTCAACATTACAGTCCCGCAGAACTATATAGTTGGTTCGGGAGGAATTACCCTCGGGGAGGAAAATAATGGAGACGGAACAAAAACAGTAAGGACAAGAGCTGAGGATATTGTCGATTTTGCATGGACTGCATGGCCAGGTTATCAAGTAGTTACAGATACATGGAAACATGTTAACATAAAGCTTCTTCTCCCCCGTGAAAAAACAAATCTTGCCGGAAGACATCTAACTGCTTTGAAGCATGCACTGGAATATCTTGAATTAAATGTCGGTCCTTACCCCTGGAATCACCTTACTTTCATCGATCCCCCGGTGACTGGAATGGGAGCCGGAGGAATGGAATACACAACATTGTTTACAACTATCTCAGCACCTGGTATTCCTGATTATATTTTAATTCCGGAAATGGTTACTGTCCATGAATTCGGTCATGCATATTTCATGGGAATTATTGCAACAAATGAGTTTGAGGAACCATGGCTCGACGAGGGGATAAATTCGTACTGGGAACAGAGAATAATGGATCATTATTACGGTAATGCAGGAATGGTGAACCATCCTCTGCTTAAAATATCCGATAAATCGATGGCTCGCTCATCTTACATAAATTCACCCTCAAGGGAGGCTGCAACCAATGCCGAATATTCATGGAATTACCCACACGGCACCTACAGCATGATGTCGTATCAGAAAGCTGCTGCCATTTTACATACCCTTACAGGACTGACGGGTGAGGAAACAATGAACGCTGTTTTCAGGGAATATTACAAAAGATGGGCATTCAGGCACCCTTCGGCAAAAGATTTTATAGATATTGTCAACGAAACGGTTTTAAAAATACACGGAGAACGCTTTGAACCAGATCCGGACAGATTCTTTGAACAGACCTTGTTCGGATCAGGTATCTGCGATTACAAAGTAATTGAAATTGTTAACAGGAAAACAGGCGATTTTCACGGTCTATCAATTCAGCCCGATTCTTCATTCTTTGTGGAAAGAAACTTTAAGGCCGACACTCTTAATGTTGCTGTCGTTCAGCTTCAGCGTGACGGGGATATCCAGATTCCTGTACAAATCCTGATACGTTTCGACAACGGCGATGAGGTTCTGGAGAAGTGGGATGGCAAAAGCAAGGTAAAAGATTTCAGATATACTGGAAAGAGAAAGGTCACACAGGTGAAAATCGACCCGGAATTTAAGAACCAGATGGATATAAATTTCATTAATAACTCGATGGCAGTTAAACCTGAGAGGAAACCACTTAAAATATTATTCAGAAGGATCTTTTCAATTATTCTTTTCTTTATGGATTTTGTATTTATCTGATTAAGTGTGAGTATGCTTAAAAATATAACAACCGGTCTGAAAAGGGCTCTGCGATGCTGGAAATGGATTCTCGTATACTGGTTGATTTCGGCTCTATCCGTTTCGATGATTCTGGTTTCATTTAAGACTTCAGTCAGAAAAATAATCGGTTCAAGCCTTATCACCGAAAGGCTCGCTGCCGGGTTCCCGGCAGATGTAATCGTTAACAGCGGCACAGGACTGGATAGTGTATTGTCATCAATAGTTCCGGGTGCATTTTTGGTTCTGCTGGTGACTCTTCTGACAAACGCATTCTTTACAGGAGGATTATTCAGTGCTGTCAGGAGCGGAAGTGATACGGATGCGCGCAATTTTTTCGGCAGTGCCGCATATTTTTTCAGGAAATTTCTTGGGATCTATCTGCTTACCTTTACTGTCCTTTTCATTCTTGCATTGCTTCTTGTTGCCGTTCCGTCAGCAATCGGTTATAATTACATTGGAGATAAAATCCTTTATATTTCATTTGCCGTTTATTTTGCGGCTTCAGTTCTGGTAATTGCTGCAGCTGATTTTTCACGGGCGATTATTATTGAGGAAGGTAATCCGGGTTTCTTCAAGGCTGTCGGTTCAGGAATAAAATCTTTTTCTGCCGCTTTCATAAATAATTATTCCGCGATCATTCTTATATTAATTATCCAGGTATTATTTGCCTGTATGTTTGTGTTGTTTATTGCCAGGCCTCTGAATTTTCAGGGCAAAGGTTTAATGATCATTGCAGCCGGACATATCTTTTTTATTATAAAAGTCTTTCTCAGGTGCTGGAGATACGGCACTGTTACTTCCATTACAGAGAGTCAGTCCCCCGGAATCTGACAGGTTCGCGTCTGTCATTTTACTGAAATATTTTTCCCCACAGATAATCAGTAAACTCTTTTAATTCTGTTTTTTTTGCTAAAATTGTTTCCGGAATGTCTGATTATTTACCTAAAAATCCTGAAGAATGAAAGATATTACATTTAATAGAAGCTCTTTCAAAGGTTTGTTTCTTGTTTTATTACTCATGGCAGAAAGTATCGGGTATATTAAATCTCAATACCCAGTCAATTACCAGTATACATTGTTGCCTGCAGGTATAGTTGATGAGCTGATTGCAGCCTCATCGGGGGAACTGGCATGGCGTCATATTGCAGAGCTTGCTCCTTACACCCAGCCGAGGTATGACCATGAGTTTTCAGGCAATCTGAGAGAGAGTGACTATATTGTCGATAAACTTAAGGAATACGGGCTTGATTATGCCCTTGACAGGGTTGGCAAGACCACAACATGGAGAGGATTAAAAGGGACCCTGAAGGAGATAAGTCCGGGGATAAATAAACTTGCCGATTTTCTTGAGGTGCCGGAAATGCTTGTTGAGGGCAGTCAGACAGCATCATTGAGAGCCGAATTGATATGGGCAGGAGATGGTTCAGCCTCTTTCTTTGAAGAAAACAGGGATAAACTCAAAGGGAAAATCATTGTTACATCATCCAACCCCGGGTCGGTTCATACAAGGGCTGTGAATGCAGGAGCATCGGGCACAATATCTTTTTATTCGCCAAGGCCGTTAACAGACCCGCTTCAGATTCCGAATCTCAGCATTTCGGGTAAAGGGTTTGCTTTCCTGCTTCCACCCCGTGAAGGCATCATTTTGCGCGACAGGCTCCAGAGAGGTGAAAAAATCATTGTTGAAGTGAACGTTGAGTCACGTACTGACCAGGTCGATCTGCAGGTTCCTCAATGTGTTATAAAAGGTACTGACAGCAATGCCGGTGAGATTATTTTCACCGCCCACCTGTTTGAAGGGTATGTAAAAATGGGGGCTAACGATAATATGTCGGGCAGTGCTGTTATACTGGAAGTTGCACATCTGCTTAATGATCTGATTACATCGGGCCGCATACCGCCTCCTGTACGTTCAATAAGATTTCTATGGGTGCCGGAATTCAGCGGTACAATCCCCTGGGTAAACCTGAACCTTGAAAGAACAAGAAGAGCAATATGCAATATAAATCTGGATATGGTTGGGCTCAATCTCCGCGAAAACAGAAGTTTTTTCTGCCTTCACCGTTCAGGATTCTCTACCGCATCATTTGTCAATGACGTTATGGAAAGCTATTTCAGGTATGTGGGAGAAACAAACGTTGAGGGGATTACGGATAACCTGGGAAGAAGAGGATTTGCCAGAAGGATTGTGGCACCGACCGGTACCGATGATCCGTTTTATTACAGAATTCTTTCTCTGCATGGCTCATCCGATAATGCTGTATTCAACGACTGGAGTATCAATGTGCCGGGATTAAAAATGATAACATGGCCCGACAATTATTACCATTCTTCAGAAGATAATCCGGATAAATGTGATCCGACCCAGTTAAGGCGGGCTGTATTTATTTCGGCAGCAGGCGCATACACTATAGCTTCGGCAGATGAACAGTCGGCAGGAAGGATACTTGCTGAGCAGTATCATGGAGCCTCAGTAAGGATGGGAATACAGATGGCTAAATCATCCGACATGGTAAGCAGGGCCGGCGCTGAAAATTTTTCCGTCGTTTACAAACGTGCCTGTTATAACCTTGAGGGTGTGGCTATGGCTGAAAAGGCAGCTATGGAGAAAGTGAGGCAACTTTCCGACAAACAGGAAGTTGCAGGTATGATTGAAAAATTTGAAACAGCAATTGACAATATCCTGAAGGAACACCTTTCTGCCCTCAGGGAGATTATGATCCGGAGAGCATCTTTTCTGAAGGTGCCTGAAGCAGACCTTTCACCTGACAACGCCGAAAAGACAGCCATGAAGATTACCCCTGTAATGACAAAGAAGGCAGAAGCAATGGGGTACGGCGCAGACCGCCGGATTATCTCAGCACTGCCCGGTGATATACTTGCAAAATACAGATACAGCAGAATTGTAAATACCAGTGAGGCGGCCGGACTGGCAAACGGCCGGAGGAACCTTCTCGATATCAAAAAAATGATTGATGCACAATTCGAAACAGAATCACCCATGCAGGATATAATTAATTATTTCACAGTCCTGAAGGAGGCTGATTTAATCAATTTCCGGTAAAACTCACGGTAATTCCGGGCATAACCTGAGTATCTTCTGACGGCACCATATTTAGTCTTTATAGCCTGTGTTTAACGTTATCTTTACCTGAGTATGAGGTCCCTCTTACATGTAGGTATAAATACTTATTTAAAAATAGGTTTTATTCCTCTTTAATGCCCGTACGGGTTTGGGTATTTTTGTGTTAACCGGTTAACAATAATTGTGTTTTGTATAACTAATGGAAAGTCTTTACAATCAGCTTCTGAAGGATGTCAGATTTGAAGAGGGCCTCAATGCATGTATGAACTGCGGGGTCTGTACCGCAATATGTCCGGCTGCTGAATTCTACAACTATGATCCTCGTAAAATAGTGGATGAGGTTCAGGAAAAAAATGATGATACCATTGAAGCCCTTCTGAAATCAGATACAATATGGTATTGCGGTGAATGTATGTCCTGTAAAACAAGATGTCCGAGGGGAAATACACCCGGGCTGATTATAATGGCTCTCAGAACCCTGTCGCAGAAGCTGGGATATTTTACCGAAAGCGAGAAGGGCCGACAGCAGCTTGCCATTAAAAGGAGTGTAGGGGAGAACATCTTCAAATATGGTTACTGTGTAGCTGCTTACGCAGTGGATCCGGAAAAGCACCCCGAACAGGGGCCGATATGGAATTTTATTATTGACCATTCCAGGGAAATTTACGAAAGGTTTGGTGGAAGGATTGATGAAGAAGGAGAGGGACCTTTGAGAAAAATTCCGGCCGATGCAAAAGAAGAACTGCACCGTATATTTGATGTTACCGGCGGTACAGAATTTATGAAGAATATTGAAAAGCATTCACAACGGAAGGCAAAGGAGCTCGGTATTCAGATAGACAGCGGGCTGGATGATGAATATTTCATCCGGGTCTATACCGAAAATAACGGAACACATACCCATAATAAAACTGAATGATCATGAACGAACCTGACAGCAAAAGAATATGGTCGGAATACCAGAAAGAAATTGCAGATGATCACTATTTCTATGTCAGATCATGTATCAGACAGTCGTTTTTCCCCGGCTCGGAGCAGTTCTTCCTGAAAATGATGAGAGAAATTCTCAGAAAAGATGTCTATGAAAATCCTTCACATACAACCTGCACAGGAATAGGTTACCATACGGACATAGTTCCGTTCGAGACTATTATGACAGTGATTGCCAGGCATTTTGCACTGATGAAAGAGGCAGGATATAAAAACATTGCAATATCGTGCGTAACATCATTCGGAATCTACACTGAGATTATCGAAACCTGGAAACATTTTCCCGATACACTTGAAAAGACCCGTGAGTACCTTTTTAAAGCAACGGGAAGAGAGTTTGATGTGCCTGAGAATATGGCACATACAAGCGATATTGTATATAAATTCAGAAATGAAATTGCCTCAATGGCAAAATACAGACTCGTTAACAGGCATACCGGGAAACCCCTGAGGGTGGTGGAACATATAGGCTGCCATTATTCAAAAATGTTTCCGAAATACGGGGTTGGAGGTGCTGAATTTCCAAAAGTACTTTCGGGAATGATTGAAGCATGGGGCGGGGAAGTGGTTGATTACCCGGAGCGTCGTCATTGCTGCGGATTCGGATTCAGACAATATATTGTCCAGGCAAACAGGGGTTACTCCTTAAGCAACTCGATTAAGAAATTTGAATCCATGAAACCCTATAGGCCTGACTTTATCATAACAAACTGCCCCGGGTGCAATATGTTCATGGACAGATGGCAGTATACCATCAGGGAAATGGAAGGCAGAACATACGGTGAAAACGGACTCTCGATACCTGTTCTTACCTACGAGGAGGTTGCAGGGCTGGTACTTGGTATTAATCCCTGGGAACTGGGCCTCCAGTACCATATGGTGCAACCGGAACCACTGATTGATAAAATGGGAATTGAATACTCTCATTCGGATAAATTCATAACAAAAGACGGCAGGCCATTACCCGAACCCGGGAAACTTATTAATGTTTGAATGGTATGACTGATGTTGTGGTTATAGGCGGAGGAGTAGCCGGAATGGAAGCTGCAGGACAGCTTGCAGGATCGGGTTATAAAGTTATACTGGTTGAAAAAAACCCGTATGCAGGAGGTAACCTCAGAAACTGGTACCATCTTTTTCCCGACAGGCGCAACGGAAACGATGTCACAGGATACCTTGAAAAACTGGTCAAAAGCCCGAATATTGAGATCCTGTATAATACCTGCGTAACAGGAATAACTGAAGGAAAGGGGAAATTCACCGTAACTGCTTCGGGCGGACAGGTGCTCGAAGCTGAGGCAGTAATCGTTGCAACAGGGTTCGATCTTTTCAACAGCCGGAGAAAAGAAGAATATGGTTACGGAATTTACCGGAACGTCATTTCATCCGCCGACCTTGAGATGATGTTCAGGAACGGATCAGTTAAAATGGCTGACGGAGGAACCCCCGGAAGTGTCGGGTTTATTCATTGTGTGGGATCGCGCGATGAAAAGTCAGGAAACCTCTATTGCTCAAAACTCTGCTGCATTACTGCAGTAAAACAGGCTATGGAGATACATGAAAAGATAAAAGGGGTAAAAACTTTCTGCTTCTATATGGATATGCGGATGGGCGGTGCCTATTATGAAGAGATATACAGGGAAGCCCAGGAAAAATATGGTGTCTCATTTATAAGAGGAAAAGTGTCGGAAGTGTCTCAGAATATACAGGGTAAACTTATCATTAAGGCAGAAGATACACTGGCCGGCCGGCCTCTTAAGATGGAACTCGATCTGGTTGTACTGATGGCAGGAATGGAAATGTCGGAGGCAGGCGGAAATCTTGCACGGATGTCATCTCTCAGGCAGGGAGAAAACAGGTTCTTTGCCACTGCCGATAACCATATAGCATCAAACAGGAGTAACATAAAAGGTGTTTTTTATGCCGGATCATGCACTGCTCCGATGAATATTACCGAAACAATTTCCCATTCCAGGGCTGCTGTAACAGAAGTCATTAACTTCCTCAGGGATAAAAGCAGAAGATGAAATGAATAAATTTGGATTCACTTTATCGGTTCCGAGGGTTATAGATTACAACAGTAATGACAGAAGCATTTCTGAACTCATCACTGAAAAGGAACCCACTTTCAGACTCTGCATTGAATGCGGGACATGTGCAGCAACTTGTACCGCCGGTAACTTTACATCATTCAGCCTCAGGGAAATAAATGTACTCCTGAGAAGGGGGGAAAATAAAGCTGCCGCCGCCAGGATAAACAGATGCATGCTTTGCGGCAAGTGTATACTCGTTTGTCCCAGGGGAGTAAATACACGCAATATTCTTTTTATTGCAAAGGAGGCTCTTGATAAAATAAACGGTAATGAGAGACTTTGATATTTTTGTGCTGCCATTCAATACCGGCCTGTATTTCATATTGATATACTGTGTCGTAAGGTGTGTCGTCTGGTTCAGGCAGCTTTCAAGGGCCGACAAACTAAGACTTCAGAGAGGCTTCTTCGGTCGTGCTTTCGGACAGAGTCTGAAGGAGATTTTCATGGAAAGCCTGATCCACAGGAAAATCCTGAAATCAAAACCCATACTGGGTTATATGCACATGTCTCTTGCATTCGGCTGGTTCCTGCTTATAATTTTCGGAACCATTGAAGCTGACATTTTCGGAGAAAAGCACCTTAACCCTCCGTACAGGGCAATATTCTTCCGCTTCTTCAATCCGGATCACGGAACAACAGGTCTTACAAGGATATGGTCGTTCTGGATGGATCTCCTCCTGGCATTTATACTGTCGGGTTTATTGCTGGCAATATTCAAGAGATTTATTCCCGGTTTGGTGGGAATGAAGAAAACCACAAGACACAAACCTGCAGACAGGATCGCTCTTGCAGCGCTCTGGCTGATCTTTCCCAGCAGACTCTTAGCTGAAAGCCTGACATGCGGTGCTAACGGTTCAGGAAGTTTTCTCACAGGAACAACTGGTGCATGGCTCGCATCATTTCTATCGGCAGACAGGCTTGCATATCCCTTCTGGTGGCTCTATTCATTATCACTGGGCACCTTCTTTATCTTACTTCCTGTCACACGTTATATGCATATCCCTACCGAACTGTTCCTCATCTTCATGCGAAACTCAGGAATAACAACCGGCGATAAAACAGGAACATTCTCAGAGGTTCAGCTTCATTCATGTTCATCTTGCGGCATTTGTATCGATGCATGTCAGATGAATTTCGTGACAGGAATAAGATATATGCAGCCGGTTTACCTTCACAGGTCTCTCAGAAATGACGAGGATATAACCGAAATAGCCCATGATTGTCTTATGTGCAGGCGTTGTGAACCGGCATGCCCGGTGGGAATTGAAATATCAGCCGTGAGAATGATTCAGCGGAGAAATAAAACCGGAGAGCCACTGGTGAAAAACAATTGGATGGGATATTTCAGAAGCAGAAATAACGGCACTTCTGAAAAGTCAGATACCCGGCAGGTCTTTGACCTTAAAAACGGAAAGGAGAATGAGATAAGGCAGGCAGATATAATTTATTTTGCAGGATGCATGACTCATCTCACACCCGGAATCAAAGAATCTATGATGAAGATTTTCAGTGTGGCCGGTGAAAAGGTCTGGTTTATGGATGAGGAAGGGGGAGCCTGCTGCGGCAGACCACTTATGCTGGCCGGTAACGACAGGGAAGCACGTGAGCTCATTAACTATAACTCTGAATTAATCTGGAAGTCGGGGGCAAAGACCCTGGTAACTTCGTGTCCGATATGTTATAACGTTTTCAGGGAAAGTTATTACCTCGATATTGAAGTGCTGCATCATACAGAATACCTGAAGAATCTGATTGATGACGGAAGAATCAGATTCAATTACTCGGGAAAGAAGGTTGTTTACCACGACCCGTGTGAGCTGGGAAGGATTGCCGGAATATATGATGCTCCGAGAGAGATATTATCGTGGGTGGCCGATCTTCATGAAATACCGGAGAGAGAGGAAAAAGGTCTTTGCTGCGGGGGAAGCCTGGGCAACCTGAGACTGAGCCCTTCAAAGAAAGCTGCAATAGCTTCCGATGCGGTAAAAAGGTTAACAAGGGAAGAACCTGAAGTTATTGTGACATCCTGTCCACTCTGCAAGAAAACCTTCTCCCAGGTGTCGGAAGTGAAGGTTTCAGATATAGCAGAAGTAGCTGCAGGTGAGATTGCCGCTGTTCAGGTAAGGAAACCCGGACGACCTGCATCGGTCAGCCTTAAGGTACTGGTAAAACAACTCCTCGAATGACCCGATATACTGTTTTTTTTGCTTCAGTATTTTTTTTACTTTTACCGGAAATTTTAATCTTACTTTGCCGTTAAATTATAAAAACAGGTAAGATTTCGAACAGGTTTAAGAGGAGTGTTGATGAAAAAACCGGTAATTATATTAGCTGTTATCGTTTTATGGTCCTGCGGTAATCAGGGAAGAAATACTTCATCCGATATTTCAGGAAAGATTACCCAGCGTGAGGATGGTACAATAGCTCTCAACATTGAATCCGCAGCTTTTTACCAGAACCAGAATGATCCTTCCCTCAATACGGCAGAGTGGAATTTTGTTGTATTGAAACCTGGGAGATACGGAGTGTGGCTGACAAGTGCAACACGGGATACTATGAATCTCGGGTATCTGAACAAGGTAAGGATTGATCTGAACAATGACGAAAGACTGGAAGTTAAACCTGTTGGCGACAAGATTATAGCTGATGCTGCAGGCATTCAGAAACCGTATTACAGAGCTGATTCATTTATGGGCTCATTTTATATTCAGTCGCCCGGCGAATACAGTATTCAGGTTATAAGTGAAAAAATAATAAACTCTGTAAAGACGGGATTACATTATTCAGAGATGCCGGGGACGATGCTGCTTTCAGTATTTCTGACTCCCATGACGAGGTAAACTACCTCTGTCCGGTCCGTTTTTCCCGATCCATCTGCGTGCATTTACAAAAGCCTCCATCCAGGGTGTGATTTCATCATTTCTCCTCTGTTCAGGGTAATATCCGCACTGCCAGGGGAAGAATGCCCTTTCGAGGTGAGGCATGATTGCAAGGTGTCGCCCGTTATCAGAGACAATACCTGCAACATCAAAGTCTGAGTCGTTTGGATTAGCCGGATACGTGTGGTGGCTGTATTTCATAGCAACCCTGTAATCTTTTTCATTACCGGGCAGAACAAAACGCCCTTCACCGTGAGCCACCCATATTCCGAGTTCCATACCCGACAGACTCCCGAGCATGACTGAATTATTTTCCGGGATAACCACTCCAAGGAAAGATGACTCGAATTTTCGGGAGCCATTGCGTTCCAGACGGGGTTTCCTGACATGACCGGGATAAATCAGATCTAGTTCTACCATCAGCTGGCAGCCATTGCAGACACCCAGGGAAAGAGTATCACTTCTGCGGTAAAAGTTTTCCAGCGATTTTTTAGCCTTCTGATTATAAAGGAAGGCTCCTGCCCAACCTTTCGCAGAACCCAGTACGTCAGAGTTGGAAAAACCTCCGACAAAAACAATCATATTAATGTCTTCAAGTGTCTCTCTGCCTGATATAAGGTCTGTCATGTGCACATCTTTCACATCAAAGCCTGCCAGCCAGAGAGCATAAGCCATTTCACGGTCTCCGTTAACTCCTTTTTCCCTTATAATGGCAGCTCTTATACCGCTCTTTCTTCTCCTGGAGGGTGTGATACCCAGAGATCTGAAACTGCCTGTGAAATCTCCGGTTCTGAAATTCAATGGATGCTTTATATAATTCCTGTACCTCTCGGCAGCATGTTCTTCTCCCGACTGCCTGCGGTCGAGCAGATATGATGTACGGAACCAGATATTCCTCAGACGGTCAATGTCGAATTCATAAACCTGACCGTGATTTTTTAAGGAAATCTTTCTTTCCGATACAGGATGACCTATCGAATAGTATGATATTCCATGTTCTGAAAGGATATCAGATACATCTATTTCGTCTTTTACCTGGATAATAATGCCCGGGTTCTGTGAGAAAAGCAGTTTAATGATATCCTTCTCCCCGATGGATGTAAGATCGAGTGAAATACCTCCGGTTGTGTTGGAGAAGCACATTTCAAGGAGAGTAACTATAATACCACCTGCAGAAATGTCATGACCCGATAAAATTTTTCCTGCCCTTATCAGATCCTGGATGGTGTTGAATATCTCCCTGAAGTAAGCAGCATTTTTTACCTCAGGTACATCATCACCCACAAAATTAAGTATCTGCGCCAGGCAGCTTCCCCCTAGACAAGCTTTGTTGCTGCTCATGTCAATATACAGGAGGCTTGTATATGGTTCCGGTACTATTACAGGTTCCACAATCTTCCTGATATCAGTTACCTCGGCTGCGGCGGAAATTATAACAGTTCCAGGTGAATATACCACACTGCCGTCGGGGTATTTTTGTGTCATCGAAAGTGAATCTTTACCGGTAGGGATATTTATACCGAGTTCAATGGCAAATTCACTTGCGGCCTCCACAGCTTCAAAAAGACGTGCATCCTCACCCTTGTTTTTACAGGGCCACATCCAGTTTGCCGAGAGGGATACACCTTTCAGTCCGTCTCTCAGGGGTGCCCATATTATATTTGTAAGGGCCTCAGCAATGGAGAGAACTGAGCCTGCCGCAGGGTCAATCAGACCGGCAGCCGGTGCATGGCCGAGTGAGGTTGCCATTCCGTGACTCCCCCGGTAGTCGAGGGCAACCACTCCCAGATTATTCAGTGGCAGCTGAAGAGGGCCTGCACACTGTTGTTTTGCGATTCTTCCGGTAACCGACCTGTCTACCTTGTTAGTCAGCCAGTCCTTGCATGCCACCTCTTCAAGCTGAAGCACCATCTCAAGGTATTCGTACAGTCCGGATGGATTATATTTTATTTTTTTAAATGATGACGGTACTATTGTGTCGCTGATTACTGTTCGCGGGGGTTTGCCGAATAATGCATCAAGATCGAGGCTGATAGGTTTTTCGCCTGTTACAGGGTTGTGAAAGGTAAGGCAATGATCTCCGGTAACTTTTCCGATAATATAAAAAGGTGCCCTTTCGCGGGCAGAAATCTTTTCAAGCAGCGGTGTATCTTTTTTCCTGAGGATAAGTCCCATTCTTTCCTGCGATTCGTTGCCGATGATCTCTTTGGCCGAAAGGGTAGGGTCTCCCACCGGCAGTTTGCTCATGTCAATTGTTCCGCCGGTTTCTTCAACGAGTTCGGAGAGACAGTTCAGATGTCCCCCGGCGCCATGATCGTGGATTGATACAACCGGATTGTTTTCCATTTCGGCCAGAGCCCTGATGGCATTGTATACCCTTTTCTGCATTTCGGGGTTAGCCCTCTGAACTGCATTCAGTTCAATGGAAGTGTCATACTGGCCGGTATCGACTGAAGATACGGCGCCTCCGCCCATACCTATCCTGTAATTATCCCCTCCAAGGAGTATTATTAGGTCTCCTTTTTCAGGAATACCCTTTTTGCTGCTGTTCTTTTTACCTGTACCTATCCCGCCCGCCAGCATTATTACCTTATCATAGCCCAGCATCCTGTCGTTTTCCTGATGTTCGAAAGTGAGCAGGGAGCCGCAGATAAGAGGCTGTCCGAACTTGTTTCCGAAGTCACTTGCCCCGTTGGATGCCTTGATAAGGATATCGGAAGGGGTCTGGTATAGCCAGGCTCTCTCAGGAATAGTCCTTTCCCATGGTCTTCCTCCGTCGGGCCGGGGGTAAGAGGTCATATACACGGCAGTACCGGCCACGGGAAAAGCCCCCTTACCTCCCGCCATACGGTCTCTTATCTCGCCACCAGTACCTGTTGAGGCACCATTAAAGGGTTCGACGGTAGTCGGGAAATTATGGGTTTCCGCCTTCAGAGAAAGAACCGACTCCACATTTCTTATAATGAAAAAGTCAGGTATATCCTGCCTCGCCGGTGCAAACTGTTCAATGACGGGTCCTTTTATAAATGCACAGTTATCCCTGTAGGCTGAAATAACATGGTTCCTGTTGAGATGTGTTGTATTTTTTATCATCTGGAAAAGAGTGGAATCCATCTCCTTTCCGTCGATAATAAAAATTCCGTTAAAGATTTTATGCCTGCAGTGCTCCGAATTGACCTGGGAGAAGCCGAATACCTCGCTGTCGGTGAGTTTACGTTTCAGGCGGTCTGAAAGTTCCTCAAGGTAATTTATCTCCTCCGCACTGAGCGCCAGACCCTCTTTCAGGTTGTATTCTTTTATGTCATCGATCAGAACTACAGGATCGGGTTTCCTTCTGATAGTAAATACATCCTGGTCAAGTCCATGGTATAGTGCCTGAAGCATCGGATCAAAAGAGGCTTCAGATTTTGTCACCCTGGTGAATTCTTCGATACGGGTTATACCGCCGATACCCATGTTACGGGTGATTTCAACCGCGTTGGTACTCCACGGGGTTACCATTTCTTTTCTGGGGCCGACAAACCATCCTCCCAGGGATGACTCCCCTGACTTTTCACTGCTGTTAAAAAGCCATTTAAGTTTTTCAATATCCTTTTTACCGGGCCTCACAGACGAGCCGACTGCAATAATCTTTTTTCCGGCAGTTTTAAAAAAAGTAATCATTGAATCAGTTAAATATTTTTTCCGGTGCATGTTGCTGAGTTGCCCGACGCCGGATATAACCGCCTTATGTTCATACCCTCTCAGAAGGGAAGATCATTGAATTCATCCTCCGGTGGAGGAAGTTCTTCCTGAACAGGTTCATTGCCGGCAGCATCAGGAGGCTGTGCGGCACTAAGCCTTTCAACTTTCCAGGCATCGAGGTTGGTGAAATAGGATACTTTTCCATCCTTTACCCATTTGTTACCCTTGATGTTAAACAGGATCCTTACCTCTTCGTTAAGGAAAGACTCATTTATAATATCGCACTTATCCCGGGTAAGCTGGAATTTAATAAAATCGAAGAAGACTCCGCCGGTGCCTGATTCTTTCCGTTCAATAACGAACTCCCGCTTGCGGAATTTATCGCTCACGGTTATCACCGGCATTATTTCAATTACCTTGCCGGTTATCTCGAATGCCATGGGAGAATAAACTCTTTTTTATTGTTTCTTCACTTCAAGTAATTCAACTTCAAAGATAAGCGTGGTAAAGGGTTCAATCACTCCGCCGGCGCCATTGGCTCCGTAAGCGAGGTTTTCGGGGACAAATAACATAAATTTTGAACCCTGGGGCATCAGCTGAAGACCTTCAGACCATCCTTTAATTACTGAATTAAGCTGGAATTCGGCAGGCTGACCCCTGTCGTAAGATGAATCAAACTGTGTACCGTTGATAAAAGAACCTTTGTAATTGACTTTTACAACGTCATTTTCAGTAGGTTTCTGGCCTGTCCCAAGTTTGAGGATTTTATATTGTAATCCGCTTTCGGTAACAATAACACCTTCTTTGGTACGGTTTGCCTGTAGGAATGAATCTCCTCTTGCAATGTTTCCTTTGTAGATTTCCTTGTTCATTTCTTCCTGTTTTGCTAAACGTTTTTCTTCCTGCTGGTTAAGAAAGGACATAATATAGGTTCTTGCCATATTGTCGTCCATGATCTGTTTATTGTTTGCTGCTTCATACATTGCCTTGGCAATAGCAGCAGGATTAAGCTCGATACTGTCGTTCCTCAGAGAATAATAAATGTTGATACCAAACGCATATGAGAGGGTATCGTTATTGTTCTTCAGTCTGGTAGCTGTTACTGCTTTCTTCCCGCAGGATGACAAAATTATCGCCAGCATGGCAATAATAATAGTTAACTGTTTGATTCTCATGATATATTAATTTTTCAAATTTTCACAAAGGTAACATTTTAGCAACAGAAACTCATTTTCCGGGAATTAAATTTTTCTTTTTACAGCCCTGATGACTTCTCTTTTATGCGGAGGGCCCGGGAGGAGCGTAAGACTGAATCCTGCATCTTTAAGTTTTCTTTTCAACTCACCCTGTGAGGAGTATGTAACAAGAATTCCGTCGGGGTGCAGCATGGAAGCGCTTTTAATTATGAGTTCTCTGCTCCACATTTCAGGTTGTTTACCGGGGCCGAAAGCATCGTAGTAGATAATGTCATACTGGCCCGAAGGAATGTATGTCAGGAAGTCGCCTTCTATCTTTGTGAGGGTAAAGTTATCTGTAAGACTGGCGGGCCTGTTCCAGGGAGCATTATGTATCATTTTAAAATACCGGTCGCCCTGCCGACCGGTAAATAATCCGTAATTGAGCCTGCATGTTATCTCATTGCCCAGCGGGTATCTTTCTATGGCTGTATAATAAACTACCTTGTTGTCTTTCAGGCTTTCTGTAAGGGTGAGAAGCACATTTAAACCTGTTCCGAAACCCACCTCGAAAATACTGACAGGGTCTGCATTACAGTATTTATATCCGTACCCGATGTACACTACTGAAGATTCACCGACAGCACCGTGTACCGAATGATAGTGTTCGTTCAGCTCTTTTACAAAGAGAGTGTGCGATTTATCGTCTGTGATAATTAATTCCGGCACGGTTTCAAGGCTTCAGATTCTGATCCCTGCAATCAGAACATCGTCAACCTGTTCATAACCATTCATCCATTCCTCGAAAGTTGTTATGAGTATATCTTTCTGTTTTGCGGCCGGGAGATCATGGATTTTAAGTAACAGGTTCTGCAGGGGTTTATACATGAATTTTTTTCCTCTGGGTCCGCCGAACTGGTCGGCATAGCCATCGGTAAAGAGATATAACATATCACCCTTCTTCAGTTCATAAATATGGTTGTTGAACGGGGTAAAATCGGTTACATGAATTCCGATCGGCATTTTATCGGCTGGTATCTTGATAATCTGATCATTCCTGATGATATAAAGCGGATTATTTGCACCGGCAAAGTCGAGTCTCATGGAGTCAGGATCGATTATGCAGAGCGAGATATCCATGCCGTCTCTTGCCTCACCTGTCAGACCCTTCTGTTTGAGGGCGTTGATCACTTCATCACGCAGCATATTAAGGATAGTTGAGGCATCGGTTATTTCAGTAGTGTTGTAAATTTCATCAAGGAATGCGTTACCCAGCATACTCATGAATGCTCCGGGCACTCCATGTCCTGTACAGTCTGCTACTGCCACAATTACCTTCCTTCCTTTCTGTCTTCCCCAGTAAAAGTCGCCGCTCACAATGTCGCGGGGTCTGAAGAGAATAAAATTCTCAGGCCACCACTCACAGAGAAAATCTACCGGAGGCAGCACTGCCGATTGTATACGGCTTGCATATTGTATGCTGTCGGTAATTGCCTGGTTCTTTTGTTCAATAATCTCTTTCTGCTTTAGTATCTCGGCGTTTTTGGATTCAAGGTCCGTATTGATTTTTTCTATCTCTCTTTTGCTCTCAGCCAGTCTTTGATTTTTTTTACGCGTTGAAATGAGACCTGCGAGTATCATAACGGCTACAAGAGCAAGCAGGACACCAATGCCGGTAGTGTATTTTCTTACCTGCTTTTCCCGTTCAAGATTTATTTCCTGCTGTCTCTTTTCCGATTCAAGAAGTCTGTTAGCCTGTTCAAGTACAAGTGCCTCATTTTTTTTACGGTCGAGTTCGAGGCTGTCAATCCTTTGTTGCTGTCGCAACGACATAACTTCCTGTTCCCTTTTACTGAGTTCAAATCTTTCCCTTTCAAGTACAAGTGACTGAGCAAGCCTCTCTTTCTCCGATCTGTCAAGTTCCTGTTGCTTGACAAGCAGCTTAAGTTCGTTTTCTCTTCTTGCAGCTTCTGCTTTCAGCGTCTTCATTTCCAGCGAGCTTATTTCCTCTCCTGCTATCTGAAGCCTTATCTGTTGTTCGGTCTCATCAAACTCCTTCAGGCGTGCTGATTCCTTCTGTTCTGCGATCCTCTCCTCGAAATTAAGGGAATCCCTTATGCTAAGGTATTTTTCATAATATTCGAGAGCTTTTATGAAATCGTTCGATTTTTCCATCACATCTGACCATGTTTTATAACATTCCTGCATTATTCTCATGGCACCTGATTCTGCAGCAGCTTCAACACATTCCCTGCAGTAGAGGTCGGAGTGATAATTATCCTGATTGTTAAAATAAATAACAGCCAGAAGATGTGCTATCCGTGCCTCTTCATCTTTACGTTCCGAATCCCTGGCATTTTCGATAGCCTTATTGAAATTCCGCATCATTTCGGTACGGTTTCCTGTATTCTGCCAGGTGATTGCAATGTTCGAGTAGAGGTCAGTGAGGAAGAAAGGATCTTTACCGTTTCGGGCAGAAATTGTTTCAGCTTCCCTGAATTTATCCAGGGCCGCCATGTAGTCTTTCTGCCTGAATTTAACAAATCCGGTGTTGTTCAGGGTTTGTGCGGTCTGTTTTGTGTCTCCTGTCCTGCGATAGATTTCAAGTAATTTAAGGTAAATTTCTTCTGCCCTGTCATAATCCCCCATTCTTGTGTTCAGGTAAGCCTCTTCCTGGAGGCATCTTATAATACCCTCATTATTGCCAAGGCTTTCATATATCTTACCTGCTTCCCTGTACCATTTATGAGCAAGTGAATCGGATGATCCGTAAAACCATGATCTTGCAGTTGCTTCGGCATATTCTGCCGCCTGCAGGGAGTTCCTGTCTGAAATTGTATTAAATGCTTCTCCCGACCAGAAGGCTGCTTTTGCATAGAGACCTGTTTTAAAATACTCTTCGCCGATGGTTTTCATTACAGAAGCCTCTTTATCCTTCATCCGTCCGCGGTTGTAAGACGCAAGAGCCTTAAGGTAGTTCGTAAGAAGTTCCTGCCATGAGGAGCTTCTGCTGTATATGTTGCCAAGCAGTATATGACATTCTGCTTCAAGATTATACAGGTTCAGCCCCGATATTGATTCAAGGGCCGTGTTTATCCTTGTAATGGCACTGTCAGCTTTTCCTGAAAAGAAGAGTTCTTTTCCCTGTTCCAGCATTATTACCGCTTTTGCTGAGTCAGCCTTTCTCTCAATTATCTGAAGTGAGTCTATGCCGGCAGTATCCTGACCTGCGACAGTTAAACGGAAAGCATATAAAAGCAAAACTGATATTATTGTTAAGGGTTTCATCAGTTTAATTTATATGTTAAACCTATCTGGATACTTCTGCCGGCCTGAGGACTATAGGGCAGGGGAGTGTTCATCCCGGAGTAGACCGGACCTCCGTACCGTTCGTCAAGCAGGTTTGTTACCTTCATAAACAGATGCAGGTTGTTTCCGATACCGTAATCAGCCACAACGTCCATACTGTAGAATCCGTCATAGTTGCGGAAAAGCTCGTCGTATATTTCCTTGAATGGAAGAACAACCCTTAACCAGCTTGATTCCCAGATGCTTGTAATCTGAACGAACAGATTCTTTGCAGGCTCCATTGATACTTTAAGCTGTCCGAAATGATTAGGTACAAGTTTGAAATTACCGAGGAAGTTTGTTGCCAGTTCGAGTATGTCAGGGAATTTCTGGCTCGATTTTCCGAATGTAAGGCTGATTTCGGCATCGAGGTTTATCGATTTCACAAGGTCTTCGATTAGAATATTTGCCTGAAGTCCGTATAGCCTTGAAACTGCATCCTTCTCGTTAACCTTTGTAAGTACAGAAGCAGTATCAGGCCTGATTATCGCCCTGGGCAGGTTGAGATCGTTTAACCTTGTGTATTTATCCAGTATCAGGTTACGGATTGCATTATAATAAACAGAGATATCGTAGCTTACCTTTTTCCTGCCGATTCTTGCCAGACCAAGTTCAACCGACATATATTTTTCAGGTTCAAGTCCCGGGTTTGGAATCGAAATATAAACAAGGCTGTCCATGTTTATACCTGACCTGAAGGCCAGAGACTGGTATGCCAGAGATGAAGGAGGGGCCTTGTAGGCAAATCCGACCGAACCGCGGAATTTGGTGTTCCTGTTGTGTATGTAAAGACCTGCAAGTCTGGGGCTGAAGGAGAGGCCATATATCGAGTTTCTGTCAATTCTCACTCCTCCCATAAACCTGAAGTCTGACAGGGAGAGATATGTCTGTGTGAAAGCAGAAAAATTATGATAATTAACCGGATTGATTCCGAATTTTGCCGAGACGGTGTCGTAAAAGCTTACTGAGGTACTGAAATAATTGTAATCGGATGGTTTGAAGGGAGAATAGAGAAAATTGGTCAGGGGCAGGTTGCCCGACAACTGGTATGTTAATCCCGACATTATCTCAAGTTTATTTGCCGGCATAAAAGTGAATAATTGCTCAAAGAGTAAATCGCGTCCAGCCGAATACCTGTAAACCTTGTCTGTATTCCCTATAAAAGTTACTCCGAAATTGGAATTATTATCCATCCTGTATGTTACATTCGATATATTGGTTGTTGTAGCAAGCCTAGGTGTCCACTCGTGATTGTAGCTGAGTGATGTTGTTCTGATATTTTCACCCCAGAAATTCTGAGGATTATTGAATTTATAGAGGTATGCAGACTGACCCAGCGAGCTGTGCGACCTTCGGTACATATTATTATATGAAATATTTACACCCCTGAACCTTAGATTAAATCCCATAAGGTTACTCTGTGCGGGTAAATCTTCCATGGCCGGATTGTTCAGGGTCCCTTCATAATTTCTGAAATAATGCTCCTCCATGAAAACGGCAGGATTAATACCGTTGTTTAACAGCAGTTTATCGTTAACTTCCAGAGGTTTGTATAATGTACCGCCGATAATGAACTCTTGTCCCCTTTCCTGGAGATAATGCATCGGATTGTATATATATTCATATCCTTTTTTAATTCTCAGGTCACCGATCTCATTAAGTCCGCCGTAAAAGCTGTATTGGAGAATATTCTTGTTTTTTCCTGCTTTACCGCCTACCATAAAGTCACCGTTCCTGAAATTATCCACTCCTATGCTTACATCTGCAAGGGCAAATGTTCCTTTCTCAGCTTCTCTTGTAATAATGTTTATGACCCCCGAAACAGCATCTGCCCCGTATATTGCGGCAGCCGGGCCGTAAATGATCTCTATTCTTTCTGCCTGCCTCACCGGTAGCTGTGCAAGTACCGGCATACCTGTGACTACATTAGGTTTGACGGGAAGGCCGTTAATAAGTATCATTGTGTACAGATTTCCGGTAAGGCCACGGAGCTGAAAGGTCTCACCAAGTTCTCCTGATCCGGGTTGGGAAACACGCACTCCCGGCAGTGTTTTTATAACATCAATAAGTGTATAGTAATGATTGCGGAGTATCTCTTCCCTGGTAACCACATGTATCGTAATCGGAAGCTCACTTATTTTTTTGGAACTGCGGCTGGCTGAAATAACACTCATTTCCACAGTGTCTGCAGAAAGGTACAGGTCGTCGGCCCCGAGTTTTATTACAGGAATTATTTCCTGTTCCTGGCCCGAAACCAAATGACAGTAAATCATAAGAAATGATACTATTGCCAGTTTTTTCATCATCCCAATTTGAATGTAAAGGTATCAAAAATGATTTATAACATTTTACTACTGCATGTTTGCAGTTTAAAAACCGCCTTTATTGCACAAAAAAATTGTATTACAATCTTTCAGGAATTTACATAAAAATGTTAGTTTTAGTCCATTAATTTGAGTTAAGATACCTGTCTTCCGGTGAATATGATTTAATGCAGTAATTTGTATATTACAAAATATCAGAAATATAACAATAAAAATCAGCAAAATGAAAAAAAGTCATTCCAGAAGAGATTTTATCAGGCTGACTGCAGCTGGTGCGGCAGGGGCCTTTTTATTATCGCAGCCGGGATGTACCGGTACCGGTGCGAAAGCAAAAAAAGCATCTGCAGTTCCCGACCCGAAAAGCTTTGGGATCGGATTACAGCTTTACACAATACGGGATGAGATATTCAGGGATGTGCCGGGTTCCCTTAAAAAAGTGTCGGACATGGGTTACAGGTATGTGGAACTTGCAGGCTATGAAAACGGCAAATTTTACGGTTATGAACCTGTTGATTTCAGAAAACTGGTAGAGGATCTCGGTATGGAGATACTCAGCAGCCATACACAGGTTGAGGCACAGGGCATAACTCTTGAGAATGCGACAAAAATGGCTGAAGACCATGCCAAACTGGGTGTCAAATATTGTATCCAGCCATGGATAGTCCCGGAAGCAAGAACCACAATTGCCAGTTATCAGAAAATGGCAGACGACTGGAACCATGTCGGTAAGATCATGAAGGATTACGGAATCCTTTTCGGCTACCATAATCATAATTTCGAGTTTGCCAACGTGGAAGGAAAGATACCGTATTTTGATGTGATGCTTGCCGAACTCGACAAGGAATATGTAACTCTTGAGATTGATGTGTTCTGGGTCACAAAAGCGGGTCAGGATCCGGTTGAGATAATAAAAAAATACCCCGGCAGGTTTGAATTGTTCCATCTCAAGGATATGTTCACAAAACAGGATCCTTTCTTCACTACCGAAGGTGTAGCCGACTTTGCTCCAGTGGGGGAAGGACTGATCGATTTCAAAGCTATTCTGGCCGAAAAGGAAACAGCAGGTATGAAATACATGATAGTGGAACAGGACCTTACAAAAGACGGAGACTGCTTTGGTGCAATAAAGAAAAGTATCGAAAACCTTACCACAAAAATACTGGTATAGTTTTCCGGGTTAAATTACCCTGCCACATCTCCTCTTAACTGACCGGTGATAAGGAAAAGATTTACCCGACCGGTTATTGTTACAATTCCGCAATGCGAGATGTTCTATTTTACCACCTCGAACCGGTCAAACATTTTTGTGGTGCCGTCGTCGAAGACCTCGTGTGTTGTGATGGTAATTTTTTCCCGGGTCACTTCCACATGACTGAAAGCAGGCCTTCCGGTCTGACCAAACCGGCCTGTGAATAAGTTATAGTAGCCCGGAACGCCGAGCCGCTCCTCATCTGCATCCATCTCCTCTTTAGGCCTTGGTTCATATTTCTTTCTACCCGCAGAGTTATTCAGAAAATAGAGAGTCCCTTCGCTTACATTGAATACACCGTTCATCTTGCCGGTAACATTTTCACGAATGTCGCGAGGAACATTCACAACACCGCTGACAGAACCCTGAACAAGCTTTTTGTTCCTCAAAGGACCTATAACCTCGTATATGTGATCGTGTCCCTGCAGGGCAAGGTGAATTCCGAGTGAATCAAACAGGGGTGCAAAGCGGTTACGGACAATTATCCCGTCATTATCATCCTGATGACTGACTGAGCCGGTATAAAGATTTTTGTGGTAAAAGGCAATCTTCCAGTTCACCTCAGGATGATTTTCCACTTCACGGCGCATCCATTCTGCAAGCGACTCAAGATAGCCGTCTTTACTGTAATCCTCAAAGCTAAGTGCCAGGAAAAGGGCGTCTCCGTACACAAATGAGTAAACGCTTCCCGGTGCAGTCGATATCTGACGGTCAAATTCAGCATAAGGAGTGTTGAAGTGGTACGTAAAATTTCTGTTTGGTGATTTATCATGATTGCCAACCACTGAAGTAAAAGGATATTTCAGAAGCAGGTCCTGCTGTGTCTCAAAAAACTGTTCCCATTCCCATTCGGAATTGTTTTCCCCTGATGCATTAATATGATCGCCGGTGCACAGCCAGAAGTTTACACCCGGGTAAAGCCTGAATGCGGCATGAGAGGTGGTTTTTGAAATAACAAAATCGCTTTCTGTTGTTGCCTGCGGGTCGGCAGTATATATAAATGAAAATCCTTTTTCAGATTCTCCGGCGGTGCGGAATGTACCAGGCGCACTCCATCTCCCTTCATAACCGACACGATAAGAGTAGGTAGTGCCTGGTTTAAGGTTTGAAATAACTGCCTTGTGTGCTGTATAACTCTTTCTTGTTCCTTCAGGAATACCGGCAAGTTTTTTAAGTTCGTTGCCCTTCACAGAGTATGGAATGTCATTTACAGGAATAGCGGATGCAGTAATACTATATATTGCTTTCCTGAATTTTTTATCACTGTTGGAAGTACCTTTTACAACCTGAACTATTCCGGCCTGAATACCTTCATTGGTAAACCAGTTGAAAGCCAGCCCTGTCCGGGGATTCCCGTTTATATTCATTACAATGCAGTATGGCATGTCAGCAGGCTTCAGATTGTGAATAGCTGCGGACAGCAAATGGGCATTGGCGGGATTGTCCTTTACTGCTACAACCGCTTTTTTCAGATTTGTCCATGACGGTACGGTGTACTCCTTTTCAGATTTTCCGCCGGCTGCTTTAAGCAGTGAATCGGCGTTCCATTTCTGTTCTGATAATACCTGGGGACAGGCGTTTACATAAGATAACAGAAGAAATGCGGATAACAGGGAATGAAAAATAAGGGCAGGTTTCATGATCATTTGGTTAATGTTCCTAATTTATGAAAATTTATGATTTAATTACCTCAGGATTTCAAATAGCATATGGTCGTTAAGCACAGCCAGCGATTTCCTGTACTTATTCTCAGTTTCAATCAGCCTCTCCTCAGTTTCAAATACTACTCCCGTCATTGAGAAATATTCTGTTATAGTAATAACGCCTTCCATCAGGGCTTTTTCTGTTTCTCCGGTACTGCCTGTAGATTTAAGAATATTCTGAAGTTCGTCAAGCGCCGATTTCAGGCAGATCATGTCCGAATATTCTCTCCTTACCAGCGTTTTAAGCTTTTCTGTCTCTGCTTTCATTGTGGCTCCTGCCAGTGTGGATTTTGCTTTTGCAGCCTTCACCCTGTTTGCATTTGACCAGAGAGGAACTGATATTCCGATCACCGGTCCTGTAAATCCTTCGGAAGGCAGAATTTCCGATGAGATTCCGGCCAGCAGACCAGGTAATCCTGATGAACGGGCAAGTGAGATCTCGCCGGTACTCAGACGGTATTCTGCAACCGGGATCAGAAAGGCCGGATGTGAGAAAATCTTATCCTGTATAAGGGAATCTGCCGGTTTTATAATTTCTTCAGGCTCATTCAGTCCTGAAGGGATGATTCCCTTTCCTCCCGACAGATAATCAAGTTTCTGTCTGAGCGACGCTAACTCTGCCTCCGTATCATTCTTCTTTAAACTGATGGCCGTCAGTTCGAGGAGAATTCTGTTGTAATCAGGCAGTGTTGTTGCACCCGCTTCAAGCTTTTTTCTCCAGGCATCCTTCAGCGCTTCACATTCAATGATTCTTTTTTTCAGCAGAGAAAGTTTTCTTCCGGCTGAGAAATAGTCAATAAGTGTCAGAAGAGCCTCAGTGGTAACATTAAGTCTTCCGAGATCGAACTCAAGTTCGGCAAGTATTATGGAATACCTGCTTATGTTTTTCATTGCGAGGTATCTGGAAGGAAAATCAAAACGCTGACTTACCGACCAGGTTTTTTTCACTCCGGAGACTGTACTGTTGCCGGGCATGTAGCCGAATGAAGCTTCAGGTCCCGGAGGATAAAGATTAGTTCGCGCCTCTGCACGCCGTGCTTCGAGCATAGCAGTATGTGCCAGAATCTCAGGATTATTTTGTGAAACCTGTTTGAGAAAAGTTTTAACATCCTGCGCTTCTGCTTTCAGGAGCATAAGCATCACCAGTGTCGTTGTTAAGTATCTGACTGACATGGTTATTTTTTTTAAACTTTATTCTGATTTTTCTTTTCATACTCCTGGTATACGGCCGGAACAATAAACAGATTAAGTATTGTTGAGCTCAGGAGACCTCCCAGGATAACAACAGCCATAGGGCTTTGTATTTCATTTCCCGCCCTGTCGCCTCCGATGGCGAGGGGTATCAGCGCGAAGGCTGCTGTGAGAGCTGTCATCAGTATCGGATTTAACCGGTCGGCCGATCCTTTTATTATCCTCTCCGTAAGCGGTGTTCCTTCTTCCTTAAGATGCATATACCTCGATACCAGAAGTATACCATTCCTCGTTGCTATGCCTGTAAGGGTAATGAAACCGATTATAGCCGGGATACTTATCACGCCTGAAGAAATCTTTAATGCTATGAAACCTCCGGTGAGTGCAAGGGGAAGATTGAGCATGATTATCAATGCAAGAGAACTTTTTCTGAACTCGTTATAAAGCACCATGACCACTGCAATAAGAGCCACAACTGATGCGAGAAGAAGTCTCATGGCTGCCCTTGATGCATTTACAAACTGTCCGCCGTATTCTATCCGGTAATTTTCAGGAAGACTGATCTGTTTCTCAATCCTTCTCATTATACTTTTTGCCACCGATCCAAGGCTGTTGCCCGCCACGTTGACAGATATTTCAATTCTTCGTTGAACATTTTCCCTGTTTATGCCGTAGGGCCCTGATGAGGATTCAATTTCCGACACATGCGAAAGCGGTATTTTCATCCCGTTGCCGGTGTCGATCAGCGTACCGCCGATTGTTTCCGCCGAGAATCTGTTCTCGTCACTGATCCTTAATACCATAGGAAACCGTTTCTCTCCTTCAAAGACTTCCGAGACTTCTTCTCCGTCAAACATAGTGCTTACAAAAGATGTAAAAGCGGCGGCTGGAATGCCGTACATGGCAAGCATCTCACGCCTGGGTTTTATTTTAATCTGGGGAGTCTCAACAAGCTGTTCAACATTCAGGTCGCCGATGCCTTTTATGTCGGATATTGCATCTCTTATCTCATGGGCAATCCTGTATAGCTCATTCAGATCATCGCCAAATACCTTTATGGCAATATTTGCCTTTGATCCGGAAAGCATGTTATCGATACGGTGGGTAACCGGCTGACCAACTTCAATATTTGCACCCGGCAGGTCACGCAATCTCTCTCTCACATCTGCAAAAAATTCATTTCTGCTTCTTTTTCCTTTTTCGAAGGGTAAATCAAGCTCCGAAAAATTCTCTCCGAAAGAATGTTCCGCAAGTTCTGCCCTTCCCGTTTTTCGCGAAACTGCTTTAACCTCCGGTATCTCCATCAGAATTTTTTCTGCCATTCTTCCGATTTTATCCGATTCCTCAAGGGAGGTGCCCGGCATAAGACCTATGTTAACCGTGGCTGCGCCTTCATTGAAAGGAGGAAGAAAGGATGTGCCTGAAGAGATAAAGATCAGAAGAGAAACCAGGAACAGCAGTGCAGCCCCTGCAATTAACAGCCGGGGTTTCCTGAGGACTGCCTTCAGCATCTTTCGGTATGCTGAGGTCAGGTTTCTTTCAACCCAGGATCCGCGGGCCATCTTCAGAAGAGCTTTTTCACCGGTTAAAAGGCTGTTGCAAAGTACCGGCGTTACCGTTATTGCAACTATCATTGATGCGAGTAGCGATACGATAAATGAGATCCCCAGCGGTTTTAACATTCTTCCCTCAAAACCCTCCAGCAGGAACAGAGGAAGGAATGTAATTATGATTATGGCCGTAGCATTTACAATGGATGATCTCATGTCTACCGATGCCCTGAAAATAACCCTTGATGAAGGTTCCCTCATTTCAGGCGGGAGAGAAGCATTAATTCTCAATTGCTTCCATGAGTTTTCCACGTCGATAATGGCATCATCCACCAGCGAACCAATTGCAATTGCCATACCCCCGAGACTCATAGTGTTTATGGTATAACCCAGAAGCCGGAGAGTGAGCACCGAGACCAGCAGCGACAGGGGAATGGCAAGCACGGAAATAAAGGTTGTCCGGAAGTTGAAAAGAAAGACAAACAATACAATAAGGACAAAGAATCCGCCCTCAAGTATCGCCTTAATCACATTATTGACGGCTGTCTTTATAAAACCGGCCTGGTCGTAAGCTTCGGTGCTGAAGTTAATTTTGCTACCGGTATTCTTTTGAATATCAGCGAAAACAGATTTAATTTCATGCGAAAGTTTCACTGAATTTGCGTGTGGTTGTCTGGTTACGGTAATCAGAACCGCATCGCGGCCATTAAATGATCCTGTTCCTATTGAAGGAGCCTTCCCGATGGTAACCTCTGCCACATGGCCAATAGTAAGGGGCTCTCCGTTTACGGTCTTGATTACGTATTTCTTTATCTCCCCGGGGTCGTTTGTCCTTCCGACAGCCCTTACTATATATTTGTTTCCGTGCCGGTTTATAAAACCTCCGGAACTGTTCTCATTTGAACCCCGGCAGGCCTCAAGAAGTTCACCCAGGGAGACACCGAAATGGTTCATCCTGTAAGGATCGGCAAGAACCTGGTATTCTTTCACATCACCCCCTATAATATGCACCTGGGCAACGCCCGGAACAGCAAGAAGACGCGGTGCAATATTCCATTCGGCTGCAGTCCGGAGATCCATAAGATTCATTGAATCGGATGTAACTGCTATTATCATCATCTCACCGAGCAATGAGGACTGTGGGGCAAGTACCGGTTTGCTGACCTCCTTAGGCAGTTGCTCCGGGACCTGGTAAAGCCTTTCTGTTATTGTCTGTCTTGCCCTGTAAGTATCTGTACCCCATTCAAATTCGGCCCAGATTATTGAAAATCCCATAGAGGAATTGGACCTTACCCTCCGGATGTTTGCAGAGCCGTTTATGGCAGTTTCAATAGGGAAAGTTACAAGCCTCTCAACCTCCTCAGGCGCAAATCCTCTGGCCTCGGTCATAATTACAACCGTAGGGGCGGTGAGTTCAGGAAAAATATCAATATCCATTCTCAGGGTTATCCATGTACCGGCAAACAGAATCAGAACAGCGCCTGCCAGCACAATTAACCTGTTCCGTAACGAAAAGTCTATAATTCTGTTAAGCATCTTTCCGGGTGTTAATGGTTATGTACGTGTGCCGGCACCGAACCCTGCATCTGTATCAGCTTAACCTGGTATGCGCCCTCTGAAACAATTATTTCACCGGCTTTTAGTCCTTCCGTTACAATGGTTCTTTCTCCGTCTCCCTGCCCTTTTGTAAAATATCTCTTTGCAAAACCGCCGTCACTATCCTTCACAAATACATAATACCTGCCATACTCTTCCATAATTGCCCTGTCGGGTACTGTTATTGCATCCTTCAATTCTTCTCCCCTGAGGAAGACTTCTGCATATTGCCCCTCAGCTATTCCGGGAATAAAATCAATTCCGAAAAGGAGAGGGATAAGCAGGGAATTTTCTCCGATGCTTTTGCCGTATGATATTATTCTGCCGTTGAGCTCTTCGGTTTTATACAGTATATCTGAACCTGATACCCTGAACCAGGCCCCCTTAACTGAGGGTATAATGTTAATTTTATCGGGCGGAACAAGAGCTTTTAGTACCATTGAACCGGTGGTTTGCAATGAAGCAACCGTTTCTCCCGAGCTTACCTTCTGCCCCTCTTTAACAAAAACTTCTCTGACAAATCCATCAGCGGGGGCTACTGTCAATAATTCGTTATCCGAGAGAGTGCGGCTGATATTCTCATATTCCAGTAATAATTTCTCATATTCATTTCTGGCCGACAGGAAATTTTCGGTTGTGATTATCTTTTCAGGTAAGAGTCGCTGTGCCCGCTCATAGTTTTCCCTGGCCCTGGCAAGGTCAGACCTGAGCTGTTCAATCCTGAGTATAGGGTTATCCTCAGTAAGGCTCCCTCCTGATATGGTGAAAAGTATCTGTCCCTTCTTTACACCGGACCCGGGGTAAACAACGGGACTTGAGAATCTGATTATTCCGGCCGATTTGGAGGTTATAAGCACCGTATTCTTATTGCCGGCCATTACAACTCCGCCGGTTTTGAAAATCGAACGGATGGGGCCTGGTTTTAAGGTGTCGGTTTCAATGCCGTGATTATGGACATCGGAAGAGGTGTGTTTTTCAATTTGTCCTGCAGCGGTTTCTTCGTGAATATGTCTGTTATCGTCACGATGGGCACAGCAGGATATGATAAATAAAGATAAAAAAGATAATAATATGAGTATTTTTTTCATTTCAGGAGGAGTTAAAATGAAGAATGTGGCAGAAACCTTACTGCCTGATTAATGACAAAACGAAATAATGAAAGTCAGGAGAGGGGTGGCGCCCTCAGGTGTTGTAATTCCTGTCCTGAAGGGTTGGAATGATTTTCTGAATCTGGAATGAAAAGTGATTCTGAGTAATCAGGGATTGTTATTCTGCTGTCAGATGATACTGAAGGTGTTACAAAATCTGTTGAAGTATGTGAATGACAGAATATAACTGTGAAGTGACATACCTCAGCATGATCATGTTGCCCGCAACCGCCGGTTATCTCAGTCTCATGTCCGTTATGATGAAGTGACGGTGATACTTTGTGAAAAAGGCTGTGACAGAAATGTGGCTGATCCTCGATGTGAATATGTGGTATTATATTATGGAGGAAAATCAGGCCCCATGCCAGAATCAGAGTGAAAGCCTTTATTTTTATCAGCCGGTGCAACTTTTCTTAATTGTTCATTCAAAGATAATCAATAAATCAACAACAGGTTTCCGGTCACTTTTATTCCGATGCATTACCATGTCGGAGGGTACCATGTCCTCACATCTGTAACATGCATCCCGGCTTTTCTTGCAGCTTCAATACCCAGTTCCCCGTCCTCAAACACCTCAATGAAACGGGGTTCAGTATTCATCATCCCGGCACATTTCAGGAACGTCTCGGGATGAGGCTTGTAATTCTCAACATCGTTTGCCGTTACAACTATATCAAAATACTTGTTCAGACCCGTCATTTCAAGTGTCCTGTCAACAGCTTCTCTGTGGCCGCCGGTTCCTATGGCCATGGGTAAGATTCCATGATATTTTCTAGCAATATCTGCGACAGGTTCGATAATCCTGATATTATGCTGAACTCTGTAGAATTCTTCCATCTTGTAATTCATGATTTCCTCAGGAGAAACACTTCCGTTAAGGTTGCAGGTTTTAATAATCTCCCTGGCAATTATCCAGCCGGGACTGCCGGTATGAAGCCTAAGGAATTCCTTTTCAATATGAGCGCCGAATTTACGGCATGCTTTTTCCCAGCATGCATAATGGTAGGGCATTGAATCCACAAGTGTTCCGTCCAGATCGAATATCAGGCCTTTTATACCCTGCTTAATCTTATATGTCATTTAAAAATATTTGAGGCGCAAAGGTAATCAAATAGCCGGAAAAGTGAAGAAAATTATAAAGAGTGAACGAGATAAGATTACAGGGAGAGTTATTAATTCTGTTCCTTGAAAAATACTTCTATTTCGGCGTTTCCTTTCACGGCGTCAATCTCTTTTATGGTTACCTTTATAATGTTTCTTCCGGTAATGTCGGAAAGGTCACGGAGAAGCTCTGTCTTCATAGCCGGTTTCAGAAATTCAGTATTTCTGTAAGTTACCATGAATGAAGAAAGTGATTTTTTATGCAGGAAGATTTCCAGAAGATAGGATATTAAAAGAATCAGGGAGTTGATAATTATTGCCCCTATAAGAGGGGGAGGGATATTGGCCTGTGAGTTTATGACTGAAATGCCTATAACCATAAAAACATAGGTCATGTCTTTTACGGTAAAGTTAACGGTTCTGAACCTGAGTATTGCAAATACCGCAAACAATCCCAGAGCCAATCCCAGCTGGATATTTACAGTATTTAGTAGTGAGGTTATGAAGAAGATAACCACACCAACAAGCATGTAAGAAAAAAGGTATTCCTCTTTTTTTGAATATCTGTAATAAATAAGGAAAATAAGTACAGACAATACAGAAAGATTAAAAACAAACCTGACAAGTATACTAAGCAGGGAAACATCAGAGGCAAGATTATTAAAAAACATATTATCGCTTTTTTACAAAAAAATATTCACAGTCATTTAACATCTTAAAGATAATTGTATTTCTTTTATCTATTGCTGAATAGAAACTGTCGAGAAACATTTTCATGTCTTTTTTTGATTTCTCTTTCAGGTAGGGGAAATTGTCTATTACACCGTAAAACTCCTCTTTTTTTTCAATGAACTCTTCCAGTGCCTTTTTATATTCAGCCTCTGTCCGGCAAATGCCCATATAAACTCTCTCTCTTACCGACTTAATTGGCATATCTGCTGCCGGCACTGCATAATCTGTATTGACGATGCCCGCGAAATCGAAGTCATAACCCACTATTATGCCCTTTTCGGCATTTCCTTTTCCGGGCCTGTAGAAAATAAGAACGTTATGTCTGGAAGCCACGGACCAGTCGGGGTTTCCGATCATATAGCTGAAAATTGCAAATCTGTCCATATACTCAGGAAGAATATTGTTTTGTGTCAACTTGCCCGACTCTACCTCTGTTATTCCGGTTCTTTTCTCAAAGAGCTTTACCGGTTCAATCACAAACCCGTACTGGGTTAATGGTTTGCCGGGTTTTGATGTATTTTCAAAGTTTATTTTCAGAAGTCGCACTTTCAGGCTGAAATCGGTGAGGACATTATACAGTTTGTAAACTAGATATTCTCTCAGCACATAATCCTCGTATCCGGAACGGCAATAGGGAACAAGTTTAATTTTATCAATACCTTCAAATTCACCGCTTATTGTATCTTTCAGCTTAAAGTTCAGGTGAACAGGAGGAAAATCACAATATGTTCTTCTGTAATTACCTCTTGCCCTGACTTTTATTTTCTGTCTTATGGTATCGTTGTTGTCGGAGATATGTGAAATAATTGCGTCAAGGTATTCATTGTCCGATCTTTTCCGGCGTAATGTAGTTATATCAAAGCTGAGAGTTATTTCAAGGACTTCATCCGAATTAAAAAGTCTCGCAGTCAGAGTTTTGTCAATATCAATACTCTTCTGCACCGAACCGGAAATATCCTGTGGTATACCTTCATTAAGAACAGCCAGAAAAAGCAATAAAATTACGGGTATTCTCTTATTCATACCGTTATAAACAGATGAATATAAGAAAAGTTTATATACCCTGCACATGATTGGGGTATGTCCGTCGTTTTTCGCCCGGGTCTCTCTGGCATGTCAGCAGAGAGTGGCACACACAATTCAGTCTCTTTATCTGACTGAAAGAAGTTCTTTTACCTGTATGTAAACGTTTTCGGCGGTAAATCCGAATTTTTCGTCAAGAACCTTATAGGGTGCCGAGTATCCGAATGAGTCAAATCCCCATGTTTTTCCGTTCCGGCCAACCAGTCCGAGAAGTGTTACCGATAGCCCGGCAGTGAGTCCGAAGACCGGGATATTTTCAGGCAGTACCGATTGTCTGTAACCGTCGGGTTGTTTTCTGAAGAGACCTTCAGAGGGGGCAGATACAATTCTGATTTTTATTCCGTCCTTTTCAAGCAGAGCGGCTCCTTCAACAAGAGTTGATACTTCGGAACCGCTTGCCAGCAGTATGACATCAGGTTTGCCCTGACAATCAGAAACTATATAAGCTCCTTTATCCATCTTCAGGGCGTCTGAATACCTGTTGCCTGAGGCTGAAGGCAGGTCTTTTATATTTTGTCTCGAAAGCAGCAGGGCTGTCGGTGTCTTACGGTTTTCGAGAGCCATCTTCCATGCCACGGTAGTCTCAGTTGCATCGGCCGGCCTCAGAACCAGCATACTGTTTTCTCCGTGATGGTTTTTAAGGTGTTCCATCAGTCTTATCTGGGCTTCATGCTCAACAGGCTGGTGTGTTGGCCCGTCCTCCCCGACTCTGAAAGCATCGTGAGTCCAGATGAAAATCACGGGCAGACTCATCAGGCAGGAGAGTCTTACGGCTGGTTTCATATAATCGGAAAAGACGAAGAATGTTCCGCATGCGGGTATTACGCCTCCGTGAAGTGCCATTCCGTTCATGACGGCTGCCATGGTAAGTTCAGATACTCCGGCCTGCAGAAATGAACCGCTGAAATCATTCTTTGTAAAGGGTTTTGTCTTTTTCAGAAAGCCGTCTGTCTTATCGGAGTTGGAGAGATCGGCCGAAGCCACAATCATATTCTCAACATTGACTGCAAGGTATTCGAGGACGGCAGCTGAAGCAGCCCTGGTGGCAATACCTTCCTTTTGTCTGATACCTTCAAAATTAAGAGCAGGAATCTTTCCTTCGTAAAAATCCCTGATTTTTGATGCTAAACCAGGATTGGCTTTTTCCCATTCAAGATACCGGCTGTTCCAGTTCTTTGCCGACAATTCTTTTGCATCGAGGACTTTTGCATAGAATTCCTTTACATCAGGAAAGATTGCAAAAGGATCGTCGGGATTTCCTCCGAGGTTGATGAGTGACTTGGCAAAAGAGCCGCCGGCTTCGCCAACAGGCATTCCGTGGGTGGAAGTCTTTCTTTCGAAGCTGTTTCCCTGCTCGTCGAGAAGGCCTTTACCCATAATTGTTTTGCCTATTATTAAGGTGGGGCGTTCCTTTTCGCTGAGGGCATTATCAAGGGCACTCCTGATCTGGGTGTGGTCGTTTCCGTTTATTTCAATGACATTCCATCCCCATGCCCTGTATTTCATGGCTGTATCTTCCTTCGTTACAGCCTTGGTTTCGGTAGAGAGCTGAATGTCGTTTGAATCGTAAAACATCACCAGGTTGTTAAGCCCCAGGAAACCTGCTATTCTTCCTGCCCCCTGGGAGATCTCTTCCTGGATGCCTCCGTCGGAAATGAATGCATAAATCTTATGGGTAAACAGATCCCCGAATCGTGTAGCGAGAAAGCGTTCCGCAATTGCAGCACCGACTGCCATTGTATGGCCCTGGCCCAGAGGCCCGGATGTATTCTCAACCATTCTTTTCCTGTCAAGTTCAGGGTGCCCAGGAGTCGGACTTCCCCACTGGCGGAAATTTTTTATATCATCAACGGTAAAATATCCGGTGAGTGTAAGAACTGAATAGAGCATTGGTGACATGTGTCCGGGATCAAGGAAGAACCTGTCTCGGTTTATCCATTCGGGATTTTCAGGATCGAAATTAAGGTATTCCGAAAAGAGAATGTGGATAAAATCGGCTCCTCCCATTGCTCCTCCGGGATGACCCGACTTTGCCTTTTCGACCATCGACATGGCAAGAATCCTTATATTATCGGCGCACCTGTTGCTTATGTTTTTGTCCATAATTATAATGTTTACTGCCGGCAAATTTAAAATTATTTGAAGAGAGAAAAAATCAAATAAAAACTCCCGGCATGCTTTTTAAGCCGGGAGCACAATGGAATATTCCGGTCAGGTCCTGATTCACAGATACTTTCTGTCCTCTTCAGGCATGTCGAAGTATTTGGAATACCTGTCGGCATCGGGGCCCACCTTGCCTTCCAGTTCAGAACCCCTGATCTTGTAGGTGCATTTTTCACCGGCAATGTCGGAAAAATAAATGTCGTATTCTTTCTTGTCCTCATCCACCATGATTATTCTGACAAGGTGGTCATACTTGGCGCTGTTCAGCAGGGAGTGACAGATAGGACAGGTGTAAAGGTATTCTTCTCCTTCCTTGATCTGGAAAGAAGGATGTGTGGTTACGGTATAATTACCCAGCTCGGGGTTCAGATAGACAAGGCCTCTCTGTGAGCTGTTCATTTTCTGTGCGGCAAGGATAATCGAAGTTTTAACATTCAGATGACCCCTGCAGGCTTTGCATAGATATTCAACTGCCATGGCTTACCTCCTCTTTATTAATTAGTTCAATAATTTTGTTTGCTTCTTTCGCAACAAGATACGAAATTTTTTCTCCAAAATCAACATTACCGGGCTGAATTCCGAGAATAAAAACTTCAGCATTGAAAAATTCGGTTATGCGTCGGAGGGAAATATTATGAGTGTTAAAGGTAAGATCCCGTATCTCTTCAACCTTCATCAGCCTGCTTGTTCCCGGCGGAGAGTTCATATCAACACAGTCGATAAGTATAAGAATATCAGGTTCTAGGCTGTTTATTTTTCCGATATAATTTTCAATGCTTACCTCGACGGTAAGGACTTTAAGGTTGCCTCTTTCCTTTATACGGTTGCTGATGTAAACGCCAACGCCGTCGTCACTTTTTAATACGTTTCCTATTCCGGCAAAAACAATTCTTCTGTCTTTTACGGAGATTATTTCGCTGAGATGAGGAAGCACTTTCAGAGGTATTTTATGAGGACAAGTCTCAGGCAGTTGGGACAGAGTATGTTGAACATATCTTTTCTTTTCAGGTTGTCAACTATCTCAACATCAATATCCTGATCTTCGGCAAGCCTTAATTTTTCGTTCAATACATTTAGATTCAGAACCGATGAATAAGCTTTAGGGCCGAGTTTTTTATGAATAAATCTGAGATGTTCTTTTGTGGTTATTACAGCCCCGCAGTTATTGCACACAAGCAGTTCTTTCTGCTGGATATCGACATTTCTGGAACGGTCTGTGTCGGCAATATCAAAAATCTTATCAGAGAGCTTTACTCCTTTACGGGTTATACAGTGTTCCTCACACTGTCCGCAGAAGATGCACTTGCCGTAATCTCTTCTGATGGTTCTGATCTTCTTTTCAGGATCATCGGTGAAAGTTATTGCATTGGGAGGGCATACGTTTGCGCAGGTTTCGCAGCCCACGCAGTTAAGGTCATCCACAACCGGCCGTCCCCTGAAACCTTCGAACGGTATATGTTCCGCATAGGGATATTTTGTTGTATATGCCGGTGTTAAAAGTGATATCACCGCTTCCTTAAGTTCTCTCAGTTTGGGATATTTCATTTTACATCACTTTTATAATCATCTTTAACACTTCTGTCGGTCATTTTCACCCCGAAATGATATGTGCCTCTCACAAGGGCATGTGCAGCCACTGTTGCGCTGAAGAACAGAAGCGGTATTGCAATTAGTCCCTTTATACCCGCATCAGTGAACCCGAAATGGATAAAAGCGCCAAGAAGAATGCTGCAGCATCCAAGGGTGACACATTTTGTTGCAGCCTGCAGCCTGTTGTAAACATCAGGCAGCCGGATAAGGCCTATACATCCGAAGATGTTGAAAAGCACCCCTATAGTGATTAATATAATTGCTGCCATATTACTCATTTAATTTTTTACCGCTCAGATACTTTGCAAGGGTAAGAGTCCCGATAAAACTCAGTATCACCCATGCTATTCCGATATCAATTATGTACTTTTTGCCTGTCTGGATGGCAATTATGGCGCAGACGCCCACCACCAGTATGCCGAAAATATCTACGGCAACCATTCTGTCGGGAATTGTGGGTCCCCGGATAATCCTGTAAAGACATACCCCGCTCAGCGCAATCTGAGTATAAAGGAGTATTTCAAGCCAAATATTCATTCCGCAAATTTTTTAATATACTTCTCAAAAGGACCTGTAATTATCCTTGCTGTCTCTTCCGGATCTTCCGATCTGATATATATCCAGTGGATATAAAAATAGTCATCTTTTATATCTACCGTAAGAGTACCGGGTGTCATTGTGATTGAGTTGGCAAGAAGGGTTTTTGCAAAGTCACTTTTAAGGTTCGTCCTTATTTTTACAATCCCGGGTCTTATGGGCATGCGGGGATGGAGAACCCTGTATGCAACGTCGATATTGGCCTTTATACATGAAATAATGAAAGTTATCAGATATATAAAGAACCAGAACCACCTTACGGGGCTTAGCATCTTAAAGGTGCCTGTAATCGAATAACCTGCAAAAATAACGGCACATAAAAGTGATGCAGCTGCCCCTACAATTAAATTTGCAACCGTTAACCTGAATGTTATCAGAAGCCAGAAAACAAGTCCGAGAATAAAAACAGAAACATATCTCATATCAGAATCCTAATATTGGTGCAGTATAAAGTTGTGCATCGGTAAGTATCCTTATTGCCGGTGCAAAGATTATATCCCTTAAATGGGGAATTGCAGCCAGGCTCAGTATAAGGCATATGAGAGCCAGAGTAACCATGCTGAACACCATCGGAAAAGGAACCTCCTTCAGCGTGGTTTTATCATTTTCTCTTTTAGTGTTATAAAATGCATATCTCTGAAACTTCATGAAAGATGCAAGCGTAATAATGCTTACAATTACGGCAATTGCGGCAAGAAGGTAGAATCTGGCCATTACGGCGGCAATAATTATTATCAGCTTGCTGAAGAATCCGTTAAAAGGCGGCAGCCCCGAAATAGCCATAGAGGCTGCAAATGATGTCGAGGAAGTTGCAGGCATGAAACGTGCAAGCCCCCCCATCTCCTGCAGATTTCTTGTGCCGGTTCTGTATTCTATTGCGCCGGCATTCAGAAAGAGCAGACTCTTGAATGCGGCATGGTTTACCAGGTGGAAGAGTGCACCGCCAAGCGCCAGAGTGGCAACCTCCGGCCTGGTACCCCTTGCAATAAGCAACATCCCAATGCCTGCCGACATCACCACATAACCCATCTGGCTTATGCTGTGGTATGCCAGCAGTCTTTTTATGTCCCACTGTCCTATTGCAAGGAAAACGCCAACAGCCATGGAAAGGGTTCCTAGTACTGTGATCAGCACTGCCATCTCTTCGCTCAGCATGAACATATTGAAGAAGAGCCTGAGTATCACATATATGCCAACTGCTTTAATAAGTACTCCCGAGAGCATTGCAGAGATGGGAGATGGGGCTGAGGAGTGAGCATCGGGCAGCCAGGCATGAAAGGGAATAATGGCCGCTTTCAGCCCGAACCCGCTCAGAAGCAGAAGCTGGGTGAGAAGATAAAAGGACTTTTCATGCCCGGCAGAAAGCACCGCTCTCGCATCAGCGATATTCAGAGTCTTTGTTTTCCAGTAAATGAAACCTGTGCCAAGTAATATTAACATTGAGGCCAGACCTCCCAGCACCTGATACTTAAAAGTTGCTTCAAGCTGTTCTCTCTCTACCCCGAAGGCAACAAGTGCATAGGATGAGATGGCAGATATCTCGAGAAATACGAATATATTAAAAAGGTCGCCGCTCAGCACAACCCCGTTCATGCCTGCAATCATCAGGCAGAAAAGGGAATAAAAATAATTTTCGGAGGTATACTGGCTGATATAGGTGAAAGAATAAATGACAGCAAGCAGTCCGACAATATTGATAATACAAAGAAGAAGAGCCGAGAGATTATCGAGAACCATATAAATCCCGACAGGGATCCCGTTTACCGGTTCCCAGCCTCCTACCTTATATATATATGTACTTCCCGATACAGTGACCATAGATATCAGGCTCATCACGGCCAGTGACACCAGTACAATCATTCCCAGATATTTATTCAGCCGGGGCAGAAACTTTCCCAGTATCATTGTCAGGAATGCTCCCGCGAGCGGAATGGCTACGTATAGTGGTATAAACGGATTCATCTTCTATTATCCTCTAAGGTTTTTAATCTCTCGAATATCCATGGTCTTGTATTTCCTGTATATCCTTATTATCACTGCCATAAGCATGGCGGTGGTTGCAAGTCCGATCACAATGGCAGTAAGCACCATTGCCTGAGGGAGAGGGTCCACATAGGTTACGACGCCCTTATCAGCAGGGTCAACTATAGGTACCGTGCCTCCATCAACATATCCGATAAGGGCGAGAAACAGAAAGATGCTGAATTCCATTATTGAAAGGGAAATTACTATCTTCACCAGGTTTCGCCTGGTAATCACCCCGTAAAGGCCGGTCAGGAACAAAACGAAACAAAGCAGGTACACAATCATTTTGTAAGCTCCTCTTTAAAAATTAACAGTGCAAGAAATATTGTAAGTATTGATGCAGCAACCTCCATACCTATAAATATATTGTACAGCGGTATTACGCCGGCGCTTACCAGTTCTCCGGCTGTACCGCGCGGAAGCCAGTTCGAGAAGAATACCTTGATCCCGAATGCCATGCCTCCGAGAGCTATAAGCAGAGCGATAAGTAAAGCCAGGTTTTCGGTAATAGTGGTACCTGTCTCTTCCCGTGTCAGGTGCATATAATCACTTCCGTAAGCAAGGATGAGAAGTATCAGGGAACCTGCAACGACAACACCCCCGGCAAAACCTCCGCCGGGAGTAAGATGCCCGTGTATGATTATGTAAATACCGTAAAGGAAAATCAATCCTGCCAGAAGGCGTGTTGTTTCCTTTACTATAATTGACATTCCTTTCATATTATCATTATTCTTTAAATCACTTCTTTCTTCTTTCCCCTTATCCTTAATATAGTAAGAGACCCGAGAACAGCCGTAACAAGCACAGTTGCCTCTCCCAGCGTATCATAGCCCCTGAAATCAAAAATTACTCCCGTCACAAGATTGGCGCTCCCTGTCTTTTCTGCAGCTCCTTCTATATAATGCCGGGCCATCCGCATTGCTCCCCTGCCGAAATAGTCGAGTGAACCTGATGCGGCCTTCAGAAAGAAAAACAGAACCACCGTAAGAACAATCGCAGTGGCAATATTCATATACCCCTGGGGATCGGGCTTTGTAAAGGGTTCCTGCCTTGTGCTGTCGAGAACAACCGCCACCATAATTACAAGTGTGATTGTTTCGACAACAATCTGGACTATCGCAAGGTCGGGAGCTTTAAGCAGAAGAAAGCAGATCACCAGTCCGTAACCAACCATGCTGCATGAGATCACTGCCGAAAGAAGATCTTTCGCGTGGATTGCAAAGAGTGCCCCGAGAATCATCAGAACGAGTATAACCGAAAGAGCCAGTTCCATATTTTTTTTGTTATAACATGATCAGAAGCATTATAAGCAGACCGGCGAACACCCAGATAATGTATGACGACAGGACGCCATTATGGGTATCGCTGAGGATATGGCTGAACCACAGGACAAACTGCCTTGAAAGATCGTAAATATCGAACCACTTCTTCTCAGCCCTCTGATAAACAGCCCTGAGAAACCCGAATTCGGAAATTGTCTTGTAAAATTCAGGTGCCGGGTAGGCTGTTTTGTCATAGAATTTCTCTCCGCCGATAAAACTGTCGGAAGTCCTGAATTTCTTTATACCTGTTGCCAGGTACACCAGGATACCGGTAATAATTGATATCAGTATCATCAGCGAAGCGGTGCCGGCACTCCATAATCCCGAGAATTCAAATGTGCCTGTAACAGGCATAAATATCCTGGGAACCACAACTCCTGTAGCCAGTACACCGAAACCAAGGCAGAAGAGTGCCGTTACTGCCAGAGGCAGCCACATAAGCGCAGGTACTTCCTTTATTTCTGCAAATTCATCCTTTTTTCTTCCGAGAAATATTCCCCCTATGAATTTAATAAAACTGGCAAGAGTCAGAGCCGATCCGAGCACTGCCAGTGCAAGCCACAAAAACCATAGCTTATTGGCAGGCCCTGTCCCTGCCCCGAAATCAATAATAGACTGGTAAATCATCCATTTCGACGCAAAGCCGTTAAAAGGAGGGATACCGGAAATTGACATTGAAAAAATAAGGGCTGCGGTGAAAGTAACAGGCATTACTTTTGAGAGTCCGCCGAGATCCTCAATTTCGGTCCTGTCAGTGTTTTGCTCTATTGCACCGGCCGAAAGAAACAGACCGCTCTTGTACAGAGCATGGTTTACCATATGGAAAAGCCCAGCTGCAATACCAATGAAAGAACCGAGACCAAGTCCAAGAATCATATACCCTACCTGCGATACTGCGTGGTAGCCGAGCAGTTTTTTGTAATTGTGCTGCACAAGGGCCATCATAACTGCTGTAATTATGGTTGCGGTTCCGGTTACAAGAAGCAGAAGGGTCATCCATTCACCAGGGAAGAACAGCCCGGTGAGAATTCTGGCCAGGAAATAGATTCCCAGCAGTTTGTCGAGCGATGCAGGGAGGAAGGCCGATGAGGAGGCTGGTGCATCTTTTGCATAATCGGGCACCCATGTGTGAAAGGGAAATGCCCCGGCTTTTGTGAAGCTTCCGGCCAGCAGGGCAATAAAGGCAGTGCATGTTATGACACTCCCTGTTGATACCTGTATTTCACTCATGTTAAGTGACCCGGTAATCTTCCATAATATGGCGATTCCGATGATCATAATACTGTCGGAGGCGCCGATCATTATAAGCGTTTTTTTTGCAGTCGCCGAACCGGCCTCACTTTCTCCCTGTACAAGCTTGTAAAGTGTTATACCCAGGGCACCCCAGAAGGCGAGAAATACAAGCATGTTATCGGCCAGCACAGCACCGTTGGAGCATCCGAGGGTGATAAGAAACCATGGAAAATAATGCCTTACATTTCCGGTGCCTTTGTAAGCAAGCGAATAAACGGCAATCAGAAGACCGAACAGGTTCAGGAAAAGCACTATAAGCCTTGCCAGGGCATCGGAATGAAAGGTAAAGAATGATTCAATGGCAGGGCTCAGGGAGGCAGGGAGAAGAAAACCGGCCAGAAGTTCAGATGGTCCGAACTTAGCCGATTTATAAGTATATACTATCACTGCCAGTGTAAGAGTGCCTGCAGAAACAACTGCTGTAATGATGCCTTTTAACAGTTTCAGCCTGTCGGGCACGATGAAGAGTAATAACCCGGCTATGACAGGAAGGAATATCAATAAAAAGTATTCGTTCATACCCTCATATTAAGATTTTTCATTATAAGCCTGGTTTTGCCGGCCGAAGAACGGATTATTTCGGCTCCGCTCATTATCTTTTCCCCTGTATGCATGTCATATGCAACAGCCAGTCTTTCTGTACAGCAATAACATGGATCGACGGCAGCAAGCGATATCGTGGCATCGGATATACTCTGGCCGATGCACGACTTTTTAAAAGTAGCTATATTGACATAGCTCGGAGCCCTAATCTTATGGCGGGCAGGCGAGTTGGAACCATCGGAGAAGACACAATGAAACACTTCCCCCCTGGGTGCTTCTGCCCTGCCGGTACCCATCCCCTCGGGTATATTCTTTACCCTGACATTAATTTCACCCTCCTTTTCTCTCTCCAGTCCGTCGAGGCACTGTTCTATTATTGAAACGGATTCATACATTTCGAGAAGGCGAACTTCTGCTTTCGCAAAGACATCACCGGCTGTGGCAGTAATAACCTTCCAGTTTACAAGGGGATAGGCTGCATAAGGATCGTCTTTCCTTACATCTATGTCCACGCCCGATGCCCTTGCCGTTGGTCCTACGGCTCCGTAATCAATTATATCGTCTTTTGTGAGTATTCCCACTCCCTTTGTACGTGCATGAATTACCGGATCATCCATCACCGCCCCGGTAAGCAGGTCAGTCTTCTTCTTCACTTCATCAAGAACCTTTCTGATTTCCCTGATCTTGTAACCTTCAATATCCCTTCTGACACCTCCCACTTTAAACATCGCATAACTGTTACGGTTACCTGTAATCATTTCAAACAGGTCAAGCACAGGTTCGCGGTATTTCCATGCCCACATAAACACTGTGTTGTAACCGAGAAAATGACCGGCCAGGCCTACCCACAACAGGTGGCTGTGAATTCTTTCGAGTTCCCCGATGATGCTTCTTATGTATTTGGCCCTGTTGGTTATCTCTATGTTACAAATCTCCTCTACGGCATTGGCAAATGCAAAGGGATGTGAGGTTGAGCATATCCCGCAGATTCTTTCCACAAGGAAAAACACCTGGTCGTAGGTTTTCGATTCTGCAAGCTTTTCAATACCCCTGTGGTTGTATCCTGTTTCCCATTTTATGTCTTTCACTATTTCACCCTCGCAGTACAGCTTGAACAGCTCAGGCTCCTCCTGCAGGGGGTGGTATGGTCCTATGGGTATGAGAAATTTATTGCTCATATATTTTTTATTTGAACTCTTTCCTGTACGGATATACACCCTCTGCCCAGTTGCCTTCGGAGATCAGTTTTTCCTGATTCGGGTGATTAATGAAATCAATGCCAAAAAGCTCATGCATCTCCCTTTCGATCCAGTTTGATGCATTGAACATGTTAGAGAGCGACTCTATGCGGGGATTATCGTGACTCAGAACAACATGTATATTGAGTACAAGCCCGCACTCATCCTTGCTGAAGTGATAATGAATCTCAAATCCTTTCTTCGTATGAAGAGCAGAGGCTATGATAAATCTGCAGCCCGCCTCCCGGTAAAGGTATTCTGCAACCTCAGGCAGTGCACCGGGATTGATGGTTACGACATGCCTTTTTTCATTCCGCTTCCTGCTGTCTGTAATATCAGCATTAAACCTTGTTAATAATCCGTTTATAATTGAATCCGCGGTCATCTTGATTTATTCAGTTTTTATTATCCCATTCTCAGTTAATTCATTTTTTACTGCCCGTCAGCCCTTTCTCTTAAATTTCTCTCCCTCTTACCGGTCTCTTCTTCTTTAAATCTCCTCAGTTCAAACGCTTTTTACCAGTTTGACAATTCCTGCGATAATAGCCTCCGGTTTGGGAGGACATCCCGGAATATATGCATCGACAGGGATGATTTTATCAACGGGTCCGGCAAAGGTATTTCCCTCTGCAAAGATTCCTCCGGTGCATCCGCAGGCCCCGATTGCAACCACAAGAATTGGTTTGGGTGCCTGTTCATAAATTTCCAGGAGTCTTTCCCTGTCGCGTTTGTTTATAGATCCGTTAACAAGAAGGACATCGGCATGCCTTATGCTGCCTACAAGCAATATCCCGAAACGTTCAAGATCGTACCGGGGAGTAAGGCAGTCGAGAATCTCGATATCACAGTTGTTGCATGATGCCCCGCCGAAGTGGAACACCCAGAGCGATTTTTTGAAACAGAAATTTTTAAAACTCACCTTATATGAATTTAATATCCTAAATACGCCAGTATTATTGCCGCAACGGCCAGCAGGTTCATCCATACCATGAAGAAACTGACAGCCTGTTTTATTTTAAGCCGGGGGTTTGTATTTCTTATCAGTGTAAGAAGAAGTACTATGCCTGTTATCTTAAGCAGTGCCCAAAGTATGTTTACTCCCTTCAGGCTGATTCCGTTAAGGAGGAGAGCCGTAAGAAATGCAGGCAGTATAAAAAGCATTATATATTTGGTAAGTTTGATCATTGCATAGGGGGGACCTGAGTATTCGATGAAGGTTCCCTCGGTTATTTCCGTTTCAGCTTCTGCCATATCAAAAGGCACCAGTCCGAGCTTTGCCTGGATGCAGAAGATTCCCACGATAAAAAGAAGAATGCCGGAAACACTTGCAATGAAGGGTGATGTATTCTGCTGGATGTTTATTACAGAATATAAATCGAAATGTCCGGAGGCTTTTGTAATAACTCCGGCAAGGAAGAGAAGGAATGTTGATTCATAACTCATTATCAGCTTCATCTCTCTCGATCCTCCTACTGCTGCCAGCGGATTTCCCGAAGCGAGAGACCCCATTACATACGAAAATGAGGGTATGGTCAGCAGGTAGAAAATCACAATCAGGTCGCCTTTAAAGCCCGATACTATATTAAACAAAGGAAGCAGAATGAATACTGAGGCCAGCACAGCTCCGGTTACTGCAAATACCGGTGAAAGAAGAAACATTACCGGGGATCCCTTCTTGGGCAGAATAGTCTCCTTGACTAGGAGGAGTTTGAAGAAATCATAAAAAGGCTGCAAAAGAGGCGGGCCTTTACGGAACTGTACCCTGGCGGTAATTTTCCTGTCGAACCAGGAAAGAAATGCACCGGTCACCGCTGAAAAGAGCAATCCGGGAAATACTATCAGATAGAACAGGTAGACTGCCATTTTTTATTTTTCGTTTTTGTAAATGATTTCCCTGATAAGAATTCTGTCGTTAAGTCTGAAAATATTTTCTTCAGGAGATTCTTTCCTGTCGGTAAGTTCGGCGGTGCCGGGAGGGCATGCTGCCACAAACTTCAACATCTCGTCCCTGTCGGACAGGTCATAATACAGGTCTTTGTTCCTGTGATGTTTGAAGAAGTCTGTCATCATGGTGCCGAACGGGCATATAGTAACACACGATTTGCATGAGACACAGAGGTTAAGATGTCTGTTAATGATTCCTTCCCCGTCCTTTTCAAGAGCTTCGGCAGGGCAGGAAGCAATGCAGGGGGCATCCTCACATCTGCGGCATGCATATCTGAACACCGCGAGCTCACGTATTGTCCTCAGTCCCTCTCTGTTAGGGAACGGGTAGAAGACAGCTTCAGGAACCTGCAGGTCGTTTTTTTCGGCCAGTGCAGCTCTCAGCTTTATCATATCCAGGAGTATCCTCTGAGCCATATCAGTTCCAGATATTGGGTTGATCCTTGATTTCGTCGTATGTAAATACCGGGCCGTCCTTGCAGACAAAGTATTTACCCATCATGCAGTGTCCGCATTTTCCGAGTCCGCACGACATATTTTTTTCCATCGACAGGTAAATGTCATGTTCCGGGTATCCCATCTGAAGAAGCTTCAGTGTCCCGAATTTCATCATAACAGGTGGTCCGCATACAACGGCCACGGAATTACTGATGTCAACTTTAACGTCATCGAGGAGCACCGTTACAACACCCACTCTTTCGGTCCAGTTGCTGTCGCCTTTGTCGACACTGCGGTAGACCTCAAACTTCGGGATCTTCCGGAGCTCGCTGATATATGGTTTGTAAATGCAATCCTCCGGGGTCTTCGATCCGTAGCAGAGGGTAACTTTTCTGAGCTTATCGGTAATAGCGGCCAGGTTATACAGAAGTGAGCGTATAGGGGCAAAGCCGCATCCTCCGCCGAGTATAAGAATCTCCTTGTCGTAAAACTTCTCCACCGGGTAGCCCCTGCCGTAGGGGCCACGTAAACCCATATATGATCCGGGCTTCATATTGTGCATATACTCGGTTACATAACCGGTTTTCATTACGGTTACTTCAATTTTTTCCTTTACCAGGGGGGAGGAGGAAGGAGTGAAAGGAGCCTCTCCGATACCATCAACCGACAGTTCGATAAACTGCCCGGTTTTAAATGAGAATTCCTCCTCGGGTATCAGGACAAAAGTTTTAATGGTGGGTGACTCAACAATTACATCTGTGAGTTTTGCCCTTACAGGTCTGTAAATATTTTTTCCGGTTGGCATAACTTACTATATTGCCAGTTCCATAAATAATTTGTTCTTGTCAATTTTACCTATGCATGCCTCTATGCACCTGCCGCATCCTGTGCAGGCAATGTTTTTAAACTTTTCGGGTTTCCAGACATATTTACACATATATCTGTTTCTGAAACGTTCGTGCAGTTCACCGAGAGGATCCTCACCGCCGGCAGTACGTTCAAAACCCGGATACTGGCATGCATCCATCTGTTTAACCTTATGAAAACCGGGTTTGTCAATCAGAAGGAAACAGGTGCAGGTAGGACAAATAGTTGTGCATGCTCCGCAAGATACGCAGGTAGCAGAATGTTTAACCCAGACAGCCTGTCCCGACTCCTTTACCAGCGTGCCTGTTTCAGAATATCCGGGAAGTCTGCTGTTTGCTCTTGCAAGCATGCTCTCCGTCTCACGGTGCCGGGCATCAATAAATGAGATCATTGTGTTGTCGGTGACATGAGAGAATACTCCGCTGTCATTTATGAATTTCCGCCCTTTTTCGGAGATTAATCTTAAAAATACAGTGTCACCCCTGACCGCAATCGCCGCATCGGCTCTCTTTTCATCCCACGGCTTCACCCCGTATGAGGTACAGTGGCAATGTTCAGCTATATCAAAGCAATCGGAGCTGATAATAATCGTGTTTTGCCTGCGGTTCCGGTAAAAGAGATCCTCAAAACTGCTGTCAAGATATACCTCGTCAAGAATTCCCAGCGCCTCAGTATCGCATGAGGGTACCCCGATAATGATTCTGGGCTTTTCCGGCGGCCGCTCTGCCGTTACATTCTCTTTCACCGGCAGAAAGAATATTTTAAGCGGGGATGCCGGTTTTGGTTTGTTATAGATTACCTCAGGAATTGTTGCAGCATCAAGATGCTCATATTCCTGGAAGTTTTCTGCGGCTACCGGGCCGAAAATATCGTGGGAAACAAGAAGCCTCCCGAGTAAATCATCCCAATCAGCCTTTTTTGTATAGAAATATTCCATTTATGTGATAATATTCACATCTAAAAATATATTATATGAAGAAATTATTAATTAAAAAATCTCATAAATATTTGTGAAAAAAGTCACAATAACATTAAAAAACTTTATATCAGTATAATAAAAAATTAGTATTTTTAATTTATTTTATAAATTTGCAGAAATAATCTTAAGTAATAAATAGTAATTGTGAAAACAGTCACAAAAAATGTATTGAAAAACAGCCTTAAAAGGATATTCCTTTACCGGGCATGCCTTCAGAGGTTAAGAATGATGGGGGTGGAGAAGGTCTTTTCATATACTCTCGCTGAAGAGGCAGGCGTTACACCTGATCAGGTAAGAAAAGATTTTTCGGAATTTAATATCAGAGGTAATAAAAGGGGTGGTTATATTATTTCCGACCTGCTTGAAAAAATGGAATCGATATTTTACAGGAACAAGGAGCATAATATAATCCTTGTGGGTATGGGTAACCTTGGACTTGCCCTTTCCAAATACAGCAGGTTTGTTCAGCGTAACATGAACATTGTCGCAGCATTCGACATAGATCCCTATAAACAGAAAACCCGGTTTGATCTTCCGGTTTATGGTATGGACAGACTAAAGGAAATCATACACCGGTTCAAGGTCAGGGTGGCCATCATTGCGGTTCCGGAGATTTCGGCACAGCAGGTTTGTGATGAACTGGTGAGGAACGGTATAAAGGGGATCATAAACTTTGCACCTGTATTGCTGAAGGTGCCGGGAGATGTGGTAATAAACAACATAAATCTATGCGACGAGCTGGAAAGCGTTATCTACTATGTACACAACCAGATACGTAACGAGGGCCTAAAGAACATTGAGCTATTATACGGGGATATGAAATAACGGTGAAAGGACTCGTGCAGGGTGTCGGGTTCCGTCCATTTATCCTACGCCTCGCCAGGTCTTTCGGCCTTTGCGGATATGTGGATAACAGGATCAACGGCGTCTGTATCCGTGCTGAAGGTCCCGAAGAAATTATAATGCATTTCAGGGATGAGATCCTCAGGCAGGCACCACAGGCTTCAATAATAAAGGATATAATAATAAAAGAGATACCTGTTAAAGGTTACAGAGAATTTGAGATTGCGCCAAGTAACCCCGAAGGAAATCTGATAACTGAGATAAGCCCTGATATAGCTGTATGCAGTGAATGCCTTGCCGATATGGAATCTGATCCCGCACGCATTGATTACCCTCTTGTTAACTGTACCAATTGCGGACCACGCTTTACCATTATAGAAAACCTGCCATACGACAGGGCATCCACCTCCATGAAGGTTTTCGGAATGTGTTCCAAATGCAGCATGGAATACAACGACGTGACCGACAGGAGATTCCATGCACAGCCCGTCGCATGCAATAACTGCGGGCCTCTCTATACTCTTGAATCCGGCGGAAAGACAATCACCGGGATAGTAGATATCCTCCGCTCTCTTTGCTCAATCATTGACAACGGAGGCTCTGTTGCACTTAAAGGACAGGGCGGCTACCATCTTTTATGCGATGCACTCAATCCCGATGCTGTCAGGCAGCTTAGAGAAAGGAAACATCGCGACCATAAACCTTTTGCAGTGATGTTCAGGGATATGGAGGCCGTTGAAGTTTATTGCCATGTTACTGCAAACGAAAAAAAAGAACTGATTTCATGGAGAAGGCCGGTAGTTATCCTTGAACAAAAGAACCATATGCCTGAAGAAATAAACAGCCGGCTGGGTACAATCGGAGCCGTGCTTCCCTATATGCCGGTTCATTTCCTTATCTTCAGGGAACTACGCACCCCTGCCCTGGTCTTTACCAGCGGAAATATTTCAGAAGAGCCGGTTATAAAAGATGACGATATTGCAAGAAAAATTCTGATACCTGTTGCCGGTAACATAGTAACATATAACAGAGAGATAGTCAACAGGGCCGATGACTCGGTACTCAGGGAAATTGCCGGTATACCCAGGTTCATAAGACGTGCCCGCGGTTATGTGCCTTCCCCGGTCGACCTCACCTTCAGTGCCGAGGGCATTTTCGCCGCCGGGGCAGAACTTAAAAACTGCTTCTGCATCGGAAAGGGACACCAGGCAATTATGAGTCAGCACATCGGAGATCTTAAAAACATGATGGCATATGATTTCTTCAGGGAGAGCGCCGGCAGGTTCAGAAACCTTTTTCTTTTCGAACCTGCCCTTGTGTCATGTGATCTGCACCCTGATTACCTCTCCACACATTATGCTGAGCATCTGAGCGAGACGGAAAAAATTCCGCTGATTAAGGTACAGCATCACCACGCGCATATTACCTCCTGCATGGCAGAATATAACCTTACAGGAAAAGTTATAGGCATCAGTTTTGATGGTACAGGTTACGGACCTGATGGTAATATATGGGGCGGGGAGTTCCTTGTGGCTGACGAAAATGGATACAGGAGATATTCCCATTTCGATTATGTGCCTATGCCCGGAGGCGACAAAGCAGCTATCAATCCATGGAGAATGGCTTTTTCGTACCTTTATAAATGCAGAGGAAAAAAATTTAATCCCTCAGGAATGAAAGCTTTTAACGGAATCTCCTTACGCGAAATGGATACTGTTGCTGAGATGATCGATAAAAATATTAATTCACCCCCCACCTCTGCGGCAGGACGACTGTTTGATGCCGTTTCCTCCCTGCTTGGTTTATGCTCTGCAGCTGCCTTCGATTCTGAAGCCCCGATGCGGCTTGAAGCGGCAGCAGCAAAAAATATTAAAGATCACTACCCGTTTGTTATTTCTGATATTGTTGATTTCACTCCAGCCATTGACGCAATAACTGATGATATATCTTCAAAAGACATTTCTTATATTTCGGCAATGTTTCATAACACTCTGGCTTATGCTTCATTGCATGTTGCAGGGAGGATAAGAGAGGAAGAGGGCATAAACAGGGTGGTTCTGTCGGGAGGTGTCTTCCAGAACAAGTATCTTCTGGAGAAACTGACGGAACTGCTTTCTGCAGAGGATTTTGAAGTGTTTTCAAACAGGCTTGTCCCTGCCAACGACGGAGGCATTGCACTCGGACAGCTTTACGTTGCATCACAAAAAAGAAACATATGTGCCTGAGTATACCTGTTAAAGTTTTAAGCGTGGACGGTGACATGGCTGAAGTATCGGCAGGAGGTGCTGTATTTAAAGCCGGACTGCAGATGCTGGATAATGTAAAACCCGGCGATTATGTCCTGCTTCATGCAGGTTTCGCTATTCAGAGAATTGATGAACAGGAGGCACTCGAGACCATCAGGCTGCTTGATGAGATTCAACAGGCCGGAAGCACAGGGCTATGAAATTTATATCGGAATACCGTGGCTCAGAAGCAACAGAGGCCGTCGCGAAAGCCATCCGGCGCGAGGTCAGAAGGAGTTACTCCTTTATGGAGGTATGCGGAGGGCATACCGCAGCAATACACAGGTTCGGTATACCTTCCCTTCTGCCTCCGGAGATCAACCTTCTTTCGGGTCCCGGATGCCCGGTATGTGTCACCCCCGTCAGCTATATCAACAGGGCTGTCACACTTTCCCTTGAAAGTGAATCAATAATCACAACATTCGGAGATCTGATCAGGGTACCGGGTACTAATACCTCACTCGAACAAACCAAAGCTGCGGGAGCTGACATCAGGATTGTCATCTCAGCACTCGATGCCGTTGCCCTGGCAGCCGCTAACCCGGGCAAAAAAGTTGTATTCCTTGGCATCGGCTTTGAAACCACTGCACCGGGTACGGCGGCTGCAATAATCAGGGCATCTGAAAAAGGAATAAAAAACTTTTTTGTGCTGAGCGGACATAAAATCATGCCTCCTGCCATGGAGGCTATTATACATGATGGTACAGCAATCGACGGCTTTATCTGTCCGGGACATGTAGCGGCAATTACCGGATCATCGGTCTTTGACTTTATCCCCGGAAGATACGGTCTGGGATGTGTCGTTTCAGGCTTTGAACCGGTTGATATAATGCTCTCCATTCTTATGCTGGTAAAACAGGTGAACAATTCTGCCCCGGCATGTGAAATCCAGTATTCAAGGGTCGTAACCCGGGAGGGAAACCTGAAGGCCAGGGAAATAATGGAAAGGGTTTTTCTTACTGAAGATTCAGAGTGGAGAGGGATCGGAAAGATAAATACAAGCGGGCTGGGTATCAGAGATGCATGGAAGGATCATGATGCCTTGTCTCTGTTGAGAGGTTTGCAGCCCGGAGAAGAAGGTGAGGAGAATCGTTTTTGCCTTTGCAGCGAAATACTCAGGGGCAGAAGGAGACCATCAGATTGCAGGCTTTTTGCAAAAACATGCACCCCGGAGAACCCAGAGGGAGCCTGCATGGTTTCATCTGAAGGTGCATGCAATGCTTATTACAGATTTAAAAGAGATGCAGTTTAGTCATATTACAATGGGGCACGGCAGCGGCGGTAAGCTTACCTCTGAACTGGTAAGGGATATTTTTGCCAAAAGGTTCGGGATGAAAGGCCCGCTTACCGATTCTTCCATTATATCTGCAGAGGCAAAAGAGATAGCCTTTACAACCGATTCGTATGTTGTTGATCCCGTATTCTTTCCAGGCGGTGATATAGGTAAACTGTCAGTATGCGGCACTGTAAACGACCTTGCGGTCGCCGGCGCAATTCCTCTCTCTCTTGCTGCTTCATTCATTATAGAGGAGGGCTTCGAAATAAGCAGCCTTGAGACTATAGCCGGCTCAATGGCTGCAGCCTGCCTTGAAGCAGGTGTATCTGTTGTAACCGGCGATACAAAAGTGGTGGAAAAAGGGAAAGCTGACGGAGTCTTCATTACTACATCAGGAACAGGACTGGTGCGCCAGGCATACCGCGAAGCCGGCACAGGAAAGATGGTCCGGCCCGGCGACATCCTGATTGTAAGCGGATCTCTCGGAAATCACAGCATTGCAGTGATGGCTGCAAGGAAGCAACTCTCTTTTGCAACCGATATAGTTTCCGATTGTGCACCGCTGAATAATATGACCGGGAAACTTCTTGACGCCGGAACAGATATCCGTTTTATGCGCGACATTACCAGAGGCGGTCTGGCAACTGTACTTAACGAACTGGCACAGATGACAGGCTACGATATCCATGTGGAAGAAACCGGTATACCTGTTGATGAACCCGTAAAGGGAATATGCGAAATGCTGGGACTTGACCCCCTCTACCTTGCCAATGAAGGTAAAATACTCTTTGTTGCCGGTCCAGGTGACGCTGAAAGGGTGACAAAGATACTGAGATCGGATCCCTTCGGAAGAAATGCATCAGTGGTTGGACGTATAACGGAAACAAAGGGTAAAACAGTTGAAATGAAAACTGTCGCAGGAGGATCACGGATACTTGGTCAGCTTTCAGGACTTCAGCTGCCCAGAATATGTTAAATACATAAAAATGCACGAATTAGCAATAGCTGAGAATCTTGTCAATATCGTCAAGGATGTCGCAGACGGAGAGAAACTCTCAAAAGTGACAAAAGTGACGGTTTGTTTCGGTACAATGGTCCAGGTAGTGCCCGATCTCTTCGAGACAGCTTTCAGAGCGGCAGTCGACGGCACCTTAGCCTGTGATGCATTACTGGATATTGAGACAATACCCCTGAGATTAAGATGCAATGCATGCAATACTGTCTCAGAACCTGACGAATACTGTTTCCTGTGCAGCAAATGCGGATCGGCCGATATTGAAATTGAAACGGGAAGAGAATTGTTTGTAAAAAGCATAGAAGGAGAATAAATATGGAAATAAAAATCATGAAAAACATCCTCGACCGGAATCAGAACAAGGCCGGGGAGATAAGGGAGATGATGAAGGAAAACGGTGTATGTATGATAAATTTTATCAGTTCGCCCGGTGCGGGAAAGACAACTCTGCTGGAACGGATATGCGAGAAGCTGGCAGGAAAATACAGCACCGGAGTGATTGAGGGAGATGTTACAACCGACAGAGATGCAAGACGTCTGATGCGGTTCAACATCCCTATCGTTGTCATTAACACCGAAGGGGGCTGCCATCTTGATTCACACAGTATTTCAAAGGCCCTGGTTCATTTCGACCTCAAAAAAACCAATCTGCTTCTGGTGGAAAATGTGGGCAACCTGATATGTCCTGCATCCTTCGACCTGGGAGAATCTTTCAGGCTGGCAGTGGTAAGCACAACCGAAGGAGATGACAAACCGGCCAAATATCCAATGGTATTCAGACAGGCCAAGGCACTGGTCCTGAACAAAACAGATCTGATTCCATACACAAACTTTAACATGGAAAGTTTCAGAAAGGACCTTAGAAAACTCAATTCCTCCTTGCCCCTTTTCAGGGTTTCAGCCACAAAAGGGGAGGGCATTAATGAATTCTGCCTGTGGCTGGATGAGCAGATAAAATATCACATAAAGCCGGCCGGCTGAAACATATAACAAAAATCTGATCCTCGTCCGGTTCAGCAACCTTTCAAAGGTAAACAGGTTAACTATTGTTAATTTTTTCACAATTTATTAAATCATGACAATTGCCAGTTTTTTTTTAAACGGATTGTCATTATTTTCGCCGTTCATTAAATAAAAAAACTTTTTTTTAAAGAATTAACAAAAAAAATACAGTAATGTACAATACAGGAAACCTGGTAAAAGAGTTGACGGAAAAGCATGGAAGGAAGAGGGAGAGCCTGATTCCTATCCTGCAGGGCATAGTCGAAAAGCACAATTACCTCACAGATGAGGCAATGGTTGAAGTGGCAAAGGAACTTGAGATCTCTGCCGCCGAAGTTTACGGTACTGCATCCTTTTATACATTTCTTGACACTCAGCCGAGAGGAAAATATGTAATAAGGGTGTGTAAAACAATTACATGTTCGATGAAGGGCAAAAATGACATTGTTCATACCATCGAGGATATGCTTAAAATCAGGGTGGGTGAAACCACATCCGACAAGATGTTTACCCTGCTTGAAACAAACTGTATCGGATGGTGCCATAAAGCTCCGGCAATACTGATTAACGAGATCCCCTATACCGAATTAACACCTGAAAAGGTGGTTGAGATTTTAAAAAGTTATCTGAAGAAATAAACCGGTTTAATCATGACAAAACAAGGACTAAATAAAGTTGACCTCATTTTTGAGCAGGTCGATGCAAGGGAAGTGCTGAAGAAAGCCAACGAAATGACCAGCGAGGAGATCATCAGACAGATACTTGAATCTGGTCTGAAAGGCCGCGGTGGTGCCGGATTCCCCACCGGTCTGAAGTGGAAATATACAGCCGCTGAAAAAGATCCCGAAAAATATATCGTATGTAATGCTGATGAAGGAGAACCCGGGACATTTAAAGACAGGGAGATACTCGACCGTGTGTCGTACAAGGTGTACGCCGGGATGACAATAGCCGGGATGGCCATCGGTGCAAGACAGGGAATCGTATATCTCAGGGGTGAATATAAATTTCTGCTTCCGAAACTTCTGAAGGAACTTGATGTTTTCCACAAACTTCTGAAGGAACTCGGTCTGGACTTTAACATTTCATACCGTCTTGGCAGCGGTGCATATATCTGCGGTGAGGAGAGTGCACTTTTTGAATCAATTCAGGGTGAAAGAGGTGAACCCAGAAACAAACCCCCGTATCCTACATCATCAGGTGTATTCTTCAAACCCACATCAATCAATAACGTCGAGACTCTCGTAACAGCCGTAATGATAATACATCATGGGGCGGAAGTTTACAATCAGCTGGGCACCAAGGACTCCAGAGGATCAAAAGTGTTCTCTGTTTCGGGCGACACGCCAACCCCGGGTATATTCGAACTGGAACTCGGAATGACAGTTCAGCAGTTTGTTAACGAATTCGGCGATGGAGACACCAAAGCTGTGCAGGTAGGAGGGGCATCGGGTTTCTGCGTCCCCAGAAAAAAATTCACGGAAACAATTATAGGTTTTGAAGGAGTCCCGACCGGAGGCTCAATGAAACTCTTTAACAGCTCACGGTCAATGTATAACGTCCTTCATAATTATCTCGATTTCTTCACCGAGGAATCCTGCGGACAGTGTACACCCTGCAGGGTCGGATGCCAGCAGCTTCTGAAGGGAATAGAAAAGGTAAAGAAGGGTGAGGTGAAATCGACTTACCTCAACGAACTTGTAAAACTGGCCGACACCATGAAAATGGCTTCAAAATGCGGCCTCGGACAGTCGGTGGGAAATGCCTTCAGGTCAATAGTCGAAAATTTCAGGGAAGAAATTATTTACTAACAGAAAGAAATTAAATATGATTAATCTGACAATAAACGGACAGAAAGTATCGGTTGAACCGGGTACCACAGTGCTCGAGGCAGCAAAAAAACTTAACGTAAATATTCCGACACTCTGCAATCATCCCGACCTTTGCGTGGCAGGTAACTGCAGGGTATGTGTTGTGGAACAGGAAGGGGCAAGGACTCTTATTGCCTCATGCGCTACACCAGCTTCGGAAGGAATGAAAATTCAGACAAACAGTCTGAAGGTCAGGAATGCCAGGAAGCATATCGTTGAGTTGTTGCTTTCGGAGCACAGAAGTGACTGTACCAAATGCTACAAAAACCAGAAATGTGAACTTCAGGCCCTTGCCAATGAGTTCGCCTTCGGTGATACAATCTTCCTCGACCTGGTTGAGGACCATCCTTATACAATTGACCGTTCCTCACCATCATTTATTAAAGACGACAGCAAATGTATACGGTGTCAGCGCTGCGTCAGAACATGTTCGGAACTTCAGTTTATATCTGCAATAGCAGTAGCCAATAAAGGTGCCCATCAGAAGATTTCATCATTTCACGACAGGCCAATGAGCCATGTTGTTTGTACCAACTGCGGACAGTGCGTAAACCGCTGTCCCACAGGTGCACTGGTAGAAAAGACATATATCGATTACGTATGGGATGCAATTTATGACCCCGATAAGCATGTGGTTGTGCAGACTGCCCCTGCAGTAAGAGTGGCTCTCGGCGAAGACCTGGGGTACGATCCGGGAGAAAGAGTTACAGGCAAACTCGTTACAGCACTCCGTCAGCTTGGTTTCGACTCAGTGCTCGATACAGACTTCACCGCCGACCTGACCATTATGGAAGAGGGTACAGAACTGCTTACCAGGCTCAAAAAGATTCTGGTTGACGGCGACAAGAAGACTGCTCTGCCGATGTTTACCTCATGCTCGCCCGGATGGATTAAGTTTATTGAACATAAATATCCGGAGTTGCTTCCGAACCTTTCAACATGCAAATCGCCGCAGCAGATGTTCGGTGCACTGGCAAAGACTTTCTATGCCCAGAAACGCAAACTTGATCCGGCAAAAATAGTCTCCGTTTCAATAATGCCCTGTACCGCCAAAAAGTATGAAGCCGACAGGCCCGAGATGAGGGCAAGCGGCTTTAAAGATGTGGACTATGTACTGACAACACGCGAACTGGCAGTAATGATCAAACAGGCCGGAATAGACTTCAGGGCTCTCGAACCTTCACATTATGATTCCGTTATGGGCGAATCAACAGGTGCAGCAGTAATATTCGGAGCCACAGGTGGCGTAATGGAGGCAGCTCTCAGGACAGCCTATGAAATTGTCACAGGCCGCGAGGTGCCGTTCAACAACCTGAATATTACACCGGTCAGGGGTCTTGAAGGTGTGAAGGAAGCTACATTGAAGATTGAAGGGTGTACGGCCGACTGGAAATTTCTTGAGGGAGCCGAACTGAAGGTTGCGGTTGCACACGGCCTTTCAAATGCAAACAAACTTATGAGCCTTATCAGAAAAGGCAAAGCATCATATCATTTTGTTGAGATAATGGCATGCCCGGGAGGTTGCATCGGAGGAGGCGGTCAGCCGATACCTACCAGCCAGGAGATAAGAAAGAAACGTGTAAAGGCTATCTATTCAGAAGATGAGCAGATGCTGCTTCGTAAATCGCACGAAAATCCTGAAGTTATCGGAGTCTACAAGGAATTCCTCGGAAAACCGAACAGCCATAAGGCACACGAATTGCTTCACACACACTATACCGAAAGGGAAAGTTATTAATACAAGAAGGCCGGCAAAATGCCGGCCTTCCTGTTTATAACAGTCTGAATTATATCCGTTTCAGAAAGCCCCATGCCCCCGCCCTTTGCCCTTCGGGCTGTCTTGACGCTTCGCTGTCTTAATGCTTTGCTGTCCTGACGCTTCGCTGTCTTAATGCCGCGCTGTCTTTATGCTTCGCTGTCTTAACGCTTCGCGTCATTCGGCCTGCGGCTGTCCAATGCCCTTCGCCCTTCGCCCTTAGCCCTTAGCTCTTCGCTCTTCGCTCTTTGCCCTTAGCCCTTAGCTCTTCGCCCTTCGTCCCTATACCCCATGCCCTTAATTATAATTCCGCTCTTTTTCCATAAAAGATTTGATGGCAAAGGAAGAAAATCATTGCTCCGCAGGAGCGATAAGTGAATAACCGCGGGCGCAGCCCGTGGCAGGTATACCCCTCACTGCTGCAACTCTGAAGGAGTTGAATAATATTAAACCCCTTCAGGGTTTTGAGGTATATGGTGGATGCGTTAACCCCCGGCTTCACCGGGGGTTATTAACGTGCAGCCGCATTCGCGGCTGAATCAGATAGCTGGGTTACTGCGTATGCATATAAGGAAAGACTGATTATCAGGAATCCGGACCAAAGATTTTTGGGACCAAAAAAACCTACTCAGGAATAGTAAATAATATGCATCAGACTGAAGGGTTACTGGTCAAATTTTCTTCTCTTTTTCATATCCGTTAAATTAAGCGTTTTTAGCTTAACTTACTGTCCGGATAAAGATAGCAGTTCCAATATCGATAAACATGGTTTGAGTTAATTGCCGCATCAAAACAACCAATCCATTTACTACACCAGCGCCACCGATAATATTATTAGCTATAATAAAGCCATTACCCCCTTGTCCTGGGGCATTTCAATGCTATTCAATTTATTATCCATGGATGATTTCATAGAATATCAACCCAAGAAAAACAATTATTCCAAAAACGAAGATGACAGATATCTTAAGATATTGATTTCTAAGATCTCGATTTTCCTTTTTTACTATGTTTTTAAAAAATATACCAATAGCTACTACATCGTTTGGGCTCGCAAATAAGCGCCTTAGTTTGTTCTCATTTTTATTGTACCCTGTTATTTCTTTCATTTCAGAGACTGAATACAATATTATGAGTGCTGTAAGAAATCCAAATAAAAAGACTATCATATTCAAATAGTTTAAAATCAATAACCACCAGGTCTGCTTTTATATAAATCCGTTAGGGAAGGCCCTCCTTGGGTTTCTGTTATCCACGTATATCCAGTAACCCTAGATATCCCAATTAATGTCAATCCAACTGATACACCAGGTATATTTGATCTGTAAGTATTCGGGTTAATGGGGCCACAGGCATCTGGCACAAAAGGATTTTCTCTACTATAAGAAAGGTACCAGATCGAAAAATTATTTTGCCCACTCCAACCACTCAGGTCGTTAGGACTAAAATTAGCTGGGTCTCCTTTTATTAGAATAGCATTAAAGCCAGCAGAGATATCCAATCCCATTGCATGACCAAATGAGGTAATAGTATAATCTTTACCTTTGTATTTAAATGACCCTATTTCAAAAGAAAAACCAAGTGGTCCTATAGCAACAACAAAATCATTTACCATTCCAAACGCTACTGTTTCCCATTTCCCACCCCCTTGTCCTTGGGCGCTATAAGGCAATTTAACACTTATCCATTTTTCTGTCACAAATACTTCAGGAAGGGTGAAATTATGTATAGCACCATAGTCAGCAGGTATCTCCCTAACCCAGTATCCGTATTCGTTTCTTCTTTTGATGTATTTGTTTGATTTTCCACCCGTGCCTGAAGGGTTGTAAAAATCTGAAATCAACCATTCGAGATTTCCTGCCATGGAAGGAGTGTAGTCACAGTAATATGGTAAATATCTTTCAGGGTTGCTCGACGACCAGTATCCCCCTCCGCTGAACCACAAAGTATTTACAATATCGTAGATAGTTAAATCGGCCACAAAGCCCAGAGGATCTATATACTTCAGCGGGTTATTAAAGCAATATGAATACCCGTTGTAGCTCTGCGAAGAGAAGGGAGACTGGATGAAGGGGTCGGGACTGAGCAGTCCGGTAACCGAACCGGGGTGGCCGGTTCCGGCAAAATGGATCATATCTGCATCGTTCTGTCTTATCATTGCTGCCGGCAGACTTTAAGAAGAGTAAAAATAATAATTTCTATAACAGGTTTACGGTTAGAGTATCGGTTTACCTGAATCTTTTTCAGCCTGAAACAAGAGAGGCTTTTTGAAATGGCTCTTGAATGGTTTGTCTCTGTATGTACCCGGTCAGCCTATGACTGACAGGAAAGGTGTTTTTTTGTTTTTAATATGTTACTTTCTTTTGCTTCTCCAAAAGAAAGTAACCAAAGAAAAAGAGCCCGGAAAAGACAACTTCAGACTTTTTTGGCAAAATACCTCAGGCATCACGCTCCCAAAAAAGTCTGAAGTTCGCACCTTTTCCGGTTTGCCCGCGCACGGGCAAAAACCGGAGGCAGAGATATGAACCGGATTATTGGCTTTGGCACTAAGTATTGCGAAGGAATCCGGCTAGTCTATTACTTTTTTATAGGATTTAATTTTCAATGTTCCTCAGGGGCGGAAGATGAATAACCGCGGGCGCAGCCCGTGGCAGGTATACGGCTGAAACATAACCCCTGTGCCGCTTAAAAATATAAAAAACGACTGATTATCAGGAATCCGGACCAAAGATTTTTGGGACCAAAAAAACCTACTCAGGAAAAGTAAATAATATGCATCAGACTGAAGGGTTACTGGTCAAATTTTCTTCTCTTTTTAATATCCGTTAAATTAAGCGTTTTTAGCTTAACTTACTGTCCGGATAAAGATAGCAGTTCCACTTTTTCTTTTCAACACTTTTTAAACATTATTATGTTCGCAATATAATTGCATCCGGAAAGAGAGAAATTTTTCTATTTAATACATTTGAAATGCAATACCTGATGATGGTATTGTTTTATCAGGTATTTGTAAAACAGTATTTTAAAAATCCCAATGGCGAAACAAAGAAGACCGCAGGAACCTGTCAGACCCATAATGCCCGATATGGGCAGAGTGCCCCCGCAGGCCCTCGATATGGAAGAGGCCGTGCTCGGAGCCCTGATGCTGGAAAAAGAAGCTGTGATTACAGTTCTCGACATCCTCCGCCCTGAAAGCTTCTATAAAGAGGCTCACCAGAAAATTTTCTCTGCCATAACATCCCTTTCAAACAGGGATTTCCCGATCGACCTTTATACCGTCACGGAAGAACTCCGCGCAACTGGAGAACTCGACAGCGTGGGCGGACCTGTTTATTTAACCCAGCTTACATCGAAGGTTGTATCTGCCGCCAATGTGGAATATCATGCGAGGATTGTCGCACAGAAATATATCCAGCGCGAGCTGATCCGGGTATCATCCGAGATACAGGTGCGGTCGTTTGATGACACCTACGACATAACCGAACTGCTCGACTTCTCGGAGGATTCAATCTTTCAGATCGCAGAGGGAAACATAAAGCGTGAGGTGGCGCCTATCAACGAGGTACTTAAAGAGGCCATAAGTGAAATAGAGGCTGCAGGCAAAAGGGAAGATGCCCTTGTCGGTATCCCTTCAGGTTTTACGAAGCTCGACAGACTTACCTCAGGTTGGCAGAAATCGGAACTCATCATTATCGCTGCAAGGCCTTCAATGGGTAAGACAGCTTTCGCCCTTACCATGGCACGCAATATGGCTATAGATCACAATAAAAAGGTCGCTATCTTCTCATGCGAGATGTCGGCCGTGCAGCTTGTTAACAGGCTGATTATCTCGGAAACGGATATTCCGGCTCAGAAAATAAAAAACGGAAGGCTTACTGAAGAGGAATGGAGACATCTTGATGCAAGGATAAAGAAACTGGCACAGGCTCCTATCTATATAGACGATACACCCGCCATCACCGTCACCGAACTGAGAGCCAAATGCCGCAGACTGATGGCCCAGCATAAACTCGACATAGTAATAATCGACTATCTCCAGCTTATGACAGGTCCCCAGAATTCAGGTAGCCGCGAACAGGAGGTAAGCAACATCTCAAGGTCGCTCAAGAGCATTGCCAAGGAACTCGATGTCCCTGTCATTGCACTTTCGCAGCTGAACCGGTCTGCAGAGCTAAGAGGCGGTATGAAGAGACCTCAGCTATCTGACCTGAGAGAATCAGGTGCAATAGAACAGGATGCCGATATGGTGGTTTTCATACACAGAATGGAGAAATTCGGCATCACCAGCGATGAAAACGGAAACTCAACAAGGGGTATAGCTGAAATAATCCTGGCCAAGAACCGTAACGGCCCTGTTGATGACATCCACCTGCGCTTCAGGGAGGAAAAGGCGCTGTTTGTTGATCTTGAAGATTTTGGCATAGATGAACCTTCAGTCCAGCCTGCAGGCCCGCAGAGTATGACCTTCGGTTCAAAAATGAATAATGATCATTTCACCCGTATGGGAGGAGGTTTCGATAATGAAAATGGTGATTATAATGAACCGCCATTCGGATAGAGAAAGTGGTTTTCAGTTAAACCGGAGAATCAGCCTTAAACCTGCAGCAGAAAATTTAAGGTTGCTGAATCCTGCATAGACACCTGCTTCGCCGAGAAGAAAAACCTCGCTCAGGCTGTAACCTGCTTCTGTCCAAGCTTTATTTTTTTCGCTCCAGAGAAATGACAGACTCAGGTTTTCTCTTATAAGAGTCCTGCTTAAGCCGGGAAGGAGTTTCAACAGGAGATAAGGAGTGGTATATTTTGTGTGGAATTCCGTAAAGGCACCGGTTGTGCTCATGGAGTAATAATTCCTCAGCCTGAAGGCATCCTCATAATCGTCGAGAAGAATTACAGTCGGCTGGGCATTGAAGTGGTTGAAGTTGAAGTACGGGACATCATTTTCTCCTTTAAGAAAACCGCCTGCCCTTAATCTCCATCTGAACTCCCCGAAAGCACCTGTCTCGTTTCTCTTCCATGCTTCGAAACGAAGCAGATCATACTGATTGAAACCTTCACCTGGGGAGGGTTTTTCGTTAAATCCATGCTCCCATGTAAGGGAGAAAGTCGGAAAGTCGGAACCTTCCGGAATCTTTACATTATTGCGGATACGGTACCTCTGCAAGGGAGTCCACTGGAGGGAGACCGAAACCTCATAGTGTTTGTGACCATAAAGCATTGAACTGGTATCAGAAGGAGGATCGAAAATACTGTTTGAAGGGAAATTCGGCGTGTAGTCCCTGCGGGTATTAACAAACGAAAATGTTGTATTGTTTTCCAGCAGGTTACGCTTTTCAAAACCTGCCCCGATATCAAAGTAAAGGCCGTTGATCATCTCCCTGCGGAAACCCGTTGTAAAATATTTTCCCTCATAAAGTTTCAGGTAATTTCTCTCAAAGAAGAGAGATGATATACTGTTCAGGAATGTATTAATACTTCCGGCAGATGATAAATCGCGGCTTGTGGCTCCTGCCCTCATATAGAACTGACTCTGCCTCATGCGGTCGAACCTGAACTGTCCGTAAATACGCCACATAAGAACATCCCGTGAAAAAGCATATCTTATATCGGGAGTAAGTGTGAGGGAACTGTTATTTTTCCATCGCTTGTTTAATCTGAAGTCTGTGCCGTAAACAAATCCGTCCACAGTATTAAAACCGAGGCTTTTGAGATTCACCAGCCCGCCGAATGAGAAATTTAGTCCCGATGTATCCGACCAGGTTCTTCCGGAGGCTATATCCCGTATCAGGTGAAAAGCTTCTGGTTTTTTCCCGGAGCCTCTCATTGCCGGATCCTGAACCTGTACATCGTTTTTCAGGTTTGCCGTCACCCTGCCGGCAAGGCTTTTAGCCTCATTTTCAGAAAGCGGGATGGGTCTGATCTCCGCCCAGAATGCACTGTCCTTCTTACCTGCATCCTTCTCCACTATATAAGTTGTGCGGTCGGTGATCTCAAGAGATTTTTTCACACTGTCGGGCCGGCTAGACTTTGATTCCTTCTCAAGAAGGGTTGAGAGCCGTGCCATATCCCTGTTTGTCAGGTCATTTTTTGAAAGCAGTTTCTCAATCTGTTCACGGTTCTTCGACTTCGCTGAGTCAGTGACCTGTTGCCGGGTAATCTGTTTAACCTGACTGGCAGAAACAGATGCAGGTTTTGCCAGGGCGCTGTTGACCGTTACCTCACTGTATTTAATAGAACTGCCATATGTGGCATCGGCCTTCACGCCGATAATCGAAATATTCATTTCAAATTTATGGCTTACAGGCATCCATATTTCATCCTTAACCGGAATATATAGCTGCTGAACCCTTATTTTTCCTGCCAGATTCTCATTGGAGAGGTCCACGCTGTGAAGACACCATAGATCTTCTATGATATAAATGGTACCCTCGAACAACTGCTGACTCTTTCTTTTGGGTATTACCTGAATCTTGTTTATTACGTATTCTCCCTGAGTGGACAGGCCGCTGTATTTAAACCTGTAATGTGAGAAAGCATCAGGAGAGAGGGGGGATATAGCCATTTCGGCAATTACAGGCTGGTAAAAGCTTGCTTCGATAAAATCCATGGGAGAAATCTGATCGCCCTGGTCGGGGAAAGTGCTCTGCAGTGAGATTACTCTCTGGGTATATTTATCCGGAGCCCTGAACTCTATTTCGTTATACGACTCCATCAGATATGTCTCGCCCTCCTTAATAGTGGTTGTACCCGCCGAGGCACCCCGGCTGTTTCGGGCCTCGACATTGATAGACCGCTGAAGAAGTTTGGGAATCTTGTTCATAACCAGCGTGCCTTTAAGGTAAACCGCTGCCTTATAATAGCTTACCTGATTGAGATAGTAGGGTGCAAGTCCGATCACCTTTCTCATTATTCCGTAAGCCGGATCTTCTCCCGATGCGGTTATTCTTACCTCCGGTATCTGGTAATACTGAAGCTGAAGTACAATATTGATTTCGAGGGTCGTCTTTGTAATTGTTACATTTCTTATTTCCGGTTCATATCCGAGACTCTGCCATATAACAGTATATTTTCCTTCGGGTATCCTTAACTCATAATCTCCCCTGGTATTTGCCACGGTTCCCTGTCTTATTTCCCTTATATATACAGTTGCAAATGGAATGGGCTCTCCGCCGGTATCTTTAATTGTACCTTTCAGTACCTGTGACCACGAACTTACAGACAGATGAAGTAATAAAGTTGTAAAGAATACTATTCTCATGTTATTTTCCTTCAACAATTATAACCAATTCACCTTTGGGCGGATGCTCTGTATAGTATTCTGCCAGTTCACCAAGTGTACCCCGTCTGTATTCCTCGTAAATTTTGCTTATCTCCCTGGCTACGCAGGCTTTCCTCCCGCTGCCGAACGCCTCTGCCATTTCGTTAAGAGCCTTTACAAGTCTGAACGGGGATTCGTAAAAGATCATGGTTCTCTCCTCCTTTCTGAGGTTTTCAAGCTTTTTATGCCTTCCCTTTTTCCGGGGGAGAAATCCCTCAAAGCAGAAACGGTCGCATGGTATGCCTGAAGCGGCGAGGGCCGGGATAAAGGCTGTCGGACCCGGCAGGGCCTCAACGGTGATTCCGAGGTTGATACAATGACGGACAAGCAGAAATCCCGGGTCCGATATTGCAGGTGTTCCGGCATCGGAAATGAGGGCAACTGTTTTTCCTTCAAGTATCTGCCTGGCAACAGATTCGATACTTCCGTGTTCATTAAACTTGTGATGCGATTTCACGGGAGTCTGGATGCCATAATGCCTCAGAAGCTTTGATGCATGCCTTGTATCTTCGGCAAGTATCAGGCCTGCATCATTGAGTACCTCTATGGCCCTTGCAGTAATATCTTTGAGATTACCCACCGGAGTGGGCACGAGAACCAGCTTAGCCATTAGCCGGCAGTTTACGTTTAATGATATCGAGTATCTGGCTTACATATTCGTTATAATCACCTTCCGGTGCAAATCCGGTGAGGATATTCAGTGCCTCCTCAACCGACGAAACTCCTTCAAGCCTGGCAATAGTATCCTCATAAGCCTGCCTGTCGCCACCGAAAAGCTCCCTGATATACAGAAACCTGTCGTTAACGCCTATCGCATCCGACAATCTGGTTATTTTCCTGTCCTTTAGCAGGTGAGAGGTACTGTCGCCTGTTTCTGTTCCGAACTGGTCGAGAAGTGTCTGCTGTATGCCGTTAAACTGGTCGGCAAAAATCTGTTTCTCCGGTCTGGGCGGTTTCCTGGAAATATCGCTCTTCCCTGATTCCGCGGATTTTTTACCGTCTACTGACGATTCTTCTCCTGCTGCAGGTGTTGCAGCGGAAACCGTCTCTGTACCCTTCCTGATTTCTGCTGGTTCTGCATGACTTTGGGTGTCTGCTTTTTCAGCCTCAATGTCTTCATCGGAAATCTCAATCAGGGTATCGGATGATTTTTGCTGATCGCTGCGGACAGGTTTCGGACTCTGAACAGATTCCGTACTGCTTCCGGGCTTTGTCAGTTTCAGAAGCGCTATCACCTCCTCTGCACTCCTGCATTTTGCTTTTGCCAGTTCTACCTGCAGAAGCGGTACATCAGGATAATTTCTGAAGTCATCAATTATTTCGCGTACCTCTCTCAGGTCTTTAAGTATTATTTCGATAGTTGTATTGAAATCCATCTGTCTGTTTATTTTAACGGGCAATTTGTTTACTTTGCAAAAGTAATCAATATTCTGAACAGGTATCTTTAATAAGAGATCTGAATACTCAGTTAAAAATATTTTCCTGCCGATGGAATTTCTTGAGAATCCGGTCAGAAGTGAGAGCAGAACGGGGTCAGTGGAGCTGATTACCGGTTCAATGTTTTCGGGTAAGACCGAGGAACTCATAAGGAGGTTAAAAAGGGCCAGGATAGCGGGCCTTAAGGTCGAAATATTCAAACCGTCGGTGGATAAAAGGTATTCTGCCACAAGTGTGGTTTCTCATGATGAAAAATCGATAGCTTCCACTCCCGTCGAACATGCTGCTTCCATTCTTCTTCTGGCCGGTGACTGTGATGTTGTGGGTATAGATGAGGCACAGTTTTTCGATAACTCGCTGGTTGACGTTTGTAATACTCTTGCGTGTCAGGGCAAGAGGGTGGTGGTTGCCGGGCTCGATATGGATTTCCTTGGCAGGCCTTTCGGACCCATTCCATATCTCCTTTCAACCGCCGAATATATAACCAAGGTTCATGCTATATGCACAAGGTGCGGTAACCTTGCACACTACTCGTGGAGAAAATCGGCTGAATCACAACAGGTGCTGCTCGGTGAAAAAGATGTTTACGAACCTCTGTGCAGATCATGTTACAACAAGGTTATGGAGAAAGATGCATGAAGCCCCGGAAGATATAATTAATTCCGCAAAAGTGGATAGTATAAATACACTTGATGCTTCCCGTGTTACCGAAGGTAAACTGACAGGTGACGGAACCCTTGTCATATCTGAACTGCTTACCGACAGCCGCCAGACCATAATAGAGGAAGGGACGGCTTTCTTTGCAATTAAGGGGAGCAATCATGATGGTCACAGGTTTATTGATAACCTATATGAGAGAGGTGTAAGAATATTCTTCATAACCGATAAATATGCCGCTGACGGTCCGTTCCCGGGAGCAGCATTTATACTGGTAAGGGATACTGTAGAAGCCCTTCAGCGCCTTGCCGCCTGGAAACGCAGAAGGTTTAATGGCAGGGTTATTGCCGTTACGGGAAGTGCCGGAAAAACGGTAGTGAAAGAGTGGCTGGCCGATGTATCTGGAAGGGTCTGGCCGGTAACGAGAAGCCCGAAAAGTTATAACTCACAGATCGGTGTGCCTCTTTCGGTCTGGAAACTTGACAACAGGTATTCTGCAGGTATTATCGAAGCCGGAATATCCAGACCAGGAGAAATGGAAAAACTGCAGAAAATCATTGAACCCTTAACCGGAATAATTACAAATATCGGAGATGCTCATTCAGAAAATTTCAGGAACAACAGTGAAAAAATTAAGGAAAAGCTGAAACTTTTCTCATCCTGCAGCGAGATTGTCTATTGCAGAGATCAGAAGGAGGTAAAGGATGCGTTACTGGATAATCCGGCACTGGCATCAAAAAAACTCGTTTCCTGGTCGTTTAATGACAAAAATGCAACTGTACTTATCACCGTTACCGGACAGGATGACCGGAGAAGTTTACTTTCCGTAAAATCTGAAAATGATTCTTTTGAAACCTTTATACCTTTCACCGATAAGGCATCGGTGGCAAATGCGGCGACGGTTATAGCAGCAGCTCTGGCAACAGGTGTAAAAAAAGAGGTAATCGCTGAGGCAATGCCCCGCCTTTCACCGGTTGCAATGAGAATGGAAATAAAGACAGGTATAAACGGGTGTATCCTTATAGAAGATTATTACAACTCCGATCCCGGTTCGCTGAAAATGGCTCTTGAACATCTCAGGTCATTTTCCGGCAGGAATCCGGTACTTATTATGTCCGATATTCTTCAGTCGGGCCGGGATGATAAGTCCTTATACAATGAGGTGGCCAGGTTGCTGGAAACGATGAAGATCGGCAGGTTCATAGGAATTGGTCCCGTTTTGTCGGCCCATAGCCGTTTTTTTCCTGCAGGAAGTACCTTTTTTGAATCGACACCGGCATTCTGTGCTGCTGTTGGTAAAGAAACATTCAGCAATGAGGTTATACTCCTGAAAGGAGCCAGGAAGTTTGAATTTGAAAGGATAAGTAACCTGCTTGTGGAGAAAATCCACCAGACGGTGCTTGAGGTAAACCTTAATGTCATAGCCGGTAACCTGACAGGGATACGGAGGCATCTGGATCCTTCTGTTAAGATCATGGCGATGGTAAAGGCTTTTGCCTATGGAGCAGGAGCGGCCGGTATAGCCCGGGCTCTTGAATATCACAGGGTCGGTTATCTTGCGGTGGCAAATGCGGATGAAGGGGTTGATCTCCGGGAAAACGGAATTAGTATTCCGGTTGTGGTCATGAACCCGGAACCCGGGGCCTTCGACCTGATGATCAGATATAACCTCGAACCTGAAATATATGGTTTTTCACTGCTAAGAAGTTTTATAAGTGCCTGCTCCAGGCACGGGCTTACAGGTTACCCGATACACATCAAGATAGATACCGGCATGCACAGGCTGGGATTTATGCCGGAAGAAACTGAAAATCTTGTAAAGGAAATTGTTTCATCAGACCAGGTCAGGATTGCTTCGGTGTTTTCACATCTTTCAGCTGCAGAGAACCCCGAATATGATGATTTTACCCGCAGACAGGCGAAGATCTTCACAGAGGTGTCAGACATGATAAGATCAGCCACAGGTTATAATTTTCTGAGGCACCTGCTCAATACTCCCGGTATAATGCGTTTTCCGGAGTACCAGTTCGATATGGTCCGCCCCGGTATAGGTTTGTACGGTATTGGCATCACAGCGGGCCAGGGGTTCCGGCAGGCACTCAGATATATTACAAGAATACTTCAGATTAAGAGAGTGCCTGCCGGAGAACCTGTTGGTTACGGGTGCAGCGATATATCGGATCATGACAGAAAGATTGCGGTTCTTCCTGCAGGCTATGCCGACGGGATCGACAGACGTTCCGGCAACGGAAGGGGAGGCGTATTCATTAACAACAGGTATGCTCCGTTTGCCGGCACAATATGTATGGATCTCAGTATGGCTGACATCACAGACATTGAAGCTGATGAGGGCGATGAGGCTGAGATCTTCGGCGAAAATATCACTATTGACACAGTTGCATCATTAACAGGCAGAATACCGTATGAAATTCTTACATCAATACCGGCAAGGGTAAAAAGAATCTTCAGCAGCGAGTGAACTATCCAAGGGTGCTTATCTTCTCAAGCCTGTATGCATCGAGAATGATAATTTTTTTTCTTTCAATAGCAATTACCTCTTCAGCAGCCAGATTTGACAGTGTGCGTATAGCATTGGATGTTGTCATGTTTGAAAAGCTGGCCAGATCTTCCCGGGGAAGGTAAACATTCAGGGTCTTCCCGTCAGGCATATATCCGTAAATATCTCTCAGGAAAAGAAGAGACTCCGCCAGCCGGCCACGTATATGTTTTTGAGTGAGAGAGACAGTACGGTGATTGATAAACCTCATCTCTTCCGCAAATACTCTCATCATTCTGAGGGCCAGATCAGGGTTCCTGTAAGTTAAGTCGAGCACTGTCTCCTTCCTGAAAGAACAGGCAACCGACTCTTCAATTGCAATTGCCGATGCACAATATGTAGTTTCCGAGAAGAGAGCCCTGTAACCTATCAGCCCCTGCGGAGGCACAAGCGAAAGTATCTGTCCCCTGCCTCCTATACCTTTTTTTATAATTTTCACTTTCCCCGTTGCGAGGCACATGAGCTCTGAAGGTCTGTCGCCTTCCCTCAGCAGAATATCACCCCTCCTGAAGTGTGAAATATGATGATTCTCTTCCAGCAGTTTTTTATCATCCCGGTCAAGGTTCCTGAAAACAGAACCGGGTCCCTCAAGACAAAATGATATTAAATTGTTGACGGGTTGCATTTTTATGCTGAAAAACATTTCAAAAATAGTAATCCATCAGTAAAAATTAATGAATTAACAATTTTTAACGCATTGTTTAACAGATTCTTGCATTGATCAGTAACGTGCAACAAGCGGCATACGCCTGCCTGCACCGAATGCTTTTGATGAGATTCTCAGTATAGGGGGTGCCTGGTACCTTTTATATTCATTTGAATTGATCAGAGAGACAATTCTTTGGACTGTTTCTTTATCAAAGCCTTCTGAAATTATGACATCTGCCGGTTTGTTCTGTTCAATATACCTGAATAAAATCTCGTCCAGCAGGGGATAGGGCGGAAGTGAATCTGTATCGAACTGATTTGGCCTGAGTTCTGCCGAAGGAGCTTTCAGGATTATCTGCTGTGGAATGATTGTGCTGTTTCTGTTGATATAAGAAGCCAGCCTGTAAACATCTGTTTTAAATACATCGCCGATAACCGACAGTCCTCCGGCCATATCGCCGTAAAGGGTTCCGTATCCCACTGCAGCCTCACTTTTATTTGATGTGTTCAGCAATATATGGCCGAATTTATTCGACCAGGCCATAAGCAGAACTGCCCTTATGCGGGCCTGTATGTTTTCTTCAGTCACGTCCTCAGGCAGGTCTTTGAATGAAGGTTTAAGAACTTCCTCAAAGGCGGTAAAGGGCTTCTCAATACTAATGATGTAGTAACTTACTCCTGTATTCTGTGCAAGTTTTACCGCATCGTCAACCGATTCTTCAGATGAATAACGCGAAGGCATCAGGAGCGCTGTTACATTTTCACTTCCAAGAGCTTCTGCAGCCAGACAGAGAACCACAGCCGAGTCGATACCTCCCGAAAGTCCCAGAACAGCTCTTTTTAAACCGGATTTCCGGAAGTAATCCCTTATGCCTGTTATCAGGGCCTTGTAAATCAATTCTGTACGGTCAGGGACCGGTAATTCAGGATATTTTCCCGGGGATTTTAATTCATCCAGGCTGAAAGTAAAAACAGATTCCTGAAAAAAAGGCAATTGATGGATTAAAGTGCCGTCATTTCTCACTGCCATTGATCCTCCGTCAAATATCAGTTCCGTATTGGCACCTGTCTGGTTGACCATAACTACCGGAACTTTATACTTTAAAGCCTTCTGCGTGAAAATATTCCGCCTTGTAGAGGTACGGGTATATGAAAAAGGGGAGGCGGATATGTTGATAATAAGGTCGGGGTTAAGTTTTGCCAGTTCGCCGGCAGGGGAGATCGTGTAGAGTCTTGTTTTCCCGAAATAGTTGTCGTCGGGCTGTTCATCCCACAGGTCTTCGCAAATTGTCAGGGCTATTCTGGTGCCTTTGAAATCAAAAATACTGAATTCCCTGCCCGGTTCGAAATACCTGTATTCATCAAAGATGTCGTATGTCGGAAGCAGAGCCTTGACAGCGGTGTAGACAATTTTCCCTTCCGCCAGAATCATCGCAGCGTTATACAGCTTTTTGCCTTCCGGTTTTGTATTGATTACCGGAGCTCCCACGACAGCGGCAATATCAGTGCATCCGGCGGCCAGTTCCCGAAGTGCTTTCTCTGCCTTCCGCAGAAAATCAAGATTCTCAAGAAGATCGAGGGGGGGATATCCTGTAATACACAGTTCAGAAAATATCACCAGATCTGATTTCTCCTCTCTGGCCTTTGACAATGCTTTCCTGATCAGTTCAAGATTGCCGTCAAAATCGCCAACCCGGTAATCAAACTGTGCTAAGGTTATCTTCATTACGTGAAAATCAGAAATTTATACCAACCCTGAATTTAAGAAAATTATGTGAGATTTTATCCTGTGGTTGCTGAAATAGATCCTTGGTTATATCCATGAAGCACTGTTCAAAGCCCAGCCCGGCCACAATCTCTGTCGTTCCGCCGAGTGAATATGAAATACCGGCTGTTATGTGATATCCCAGATTAAATCTGTTAAGTTCTTTCATTGCCGTTTCCCCCTTCACCGAAGCTGAAGGGATATCAACCTTTCCGCCTATCACCACCTTAGGATCAAGGCCTGCATCGGTGAAGAATGTCACATAGCCGATCTGGTTCGATTCAAACTTAAGACCTAAAGGCACGTTGATGTACTGAATTTTGTATACTACAGGTCTGCCGGATGGTATCTCTGTGTTGAAGTTATTGAAATACATCATTATAGTATCTGATGATATAAGCCGTCCGCCTGCATTCAGAATACTTATTCCGGTTGAAAAGGAATAGTTTTTTGCAAAATATCTGTTAAATGTTATTCCGAAATTAAATCCCGGTCTTGCTCCATCATTGGCTGTTTCACGGGTGTCGGACGAGAACCAGCCTATAACGGGATCGGCAAAGATTCCAAACCTGATTTCCTGTGAGGATAAGGATGAAGTGATAAGCAAACCTGTTATAATAAGTGCATGGACTCTCGTTAAGGTAAAGTTTTCCATTGTGCTTTCTCCGGTTAATTGTCTTCTTGTAAATGGTTTGTATCGTGAGATAATCGGTTAATCAGAATATTTCGCGCATAAACCGCAGTAAAAATAACAAATAATGCGTGAAAATATTGTGCAGGGAATTAAGCTTGAAATTCAGTCACACTGTATTAATTTAGCAGAATAATTCATTACCAGAATGAAAAAATGTGTTAGTTTTTGTTTTGTATTACTGTTACCTCTTGTTTTATTAACATGTTGCAGGCGGAATCCTTATAATGTGGATGTATCAAAGATTAAAGCGGATTTAACTCTGGAAAGGCTTGAAAATGATTTGTTTTCCGTCGATCCGGCCAGGATTCCTCTCACGGCTGAAGCTTTTGTGAGCAAATACGGAAGGTTTATGCAGTATTTCAGCTATGTGATCAATATTGGCGAGGTGGGGGACTCATCATGGAAAGACGGGCTTTTAAGGTTTTGTACCGACAAACTCAATAATGAGGTTTACAGTGCAGTTCAGGATCTGTATACTGATGTAAAGGATATTGAGAAAGGGCTGACTGAAGCCTTCAGGCATTACCTTTATTATTTTCCTGAAAAGAGTGTTCCGTCGGTTTATACCTGCATTACAGGATTCAATAACAGTATTATAACAGGCGATTCGGTTCTGGGTATCGGGCTCGACCGCTATCTGGGCAAAGAGTGCAGATATTATTCAATGCTGGGGTTGTATAATTATCAGGTGGCTAAAATGTCGCGTGAGTATATTGTTCCTGATGCAGTTTATGCCTGGGTAGCCTCGGAATGGGATTATGCATCTGTTGGTTATGATCCTGACAATGTTCTCTCGGAGATACTTCATGAAGGCAAGCTTCTGTATCTCAAAAAGTGTCTGCTTCCTTCCCTGAAGGATGAGATGATATTTGGATTCACCACAGGTCAGTTGGAGTTCTGCAGAAAGAATGAAGGCATGATGTGGCAGTATATGATAGAAAACAACCTTTTGTTCAGTTCGGATCAGCTTACGAGGAAGAAGCTTACCGGTGAGGCCCCGTTTACCGCCTATTTTACAAGAGAATCTCCCGGGCGGGCCGCTGCCTGGATCGGGTTCAGGATTATAGAGTCCTATATGAGAAATAACCGCGGCTTATCCGTCGGAAAGTTAATGGAAGAAACCGATGCACAGGCTATCCTCTCAGGTGCAAGATACAGCCCGCGGATTTGATATCTCCCGGGCAGATTTTTTTATGCCGGGTCAGATTTACCTGAAAAAGAATATAGTATCTGTACCTGATCTGATGATTTAAACCGGTTCGCATCCAGAGAAACAAAAAAGGCCGTGACCGGCCTTTTTTGTTTCTCTGGTTATTGCACAGCAAACTATGCGGGATGGATTGCCTCAACAGGGCATACATCTGCACAGGCTCCGCAGTCGGTGCAAATATCGGGGTCGATCTTATAAATATCACCTTCCGAAATGGCCTCAACAGGGCATTCATCGATACATGTTCCGCAAGCGGTGCAATCTTCATTGATTTTGTAAGCCATGACTTTTATTTTTAATTCAAATTAATCAGTACACAAAGTTAATTCAATCTTTTTAATTGGGAAATGAATTTTGTCATTTATGCCGAAAATCACAAATTTTGTTGAATTACAGGAGTTTCAGTGGTTGAGGATTCGTAAAAAGAAGATATCATAAAACTTTCAGTAAGTTCAGCATGGTAACCAATATTGGCTGACAGCCTCTTTTTTTACGAAATTGTTTCAGAAGTCAAGGCTGAATGACAGGTAAAACACCATTGGCAAAATGTATCCGTTTTCTATACCCCATGCAAAGTCACCCCTAACAAAATAACCCAGCACCTGTGCCCTGAGGCCCGCACCTACGCCTGCCACTATAGGCTGCCTGTTGGTGTCGAGATAAACTGTAACAGGCCCGTTTACAATAATATCACGGTCGTAGGAGTTTTCCCCCGACCATGGAGTTTTTCCCGACCAGGCAGTCCCTATATCTCCGAATCCCACAACCTGAAGACTGTTAAGGAAGTTTGACCTTAGCGGATGTCCTGCAAAATACCTGATGAATGGCCATCTTATTTCACTGTTTATCAGTGCAAAGCTGTTGCCGTTACGTATATTCTGGCTGAAACCCCTCATATTTGTGGCAAGTGCCTGGAAACCGTAATTATGGTAAGGATTGACACTCAGCGACTGATCAAACATAGGTATTTTATTAAAAATGTAACCCATCCAGTTATCGACTCCTCCGAGATAGTATATGAGCTTTGTCGGACCGTAGGAGGTGCTGGCAGCAAACCTGTTGGCCCAGATGAGTTCGCGGTGAATCTTTAAATAGTGCCTGAAATCGGCCCCGAGAACAATCATATCGGAGAGTTTCCTGTTAAGCTCCTTATAGTATTCACCGAAAATCTTAAACCTGGTTCCGCTGTAGATATTAATATTTAACTTCCTGGTATTATCGTATATCACCTCACCCTTCAGGCTCGCCCAATGTCTTGATATATCCTTTGTTGACAGAGTCTGCACATCAGTTGAAAGAAAAACATATTTATCGAACCTGTAGGATGTGGTACCCTTTATTGCCAGAACAGGTGATAATGCCTTTGTCAGGGTCAGGTAAAGATTGTCGCTGTGTATCTTGAAATAGGCGGTATCATTGGATGAGTTAAAGGTCATCCGGTGATATGTGATCTGTTTGTCGAACTTTCCCTTCAGGTTTTCCAGGCTCAGCAGGTATTCGTTACTGTCGAAATTTCCTGCGAACCTGAAGCCCCCTGTCAGTTTATAATCTTCAAACAAATCAAGTATTCCGATACGGGTAAAAAGATTTGTTCCCGGGTTAAAGTAAGGAGCCCCCCCGTTATAAGGCTGGTATGAATTATTAAGAAAATTAAAATCAATCTGTCCGGCCAGGTAATTGTTGTAAAAAGATGTCTGGTAGATCCTTATCAGGGGCATCTTAAGAGTGTCGGTCCCGAGATCGATATTTATATAATCTTTTCTCCAGAGTTGTTCGTAATAATTCTGTTTTTCCTTCTCGAATATATAGTGGTTGATATCAATAGGTTCGTCTTTGGCGTAATACTCATAAAGGGGTTTTTTAAGTGTATCCCGTCTTTTTCTGTCTTCAGCAAGGAGCCATTGTCTGAGTTGCTCTATACTGTCGGCTTTATGCAGGAGGCGGCTCTGTTCCGCCCTGAACCTGGTTTGGGAAAGTCGCTGGCCCCTCGACTTATCAGCAGGTTCTATCCTGCCTTTTCTGGCGTGGCTTCGTCCCTTGCTGTAAATTATTTCGCTGTATGATGTGGCACCTTTTGTTACATCATGGTAGCTGATGTTGCGGTCATAGTCAGTAACAGGCACTGAGCTGATAAAATACCTGTAATGAGCGGTAGTGTCTATATAGCTGATAGTACTGTCGAATGTTGCGTTATAACGGTTTATTATCCCGTTACCGTTTCCAAGGTATGATATTGACTGGTTATCCGTGCTTACGGGCTGATAACGGTCTGTATACCTGCCTTCTGTAAGCCGGGTAAGAAGATTCCCCCTGTTTCTTATGTTGTAAGTGAAAAGGTCGTAGGTGAGTCCCCTTCTTTCAAATGGGTCAGCCCTGTTGGTCAGGGTGTCACTCTGCCTGTTTGATGAGAAAATTATTTCACCCGAAGAACCTTTGACAAAGGAAGGATTCAGATCGTCGGCAGCATCCCTTGTGATCTGTTCATTTGTTCCAGAGGCTATGGTGTGAAGGTAAATATCGGTAAAACCTTCCTTTACACCTGAGAGAATCAGTTGTGTGCCATCGGGTGAATATGAGAAATCGAGCACTTTGTCGAGGTAGAGGAAAAGCCTTTCTTCGGTTGTCTTTTCCGGTACACGGTGGAAATAAATTCTGAGAAGTGATTTTTCCTCGTTTATAAAAGTCAGAATGTTGCTGTTAGGGTGCCATGCAATAACAGGATATGTATTATCGGTTTTGTGTTCGTACCGTGGCTCGGCCCTGAAAACAATACGCGTTTTGCCTGTCTGCTGGTCGTACACCCATATCCTTTTCCTTCCCCAGTCGTTTGTTACCCATGCGATATATCTCTGGTCGGGACTGATCTTAATCTGCTGAAACAACTGATCTTTTTTTGAACGTTTCAGCCTGTCCTCGTTGAGTGGCGGATTTGCCTTGTCGGCCGTGAATTCTTCCCTGTAATACTCCTGCCACTCTTTCAGCAGGTTGCCAAGTTTTTCTCCCGTAACATAGAGAAAACCGTCATTGATATTTTTATAAATCTTTGTCAGGTATATTATTGAAGGGATCAGCACATCACCATACCTGTTTCCGAGGAATCTCCAGAATGACTGTCCCGCACAGATTGCATCATCATACTGAAGGTGATTAATATTTTTATATTTACCGCTGCTGAAGCCATCCTTAACCCTGTTCTCGGTTTCATAATCCCATCCGTAAGCGACATAATTCACCAGCCCTTTAAGGTACCAGTCGGGCATATAGAACGACTGGGAACTGTTGGTGCGGTCTTTCAGGTCGGCACCTGCAATCATTTCATTGATAATAACTTCGGCAATAGAGGCAGCTATCTGTTTTTCATATTCCACCCTGGTACCCTCGTAATAAAGCAGAATTTTATTTTTAATAATTCTGCTGTAGCCTCCCAGATTATAATCTTCCTCTGAAAATGTGACAAGGCCGACATTCGATTGTTTATATTCTGCCTGTTTGTTATAGATAATCAGGATAAGTCTTTTTTCAAGTGTATAGTCGAAAAAGTTTTCGATCTCTTCAAGTTTCTTCATGGCGTAGTCGGCGGTGAATTTTGCCAGTTCACGACCCTCTTCCTTGAAATAGCAGTCAATGTTTTCAAAACGGTAGTATGACCAGTAATAATCATAATACTGAACCCGGTTCTTGCCGAAAGACATCTGAAGTCCGTTATAAAACTGTCCGGCAGAAGGCAGTGTATATAATAAAGTAAAAAATATAACCAGAAAATTTCTGCTCCGGGATCTGTGCATCAGAATATTTATATGTTTATGAGTCAGTTTACGCAAATTCTGTTCCAAAACATCACAGGCAAAGCTAATAATAATCCTGTTTTGATTTTTATTACATGGTAAAGTTTGTTATTTTTGGGAGCCGGTTTTACCAGCCGGATTTCTTTAATGTGATGCAACAAACCTCAGGTTTTCACAGTTATGTTTATAAGTATTCAAAAAAATATTGAGATATGAAAAGGTATCTGTTAACAGTTGTTTCGGTTTTGTTATGTGCTGCTCTTTTTTCCCAGCCGAAGATTCAGGTTTCAAAATATGAGCACGACTTCGGTACTTTCAGGGAAGAGGATGGCAGGCAATCATATAATTTTGAGGTTACAAATACGGGCAACGCTCCGCTGGTGATTCAGAATATTGTTGCTTCATGTGGCTGCACGACCCCGACATGGACCAAAACGCCCATCAGTCCCAACGGAAAGGGAGTTATTACAGCGGTTTATGATCCTGCCGGAAGGCCGGGACCTTTCAACAAGACACTTACGGTTTATACAAACGCCAAACCCGAAACGGTAGTACTGGTAATAAAAGGCGAGGTAAAGGAACGTGAAAGAACAATAGAAGAGATGTATACATGGCCGGTGGGGCAGGTCAGATTTGAGAGTAACCATCTGGCATTTACCACTATAAAAAAGACAGAGAAAAAAATAAAAGTAATGCCGGTTATCAATACTTCAAAAGAAAATGTAAAAATTGATTTTGATCCTACCCCGGCCCATATTCAGTTGAAAGCTGTACCGGAAGTTCTCAAACCGGGTCAGAAAGGTGTTATTGAAGGAACCTACGATGCCACCAAAAACGGAAATTACGGCACAGTTACAGATATTGCCAGGGTCAGGCTTAACGGGGTGCCGCAGGAAAATATGTGGCTTTATGTTTCAGCAAATCTCCAGGAAGATTTCTCCCATCTCACTAAGGAAGAACTTGCAAATGCGCCGGTTTTCAGGATTGCTTCTGCCACAGTGGATCTGGGGGATATGGAGCCGTCAACAACAAAAGAATTTGTTTTCACATTTACCAATGCCGGCAAACGTGACCTGATAATCAGAAATGTCAGGTCTACCTGCGGTTGTACCGCAATAAACCAGAGTTCCGATGTGATTAAGCCCGGGGAGTCAGGATCTATCAAGGCCAGCTTCAATTCAGGCTCTTACAAGGGAAGAGTCACAAAAGCGATATATGTATATACAAATGATCCTTCAAGCTCTGAGGTCGTACTTATGCTTAATGCAAACGTTAAGGCAAAGTAGACAATTAAGATTAAAAGCACCTGATACGCCGGAAGGAACCGGAAAATTTTGGTTGTAAATTAATTATATATTTGCCTTTTACTAAAAGAGAGGGCAGATGCCGGAAAAAAGCAAACCGGGTGGTTCTGTAATTATAAAGGACGGAGTAAGTCAGCCGCCGGCTGTCAACCCGGATATTGAAAAGAAGTTTAAGCTGGTAAACAGTAAGAGGCTCTGCGCATCCGGCTTTTTCAAAGGTATTACGCAAGGCAACAGGGCAATACTGGGTCAGGCCATTACTCTTATCGAAAGTTCCAACCCGAAACACTTCGATCTTGCACAGGAGGTGGTTGAGAAATGCCTGCCATACAGTAACAAATCTCTCAGGATAGGTATTTCAGGTATACCGGGGGCAGGTAAAAGCACCTTTATAGAGGCCTTTGGTACAATGCTTACAGAGGCTGGTCATAAGGTTGCCGTACTTGCCATCGACCCGAGCAGCGTAACCACGGGAGGCAGTATTATGGGTGACAAGACCCGCATGGAGCGACTGAGTACCAACCCGGATGCATTCATTAGACCTTCACCTTCGGCAGGAACACTGGGGGGTGTGGCGCGTAAAACCCGGGAGACCATCATACTTTGCGAAGCGGCCGGTTTTGATATAATCCTTGTGGAAACAGTTGGTGTAGGGCAGTCCGAAACAGCAGTTGCCTCAATGGTTGATTTTTTTATTCTGCTAATGGTTGCAGGAACCGGCGATGAACTGCAGGGTATCAAACGCGGTATAATGGAAACAGCCGACCTGGTGGTGATTAACAAAGCCGACGGAGATAACAGGATAAGGGCAGAACAGACAGCATCAGAGTTCAGAAATGCTTTACACTTCTTCCCTATACCTGCATCAGGTATCCCCACACAGGTTGTTACATGTTCCTCAAAAAACGGAGATGGAATAAATGAAATCTGGAATGTTATAGGAGATTATGTAAGCCGTGCCTCCGAATCGGGCTACTTCCTTGCAAAAAGACGCGAACAGAACGTTCAGAGAATGACAGATTTTATCGAAAACTACCTGAAAGAGTCATTCTATAACGACAGGAGAGTGGCAGAGATTAAGCCTCTTGTTGAAAAACAACTAAGGGATGGTGAGATAACATCCTATAAAGGTGCATTTATTCTTCTTAATAAATTCCTCGATAAACAGTTATAATTATGGAAATGTTTATTTTTGAACCGATAAATTATTCAAAATGAGAAAAATTATTGTGCTTGTTGCATGTGCAGCCTTAATGGCAGCCTGCCAGACCAGAAAACCTTCCTTTAAAATTACGGGAATTATCTCCGGTGCAGAAGATTCTGTACAGTTCGTTCTGCAGAAAAGAGTATCAGGACAAGTGGTTACACTCGATTCAGCAATGCTTTTAAAAGGAAAATTCGAGATGAGGGGAGATGCGATTGAATTCCCCGAAATGGTAACCCTTCTCGCAAAGAATCTCCGGAAAGGTATTTCATTCTATTTAGAGAATTCCGATATAACAATTACAGGGCATATTGACTCTTTATCCAAAGCTTCTATCACCGGGTCGAAAACCCAGGATGAATATAAATCCCTTCAGGATGCCCTGCAGAAACTTAATTCCGAGTATTCAGAACTCTATACAAAATACAGGAAAGCTAATGAAGACGGGAACAAAGATGAGGCAGCCGGACTCGAAAAACAGATGGAAGAGGTTGAAAACAGGATGACGGCTACGCAGAAGGATTTTTTAAAAAATAACCCTGCATCTTTTGTGGCACCTTCGGTTCTCCGCAGCATCAGCTATTACCTTGAGGCAGATGAGATAGAATCATACATAACCGCAATGGATACCTCTGTAAGGAAAATACAGATGGTAAAGGACCTTGAAACAAGGGTAGAAGCGATGAAAAGAGTGGCTGTAGGGCAGAAGGCTCCCGATTTTTCACTTAACAGCCCCGACGATAAGCCTGTCTCACTGTGGTCGAAGGTCGGTAAATCAAAACTCCTGCTTATAGATTTCTGGGCTTCATGGTGCGGCCCATGCAGGCAGGAAAACCCCAATGTGGTGAAAGTCTGGCAGGAATTTAACAAAAAAGGTTTTGATGTGTTTGGAGTATCCCTCGACAGACCCGATGCAAAGGATAAATGGATGCAGGCCATAAAGGATGACAAGCTTACATGGACACACGTTTCTGATCTGAAATACTGGGATTGTGAGGCAGCAAAACTTTATGCGGTAAATGCAATACCTGCCAACTTCCTTCTGGATGAAAACGGTATAATAATCGCCAGAAACCTGAGAGGAGATAATCTCTATAATAAGGTTAAGGAAATCCTGGAGAAGAATAATTAAATAAGCCCAGGCCTTTCTGGTTAATTATTTCAGCCCCGGCTGAAGGCCGGGGCTATATATCAATATATCAGTTATCCTCTTCCTTTATTTCCTCGAGGATAAACCCTGTACCCCTTACCGTCCTGATATCAATACCTTTGTCGTCCGACAGGTATTTCCTCAGGCGGCTGATGAACACGTCCATACTCCGGCCAAGGAAATAATCATCCTCGCCCCATATCTCAGTGAGGATATCCTCCCTGGTAAGTATTTTGTTCTTGTTAAGGATAAAATACCTTAAAAGCTGAGCCTCCTTCAGTGTAAGTTTCTCTTTGTTTTTACCCGAGATAAGTTCAAGTGTATTGAACCTGAGAACCGATTTTGAAATATGATATTCATCATTTACGGTCGAATAGGCCCTTTTCAGGATATTGTTAATCCTCAGTATCAATACTTCCGGGTCGAATGGTTTTGTAATATAGTCATCGGCCCCGAGTTTTAATCCCTTTACGATATCTTCCTTCAGACTGCGTGCAGTGAGGAAAATGAATGGCATTTCAGGAGCGGCCTGTTTGATCTTTTCAGCAAGGGTGAAGCCGTCCATTTCGGGCATCATTACATCGAGAACGCATATATCGGGCCGGTTGCTGTTAAATTCTTCCCATGCCTCCTTCCCGTCACGTGCCAGGGTAACATCAAATCCGCTGATGGTAACATACTGGGCCAGAATATTCCCAAAATCCCTGTCATCCTCTGCTATTAGTACTCTCATATCTTTATAGTTTTACTATTTCGGTAATGTAATTGTAAAGGTACTCCCTTCTCCGGGCTTACTGGTTACTGTGACAGTTCCGCCGTGAGCCTCTGCAATTCTTTTAACATAGTAAAGACCAAGCCCCAGTCCCTTTGTTTTATGAATGTTTCCCTGACTCACCCGGTAGAATTTGTCAAATACATGTTTAAGATCCTGCTTACCTATACCGATACCGTTATCCGTTATTGAGATAACAATACCTTCCCGGTTCTCACGTCCTTCAATCCTTATCACAGGCTCTTTGTCGGAATATTTAACCGCATTTGAAAGCAGATTGTTGATCATGGTTGTAAAATAAACGACATCCAGCCGGGTTTTCTGACTTTTGAAGTCGTAGTCTTCTTCTATTACAACCCTGTTGCTGTTACCGGTTCTGAAGCTTTCGGCAATATCGTGCAGAAGTTCACCGATATTTACATCTTTCTTATCGAGTTGAAACTGTGTTCTTTCCCACATGCTAATTTCCAGTATCAGGTTGATAAGCTGGTTAAGGTGTACGCTCTGCTTTCCTATAAGCTTTGCGGTTTCGAGTATTTTGCTTTCGTCGGTTCGTATCTTTTCAATCTCAAGAGTCTTTCCGGCTACTGTTATTGTTGAAAGAGGCGTCTTTATCTCGTGAGTCATGTTATTGATAAAATCGGTTTTAAGATTTGAAAGGCGCTTCTCCTCCATCAGGTTGCGGTAAGTGATAATTAGAATGGCCACTACCACAAGGATGCTGAAGATGCTCATCGCAAGATAGACAGCAACATCCCTGAAAATCATTCTCTGTTTGCCTGAGAAATCGATATAGAAATCGAAACTGATCCTGAAGTAGTTGTCTTCCCTGAAGAACCTGTTTACCAGTATTTTTGATTTAGGTCTCCCTTTCAGGGTATCATTGGGGGCGGGATCATTTCTGAAGAGCGCAGGGTTCGCGTATATCTCAAGTTTACTGTCAAAGTCGATGAACTGGAGATAATTGATTTCAATATGCCTGGAGAAGTCTCCCTCCGATCCCTGTCTTTTAAAATACCCCTTAAGGTATGGGCTTAGGTTTTCAAGCTCATTGAGTATTTTATAGGCGCCCTGAAGGGCTTCTTCCTTCATTTTTCTTAGCTCTTCTTCGCTTTTGATTTTGCCGAGTTCATCCACCAGCGTTTCTTTTGCGTAATTGTTGAGAACGATAAGCGCATTCTCAAAACCGTCGGTGCGGCTAAGCCTGTTAAGCTGGTCCATGGCTTCCTGCGACAGGAGTTTGTATTTAAGATCAAAAAGTATATCCTTGTCGAGCCACAGGTCTTTGATGACATAAACCTGAACTGATACAAGGATCAGAATTGCTGCAATCCCGGGGATTAGTATGGTATTCTTTCTGCTCATTCTGATAAAACCGGACATAAAAATACTCAAATTTCCGTAACCATCTATTTCTCTGCCGGTATTAACCTGACATTAACTCTCGGTTAACAGAAAAAAGGTTAAAACTGATTTATTTTTACATTGTGAATAAATAGGCAAGGAGGTAGTCATGAAAGCACGGTTTATTAATATGGCAGCGATTACGGCGGTTCTGATCTGGTTACCGCTTTTTGCAGCCCTGGGACAGGAGAAAACACAGGAGGCAAAAGAGAAGGAACTTAAGCTTCAGCAGGCCATTGAAGAGCAGAAGAAAGCCATGAGTGAACAGGCCAGGATACTTCAGGATCAGACAGGAGAAATCAACAGGGCTATTCAGGAGATTGAAAGGCAAAGCGGCAGCCGCGATCCCAACGATCCTTCACGGAGGGGAAGGGGGTCGGTTTACATTTCAAGGGACGGATCCGAACCTTTCGTTGTCAATCCCGGTATGAATTTCCAGGGGTTCGGGTACTGGACAGGCAGCGGCGACTCGGAGAGGACCTCTCTCGATTTCTCCAAAACTGTAAAAGAATCAACCTTTTCAAAACAGTTTTCCTTTGAGGTGGACAAAACATCCAAGAATGTATTGATGAACATCAGCGGCGACTGTAAAACAGGAGAGATAAAGGTTAAGATTCTGATGCCGGGAGGAAAGACCTATTCCGAGGTAGTGATAGATGAATCGGGGAATCTCAACTGGAGGAAATCATTTACCATCAGCGAAGGGGAGAATGCCGATAAGGTTGGTGAATGGGTTTTCAAAATCGAGACTTCAAAGGCGACAGGATATTTCAGGATATCGCTTCAGACTTTTTAGGTTTTCATTTCATTGAGAAAAGAGGGTCTACCGGTAAATAATTCTCCGGAGACCCTCTAGTTATTTTGTGTGAGAGATTTACTGAGACTGTGCAGAAGCCCGGCCTCCTTTCACGCTCTCAACCCGGACGGTATATTTATCGCCCCCCTTTACAATCCATTTTACTTTTATCACATTGGAGGTACCACTTCCTGACATGCCGCCCCTTCCGCCTGTGAAGCCTCCGCCAAGATAACCCGGTATATTCTGTATTTCAAGCCTTGCAGGGTTTTTCTTCTGCTCGGTGTTAATATTAAGGTCCTCATTTCTTACAATCATACCTGCAATTACACTTCCGGCCCCTTCAATGGTAATATAGTCAGGAGGGTCAATTTTGTACCTCAGGTTGCTTGCCGAATGTGTGGGAATCATCCTTTTGTTTTCAATGGTAGCTGATACCTCTTTCAGACCATTTCCAATGTTTTTTACCGAGACTTTTGTTACTTCGAGCTTAGGAAGCTGATAAGCGTTATAGATGCAGAAGGCTGCGTTGCGGTGGGCATCCGTTTCAATAAGAAATCCGGGATGAAGCCTGCCGAAGTTTTTACTGAAACCTCCTATTTCAACCTCGCCGTAAACCGGATGGCTGATTTTCTGCCACGGTATGAAAGCATCTTCAAAGAGAAGCAGTCTGTCAAATTCATACTGATCGGTATTTGCTGTGTCGTAAAACATCAGGTAGGGGGTCCACAGTTCATTCGAATAGACAAAGCATCCCATTGCGCCGTGCATCCAGTCGAGTTCGCCGCCCCAAACGGTGTACATATCTTTCCAGATGGTAAGAAGCTTGTATCCGGGGATGATCTTTTCACCTGTACGGCCTATTGCTTCAATCACTGCATTGTCGGCATTGCTGTAGGCTTCAGCACCTCCGCCCTGGATGGAGGGTCCTCTGAGGATCATGCCGCCCGAGTTATGGAATGACTGGGAGCCGGCAATATTCCTGTGTTTCACTATGAAGTCCCTTACAGCCTGATTCTCGGGAAATGTGAAGGGATATTTGTCAGCTCCGCTCTGGATATAATTGGGCTCCCAGTTAAATCCCCAGTCACGGTTGCCGTCATATCCGCCTGGCCCGTCTTCATTTACCTGGCCGTCACCGTCATTATCAATTCCTTCCTGTCCAAGAAGTTCATACTCACCTTTCTGACCAGGCTCCACCCTGATCATCCTGCGGGAATCTTTCGGATCGGTTATGTAACTGCCTTCAGGGTTTCTTCTTCTCATCTGGCTTATTTCACCGTCACCGTTCATATCATCAGCCCCGTCTTCATCAAATTTTCCGTCGCGGTCATTATCCCTCGGAGCAAGACCCGATCTGGGAGGTACGCCCACAGATGTGAAATACTCCCTTGCATCAGGATTGATGGTCGGAGCGATGTAAAATGTCTTTTCTGCAAGAAGTTCCCTTATGAAATTATTGGTGGCATACATTTCACACAGATACCATGCGGTGTAAAGAGCCATTTCAGTACCCTGAAGCTCAATGGAGTGTATGTTTCCGTCAATCCAGTAACCGGGTTTAAAGTCGGGATTACCTGCCTTTTTATCGGAAATTGTAAGTACAATGATATCCCTGCCCTGATATGATTTTCCAATGGTTTCCATGGTAACAAGGTTCGGATATGCTTTGGCGAGCTTTGAACAAAGGTCGGCGATGCCGGCATTAGTGTAATACTTGTTCCATGAGGCCTGTACTTTAGGGTTGGGTGGAGAGCCGGCAGCCCTGAAAAACAATGCTTCCTGCTGGGCAGATGTAATGCCTGTTGATGCCAGTATTATAGCTAGTGAAACTGAAATATATCTTATAATTTTCATCTTTTGCGGTTTTAATGGGTTATTTCAGATCAAAAGAGGTTGTAATGGTCCCTGTATTGAGAGCTCCAGCCGTAACGGTAAATCTGCCCTTTCCCGAAACCAGCCAGCTGTATTCGGCAGTTGAATTACCTTCAAGGCGCTGAATACGCTGGACTTTCTGCCCGCTCAGGATAGTCTGTCCTTTTGCAGGTTCGGCAGAGATTCTCATTATTCTCGTAAACATGTTATTGTCGCCCGCTTCCGCACAGGTTGCGAATATACCTGCGTTATGTACTTTAAGAGATACCCTGAAAATATCATTTCCGGCATTTTCAACGCTGACATCTGTAAACTCAAGCTCGGGATGCATCTCTGCCACAGCGGTAATGAATTTATAGTTTTTTGTGATGATTTCCTCAGCCTGACCGGCCTGAGGTACTGTAAGTGCAAAAGGAACAATGCCTCCTGCTTCAACCTTCTTACCGGGGAAGTCGGGGTGTTTTATTTCTTTCCACGGCACAAATACATTAGAAACCTTGTTTTCATCTGCCATTTTGAGAATTGTGGCTTCCAGGCTCTTCCCTTTATCGGGGTTTATCCACCATCCGGGTGTGGTGAAGCTGTATCTTCCGTAGTGATAGTAAGCCCAGTCGGAGAAACTGCCCGGATTGCTTTTGGACGGGGGAGTACCCTGGAATCCGGTTATTTCGCGATACTTATCAGAAACTAACCTTACAACGGTTTCATCGCTTCTCAACAGTGAAGTAAGTCTCCGGTCGCCTGTATTTCTTGACTGCTGCTGGTCGGCAGCCTGTGAGAAGGATGCTGAGGAGGGTCTGTCGCCCCCTCTTGCGGGTGACTGACCGAGGTTATCCTGTGGCCCGAAGGAGATCACCGCATAAATGTTAAAGTGGTCGAAAAGAAAGTCTGCCACCGCTTTGCTTTCCGGTTCAGAGACCGGATGCAGCCCGGCACCTTTACCGAATTCCTCATAATTATATGTAAAGTTTCTGTTAAAATCAACGCCGCCGGGACCATCTTCATTAAAGAGTCCGTCTTTGTCATTGTCTGTCCCCTCGCTGTAAACCGTATATAATTTCTGTTTGATCTTTGAAAGCTCTGCCTGAACCATTAATCTGGGGTCGTCTGCACTTTCGGTCCATCTGCCGGCCGGATCCTCAACCCTGATCCGGGTTATCAGTCCGTCGCCGTTCAGATCTTCATAAGGATCCTCTCCGCTGGTAAAATCCCTGTCGTCGTCAACATTACGGCCGTTAAGCGTCCTTTCATACCTGAGGCCGGCAAAATACTGTGCCGAAGCATCAGGATTAACGTCGGGAAATACATAGAAAGTAATTTTATCGAGCAGGCCCTTGATACCTGGGGTACCTGAATCCTTTAAAATGTTCTCTGCAAATCCCAGTACGATATCTCTTGTAAAGACGTATGAGCCGTCTATACCGCCGGCAACGGCTATGGCAGGCTTAGAGTCGGGATTGTTGCTGCCTATGGTCAATACATAGATGTCATTTCCTGCCTGGGTTCTGCCTGTCTGTCTGACGCTGCAAAGAGACGGATAAGCTGTTGCTAACCTGTTTATCCTCTGAACCATCGACTTATAGTCAACCGGTTGAGCCCCGGCACTGAAAATAAAGGCAGTTAATACTGCCAGAAGTGCCGGAGAGTAAAAACGTGATTTATTTTTCATATTAGGTTTTAGGAATTAAAACGGTGTGAATTTAAAATATAATTGATTTAAGTATCTGCTTCATTTCGGGAAAATGCTCCCAGTTTAGTTTTTTTAACAATGGATGAAAGTTAACAATGGATGAAAGTGTTTTATCAGCGTATTATGTTCGGAGGAAGGCGTTTTCTGAAACTCTTTTCATCTGTAATATCAAAGTCTGCCTTCCAGCGTGGATTATTCACAAATTCAGAAGTGCGGTTATTGAAATAGCCAAGTATATGCTGGGGCGGTATCCTGTAAACATATTCATCATTGTCGCTCAGATAGGGCTTTTCACTGCTCATAACCTCTTCAACGGTAATATCCAGAATATTGGAAAGCCTTATATACCTGTCGTATGTCTCTTTGGGAATAGCGATAATAATGGTATAAATACCATACTCCTTCCGCTGAAAAAGAAAATATGTTACCTCTATGGGTTCGTTCGGGTTAACTCTGTCGGTTGAGTGGGGAAGCTGACTTTCAAAACGGAAACCCTCTTCCATTATCTTTTCGGCAATGTTCTGTTCGAGAGTGTTGTGCAGGAAGAAATAGCAGTTCCCGGTCCTCCTCAGGATTTCTGCAAGTATTTCTCCCTTGTTCTTCATAAGGGTTGCCGGGTAATAAGTCAAAGCCAAAATTAATTTATATTATTTTATTTGCAATAACCGGAGGAATTAGGCTGAGGCGTGTTAAATTTGTAAACATCATTAAAGTCTTTCTTCATGAAGAAATTATTGTTGCTGTCTGCTTTAATTATTGCCATTTCGTGCAGAACAGGAGATACTGTCAGGAACGACAGGATCATTACGGTGAGTATTTCTCCCTTTGCCTTTTTTGTTGAAAAGATTGCCGGTGATGATTTCGTGGTAAACGTTATGGTCCCGGCCGGAAGTGATCCTCATCTTTATGAACCTTCCCCCGCAAGAATTTCGGCCCTTAAGAATTCAGTTGCCTATATCAGCAACGGGTACCTCGATTTTGAGATTGCTTGGATGGAAAGGTTTCGTTCAGTGAACAGGAAGATGAAACTTCTCCGCCTGGCCGATTCGGTAAATCTTATAAGGGATGAAAGCCACGGGCACGGCATTGAGGCAGATCCACATTTCTGGCTTGCACCATCCGAGGCCCTGAAGATAGCATCATCGGTAAAGAATCTGCTTTGCACGCTTAACCCCGAAATGAGGGTCAGATATGAAAAGAACTGCCTGCAATTGGCCGATTCCATAAAATCAATTCATCAGAAAGCTGCGGAAATGCTTGCACCTTACGGCGGGAATAAGATTTTTGTCTTTCATCCCACTCTCGGATATCTGGCAAGGGATTATAATCTTGAACAGGTTGCAATTGAAAAGGAAGGAAAAGAACCCTCCCCGATGATGCTGAAGGAAATCATTGATGATGTGAAGGCCAGGGGTGCAAGGTTTATTTTTGTTCAGAAAGAATTTGACAAAAGACATGCCGAACAGGTCGCTTCGGAGACAGGTGCTGAAATTGCAGTAATAAGCACTTTGTCGGCCGACTGGTACGAAGATGTTAACGGTATAATTGAACAGATTCACAGAAGCCTTGTTAAATAGGGTAATAAAGGCATGAGTGCGCTGATCGAAATAAAAAATGTTACGGCAGGATACGGGTCAAAGACCGTTCTTGAAGATATCAGCCTTCAGATTAATGAAGGCGACTTTATGGGGGTCATTGGTCCCAACGGAGGAGGAAAAACAACTCTCCTAAAGCTTATTCTCGGAATTGTTAAACCTGCGGCCGGTTATGTTAATTATAACGAAACGCTGATTGACCGACGGAATATAGGATACCTGCCTCAGATATCACAGGTTGATAATGCCTTTCCCCTTATAGTAAAGGATATAGTTTTATCGGGACTGATGATGCATAAAAAGCCATATGGCAGGATGGAGCGTGCCGACAAGGAGAGGGCGGAAAAAATTATACATGAACTGGGTTTGCAGGGATACGAAAAAGCAACACTTTCGGAGCTATCCGGCGGACAGGTTCAGAGGGTATTCCTCGGCAGGGCGCTGGTCGGAAACCCGAGGATCCTTCTCCTTGACGAACCGGATAATTTTGTGGATACAACTTTTGAGAATGAATTCTATATAAAGCTGAGGGAACTTAACAGCCGGATGGCAATACTTATGGCTTCACATGATGTGGGAACAATTTCATCTTATGTGAAGTCTTTTGCCTGCGTAAACAGGAAACTTCATTATCACCCTTCACCTGAAATAACCAACGAACAGCTCTCGGCCTACGACTGTCCCATCCAGCTTGTTACTCACGGCAGGGTGCCGCATACCGTTCTGGAGAAGCATGACTGATATGGAAAATACTGTTTTTCAATACGACTTCATTCTGAAAGGGCTTCTGGGCTGCCTGTTCGCAAGTATAACCGCAGGTATAGCCGGAACCTACATTGTTTCGAGAAGGCTGGTGTTCCTTAGCGGCGGTATTACTCACGCATCCTTCGGAGGTATAGGAATAGGTTACTATGCCGGATTCAACCCTGTGGCAGGAGCAGCAGTGTTCGGGATCCTTTCAGCACTCGGAATCGAATACCTGGCAATCAGGCAGAAACTGAGAGAAGACTCGGCAATAGGAATACTTTGGGCTCTGGGAATGGCCACGGGTATAATCTTTATTTTCCTCACTCCCGGCTACGCCCCTAATCTTATGAGCTTCCTCTTCGGAAGCATTCTCACCGTCACCCCGGCCGATCTGATATCTCTGGGCATCCTGTCTGTGGTTTTGGTAACCTATTTTTCAGTGTTCTACAGGACAATACTCTATATCTCTTTCGATGAAAATTATGCACGTACTTATTCCTCTTCTGTAAATATTTTCAAGTATTTCACAACCGCCCTGATGGCACTGACAATAGTTCTGAATATAAGGATGGCAGGTGTGGTTCTGGTACTTTCGCTGCTTACAATACCGCCTAATATTGCAATGCTGTTCACAAGAAATTACGCCTCCATAATGAGGTTATCGGTTCTTTGGGCATTTGCAGGATCTCTTCTGGGATATGTCATGGCCTGGTTTGCCGGAATACCGGCCGGCGCTGCAATAATTTTTACACTGGTTGTTATATGGATAGTTGCCAGGATTATTACATCCATAATTATAAAAATCAAAAAAAGAGTGAAAAATGAATTATGATCTTATTGTAATAGGCAGCGGCCCGGGCGGTTATGTGGCTGCAATAAGGGCTGCACAGCTTAAGATGAAAGTCGCTGTGGTTGAGAAGGCAGAGCTTGGAGGCATCTGCCTGAACTGGGGATGCATTCCCACAAAATCCCTGCTGAAGAGCGCCCAGGTATTTGAATATATAACTCATGCAGCCGACTATGGCATAAAAATAAACGGAGAAGCCGTACCCGATTTCAGGTCGGTGATTGAAAGAAGCAGGAATGTTGCACAGGGGATGAGTAAAGGGATAAGTTTTCTCTTCAGGAAAAACAATATTGAGCATATTAAAGGTACAGCCCGCCTGGCACGAAAAGGAGAGGTCGAGGTTACCGACGAAGCAGGAGGGAAGAAGATTTACAGTGCCTCTCATATTATAGTTGCTACCGGCGCCAGATCGAAGGAACTGCCCGGCCTTAAACAGGATGGGAAAAAGATTATAGGTTACCGTGAGGCAATGACACTCCATCAACAGCCCCGTTCAATGATAATAGCAGGATCGGGAGCCATAGGAAGCGAGTTTGCCTATTTCTACCAGACAATGGGAACACAGGTCACTCTTGTAGAGATGTTTCCTGATATCATACCCCTTGAAGATGAGGAGGTCTCCAAACAACTGGAGAAAAGCTTCAAAAAGATGAAAATGAAAATCCTCACAGGTTCAACTGTTGAATCGGCAGAAGTTGAAGGTGAAAAAGTAAAGGTCAGTATCAAAACACCGAAAGGAACCGAAAACCTTGAGGCCGATATTGTTTTTTCAGCAGCAGGGATATCTCCGAACATTGAGGGAACAGGACTGGAGGAGGCCGGTGTAAAGACTGAAAAGGGTAAAGTGGTTGTAGATGATTATTACCGGACAACGGCTGAAGGGATTTATGCAATAGGAGACATTATAAAAGGACCCGCACTTGCACATGTAGCCTCGGCCGAGGGAATAATATGTGTTGAAAAGATTGCAGGTCTCGATCCTGAGCCTCTTGATTATAATAATATTCCATCCTGCATTTATACATCACCCGAGGTTGCTTCAGTTGGTATGACAGAAAAACAGGCCAGAGAGGCCGGCTACGAAATTAAAGTCGGCAAATTCCCCTATACCGCTTCAGGAAAGGCAAGCGCAGCAGGTGCCCGCGACGGATTTGTTAAATTAATTTTCGACTCAAAATACGGCGAGATCCTCGGCGCACACATGATAGGTGCAAACGTAACGGAAATGATTGCGGAGATCGTTGTGGCAAGGAAGCTGGAGACAACAGCCCATGAGATAATAAAATCCGTGCATCCCCACCCCACAATGTCGGAGGCTGTCATGGAAGCAGCGGCAGCAGCATTCGGAGAGGTCATACACCTGTGAAACCGTTCTCCGGCGGCTTTTTACCATGTCCCGAAGACTGCTACGCAACCACAGCGGTATTAATTTCATCCTTTATCTGAAGAACGTTTGCTTTTTAAGACATTTTGTTTAATTTTATATCGCTTTATACCCGTTTCCCTTGAGCGATATAAAAGAGATAATAAAGGGTTGTCTCGAAGGCAGCAGACGCGATCAGGAACTCCTTTACCGCAGGCATGCCCCGAAACTGTTCGGAGTCTGCCTGCAGTATTCGGATAACGATGAGGAGGCAAGGGATATTCTGCAGGAAGGATTTATTAAAATATTCCAGAACCTGCAGAATTACAAACATGAAGGTTCTTTCGAAGGTTGGATGCGCAGGATTGTGGTTAACACGGCTCTAGAGAAATACAGGGCGCGGCATAATCTCTACAGGGTAGACGATATTGAAACCATTAACGAACCGGAAGCAGAACCCGGCAATGATGACTATGCCGGTGTACAGGCTGATGACCTGCTGTATATCATCAGAAATCTGCCCCCGAAATACAGAATGGTTTTCAACCTCTATGCCATCGAGGGTTATTCGCATAAAGAAATAAGCGAGATGCTTAGTATCTCGGAGGGAACATCAAAATCAAATCTTTCGAGAGCACGCGGCATCCTTCAGAAGAAAGTGAGCATATATACAGGATTAAGACGCAGTGTGATTAATGGCTGATGATTTTCTGAATATTGATCTTGTTTTCAGGAACGGACTTAAGGATTATGAGGCTCTTCCTCCCGAAGAGGTCTGGTATTCTGTTCAGGCATCTCTTTCACGGAAAAAGACGAGGACCATCAGGCTGTTAACAATAAGGGCAGCCTCGGTCGCCTTAATTACAGCTTCGGCAGGTACCCTGATGTGGTTTGCCCTGTCGGGTTTGTCGGAAGAGATTTCCGGAAAGCAGGCAATCACTCTTAATCAGGAGCAGATGCCAGAGGGCCGTTTTATCCCAGGGAACAAACAACTGTCAGACAATAATGTTCCTCCTCTTTCTGGCGTGACCTTTCCCGGCTTGCCGGGAGAAGAAAAGGTTCAGAATGTAACCAATCAGGCAACCGGACAACAGACTGCAGCCGCCCCTCTGGCAGAACTTAAAACAGAAAACAGGTCATTAACCCTGTTGGTGATGCAGCCGAAACCCGCCTCAGGAACAGGTTTTATTGTTGAAAAAAACAAGGGAAAGGAATTTCTTCTAAACAACCCTGAACCGGAAAACCGGCCACAGGATAGCGAAAAATGGAAACTGGGCGCCGCTTTCCTGCCTGCCTATTATTCAAAGTTCAGCTTTGGCAGTAACGACGCTGCAAAAGACTATATAAAACAGGAAAACTTTGCCTATTCATACTCCGGAGGCCTTTCAGTAGCATTCAATGTCTCAGGGAGATTGTCAGTCCAGGCAGGTATGGTGCTGAATAATATGGGACAGAAAGTGGAGGGTGTTATATCATATTCAGGTTTCGGGAAATACAGCGAGGCGAAAAGTGTCAGCGATTTTGCGATAAGGACCGCCTCAGGTACAATTAACTCAGTCAATAAAGATATCTTTTTCACCGACAGAAGTAATATCTCAAGGGTACTGACCTTATACACCGCTGATGTCTTTGATCCTGTCAAGGCAGATCTCCGTTATGTAGGTAATTCGGTAATACAGAATCTTAAATATCTGGAATTGCCTGTCTCCCTGCATTATAAACTGATCGACCGGGTCGTGGATATAAGTATGTCGGGAGGTTTATCCTATAATATCCTTGTCGGAAACACCTCCTTCATTCAATCCGAAGGTGTGAAATATATCATCGGCAAAACATCAGGACTTAGTCCCGTAACGTTCAGTTCATCGCTGGGACTGGGAATGGAATACCAGATGTCACCCTCAATGACTCTCAGCGTACAACCTGTATTCAGATATTACTTAACCCCGCTAGGCGGTATCACAGGATCTGCCATACATCCCTATTCATTCGGCGTTATGTCGGGCTTCTTCTATAATTTCTGATCTGATTGGCTTAATCATCATTTTCTCCGGATATTTCCTGAATAACGGGCAAATAAATTCCGGGAGCATATACCGCATCATAAAATATCCATCTGTATCGCTTTTAACAGATAAAGTTTTTAGTCTGTGTCCTGTAAAAGCAGTACCTTTGCATTTTATTTAAAAACCGGTCACGATGAAAAACAAATGCAGATACAGATATCTTTTTTTTCCTGTGATAGCTGCCTCATCCGTTGCAGTGGTATTGTTTTCCGGATTTCTTAAGGAAAAGGAAGAAAGGAGCCTGTCCGCAATGTCTGATGTATCAGTTTCAGAGTCTTTCCGCCTTCCCGATTCTGTAACTTTTTCAGGGGAAAGGATGCCTCTTGCAAATTTTGACACCCGCGAGAGTCTCGACAGGGAGATAATCATGACCGCTTACCGGCACGGGTCAACAATCATGTTAATAAAGAGAGCCTCCAGATATTTTCCGGTAATTGAGAAGATACTTGCAGAGGAGGGTGTGCCTGACGATTTCAAATATGTGGCGTTGGCCGAAAGCGAACTGATAAACCAGGTTTCTCCCGCAGGAGCTGTAGGAATATGGCAGATAATGGCTTCTACGGGAAAAGAGCATGGACTGGAGATAAACAATGAGGTTGATGAACGGTACCATCTTGAAAAATCAACCCGTGCAGCATGCGACTATTTCAAAAAATCGTATCAGAAATACGGCAACTGGACACTTGCTGCCGCATCATATAACGGGGGAAGAAATGCCATTGACGAACAGATTTCAATACAAAAGCAAAGCTCCTATTACGATCTCCTCCTCACAGAGGAAACTGCACGGTATATCTTCAGGATAGTTGCCTATAAGATTATCCTTGAAAACCCGTCACTCTACGGATTCAGTATAAGGCAGGAAGATTTGTATCAGCCTCTGCGTTACACTGAAGTCAAGGTCGATACTGCAGTTACTGATTTTGCAAGATTTGCAGCCGGTTTCGGAACAAACTATAAACTTCTTAAGTTCTTTAATCCGTGGCTCCGCAAACCATATATTTCAAGGAAACCAAACAAAACTTATCTGATAAAAATACCTGTACCGGGTTCAGGAACAGGATTTGAGGCCGGTAATCTCTGATATCGGCGGAAATACCGTTTTATATGAACGATATACTTACAGTACTGGGAGCGAGGGTTCATAACCTCAAAAACATTGATGTGACCATCCCTAGAAACAGGCTTGTTGTAATTACAGGCCTGAGCGGAAGCGGCAAATCGTCACTTGCTTTTGATACTATTTATGCGGAGGGTCAGAGGAGGTATATGGAGACTCTTTCAGCTTATGCAAGGCAGTTCCTGGGCGGGATGGAACGCCCGGATGTTGACCGTGTAACCGGCCTCAGTCCTGTTATTGCCATAGAACAGAAAACGGTTAATAAAAACCCACGCTCGACAGTCGGAACCATAACTGAAATTTATGACTTCCTCAGGCTACTCTATGCCAGAGCTTCAGATGCATATTCATATGCCTCGGGCGAGAAAATGGTAAGATATACCGACGATCAGATCATAAGTCTTGTAAATAAAAATTTTGCGGGTAATAAAATATATATTCTTGCACCTGTAGTAAGAGGAAGAAAAGGTCACTACAGGGAGCTTTTTGAACGGCTTCGGCTTAAAGGCTATCTGCACGTAAGGGTTAACGGAGAGATCAGGGATATTACCCACGGTATGAAACTCGACAGGTATAAAACTCATTTTATAGAGATTGTTATTGATAAATTCCGTGCAGGAGATATTGATGATAAACGTCTGAGGAACTCAGTTCTGCTGGCACTTGCACAGGGCGACGGTGTGATGATGGTTCTCGAAAGCGAGTCAGGTAAGGTAAGTTATTTCTCACGTCATCTGATGTGCCCTGTGACAGGAATCTCCTATGATGAACCTGCCCCTCATACTTTTTCTTTTAACTCTCCTCAGGGTGCCTGCCCTGTATGCAGCGGACTAGGCGAGATTTCCGATATTGACATCAGTAAGCTTATTCCCGACCCTTCACTCAGCATACGCAACGGAGGCATCGAACCGCTGGGGAAATACCGGAATACATGGATTTTCTGGCAGATAGAAGCCGTGGCTGAAAAAAACGGTTTCACCATCGACACTCCGATAAAAGATATTCCCACCGAAGCCCTGCAGAAAGTGCTTTATGGCTCCGATGAGGTTCTTAAACTTTCAAACACTCCCCTTGGCCTTACCTCTAACTACTTCCTTACCTTCGAGGGTGTTGTCAGCTTTCTGGGCAACCTTGAGGCCGTAAACGGCCAGAAAAACGGAAACAGGGGAAAAGAACAATATATTGAATATAAAATCTGTCCGGAATGTAACGGGACAAGATTGAAAAAAGAGGCTCTCTGGTTCAGAATAGCTGATAAAAACATCGGTGAACTGTCGGCAATGGATATCATGGAGCTTAACGGATTTCTTTCCGGTATTGAAGAGAAGCTATCGGAGAGACAGCGAAAGATTGCCGCCGAAATACTTAAGGAAATAAGGGCAAGGCTTGGATTTCTTATTGATGTTGGACTGGGTTATCTTTCACTCAACCGAGGGGCAAAAACCCTTTCGGGAGGCGAAAGTCAGAGGATACGCCTGGCTACTCAGATAGGTTCAAAACTGGTAAATGTTTTATATATACTGGACGAACCAAGCATCGGCCTTCATCAGAGGGACAACAGGCGTCTTATTAATTCCCTTAAACAGCTGAGGGATGCAGGCAACTCGGTAATTGTTGTTGAACACGACCGGGAGATGATTCTTTCAGCCGACCATATCGTTGATGTCGGGCCAGGGGCAGGAGTGCACGGAGGAAAGATAGTGGCACAGGGTCATCCCTCTGAATTCAGGGATTGCGATACACTAACCTCCGCATATATTAATAACTGCCGGCGCATAGAAGTACCAGAAAAAAGACGTAAAGGCAACGGAAAATATATTGTTATAAGAGGGGCTTCAGGACATAACCTGAAAGACATTGATGTGGCTTTCCCGCTGGGTACCCTCATATGTGTAACCGGTGTGTCGGGAAGCGGAAAATCATCACTTATAAACCAGACTCTGCATCCGGCACTGGCATACAGGTATCATAAATCAGGTAAGACACCGCTGCCTTATAAGGAGATAACAGGTATTGAACATGCCGATAAGGTCATTGAGGTGAGCCAGGCCCCTATCGGAAAAACACCCAGATCAAACCCTGCAACCTATACCGGTCTCTTTACCGAAATCCGTTCCCTTTTTGCACAGACAGCCGAGGCAAAAATAAGGGGATTCGGACCTGGAAGATTCTCTTTTAACGTAAAGGGAGGCAGATGCGAGGGATGTGAAGGTGCCGGTGTAAAAACCATTGAAATGAATTTTCTGCCTGATGTATATGTTCATTGTTCCGACTGTAACGGGAAGAGGTATAACCGTGAGACCCTCGAGGTGAAATATAAGGGAAGAAACATCAGCGATGTGCTCGAAATGACAGTAGATGAGGCTGTGGAGTTTTTTGCCAACGTACCTTCTATCTACCATAAAGTCAAAACTTTGCAGGAAGTTGGACTTGGTTATATAAGGATAGGGCAGCAGTCGACCACACTTTCAGGTGGTGAATCACAGAGAGTGAAGCTTGCAACAGAGTTGTCGAGACGCGATACCGGGAAGACAATCTATATACTTGATGAACCTACCACCGGACTACACTTTGAGGATGTAAGGATTCTGATGGGAGTGCTTAACAGGCTGGTTGACAGGGGGAATACGGTAATAATTATTGAACACAACATGGATGTGATAAAAATGGCAGATTATATAATTGATCTTGGTCCGGAGGGGGGAAAAAATGGCGGGAAGGTGGTTTTTGCCGGCCAGCCGGAGGATATAGTAAAGCAGGAGGGTAACTGTACCGGTGAGTTTCTCAGGCAGGATTTGTTTCTATAGGTACTCTGTGAGCCAAAATTAGACACTTCGCCCTTTGCTCTCTTTTACCCTTCGTCTTTCGGGCTGTCTTGACGCTTTGCTGTCTTGACGCTTCGCTGTCTGGATGACGGCTTGCGGCTACCGGCGACCGGCATCCGGTCTGCAGTAATTCCGGATTAACGGTCGCCCCGTCACCTTGTCGCTCCCTCGCAAAGTCGCATCGTCGCCAAGTCACCCCGTCACCAAGTCACCCCCTCGCCAAGTCGCCCCGTCGCCAAGTCACCCCTCGCAAAGTCGCCCAGTCGTTCCCTGCCCTTCGCTCTTCGCCCCATGCCCCTTGCCCCATGCCCCATGCCAGTTGCCCTCGCCCTGCGGGCTGTCTGGATGTCCTGTTCAGATAATGAATGACTGGATTCAGGTGTAATTGGTGAAGAAATTAATTCAACCCGCTCCGGGGTTGACAGACATGTGGTGGTTCCTGCCACGGGTTTCGCCTCCGGCTCACCCGTGGTTATAGGAATTGAACCACTCCGTGGTAACAGAATGACTTTACAAACGCAAAATAAAAGGGCGGACTTAGGCAAAAAGATTTAATAACTAAAAACCAAAGCCGGGCTTCTGCCTGGCTGAGCCAGTCAGACAGGTTTTGTTTGTTACTTTGACTTCGTCGGGTTCGCCCCGGTCAAAATAAATTTTTTCCGGCGCCCGGTTCTTATGGCGCGTAAAAGAAAGTAAATAAAAAAATCAACATATAACCAAAATAAAAACCTGTAACGTAATAATAACGTCACCTTAAAGTCCATGGAACCTGGAACTTTGAACCTTGAACCTACCCTTCGCCCTTCGCCCTTCGCCCTTCGCTCTTCGCCCCATGCCCCATGCCAGTTGCCCTCCGCCCTTTGTCCCATGCTCTCTCCCCCCTCCGTCGCTGTGGCTTATTGCCTGCAAATCTCTCCGCCAGCTATGAAACGGAAAACATTAAAGATAAGTCTGCTCTTTTTATTATTTTAGCCTGACTCTTATGATAAATTAAATATATTTGGTGACATTTTTGGAATAAGACTATGGAAAAACCGGCAGACCTTATTAAAGATGCCTTTGAGCAGAAAACATGGCAGGAAATTCATATCACCGATTCCTGGAGGGTATTTAAAATTCTTTCCGAACTCGTGGAGGGTTTCGAGAAACTGGCAAGAATTGGACCCTGCGTTTCCATCTTCGGATCGGCACGGACCAAACCGGAAAACAAGTATTACCTGATAGCCGAAGACATTGCCTTTAAGCTTACCCAGAAGGGTTACGGAGTTATTACAGGCGGAGGTCCCGGTATTATGGAGGCAGCAAACAAGGGCGCATCACGTGGAAAAGGAAAGTCGGTAGGTATAAACATCGATCTGCCTTTTGAACAGAGACCAAATCCTTATATCGACAGCGATAAACTCATTACATTCGACCATTTTTTCGTCAGAAAGGTCATGTTTATGAAATATGCACAGGGTTTTATCGTGCTGCCCGGAGGATTCGGCACCTTCGACGAACTCTTCGAAGCCATTACCCTTATCCAGACCAGAAAAATAGGTAAATTCCCTATTATCCTTGTCGGAAAGGACTACTGGGAAGGACTTATCTCCTGGGTGAAGGAAGTGATGCTTGCGGAACGAAATATTTCTCCCGAAGATCTTGACCTCTTCACTCTGGTAGATACATCAGATGAAGCTGTTGACCTGATAGATAAATTCTACTCAAGATACCTGCTCAGTCCCAACTTCTGATGATGTACCGGCTCGGTTTACTCTTAATCTGCTGCTTTTCTTTTTCTCTTTTCTGTGTCTATTCCCAGAAAAGAATATTATGTGAGACATCAAACCTCTGGGAAACCGGGAAATACAACACAGTCAGAATAACGATCAGCTTCCCGTCATCATCAGGCTTTGCCAGATTCATACAGGATATGCCGGAAGGTATAGAAATCGTACCTGATGAGGTTCCTGCAGGTGATTTCTCATACAACGGCAGACAGATAAATGTTGTCTTGCTCACAGTTCCGGAGAAAAGGAATTTTACATTTTCTTACCTGGCAAACCCCGACAAGGCAATGAACGGAACTTTTTCACTCGGAGGAAAGCTGATCCTGATAACAGGCGGTAAACACAGGCAGGTTTATTTTATGGACACTCTTAATGTGACAGTTAGGGGAGCGGCCGGAGATGCAAAAGAAAAACAGGTTACTAAACATGATGCCAGGGTTCAGGCATCAGAGTCCTCTTATACGGATAAGGTTAAGCCTGCCCCGCAGACAGAGCAGCAGGTTGAATTCCGGATTCAGCTTGCTGTGTCATCAAAGCTGATGACCCCGGAACAGCTTAATAACAAGCTTGGTTTAAAGGCCGGTGAGCCAGTAAAAACAGTCAGGGATGGCAATGTTTATAAATACCAGGCAGGTTCATATGCCAGCTATGCTGATGCTTCGGCTGCCCTGAAAAGATATGTTGCATCGGGTATAAAAGATGCTTTCATTGTGGCATGGACAGGGGGAAAGCAAGTACCTCTTGATGACAATCTCAGAAAGCGTCAGCCCTGATCATTTTATTTTCCGCATACGGTCCATCTCCCGCGCCGCATCCTTCTTCCTCAGAGTTTCGCGTTTATCGTATTCCTTTTTTCCTTTCGAAAGTGCAATCTCTGCCTTGGCAAGCCCCCTCTCATTTATAAATACTTTTGTGACTATAATTGTCAGTCCCGACTCCCTTACCTTCTTTTCAAGCTTTCGGAGTTCACGGGTTTTAAGCAGTAATTTCCTTTCCTGTAAAGGATTGTGGTTCTGGAGATTGCCAAAAGCATACTCGCTTATATGCATCCCTTTTACAAATAATTCACCGTTATGAAAGTGACACCACGAATCGGCCAGGTTGGCTTTTCCTTCACGCAACGATTTGATTTCGGTTCCGCTAAGCACAATACCGGCAATATACTTCTCAATAAATTCATAATCGTGAGAAGCCTTTTTGTTTTTAATTAAAATATTTCCGGTACGTCCCTTCATCGGGTATATATCTTTACAAAATAAAACGTGCAAAATTAATTAAAATATACCAGCAATATTTAAGTGTGAGATGTTATTTCCCTGATAATTTCTAATTTTCCGGCGTTATTTCCGGGAAGGAGGCAACCGATGACAGAGACAAAATTTAACCTGCTTGTAATTACAGGACCAACAGCAATGGGAAAGACAAGGGTTGCCGCCATGGTTGCCTCAAGTATTAACGGGGAGGTGATCAGCGCCGATTCGCGCCAGGTATACCGGCGGATGAACCTCGGAACAGGAAAGGATTACAATGACTACATGGTTAACGGGAAAATGATACCGTATCACCTTATTGATATAGCCGAGCCGGGGTACAGGTATAACCTTTTTGAATACCAGCGCGATTTCATTAAGGCATACCGGGATATTGTTTCCCGTTCCAGGTTCCCGGTGGTTTGCGGCGGGTCGGGGATGTATGTTGACTGCATTGTTTCGGGTTACAGGCTGGCAGAGGTGCCTCCCGATTACCGGCTAAGGAAGGAACTGGAGGGCAAATCACTGGAGGAACTCACTGAAATCCTGAAGAAATATAAAAAACTGCACAACAAGACAGATATTGACACTGTCAAGCGTGCTGTGAGGGCGATTGAGATTGAAAAATACTGTGAGGAGAAGAGGGAGTTAGTCAGTGATTTTCCTTCACTGAGGTCTCTTGTTGTCGGAGTTAATGCCGACCGTGAAACCAGGCGTGAGAGGATCTCGCAAAGGCTTAAACAGCGGCTTGAAGCCGGCATGGTGCAGGAGGTGGAATCGCTGCTGGCGGAGGGTATTGACAGGGAGTCTCTTATCTATTACGGACTTGAATATAAGTACATTACCATGTATCTGACAGGCGATTTAACTTATGATGAGATGTACCGCCGGCTTGAAGTTGCCATTCATCAGTTTGCCAAGCGTCAGATGACCTGGTTCAGGGGCATGGAGAGGAAGGGAGTATCTATCCGCTGGTTAGATACTGAAATGCCTACGGAAGAAAAGATTGGTAAGATTCTGACATGGCTGAAGGAATAGTACGTCGCAGTGATTTCTTCCCGCACGACTATTCCATTCATTCCTCACTCCTCACTCCTCACTCCTCACCCCTCACTCCTCAATCCTCTGCTATTTGCGACCATGCGACCGGGCGACCAGGCGACTGTGCGACGATGTCACTCGCTTTAAAATTTCTTCACCAATTGCGCCGGGCTCTGGATTTCGGGTAATTATTTTTCATTCCGTTCCGGCGCCTCAATATGGATAGCACCTTGTTTTCTATAAATATGTCACTGCTTCGCAGTTATTCCGGCTACCGGTCTGCGGCGTGCGGCGACCGGTTACCTTCGCCCTTTGCTCTTCGCTCTTCGCCCTCTTCCGGCATGCGGCTACCGGCATCCGCTCTGCAGTAATTCCGGATTACCTGTAGCCAGTCGCAAAGTCACCCCGTCGCCAAGTCACCCCCTCGCAAAGTCACCCCGTCGTCATCCGCCAGCCGAAAAGCTTGATGAAGGCGTGTCTTCTGTATGCCATTAAACAATATTAAAAATAGCTATAAACCCTGTGACATTTAAATGCGGATCAAAAATAAGATGCAAAAAAGACTTAAAATATTTGCAGAAATGTAATTTACATTATGTAAATTGCAAATTGTAAAAAATCCGGAAAGTGAAAATGCAAATGCAAATGCAAATGCAAATGAAAATGAAAAAACCTTCAACCCCGTTCCCGACAACAGGATACTTTGGCCCGGCATTCTTCTGCAACAGGGAGACCGAAACAAAAACCCTTCTTGAAAATATCAGGGGTGGTTTATCAACAATACTTACAGCTCAGCGCAGAATAGGTAAAACTGCGTTAATAATGCATGTCCTTGGTAGACTTCCTGCAGGAACCAGGGGTATATATCTTGATATCCTGCCTACCGAAAACATGAACGGATTCCTTAACGAATTTGCATCTGCGGTTATCAGGAATGTTCCTGACAAAAGAAACCCCGGAAAAAAGTTATGGGATTTCATCAAATCACTCAGACCTTCGCTAACTTTTGATACACTTACCGGTACACCCCAGGTCTCTTTTACGGTGAAAGAGCAGGAGGCAAACCGTCAGATTGAAGCTATCTTCAGTTTCCTGGAACAACAGGAGGAGAAATATGTGATTGCAATTGATGAATTTCAACAGATACTTAATTATCCGGAGAAGAACAGCGATGCCTGGTTCAGAAGCGTGATACAGAAGCTGAAGAATGTTGTGTTCATCTTTTCCGGAAGCCTTCAGCATCTCATGAATGAAATGTTTACCATTCCTTCAAGGCCATTTTACAGCAGTGCAAGGATGATGAAGATAGGCAAAATTGACCGCAAAAAATATTCTTCTTTTATTTCAGAAAAATTTCTTGAAAGGAATATGGGAATTATTGCTGAAGTATTGGATAAGATGTTCGACTGGACAGATGACCACACTTTCTATGTTCAGCTGCTTTGCAACAGGGTGTTTCTGAGGGGCTGCCGGGTCATAACCGACGATGACTGGAAGGAAGAGGCCGGCAGACTACTGAAAGAGATGGAGCCGGTTTTTTATAATTACAGGGCAATGCTCACCTCAGCACAGTGGAACCTGCTTAAAGCCTGCGCCCTGGAAAATGAACTTTACACTCCCACGGGGTATGATTTTATTTCACGCTACAATCTGGGAAATCCTGCCTCAGTTCTGAGGTGCCTTCATGCTTTGATCAGGATGGAACTTATTTATTTCGATTATTCGCCCGGGGGCAAAAAATTCTATAAAATAAATGACCTGCTGTTCCGGAGGTGGGTTGAAACAAAAGAATAAAAACCCTTTGCTCTCCGCCCTCAGATACCCTGTAATTGTTGTATAATTTGGAATTAATTGGATAAAATTGGATACAAATCGGATATATTTTAAAATTTTTACATACTTTTGAAAATGGATAAAATTGGATACAAAATGGATATATCTTATCACATGAAGGTAAAACTGGACTTCAGCAGTAAGGTTTATCAGCAAATAAGTCAACAACTTGGCATTATTGACACCTTTAAAGGCAAATGGAAAGCTATTGAAGGGCAGCAAAGCAAATACCTGAAAGAGCTCAGGAAGATAGCCACGATAGAAAGTATTGGTTCATCAACCAGGATTGAGGGTGCAACCCTTACTGACGAAGAAGTAAAAAAACTCCTGAAATCGGTTAAAATAACAAAATTGCAAAGCCGGGATGAACAGGAAGTGATGGGCTATTACGAAGCACTGGAAACTATTATGGATAACTTCGACGATATAGATCTGGAAGAACGTTACATCCATCAATTGCACGGTATTCTTTTAAAATACAGCGATAAGGACCAGAGGCATAAAGGGAAATACAAAACTCTTTCCAATAAGGTAATAGCCCGTTACCCTGATGGTACACAGCAGACTATCTTTACTCCAACTGAACCACATTTAACTCCGGGTGAGATGCAGGGATTAATAGCATGGACAAACGAAAGGTTAACAAGGAAAGACCTGCACCCGCTTTTGATAACAGCAGCTTTTGTGTATGAATTTTTATCTATACATCCATATCAGGACGGAAACGGACGTCTGTCAAGGCTTTTGACATCATTGTTATTGATGAAGCAGGATTACAGATTCATTCAGTACGTATCATTTGAAAATGTGATAGAAAACAGGAAAGAAGAGTATTACAGGGCATTGATTCAAGGGCAGAAGAACCGGTACAAGGATAACGAACGCATAGATAGTTGGGTAGTCTTCTTTTTGGATTGTCTCATTGTATTAACCCAAAAACTGGAAACCAAATATGAAACTTACAGCAAACTAAAAACATCATTTAATGAACGTCAACAAGCGGTTTTAGAATACATTAAAGAGCGAAAGAATGCAATGGTCGGCGAAATCGTGAGTCAGCTGAAAAGATACTCCCGGAATACGCTTAAAAAAGACCTTGCCTTGATGGTAAAAGAAGGTTTATTACTGAAAACAGGTGAAGGACGCGGTGTTCGTTATCATATAAAAGAATAACCTTTCCTGAACCCCCGGCTTAATGCCCCCTCTTCGCAAAGCCTCCCCGTCGCCAGGTCACCCCTCGCCAAGTCTCCCCGTCGTTCTCTGCCCTTTGCTCTTCGCTCTTCGCCCCATGCCCCTTGCCCCATGCCACATGCCCCATGCCAGTTGCCCTTCGCCCTGCGGGTTGTCTGGATGTCCTGTTCAGATAATGAATGACTTGATTCAGGTGTAATTGGTGAAGAAATTAATTCAACCCGCTCCGGGGTTGACAGACATGTGGTGGTTCCTGCCACGGGTTTCGCCTCCGGCTCACCCGTGGTTATAGGAATTGAACCACTCCGTGGTAACAGAATGACTTTACAAACGCAAAATAAAAGGGCGGACTTAGGCAAAAAGATTTAATAACTAAAAACCAAAGCCGGGCTTCTGCCTGGCTGAGCCGGTCAGACAGGTTTTGTTTGTTACTTTGACTTCGTCGGGTTCGCCCCGGTCAAAATAAATTTTTCCCGGCTCGTTCTTTTAGTTAATAAAAGAAAGTAAATAAAAAAATCAACATATAACCAAAATAAAAACCTGTAACGTAATAATAACGTCACCTTAAAGTCCATGGAACCTGGAACTTTGAACCTTGAACCTACCCTTCGCCCTTCGCCCTTCGCTCTTCGCCCCTTGCCCCTTGCCCCATGCCCATGCCAGTTGCCCTCGCCCCATGCGCTCTACTTCAGCCAGGTGTCGAGCCATTCGAAATACTCCCGCTGCCATATAACGGCATTCTGAGGTTTCGAAACAAAATGGGTTTCGTCCTCGAAGAAAAGAAGACGGCTTGGCACTCCTCTGAGTTGTGCAGCCGTGAAGGCCTCCATACTCTGGGTATAGGGTATTCTGAAATCGTTCTGCCCGGTGATAATGAGTATCGGTGTATCCCAGTTTTTCACCATCAGGTGAGGCGAGAATTTATAGCTCGGATGGTTTTCCCAGTAGGGTCCTCCGAAATCCATATTCGGGAACCAGAGCTCTTCGGTTGAACCATACCAGCTTTCGAAATTGAACATACCGCAGTGCGATACAAAAGCTTTGAAACGTTTCTGGTGTACTCCGGCGAGATAGAATACAGAGAAACCTCCGTAGCTGGCGCCAACAGCGCCCATTCTGCCAGCATCCACATAAGGTTGTTTTGCCATAAAATCGGTGGCATCAAGATAATCCTGAATGTTTTTGCCGCCGTAATCACCAGATATCTGTTCTTTCCAGGCCTGCCCGAAACCCGAATTGCCCCTTCTGTTGGGAGCAACAACGATGTATCCTTTTGCGGCCATCATCTGGTAGTTCCACCGGTACGACCAGCTCTGCCCCAGAGGCCCCTGCGGCCCGCCCTTGCAGAAAAGCAGCATGGGATATTTCTTCGATGGATCAAAATCAGGAGGATAAATCACCCACATCTGCAGATCCTTGTTGTCTTTCGTCCGGGTATATTTCTCCTCAACCTTCCCCATTTTTATGTAATCGTATATATATCCGTTAATGTTGGTGATTTTGTTTACGGCGCCGCTTTTAAGGTCAATAACGGCAATCTCGGGAGCCATCGCCATTGACATAATCTGGGCAGCGAGGGTGCCCGACTGCAGGCTGAGAGCGCCCAGGTCGTGAACGCCTTCGGTTACTTTTGTTATGCCCCGGCTCTGCAGATCGGTTTTAAAGACCTGGGCTGTGCCGAGGTAAGAACATGTAAAATAGAGTGTTTTATTGTCGGCCCATACGATATTCTCAACATCAAAATCCCAGCCCTGTGTAACCCATGTTTTCGTTTTGTTTTCAATGTCATAGACAAAAAGTCTTTCGAGGTCTGATTCATACCCGTCGCGTTCCATGCTCTGCCATGCTATCTTTGACCCGTCGGGTGAAAAGACAGGGTACCTGTCGTATCCTTTTATGCCTTCGCTAATGTTTACTTCAGTCGCGGAGGCAAGTTCGTACAGATAAATATCGGTATTAGTGCTGACGGCATCTTCTTTTCCGTAAAGTCGTTTGGTTGTATACGCAATATATTTTCCATCGGGGCTCCATGAGATTTCCGCACCGTCGAAGAAGGGTGCCACCGGGGATTCGTATCTCTGGCCTTCCATTAGGTCTTTTTCGCCCGTGACTTTCCTGCCGTCGAAAGAAGCCACAAAAAGATGGCTGTAAGAGTAGTCGGCCCAGTAATTCCAGTGCCGGTACATGAGGTCATTTATTATACGCACTTTAGCTTTCGGCATATTGTGTTTTTGGTTTGCAGTGGTATCGAGTCTGACTCTTCTGGTAAACCATATTTTATCGCCTGAGGGTGAAATACTCCACGATTCGAAATTGTCGAGGCCTTCGACCTTCTCGGGGTTCGATCCGTCGGGGTTGCTAACATAAAGTGAACCACCTCTGGTAAAAGCAATTTTCTTGCCGTCGCTGAGCCATTGTGGAGAGGATCCGCCTTCGGAGGTGATTTTTTGAGGTTCCCCGCCTGTAACGGCTATTTTGTACAGGTCGGTTTTCCTGGCTTCCGTGGCAAGATCAATCCGGGTGACAGCATAAACAATCTCAGAACCATCAGGTGATAGAGCAAAAGTACCGAGCCGGCTGAATTTCCACATAATTTCAGGGGTCATCAGGCCTCCGGCCTTTTCTTCTTCGGTGAGGAGCACGCTGAAATCAGACTGTGCAGGCGCAACATCTTTTTTACTGCTTCTGCATCCTCCGGTGAGGAAAAACAGAATCAGCATTAAGGGAATTAATGTTTTTTTCATGGCAGGTCTGGAAAGAATACAGTTTTATTGTTTTTTCAGGGCTTCGGTAATTTTTGTTTTAAGCTCTTCATAAAGTTCAGGGTTGTCCTTTATAATCTGTTTAACGGCATCACGGCCCTGTCCGAGTTTGGTTTCGCCGTAGCTGAACCATGAACCGCTTTTTCTGATTATATCGAAATCAACGCCGAGGTCAACTATTTCACCTAGTTGCGAAATGCCTTCACCATACAGTATGTCGAAATCGGCTTTTTTGAAAGGCGGGGCAAGTTTGTTTTTGACAACCTTCACTCTTGTGCGGTTGCCAATTATTTCCTCGCCTTCCTTTATCTGGTTTGTCTTCCTGATATCGAGTCTGACAGAGGCATAGAATTTCAGGGCATTGCCTCCGGTAGTAGTCTCTGGGTTCCCGAACATAACCCCGATTTTCTCCCTCAGCTGGTTTATGAAGATGCATGAGGTGTTTGTCTTGTTGATGTTTGCCGTGAGTTTTCTCAGTGCCTGCGACATCAGGCGTGCCTGTAGCCCCATTTTCGAATCGCCCATTTCGCCTTCTATCTCTGCCTTTGGAGTCAGTGCGGCTACCGAATCAATTACAATTATATCGAGAGCTCCTGATCTGATCAGATGATCTGCTATCTCGAGAGCCTGTTCCCCATTGTCGGGTTGGGAGATAAGGAGATTCTCCACGTCCACGCCAAGTTTTTCGGCATAATTCCGGTCGAAGGCATGTTCGGCGTCTATTATTGCAGCTATACCTCCGTTTTTCTGGGCTTCGGCAATAGCATGAATAGCGAGGGTTGTTTTTCCTGATGCCTCAGGTCCGTATATTTCAATTACCCTTCCGCGGGGAAGGCCGCCAATACCAAGTGCTGCATCGAGACCGATGGAGCCTGTGGAAATTACCTGGACGTTGTCGATAGCATGGTCGCCCAGTTTCATTATGGTTCCTTTACCAAAGTCCTTTTCAATTTTTCCAAGAGTGACCTCAAGGGCTTTGAGCTTTTCCCTGTTCATTTCTTTTTTTTCGGCGTTCATATCTGTTTTTTTATTTTTCATATAATTTAAGTATCTGTTCTGTATGATTGGCTGTATCTACTTTCCGGATTATCTTTTCAATTATTCCCTTTTCATCGATAATAAATGTTGTTCTCAGGACTCCGGTGACAGTTTTTCCGTACATTTTTTTCTCACCCCATGTACCGAACATTTTCATAATATTTTTCTCCGGGTCGGCGATAAGAGGAAAGGGGAGGGAGTACTTTGACGAGAATCCCTGGTGCGACTTCTCTGAGTCGGGACTTACTCCGAGAATGGCAAAGCCCCTGTTAATCAATTCAGTGTAGTTGTCCCTCAGATTGCAGGCTTCTGCTGTGCATCCCGGAGTATTATCTTTGGGATAAAAATATAGTATTACTTTCTTCCCCATGAAACCGGATAGCCTGATCACTTTACCATTATGATCTTTGGCTTCAAAATCGGGTGCTTTTTGTCCTTCCTTAAGATTTGACATATTCTTGCATGTTATTTGTTTATCCGGTAAAATTACGAGTTTTTTGATAAATACCTTTCTTTTAAGTTAATTGTTATCTGACAGATAATCAGTTGTATAAAATATTTACCCTGACTTTTTTATGAAAAACGTACGTCTCAACCCGGTTAAGTAATGCAACTCCTTAATTGCCTCAATGAAGATAGGAAAAAAAACTTAAATGCAAAAAAACGGGTTAATCTGTTGTCGAAGCTATCCGCCATGAATTATATTCCTTTTTGCATATTGTAGTTATATTTGTATGGAAAATACGGTTTATTGAAGGGTCTTGGAAGATATGCCTGAAATAATGATTAAGAACAACAGATGCGTTATCGGGAATGGTAGCCGGGAGATATTCTGCTGTAAACGGTCATTTTCATGGTTGATGACTTTATCATTCTTTTTTTTATTCCTTAATACCCTCCTTGTTGGCCAGAATACCACTCAGCGTCCCTCCCGCCAGGGTGCCATGGATGCATTCAACAGGGGAGATTATGAAGCTGCCTATACTCAATTCACTGGTCTTCTTGGTATTTTTCCCAAAGACCCTCTCTATAAATATTATACCGGTGTATGTCTTGTGAAACTTGAAAAAGATCCTGATATGGCCGCATCTCTTCTGGCAGATGCCGCCGCCGGATCAGGCACGGTGAAACCGGTTCCCGCGGATGTGTGGTTCTGGCTGGGCAGGGCTCAGCAGATGACAGGCATGTTTGACGAGGCTGTTGTTTCATATAATAAGTTCGCCAGCCTGGCCGGAAAAAAGAGCGCCAGGGAAATGAATGTACCGGACTATATCAGAGAGGCATCGGAAAGAAAGGGGAGGAGTGATATGACGGCGGCAGCCTCAGGAAAAGGTACCGGTAAACCTTCAGACACACCTGTTAAATTACAGGGAGACAATTCCCTGAAAAGTGAAATTAAGGAAGTCAAAGTATCTGCGGATATTATGGAACCTGCACCACCGGAAATTGATGAGAAACTCTCAAAGTTGCTGTCAGATACAACCGTCAGAAAGGACGCTGACGGGAAGAAAACAGAAGTAACGGATAATCAGGTTAGTAACGTTGCGGCCGGGAAAATATCAGACAAACCTGTTGCCGCGATACCTGATACGATAAGAGTAACCCAAGCGGTAAGTGACAAGACTAAGGAAAACAAATCCCGCTTATCTGATATGCTGAACGCCGGCCCTGCCAAAACCGGCGATTCTATACCCCCGACTGTAACACGGAAAAAACCTGTTTATTCACTTTTTGAGATAACTGATAAGCCGAAGACGGAAAAAATACCGGTTAATCCTGCTGTTCCTGCGGGACTGATCTACCGGATTCAGGTGGCTATCTTCCGAAACCCGGTGTCACCTTCATACTTTAAAGGACTCAGTCCGGTTGAAGGGTTCAGAAGTGAAGGGTCGGATCTTACTGTATATTATGCGGGGCTCTTCCGGAAGGCATCTGATGCTTCACAAGCTCTCCCGAAGGTGCGGTCTCACGGGTTCAGGGATGCATTCGTGGTGGCATTGATGGATAAAAAGCAGGTGTCGGCCGAAAGAGCTTCGGTACTCGAAAAGGAGTGGGGTTCAAAACCTTTGTTTGAAGAAGATATAGAGGTTGCTTACGCCGATACTGTACCGCCGACCCTTGTTTTCAGGGTGGAACTTCTGAGATCACAAAAACCATTGGATAATGAAAAAATCGGGGATATAAGCAAGCTGGCCGGGGATAGAGGACTCGATATTTTAACGGATGAAAAGAAGCAGAATATCTATCTTATAGGTATATTTCTTACATATAAAAGTGCCACGGAATATGCCGACCTGCTTGTACGAAACGGATACAAGGATGCACGTGTTGTGGCTTACCTTGGAAAGAAAGAGATCCCGGTGGATGTGGCACGAAAACTCTTTGAGGAGTATTAAAATTTACCGGACCTGTTTTTTACCGGTGCATAAACCGCTGTCTTTTAATTTCGTAAAGTAAAATACCGGCAGCCACTGAGACATTCAGGGAACCAATCTGACCGGTGACGGGTATTTTTACGACAAGGTCTGAGATTTTAAGGATTTCTCCGCTTATTCCCCTCTCTTCCGAGCCCATAATCAGAACGACCGGGCCGGAGAGATCTGCATCAAATAAAGAGAGATTGCTTTTTTCATCTGCGCTTATTACCTTCAGACCTGATTCTTTAAGGAATTCAATACCGGCGGTAATACTCTTTACACGGCAAACAGGAAAGTTGTTAAGTGCCCCTGCTGATGTCTTGACTGAGTCGGCAGAGATACGTGCAACACCTTTTGACGGGATCAATACTGCGTGTGCCCCAAGGCATGAAGCTGACCTTGCAACGGCACCAAAATTCCTGACGTCAGACACTCCGTCGAGGCAGATAATAAGCGGATCTTCACCCTTTTCATAAACCGCAGGAAGAATATTTTCAATTTTCTGGTATTCAACAGGAGAAATAAATGCAAGAACCCCCTGATGGTTTTTTCTTGTATGAAGGTTTATTCTTTCGACAGGGACAAACTGGTAAGGGATGTCATTTGCCGTTGCCTCTCTGATCAGTTCATGGAAAAGCTGTCCCTGAAGATTATGTTTCAGCAGCAACCTGTCAATCTGTCTCCCTTCCCTTATTGCTTCAATAACGGGTCTTAATCCGAAAATAAAATCTACATTTTTCCCCATTTCATCAGATTGTTTCAGGGTTGTCGAGCCTGAATACGATACCTTTCCTCCACGACTGAACAGCCTTGTCCCAGTAGGTTACTGATGTTTCACTGCGGCTCAGATAATAATCATTATCAGTAAAGAGGTTTTCCCTTTTCTTGAATGTAAAGAAGACGTAATCTTCCTTAACTGTGTACCGTGATCCCCAGCTTGACTTTACCACTGGTTTGCGGTAACCCCAGCTTTCGGCTTCATTCGATTTGTAAAGCTTGTCGGGAGGTCCGTAGATTATGTAAATCATGCCCCGGTCGGTCTGCCATCCTTCCTTCCATGATGTGAAGTAATAATTTGCGAAAAGGACTCTTGTGTAGAAAATCCTGATCAGTTCCCTTGCCTTTTCAACATTCCCTCCTCCGCAGCCAAGCCAGAATTCGTCAAGTGCCATTTTTGGTTTCCGGGTAGCAGCCATGCTGTCGACTCTTGAGGCAGGAATAAGGTATGTGAGAGGCCGGAGCATACTTTCAGGTGTAGTCATTGTCGGGAAATCATCCCCGAAATTAAAAAGAGTAAAACCTTCATTTTTTTCACGCGAAATACTGAAGAGGAAGATACCCTTGCGCGGAAACATTACCGGCATTGTGTCGGAGTATGGTAATGCCACGACTGTATCGGGCCTGTTAACGATACTTCTTTCAGGAAGAATCATTGAAGGGGGATAAGGTATTTCTTCTGAAACGGGATAGACTGAAATGAAAATTGAATCCGGCCTGCCTCTTCCGTAAATTATGTTGAAGTACTCATCCTTTTTTACAACAGGTTGAAGAATTCTGTTTTTTCCGAAATGACCTGTTGCATAAAAATTATACCGGTTAAAATCGGAGATTGTGTTGAAGGGGACGAAGGCCTGGATAATAAACTGTCTTATTTTGTCGCCGGTTTTAACTTCTGCCATGTATTCATTCCCTTTTCTGACATTAAGAGGTATCTGGAAGATATACTCCTCTTTTCCGGCTTCCTTAACGATATCATAATTGTAGAAGGCTGTATCCGTAATGGTTCTGCCCAGGGACAGATTATAAAGTTTTACGGCTATAAACATCTGGGCCATTGGCACACCTGCAGGATTTGCCTCTGTGAAAAATAATTCATTAGCGAAAAATTTTACCGAGAGTACCGACTTTGATTCAGATTCGTTAAATATGCCGTAGCGCGGATTAATGTTGCTTTTCAGAGGGTTGTATAAATATGACAGATCCTTGGAATCAAACACGGTTTTTGTGGTTGAACAGGAATAGATCAGTAATACAGCGCCTGTGAACAGAGCAGCCAAAAAGATATGTCTTCCGGAGTAACTATTCATGATCTAAAAATAATAAACTTTTCAATGGTTGCTGTTTTCAGTTCAGTCTTTAAGCTGTAAACATTAAAAATGACTATATGACTGATGTTCATTTTTCAGGATTTTTCAGAAAGTCATCCAGTTCCTTGTGATATAGTTCCCAGAGTTTCATTTTTGTTTCAAGATTCTCCCTCAGATAAGTATATCGCCTGAAGAAATCATCTGATTTTTCGTAATTGCTTCCGCTTTCGGCAAGTTTTGTATCAAGTTCAGAAAGTTCTCTTTCGATATCATCTACCTCTTTTTCGATAATCTCCACTTGTCTTTTTAGCTTCCTGAGGTTACGTTCATTTTCTTTCTTCTCCCTGTATCTGAGCCTGTTTGCCGATTCCTCCTGCTTCACCTGAGGAATGACTTCACCGGAATTATCCTTTCTCTCAAGTTCTTTAAGGCTTTCGATTTTCTTTTTTCTTATGAAGTCGGCTATGCCTCCGGGATGCTCCTTTATTTTCCTGTTTCTGAATTCATATACTTTTTCAACCAGTCCGTCGAGAAAATCCCTGTCGTGCGAAACAACAATTAATGTGCCATCATATTTAATTAGGGCCTGTTTCAGAATTTCCCTTGCTTTCATGTCGAGGTGGTTTGTAGGTTCATCCAGAACGAGCAGATTGTAAGGTTCAAGCAGCAGTCGTACCAGTGCAAGTCTTGAACGCTCACCTCCTGAAAGCACTCTCAGCTTTTTGTCAACATCCTCACCTCTGAAAAGAAAAGCTCCGAGAATATCCCTGATTCTTGTTCTGATATCTCCTGTAGCAGTCTCATCTATTACCTGGAAAACGGTTTTATCGTCGTTAAGAACGCGGTCGTGATTCTGGGCATAGTAGCCGGTTTTGACATTATGTCCGGTTCTGAAGAGACCTGTAAAGTTGAGTTCTCCGGCTATAATTCTTGAGAGAGTGGTTTTACCCTCGCCGTTGCGGCCGACAAAGGCAATTTTTTCCCCGCGGGTAACTGTTAATGAAATATTTTCCAGTACCTGTTTTTCTCCGAACGACTTTGACAGGTTTTCAGTTTTCAGAACAATATCACCGGATCGGGGTGCCGGTGCGAACCTGATATTGATTGCTGAGTTGTCTTCCTCTTCAATCTCTATCCTTTCAAGCTTGTTTAACTGTTTTATTCTGGCCTGAACCTGGACAGCTTTAGTAGCCTTGTACCTGAAACGTTCAATAAACTTTTCGGTATCGGCAATGAGCTTTTGCTGATTACGGTATGCCGCAATCTGCGATTCGCGCCGTTCTTCTCTCATCTTTACATAGCCCGACCAGGAATCGTTATAATCGTATATTTTTCCGAGTGAAATTTCTATGGTTCTCCGTGTGACATTATTCAGGAATGCTTTATCGTGTGACACAACCATCACTGCACCGGGGAAAGCTTCAAGAAAGCTCTCGAGCCATTGTATTGACTCAATGTCGAGATGGTTGGTTGGTTCATCAAGGAGTATGAGATCGGGACGACTCAGGATAATCTTTGCAAGTTCAATTCTCATCCTCCAGCCTTCGCTCAGCTCACCGGTAGGCCTGTTAAACTCCTCTCTTTCAAAACCCAGGCCATTAAGGGTTTTCTCGGTTTCGGCAAGGTAATTATGGCCCCCCATGATCCGGTAATATTCCTCGGCAGCGGCAAGTTTCTCGCAGAGCTTAAGATATTCCGCTGAATGATGATCTTCCCTCACGGCAACCTGCCTTGAGTATTCATCAATCTGATCCGACAGCCTGAGTATCTCCGAAAAAGATTTAAGAGTCTCATTAAGAACCGTTGTTGTATCTGAAGTCTTCATCTGCTGGGGAAGATAGCCTATGCGGAAATCGCCAGGCATACTTATTCTTCCCGAAGTAGGATTCTGCAGTCCGGCAATGATCCTCATCAGGGTTGTCTTGCCTGATCCGTTTCTCCCTGTAAGACCTATGCGGTCGTTTTTACTGATCAGAAAAGAAACATCATAAAGCAGATCAAATCCTCCGAATGAAACCGAAATATTCTGAACCGAAACCATGAGTGCATAAAACAGGAGGCAAAGATATGAAATGGTTTATGTAACTTTGCTGAAAGATTTTTTAAACACATAAATTGACTGTTTTTTAAAGATAAGTGCCTTGACAAAAAGGATATTTATACCGGTTCTCCGACTGGCTGCAGGTTTGATTCTGCCCCTGATTATTTTTCTTCTTAATTCCTGCAGCAGAGATGAAGAAAGTGGTTACGGGTATCTGGTCACGGTTGAAAAAACAATAAGTTATTCCACTCTCTATATAGATAATCTTGTTAACGCAGCAGTTGATTATTATCCCGAAATTGAACAGATCAAACCGTTTATTTCGGATGGCGTTGATGTATATGTGATAATCTACAAAACACTTCTTGACGGAAAAACCATTGAAGCTTCCGGATTAATGTGCATGCCTCAGAATGCCGGAACCTTCCCTGTGATTTGTTTTCAGAACGGCACCAACACGGTTGATTTGTATGCCCCGTCCAACTTCCCTTTAAACCCGCAGCTGCAGATGATAGAGATCATAGCCTCGATGGGTTATGTGGTTTTGATTCCCGATTATCCCGGCTTCGGGGCTTCGTCAGGTAAGCCTCATCCATACCTGGTCAGGGAACCTACCGTAAGGGCTGTTACAGATATGATAAGAGCAGCAACTGAAGCGACCGTCAGCCTGATAAAAGATAAAAAGACTGATAGCCGTGTGGCCTTTATCGGTTATTCACAAGGAGGCTGGGCCACGATGGCTCTTCATAAGGCTTTTGAGACTGAGTACAGCGACGAATTTGAACTGACAGGAAGTGTATGCGGCGCAGGGCCGTACGATATAAATTATCTGTTCAGTTCCATGATAAACTCTGAAACGTATCCGATGCCGGTTTACATCGGATATATTGTGAATGCTTATTCATACTACAGACAATTTACCAATCCGGTAACAGATATACTGAATGAGCCTTATGCCACCAGGCTGGCGGGCCTGTATAACGGAAAGCTTGATTTCAGCCAGATTAATGCACAGCTTACTACCTCGGTCCCGCTGCTTGTCAATTCGTCATTCCTTGCAGGTTTCGCATCCGATCCGCGCTATGAGACAGTAAGAAATGCGATGGCATCAAACAGTATTGCACCCTGGCATACAAAAAAACCGCTGTATATGATTCACGGCGGAAGCGATACCCAGGTAAACCCTCAGGTTACGGAATACTTTTACGACCGTCTGATCGGAGAAGGTTCTTCAGCCTCCGTTGTGATTAAGGAGATACTTCCTGGACTCGATCACGGAGATGCTGCGGTACCGGCCATGGTAAAAGGTCTGATATTCTTAAACGGGCTGATGCAGGGCGCCGGTAATTGAATGAAATAGTCCGGAAATGAGTGGAACATCTGCTTTAACAGTATTGAAGAAGGTTGAGGTTGAAGGCATGAGCTCCGACGGACGGGCTGTTGCACGGTACGGCGGAGTGGTTGTTTTCATCCCCTTTGCGGCTCCGGGAGATATAATTGATGTAAAGGTTACAGCGAAGCGTAAAAACTTTGTTGAGGGAACTATCGCAGGTTTTCATCATTATTCGGAAGAGCGTACCGATCCGGTTTGCCCTTATTTCGGAACCTGCGGAGGCTGTTCGTGGCAGTATCTGAAATACAGTAAACAACTTGAACATAAGCAGGCTCTTATAGGTGATATCATGAAGAGAATTGGTAAAATTGATCTGGAAGAGGTGGATACAATTCTTGAATCTCCCGGGTCATATTATTACCGTAATAAACTTGAATACACATTTTCCTCCTCCAGATGGCTTACCGGCGATGAGATCAGCAGCGGATTACCGGCAGACCGCACTCATGCACTCGGTTTTCATAAACCTGGTTTCTTCGATCGCGTCATAGATATACACGAATGTCACCTGCAACCCGAACCTACAAACGTCATCAGAAATGCAGTAAGAGATTACGCCCTTAAAATGAACCTCCCGTTTTACAATATTAAAATCCATACAGGATATCTCAGAAATCTTATCATCAGAAACACTGCCGACGGCCAGGTGATGGTGATAGTGGTGTTCAGCTATGAGGACAGAAAACTCTCTGCAGGATTGCTTGATTTTATAAAGAAGGAATTCCCCTCTGTCACGTCACTGTATTACATTATCAACGGAAAGAAAAATGATTCAGTTACAGACCTGACGCCTGTTCTCTGGCACGGAAGTGAATACCTTGTTTCGGAAATGAATGGTTTCAGATTCAGGGTAGGACCCAATTCATTCTACCAGACAAACTCCATGCAGGCGGCAAGGCTTTATGATAAGATAAAGACTCTTGCTTCTCTTACGGGGAATGAGATTGTTTATGATCTTTATACAGGCACCGGGACAATCGCCTGTTATGTGGCATCAGAAGCGAAAAAGGTAATTGGCCTGGAATATGTTGATCTTGCCGTAGAGGACGCAAAAGCCAATGCAGCGGCAAATGGCATTGATAATGTGGATTTTTATACAGGCGACATAAAACAATTACTTGGAGAAGGTTTGTTTGGAAAGGAGGGCAGGCCAGACGTCATTATAACCGACCCTCCCCGTTCAGGAATGCATCTGGATGTGGTTAATGAAATCCTTGAAGCAGGACCCTCAAGGATAATATACGTTAGTTGTAATGCCTCAACCCAGGCGAGAGATATAGCTCTTTTGAGTGAAAAGTATGAGGTAAAATATACAGGGCCTGTTGACATGTTTCCCCAGACCCCTCATATTGAAAATGTGGTTCTGCTTGTCAGAAGAGACAATTTCAGGTAATTATCACTTTAATTTTCCGTATAATTGTTTTTTTAGTGTAATTTTATTGCCGTTGTTTGCGGGAAAGAAATGCGTGGGGTAAGTTCATATCAGCAGTATATGCCTGAGAAGGCAGAGTTACAGGCCTTTGATGAACACCTGTCCAGTCTCCGGTATGCCGGAATGATACAGCATGCTCTGATGCCTGATGAGGAAACACTGGCAGGTATTCTTCGTGATTATTTTATTTTATTCCTTCCCAGGGATATAGTGAGCGGCGACTTTTATTATGCATTCTCCAACCGCGATTACCTTTGTATTGCAGCAGGTGACTGCACGGGTCATGGCGTGCCGGGAGCACTTCTCAGTATACTGGGCATCAGCTTCCTTAACGAAATACTGCAGGCGGAAAAATGTATGAAGGCTAACCGGGTCCTTAATATGATGAGAGAGAGGATAATGAAAGCACTCCACCAGACAGGGGAAAAGTCAGGTACAAAAGACAGCATAGATATTGCCCTCTGTATAATAAACCAGAAAACCGGTGAGATGCAGTATGCCGGTGCCAACAGACCCCTTGTAATGATAAGAAACGGTGAACTGACAGAATATAAGCCCGACCTGATGACTATCGGACTTGCGCCTGTTGAAGAAAGGGCTTTTAAAAACAATTATTTAAACACACAAAAGGGTGATCTGTTTTACCTGTTCTCCGACGGATTCCCTGATCAGTTTGGCGAGAAAACCAATAAAAAACTGAAAAATAAAAACTTCAGAAAGATTCTGGAAAATGCTTCTTCTTATACCGGTATGAAAGACCAGAAAAAATATCTTGAAAATACATTTCTTGAATGGCGTGGTAATATGCCCCAGGTAGATGATGTCCTGATTCTCGGATTTAAACTGTAAGTTATGTATATGAAACTATGTGCCTTCAGGATAAGAAATTTCAGATCAATCACCGATACCGGCTGGCAGAATCTGTCAGCTGACAATATAACATGCCTCATAGGACAGAATGAATCAGGCAAAACTTCCATACTGGAAGGACTGAGATCATTTTATACAGGTTCAATATCGGAAGATGTTCTCAGAAGCGACCTCTCACTCCCGGAAATCTCCTGCCGCTTTAATGTAAACCGGGGATGGCTTACAGAAGTGACTGAGAATCCGGGAGCAGAACTGAAGGAGCTATTGTCGGAACTCACCACGGTGGAACTGACCAGGAACTGGCTTCCCGATTTTTCCTCCACCATAAAAGTCAGCGGAAGAATAAGCGAATATCTTAATTCTCTGGAGAATGCATGGGGACTCTATCTTGACGAGGTGAAATCAAAGTTTGAAAATGAGATTGAAGAAATTAACAGGTATAAGCAGAGAATTGAGGAAATAAAATCTCTTAAGGCGGAGATCATAAGAAAGGCAGATCCATCTGCAGGAAAAGGTATGGTAAGCCGTCTCTTCAGAAGGACTCAGGGAGGGCTCATCGACAGATTGTCGGCCGATCAGAGACACAGTCTTAACGAGCTTGTCAGGGAGGAGGAGTCTCTCAATAAAACCCTCACCGGGAAACAGGTGATAGCAGGGGCAGGTATTGAATATAAATCCCTGCTCAATAAACTTGAAGAGACAGAGAGAAAGCTTAATGAACTTGAGTCAATACTTGAAGAGTATCATCAGAAAATGACACTTCTCCTTATGCCCATTGAGAAACATGAGGACCCTGAATGGACAAAGGTGCTGGAAGATTTCCGCAACAGCCGGATAGAAAAGGAAAAGCTTAAATCCACCCTTGAGTCACATATTGCCTTCAGCGGGTATCTGATGGAGGGAAGAAGCGCTGAAGAAGCACAGCTTCTTACCCTGGAGGCAATGAGAAGATACAAATCACAGTATACAAGTGAGATCCTTGGCAGGAAATACTTTGAGTATTGCCCTGATGTCGTAATGTTTGAAGACTTCGGAAGTCTGCTGCCAAACAGGATAGACCTCGAAGACATAATAACCGGAAACGAGCAGGTTGAAGGATATAAGGCCGCCAGGAATTTTCTTACACTTGCAAAACTTGACTATTCATTTTTTCAGCAGCCTTCCAGCAGAATTCTGAAACAGAAAATTGAAAATCTGAACAATACCCTTACTGTAAATTTCCAGGATTTCTGGCAGCAGTCGATTGGCCGTAACAATAAAATAAAGATTCAGTTTGAGCTTGATCACTACAGCCTCAGTTTCGGTGATAAGGCCGGCAAACCGTATCTTGAGTTCTGGGTAAAAGACTCAGGCGAAAGGCTCTATCCGAAGCAGAGAAGCCGTGGCGTAAGATGGTTTCTCTCTTTCTATATGGAACTGAAAGCATCAGCAATGAGAAGCACAAAACCAATCGTGCTGCTCGTTGATGAACCGGGGATAAGCCTTCATGCGCGGGCACAGGAAGATGTGCTGAAGGTGTTTGAGGATATCAAGGACAGGATTCAGATTATCTACACCACACATTCACCCCATCTTGTCGATGTCAACAAAATGCACCGTATCCTGGCGGTCCAGAGGGATGATCTGGATAACCTGAAAAGCACAACCAGGGTTCTTGACCCGCTGGAACTTGCATCGGCCTCACCCGACACTCTTTCCCCGCTTCAGAACATAATGGGTAATCCTCACTTTTCGGAAGGTTTTGCTTCAAACCGGCTTAATCTGATTGTTAATGACACAGGTACTTTTTACCTTTTGTCTGCCATTATTCATGTCACAGGATTCAAAGGAAAAATCAGTATCATACCTTCCACTGATGTGTCATCAATTCCTCTAATGTGTAACATCCTGATGGGCTGGGGTTTAAAGTTCGCTGTTCTCCTCTTCGGGAATGATAAGGAAAGGAAGCTCGCAGAATATCTGAAAGAGAATTTATTCAAAACAGAGGAAAAGGATAGCGATTATCTGATAGTTACCGATCCCGGGTTCCTTAATGCTGAAGACCTTTTATCAACTCTCGATTTCAAGAATCATGTCCTTAAGACACGGGAGGGAATTACCATTCCGAATTCAGTGTATATGGAGGAGAAGGAGTTACCGAGAAGTTTTCTTCTGAGCAGGTTGTTGAGTGACGTAAGGCAGGGAAAGATAGGAGCAGGCGATTTTGATGAAGAGACCAATGAGAATTTCAGGTACCTTATTGATCTGCTGATAGGGTTAAAATAATTTTTTTTGTGCTTACAGCAGGTTTTTATACTTTTGTGACGCAAACATGTTTTTTAAAAGGAGAGATGGGTGAGTGGCTTAAACCAGTAGTTTGCTAAACTGCCGTATGGGAAACTGTACCGGGGGTTCGAATCCCCCTCTCTCCGCACCAACAGGCAAAGGGCTGAAGCAATTCAGCCCTTTATGTTTGAGTCTGTAAGCGAGCCATGCAAAGCATGAGCGAGCATACAGACGAAAACATAATAAATTCAGCGACAGCTGAATTTTGCCTGTTGGTGCAGGGTACCCCTCACTGGGATCGCGAACGAAGTGAGCCATCCCGGTTATGATGACAAATTACACCCTTTATGTTTGAGTCTGTAAGCGAGCCATGCAAAGCATGAGCGAGCATACAGACGAAAACATAATAAATTCAGCGACAGCTGAATTTTGCCTGTTGGTGCAGGGTACCCCTCCCGGCCAGTGTTTTACCCCTCCCGGCCTCCCCATATGGGGAGGAGTTATAGTCTAATACTCTGATCAATTACACGTGAATGAGGAAAGGAAAAAACAAATAAGATTCGGAACGCAGGGCCGAATTGCTTTGACGGTGCAGGGTGCCCTCCAGGGGATCACTTACCCGGTGAGTCAGGTGACTCGTGAATGAACAGAATTGTAAATAAAAAACCGGCTTCTGCATATAGAAGCCGGTTTTTTTACAGAACCCGGTATCAGAAGCTGAAATCAACTCCTACACCGAAAACCACAGTATTCTTCAGATATGTCTCTAATGCCTTATACAGAACTCCTGTTGCCTGGAAGACATGATCTATCTCCTTTTCATCCTTTATATAGAGGGTATAGCTTGCACCGGCGTTAATGGTAAGATTATCCATTATCCTGTATGCACCTCCTGCTCCGAATGTGTGGGTGGCGAGGCCGAATGTCAGGTCGCTCTGATACTTGCTGTTTACTCCCTTGTTCGAAAGGATATAACCTCCGCTTATCAGCAGCTTCTCGGATAGATTAAGTTCCAGTCCGCAGTTTGCCGACCAGCCGTTAAAGTCGATGATATCTTTGTTTTTCACAAATGTTGAAGGTGTTGCTGAATTATTATCGAGATCGAGTTTACGACCATAGTTCGCTCCCTTGTCGAAAAAGTAATTACCGCCAAGTGAGACTTTGAATGCATCTGAAAGCCTGTAATCTATACCTGCGCTCAGCATTGCCGGCATGTCGGCAGGTGTTTCATCACCATCGGGAAACATGGTAATGGGGGTACCGGTTGTGGTATATCCGGTAAGAAAGTCTTTCGAAGTCTTGTTTGCAAGCTGCATGGTTGTCTTCATCTCATATTTTACAGCTATATTCAGATTCTCCGATGGTGAAATATTCACGCTGAAGAAAGGTGAAAATCCGGAACCTGTCTGTTCAACATCAACTTCCTGGTCGCCAAGGAGTGTTGCCGTAGCGGTGTATTTTGCCTGAGCACCGTAGTAAGCGGTCTGGCACTGTGAGATTGTCAGTGATGAAGCGTTTGAAACCCCCAGTGATAAGAGTCCGTTTACTATGGCATCGCGCTGGGCGGTTGTTATAATACCGGCTGTAGCAGCCTGAGCTGGTGTAAGGCTTCCTGCGCCTCCCGAAATCAACGGTGTTAGACCATCACCTCCTGCCTTTGCGGCATTGGCAATTCCGGTCATGATTGCATCTGCACGTATCCAGTTTGTCCCCTGTAGCAGCTCAATGTCCTGAAGATGACCTTGGTAGGTGTTTTTGGCCATAACATAGCGGAGTCCTGCAGCTACCGATAACCATTCATTCACCTTGAATGAAACACCGCCCTGTAACCCGAAATAGACCGAACTTCCTTTGAGGTAGGCATCCAGACGGTAATCGCTGACTCCCTGTGAAGATGCAAGAGCAGGAACAAGGTCGGATGGAGTCATCTCAAATGAAGGCAGCCCTTCCTTGTATTCAGCTCCTCCTCCTCCTCCGATGGGGTTGAACCCGATTGAGAATGCCAGTCTTTCGGTTTTATAGGCTGCATATATTGCCGGGAATAACGGGGCTTTTACTTTTCCGGTAAAGAGCGGGTTGTTTAAGCCGAAAGCGCCCCCGGGTCCCTTGTAAAAGTTTTCCACCTCCCTTGTCTGGAAAATTGTCTGGTTCGACACGGAGATATGAAAACCGTTCTGCAGCTTCATCAGACCTGCAGGGTTATAGTAAACTGCATCAATATCTGTCGATGCATTACGTGCCGGTAACCTCACCCACGCTGCACTCTGATTGGTGTTGGTCACCAGACCGCCTGCCATGAGAATGCCCGGAACGATTATGCCGGCAAAAAACGTCAGAACTTTTTTCATAGATAGGATTTTTAAGTTATTACTAAGTTTTATGAACCGTGTTTTTCGTAAAGTCCCGTAAATGTAGAAAAACATTTTATTTCTCCAACAGTCGAACACTAAAATATTACTCTGCAATTCATTATAGAAACATTGAATAAATTGTTCCAATTCATGTTCCGTCAACTACTTCATTTCTTATGGAATTCCTTCTGCTTTGTTTACCTGCCTTTTTCAAAGTCTGTTGAATCGACCCATCCGGCCGATCTGCTGTTTAGTTCACCCTTCATGAACCGGTTGTAAAAGTCCCGGTGGTTTTCATTTGCATAAATATATTTATCAAAGATTTCCCCGCTTCCTTCCGCTCTCGGGTCGTTCTGTTCAAGGAGCAGGTTGTAGAGCCTCTGTCTGAGATCCTGCCACACCGATGCATAACCCGGATTATTGACAAGGTTTTCAAGACATTCGGGGTCTTTACCGATATCGTATAATTCCTCTTCTCCCCTGATCCCGAAGGAAAGATTCCAGAATTTCGGGGTTGTTCCGGATCTTCTCAGGCTCAGTATGAGAGATTTGACCGGACTGCCATCGCAGTCGAGATAGCCTGTCTCAGGGTTTCCTGACGGCCATCTGCCCGGCTTGTAATTTCTGAGGTAGAGGAAACTGTTGCGGATTATTCCCCTTACAGGGTATCCCTCGTCACCGGGTCTTCCCACATCATTTCTTTCCCTTCCTATGAGTACGTAATTACGGGTTTTGTCTGCAATTTTGTTTTTTGATGACCTTAAGATTTCGGCAAAGCTTCTTCCTTCCATTTTTTGCATTCCGCTTTCATCAGGGCTGATTCCGGCAACTTCAAGAAGTGTAGGTGCAAAATCGATAAAACTTATATAGTCAAATATCCGACGGCCGGGTCTTTTTATTCCCTTATTCCACATTACAGCCAGAGGAACGTGGTTTGAATATTCGTAAGTCTGACCTTTGGCTCTGGGGAAGGGCATACCGTTATCGGCAGTGACTATGATAATTGTATTGTCGAGCTCTCCCTTCTGCTTCAGAAGCTCAATCATTTTTGCAAGGTGATTGTCGAAGTGTTCGATTTCGAAAGCGTAGTCGAGCATGTCATTTCTTGTCAGGCTGTTGTCGGGCCAGAAACCGGGTACATGTTTTATATCGGACAGGTTTTTGCCTCCTTTATTTACTCCTGAGCCGTATTCATAAGCTCTGTGAGGTTCGTTCGACCCGTACCAGAAACAGAATGGAGTCCCATCGGGTTTATTACCGAGAAATTCTTCAAAATTTGCTGCATAGTCTGTATTTGAGATTCCGCCTGAGGGAGGTGTTAGTTTTCTTGTATTGAAAGGTTTTCCGGTAAGGTAACGCGTTTTTCCTGTGCTGTCAACTGCTGTTCCGGGAGCCCATCCTTTCGCCGTGTACCCTGTGAAGTAGCCTTGCGCACCCAGAGATTCAATAAAAGACCTGAACTTCTGTGGGAAAAAAGGAACATGATTGGCTGCCTCCTCAAGCTGCCACGAATTTCTTCCCGTAAGAAAGCATGCCCTTGACGGTGAGGATTTTGCATTGGGTGTATAGGCATTGTAAAAGAGGATGCCATTCCGGGCAACCATATCAAATGCGGGGGTACTAATCCATGATGTTCCGTAGACACTCATGTGAGGATATGAAATATCATCCCCCATTGCTATCAGTATATTTGGTCTGTTACCGGCCTGATTATCCCTGTCACTTTTACACGATGGAATAATGCACGGTACGGTTAAAAATATCAGTCCTTTGTATAGTGTTTTCATCAGATTGATTTAAAAGTTACCGGAAAGGCGAAGGCTGATGTTTCTCGGCGGCTGAATATCGGCAGGTCGTCCCATATATTCGGTGTTTGTGGCATTCTTAACAGCAACAGAAACCTTAAGGTTCTCAGTGATATAATAGCCTGCATTAATGTCGGCAGCAAAGTAGCCTTTGTTCTTTTTAAGCCAGTAGTCGTAAAACCCGGGGAGAATGGATTCCCTGGTGAGAGGATCCACGAAAACATCATCTATGTCGAGAATTTTTGATCTTATGAAGAAAGAGGCCTCTGCTTCGAGTCTCTTCCAGTTATTGCTGATATTCAGTTTGAGTGAATGTTTCCTCCTGTATTTAAGATAGGCAGGCCCCTGTCCTGAGGAAATACTTCTGAGATCTTCGGGCATGATAAATGTATAACCACCGCTGACAGAGGTATTAAGGTCTCCGTAAGACCTGTTCAGCATGAATTCAATCTCTGTACCGTATATTCTTGACTGTTCAATATTATCGGCCCTGAAGCCGGTTCCGTCGGGGAAAAGTCCGAACTGGTATTCAATGAAATCATCGCTCTGTGAATAGAAGACGGAAAAATCAGCCTGTCCGGTTAATTTACCGATTTTTAATCCCTGCTTAATCCCAATTTCCGAGCTCCATCCCGCTTCCGATTCCAGGGTGGGATTCGGGAAAATGGTTACAGAGCCGAGTGTTGTTGACGCAAATTTTTCGGCAATTGAAGGGAAGCGGTAACCCTGGCCGAATGATGCTCTAAGAAAGGTATACTGAGCAGCCTGCCAGTTCAGTCCGGCCCTGAACACAGGCACCAGCCTGTCAGCTTCCGAATCCAGAATATTCTGTTCAATACGTATTCCGCCTGTCAATTTAAGTCTTTCGTCCGGTTTTATTTCAATCTGGCCGAAGGCTCCGGCATTTATTCCGCTGTGATCTCCGTAGAAATTTGAGGTAATATTATTCCAGAGAACGGAAGTCCCGGCCGTAACCGAGATAAAACCTGAGATTTTTTTCCAGTACTGGTATTCAGAATACAGAGAGAATGATTCTGCATTGTTTTTTGTCTTTACGGGGAACCTGTTTTCGGATGACTGGACTCTCATTCTGAAATCATGACGGAAAGATCCGGATTTTGAGTAGGAGATGAACGGACCAGCAGCAATGAACCTGCCATGGAGAAAGGAGACGCTTGATGTATCCTGAATAAGTGCCGAATCGACGGCATTTCCCCAGAGCAGGAAATCTGTCTTGTCAGTAAGTCCGGCAGTAAGATTGACGCCATAATTAAGACCTGGCGTCTTTTTGCTGTTGTGTTTGAGCTTCAGGCTTACTTTTCCGAGTTTTTCATCGTTGAATTTGCGGTAGCTGTTATCAGTAAAAAGATTAACAATAAAGCCTATGTCGGTATTTCCTTCTCTCCTGAGGTGCGACAGTGAAACTGTTGAAAAGATTCTCGGGGTGTTCCACCATTTCCAGTTGCGGTTTGAAGGGGAGCAATACAGCCCTGCCTCTGTAAAGAATTTTGTAACGGGGATATTACCAGCATCGGAGGTACGGAAATTGATAATTCCGTTAAGTGCTGAAGAACCGTACATTACCGATGATGCTCCTTTTATTATTTCCACCTGTGAGATGTTTTCCATTGGAAGCCACTGCCACCTTATCCCTCCGGCGTCGGGAGAAAGGAGAGGCAATCCGTCGACCAGGACGAGCACCCTGCTGCCCACCCCGTAACTGAATCCGCTGCCACCTCGTATGGAGGCCTGTCCGTCAAGAACTTCAATACCCGAAGTTTTTGTAATCAGTTCTGCCGCGTCGGTGATATGATTTCTTGAAAGAAAATCAGATTTGATTACTGATACCGATACCGTCAGCTCCGATACTTTATGCTCAATCCTGTCGGCGCTTACAACAACCTGGTTTATCGTCTGAAGCTCTGTCTCCAGAAGGATATCAGGAAGGATATTTTCTCCGGCCGTAATAGAAAACTCTCTGACAACGGTTTTGAATCCCAGTAAAGAGTATGAGACTTTTATCCTGGAGGAACCGGTGGTGAAAGAATAACTTCCCTGCCCGTCTGTGGAGGTTCCTGTATCTTTTCCGAGGATCACATATACTCCTGCAAGAGGTTCGCCTGTCTCCTTGTCGAGAACCCTGCCTTTTACGGAGTATTGGCCGGATATTTCAACCGGAATCAGGTGAAAATATATTATCAGTAAAAGCGAAAGGCCGCTTTTCATTGTTTTGGTTTGAAAGTCATCCTGATATTATAAGGGTTGGATGGATTCAGCAGGTTAGGATATATGGTTGTAATTTTAAAATCGGATTGTGTAAGAAGAATTATTTTTGCGGTAACAGGCAACTGGAGGGAGTCAGATTCGATCACAATATTTGCTTCACCGTATGAGAACCTCCATGTACCTTTATAAATACCGAAATAACCTGAGCCATCCTTTTCAAATCTTGCATCTCCCTTGAATTTCTCGAGCATCTCACCAGGCCCGCTGGCATCTTCGCCATTAACAAGCAGACTGTCGCTTCTCCAGGTATGTGCCGTAAGAAGTCTGAAGCGTTCTGATTCCTTATCCTTGCTGCATGCAAATAATATTGCAACAGCCAATATTGCCAGTACTGAAATTAAAATGTTTTTCATAACCACAGGTTTTATATTTTTCCTTAACCCGGGGGGGTATCCGGCAAATCCAAATATATAAAATTTCCGTCTATTCAGTTATTTCAGGTTTTCCTGAAAAAGTTTATAAATCCTACGGTACTCGTCTGTCCAGCTTGATGTTTCCCTGAATCCGTGGCTTTCGAGGGGGTAAACCGCCAGTTCCCAGTTCTCTTTTCCCAGTTCGATAAGTCGCTGTACCAGTCTTACAACATCCTGGAAATGGACGTTATCATCTATCATTCCGTGACAGATAAGCAATTTGCCGGCAAGGCCTTCGGCGAAATAGATTGGTGAGCTTCTTACATAAGCCAGGCTGTCCTGAACAGGTATGTTAAGGATATTGGAAGTATAACCGTGGTTATAGTGCGCCCAGTCAGTTACGGGTCTTAAGGCTGCCCCTGCGGCAAACACTCCCGGTTTGGTAAACATGGCCATGAGGGTTATGAAACCTCCGTATGATCCTCCGTAGATGCCTATTTTACCTGGATCTATTCCATACTTTTCAACCAGAAGTCTGGCGCCGTCGATATGGTCGTCGAGATCTCTGCCTCCCATATGCCTGTAGATGGCTGTCCTCCAGTCGCGGCCGTAACCTGCACTGCCTCTGTAGTCGATGTCGAGAACGGTATAGCCATTGTCAGTCAGGAAATTATGAAACATATACTCACGTGAATAGCTGCTCCACCACCTGTGTGCATTTTGCAGGTAGCCGGCCCCATGAACGAAAATAACTGCTGCACCGTTCTTTTTTTCATCTGACGGTTTGTACAACCTTGCCGGAACCATAATACCATCCGAAGCCCTGAACTGAGTGTATTCAGGTATTCTCCAGTTGTAAGCCCTGAAGTCAGCAGTAGTTGATTCTGTAATTTTTACGGGTGTGGCTTTGGCCTTATTTTCGAGTATATAGAGTTCCCAGGGTTTGTTGGCGAAAGATACCCTCAGGGCAAAATATTTCTCATCGGGTGAGAGTGTATATTCAACACCACCCCCGAAAGAGGTAAGGCGTATTCTTTTACCCCCGGAGACAGGCATTTTACAGAGTTCCCTTATTCCGTTGTCCGTCTCATTTGAAAGGAAGTACCATGTCTTTTTGTCGACCGAAAGCATTGCATCATAGATCTCGAAATTTCCTGAGGTAATCTGTTTTTTCGCTCCGGTGGTAACATCAAGCAGGTACAGATGAGAAAATCCAGATTCTTCCGACTGGAAGTATATGGTTTTATTGTCGGAAAGCCAACCCAGAACCCCTCTCCCGATGCCTGGTCCGCCAATCCATGCACTGTCGTGCTGTGCTTCCAGCAGTCTGAGTGATCCTGATTTAATGTCCAGAAGGGTTATCCACCGGTCTTTATTATCAGATGAATATATTTCCACAACCGCCAGTGATCCGTCATCCGACCATACCGGGCTTTGAAATAAAACAGACCGTTTCTCTGTCAATCCCGGTATATCATTTTTCTTCGCCTCGTACATTGAACCGGTAGCTATATTGTAAATATTCAGTAAAGAACCTGATTGTGTAGTGCCAACCTTTGCCCTTGCAGGTATTTCCTCGGTATAACCAGTTTCAGTGACATAATTGGGAACTATTGTTCTTTTTCCTTCGGTTGTTTTGTATGAGAGCCATGTTATATAGTTCTCGTCGGGGCTAAGGCTGACCGAACCGGTTCTTGCCTGGCCTGTATAGACCGGTTTAGGTCTGGCCGGTTCAGTTAACCTTGACTCTTCACGTGCAGCATCTGATAGCCTTTTTCTTTCGGCAAGGGTATTAAACAGTGACATCTGACTGTTATACAGCCACTTGTCATTCTCATTTGTATATGGAGGGTCTTCAGCAGTCTCTTTTCCCTGACGCAGGTCGGTAAGTTGTCTTAAGGTGCCGCTTCCAATTTCCCATGAAAAAATATTATTATTCGATGTAAAAAGTATCCTGTCTTCCTTCAGGCTGAAAATGGGGTTTGCTTCCGGGGTCGATGTGGATGTAATCTGTTTTGTGGTACCCTTTTTTACGTCGAGAAGAAAGATATCCCCATTTCTGGAATAGACATATAATGACCTGCTTCTGTTATATCTGCCTCCGGAGGGAAGCGCTTTTTGTTCATCAACGGTAACTTTCTGAGGAGTGCTGCTTCCTTCCCTCAGAACATAAAGTACAGTTGCAGAGTCGGGATTTTCAGTCCATCTGAAATATAAATTGTTGTCTGAGGGTGACCAGCGCGGGGATTCAGGTGAGACTCCGGTAAACTTATCTCCCTGCATTATTTTCTCAATTGTAAGGGCTGACTGGGAAAGCAGAGATACAGGACAGACAAAGAATACCGTAAGCAGGAGGTAATACTGCAGTGACTTTTTCATGTTATGTTATTTGAAAAGTTATACTTTTTTGAGCACTTTGTGAAGTTCCTGGATTTCGTTTGCCAAGTTATTGAGAAGGCGGTTATTATGATCCGCAAAGCGTGCTGTTACATATAGAGCGTAGAGGTCAATGTTGTCCTCAACATTATTCAGGCCCGTGTCTTTCAGGAAATCATTCCTGAATTCATTAAACCTGTTTGATAATCCTAAAATTGCCATAGTTAAATAATTATAGTTTGTTTTTACAATCTGTGAAAATAATAAAAACATATATAAAGATTTTAAGAAAAAGTTGTATTTGATAAAAATTAATCTCCTTTGTCGTGTTATTCCCGGCAGTATTTATATTTGTATTTATAAGATGAAATCTTTTAACTTAAACACAGGTGAACTATTTTTTAATGTATCCGGGAAATTTTAAAACCAATCAAACCATGAAAGAAAAGAAATCATTGACAAGAAGAGATTTTGTACAGAAATCTGCGCTGGGAGCAGCAGCTCTGACAGTGCCTTCAGTCATTCCTTCACGTGCATTCGGAGCAGCCGACCGGGTGACTGTTGCCGTTCTGGGTGTCAATGGCCGCGGAACGAATCATATAGAAGGGTACAGCAAACTGGAAGGTGTGGAGGTCGTGGCCCTTTGTGATCCCGACCTGAACATACTTACAACCAGAGCCGGTGAATTTGAAAAGAAATACGGCAGGAAGGTGAAGCAGTATCAGGATTTAAGGAAGCTTTACCTCGACAAGTCTGTTGATGCAGTAAGCATAGCCACACCCAATCACTGGCACTCACTTGCCGCCATCTGGGCAATGCAGGCAGGGAAGGATGTGTATGTTGAGAAACCGGGCTCACACAATATTTTTGAGGGACGTAAGATGGTGGAGTCAGCGGCGAAATATGACAGGATAGTACAACATGGAATACAACTCCGCAGTTCAGCCGCTGTTCAGGAAGCAATAAAACATCTCCGCGATGGGCTCATAGGCAGGGTATATATGGCCCGCGGACTTGTTTTCAGATGGAGGGATGATGTAGGGAAGAAGGGACCTTCACCCGTACCTGAAGGGCTTGATTATGACCTTTGGACAGGCCCGGCAGAGATGCTTCCCTTCTCGAGAGACTATGTGCATTATAACTGGCACTGGTACTGGAACTATGGAAATGGCGACATCGGTAACCAGGGTACACATGAAACAGACTTATGTATGTGGGGCCTCGATGTCGGCCTGCCTGAATTAATTTCTGCCGGCGGCGGAAAGTTTGTCCACGACGACGCAAAAGTAACTCCTGACGTTCTTTCGTGCCAGTTTATGTATCCGAAGGAGAGAAAAATGATTGAATTTGAGGTAAGACCCTGGATCACAAACGAGGAAAACGGAGTCTCGGTCGGCAATATCTTTTATGGAACCGAAGGTTACCTGGTAGTATACAACTACGACAGGTACGAATCTTTCATCGGAAGAGACAAGAAGCCCGGTCCTTCTCGCAAAGCAGGAGGAGACCATTATGCCAACTTCATTGAGGCAATAAGGAAACATGATAAGTCAGTTCTGAACGCCCCGGTCGAGACCGCCCATCTTTCCTCAGCTCTGTCACACCTTGGTAATATAGCCTACAGAACTGGCAGGACTCTTAAATTTGATCCCGTAAGTGAAAAGTTCATAGGTGATGATGAAGCCGACAAGATGCTGACCAGGAATTACCGCAAACCATATATTGTTCCTGAAAAGGTATAGTTGAAAAAACCGGCAGGAATTTTCTGCCTGAGACATAATAAAACAGAGGCCCCGGAAATAAAACCCGGGGCCGTTTTTCATTATTTCATTTCCCTTATTTTAATATTTTTAAAAGAGACAGGATTACCGTGGTCCTGCAAAAGTATCCTTCCTTCCTTTACCATACCGAAGTTTTCCATCCCCTTGAATTTGCTTTTCTCAACCAGGGCTTTCCATTCGGGCGTTCCCCTTTCATATTCAACAGTAAGGTTATCGTTTAGCCAGTGCTGCACTTTGTTTCCTTTTACGACGATCATGGCTCTGTTCCACTGGTCGGCACCATTGTCGCGTTTGTTCCTGGGTGCTATAAGATCGTATAGCCCGGCTAATGTTCTGTTGCCTCCGATGCCGGCTTTGGCATCAGGGTGATTTCTGTCGTCGAGGATCTGGTATTCACAGCCGATAGAAGCAAGTTTACCTCCTTCCGATTCAGTATCTACAAAATATTTTATGCCGCTGTTTGCTCCTTTTGTGTATTTGAAGTCAACAACAAGCTCAAAATCCTGGAATTTTTCTGTGGTAACAATGTCACCTCCGCCACCCGGTTTTTTTGTGCCCGGATCAATAATCAGCTCACCGTTTTTAATTTCCCATCCGCTTTCAGGGAACTTTTTTGTACGGGCATTCATCCATCCCGATGAGGTTTTCCCGTCGAAGAGCAACCGCCATCCTTCGGCTTTTTCGCGGTCGGTAAGAGTGTTGTTAAGGAAACTTACCTGCGGAATAACAGGAGTATAGGGAGTTTTGTACTTATCCGGGTTCTTTGTAATGATTCTGATGTTTTTCCATTTAACCTGTTCACCTGCACGTGAGGTATCTTTTCCGATACTGTGCACCTGTAATGCAATAAAACCTGACGGCGTCATATCGTCAGCGAGGTCGGCACATGGAATTCCGTTGATCCATGTTCTTATGGAGTTACCTATTGCCTCCACGCGGTAATGATTCCATTCACCTGCTTTCAGGGCTTTTTTACCTGCAGGGTTTCTGTCAAGTGAATAGAGCCATCCCCTCCTGGCTTCATCATATATACCTCCCGACCATGCACGTTCAGAGGGATCCATCTCTACCTGGTACCCGTGAACCCTGCCATTCTGGTAATCCGGCCGGCTTTCACTCCTTATCTGTACGCCGGAATTCATTTTCGGATCGAACCATGTATCGAATTCCAGAATGAAATCAGAATACTTTTCTTTAGTGCAGAGAAATGAGTTCGGGGAACCAACTACAGTTGTACCAATTATTACCCCCTTTTCGAGTTTAAAAGGAGCAGTACCGTTTAGCTGTTCCCAGTTAGACAGATCTTTTCCTATCAGTTTAACCCATTGACATTGTGCAGATACTGAAAAGATGGAAATAGTTACTATGGTTAAAAACAGTTTTAAATTTTTCATTTTACTGAAAATTAAGGTTTTGGCAAATATTATCATCAAATATACAAAAACAAAACGCCCATAATAAAAAAAATTGTAAGTGCTATGCCACTTTTTTATTACTTTGGCCTTAACGAAAACCTGCCATGAAAATATAGATATTAAGCATAAAAGAAAATAAACAGTTAATAACCGGCATACTTATGAGAAAATTCCTGATTACTGTTTATATATGCATTCAATCAGGTTTTCTTCCGGTTTTATGTACCGGAAGCGACACGCTGAAGATAGAGGGTCTGTTCTATGAGGACGGATTACCGGTTTCAATAACTATCTCCGGCGGAAGGATTGAAAAGATAACCAGGCTTCCCGCAAACAGTAACGTCCCCCGTTTATTTATTGCCCCCGGCCTGATAGATATACAGATAAACGGCTATATGGGAGTTGATTTCGGAGGTCCCGGCCTTACCGTAGATGGCGTCCGCAGGGCGGTCACCGGACTATGGTCAAATGGAGTGACCTCTTTCCTGCCCACGGTAATTACAAACAGTCACGATAACCTGAAAAGGAGTTTTACAATTCTCTCTGAATCTCTAAAGGAACCTGACATAAGTAACTCTGTTCCGGGTTTTCATCTCGAAGGGCCTTATATCTCGCCTGAGGAGGGTTACAGGGGAGCTCACCTTGAGAAATATATCAGGAAACCCGACTGGGCTGAATTTTCGGAATTGCAGCAGGCTGCCGGCGGAAAAATTTTACTGGTAACAGTTGCACCTGAAACAGAGGGGGCAATTGATTTTATAAGGCGATGTACCGCGTCGGGGGTGATTGTGGCCCTCGGACATCATAACGGAACATCTGATGTTATAAAGGAAGCTGTGGATGCAGGTGCCTCACTTGCAACCCATATCGGCAACGGCTGCGCAAACATGATCAACCGTCACCTGAACCCCTTATGGCCTCAGCTTGCCGATGACCGCCTTGCTGTCAGTATTATAGCAGACGGGTATCATCTGACAAGAGAGGAGGTGCAGTGTTTTTACAAAATAAAAGGGACCCGGATGACAATCCTGGTTTCTGATGCACTTGATCTCGCAGGGCTTCCTCCCGGAGAATATATCAGGGGAGAACGCAATATTCTCCTGACTCCTGATGTTGCAAAATATCCGGCAGGAAATGTACTTGCCGGAGCTGTCTCAACTTTAAACACTGATGTCGGAAATGTTATGAAATTCACCGGTTGCAGCCTGAAAGATGCTGTTAAGATGGCCACTTCTGTCCCTTCCGGACTACTTAACCTCAACCATACAGGTGAACTAAGACCTGGGAAACGGGCCGACATTATACTCTTTACCATTGATGACGGAAAGATTACAGTACAGAAAACAATCGTTGCAGGCAAAGTTGTGTTTAACAGAAAGTGAAGAAAACAAATACCGTGGTTAGGAAATGAAGAAATTTATCAAATCCATCTGTATTAATATCCTTTTTCAGAAGTAAGAAATCCGGATTATAATAAATAAAATAATTAACTCATGAAAAAATTAACTGTTTTAGGTGCACTCCTTTTTTATGCAGGCTCAATGCTTTTTACCGTTCAGTCGCAGCCTGTGGTGGGGCTCGACAACTGGTTCAACCGCGAAACCAACAACAAAACCGGACAACCATACCATTACCTTTGGACCGATACTGCCTGGAGCGGATATTCAAGATGGGGAGATATTTTCAAAGGACTCGGATCTGATATAACAACGATCGGAAAACCAACCGCTGAAACACTAAAAAAGATTAATGTCTACATCATCGTTGACCCTGATACTACAGGCGAAAACAAAAATCCGAACTATCTCTCCACTGATGATATCAGGGCAATTACTTCCTGGGTTAAAAAAGGTGGTGTGCTGGCAGTTCTCGCTAATGACGCACCAAACTGTGAGTTCACAAACCTCAATAAATTAATGTCGGGGTTCGGCATGTATTTTAATCACGTTACCCTACATCCCGTAACCGGAACAAACTGGGATATGGGAGCATGTACAAACCTGCCTCCCCATCCTCTTTTTAAATATGTGAATAAAATATATATAAAGGAAGTGTCATCAATCAACGTTTCAGGGAAAGCCAGACCTGTACTGACTGAAAACGGAAATGTGCTTATTGCGGAATGCAGCTACGGCAAAGGATATGTATTTGCCATTGGTGACCCCTGGATTTACAATGAATATATTGACCATGACAGGCTTACTCCTGATTTTGAAAACCGTAAAGCCGCCGAAAACCTTTCAGGACTGCTCCTCGGAAAAATCAGCAAATATCAGAACGGGACCGGGTTGATAAAACCTCTGGCTAAGGAAAAAACAATGCAGGCAATGGTACTTGCAAACAAATACTTCATGGAGAAATGGCCCGATGTGGGAAAGACCATTATAACCGACCGTGAACGACCTAGCAATATCTGGACACGTGGCGTTTACTATGAAGGACTGATGGCTCTTTACAAACTTAAACCCGACCCGGCTTATCTCGATTATGCCGTAAGATGGGGCGAATATCATAAATGGAACATGCGCGACGGTGTAAAAACCCGCAATGCCGATAACCAGTGCTGTGGTCAGACTTATATTGACCTGTACCTGATGGATACCACAAAAAAAGAAAGAATAGCCAGCATTAAAGAATGCATAGACAATATGCTTGCTGCCCCCAAGGTTGACGACTGGAACTGGATTGATGCCATTCAGATGGCTATGCCCGTTTTTGCACGCCTGGGATCAGTCTATGGCGATAACAGGTATTATGACCGCATGTTTGAAATGTATATGTACACAAAAACAAAACATGGTGACAACGGATTGTATAATCCGGTTGAACACCTTTGGTGGCGCGACAGGGACTTCGATCCTCCGTACACAGAGCCAAACGGAAGAAACTGCTACTGGTCGCGGGGAAACGGCTGGGTTCTGGCTGCACTGGTAAGGACCCTTGAATGGCTTCCATCTAACAGTCCTTACAGAACAGAGTATCTTACCACATATAAAGAGATGGTTGATGCACTTCTTGAATGCCGACGCTTCGACGGATTCTGGAATGTCAGCCTTCACGACCCAACACATTTCGGTGGCAAGGAACTTACCGGAACAGCATTATTTACATATGGCATCGCATGGGGCATCAACAAGGGAATTCTTGACCCGAAAAAGTACAAACCTGTAGCAGAACACTCATGGAAAGCGCTTGTGGAAGATTGTCTCCACCCCAACGGCTTCCTCGGGTATGTTCAGGGCACCGGAAAAGAACCTAAAGACAGCCAGCCTGTCGGTTATGATAAAGTTCCCAATTTTGAGGATTTCGGACTTGGCTGCTTCCTGCTTGCAGGATCAGAGGTATACAGACTGAAATGAAATTAGTACATATTAATCTGAAAACTATGAAAAAACTATTTGTTTCCATTACTACAGTAATTGTTCTTTTTGCAGCATTATCGTGTTGTAATCAGAAAATAAATCCCGGGGTACCTTCTGTTCTTAAGGAATCTTCGCCCGAATCAGCCGGGATGTCATCGCAAAGGCTTGCAAGATTAGACAGGTTAATACAGTCGTCCATCGACAGCGGCCGGACCGCCGGAGCTGTGGGCTTTATAGCGCGCGACGGAAAGATCATTTACTATAAAGCATTCGGCGTTAGCGACCTGGATGCCGGAATCCCTATGAAAAAAGATAATATTTTCCGTATAGCTTCCCAAACAAAGGCAATCGTCAGTATAGCAGCAATGATGCTCTTTGAAGAGGGGAAATTTCTCCTCGACGATCCGGTATCGAAGTTCATTCCTGAATTCAAAAACCCGCAGGTTATTGATAAATTCAACCCTGACGATACAACATATACCACCATTCCGGCAAGAAGGGAGATAACAATAAGAGACCTGTTTACGCATACCTCAGGTATTGATTATGCAGGGATAGGTTCACCTGTGATGAAGGCAATCTATGCAAAATACGATATTCCTGCTGCCTTCGGAACCGATAAAATGATTCTCGGCGATAAAATGAGGGCTCTGGGAAAACTTCCCCTTGCGCATCAGCCGGGGGAAAGATTCACATACGGATTGAATATTGATCTGCTCGGGTACCTTGTTGAAATATGGTCGGGCGAAAGCCTTGACGAATATCTCCGGAAACATGTTTTTGAACCCCTTGGCATGAATGATACATATTTCTACCTTCCGGAAAACAAGCATGCACGTCTTGTAAAGGTAAATACAGAGGGACCCGACGGAAAAGTGAAATCCTTAATACCTCAGGATGTTATCAATTATCCTCTGATGAAGGGTACATATTTTTCAGGGGGTGCAGGGCTGAGTTCAACTGTTTATGATTATGCTGTCTTTCTGCAGATGCTGCTTAACAACGGCGAGTATAACGGACAGAGACTCCTTTCACGAAGAACTGTTGAGTTAATCACATCAAACCAGATCGGCGACCTGAGCCTAGGGTATGATAAATTCGGACTCGGTTTTGAGATTACAACAGAAAGAGGCCAGACGGTTCTTGGCGTTTCAGAAGGTTCTTTTGCATGGGGAGGATATTTCGGAACCACATACTGGGCTGATCCTGAGGAACGAATTGTCGCAATGATATTCTGTCAGCAGGTTCCATTCAGCCACAGCGGAGAGATACAGGGTAAATTTAAAGTATTGGTATACCAGGCATTGAACGATTAGAAAAGGTTCAAAGTTCAAGGTTCAAGGTTCAATATCTCGCCTGCAGTAATATCCCTGCTGCGGTCAAATTTCAGATACCTTGGATAGGCCATAGGTATTCTCACAAAGTCGAAACCCCAGTCGCGCATCCATTTGAGGTCGTCCTCTGTGGTTCTGTTTGCCTGCGGGTTGCCCGGCGGGCTGGCCGAAAAGAAATCGGGGAGATTGAATCCTTTCCAGCGCGGAAGTTTGTTTTTTATTGCTTCAGGGGGTTCCTGTCAAAGTATCCCGGGACTAATTGCTGCAGCGGTGCTTATTATGGCTGCATTGAATACAAATTTTCGCCGGGAGGTTCTGTTATTATTCATTGTATAGGTATTAAATTTATTTTTCCGGATCATTGCGTTTCTGAGATTTGTTTAATGTTTTACCGCTCTTACCGGAGTTATTTCAACCGGTCCTGCCAGCCCAGAAGGTCCGGGTGGCCACGCGGATGCATCGAAGAGTCCGTTTTTCCGGTTCTGAGGCAGTCGTGAAGGAAAATTTGTATTGTAAAACTTTTTCCATTCAATACCCTTCCTGTCCATATATGCAATTCTGTTTGCGGCAAGGTTGGTTACCATAATTTCAAGGCTGTTGCTTTTTCTGAATTTTCCGGCGGGTATTACAACAGTATAATCGGGTCCGATCAATGTCCCTATATATTCACCGTTGAGAATCACCCTTGCGCTTTCATTTACCTTTCCAAGATTAAGAGAATAGTATTCAGCCCTGCCTGCAGGCATGGAGAAGGTTGTACTGTAGACTGCAGATCCTGAGAAATTCCTGTATGAATCATCTGTAAAAGTTGTCCACAATTCAGGTTCAGCAAGAGAAATGGCGGAAGGTATTTCAGGTCCACCTTCCTTAAACTCCAGATTCCATTTGCCTTTTAATATTAACGGTGCCCCGGAAGGACTGAAAAAGTTGTATGCTGGTCCTGAGACATATTTAGGGTAAGTCCTGATGATAAGCGATTCACCCGGTTTAATTTCGAGAAATAATTTTGTCTTGCCAGGTTCCTTAATGTTAACCGGAACGATGCCTTTATCACCGGTCATGGGATTAAAGATGGCTGCAGAGCGGCACCCGGTACTCAGAACAATAGTGCCTGAGAAAGGTCTGTCGGCAGGATTATTTATGAAATAAATGTTTCCGTCAGATTCCTTTCTTCTGTAAAACTGCAGACCTTCATCGGCTATAGATTCTCTTCTTATACCTGCTGCGGAAAGAAGTTTTTCAATGCTTTCGCCCTGAAAAACTTTTCCGCTTCCTGCTTTTGCCTGCCTGAGTCCTTCTTCAGTGTTTTCGAACTTCAGAAGATTTTTCAGGTGGTTCAGAATCTCTTTTTTCACCTCAAAATCGGCAAATCCTGAAACGTCAGAGGGTACTTCTCCGTAAAATATTACTGTAGCCCCCTTTTCAGCAAGGTTATAAAGTTTATTGAAAGTCTCTACAGGAATATATCTGCACTTGGGAACGACAATAGCCTTATAGGCGATACCTGCTTCGGTTACAATGCTGCCTGAGTTTTCCAGGCAGTTCATCAGCTGCAAATCTGAGATAAAGTCGTATGTATAGCCTCTGCTGTTCATTTCTTCGGCAGCTTTTCTGAAAAAAGTGTCGCTGAAACGCTGTCCGGTGCCGTCAAAGTGTTCGAGCATCAGTTTATTATAGGTTGAATAAACATCTGAGGCAGGAAAATACAGGAGAACATCGTTGTCTGGTTTTCCGGTCTGCATAAACGACTGAACCCTGGTGACATATGAATTCAGGGCGCTGAAATCGGTCCAGACGGGGTTTGACGGATTAAGTTCCACTGCCGCATAGAAATGGAACCCCGGCCACGGTTCATCGGGAGGCGAATAGCAGGTTCCGTGATAAACAATATGGTTAACACCGGCGGCGAAGAAATTGTCAATGGTTTTTTTAATATCAGACAAGGTGGAGGAGAAGTGTTCATCAAGCCAGGTTGCTGCCTCGGCTGAGGCCAGTTTTTTGCCGGACACATTAGCAGCAGATGTTCCGAACCTGCTTCTGAAAATCTCTGTACCTTCTGTTTCAGGAATATCTGATGAGGCATATAAATCGAGAATGTTTGCCGGTGAACCGTGAGCCTGGTTGCGTGTGATTTTACTCTTATTATGCGCCCAGCTGCTCCATCCTCGGGTAAAATTATCAAGTATCAGGTCTGATATTGTCTGCCTGTAATCGCATAGAACCCTTGCATTTTTTTCGGGTTCATCTTTCTGGAAAAGTGCAGGGAGTTGGTCTTTAAGGTTGTAACCCCTTCTCTTCCGGAATTCGTCGAAAAGATTCAGAGTCCAGTCGGCCTGACCGCGGGCATCATCTACTTCGTAGGAATCGTTGAAGAAGCCTCTCAGGTGACTGAGATCATATCCTTCAAAGGCTTTGTCGAACGCTGAGAGGTAGTTTTTTATTGCCTGTTGTGAGAAGTGATCGATCACATAACCTTCACCTCCGGGTCCTGCTCTTTCAACCATTTTTCCATGCCATCCGGAGAAGACGGCATATAAAGTCCACGTACCGGCTGGTGCTGTCCAATGAAGTATGCCATCTTTATCGGTTTTATCGGTAAGTTCAATAACCTGACCTGATAAGGAGTATGCCATCAATGCCTGCAGGGGCAGGGGCTTTTCAAACCTGATCTGGTCAATTGCCAGTTGCTGGAGGTTGGGATTTTCATAAACCGGATCTTTTATTTCTTTTATATCGACTCTGTACGGACTGTTCCATCTTACCGAGGGTTCCTGGATATACTCGATCTTTTCACTGAGTGTTTCGCCTTCGCTTAGTGTATATGTTTTATATGCAACATATCTGCTGGCATCGTTATCGGTTACCCATGGTCCTCCGAAAGGCCAGCTTGAAGCGTTGGCCAGGTCTATTCCCATGTCGAGACGATCAGCTACCCTGAGAGTGTGTTCAAACATTTTCATCCATTCCGGTGACAGAAATCTGATGAATTTATCTTCCTGACCCCTGACACCATACAGTACCGTTAGTTCCATCCCGCCAAGCCCTGCAGCCTTATATTGTTCCATCACAGTGGTCAGATCTTTCTGAGTCACGATACTGCCGGGCCACCACCAGCGTGTCCATGGTTTAGATTCGCTTGTAACAGCCGGCCACTGCAGTGACTGGGAAATAACGGAAACAGAATAAACCAAACTGAAAGTAAGGCAGATAAAAAATTTCATGTTTTCAATTTTGAAGGTTTTCAGGAATTCCGAAGTAAAACCAGAATTTATGTTTTCTGGTGCTGTTTATTTCTGTTGGGTTGCCCTCCGGGCCGTAAACAGATGTATCCCTGGTATCGTATGCACCTTTGCCCGACAGATAAATCACCTGCTTAACTGGTTCATCAAATGAACTAAAGGAATTCTGGCAGAACAGCAAGGGTAAAAAAAGTAAAAATCTCTTCATGGAAATTATTTATATATATTGCTGGAGTCCTACCGTTAACTCATTAAAATCTGTTTTAATATCTCCTTAAATCCGGAATTAACACTGATCAATATTTTCTTTTTTCAGTAACTCCCCTAAATTAAAAAATTATCATCTTTATTGATACTTACCGGTATAATTACTTTTTATAGCATGAAAAGAAGAAGTTAATTCAGAAGAGTAAAGTATAACATTACTGTTTTTATTCTTTTACCCTCACTGTTATGACTCCGGACAGCTTACTGAACTTTTAAGATTTTTTAATATTTTGTAATCATCAGAATATCAATGTTCTGTCGCTGTCTGATGTATTGAAGACTGTGATGGCAGTTTTTCCCGGTACTTCATTTCTGCCTGTTTGTATATCTTTAAGCTCTGACGACTCAGGGGCAGAGGGGGAGGACAGAATGATTTTTAAGTTTTTTTACTGTAATGTTACCCGATAAAATGAATTAACCAATTTCTATTTATATCAATATGAGAAAATTTACACTTTTATTGTTTGCAGGATTGTTGTTTGCGGCATGCAGCGACGAAAAGGATCAGGATCTGATTCTCAACAGACTCGGATATTTCGAAAGGCAGGGTGTCAATGTCCTTGTCTATAGTAATCTTTTTACGGGAGGTTTTAATGATGAAAAGACGGCCGGTATCGAGCTGATACATCACGGGGTCAGAACTGCACAGGGCGGAGCGGTACGGCTTTCGAACACTCCTGAGCAGTGGGATCTTGTTCCGGCAATACCGACCCGGACAGTAGACACTATTGGCAATACCATTGAGTCTTTGTTAAGATATGCAGATTATGATTTTGACTCACGCGTGGTTGTTAAAGCAAAAGGAAAAGCGGTTGAAATATCAGTCTACCTCGATAAACCCGTTCCGGCTGAACTGGAAGGGGATGCAGGGTTTAACCTTGAGTTTCTGCCTTCACAATACTGGGGTAAGACATATCTTATGGATGGTCGTCTTAACAGATTCCCCAGGTACGTTGCAGGTAATACCATTACAAGACCTAACTCGGAAAAAATCAAACAATTCAAGGGATATGTGACCTCTGACGACAGGGGTACAGGCAGATTTATTGATCCGCTGCCGCTTGAGACGGGCCATACGCTGCTTATGGCACCGGATGACCCCGAACGTATGGTGAAAATAACATCGGAAGATGCCGATCTGATGCTGTTCGACGGTCGTATTCTGGCTCAGAATGGCTGGTTCGTTGTCCGCTCTATTCTTCCTGCAGGAAAGACCGGAAAGGTTCTGACCTGGACAGTTGAACCTAATGCAATAAAGGGCTGGATCAGAGAGCCGAATATCGGTTTCTCTCAGGTGGGTTACCTTCCCTGGCAACCGAAAGTCGCAGTAATTGAACTCGACAAGAAGGATAAACCGCTTCCAAAAGCATCTGTTTTTAGAATAGACGAAAACGGCAGGAGTGCTGAAGTCTACAGTGGCAAAATTGTACCCTGGGGTGACTATTACAAATATCACTATGTAAAATTTGATTTTACTTCAGTTAAAACACCTGGTATATACTACATTAAATACGGAGACTTTAAAACAAATAATTTCCTGATAGATAACAGTGTGTACGATAAGATCACCGATGCCACAAGCGATATCTGGATACCGATTCACATGAATCACATGTTTGTTAACGAAGCTTACAGGGTATGGCATGGAGAGCCATTCAAGGAAGGTTATCGCCAGGCTCCTGCCCCCACTGATCATTTTGATATGCACAGACAGGGTCCGACAACCGATACAAAATATAAAAATCTGGAATTGATACCCGGGTTAAATGTTGGAGGATTTTTCGATGCCGGGGATTTTGATATAGAGACCGGAGCGAATATAGGTGTTGTGCAAAACTTTGTTCAGACATGGGAATATTTCAAACCCCTGCGCGATCAGACCTTTGTCAGTCAGAAACAACGTTATGTTGATCTTCACCGGCCCGACGGGACCCCGGACATACTTCAGTTCATAGAACACGGAACATTGAATCTGGTGGCACAGGCAGAGAATATCGGCCACATGGCACAAACTCTTTCCAACTCTGTCCTTGATAATTACCATCATCTGGGCGATGCCGCCTCAATAACTGACGGGTTACCCTACAATCCCAGACTAGGCCCTTACGAAATAGCACCCGACGGTAAATCGAGCGGGGTTAAGGATGATATGTGGGCGTTCACCAGCCGCAATCCCGGACTCGATCTCAGGGCGGCAGCAACATTTGCCGCAGCCAGCCGGGCACTTAAGGGATATAATGATAATCTCTCTGAGAGGGCTTTGTATCAGTCAAAAAGATTACTGAAAGAGGCAACAGAACTACTCGCCAAACAGCCCCAGGGCCGCGGTGGCAGAGGCGGTGGAGGTATAGGCGCTGACATGGGCACCAATCTTCAGCTTTACATTTCAACCGGCGAAAAACAATATATTGATAAATTCCAGGAGGCATTATGGCCTTCTCTTGAGCGCGGTGTCAGCGGCAATATACTTACTGCTTTGCATGCCATACCCCACATGGATGCTTCCTACAAGGAGAAACTCCGTCCTTATGTGGAGAAGTATAAAGAATATATCGACGAGCTTGAAAAGAATAATCCTTACGGAGTGCCTATCGGTCTTGGCAACTGGGCAGGGAGCGGAGCAGTTGTAAGCTTCGGTACAACCGTTTGTTTTGCAAGCATGCATTACCCAGATATTATCGACATCAATCACGCCTTTAAGGCAACCAACTGGCTGTTTGGATGTCACCCCTACCACAATTATTCGTTGGTGGCAACTCTGGGTGCAACACGTCCCAAAGCCGTTTTCTATGGTAACAACAGAGCCGATTTCTCTTTCATACCCGGAAATGTCGCACCCGGAATATTGTTCAGACAACCCGACCACTTCGAGAATTATGATGACTGGCCATTTCTCTGGGGCCAGAATGAAGGAACCATCGGTGGAAATACCAGCTATCTGATTTTTGGCTCAGTTTTTAAGAATCTGGTAAATAAACAGGGTGGTAACTGATCATACCTCAGGGTTTCAGAATACTGATTGATTATAAGTTAAAGCCTTCCTTACGTTGTCCCGTATTATAATGGGGTGCACAACAAATGGAAGGCTTTTTCTTTGCATCCTTCCATGTATTCGCTGAAGGGTATCAGATTTTGTCGTTTTCAGGCTTTGCGTAAAGATCCTCGACCTTCACTTTGTTTCCGGTTTCATTGTCACCCGGTGCAGTTAAGTCACCAGCCTCCTCCCGCGCACGGCCGTTGAAATAAAGAATAAAGCTGAATATCGGCAAAAGAGGCATTATAAGCGCATTGGCCATGGCAGATAAACCAAGGTATACCGGATTAAAGAATGTGCCAAATGCTTCTGTGGCCCCTTCCGGATTGAATATAGTCTTAAGGAAATTACCCGCAAAAGGAATCATGATTATACCAGACAGAATCATTGATAATACAAGGTAAATAAGAATAATAACTGCACTCCAGCCTATATTTTGCCAGAAATTCGTGTGCGACAGTTTCAGTGTTCTGGCTATGGCTCTGCCGATATCGGGTCCCTCTGCCATCAGTACCGGAAGAATGAAAAATGAAATCATGCCAAGGTAGAGTGCGGCAAAAAATACCCCCACAATCAGTGCTAAAACACCCAGTACAATAATTACAGAACCGGCAAAGACAAAGAGAATCATTATGATCAGGTATGGAATAAAATAAATGAATGATTTTCCGATAACCGACAGAATATTTATCTCTTCATCCAACGGCTTTATGAATATGTAGTAATGAAGAATCGTGCCGAACAGTAATGATAACAGTGCAAGACCGGCCAGTGGCAGCATCTTTGAACGAAGCATTGCCAGCATCTCAGCCGGATCCTTTATTCCCTGAAGTTCTTTGATATCTACCAGCATTACAGAATACTGGGTTACCAGCGACATTACCAGGGATATAATGAAGAGACTCAGAAAGCGGGTCCTGTAGAAATCCCATAAAGAAGTCATTAAAGAGTCAAGATCATGGATCCTGTAAAGCGGGTGAATTTTAAATTGTTCCATTGAAAATAAATTTTATCAAACATACTAAATTTTTCCGGCAGAGTATTTCATCCGATTAATTCAATAATTTCTTTAAGGCTTACATCTTTCAGGGGGTTGCTTCCTGTTATAAATGTTCCGGCAAGACGGGCTTTTTTCTCCTGAAGTCCGGCAATCTTTTCCTCGATGCTTCCTGCGGAGATATACCTGTAAACAAATACGCTCTTGTCCTGTCCGCTCCGGTGTGCCCTGCTCAGAGCCTGTATCTCTGCCGCCGGATTCCACCAGGGATCAAGTATAAATACATAATCTGCCGCGGTAAGGTTCAGTCCTGTTCCCCCTGCTTTAAGTGAAATGAGAAAGACTCTTATATCTGCATTTTCCATAAAGCCTTTTATTATTCTCTCCCTGTCTGTGCTGGCTCCGGTGAGCATAGAGAATCCGATATTATTGTCTGACATATATCCGGCAAAAAGGTTCAGATGTTTCACAAATGAGGAGAAGATAAGAATCTTGTGATTACCAGCAATAATGTTTTCTACGTCCCTGGTAACAGTATCAAACTTGCCTGAGCTGCCCGTATAGTCTTCCCTGATTAAGGCCGGATGGTTTGATATCTGCCTCAGTTTCATCAGTCCCTGAAGCACAATGATGGATGATTTTTCAGAATCTGCTGTTTCCATCTCCTGCATGATAGCATTTCTTACTGCCGATTTTTCTCTTTCGTACAATTCTGCCTGTTCGTCGGTCATATCGCATAAGACGGTCTGTTCGGTCAGCGGCGGAAGGTCAGCAGCCACCATCTCTTTTGTTCTCCGGAGGATGAAGGGGCTGATTATCTTTTTCAGTTGTTCTTCCTTTTTCCTGTCATTTGATTTTTCCACCGGCCGGGCATATTCTTTTGTAAAAAAGGATAATGACCCCAGAAGGCCGGGATTTACAAAATTAAGCTGGGCCCACAGGTCGGACAGCGAGTTTTCCACCGGTGTCCCAGTCAGCACAAGCCTGAAATCTGATTTAAGGGTGGAAACGGTTTTATAAAGCAATGATGACGGATTCTTTATTGCCTGGCTTTCATCGAGAATGATATAGCTGAAATGAAAAGAGGAAATAATATTTATATCGAGCCTTATTATATGGAAGCTCGACAGTATGATATCGTGGCTGTAAAAACCGGGAATGCTCTTTTTCCGCTGGCTGCCCTTGTATATAAGTGTTCTGAGAGCCGGGACAAACCTTGTTATTTCATTATACCAGTTATGTACGAGTGAGGCCGGCACAATTATCAGTGATGGTGCGGGTGCAGCCGGCTGGTCGAACAGCGTTGGTTCCGGGTTGGCTGGTGCAACAACCGGGGGTCTGCTGTTATTTTCCATGTTGAATGCCAGGAGCGCTATAGCTTGTATTGTTTTTCCCAGTCCCATCTCATCAGCAAGGCATCCTCCGAGCCGTGATGATCTCAGCCACAACAGCCAGCGCAGACCCTCTTCCTGGTAACTCCTGAGGTTTACTTTCAGTGTGGCAGGCAGCTTAATTTCAGGAAGTGTTTCCGGCAGAACAAGTTTCTCAAGTGCCTCCCTTATCCTCTCCTCTTTACTTACCACACCGTGCAAAAGAGAAAAATGTTGCCTGTGAAGCCTTAAGGTGTTATCTTTTTCTTTAGTGAATTCCAACAGCCCTTTATACTTCTCAAACCATGCTTCCGGAAGCACGGCAACAGATCCGTCGGGCAAATCGAACTCCCTGATGCCAGAAAGAATATGCCTTTTCAATTGTATAAAAGGGACCTCAAAATCACCAAAGTGAACCTTTATGTCAAGATCAAACCAGTCGTTTGATGCTTTATAGTTTTCTGAAAGTTTAACAGGTCTGATATTAAAATTTTTACCTGTTTTAAGACAATTGAGACTGAAACCTGCCGATAAAATATCATCAGCCGCGTTGCACAGATATTCGACTGTACTCAGCAGATCTGTCTCATAGTTACCCGTCAGTGCAGGAATTGAAAAATTTACCTGGTCTTCCGAAAAGAAGCCAAAAGTATTAAGAGTCCTGATACACTCATCCTCCCAAATGATGTCCCTGCGGTATCTTCTGAATATATACTCGTCACCCTCCTCACTGAAACTTGTCCATGAATTTTCGGGTTCAGTCCTGAAAAATGGTTTACCCTGGTAGAAGAATCTAAGGATTATAACGGGATTTCCGGAAAGTCCCTGCTCAATATCGAGAGAGGCTCTCTTTTCAGGTTCAGGTGAATATATTTTGAAGCCGGAAGGTTCAACGTTTCCGGAGTTGATTGTTGAAAGCACGAAAGTTGAAAAGTATTTTTTCTCACTTCTTGCAGGTATCTCAATTTTATCCCTTGTAAGGAATGGTTTAATTTTTGAGCCTTCTGTTCCGTTTACGAAGACTACATTATTACCTGTTTTCAGGACACAAGGGGATATGCATATTATCTCTGTTCCGCTGTTCCTGAGGGGTACTTTCTGCCCGTTCATCATAAGTTCAAGGCTGTAGGTACTGCCCTCAGGTTTTCTTTCAAACCTGAAGAGAGGATATGCCTCCGATACGCATATATCCAGTCTGTCTTCTTCATGAATGGTTTTTATCCCCGGTTTTGTCATAAACAGTGGTACGGCCTCATCGCGGGCTGTCTCGAGGCATTTGAATATTCTCCTCTCAATATAGGGACGGATATACTTTTCTGTTTTTTCGGGTGAGACGTTTTTCAGAAATTCAGTGACATTTTTTTCCTTCGAAAAGAGCCTGAACAACTCTCTTTCACTGTATTCGTTGATTGTTGATATTAGTTCCTGTTCTTCAGGTTGAAGGGATGAAACTGTTGCCGGGGAGGGAGAAGGGAAAAGGTGTTCAGAAACGGTATAGTAAACCCTTTCACCGCTGCGTTTAAGGATACAGGGAATCAGAATGGTACCCCACAGTCTGTTACCTGTGAGAGTAAGAGCAAAGAGCTGTTCAGGAAGTTCTTTTTTTACCACCGGTTTATTCAGTTTTGAATAAACCTGCAATATTAATATTGCCGGTGAATTTTCAAAGAGATTTTTCAGTTAATCATTCCGGCTGCCACAGTCTCGTTGGTGCTTTCATCAATCAGGATAAAGCTGCCGGTAACGTTATTATCCTTGTAAGAATCGTAAAAAACTGTTTTTGCGGTTATTATTTTTATTCCTGCGATGTCGTTCATTTTTATTTCCTCAACCGACGGCTCTTTTTCAAGGGTATTGATATTCAGCCTGAAGTCTGTTGATTTCACGATACAGGCTGTTTCATTTGAATGATTGCGAAGAAGATATCTGCCGCCGTTTCTCAGGTTTTTTTCGTTGAACCAGCAAATCATTGCGGTGAGTTCACGGCTGCTCTTTGGAATATTGCTGGTATGAACAATAAGATCTCCTCTGCTGATATCAATTTCATCGCAGAGGGTTACGGATACTGATTCGCCTGCGCCTGCTTCTGATAGTTGTTTGCCGCCCGCCTCTATGGTTTTGATTTTTGATTTAAACATTGAGGGAAGAGCTGTTATTTCGTCGCCTGTTTTGAATGTTCCCCCTGTAATCCGCCCTGCGTAACCCCTGTAATCGTGGTATTCATCGTTCAATGGTCGGATGATAGTCTGCACGGGCAGTCGGGGGAAGCAGGAATTTTTACTGACGGGTATATTTATTGTTTCGAGGAGGTGCAGAAGTGTTTTTCCCTGGTACCATGGCATGGCGGATGATTTCTCCACAACATTATCCCCGTATTTTGCGCTTATCGGTATATAGTGAGGGTCGGGAATGGCGAGTTGCCCGGCAAGTTTTTCCAGCCTTGTTTTTATTGTAAAAAAAACTTCACTGCTGAAATTTACCATATCCATTTTATTGACGCAAAACACAATATGCCTGATATCAAGCAGGGATGCTATATATGAATGCCTCAGTGTCTGTTCGAGCACTCCTTTCCTTGCATCAATAAGTATTACTGCCAGATCGGCCGTACTGGCACCCGTGACCATATTTCTGGTATATTGCAGATGTCCGGGAGTATCGGCGATAATGAACTTTCTGGCCGGTGTTGCAAAATACCGGTATGCCACATCAATTGTTATTCCCTGTTCGCGTTCAGCCCTGAGTCCGTCGGTAAGAAGCGACAGGTCCATTTCATCTTTTCCGAGCCTTCTGCTCGATTCACTGATATGAACCAGTTGGTCCTCGAAGATAGATTTACTGTCATAAAGAAGCCTGCCTATAAGCGTGCTCTTTCCGTCATCCACGCTTCCGGCCGTTGTAAACCTCAGCAGACTTTTATACCTGTTTTTCCCGTTAATGGCCATCACTGATTTTGCTTTTCCTGTTTTCTGTTATGTCGGCCTTTACTTTTACCTTATACCTTTTTCCCTAAAAGTATCCTTCTTTTTTTCTGTCTTCCATTGCAGCTTCCGACCTTTTGTCATCATATCTGCCGCCCCGTTCTGTAATGCGTGTTGCGGCTATCTCAGCAACTATCTCTTCAAGTGTATCTGCTTTAGACAATGTAAGTCCGGTGCAGGTAATGTCGCCCACTGTGCGGCATCTGACTTCAGCTTCAAATACTTTCTCTTCGGGGCGCAGCTTCATAAACGGAGCCCAGGCAAGGTAAACTCCGTTACGGTTGAATATTTTCCTTTTATGTGAATAGTAAAGTGAAGGCAGTTCGATTTTTTCACTCATTATATACTGCCAGACATCCAGTTCAGTCCAGTTGCTGATAGGGAAAACCCTGAAGTGTTCACCCATGTGTTTTTTACCGTTGAAGATATTCCATAGTTCGGGCCGCTGATTCTTCGGGTCCCATTGTCCGAATTCGTTTCTGTGCGAGAAGAAACGTTCCTTGGCACGTGCTTTCTCCTCATCTCTGCGTCCTCCCCCGATTGCTGCATCGATCCGCAGTTCTTCAATTGCATCAAGCAGTGTTACCGACTGTGCCTTGTTGCGGCTTGCGTTGATACCCTGTTCCTCTGCCACTCTGCCTTTTCTTATGGAGTCTTCGACATAACGTACTATCAGTTCCACTCCGGTCTCCCTTGCAAGATTATCCCTGAAAGAGAGAGCCTCTTCGAAGTTATGTCCGGTGTCGATATGAAGAAGGCTGAAGGGCATCCTGGCGGGCCAGAATGCTTTCTTTGCAAGGTGAACAAGCACTATGGAGTCTTTCCCCCCTGAGAAAAGAATTACTTTCTTCTCGAACTGGGCTGCAGTTTCCCTGATTACGTATATTGCCTCATTCTCCAGTTCTTTCAGATGTTCGCTGTTGATAATCATTGCAGATGTTTTTAGCCTTTTAAATGAATACCGCACTCTTTTTTACTTCCCTCTTCCCACCACCATCTTCCTGAGCGGAAATCTTCCCCGGGAGCGACAGCCCTTGTGCATGGCTGACAGCCGATACTTATAAACCCTTTGTCGTGAAGCGGATTATATGGGATATGCCTATCCTTAATATAATTTCTGACTTCCTCCAGAGTCCAGTGGAAAAGAGGATAATACTTATAGATCTTTCTTGAGGTGTCATATTCAAGAGGCTGCATTGTCTGCCTTCCTGGCGACTGATCAGCCCTGATGCCCGCTATCCAGAGGTCGGCTCCCTCAAGTGCTCTTGTCAGGGGAATGGTCTTTCTGATGTGGCAGCATTCAATCCTGTTTTCAACTGAGTAATAAAAACTGAAAGGTCCCTTTTCAGAAACCATTTTTTCGACATCCTCATAACCGGGGAAAAATAATTTTATTGTCTTCCCGTACTTTTTTATCGTTTCATTAAGAGTAGTATAAGTTTCGGGGAAGAGCCGGCCGGTGTCGAGGGTAATAACTTCCACAGGAAGATCCTGTGAGAATATCATATCTGTTATGACCTGATCTTCAAGGCCGAGACTGGTTGTAAATACACGTCTGCCTTTAAACAGGCCTGAAATTTTTGCGACAGCTTCAGAAGCATGGAGCCCTTTAACAGCTTCACTCAAATCGTTCAGTTCCACACTTCCTGCCTTATCTTTACGGTCCATCTTTTCAGTCTGAAACTGTGAATTCGTGCCCATAACCTCTCGTGAAAATAGTACAGCAGGGTTTTTGATAGTACCTCAATACCGCCAATTGAGACTGCAACATGTATTTTCCCTGTGATGATAAAGCTTATCACCATAGTGTCGACAGTGCCGACAATTCTCCAGGAGATGGCCTTCAGTGCGCTTTTTAATGGTTTGTCGGCCCCTTTACTGATAACAATAACATCCTTTTGTATTTTTTTATCAGCGGCTTTACTGAGCAACAGGTCGAGCATAGGATTGATTTCAGGCAAAAGTACGACCTGAGCATTTTTTTTACATCACTTTTTCTGCCCATAATAATTGCGTAAAATGCAGCAGAATAAAATAGGTATTTACACCCATCCTGAAAAAAAGAAATGATAAATAATTATTTTACCCCTCTCCATCTTTCAAGTATCCTGCCGAAAAGAAAAGATGTGTTTGGCCTGGTTGGGGGAAAGACACCCTCATTTGTGGAACGTATATCTTCAATGGTATAGAAAACCCGTGGATTAAATTCATTTATAAGCTGGAGGGCATCTGACAGATGGTTGCGGTTTACAACTGTATATATCAGGTCAACGTCCTCACGTGCACCATGTGCCTTGACTATGGTGGCTCCGAATCCGCCGGAATTAAGCCTGTCGATAAGTTCCTTCCCTCCAGTGTGGGTAATTATCCTTATAAGCTGTGTACCTACTGCCAGTTTTTCCTCAATTATCATTCCGACAAAATTACCGGTTGCAAATCCTGCGGCATAAGCAAAGTAGCAGGCATAATTGTTTATATTCTGCATAATTTTGCTGACGGCAATTATCCATATAAGCACTTCGAAAAATCCGAGGAAGGGTGCAATATTCTTTTTACCTTTTGATATAAAAATAATCCTCATTGTGCCCAGAGACACATCGCATATCCTGGCAAGGAAAATCAGAGCCGGAAGGATAGCATAAACGAAAAGGTTGCTGTTAAGAAATGATGTCTCCATTTAAATCTGTTTTGCGGTAAAGTTGAAAAAATATTTTTATGAATCCATGGAATACCTGAGAGGGTCATAATGAACAGGCAACCTATGAAAATAAATATTTTAAGTCCGGGAGAAAACCCGTAAAACATTAACTGTTTTTACCCTGCTCTAACAAGGCAGATAAGGCGCCGGTTTTTAATTCCTCATTCGGTTTCCCGGAGGATGAATGACTAATGGTTGTCTGGTCAGTTTATGGTAGTTGTTGAACCCGATCTTACAATAACTCCTTTTTTCCATTCGTATTTCTTGCCGTTCCCGATATTAAGCAGTACATCGTATGTTCCCGGTGCACAGGGAAATTTTGAAGTTGCAGGTTCAGTAACCATAAACTCCAGAGTTTTATCGGGTTTGGCTGCTCCGCCGAGCTTGTCAGCCGTATTTGCCGGGTAAAGGTGAAGTCTGGTTACATCCCTGACAGTTCCTGAATAAAGAATTTCACCTGCATTCATATTGACTGAAACCTTATAATTTATATCGGGTTTAAGTGTAAAGTTTTCGAGCCAAACTTTCTGGTTGTATCCGGGTATGTCAATTGTAATAAGTACATCGTATGTTCCCGGTTTGATTTTTGCCTTATTCCTGGCCGGTGTCTCGGCCGGGGTGATTTTGTTTTCCTTCTGTCCTTTTGGGTAAAAGGAAGGGAGGGCCTGGTTATAATTCTGATCATTATTACCTTTAAACCTGTTTATTATAAACTCAGAGGACGACAGTCCGGATGAAGCCAGCGGTGTTTCTTCAATGTTGATCTGATAATCATACAATGTAATATTTAAAGTTGTTTTCATTTTTGGTTTAACCACCACTCCTGAAATATCTGTGACGATTGTGCCCGGTTTACCGGCCAGAGATGAGGTTATTTTCAGGTCATAGGTGCCGGGTGCGGCATCCTTTAGCCTTACATCTTTCCCGGCTGCGGTAAGTTTATAGGTATGGCTCTTGGTCAGCTCGCCAAGAGTCCTGATGTTAACAACAACCGACTGAGGTTGTTCATTGGCAGCAAAAGATTCCTGAGTCTGCTGCACCCAAACACGCGACCATGTCTTTTCTGTCTTCACCGTAATACCATTATCCAGCTTGTACGAGATGCCGGATACCTTCTGGCTGTAACCAACAATTGTAATTGCCAGGAAAAACAATATTGATGTATATTTTTTCATTGTTGTGTTTTTAATATTCATAATTTTATCAAATATAGTAAAATTAAATGTAAATTTCAAGGATAAACAGCATAGAATGCATTCACGGATTTGTTCCTTTGAAAGTTCAGGAGATATCTGAGCAGTAATAATTTATAACCTGGATGGTTTTTATGGTAAACTTAGAAAGCGGATTTTTAATAAACTTCAAATATCTGATTCTCCAATACATTATTTTCAAATGAAAAGTGTTTATTCATTTCTGAGTGAAAATTGGCAGGCCGGAGGTTTCGCAATTGCAACAGTAATTTCTTCTTCCGGTTCGTCACCCGGCAGGGCGGGCACTTCAGCACTTATTACACGCGAAGGTCTTCTATACGGTACAGTGGGAGGCGGTATTGCAGAAAAGAAAGTGATTGAGACAGCAGCAGGATATGTCGGAAATAATAAATCAGGTGTATTTCATTATAATCTGGGCAACACTCTCTCAGACCATAATGAAGCTGTCTGCGGAGGCACCATGAAAGTGCTGATAGACAGCTCTATATCAAATGACAGCAACTTCTCTGATAATCTGAAGGAGATTCAGCGAAAGAAAATTCCCTATGTGGTGGTGACATCTGCAGATATACTGCCGGATGGTGAATATTTTATAACCAGGGCTCTGGCTGGAGAAGCTTTTTTTTACGGCCCGGAAATACTGTTTTCAGATGAAGTGCGGAATAAAATCAGTGAACTTCTTGCTCCGGGCAGAAGGAACGATATCTTTGTTTATTCTTCTCTTGAAGCAGGAAAGGAGTCTTATCTGATCCTTGAATCTGTATTCAGACCTCCCCGGCTTGTTATAGCAGGTGCCGGTCATATAGGAAAAGCGGTTTGCATGCTTGGCAATTTTCTGGGTTTTGAAGTGACAGTAATCGACGACAGACCTGAATTTGTCAATAAAACAAATCTTCCGGGGGCAGACAATATTTTAGCAGGCAATATCGGCGAGGCAATTAAAAAGGTCGAGAAGGACAGGAGTACCTTTATAGTAATAGTAACAAGAGGTCACAGTAACGACTCCGAAGCTCTGAGAAACTGTATAGCCTCAGATGCTGCCTATATAGGGATGATCGGCAGCCGTACCAAGACAGAGCTGATGCGGAAGGAGTTTATTTCCCGGGGATGGGCCACGCAGGAACAATGGGAAAAAATTCATACTCCTGTAGGCATAAAGATCAATTCCGTGACGGTTGAGGAAATTGCAGTCAGCATTGCAGCTGAACTTGTGATGGTAAAAAACAGTTCCGGAGCCTGACTTTAAAACAAGGCTGTTATATATCATTTTCAACAACAGTGTTGTTTTATTTTCTTTTCTTATATTTGTTTATACCGCCTGAATTATAATGGGATCAAAAGTTAATAATACCCTGGCAGCTGTAATTCCTGCAGCAGGAGAGTCTTCAAGGACAGGGACACCGAAAATGCTTCTGCCTTTTGGTGAAGAAACCATGATCGGACGGGTAATCAGTAATTTCAGGGAGTCGAAGGCGGGAGAAATTGTAGTAGTACTCGGAGCATGGAAAGATGAAATCCTGAAGGTTGTTTCAGGATACGGTGTAAAATACTGCATTAACGAGGATTTCAAAAGTGGAATGCTTTCCTCGGTAATATGCGGTATAAATGCTCTGTCATCCGGTATTGAAGCTGCTCTAATCCTTCCTGGTGATTACCCCTTTATAACAGGATCATTTATTGATGAATTTACGGATGCCTTTTTTGAATCAGGTAAAGGTATAGCTATCCCTGTTGCAGGTGGAAGAAATGGTCACCCTATAATACTTAGAAGAAAATATTTCAACATTGTTCAGAACATCAACCTGCCGGGTGGTTTAAGGGATATTATCAGACTCTCAGATGAGGATGTTTACAAATATCAGACGGATAATCATTATATTCACACTGACATAGATACGATTGAAGATTATATTTCATTGACAGGTAAAATTTAACTGGTATGGCTAAGAGTATCATCTTCACCTTAAACGGTAAAAAGACCCGGACGGAAGTTGACCCCGGGCAAACATTGCTATGGGTTCTCCGGAACCATTTTGGCCTCACCGGTACGAAATTCGGGTGCGGTAACGGATTCTGCGGTGCCTGTACAGTATTAATTGATAATGAGGCTGTAAGGTCATGTTCTGTTCCTTTTGGCGACGTTGAAGGAAAAAAGGTTATAACCATAGAGGGGCTATCGGTAAACGGCAAACTGCACCCGCTTCAGCAGGCATTTGTTGATAATGATGCATTGCAATGCGGGTACTGCACTCCGGGTATGATTCTTACTGCCTATGCTCTCCTGAGGAAAAACCCTTCCCCTACAAGGAAACAGATTATCGAAGGCATGGAGGATAATCTGTGCAGATGCGGGGCACATCCGAGAATAATTAAAGCCATAGATGAAGCAGCAAAAAAGATGAAAGGAGGGAAGTAACAATGAAAAAAGTCAGTACAGATAAAAAATCGGCAGCCAGGGCAGACTCTGCAATCAGAAGGAGAGATTTCTTCCGCATGCTCGGAGGAGGCATACTGGTATTCTTTTCACCATGGGATGCTTTTGATATTTTGGCTTTGCCAGCCGACCAGGCACGTACCCTTACAAAAGACTACAACGCCTTTGTGCACTTTGCAGCAGACGGTTCCGTTACATGCTATACCGGTAAGATAGAAATGGGACAGGGAATTATTACGTCTCTCCCCATGATGATGGCCGATGAACTGAATGTGACACTGGAGAAAGTTAAACTGGTAATGGGGGATACGGAACTATGTCCGTATGATGCCGGCACCTGGGGCTCACTTACAACAAGGAGCTTTGGACCAGCTATGAGAGCCGCTCTGGCAGAAGCCAGGGGCGTAATGCTGGAACTGGCTTCCGAAAAACTGAGTGTGCCTGTTGCAGATCTTAAAATTGAAAACGGAACAATCCTGTCAGTAAAAGACCCTCAGAAAAAGGTTACCTATGGAGAACTGGCACAGGGGAAAAGAATTGAAAAATATCTGACTGTAAAACCTTCTGTTGAAGATTACAGGGATTTCACTTATGTTGGCAGGCCCAGCTTAAGAAACGACTCCGTGGATAAGGTAACAGGCAGGGCTAAATACACCGGCGACCTGAAGCTGCCCGGAATGCTTTTTGCAAGGATTCTCAGACCACCTTCACATGGAGCAACACTTAAATCGGTAAACACCGCCGCTGCCGAAAAAATTGAAGGCGTCAGGGTTGTCCGCGACGGTGACATGGTCGCAGTTGTAAGCGAAAACAAGGACCTGGCCGATGAAGCAGTGGTAAAGATACAGGCTGAATATTCGTTCAACGAAATGCCGGTCGACGATAAAACAATATTCGACTGGATGTTAAAAGCCGAAACATCCTCGTCTGTCTCAAATACTGCCGGTGATATTGAAGCTGGGAGAAAAGAATCAGGGGTGGTATTTGAGCACGAATACCATGATGTATATCTTGCCCATGCTCCTATGGAGACCCATACTGCACTTTCCGTGTTTGAAGGAGAGAAACTTACCGTATGGGCTTCAACACAGAGTCCGTTCGGACTTCAGGATGGCCTTGCCCGTGAACTTGGGATGAAGCTCGAGAATATAAGAGTTATTGCACCTCTGGTTGGCGGAGGTTTCGGGGGGAAAAGCGCATATCAGCAGGGAATTGAAGCAGCAAGGCTTGCAAAACTGACCGGGAAACCCGTAATGGTAGTGTGGAGCAGGGAAGAAGAATTCTTCTATGACACTTTCCATTCGGCCGCTGTTGTAAAGGTTAATTCCGGGATTGACAGCAATGGATTAATTAAATTCTGGGATTATCATGTATGGATGGCCGGAACGAGGGGAACAGAGCAGATATATGAGGTTCCAAACCGGAAAACAACCAGCTACAGCAGAGGAAGAAATGCACCTCCCGTTCATCCGTTTGCCACAGGTCCGTGGAGAGCCCCGAATAATAATACAAACACCTTTGCCCGCGAATGCCAGATAGATATAATGGCAGCCAGGGCAGGTATTGACCCTCTCGAATTCAGGCTCAGAAACCTTAAAAATCAGCATGTAATTGATTGTCTCAAGGCTGCAGCCGACAAATCCGGTTATACTCCGGGTAAACTGCCGTCGGGCAGAGGTATAGGAATAGCCTGCGGATTTGACGCAGGTACATGGCAGGCAACAATTGCGGAGATCGATGTTAACAGGAATTCGGGTGAGATCACTGTTAAAAGACTGGTATGTGCCCAGGATATGGGTTTGTGCGTTAATCCGCAGGGCGCACTGATTCAGATGGAGGGTTGCCTAATGATGGGACTCGGCTATGCACTTTCAGAAGAGGTGTTATTTGAAGGAGGTAACATTCAGACCAGGGGCTTTGATTCATATATGATTCCCAGGTTTTCGTGGACTCCTGAGATTGATTGCATAATTCTCGACCGGAAGGATCAGGCACCGCAGGGCGGGGGTGAACCGGCAATAATTGCTGTGGGTGCATCAATAGCAAATGCATTATTCGATGCTACAGGAGCAAGAATGTTCCGTGTACCTCTTACTCCGTCAAGAGTACTTGAAGCAATCAGAAAAGTATAAGACCTGCATTCGCACTGACCTGAGTATTGTGCGCAAATTTATCTGTCAGGCTGAAGAGAATATTCATAAGCGAGTCCCAGACGACGCTTATGGTTCATTTCCTTTATAACAGGTATCAGTTCTGTTCCTGTCATTCTGAAACGATCAGGATTTTGTGGTTCAATAACATATATCCTTGTTCCTGATTTAAGTCCCTCTTTAACGACTGTCATTTTATCATTTGATTCTCCGGGAATAATTACCTGTTTTAATCCGCTGCGGGTGAATACAAACGGTATACTGTCGAGTGTGGAATGAATGGCCTCTGTAGGGATATAGACCGCATTATCAATAACTTTTATTATAATTTTGTTATTGGTGGTCATAGTCGGCCTCAGGTCGGGATCGGTACCCTCAATCCTTACAATGGTTTCATATACCTTCGTGTCGGAGTTGGATAAGGTTTCCCCGATATTGGCAATTGATTCAATTTTACCCTTCAGTTGTTTGCCCGGAAATGCATCGAGGGTAATTTCGACCGGAAGCCCGGTTTTCATTTTACTTATATCTATTTCGGATATATAGACTTTGGATAACATTACTGAGAGGTCAGGAATAGTGGCAACTATACGGTCGTATGGAGGTACCATAGAGCCTATTTTTCTTTTTGCACCCAGCTGGTCTTTGTAATAAACTACCATCCCGTCTTCAGGTGCCCTGACAGTAAATTCCTGCAACAGTTCTTCAAGTCTTTTTATTGTGCCTTCAAGCTGGGAAATCTGAAACTGAAGATTGAGAATATTCTGTAATGTCTGTGCCTGCCTCAGCACGTATGATCTTTGTTTCTGTTCCAGAGTTCTTTTGGCTTTGTCGAGGTTAATCTCGGCTTTTCGGATTATATCGGGTGCTTCGAACTGCGAATTGCGGTATTTCATCTCGGCTTCGCCTATAAGGAAAATCTGGTTTTTTATATCGTCGCGAAGACCGGTTAATACCACAGCGCTGTCGAGTATGCGGAGTTCAAGGTTCGACTTGTATGTTGTAAGCTGCTCCCTGTAGGTTTTCAGTGTATTGTCGTATTCAGTTTTATCGAGTTGGGCGATATAATCCCCTTTTTTCACGATGGTTCCTTCAGGTATCATATCGGTTATTCTGAGGGGGGCCAGTCTTATTTCACTGCCGCTGCTGCTTCCGCCCTGGGTAATCATCTGCGACATGGCTCCGCTTCTGGCCGATCCACCGCCGGTTACACCTGCAATATAACCTTGGCCACCCTGCCCGCCCTGTCCGCCTTGACCACCCTGTCTCCCTTCGCTTCTCATTCCTTCCTGACCCCTCTGGCCCTGCTGTGTTTGTTGCTGCTGCTGTTGCTGCTCTTCCTGTCTGACTATGCTTGGAGCCAGAATATCAACCGATTTTTCTGCCATTAATTCGCCTGTTGCTGTCAGGATAATCTCAAATTTTCCTTCCTGAGCCACAGAAAAATAATAGGCATGCTTACGTGTTGAGGAAATAATATTGAGCAAAATCAGCGCAAGAACAGCTGAAACGGCGATGATTGCAGTGATTATAATGGTTCTTTTCATCCTGCTTTTAGTTTGAACGATACAAATTTAATTAAACGTTTGTGGTATATGATAAGTAAATTCAAATTATTAACGATTATTAACTACAGACAAAAATCAGAGCCCTGTTATTCCGCAAGAAAATTAATTACTATTAAAAAATGTTAAACAGAAATAACGTAAATACGGAATAAATACCTTTGATTAATTGTCTATAAGAAATGAATTTAACTTAACTTAAAAAATTAAAGACTATGAAGAACAGGTTATTCGCGATTATGGCTCTTGCAGTTATGGCAGCTTTCATAATTCCTGCAACAGCCAGTGGACAGGCTAAAGCCAATTTTGCAGGTACATGGGCATATAATGCTTCAAAGAGTGATCAGCCTCCGGGTGGCGGCCAGGGTGGCGGCGGTGGTATGAGAGGTGGTTTCGGCGGTGGCGACTTTGTTGCCAAACAGGAAGCTAACCTTCTTACAGTTGAAAGAACCAGAACAGGCCAGGATGGTCAGACAGTTACTACCACCACAAAATATACTCTCGATGGCAAGGAGACTGTAAATGCTGGTATGGGTGGCCGTGGCGAAAGCAAATCGACTGCTGTATGGTCGGCCGACGGCAAATCCCTTACTATTACAACCACCCGTGATTTTAACGGCAACACAATGACCTCAAAAGAGGTTTGGACCCTTCTTTCACCGACTTCTCTTCAGATTACTTCAACAAGTAACACCCCGAACGGTGAAATGACAATGAAGAGAGTTTACGACAAGAAATAAGCGGTAAAAAATCAGGAAAGGGCTTCGGAAGAAGCCCTTTTTTATTGCCTTTCATTACAGTTACAGTCTTTTAACCGAGAGCCTGCTTATGAACTGTTCTGACGGCTCTGCCCGACGGATCATTCAAATTCCGGAATGATGCATCCCATGCCAGTGCTTCAGGTGTGCTGCACGCTACAGACGGCACTGAAGGTACTGTTGCTGCCGAGCTTTCCGAAGGAAAATGTTCACTGAAAATTGAACGGTACAGGTACTCCTCTTTTGTAAGAGGCGGATTTACCGGGTACCTGTATTTTGCTGTGCTCATCTGACGGTCTGTTACCTTCTGATTTGCCAGTTCTTTTAAAGTATCAATCCAGTTATACCCGACACCATCTGAAAACTGCTCTTTCTGCCTCCAGACAACACTGGGAGGAAGAATATCTTCAAAGGCTTTACGGAGAATATGTTTTTCAAGTTTTCCGTTACCGGCCATTTTATCGGCCGGGTTAAGCCTCATTGCGACGTCAAGAAACTCTCTGTCGAGAAAAGGCACTCTTCCTTCAATACCCCAGGCGGCAAGTGATTTGTTGGCCCTGAGGCAGTCGTAGAGATGGAGCTTGCTCAGTTTTCTTACTGTTTCCTCATGAAATGATCTCGGATCGGGGGCCTTGTGGAAGTACAGGTAGCCACCGAATACCTCATCGGCTCCTTCGCCTGTGAGTACCATTTTTACACCCATCGATTTTATCACTCTTGCAAGCAGGTACATGGGAGTGGATGCCCTCACAGTCGTGACATCGTATGTCTCAAGGTGGTAAATTACGTCACTGATAGCATCCAGGCCTTCCTGAATTGTGAATACTATTTCATGGTGAACTGTCCCGATATGTTCTGCCACTTTTTTTGCAGCAGCCAGGTCGGGCGATCCCTTCAATCCGACTGAAAAGGAATGGAGCCTGGGCCACCAGGCCTCCTTGAGGTCGTTGGTTTCAATCCTCATAGCAGAAAACTTTTTAGCAACAGCCGAAATTATTGAAGAATCAAGTCCGCCGGAAAGAAGAACAGCATACGGAACATCTGACATAAGCTGGCGGTGAACGGCATCCTCAAGTGCATTCCTCAGTTCCTCTATGCTGCTTTTGTTGTCCCTGACCGCATCGTATGAGATCCAGTCGGGATTATACCATTTTTTTTCTGTTCCATCGCTGCTGAGGAGGTAATGACCCGGAGGAAAAACCTCAATCCTCGGGCATATTCCCTCAAGCGCTTTCAGCTCCGAAGCAATGTAAAAGTTGCCGTTCTTATCCCAACCCTTGTAAAGAGGCACTATTCCTATATGATCGCGTGCTATAAAATAGAGATCCTTCTCGCTGTCGTAGAGTGCAAATGCAAAAATTCCGTTTAACTCATTCAGAAAATCAACCCCCTGCTCCCTGTATAAAGCCAGAATTATCTCACAGTCTGATTTTGTCAGGAAGTCATACTTTATCTTGAGTTTTTTTCTAAGCTCCTGATGATTATATATTTCGCCGTTTATTGCCAGAATCAGTTTTCCGTCACTGCTTTTAAGGGGCTGGGCACCTGATACCGGGTCAACAATAGCCAGCCTTTCATGAGCCAGTATCACCTTGTCGCTGCAGTGTATTCCCGACCAGTCGGGCCCTCTGTGCCTGATTTTCTTTGACATTGAAAGTACCTGCGCCCTCAGATCGGCAGGATTCTGTTTTAAATCAAAAACACCAATTATGCCACACATAAGAATAAAATTAAATAATATTAAGCAAAAATAGTAAATAAATATTAAAATACAACTTTAAGGAGAAAATAAATAAATATATGTAAAATAATAATCTGAAATATTATTGAATTATGATTTTTATCATGATTTGATTTAAGAGATATTCGCTTAATCGTCATTTATATTATTTATATTGGCATAAAAAATGGAAATCAGATTCAGAGATATTCCCTGCGAGACGGATATTCAGCGTATCCGCGAGATAGTCGAATCTACCGATTTCTTTTATGATCATGAAGTGAGGGTTGCGGTTGAGCTTGTTGAGGAACGGCTGAGGAAGGGAGAGTCTTCAGGTTATTATTTTGTGTTTGCTGAAGTAAACGGGATGACAGCCGCATATACCTGTTTCGGACATGATGAGATGACAAAATCGAGTTTTGAACTATACTGGATTGTTACACATAATTCATTCAGGGGCCAGGGTATAGGCAGGTTGTTGCTTGAGGAAACATACAAACGTATCCGTGAAATGGGAGGTACACTTGTGGTTGCCGAGACTTCCGGACGGCCGTATTATGAACCGACCCGTGCATTTTACATAAGTGTGGGCTATAAACTTGAAGCTGTTATAAAAGATTATTACGACAAAGGGGATGATAAATGCTTTTACGTAAAAAGGCTTGATTAATATCCTGTCCCGTGGTGGATATCGAAAAAACTCCCGGCCCGATTCTGCTTTTATTTCTATCCCTCTGCTGTCTTACTTTCTTCCGGTCATATTAAGTACAGATACATAAAAGTCCTTGTCAACCAGGATATCATTATCCTTACCATCAAGTTTTACTGTGCTCCACCTTGAAATGGGTTTGATAATCATGGGTTTTCCGTCGTGATATATTTTCAGCGGCATATTAAATCCGTTTACGCTGTTATTCCATCTGAAAGTAAGGGACCCGTCAGTGATATAATATTCAAACACCGGAATTCTGACATCACGGAGGTACTGGTCGAAGAAAGGTTTAAGGTCTGTTCCGGCACGGCTGCTTATATAATCTTCAATCTGTTTTCCGTCTACTGTCTTGTGATAAAATTCCCGGTTCAGACCCCTCAGTATGTCGCGCCATTTTTCATCGTCATCCAGAATCTGTCTGAGGGTATGAAGCATATTGCCGCCTTTGGAATACATATCACCGGATCCCTCATAATTAACGTTATAGATTCCGGTTACGGGCCTGTCATTGCGGATGTTTCTCCTGGTACCCCTTACGTATTCCGCACCTGCAGCCTTTCCGTTGTAATATTCGACAAAAAGGCTCTCGGAGTAGTTTATGAAACTCTCATGCACCCACATATCGGCTATATCTTTGTACGTAATGCTGTTGGCAAACCATTCATGTCCCGATTCATGTATTATTATGAAATCCCATGAATCACCCCATCCTGTTCCGCTGAGATCCCTTCCGAGATATCCGTTCTGATAGCCGTTACCGTATGTAACAGAGCTCTGGTGTTCCATCCCGAGATACGGAGCTTCCACAAGTTTGTAGCCATCCTCGTAAAAAGGATATGGTCCGAACCAGTGCTCAAACGCCTTAAGCATTAATGGTACCTGCCTGAAGTGCAGCTTCGCTTTATCAAAGTTGTCTCTCAGAACCCAGTAGTCGCAGTCAAGAAGCCCTTTTTCACCGTTGAATTTTTCGGAGAAATGTACATAATCGCCTATATTGATATTAACCCCGTAGTTGTTTATTGGGTTGGAAACGAACCAGTTCCATGTTCTTGTTTTTTCCTTTTTATTGCTTGTAACACTTCGTAATCTGCCGTTAGAAACGTCAATCAGGTTATCGGGGACAGTAACGCTAATGAGCATGCTGTCGGGTTCATCGTACATATGATCCTTGCATGGCCACCATAGACTTGCACCGTCGCCCTGGCAAGATGATGCAATGAAGGGCAACCCCCTTTTGTCACGTTTCCATGTTATACCACCCTGCCATGGAGGATTTGATGCAATACGGGGATGTCCTCCGTATACAAGGACAACAGATTTCAGTGATCCTTCCGGCTGAGCATCTTTAAGTTTAATAAAATGCACATTTCCTTCCTGAACTATCTCCAGGGATTTGCCGTTCTGAATGGCTGATATTAGTCTGAGAGGCGGCTGAAGATCGATCTGCATCACCTTCTTTGACCTTATTACCCTGTAATGAACCGTGTTGCTTCCGTAAATCGTACTGTCTGCCGGATTAACAGTGATATCGAGGTGGTAGTAAGTGAGGTCCCACCATTCCCTTTCGGGGGTAACCGAACCCCGAAGGGTATCCTGCCGGGTAAAAACCGGAAACTGTGCAGAAACCTCAAATGAGATAATAAAATATCCGGTTATCAAAATCAGTTTTTTCATTATAAGATAATTCTTTAGCTGTCAGTCTTCTCAACTGAAATAAGTTCCATGCTGTTAATTTCAAGCGCGGAAAGATAACCATAATTCATTTCCCTTCCGTAAACGCATCCTGTATCTATCGGTATTACCTGGTTGTTCTGCCTGATCGTATTTATTACATAGTCAATCTGCTTGGGTCTGTGACCATGAATTATACGGGTACCGGCCAGACGTGGATTTGAATAGAAGAGTCTTGATTCCCAGATCATTGATTCCTTATCGGCGAAGGGATCATCAGCACCATCGTCAAATCCGGCATGAACGAAAAGTATATTTCCCTCCCTGTGATAATAAGGAAGATTCCGGAAAAAATTAAAATATACCTCGTCCAGTTCACTGATTTCATTCAATCCGAAGCTTTCAATAGTCGTCTGGCCGCTGTTCATAAGCCAGAGTGGCAGCATGTCCGGATTCAGGTAAGAGTTTACAAGCATCCACTCATGGTTTCCTGTCAGCGGAAGTATATCAAAACCCTCATGAGTCAGTCTTATTATCAGATCAATAACCTCTCTGCTCCTGCTACCCCTGTCGATATAGTCACCCAGCAGAATAAGCCTGTCGGTTTTTCTGAGTTTTATATAATCAAAAACCAGTTTATGGAAAGTTTCATAGCAGCCATGTATGTCACCTATTGCAAAAAGGCGTTTCATATAACGAGGTCGGTTAAAACGGATTTTTTCTCTGCGGGTGACGGTATTCTCAGGGTGAATTCCGAACCTTTACCTGCTTCCGATCTGAGCAGTATCTCACCGTTGAGCAATTCGGCGTATGCTTTGCTTATTGCAAGTCCCAGGCCTGTTCCCTCAGTTTTGTTTTCTCCCTTATTTATAATCTGGAAAAACCTTTCAAATATTTTAGTGTGATACTCTTCGGATATACCGGGCCCGGTATCCCTGACTATAAAGCATGCATAACCCGGTGACTTTTTAAATTCGAATTCTATCATACCGCCTTCGGGGGTAAACTTAAAGGCGTTGTTAAGAAGGTTGGTAATTATCTGGGTGAGTCTTGTTTCATCGGACCGTAAATAATGATCACCTGCCTCTGTTCTGGTTATGAAATTTATTTCTGACTGACTTGCCCGCAGGGTGTACTGGTTTGTGATATTATCAAAGAGTTTATTTATGTTTATTTCAGAGAATGTAAGTTTAACCTTTCCGGTTTCAATATTGGATATCTCAACTATATCGGAAATTATTGAGAGCAATTGTTTGCTGCTGTTGACAATCATCTCTGCGTAATTATGGCTGCTTTCATCAAGACTCTGCTCAGTGGCAAGCAGTGAGGCAAAGCCTACAATGGAATTCATTGGGGTTCTTATTTCATGGGAGATATTATGCAGAAATGCGGTTTTCAGTCTGTCGCTCTCTTCGGCCTTCTCCTTGGCTGCAATAAGGTCGGCATGTATTTTCTTTTTATCCGTAATGTCGTGAATAATTGAGTAGAGATATGATTTGCTGCCAATTTCGATTCTGCTTGAAAAGACTTCTACTTCTCTTATGGTTCCGTGGGCCAGACGGTGAGTGGCTTCAAAATATATTTCACCCTCTTTTACAACCTGCGACATGAGGCTGCTTACACTGGAGTTGGAAGAAACATTAATGTTGAAAATCGTCATTTGCTTCAGTTCGTCCCTTGAGTAGCCATAAAACTTTGAAGCGGATTTGTTTGCATCAACTATTCTTCCGGTCCCGGGTTCGATTATCAGCATTACGGATGAATGGGCCTCAAACAGTTTACGGAACCTCTCTTCGCTTTGTCTGAGGTCATCTTCCGCTTTTTTCCGGTCGGTAATGTCTGTAGCCACTCCAAGCACTGCAGGTTTGTCATAGCCGGGGTGCATATAGGGAATCTTAACAGTCTGAAACCATCCTTCGCTGCCATCTTTTCTGAGTACTTTTTCTTCGGGAATGAAAACAGGTTTTCCCAGGCTGATGACCTCCATATCGAATTTCCGGTACCATTTTATCTGTTCCTCTGTTGCACCGTAGTCGCGGTCGGTCTTGCCGGTGATCTCCTCAGGTGACAGGCCGAAAACATCAGCCAAAGCTTTGTTGACCAGCAGAAATCTTCCTTCCTGGTCTTTTGCAAAGATATATGCCGGGACAAGGTCGATTATCTGCCGCAACTGCGCAAGTCTTAGTTTAATCTCTTCCTCTGCCATGCGCCTGGCGGTTATATCTCGCATGGTATCCATGATGTATCTGGGGTTTCCTTCGTTGTCAGTTATAATATTTGCTGAAAGTTCGGCCCAGAACCATGTTCCGTCCTTCCTGACAATCCTCATTTCCCTGTTTCTCAGATAACCCTTCCTCAGCGTTTCTTCAAAATATTCTGCAGCCTTCTCTTTGTCATCAGGATGGATAAGGTCGAAGACAGTAATATGCATCATCTCAGAGTCGCTTTCGTATCTGAGCATTTCCCTTTTCCGCTGGTTGAAGTAACTGAAATTGCCTTTCAGGTCGAAAAGTGATAATCCGTCCTGAATGGTCTCGACCAGTGTATGGTAGCGGTTTTCACTTTCGCGAAGAGCCTCTTCAGCATTCTTGCGTGAGGTAATATCAACCAGTGTGCCTTCAAAGTATGCCAGATTTCCGGATGAATCATATACAGGGTATGAATTCTCCAGTACTGTAATCTTTGTGCCATCCTTTCTTTTAAGAGTAAGTTCAATATCTTTCAGAAATCCTTTTGTCTGAATTTTTCTTATAAACTGATCACGTTCAGAAGGCTCATAATAAAGGTCGGTAGCGATATTTAGCCTCTTCAGTTCATCGGCCGATTCGTAACCAAGCATTCTTACAAGCGCCGGGTTTGCCATAATTATTCTCCCTTCAGGTGTGCTCTGGTAAATACCATCATGAACGTTTTCAAACAGTATCTTATAGATATCCTTATTATCAGGCAGCACCCTCATATTCTGCCTTGAACTTTTTCTGTCCGGGCTCATCGGATATTATTTTTATAAAACAAATTTCCGGTTATTTATAACGAAAGTTAATAATAGTGTCTTATTCATTTCCATTTATGGATCAGTCCAAAATTATGCAAAACTTTTTCATAATTACACTGTAATAAAATTACTATTTTAGAATCGTCTTAGATTTATTTCAGACAACCGGAAAAACGTATATGATGAAAAAATATTTCTGGATTTTACTTTTTGCTGGTATGCTTTATTCATGCAAAACTCAGCAATTGTATATTAATGTTATCGAGCCTGCGGTTGTCACTCTTCCTCCCGGGGTACATACGGCAGGGATAGTCGACCGGAGTGAGGCATCGAAAGAAGCCAGAGTGCTGGACGCAGTTGACAAGGTTCTTACCCTGGAAGGGGCCGGACTTGACAGGGCAGGGGCGGATGCAGCCATTGAGGGTCTGACTTCCAGGATTATTGCTGACGGCCGGATTACTGAACTGAAAAAGATAAATGAGAAATTTTCAGCAGTTCATCTGATCGGACCTTTCCCTCCTCCGCTCGAATGGAGTGCTGTTGACAGGTTATGCTCTGAGAACTCAGTGGACATACTGTTTTCTCTTGAAGCCTTTGATACCGACACAAGAATAAACTATCAGATCATCAAAGGCGGTGCCCCCAAAACGATTCTGGGAGCTGTGACAGGTGTGGAGCACAGGGCAGACATGCAGACTATTGTAAAAACGGCATGGAGAATTTATTACCCTTCCCGTCAGACGGTAATTGATGAGTTTCACCTGATGCACAGCCTTAATTTTTCTGCAACGGGTATTACCCCCGTAGTTGCTGCCGCTGCACTTATCGACAGGAAAGAGGCAGTAAAAAAAGTCGGCATAAGAGCAGGAGAAATATATGCTTCAAGAATTATTCCATACCAGATAAAAGTTGAAAGGGATTATTTTGTGAAGGGGACGGATAACTTCAGGACAGCTATGAGAAAAGCCAGAACCGGAAAATGGGATGAAGCGGGTGAACTCTGGAGAACCGAAACACAGAATCCGTCAGGAAAAATAGCAGGCCGGGCCCATTATAACATGGCAGTTATTGAGGAGATTAACGGAAATCTGGGTGCTGCCCGTGAGTGGGCCGGAAAAGCGTATGAAAACTATAACCTGAAAAGGGCACTTAAATATGTAAGAATCATAGATAACAGAATAAATAAGAATGAACTCCTTCAGATTCAGGAAGAAAGACAATATCAGAGATAGATAATCCTAAACAATAAAACCATGAAAAAAAATGATTCCAAAAGTACCAGACGCGACTTCCTGTCAAAATCTGCCATCGCTGCCGCAGGAATTGCTCTTGGAAGTAGAACCCTGACAGCCTCCGGTTACAGCCGGATAACAGGCTCAAATGAAAAAATACGAGTCGGTTTTATAGGCCTCGGAAACAGAGGCTCCCAGCTGCTGCGTCTCTTTATGTCGAACACCGATTGCGAAATAGCCGCATTCTGTGACGTTTATGAACCTTATTTGTCGCGCGACAGAAACCTTGTTGACCCGAGATATATTAAAGAACTCGGAGGACAGATACCACAGATGGGCGAGAAATTTCAGAACCCGGTAAAAAAATATAACGATTTCCGTAAACTGATTGAAGATAAAGATATCGATGCCGTGGTTATAGCAACTCCCGACCACTGGCATGCTATCCAGACAATCCAGGCAATTCAGGCAGGCAAAGATGTTTATGTAGAAAAACCGTTAACGATAACAATCAAAGAGGGAAGGGCTATGGTTGATGCCCAGGCACGCTCCGGACAGATAGTTGCTGTCGGGCTTAACAGAAGGGGCAACTCCGTTTATCAGAAACTTGCCAGGGAGATCCCGGCCGGAAAAATTGGTAAAATAACAGTTGCCCAGGCATTCAGAATAAATAACTTGTTCCCCGACGGCATCGGTAAAATGAAGGATGAAAATCCTCCTGCAGGCCTTAACTGGGACATGTGGCTGGGACCGCGGGCTTACAGGCCTTACAGATATAACATATCTCCGTATAAATTCAGATGGTGGAGTGATTATTCAAGCCAGATGGGCAACTGGGGTGTTCATTTTATGGATGTAATCAGATGGCTGTCAGGTGAAACTGCGCCTGTAGCAATATCTGCCCACGGAAGCAGATATATCATTAATGACGACAGCGACATCCCTGATACCATGCAGGTTACTTACGAGTTTAAATCGGGACTGATCGTTAATTTCTGCATTTACGAAGCCAGCAGCGGAGGTCTTTTCCAGTTCGGAGAAATTGAAATGAGGGGGACAAAGGGAACCCTGTGGGCAAACGAAAGCGGCTACAGGATCACAGCGGCACGCCCCGGACAATTCCAGACATGGACAAAACAAATCGAGGATGAGGTGTATGACTCACGCAGTGAGCCTCTTCCGGACGGAAGCAGCCGCGACAGCACAGCCGCACTTGTACGGAACTTCCTCGATTGTATAAAATCGAGACAGACTCCTCTCTGCCCCCTTGAAGAGGGACACAGATCAACAAGCTTTGCCCATCTTGCAAATATCGCAGTAAAGGTAAAAGCAAGACTCGAATGGGATCCTGTACAAGAAAGATTTACCAATAATGAAGCCGCAAACCAGATGCTTCACTATGAATACCGCAAACCCTGGAAACTATAATCAGAGACCCGATGAAAAATGAAAAAACCTGGTTCAGCCGCAGAGACTTCGTCAGTATTATGGCCGCTGCAGGTGCTGCCATACCCGTTACCTCTGCCGGCAGATACCTGACGCAGACACAGCAGGACCCGCCCGGGAAAAGATATATTCATATTTTCTCAAAACCCCTTCAGTGGCTCTCCTATGATGAAACCGCCGAAACTGTCGCCGCTGCCGGTGCACAGGGCATTGATTTAACCGTACGTCCCGGCGGTCATGTGCTTCCGGAAAATGTAAAAAGAGATCTTCCGCTGGCTGTCAGAGCTGCCGGTAAACAGGGATTGAGAGTCGATATGATAGTGACATCGATAACAGATCCGGGCGAAAAATATACAGAAGATATCCTGGCTGCAGCCTCAGAACTTGGAATAAAATACTACCGTCTTGGGTATCTGAACTATGACGATAAAACAGGTATCTGGAATACCCTTCAGAAATACAAACAGGTTTTCAACCGGCTTGAGAAGATAAACAGAAAATACGGTATTCACGGAGCTTATCAGAATCACTACGGAACAAGAATCGGCGGACCGGTATGGGACCTTTTCGAGCTGCTTAAGGACCTTGACCCGGCGTTTATTGGCTGCCAGTATGATGTGAGGCACGCTGTGGCAGAAGGAGGCAGTTCATGGGTGAACGGACTGAAACTTATTGCCCCGTGGGTCAGATGTACCGATATAAAAGATTTCATATGGACACAGGGAGAAAATGGTAAATGGAACCCTCAAAGTGTACCAGTCGGAAAAGGTATGGTGAATTTTGATGAATATTTCAGAATAGTCAGAAGTTACAATATCGGCGGACCTGTGTCTATACACCTCGAATATCCTCCTTTCGAAAGATTCAACGAAAAAATGCCTGATTCAGAGAAAAAGAAACTCTTTATCACCGAAATGAAAAAAGATGTTGATGCATTAAAGGGTTTTCTCGAGAAATTAATTTAGATTATTTTTTAATTAACCGGATGAACAGAAGAGAATTTGCCAGAAAAGCCGGTATTGTTGCAGCAGGAATAGGGGCAATACAGGCATCAGGATTATCGGGATGTTCCGGTAAACGACCCACTATTGAGATTAAGTCGGCCATAGGGGCGTATGAGAAGGAGCCTCTTATCAGACCCTTCGGTTTTAAGGGGGGGTACATGACTGAAATATGGCAGACCGCAGCAATGCTGCAAAGTGCCGGCGGAATAACAAAAACCGGAGTCTGTACCCAGAATGTGTTATGGAGTGATGCAGAAGTTTTTGCATCAAATAATGAAGAGAAGGGAAATGCCCTGATGTTCGGTCTGACCACGCAGGCTATGAAAATGTTGAAGGGAAGAAAGTTTATTACACCGGTTGACCTTCTCGGATCGTTAATTGATGAGTTGCATGAATACGGCCGTAAGGTCACAGGCAAACCGGATCTCAGGAAAACATTTGTTCTTAATTCCCTTGTCGGGATTGATAATGCCGCATGGCTTCTGTATGCCGCGGAAAACAACATTGATAACTTCGATGAGATGATACCTGAAGAGTACAGGGCCGGACTGGATAACCATCATGATAAAGTGGCAAGCATTCCTCTGATGGCATACAACATACCCGTAAATGAAATCAAAGCCGCAGTTGAGGAAGGATACTTCTTTATGAAGATAAAGATAGGACAGCCAGGGACCCAGGAGGAGATGCTTAAAAAGGATATGGAGAGGCTTTCAGCTATACACGAGGCGATTGGTGATGCAAGGACAACCCGGACAATGGACGGCAGGCTTCCGTACTATTTCGATGCAAACGGACGGTATGAGAAAAAAGAGACTCTTTTAATGCTGCTCGATCATGCACGGAAAATAGGAGCTTTCGACCAGATAGCAATCATTGAGGAACCTTTTCCTGAAGAGGCAGAAATTGACGTTTCGGATATCCCGGTAAGGATAGCAGCCGATGAGAGTGCACATACCGATACCGATGCTCTCGAAAGGATAAAGAGAGGTTACAGGGCAATAGCTCTTAAAGCAATCGCCAAGACCCTCAGCATGACACTTAAAATCATTAAAGTCGCCAGTGAGCATAATATACCTTGTTTCTGTGCCGATCTTACTGTAAATCCCCTTCTCGTTGAGTGGAATAAGAACGTGGCAGCCCGGCTCGATCCTTTCCCTGGTCTCGGTCTGGGACTTCTCGAAACCAACGGACACCAGAACTATGCCAACTGGTCAGAAATGTTGAAATATCATCCATATCCCTCTGCAAAGTGGGCAGGAACTCATAAAGGAATCTTTGAACTTGATGAGGATTATTACAGAAAAAGCGGCGGGATTTTTGCCGAACCTCAGCATTTTATTGACCTTATCAATCGTCAAAGGTCATTTTCTTGAAATCCGAAAGTTCTGTAGCTTTCCTCCGGTATACTCTTTTCTCCTGTTTGGCTTCATCACTCTGTGTAATGCGGCTGAGACCGTAATATGCATACGACTGGAACTCTTTTCCGTATTCCCCGAAAACGAGCATAGCATTTATTGTTGCCCTGTATAATTCCCTGGCACGGCCGTGGTTCCTGTATTTCTTCTCCTGAAGAAGCCCCTTAAAGAAGCAGATCTGGGCAAGGTAGTAGGAGTTTGTGTCTGCCTCTGAGTGCATATTCATGATCTTCTCAGCTTCATCGTATCTTTTCAGAAGAAGCAGATTCTTAATGTACATTCCTTTGAAAGAAGGATTTGACGGATACTTCTCTGTAAGAATCCTGCAGTAAGGCAGCGATTTCTGGTAATCATTTTCAAAGTGCATCCTTATCCATGCCAGCATAGAAAATGCTTCTGCCTGCAGGGCCATTGATCTCTGCGCACATATCTCGAGCTGTTCTATTCCCTTTTTCATATTACCCTGGGGAAAAAGGAAAGCTACAGCTTTATAAATCGGTCTCACTCTCGGATAGGCATCCCTGTAATAATTATATATTCCGGAGAAAAAATATAAATCGGGGCACTCTTCCGTCAATTTCATTGAATGCATAAGAGGCCGGTATGTCTGGGAAGCGAGAGGCATCACTTCACTGCTCAGCCCGTTATCGGCATAGAATAGCAGCAGTAATCCTCTGGCACTCAGGTTGGCAAGAAGGTATTCTGTTCCGTAACCGGCTGAAGGACACTTATCCGGCTCTGATTTTTCAATGCAGCCATGCAATGTCTGCTCATAAACAGATCTGTAGGGGGAAGCAGGTGTAAGGGGAAATTTTTTCCAGTATATCATCATGCCCCGGTATAAGTCACAGACAGGATGATCATGATGCCTTCTCTCAAGTTCGGCATACACCTTTTCTGCCTCCGTAAATTCCATATTGTAAATACACCTTATTCCTTCCCTTATAAGATTCACCGATGAACTGTCATGCAGAACCTGCCCGGACGAAATTCCTCCGTAAATCAGAATAACCAATAAAAGCAAAATGACCCTGTATTTCATTATTTCACTTTGCCTCATTTAAACCTGATTTTGATATGATATGAGAAATAAAAGTAATCAAATATACTTTAAATTTTAAAGAGATATCTTTTCTCTGCATATTTATCTGCTCCGTAACTGAAGCCTTTAAAGCCGATAAATATTATTTTATTATAATACACAAATTATAAATATCGGTCTGCTTTTAATTGCATTATGAAATTTCTATTTTTGGGTAGAAGAAGAAAAAGATGACACTCTCCATTGAGAATTTCCTGTTGATTGGTTCTTTCCTGCTGTTTGTGAGTATACTTGCCGGAAAAGCATCTTTCAGGGTAGGCATCCCCACTCTGCTCTTTTTTCTCGCGATTGGTATGATTGCCGGTTCGGATGATTTAGGGGGGATCAGTTTCAATAACCCCGGTATTGCCCAGTTCATTGGTATTATTGCTCTCTGTTTTATCCTTTTTTCCGGCGGACTTGAAACTGACTGGAGTTATGTAAGGCCTGTATTGGGACAGGGTCTCATTCTCTCAATCCTTGGGGTCTTTATTACTGCCATAACCCTCGGGCTCTTTGTGTGGTGGATTACAGATTTCTCTATTTGGGAAGGGCTGCTCCTTGGTGCAATAGTATCATCAACAGATGCTGCAGCTGTATTTTCTATCCTGCGAAGTAAAAACCTTGCCCTGAAAGGACATATAAGGCCCCTTCTGGAATTTGAAAGCGGCAGTAACGATCCGATGGCCAATATTCTCATGGTTGTCTTCATAAGTATAATTATGAACCCCGGCAAACCGGTATGGTCGGTTCTTCCCCTCTTTGCGGAACAGCTGCTGATCGGAGCTGCATTCGGAATATTTTTTGGATTCGGAGGCAGATTTGTTATTAACAATATCCGGCTCGACTATGAAGGATTATATCCTCCCCTTGCTATTACCCTTATGCTGATGATATATTCGGTAACTTCAACCGCAGGAGGTAACGGATTTCTTGCGGTTTATATTTCAGCACTCTGGCTCGGTAATCACGAACTGCTTCATAAAAGAACCATAATGAAAATGTTCGACGGTCTGGCATGGCTGATGCAGATAATATTGTTCATTACTCTCGGACTCCTGGTTACACCAAAACATATTCTTCCTGTTGTCGGAATAGGTCTTGCAATATCCGCATTCCTAATCTTCGTGGCAAGACCTGTTGCCGTATACCTTTGCCTCCTGCCTTTTAAAATGAAAAACAGGGTCAGAGGTTTCGTTTCCTGGGTGGGTCTGAGAGGAGCGGTACCTATAGTTTTTGCAACTTTCCCTCTTATGGCAGGACTTGAAAAAGCCGAAATGATCTTTAACATCGTATTCTTCATATCCATCACCTCCGTTCTGATTCAGGGAACCTCCATCCCGCTTGTAGCCAAATGGATGCATGTTTCATTGCCTTCAAGGGTTAAACCGGTAACACCTGCCGACATCCTGCTTTCAGAACCATTTAATAATGCAATGGCCGAGATAACCATTTCTTCTGCATCTCCTGCCGCAGGTAAAAAGGTTATAGACCTCGGGTTTCCCGAAAATTCGAGAATAGCTCTCCTTAAAAGAAATGAAAAATACCTGATACCTGACGGTCAGACAATCATTTTGCCTGAGGATAAACTGATACTTATTGCTGGTAACAAACAAATTCTGAACTTCCTGATAGATAATATTTGTTCTGTTAAAGAGGCTGGAACATGAGTCATAATGAAACAGTAATAAAAAATACTCTTAACCATCTGAAAATGATCATAGTCTGATTCGCATGGGATTATTAGACAGGAATACCAGACTTATAATAATAATTAGATGAAAAGCATTTTTACACTTTTCTCAGTAGCTGCTATTCTCATCCCTGAATGTTGCAGAGAAACTGACAGTCAGGTTTATAAAGCTGATGTTATTGTATACGGAGGAACATCGGCGGCAGTAACATCAGCCCTGCAGGCAGCCGAAATGGGACACCCGGTTATTGTTGTTTCGCCCGATAAACATCTTGGGGGAATGTCTTCCTCAGGATTAGGATTTACTGACACGGGCAACAAGGAAGTCATAGGCGGACTGGCGCGCCGGTTCTATCAGTTAATCTATCAGCACTATGCCGATTCATCCGCATGGGTGTGGCAGAAACGTTCGGAATACGGAAACCGCGGACAGGGAAATCCTGCCATAGACGGTGAGAAACGCACTATGTGGATTTTCGAACCCCATGTGGCAGAAGCAGCTTTCGAAAAGATGATTAACCATCCTTCAATAAAGGTTTACCGGGATGAGTGGCTAGATCGTGAAAAAGGGGTCGGGAAGAAAAGAGGGAGAATTATTTCAGTCACAACCCTCAGCGGTAAGAGATTCGCAGGCAAAGTGTTTATTGATGCAACCTATGAGGGTGACCTTATGGCTGCAGCAGGAGTCTCTTACACAGTAGGTCGCGAAGCCAACAGCGTTTACGGAGAAACCTGGAACGGAGTGCAGAAGGGGGTTTTTCACCATGGTCACTATTTCAGAACAGATATAAGCCCGTATATAATTCCGGGAGACCCGTCAGGCGGACTTTTACCGCGGATATCACCTGACGACCCCGGGGAAAACGGCTCAGGCGATAAAAAGATACAGGCTTATTGCTTCCGGCTCTGTCTGACACAACACCCTGAAAACAAAGTACCCATAACAGAACCCGAAGGTTACGACAGCACACAGTACGAATTGCTGATCCGTGTAGCCGGCACACAATGGAAAGAGTTTTTTAACAAATATGATCCGATACCCAACCGGAAAACCGATGTCAATAACCATGGGCCGTTCAGCTTCGATAATATCGGCATGAACTGGGATTACCCCGAAGCATCCTACGAAAGACGAAGAGAAATTATTGATGAACATTTTCGTTATCAGAAAGGACTTCTGTACTTTACAGCCACCTCAAAAAGACTTCCTTCATGGGTGCGGGAAAGAATGAATGCATGGGGTTATGCAAAAGACGAATTTGCTGACAACGGCTACTGGCCATATAACATTTATGTAAGGGAAGCCAGACGAATGACAGGTAAATATGTAATGACCGAAAAGGATGTGATGTCGGAAAGAGATGTTCCTGAACCAATCGGGATGGGCTCATATACAATGGACTCACACAATGTTCAAAGATATGTGACTCCCGAAGGATTCGTCCAGAACGAAGGCGACATAGGAGTTAAACCGCCAAAACCGTACAAAATAGCTCTCGGTTCAGTGATGCCACGGAAAGAAGAGTGTTCCAACCTTCTGGTACCGGTCTGCGTTTCATCATCACATATAGCATTCGGGTCAATAAGGATGGAACCTGTTTTTATGATCCTCGGCCAGAGTGCCGGAACTCTGGCATCACTTGCGGTAGAACATAAAAAATCAATCCACGGAATACCTTACGAAATACTTAAAGATCGTCTTATTAAAGACGGACAGATTATTGAATACAACCGTTAATTTTTTAAATATGAATGCCAGACTGAAATTCGTTAAGATCATAGCCGCTCTTTTAACGCTTATGCCTTTTTCTTCCTTCTCTCAGGAGGATCCTTTCCCTCTTATTGACCTGCACGTCCATATTAAATCAGACTTTACAATTGAAAAAGCACTGCAGAAATCCCGGACTGAGCATATACAGTATGGTATTGCAGTTAATTGCGGAATTGGGTTCCCTGTCAATTCCGGCCAAAAGGCAGATTCCTTTCTCCTCGTAATGAAAAAATACCCCGAATTCTATACAGGCATGCAGGCAGAAGGGAGGGAATGGATAAAATTGTTCTCAAAAGAGACAATTTCAAAATTTGATTATGTCTTTACTGATGCAATGACCTTTACCGACCCAAAGGGACGCCGTAACAGAATCTGGATTAAAGAAGAGACATGGATTGACGATGAACAGAAATTTATGGATTACCTCGTAAGAACCATAGTAAAAATTATGAACGAGGAGCCGATCAATATCTATGTTAATCCAACCTTCCTCCCCGAACAGATGGCAGGCAGGTATGATTATTTCTGGACTGAAAAAAGGATGGATGCTGTAATTGAGGCAGCCGTGAAAAATAGTATTGCTATAGAAATAAACAACAGATATAAAATACCTTCAGAAAAATTTATCCGCAGGGCTAAAGAGGCAGGCGTAAAGTTCACCATCGGAACAAATAATGCCGATTCAAGGTTCGGAAGAGCTGAATATGCCCTCGAAATGATTAAAAAATGCGGTCTGCAGGAATCCGATTTCTGGAAACCTGTGAAGAAGAACCGTACCGTTGTCACTATCTCCGACGATAAATTCTACATTAACGGTGAAATTACTTACAGAGGTCGCTACTGGAAAGGGAACAGGATTGAGGGATTGCTGATGAATTCAAGAATGGTACAGGGCATATTTGATGACCTCAACCCCGAAACGGTACACCGCTGGGAATATCCCGATACCAAAAAATGGGATCCCGAAAGAAACACCAGGGAGTTCATACTTAATATGAAGAAATGGGCAGATCATGGAATGCTTTCCTTTACGATAAACCTCCAGGGAGGATCACCTCAGGGATACTCCCAGGAACAGCCATGGCACAACTCGGCATTCCTCCCTGACGGTAATTTAAGACCTGAGTACATGGCAAGGCTTGAACGTATTCTCAACAGAGCCGACGAGCTGGGAATGGTACCGATACTCGGACTTTTCTATTTCGGCCAGGATGAACGCCTGAAAGGGGAGGCCGCCATAAGAAATGCTGTTGATAATGTTATTAACTGGCTCTTTGTGAGGGGTTACAAAAATATTCTTATTGAAATTAACAATGAATGTAATGTTAATAAATATGACCATGCGGTTCTGAAGCCCGACCGGGTTCATGAACTCGTGGAACTCGTAAAACAGAAAAACAGAAACGGTTTCAGATTTTATGCCGGGACCAGCTACGGCGGCGGGTTTATTCCCCTTCCGAATGTTGTCAGAGTTTCAGATTTTATTCTTATCCATGGCAACGGCGTTTCCAACCCCGACAATATACTTGCCATGGTGGAAAAAACCCGTAAAGTTGAGGGATATACGCCTAAACCAATCCTTTTCAACGAAGATGACCATTTTGATTTCGATAAGGAGTGGAACAATTTCACGGCAGCAGTCAAAGGTTATGCTTCATGGGGATATTTCGACTTCAGGATGAAGGATGAACCTTATGAGTGCGGCTACCAGAGCGTCCCCGTCGATTGGGGAATCAATTCCGACAGAAAAAAGGCATTCTTTAACCTGCTGAAGGAGATAACAGGGTACTGATTTGTCAACTTTAAACGGGAGGTGAAGGGTTGAGAGCTGAGGGCAAGGGGCAAATAGCACAGAGTGTCTTATCCTGAAAATTGTTTTATCCTGAAAAAGTTGACTGTTTTATTGATAATCCTTGTATAAGTTAACTTTTTTGTTCTTCAACCTGTTTCCGGGGAAGGACACTTGTAATAAATAAACTTTTATTTTTGATGATATAAAAACCTGAGAAATGAAAACCTGTATGAAATCACTTTTCGCTTATGCTTTGGTAATGATTTTTACCGTCACGGCATGTGCCAAAGACAATAATTTTTCTGCCGGCACAATACCTGATCACCCGCGGATTCTTCTTCTGAAAGCCGGGGAAAACCTCGTAAGAAAAAATATTGACTCGGATATCAGCTGGAAAATAATTAATGACATGATCATTAACGAATGCAATGTCATTACCGGTAAACCACCGGTAGAGAGGATTCTTATCGGCCGGCGTCTTCTCGACAAATCGCGCGAAGCACTTAAACGTATATTCTATCTGTCCTATGCCTACCGTATAACCGGTAACAAAACCTTTCTTGAACGTGCCGAAAAGGAGATGCTGGCCGTAGCAGCTTTCACCGACTGGAACCCTTCACACTTTCTCGATGTAGCCGAAATGACAATGGCTGTCTCTATCGGATACGACTGGTTGTATAATAATCTTTCTGAAACTTCAAGGACAATTATAAGAGATGCAATTATTGAAAAAGGCCTGAAACCTTCGCTCGATTCAAAATATAACAGCTGGCTTAAGGCAACACATAACTGGAACCAGGTATGTAATGCGGGAATGACCTATGGTGCCCTCGCAATATGGGAATACGATTCAGTGCTTGCTTCCTCAATCGTGGAAAGGGCATGTGAATCAATATTGCTGCCGATGGAAGATTACAAACCTGACGGAGCCTATCCCGAAGGTTACGGTTACTGGGGATACGGAACAAGTTTCAATGTAATGTTTATCAGCGCTTACGAAAAGGCATTCGGGAAAAAATTTGAGACCCCTGCTACTGATGCCTTTTTAAAAACCACATCTTATATGGTGAATATGACCGGACCTACAGGGCAGTGCTTTAACTATTCAGACAATGGTTCAGGCGCAGGGCTTCACCCTGCTATGTTCTGGCTCGCCTCCCGCCTGGGAGATTATTCAGTGCTTTACGAGGAAATGAAATTCCTGGGTAAAATGAAGAGCGCAGGCGACAGGTTGCTGCCTGCAATAATTATCTGGAGTTCCGGAATAAAAACCTCACAGATAGGGGAACCGAAAACCCTTATGTGGACAGGCAACGGTAAAAACCCGGTTGCCCTGATGAGAACATCATGGAGCGACCCGTACGCCATCTTTGTGGGTCTTAAAGGAGGCTCTCCGAAGGTTAATCACGGACACATGGATGTCGGCTCCTTTGTCATGGAATCGGAAGGTATAAGATGGGCAATGGATTTCGGAGCACAGGATTATAACTCGCTTGAACAGAAAGGGGTTAACCTCTGGAGTATGACACAGAATTCACAGCGATGGGAAGTATTTCGTTATAATAACTTTGTGCACAATACTTTAACTGTCAACGGCCAGCTTCAGCGTGTTGACGGCAAAGCCGAAATAATATCAGCGTCAGATAAAAAGGACTTTATGAATGCGGTAGCAGATCTGACAACGGTTTACAGCGACCAATTAACTTCTGCAAAAAGAGGAACAGCAATTGTTGACAATAAATATGTAATTGTCCGTGATGAAGTTAAACCCCTGGCGGGAAACACAACAGTGAGATGGACAATGCTGACCTCAGCGGAGGCAAAAATCACCGGTGCTTCAGAAATTGAACTCACGAAAAACAATAAGAAACTGATAATTAAAGTGAATCTGCCCGGATCTGTTACAATGAAAACATGGTCTACCGATCCGCCCAACGATTACGACGCTCCCAACCCGGGTACCATTCTGGTTGGTTTTGAGACAGTTATTCAGGCCGGCAACACAACACCGATTGAGGTTTTCCTGATACCCGGCAATGTGAACCCTGAAGGTGTTGCCGGTAAAGGAGAACTGAAATACTGGCCGGCAGGTAATAAATGATCGCATGAAAAAATCAGTTTTCCGGCTGCTGCTCTTTTTACCTTTATTTCAGATAAGTTGCGGTCCAAAACGGAACATAGATCGCTTTTCGCTTGTTAATCGTCATAATATTGAAATTACCTCTGTTGACAGCCTGAACTCACTCTCGCTGGGTAACGGAAAATTTGCTTTTACAGTTGATATCACCGGATTACAGACATTTCCGGATTTCCATGAAAAGGGTATCCCCTTAGGTACCATGGCCGACTGGGCATGGCACAGTGCTGTAAATAAGGAGGGATACTCGCTTGAACAGGTTTACCGGAGTTGGAATGTCCACGGAAGGTTTATAAATTATGTTCACAGATATTCCGACCGGCGCGATACAATACGCTACAGGGCTTCTGAGTGGTTCAGGGAAAACCCCCATAAAAAACATCTGGGGTTTATTGGGCTTGACTTCCCCGGGAAAACAAATTGTGATAAAAAACTAATTGAAAACCCTGTTCAGGAACTTAACCTCTGGAAAGGAAAGATTGAAAGCAGTTTCAGTATTGACGATAAGCCCGTCAGAGTGACTACAGTGTGTCACCCTGATTACGATATGGTTGCATCAGCCGTCAGATCACCACTGCTCTCTGAGAAAAAGCTCAGGCTGAAAATAAGGTTTCCTCTCGGTATCCCGGGTCAGACGGCTTATGACTTGACACGGCCTGATGAACATACAACTGAGATAATAAAGCAGACTGATACAACGGTACTGTTCAGACGGCAGCAGGATGAAGATGTTTATTATGTATTGCTTTATAAACCCGGGTCTCTACTGGTAAAAGGGGAGGAGAAGCATCTTTTCTTTATTGAGTCAATGCCGGGTGATACACTTTTGAAGTTTTCCTGCCTTTTTACTAAGGAAATTCCTGATGAAAAAAATATTAAAGGATTTGACCAGACGGAGTCGGCCACCGCAGAATTCTGGAAGGATTTCTGGAGTACCGGCGGTGCGATTGATTTTTCTGAATGCACCGACCCGCGTGCCTCTGAACTGGAGAGAAGGGTTATCCTTTCAAGGTATCTCACCCGTATTCAGTGCGCAGGCGATAATCCACCCGCCGAAACCGGACTTACATACAACACTTGGTACGGAAAATTCCATTTAGAGATGCACTGGTGGCACGGAATCCATTTTGCGATATGGCAGAAAGAGCAGATACTTGAAAATCAGATGCAGTATTACCGCAGGATTTACAACAAAGCTCTTGCCACTGCGAGCTATCAGGGATATGATGGCGTAAGATGGCCGAAAATGACCGATCCACAGGGTAATGAGAGTCCCAGTAATGTTGGTCCATACCTCATTTGGCAGCAACCTCATTTTATTTATTTTGCCGAATTGCTTTATAAAAATAACCGCGACAAAAAGAGCCTTCTTGATAAATATAGAGACCTTGTCTTCGCTACAGCAGATTTTATGGCATCTTATGCATGGTTCGACAGCACCGGCAACAGGTATATTCTGGGTCCGGCATTAATATCTGCACAGGAGAGCCTGAGACCGGAAACAACAATTAATCCTTCTTTTGAGCTTGTTTACTGGTACCATGGACTTAAAACTGCACAGGAATGGAGGAGACGGCTCGGAATGAAACCTGATCCCCGGTATGCCGACATTTTGGAAAAGCTATCCCCTCTTCCTGTGAAAGATGCTCTTTACCTGTGTTCTGAAGACACCTGGGATACGTGGGAGAGCCCGCGTTACATGAGCGACCATCCTATAATAGCAGGCATTTCAGGAATGATTCCGGAAACAGGACAGGTTGATAAGAAGATTCTTGGTAACTCACTCGAAAAAATAAAATCGGTATGGAACTGGGAAACCTGTTGGGGATGGGATTTTCCACTGCTTGCGATGTCGGCTGCTTCTGTCGGAAAAAGTGAACAGGCTGTTGACTTTCTGCTGATGGATGCACCTAAAAACAGATATCTTACCAACGGTCATAACTTCCAGGATGCTACTAGGCTGATGATATACCTGCCCGGCAACGGCGGAATGCTGACAGCTGTTGCATATATGTGTACCACCAACACCTTTCCGAAAAACGGTAAGTGGACTGTTAGATGGGAAGGATTAAATAAAATGGACTGATTTTTTCTATACTTTCTTTTGCCTGCCCAGGTAAAGTATTAAAGAAACATGCCTGCCTGGCGCAAGGGGTATGGAACGACGGTGCGTTTGGTGAAGAAATTAATTCAACCCGCTCCGGGGTTGACAGACATGCGGGGGTTCCTGCCACGGGTTTCGCCTTCGGCTCACCCGTGGTTATTAAGATACAACCACCCCGTGGTCGAAGAAAAAGTTTATGGTTTTTATCACTATTAATACAACTGCATCGTGGGCCTTTGCTGCCAGGGTGAGATCACGGCTGAAGTTGCACCGTTGTGCAAAACGGGATTTGGGCAGGAAGAGGTTCAAGGTTCAAGGTTCAAGGTTCAAGGTTCAAGGTTCAAGGTTCAACGTTATTTAGGCATTGACTTTACAGTTACCGAATACCGCTTACTGAATACCCTGTGCTCTGAGCTCTGAGCCCTGAGCCATTTTCCCCATGCCCCATGCCCCATGCCCCATGCCCTATGCCCCATGCCCTCAGCCCTCCCTGCCTGTCGGGAGATACTATTTTTACGGTAAGCCTGCAAGGTCATGAGGAATATTATTTTATCTTATGTACCCTTACCCAGTCGACAAAAACCGTATCTGGAAAAACGGTTGTTGAGTCGGGGCTTCCGGGCCAGTTGCCTCCTATGGCAAGATTGAGTAACATATAGAACGGTTTGTGAAACTCATGCGTACTGTTGATGCTGTCCTTAATACTTATACCATAGTATCTTTTTCCGTCAACCAGCCATACAAGTGAATCAGGTGTCCAGTTTACAGCATAAACATGGAATTCCCTTACATCACACGGTATTTTGCCTCCGGAGCTCACGTGTTTCCCGTCATGCCAGTGTGCTGTTCCGTGCAGGATAAGAGTGTTGTTGATATGTTCCATTACATCAATCTCACCGCAGCGGGGCCATCCGATATCCCTGCGGTTGATACCCATCATCCAGAATGCCGGCCATTTGCCCTGCCCTACAGGAAGTTTCATCCTTGCCTCTACCAGTCCGTATTGAAAAGAGAACCTGCCATCGGTATTAATGCTTGCAGAAGTGTATCCGAATCCCTCCCATGGTTCCTTCCTGGCAATAAGCATAAGAAAACCGTTCTGAACAACTGCATTCTCAATCCGTTTATCAGTATAATACTGAAGCTCCCGGTTCCTTATATAACCCACCTCATAACCCCATTTTGCAGAATCGGGTAATCCGTTGTAATTGAATTCATCCGACCAGATAATGCTCTCTTTTTCCATCCTGCATGAAACGATCACCGTCAGAAATCCAATAAGTACTAATGATTTTTTCATAATATTTTACTTTAAGAATATTGCAATTTTTTTCTTACCATCAGAATAAAAGTCAAAAAAATAAAAAGTTGTCTTTTCATTTGTTGAAAACAGGTTAAATATAATGAGTCATAACAGATGACTTCATCGAGTAAGTAATATAAAGATAATAATTGTCCGTGATTTGCATAATTTTCATAAGGTAAAAGGTTAATAGTCCGGGCAATTTTAAAGGAAACTGTATGGATTTCTTTGAACATCAGCTTCAGATGGAAAGGTTTTCGCTGAATCTTAGAAATATACAGTTAAAGAGTTAATAAGTATGTTATTCACATCTTTGTTTTCAGGTTATATTTCCGGAAAATAAATAAAAAGTAAATGTTAACGTTAACGGGATTTCAAATGTTTGATTAATTTTACAATGCAGATTTATCAAGCTTATGTTTAATAATTAATCCGTAACCAACATGACCAACAGAAGAGAATTTATCCGTAATGCAGCACTGGGCTCAGCCGCAGTTGCTTTCAGCGCAAAGAGCTATGGACGAATATTAGGTGCCAACGACCGTGTCCGGGTCGGGATAGTAGGTTATTCCGACCGCTTCAGGGGGGCGCTTTACCCCTCATTCATGGCACTGGCACAGGAGCTTAACTTTGAGTTTACCGCTCTCTCCGATATCTGGAGCCTCAGGCGTGAAGAGGCCGACAAGTTCTTCAGGTCGAAGGGTACAACCCTTAAGCTTTACCGGAACAACGAAGAACTCTACAGCGCCAAAGACACAGATGCTGTAATCATAAGCACTGCCGACTTCCAGCATGCCCTTCACTGTGCCGAAGCAGTCAGGGCCGGTCGCGATGCCTATGTTGAAAAACCATTTGCGGAAACGATGGCTGATGCACGGACCGCGCTCAAAGCCGTACAGGAAACCGGAAAGATTGTCCAGATCGGTTCCCAGCGCCGCAGTGCACCAAATTATATTGCAGCAAATGAATATCTGCGCTCGGGAAAATTTGGTAAAATTGTCATGGTTGAAATGACTTGGAACGTCAATCAGCCGGGAAGATGGAGAAGACCAAATGTGGTTCCGCTTCTTAAAGAAGCAGATACCGACTGGAAAAGGTTCATAATGAACCGTCCGTTCGAACCTTTCGATGCAAGAAAACATCTGGAGTTCAGGCTTTTCTGGCCATTCTCCTCAGGTATCCCAGGCCAATGGATGGCTCACCAGATCGATACGGTTCACTGGTTCACCGACCTCGCACACCCGCGCAGTGTTGCTGCTAACGGCGGCATTTACCTCTGGAAAGACGGACGTACAAACTGTGACACCATGACGGCAGTCTTTGATTACGGATCAGATACCGATCCCAACATGGCTTTCCAGGTGGTATATTCCTCACGTTTTACCAATTCGGCCGGCGGTACCAAGGAACTGTATTATTCGAACGGCGGCATGCTTAACCTCGATACCAACAAGATTACCTCTGAAGGCGGGCTGAGAGCCAATGATGCCAAAGCCATGAATATGAAACCCAACCTGCTCGAACCGTTCGACCTTCCTTCTGTAACCGTTGAAACGGGAGCCAATACAGGGGGAGACCCGATGACCACAGCCCATATGCGTAACTGGATGGAGTGCGTCCGCAGCCGTAAAAAACCCAATGCCGATGTTGTGGCAGGCTATAACCATTCCATTGCAAACATAATGTGCACAGCCGCCCTCCGCACCGGTGAAAAAGCAACCTTCAACGAAAAAACCCAGGAGGTAATGGCAGGCGGCAAGGTGTTCCAGTATTAATGTGTTAGAAACCCGGTAAAATTGATATTTATGAAAATCAGATATTTTTTTATTACTGCAGTGCTGTTATCCTCACTCTTCACTTCATACAGCCAGAATGTAAAATTTGTCAGGGACGATGCGGGAAGAAAAGTGGATGTATTTATCGGCGACAAGCTGTTCACATCTTACCGTTATCCTGCCAGCCTCGAAAAACCCTTTCTCTTTCCTGTATACGCCCCGAACGGAGCAGTTGTTACCCGCGGGTATCCGATAGAACCCAGAAAGGGTGAGAGGGTTGACCACCCTCACCATATAGGTCTGTGGTTCAACCACGGCAACGTTAACGGCCTCGACTTCTGGAATAATTCGTCAGCCATTCCGGCGAACAGGAAAGACCAGTACGGGCATATTGCTGTTCAGAAAATTGTCAAAGCAAAAGGAGGCAGGACAGGAACCCTTGAAGTAGTTGCAGACTGGAAGGACAACAAGGATAATACAATACTTGTCGAGAATACGAAATATATCTTCAAAGCCTCCGGAACAGGATGGATAATAGACCATATTTCGACCCTGACAGCGGCTAACGGACCTGTCACCATTAAAGATAACAAGGAGGGTATGTTTGCAATCCGCGTCGACAGGGCATTTGAGATGCCTACAAATGAGGCCCTGATATTTACCGACGAAAAGGGAAATCCAACTACCGTAAAAGCCACTGATAACACCGGGGTTACAGGAATGTATGTATCAAGCAACGGAAACAAAGGTGATGCAGTTTGGGGAACCAGGAACAAATGGGTGATTCTGAGCGGTGTGAAGGATAATGTTCCGGTTTCTTTTGCAATTTTTGACAATCCGAAGAATCCGGGGTTTCCCGCATACTCCCATGCCCGTGGTTATGGTCTTTTCTCCGTAAACAATCTCGGACAGAAATCATACGACCCCAAACAGGATGAGGTCGTTTATAACCTTGCAAAGGGAGAGTCAATGAAGCTGATGCACCGTTTTTACATACAGTCGGGTTCGGAACTGACTCCTGAAAAGGCCGAGGCAATATTCAATGATTTTGTAAAAACATATTAATCAAAATGAAAAGACTTCTTGCATTATGTTTCCTGGCTGGTTTTTTCCTGAAACCGGCCGCTTCGGTTATCGTGATACGTGAATATTATGAAATGCGCATTTACCATATAACCGGGAAAACCCAGGAAGATATTACTGATAAATTTCTTAAGGAAGCATTTCTTCCGGCTCTTCACCGTGCAGGTATAGTTAAGGTTGGAGTATTCAAACCCGTGGAAACCGATACGGCATACGGGAAAAGGATTTATGTTTTTATTCCCTTTAAGACCATTGACGAGTACATTCAGCTTCCGTCACTTTTAAGCATGGATCAGAAGTACAATGAAGACGGGAAGTTCTTCCTTGATGCTCCTTATGACAATCCTCCCTTCAGGAGGTATGAAAGCATCCTGATGCTGGCTTTTAAAGATATGCCGCAATTCAGGCCTCCGAAGTACGCCACTCCGCCTTCAGCCAGGATTTATGAACTGCGCAGTTACGAGAGCGCAACCGAAGCAAAGGGGATTAAGAAGGTTGACATGTTTAACGACGGGGGTGAAATGAAGCTTTTTGAGAAACTTGGCTTTAATGCAGTCTTTTTCGGAGAAGTCCTTGCCGGCAGCACCAAGCCGAATCTTATGTACATGACATCATTTGCCGATCAGAAGTCGAGGGACGATCACTGGAACGAGTTCCGGAATCATCCCGAATGGAAGGTTATTTCAGGTATGGAGGAATACAAAAACACAGTTTCAAAGGTTAATGTATTCCTTCTGCACCCGACCGGATATTCGGATTTTTAATTGGAGCAGGGAATATTTATTGAATAGCACACAGATGATAAAGATATTGAGCATAATCACGAATTTATCCGCATAAATTCGTTAAATCAGTGTCATCCGTGTGCTATTTATCTGTTTAATAACCTGTATAAGGAGGTAAAACTTCAGGCCATCGGCAGGTTAATCTTCGACAGTGCTTCCTCTACCTCTGCTTCGGTAAGCTCGTGATCAGGCAGGTTACCCTCGAAATATTTTTCATAAGCCGAGATATCGAAATGACCGTGCCCGCTGAGGTTGAACAGAATAGTCTTCGATATTCCTTCAAGATCTGCTTTTCTGGCTTCATCCAGAGCTCCTGCTATTGCATAAGTTGACTCCGGTGCAGGAAGAATACCCTCGGTACGTGCGAAAAGGACACCTGCCTCGAAACATTCTCTCTGCATTTTTGCCTTTGCTTCGATAAAACCGTCTTTGAGCAGCTGGCTGACCAGCACACCTGCACCATGATAGCGGAGTCCGCCTGCATGTATCTTCTCAGGAATGAAATTGTGTCCGAGAGTATACATTGGAAGGAGTGGAGTCATACCGGCCGTGTCGCCGAAATCATACAAAAATTTTCCCTTGGTGAGCTTTGGACATGAAGCCGGTTCCACTGTAAGGAGGCGTATATTTTTACCGTTAAGCAGTCTCTCTCTAAGGAAGGGGAAGGCTATACCTGAGAAGTTAGATCCTCCTCCGAAGCATCCGATAACCACATCGGGATAATCGCCCGCTTTTTCCATCTGGATAAGAGCCTCCTGTCCGATAATGGTCTGGTGAAGGATTACATGGTTAAGTACACTTCCGAGGGAGTATTTTGTATAAGGGTCCTGAAGTGCCACTTCCATCGCTTCGGAGATTGCTATTCCGAGACTACCGGGCGAGTCAGGATCTTCTTCAAGTATCTTCCTTCCGGCTGCTGTCATCATGCTTGGAGAGGGGACCACTTTGGCATTATAAGCATTCATCATAAGCTTTCGTCCCGGTTTCTGGTTGTAACTTACCTTAACCATAAAAACCAGCAGTTCGAGGCCGAAGTGGTTGCATGCAAAGCTCATTGCGCTTCCCCACTGCCCTGCACCTGTTTCGGTAGTGATCCTTCTGACACCCTCTTTCTTGTTATAATATGCCTGGGCAATAGCCGTATTGGCCTTATGCGAGCCAGAATAATTGCCTCCTTCGTATTTGTAATAGATTTTGCTTTTGGTTCCAAGAGCCTTCTCGAGATAGTCGGCTCTGTAGAGCGGTGAAGGCCTGTATGTGCGGTAGAGATCGAAAACTTCATCAGGGATATCTATATACCTTTCATCTGATACCTCCTGTTTTATAAGTTCCATTGGGAAGACTGCCGCAAGGTCCTGAGGACCAACAGGCTGCCTTGTTGCAGGATGCAATGGAGGCAGAGGTTTGTTGGGCATGTCGGCAAGAATGTTATACCATTGCCTTGGCATCTCTTTTTCGCTGAGGATAATTTTTCTTGATCGTTTCATCTTGTTATGGTTTAAGTGGTTAATAAAAGTTTCAAACTAAAAAAGGCACGCTGTGGTCTGCGTGCCTTTATGGTTTCCTATTGAGATATCATTACATGGCAGGACTCACAGCGTAAGGTATTCGCTGCGCCACCACCATGTATATGACAATCTTTGTTTCATACCTGCAAATCTATAATTAGTTTTTAAATATACAACATAAAAGAATAAAAAATTTAAGAAACGGTGTTATCCGGTTGAAAATATACAAGATATATCTTGTTTCATCCGTTGTTGTTAAGCATACCTTTATTAATAATGCGGATCTGTCTGTTTATTGACTCCTGGTGAATGGCTTTGAAGACTGCATCAATAAGTTCAGCACTGAGTCCTTTAATCTTTCCTTTTGCGACAGCTTTTGATATAATCTCATCCCATCTTGCACTCTGAAGGACGGTAATATTATTATGCTTTTTGAATTCGCCGATTCTGTCGGCTATCTGCATTCTCTGTTCAAGCAGTTCAATCAGGTGTTCATCGAATACATCTATCTGCTGGCGAAGTTCTCCCAGAGTGTCAAGGAGTTTAGGATCTGCCGGATCGGGATTTCTGAGCACCAGTCTTGCAAGCACTTCCACGAGTTCATCAGGTGTAATCTGCTGGGCTGCATCGCTCAATGCCTTGTCGGGATCATAATGCGATTCAATTATCAGTCCGTCGAAATTAAGATCCATTGCTTTCTGTGACAGTTCGTAGATATATTTTCTGGCGCCGCCGATATGGCTGGGGTCACAGAAAATAGGTAATCCGGGAATTCTTCTTCTGAGCTCAATAGGTATCTGCCAGTTTGGCTGGTTACGGTAAGCGGTCTTTTCGAAGGTTGAGAAGCCGCGATGGATAGCGCCTATTCTTTTTATCCCCGCGCTTGCAATTCTTTCGATGGCTCCTGTCCAGAGTTCTATATCGGGGTTTACAGGGTTTTTAACAAGGACTATGACATCGGTACCGGCCAGTGCGTCTGCTATTTCCTGAACGGTGAAGGGATTGACGGAAGTCCGGGCACCTATCCAGAGTATGTCTACGCCGTACTTTATGGCCTCATAGACATGCTTTTCATTAGCCACTTCTGTGGCTGTCAGCAGCCCTGTCTCCTCTTTAACTTTCTTCAGCCATTTAAGTCCTTTTGATCCTACTCCTTCGAATGACCCGGGGCGGGTTCGCGGTTTCCAGATACCTGCCCTGAAAGCCTTTACTTCCTTAATACCTGAGAGAGTTACGGCGGTCTGCATGACCTGTTCTTCCGATTCGGCGCTGCATGGGCCGGAAATTATAAAAGGTCTTCCGCCCCCCTGTATCCACTGGTTCAGTGGAATAATATCCATTTTCAGTACCATAAATTTTTAATGTAATATTTTCTGAATCTTGTTTGCTTCTTCCATAAGTTGTTTTAACCCTTCAGCATTACGCTGCAGGATAAGGTTCCTGAATGAGTTCATTTTGTCTATATATGTATCAATTACCTCAAGGATATGATCGGCGTTTTCGGTAAAGATCGGGGCCCATGTTTCGCTGCTGCTCTTCGCCAGCCTTACCGTACTTTCAAATCCGCCACCTGCCAGCGCTGTTATGTTTTCGGTTTCTTTTTCCTTGTCGAGCACACATAAGGCCAGGGAAAAGGAGGTAATATGTGATATGTGCGACACGTATGCTACATGTATATCATGGTTTACCGAGTCCATGTACATCAGATTCATATTCAGTGCACCGAACATACTCTTCACTGTTTCAACGGCATCAGGGTCACTGCGCTCCCTGTCGCAAATAATAGCCCTTTTGTAATCGAACAGTCTGCTGTGGGCGGCAAGTGGGCCGCTGTATTCTGTACCTGCCATAGGATGTGCCGCCACGAACCTGCCTCTTGCAGGATGTGTATCGGCTATCCTGCAGATTGAAGCTTTGGTTGATCCCATATCGGTTACCACCTTGTTTGTTCCGTCAACCATATCCAGTATTACAGGAAGAAGCGAACAGTTTGTGTTTACGGGGGTGCTGAGGATGATCAGATCACATTGTCTGACTGAATTCTCCAGAGTATCGGTCTCATCAACAATTCCGCACAGCCGTGCTATGTTGGAGTGCTGAATGCTTGTGTCAACGCCGATAATTCTGTCTGCAAAGCCTCTCTTCCTGAGGTCGATGGCCAGGGAGCCTCCTATGAGTCCTATTCCCACTATCCCTATTGTCATACCATTATAAATGTTAGCTGATAATATTTTTTATTCTCTCTTTTGCCTTCACGAGTACCTCTTTGCTGCTGCAGAGGGATATTCTGATGTATTTACTGCCGTTTCTCCCGAAGATAAATCCGGGAGTTACAAACACGTGTGTTTCTTCAAGGATTTTGTCGGCCAGTTGCTCTCCGTCGCCATAACTATCGGGTACTTCTCCCCAAAGAAAAAGACCCGACTGGCGTTTATCGAACCGGCATCCCAGAATGTTCATAATCTCTTCGGCGACTGTTCTTCTTTGTTTATAAACAGCATTCAGCTCATCAAACCACTCTTTGCCTGCTTTCAGGGCTTCGGCTGCTGCCATCTGAACCGGAAGGAACATACCGGAATCCATGTTGCTTTTTACTTTCAGTATCTCAGTAATATATTCCCGGTGGCCGGCTACCAGTCCGATTCTCCAGCCAGCCATGTTATGTGATTTGCTCAGGGAGTTAAGCTCGAGAGCAACGTTTTTGGAACCTTCGGCAGATAAGATACTTTTATAATTACTGCTCAGGATGAAACTGTATGGGTTATCATTAATAACCAGAATGTTATGCTTTTCAGCAAATTTTACAAGTCTTTCAAAAAGGATTACTGATCCTCTCTGGCCTGTAGGCATATTCGGGTAATTCACCCACATCAGTTTTACCGTTTCGAGGTCTGAATCTTCAAGCTTGCAGAAATCGGGCATCCATGAGTTTTTAGCTGTAAGGTCATAATATCTGACTGTTCCTCCTGCAAGTCTGGTCACCGAAGAATAGGAGGGATATCCCGGATCGGGTACAAGCACTTCATCGCCGGGATTGACAAAAGCCATAGTTATATGCATTATACCCTCCTTACTTCCTATAAGGGGCAGTATCTCGTTTTCAGGATTAAGTTCAACCCCGAAATATTTTTTGTACCATCCGGCCATGGCATTTCTTAGGGCAGGTATTCCGTTATAGCTCTGGTAGCCGTGGACGTCGGGTTTCATTGCTTCTTCCCTGATTTTCTGAACGGCTGAAGGGGGAGGAGGAAGGTCGGGACTGCCGATGCCAAGGTTGATCACATCAATGCCCGATTGTCGCATCATGGCTATCTGTCTCAGTTTTGCGGAGAAATAATATTCCTGGACAGACTTTGTCCTGTCGGCCGGTTTAACTTTCATATATAGTTTCGTCTTTCTGATAAATTCCGAGTATTTCAAGATCGGTTGTATCATCTCCAAGGACTCCGTGTATCAGTTCCATTGTGGCGTTTTCAGGAATCTCAAGGTCGAGATAGAACATATATTCCCAGCCGCCGTTAAGCCTGGGGACTGACTGAATCTTTGACAGGTTGATATTCAGTTCAGCCAGTTTTACCAGTACGTTTGCGAGACTTCCGGGCTTATGGTTCAGGGAGAAGCATACTGAAGCCTTGTTCCCGTTTCTGAGGCCTTTGCTTCTGCTGCCGATTATAAGGAATCTTGTATAATTCTCCTTGTAGGTTTCAATACCTTCTGCGACTATTTCCAGGCCGTATATCTCTGCTGCCGTCCTTGAAGCAATGGCTGCAACACCTTTCAGTTTTTTCTCACTTATTTCCCTGGCACTGCCTGCCGTATCTTCAGTTTCGATAAGAGTTATACCGGAATGATTATTCAGGAATGTCATACATTGTGAGAAAGCAATGGGATGTGATCTTATTTCACGTATATCGTTTAATGTCTGGCCCGGCAGGGCCATAAGATTCTGTCTTATCCTCAGATCATGTTCCCCGAGGATCTTAAGACCCGATTCTCTCAGAAGGGAATAGTTGTACAATATACTTCCGGCCCTTGCATTTTCAATTGCCATCACCGCGAAGTCTGCCCTTCCTGATTTTGTTTCTGCCAGTGTCTGGTCGAATGTTGCACAGGGAATAATTGTAATGTCTTTGCCAAAATAGTTTTTTGCAGCCACTTCGTGGAAACTTCCCGACTCACCCTGGATCGCAATTTTTTTTACTACTTCCATTTATATTCCATTATAAAACGCTCAAGGGCCCCTCTTTCTCTGAGGGACCCTTGCTGATTCTGCTTATCTTAAGTCATATACAAAAATCCCTCTTTCTATCTCACGAAAAAATAGAAATAGAAGAAAGCGAAGAAATAATTTTTGTATGACTGTATCATTTTTCTTAAAAACAGTGTACAAAAATAGTCTTTTAATCAAAAAAACAAACGAAATGCCATAAAAAAATTATTTATTCTTATGACGGTTTACCAGGACCTGTTCAATTTCTTCCAGTTTACAACCTTTTGCTCTCAGAAGAATAAGGAAGTGGTAAATAAGGTCGGCGGCTTCGTTTTTAAAGGCTTCAGTGTCGTCTTTCATGGCTTCAATAGCGAGTTCCACGGCTTCCTCGCCTGTTTTCTGTGCCACTCTTCCTATACCTTCCCTGTATATTTTATTTGTATATGAATTTTCAGAGTTTTCATAGATTCTTTTGTTTATGATTTCCTCAAGCCGGTATACAAAACCCTTGGCCGGTGCGTTACCGAAGCATGAAGTGGTGCCTTTATGGCAGACCGGACCGGCAGGTTTAACCTTTATCAGTATGGCATCATTATCGCAATCGGTAAGAATCTCTTCCGCATAAAGGAAGTTACCTGAAGTTTCCCCTTTGGTCCACTGTTTCTTCCTTGTGCGGCTGTAGAATGTAACTTTACCTTCATTTATTGTTCTGTTGAAGGTTTCCTCGTTCATAAAACCAACCATCAGCACCTGTAAAGTAGTGCTGTCCTGGATAATTGCAGGCACCAGGCCTGACCCTTTGCTGAAATCAATTTTGTTCATCTTACTTTTATATTAAAATCTGACAGATATTTCTTCAGTTCTTCTACAGTAATTTCACCGTAGTGAAAGATACTTGCCGCAAGTGCTGCGCTGCAGCCTGTCTGAAGAAAGACATCCCTGAAATCCTCTTTGGTTCCTGCACCACCTGATGCAATGACAGGGATATTAACACTTTCAACAATTTTTTTTGTTATCTCAATTGAGAAACCACTTTTCGTTCCGTCGGCCGCCATTGATGTAAGAAGTATCTCTCCGGCCCCTGATTCTTCAGCTTTAACAGCCCAGCCGGTTGCATCAATACAGGTGGGAGTTCTTCCTCCGTTTAAAAATACTTTCCACTCTCCGTTTACTAATCCGGTATCTATGGCTACCACAACACACTGGCTTCCGAAGCGGCCTGCAATATCGGAAATGAGACCGGGGCTTTTTACTGCTGCCGTGTTAATGCTTATCTTGTCGGCCCCTGCATTGATAAGCACCGATGCATCTTCGGAGCTTCTGATTCCTCCTCCCACGGTAAAAGGGATATTGATGGCTTTTGCCACCCTCTCCACAAGCGCTGCAAGTGTCTTTCTTTTTTCCACGGTGGCGGTGATATCCAGAAAGACCAGTTCATCTGCTCCTCCGGCCGCATAGCGGGAAGCAAGTTCAACGGCATCGCCTGCATCACGGAGATTTATGAAATTGATACCTTTTACGGTTCTCCCGTCCTTTATATCAAGGCATGGTATAATTCTTTTTTTCAACATAATTGCGCCAGTTCTTCAGGTTTAATCAGTCCCTCATAAAATGCCTTTCCTATAATGGCTCCCTCGCATCCTGCATTTTTAAGCTCTTTCAGATCGTTCAGGGATGAAATACCTCCGCTTGCAATGAGATTTATCCTGCACTGTGATAAGATTTCGCTGTATAGTTCTGTTGACGGCCCCTGCAACATTCCGTCTCTTGATATATCGGTACACACAACATATTTAACCCCGGAGTTGCTGAAATCCTTAATAAACCCGACTACATCTGTTCCGGAGCCTTCTGTCCATCCGTGGGTGGCAACCTTTCTGCCTGCAGAATCGGCTGAAAGGATTATTTTTCCGGAGCCGTAGATTGAGAGCCATTCAAGAAATTTTTTTCTCTCTCTGACTGCCACGCTTCCGCAGTTTACCTGATATGCACCGGCACTGAAAGCAGTCTTAATGTCATTGTCCGACCTTATGCCTCCGCCGAAATCAATTTTAAGTGAGGTGTATGAAGCAATCTGTTCCAGTATGCGGTGGTTTATTATTTTCCCCTCTCTGGCTGCATCGAGATCAACAAGATGAAGATATTTTATACCGGCATCTTCCAGTTTTTTTGCAACATCGGGGGGGCTGTCGCTGTAAACGGTGACGCGACTGAAATTTCCCTGTTCAAGCCTGACACATTTGCCGCCCAGTATGTCTATTGCAATTATTATCCTCATAATGAAAGAAAATTGCGAATGATTATTTCACCTGCTGATGCAGATTTTTCGGGATGAAACTGGGTAGCCATGAAATTCCCGCGCCGCATTGCTGCGCTGAATGTAACCAGATATGTGCATGCGGCTGTTGTATGGCTGCAGATTCCTGCATAGTAGCTGTGTACATAATACATGTCGTCGTTGATATCCAATCCTTTGAAGAGGTCATCCTTAATCCACGTGAAATTATTCCATCCCATATGGGGGATGATCCCTGTTGGGGGAAACTTAACCACATCGGTATCAAAAATACCCAGGCATTCGGTATTATCCTCTTCCGACCATCTGCACATGAGCTGAAGGCCGAGACAGATACCGAGCACAGGTTGCCTCAGAGATTTAATTACCTCATCAAGACCTCTTTCGCGCAGGTATCTCATTGCAGAACCTGCATGACCGACTCCCGGTATGATTACTTTATCAGCTGTCTCAATCTCTTTTACATTGTCGGTTACAATACATCCGGCTCCTGCCCTTTCAAGGGCATTCTGAACAGATTTAATATTTCCCGCGTTATATTTAAGTATTGCTATCATAATACACCTTTGGTACTTGGAACAATTCCGCTTCCGGTCTGTTTTACGGCCATACCCAGCGACTTTGCGAATGCTTTGAAAACAGCCTCTGCCTTATGATGTTCGTTTTCACCGCTGGCACTGATATGGATGTTGCAACCTGAATTGTCCGACAGGGTTTTAAAGAAATGGTAAAACATTTCAGAAGGCATCTCGCCGATCTTTTCCCTTTTGAATTTCACTTTCCACACCAGCCAGGGCCTTCCTCCGAAGTCTACCGAGGCGGTGGCAAGTGCATCATCCATTGGCAGAGTGAATCCGAATCGTCCGATACCTTTTCTTTTGCCAAGAGCCCTGCTTATTGCCCTTCCCAGCGCGATAGCAGTATCTTCAACGGTATGGTGTTCATCCGTTTCAAGATCGCCTGATGCTTCAACGGTTAAATCAATACCTCCATGCCGGGCAAGATGGTCTAGCATGTGGTTGAAGAAGCCTATTCCGGTCTGAACTGAACTCTTTCCGGTACCATCTAGGTTAACTGACACTCTGATCCTGGTTTCACCGGTGACATATTCTTCAGTAGCAGTCCTGTTATGGCCGGTTAGGTATCTGAAAATTTCATTCCAGTTGGTTGTGCAAAGTGAAGCATACTGATCCGGTTTTTCACTCAGGATAATAGCCCTGCAACCCAGATTTTTTGCCAGTTCTGCGTCGGTAGTCCTGTCGCCGATAACAAACGACGCTTCCATATCGACCCCTTTTGCCAGATATTTTGTAAGCATTGCAGTCCCCGGCTTTCTTGTGGGTGCATTGTCGGAAGGGAGGCTCCTGTCAATAAACACTTCGCTGAATCTTACGCCTTCTCCTTCAAGAATAGAAAGCATTTTATTGTGAACCGGCCAGAATGTTTCTTCCGGAAATGATTTTGTTCCAAGACCATCCTGGTTTGTAACCATAACGAGTTCGAAATCGGTATGAGATGCGATATTTGCCAGTGCAGTTATTACACCGGGCATGAATTCCATTTTTTCAAAGCTGTCGACCTGTTCGTCAGGCGGCTCTTTCAGAATTGTACCGTCGCGGTCAATAAAAAGGACTTTTTTCATAATGTTATACTCTTTAAGGCTTCAAGGAGCAGATCGTTCTCGTTTGATGTGCCGATGGTGATACGAAGGCAGTTCTCGACTACCGATGACCTGTTTCTTACAATTATGTCGTTACTTACAAGCTTTTCGTAAATGGCATCGGCATCTGTTACCTTGACAAGGAGGAAGTTTGCATCAGAGGGATACACTTTCCTTGTAAGGGGTAGTTTTCTGATTTCTTCGGCTACTCTTTCTCTTTCCCGTATTATCTCCTTCACCTGGTTACGGTAGCTTATCCCTTCTGCCAGCTTACAGAGGGCTGCTTTCTGGTTAACTCCGCTTACGTTATACGGGGGTTTGACTTTATTGTAATAACGGATTATTTCAGGATTAGCGAAAGCCATTCCTATTCTTGCAGAAGCCAGTCCGAGCGCTTTGCTGAAGGTCTGCATTACCACAAGATTGGGATAGCGCTCTGTCTTTTTGAGAAAAGAGGGTTTTTCGCTGAAATCGGAATATGCTTCATCGAGAAGAACTATACCCTGGAACTGTGAAACCAGATATTCAATATTTTCGGGGTGCATGCAGTTACCGGTGGGGTTGTTAGGTGAACAGATAAACATCACTTTGACAGTGCTGTCGCTGAAATATTTTTCGGCCTCAGTTACATTAATCTGGAAGTTTTCGTTCAGAGGTACCCTTACTATTTCAAGATCGTTTATGTTTGCCGATACTTCATACATACCGTAGGTAGGAGGGAAGGTCATAACTTTATCGGTGCCCGGGTTGCCGAATATTCTGAGAGTAAGGTCTATAATTTCGTCGCTGCCGTTGCCTATAAACAGCCATTCCTTTTCCACTCCCTTTTGTCTTGCCACAGCAGCCCTGAGTTCCTGCTGGTATGGATCGGGGTAACGGTTCAGTGTTCCGTACGGATTTTCGTTTGCATCGAGAAAGACTCCCGGTTTTCCCTTATAGTCATCCCTTGCTGAAGAGTAAGGTTTAAGTCTTATGATATTGTCTCTGACAAGTTTGTTTATCTCAATCATTGTTGTGTGAATCTTATTTTTACTGCGTTACTATGGGCTTTCAGGTCCTCCGCGTCAGCCATTTCCATTACGGCAGGCCCAATCAGTGAGAGACCTTCTGCTGTCACCTCCTGGAAGAATATCTGTTTTCTGAAGCTGTCGGCAGTAAGGCCGCTGATGCTTTGAGCAAAACCTGCTGTGGGGAGGGTATGATTTGGTCCTGCGGCATAGTCGCCGGTGCTTTCGCAGCTGTAAGGTCCGAGGAACACCGATCCTGCAGATGTGATTTTCTCTGCAATGCGGTTATAGTCCGCACAGTTTATTATAAGGTGTTCAGGTGAATAGATATTGCTGAATTCAGCACATTCATCAACCGAATCAAACATTATTGCGAAGCTGTTATTGAGAGATTTTCCGGCAGTCTCCCTGCGCGGAAGTGTTTTCAACTGGTTTTCGGTTTCCTCTGTTACTTTATTTATCAGTTTGCGGCTGTCTGACAGCAATACCACCTGGCTGTCGGGGCCATGTTCGGCCTGCGACAGGAGGTCCGCGGCGATGTAAGAAGGGTTCGCTGTTTCATCGGCAATAACAAGCACCTCACTGGGACCGGCAGGCATATCTATAGCGGTTCCATACTGCTGAACCATCTCTTTGGCTTTAGTAACATACCTGTTCCCTGGTCCGAAGATTTTGCTGACTTTCGGGACCGATTCTGTGCCGAACGCCATTGCGGCAATGGCCTGGGCGCCACCGGCTTTATAAATCTTATTGATTCCGAGTAATCCGGCAGTGTAGAGAATAACATCATTAACTTTTCCGTCTTTCTGAGGGGGGGTGCAGAGCACAATATCTCTGCAGCCGGCCAGCTTTGCAGGAATGCCAAGCATCAGTACAGTAGAAAACAGAGGTGCACTGCCGCCGGGGACGTATAGTCCTACTTTTCCGATCGGGACATATTTTGCCAGGCAGCTGATGCCGGTTGAGATAACGACCCTGGGGGGATCGGGGTTCATTATTGAAAAATGAAACTTTTCGATATTCTTTTTTGCCAGTGCAATTGACTTTTTCAGAGAAGCGGGTACAGATGATGAGGCCTCTTCAATTTCATTTTCGGTCACGAGCAGGGATGAGAGCCTTACCCCGTCATATTTTTCACAATACTGCAGGAGCGCTTCGTCACCCTTAAGGCATATATTCTCGATGATGCTTAAGACTGTGTCATGAATTCCGGCCGTGCCGGTCTGCGGTCTTGCGCAGAGCGATTCCCATAATTCACGAGCCGGCTTGTAATATACTTTCATCAGTTAATCATTTTTTCGATTGGTATGACAAGAATTCCTTCCGCACCTGCCTCTTTAAGCATGTCTATCCTTTCCCAGAAATCGTCCTCGCGGACGACAGAGTGCAGACTTACCCATCCCTTTTCCATCAGAGGGAGGACAGTCGGGCTTTTCATGCCGGGGAGGATTTCCGATATTTTTTTAACTGATTTTTCAGGGGCATTCAGAAGTATATATTTATTCTCCTTTGCGTTCTTCACGGCTCTTATCCTGAAGAGCAGTTTTTCGAGTATATTTAACTTTTTCTCGCCGATATTTTTGTTTACGACCATTACTGCCTGGCTTTTAAGGATAGTGATCACTTCCCTAAGCCCGTTTGTAAGGAGTGTGCTGCCCGAGCTTACAATATCGCAAACGGCATCTGCGAGACCAATTCCCGGTGCTATTTCGACGCTTCCGCTTATCTCCTCAATGTCGGCTTTAATGTTATTCTTTTTCAGGTAAGATGAGAGTATTTCCGGGTAGCTGGTGGCAATTTTCTTACCCCTGAACCATTCGGGTCCTGTGAAGTCCTCTTCTCTGGGTATTGCCAGGCTCAGCCGGCACCGGGCAAAACCGAGTTTCTCGACTACTTTTATGTCGCGTTTCTTTTCCTCCACCATGTTTTCTCCTACAATACCGGCATCGGCAACACCCTGTTCGACATACTGAGGTATATCATCGTCGCGCAGGAAGAGTATCTCCACAGGGAAATTTGTGGATGTTGTTTTCAGCACACCTGCTCCGTTTGAGAACTTGATGCCGCACTCTTCCAGCAGCCTGCGGGAGTTATCGCTCAATCTCCCGCTTTTCTGTACTGCTATTTTCAGTTCTTTCATTCAAAATATTGTTTAATAGTTACTTTAATCTTTGCTCTGGGCAGCTAGCCATCCTAAATCCCCCCAATAGGTGGGGGTTTAAGCTTTCATTAGTTCCATGCCCTGAGCTCTCAGCTCTGTGCCCTTTGCCTCTTCTTCTCCCCCATCGGGGAGGTCGGGAGGGGCAAATTAAAAAACCCGTCTGACTGCCTCAGACGGGTTTGATATCATTTGTCACAACAACAACATCACTTCCTCGCCTGAGGGTGGTTAATATGATGATGCTGATGTGTAAAAATATACTTCATAAGAAATTTTGCATGGCAAAAATAAAATATTTTTAATAAAAAACAAAAACCGGTAAATTATATTAAACGATGATCCTGAATATTCATAAAGTATATATTACCGGGAGGACATATTTCATTACTTACATTCATGCTATCTGTTCATCGTGTCCGGATATTGTTTTCATGTTACAGGGTTATTAAACCGTTTTTTTGCATCCGGTCTGCGGTGTGGGCATCCGGGCCAGCAGCAGGGCTGGCGTCTGCCCTCTTTCAGTTCTTCAATCATACGTTCTATATGTTTTGCTCTGGTTTGGTTTTTTTTAACTGTAATAACCCAGCATATCCACTCGTTACGCTGTACAGGTGTGAGGTTATTCCAGACAGTCAGAATATTTTCATCAGCAGTCAGTGCTGTTTGAATATCTTTAGTTACTTCATGCAGGATTCCGTTCAGTACAGCATATCTCATTTTATGTTTTTTATAGCCCGGTCAGATTCTTGGTTTTATTTTTATTGATTCTCTATATCCAGCCTTGAGGAAATCCTCTCCAGGTACCTGGGAGCGTAGACAAAGATAATTCGAAGGGAAACTTCAATATTGATGTTTCAGGGAGATTTAAATCATACGCGGTACCTGGGATGAATGATGATGGACAATAGGGCTTGTCCTGGAAAGATCAATCATATAACTGAAACGTGCTTCAAAATTTAAGATCTCTTCGTCAACCTTAAATCTCCAGTTGTAAATCCCGTTTAACACATGAATGACTTCAGTAATTTTCTGCACAAATAATGTCTTTTCATGAAGTGCAATGCTCAGGTCTTCCCGGCTTCCCAGTTTTTCGAAATAATCACGGATTTTTTCAGGTGTGTTCAGAATTTTATTGGAGAATGTCGGAATAAGTACTGCATTCTGATCGTATAATGACAGAAGTTTATCAAGATCTGCCTTATTAACAGCCTGTATCCATTGATTCAAGATTTCTGACGGCTTCATTTTTTTCCTTATTACAATGTAAAGAATTATATAAATATTTCATACCTGCCACAAAATTTAATTTATTTTATAGCAAAACCGTGGCGGGAAAGGGGAAAAATTATTGTGTGGGAAATCTTATGCCAGATTATAATTATGCTTGCTAAGTCCTGAAAGTTGATATATTGTCCTATACCCATTGGAAATTATTCCAGTTTAAAGTGGTCAATACAATACTGAATACTGGTCACCATCCTCCACTCACAACCCACTGCTCAACTCCGCATATTACCGATTACCTCATTCCCCCGCTATCTGCTTCATGCCCGGACATACCCGGCACCCAATCAAAGGCTATACCCTCTCAGCCACCATGTCGCCGACTTCTGTTGTTGAGAAGCCCATTTTGCCTGCACCGAGGTCCTTTATCTTGTTTGCTGTTACATCCATTATGGCATTTTCAACAGCCCTGGCAGCCTTTTCCTCGCCGAGATGTTCCAGCATCATTGCACCTGCTGCAATCGCAGCCAGAGGATTGATTACATTCTTCCCGGTGTATTTTGGAGCGGAGCCGCCAATGGGTTCAAACATTGAAACGCCTCCGGGATTAATGTTTCCTCCTGCGGCAATACCCATTCCGCCCTGGGTAATGGCCCCGAGGTCGGTTATGATATCGCCGAACATGTTGGTAGTTACAATAACATCAAACCACTCCGGATTTTTTACCATCCACATACAGGTGGCATCAACGTGGTAGTACTCGCGTTTTATATCGGGATACAAGGATTCTCCCATCTCATGGAAAGCCCTTTCCCAAAGGTCGAAGACATAGGTAAGGACATTTGTCTTGCCGCAGAGTGCCAGTGTTTTTTTCTTTGCCCTTTTACGTGTATAGTCAAAAGCATACTTCAGGCACCTGTCAACAAGATGCCGGTTGTATATCATGTTCTGTACGGCAATTTCCTGAGGGGTACCCTTCATTGTTACACCTCCGGCCCCGGTATATACATCTCCGGTATTCTCCCTGATCACAACGTAGTCAATATGTTCCGGTCCCTTGTCTTTCAGAGGTGTTGTGACTCCGGGGTAAAGTTTTACGGGACGCAGGTTGATATACTGATCGAGTTCAAAGCGGAGTTTAAGCAGGATTCCTTTTTCAAGAATGCCCGGTTTTACATCCGGATGTCCGATAGCACCGAGAAGTATGGCGTCCGATTTTCTCAGATCATCCACGGCTGTTTCGGGAAGGACCTCACCTGTTTTCAGGTAACGGTCGCCGCCGAAATCATAATTCAGGTACTGCAGCCCGAAATCGTATTTTGCCGATGCTGCATCGAGCACCTTAATGCTTTCCCTTACCACTTCCGGACCGGTACCATCACCGGGAATGACTGCTATGTTGTAAGATTTTTTCATAATATTTTATTGTTAATGATTTCTTTTTGTTACAGAACCTGTCAAAGCAATTACGTCTCCTGCGTTTTTATATTCCGGGCCTGTGCCTTCAAGAATGTTAAGCATTTTTTCGGTCGCCTTTATTGCTGATTCGGTCTGGTCGGCATCAAGACCTTTTGTACGGAATTCCTTGCCTCTGAGGTTCCAGGATATTACCGTCTCCACAAGTGCATCTGTCTTGCCTCCCGGCGGAATGGAAACTTTATAGTCGGTGAGGACAGGAAGTTCCTTGCCGATATTGTCGTAGATTTTCCTAAGGGCTTTCATAAAGGCATCGTATTGTCCGTCGCCTGAAGATGTTTCCTCATAAACGGTGCCCTGTATGTCTACAAGTATGCTCGCAACAGGCCTCATACCGCTGGAGAGAGCCAGGGAATAATTTTTTATAAAAACCTTATAGTCGATTTTTTCATCACCCAGAACATCCGAAATGATGAAAGGCAGGTCCTCTGTGGTGACACTCTCTTTTTTATCGCCGAGTTCGATAACCCTCTGGGTAACTCTTGCAAGTGATTCAGGTGAAAGGTTTAGTCCGAATTCCTCGAGGTTCTTTTTTATTGTTGCTTTGCCTGAAAGCTTGCCAAGAGCATATTTCCTTTTTCTTCCGAAACGTTCGGGCAGGAGGTTGTTAAAATAGAGATTGGCTTTACTGTCGCCGTCGGCGTGTATGCCTGAAGTCTGGGTAAAGACATTCTCGCCTATCACCGGTTTGTTTACCGGAATACGTATTCCGCTGTAAGATTCAACCACCTGGCTTACCTTTGTTATGGCTCCTTCGTCAATATTTGTTTCAAACCCCAGATGGTCTTTAATCACTGCCACAACACTTGAGAGAGGCGCATTGCCTGCTCTTTCGCCGAGTCCGTTCACTGTTGTATGAACTCCTTTCATGCCAGCCCTTAGTGCGGAAAAGACATTTGCAACAGCAAGGTCGTAATCGTTATGGGCATGGAAGTCAAAATGAACTGACGGGTAAGTGATAGTCATTGTCCTGCAGAATTCGTATGTCTGCTCGGGATTAAGAATCCCGAGTGTGTCGGGAAGCATAAACCTTCTGATATTTTCGTGCATAAGTGATTTCATCAGGAAATGAACATACTCAAGGGAGTGAATCATTCCGTTTGACCAGTCCTCAAAATATACATTTACCTCAATTCCCATTTTACGGGCATTTACCAGGACCTCCCTTATATCTGCTGCATGCTGTTCAGGGGTTTTACGAAGTTGTTTTTCGAGATGATTGAGCGAACCCTTGCATAGCAGGTTAATTACTTTCAATCCGGCTTTTCTGATCCATTCGAGAGAGGTAGATCCGTCAACGAAACCCAGCACCTCAACCCTGCCGAGCATGCCGTTGGCTTCAGCCCATTCCGCAATCCTGCATGCTGCGTCAAATTCTCCTTCCGAGACTCGGGCTGATGCAATCTCTATCCGGTCGGAACCCAGATCTTTGAGCAGAAGGGTAGCGATATGCAGTTTTTCAAGAGGTGTGTATGACACTCCCTGCATCTGTTCACCGTCGCGCAGTGTTGTATCGAGTATCTCTGTTTTCATCCCAATGCATTCTTTTCAAATTTTTCAATCTCGCCTTTAAGCGACAGCAGGTAATCAATATCATCAAGTCCCCTGAGAAGGCACTCTTTTTTATAGGGGTTTATATCGAACTTCAGGGCCATTCCTGCTTTAGGTATTTCAAGGAGCTGATGTTCAAGGTCTATTCTGACTTTCATTGACGGTTCCCTGTTGACCAGCATAAAAAGATGTTCCAGTTTATCTGCAGATATAACCACAGGAAGAAGGCCGTTGTTAAGGGCATTGTTTTTGAAGATATCGGCAAAGAAGCTTGAAATGACCGCCCTGAAGCCATAGTCATACAGAGCCCATACGGCATGCTCCCTGCTTGATCCGCAGCCGAAGTTTCTTCCGGTAACGAGTACAGATCCTTTATATTCCGGGTTATTCAGAACAAATTGTTTATCGGGTTCTCCATCCGGTTTATATCTCCAGTCGCGGAAGAGTTTTTCCCCGAAACCTTCACGGGAAGTTGCTGTAAGATAACGGGCAGGGATTATCTGATCGGTGTCAATGTTTTCCACCGGAAGCGGCACGCATGGTGATTCGAGAATTGTAAATTGTACTCCTGGCATTTTACTTATTGTTAATTTGAAATTAATCCGGAGGGGTCAGTGATTCTGCCTGTTACAGCAGCTGCGGCAGCGGTGAGCGGGCTTGCAAGTATTGTCCTTGCCCCCGGTCCCTGCCTTCCTTCGAAATTGCGGTTGGATGTTGAAACGGCATATTTTCCCGGTGGTACCTTATCCTCGTTCATGGCGAGACACGAAGAACAACCCGGCTGCCGGATCTCGAAGCCGGCTTCTCTGAATACTGAGTCTAGTTTTTCAGTGTATATTTGCTTTTCAACCATTTTTGAACCTGGTACGATCAGTGCTGTGACACTATCGGCTTTCTTCCGGCCTTTGATCACAGACGCAAAAGCCCTGAAATCTTCTATTCTGCCGTTTGTACAGCTTCCGAGAAATACATAGTCGATTTTTTGTCCTTCCAGTTTCATGCCCGGGCGGAAGTTCATGTAAGAGAGTGATTTCATGTAGGAGGCAGCTTCTTTCTCGTCGGCAGGAGGATCAGGTATGGTACCTCCCACAGGCATTGCCATTCCGGGGTTTGTGCCGAATGTGATCATCGTAGTAATTTCGGAGGCATTAAAGGATATCTCTTTATCATATACGGCTCCCGGGTCAGTTCTGAGCGTACTCCAGTACTCAATATTACGGTCCGAAACAGGAATATTTATTTTTCCTGCCTTCTCATTCACATAATCAAGTGTGGTTTTATCAGGAGCAATCAATCCGCCCCTTGCACCCATTTCAATGCTCATATTACATACCGTCATCCTTCCTTCCATTGAAAGAGACTCTATAGCTTCTCCGGCATATTCCACAAAATACCCTGTTGCACCTCCCGACGAAAGGCGGGATATTATGTACATAATCAGGTCTTTGGCAGTAACACTGTTATTAAGTTTTCCTGTGACATTAATTCTCATGGCGGAAGGTCTGTATTGAAGGAGGCACTGGGAGGCGAGGACCATTTCCACTTCGGAGGTGCCGATACCGAAGGCAACCGAACCGAAAGCTCCGTGGGTGGAGGTGTGGCTGTCGCCGCAGACTATGGTCATGCCCGGACGGGTGAAACCGAGTTCGGGGCCTATAACGTGCACAATCCCGTTGAATTCATGCTCCATTCCAAAGAAGTTAATACCGTAATCCCCTGTATTCTTTCCAAGTGTATCAACCTGTTTGCGTGAAATCTCATCTTTAATAGGAAGATGCTGGTTCAGGGTAGGGATATTATGATCGGCAGTGGCGAGGGTTTTTCCGGGCCGGAATACTTTAATCCCTCTTCGCCTCAGTCCTTCAAAAGCCTGCGGGCTGGTAACCTCATGGATGTAGTGCATGTCGATGTACAGCACATCGGGTCCTCCCGGAATTGACTTCACTACATGAGAATCCCATATTTTGCCAAAAAGTGTCTTTGGTTTCATCTGAGCTACTTTATTTTAGCTATAGCATCAATAAATGCTTCCACTGAGGCTGTTACGATATCAGTATTTGCCGAGAAACCGTAATAGGTCTTTCCCTGATGTTCAACCTGCACATGGACTTTCCCCATATCATCACTGCCCCTCGTGATAGCCTGGATAAGGAACTCCTCGAGATGCACGGTTTTGTTGATGAGTTGTTTTACAGCTGTGAATGATGCATCGATAGGGCCGTTGCCGGTTGCCGTTGAGGTATGAACCTCACCGTTTATCTTAAGTCCGACTGTTGCCACCGGTACAGAAGATTTGCCGCAAGCAACCTGCAAGAGCTCCAGCCTGAGAGCCTTTTCTCCCTGGAAGACTTCACCGGTAAGTATTTTTATATCCTCGTCGTTAATGACTTTCTTTTTATCGGCGAGTTTCAGGAACCGATGATATATTTCATCGAGTTCTTCCTTTTCAAATTTATAACCGAGAAGCTCAAGCCTGTGGTTAAGTGCTGCCCTGCCGCTTCGGGCAGTAAGTATTATTGAAGATTCTTTAACGCCTACCTCTGCAGGATCAATTATCTCGTAGTTTTCGCGTTTCTTAAGTACTCCGTCCTGGTGTATGCCCGATGAATGGGCAAAGGCATTCCGGCCCACAATAGCTTTGTTGGGCTGGACCGGCATATTCATCAGTGTGGATACGAGTCGGCTTGTCTTGTAAATCAGCTGTGAATTGATACCGGTTGTGAGGTTAAGGTGTTTATGGCTTTTAAGGGTCATCACAACCTCCTCGAGTGATGTATTTCCTGCCCTTTCACCTACACCGTTCATTGTAACCTCCACCTGACGGGCTCCGTTCAGAATACCCATTACGGTATTGGCAGTGGCCATCCCGAGATCGTTATGGCAATGGGTTGAGATAACAGCTTTATCGATGTTCGGCACATTATTTTTCAAAAATCTGATTTTTTCACCGTAATCGGTGGGGAGGCAGTAACCGGTTGTGTCAGGAATATTCACTACCGTAGCTCCTGCTTCAATCACAGCTTCGATTACTTTTGCCAGATATTCGTTGTCGGCACGGCCGGCATCTTCTGCATAGAATTCAACATCATCCACGAATTTCCTTGCATATCTGACGGCATCGGATGCCCGTTTAATGATCTCCTCGGGGGTGGTCTTGATTTTGAATTCGATGTGGTAGGATGAGACTCCTATTCCGGTGTGAATTCTTTTCTTTTTCGCATATTGAAGGGCCTCTGCCGCAACTTCGATATCTTTTTTGACAGCGCGGGTAAGTGCGCATATAACCGGGTTGGTGATTGCTTTTGAAATCTCCACTACCGAGTTAAAGTCGCCCGGGCTTGAGACCGGGAAGCCGGCTTCAATCACATCCACGCCAAGTTCTTCCAGAGCCTGGGCAACCTGAATTTTTTCAACAGTGTTCAGCTGGCATCCCGGCACCTGTTCACCGTCGCGCAGAGTGGTGTCGAAGATTATAATTTTCTCTTCCATTATTCAGATATTTATTTTATTTGTTTCCGGGTCTGAGTTTTCTGACTGCTGCTCCGGCCCTCCAGATTTCTGAGTTACCAAGTTCGCGCAGTTCTGCATCCAGAAGTTTTTTATAGTCGGGGTTACTGAGTGATTTTATAACTCTTTCGGTTTCTTTTCCTGTCTTTACTTTTTCATAGAGATCTCTGAAGACAGGCATCACGGCATCCCTGAATTTCGGCCGCCAGTCGAGAGCGCCTCTCTGTGCCGTTGCGCTGCAGTTTGCATACATCCAGTCCATTCCCTTCTCGTCCACAAGTCTTATAAGACTCTGTGTCAGTTCCTCAACCGTTTCATTGAAGGCTTCGGAGGGGGAGTGTCCGTTCTCTCTAAGAACCTGATACTGGGCATCCATAATACCTGCCAGGGCACCCATAAGGACACCACGTTCACCTGTAAGGTCGCTGTAAACCTCTTTTTCAAATGTTGTAGGAAACAGGTAACCTGAACCGATTGCTATGCCCAGCGCCAGTACTCTTTCAGTGGCTCTTCCGGTATAATCCTGATATACCGAATAGCTTGAGTTTATTCCGGTGCCTGCAAGGAAGTTTCGTCGTACGCTGGTACCTGAACCTTTAGGGGCGCAGAGTATTACGTCCACATCTGCAGGCGGAATAACACCTGTCTGCTCCTTATAGGTAATTGAGAAACCGTGGGAGAAATAGAGGGCGTCACCTTTCTTAAGTTGCTTTTTAATTTCGGGCCAGAGTATTCTCTGTGCAGCATCTGAAACGAGATACTGGATAACTGTACCTTTTGCAACAGCTTCAGCGACGGGGAAAAGTGACTTGCCCGGAACAAATCCGTCGGCTACCGCCTTATCCCAGTCGGCCTTAAACTCAGGAGCCTGGCCTATAATGACCTTTATTCCGTTATCTTTCATGTTAAGGGCCTGGGCAGGTCCCTGTACACCATAGCCTATTACCGCTACAGTTTCGTTCTTAAGAACATCCTGAGCTTTTGAAAGTGGAAATTCCTCCCTGGTAACAACATCTTCAATTACACCGCCAAAATCAATTTTTGCCATTTTAATAAATTATTAGGTTTATAAATAGTTTAATTCAATATTTAATATGTGCTTTCAATATTGCCTGAATTATATTTCATATTCCGCCTTGGCGGTTCTCACTGCGTTATCCATCTCCATTAGGTATGCATGGAATTCTTTTACCTGCCTGGTGATGGCTACACGCCCCGACCTTACGTACTGAAGAACGCCGAATGGCTCCAGTTCGTTAAGGAGCCTGACGATTTCACTTTTATGACCTGTCTTCTCAATCACCATGTATTCAGGAGTGATTTCAATAAACCTCACATTGTGCGAACGGACAAGATGATCGACGGTATTACCCGATAACAGAGATTTTGTTGACATCTTAAAGAGTGCAATCTCCTGGTATACAATTTCTTCCGATGTATGTACGAATACTTTTATGACATCGATGATCTTTTCGATCTGTCTTGCCACTTTACGGATCATTTCGTCGGAGGTCTTTACGGCCAGGGTAATAAGCTGAACACCTTTTACCGCAGATTCGGATGCGGTAATACTTTCAATGTTGATCTGCCTCCGTGTCAGAATAATTGTTATCTGGTTAAGGATTCCGATATGATCCTCGGTAAATATGGAAAGTGTGAATTCTTTTTTTAACATGGCTTATTTTATGAGTTTAACATCTGACACTGATGCGCCTGGTTCTACCATAGGAAGAACTGTTCCTTCCTTTTCCACCAGCACTTCGAGCAAATAAGGACCGGGACATCCGAGCATCTCTATTATGGCATCCTTAAGCTCCTCTCTGGTGCTGATTCGTTTTCCGGGGATATTATAACCTTCGGCAATTTTTATAAAATCGGGATTAACAAGTTCTGTGGAGGCATACCTTTTGCTGAAGAACATATCCTGCCACTGACGTACCATTCCAAGGAAGAAATTGTTCAGCAGTATGATTTTAACCGGGATATTGAAATGGAGTATAGTTCCCAGTTCCTGTATTGTCATCTGCAGTCCTCCGTCACCCAGGAAAGCCACTACCTGTTTCTGGGGTGCTCCTGTTTTCGCACCTATTGCTGCAGGCAGTCCGAACCCCATGGTTCCCATTCCTCCTGAAGTGACAAGGGATCCGGGATTGATGAACCTGTAGTATCTGGCAGCCGACATCTGATTTTGTCCCACATCCGTGACAATTATTGCCTCACCATTTGTAAGCTCCGACACAGTGTGAACTACCTCACCCATCTTAAGAGGGCCCGATTCAGGTTTTATTTCCGGTTTTATTACTGTATCATATTCTGCCTTATCGCATATCCTGAATTCCCTTATCCACCGTTCATGGGAAGCTGGATTTACAAGAGGTATGAGTTGCTGAAGCACTTCACGGGCATCGTTATTTATTTCAATGTCAACATTTACATTCTTGTTTATCTCAGCTTCATCGATTTCAATATGTATGATACGTGCCTGACCGGCATATTTTTTAAGATTGCCTGTTACCCTGTCGTCGAATCTCATACCTATGGCAATGATAACATCCGCTTCATTTGTAAGTTTATTCGGACCCACGTTACCATGCATGCCAAGCAATCCTGCGTATAACCTGTGGCCTGACGGAAAGGCTGAAAGCCCCATAAGTGTCAGGGCCACAGGAATACCTGTTTTTTCTGCAAATTCAAGAAGTTCTTTTTCGGCCCTGGAAATAAGAATTCCGTGCCCTGCAAGGATCAGAGGCTTTTCGGCATGGTTTATCAGGATAGCTGCCGATTCAATCTCTTTCATCTTCAGGGGTTTGTACGGGTTATAACTTCTTATGTATGTACATTTACTGTAACTGTAGTTCAGTTTTGCCGTCTGTGCATCCTTGGTGATATCAATAAGCACGGGTCCTGGTCTGCCTGTTATTGCAATATAGAATGCGCGGGCGATTGTGGACGGGATATCCTCCGGCCTTTTTACCTGGCAGTTCCATTTTGTGACTGGCATCGAAATTCCGATTATATCAGTCTCCTGGAAAGCATCTGTACCTATAAGGTTTGAAACCACCTGAGCTGTGATGAATATTACCGGTACCGAATCGAGATAGGCATTTGCAATACCTGTAATAAGGTTTGTGGCCCCGGGGCCGGAAGTAGCAAAACAGACACCCGGTTTGCCGGTTACCATAGCGTAGGCCTGAGCTGCATGTGCTGCTCCCTGTTCATGGCGTGTAAGAATATGATTAAGTCTCTCCTTATAGTTGAGAAGTTTGTCGTAGATTGGCATAATAGCTCCGCCCGGGTACCCGAAAACAGTATCCACTCCCTCTTCAATAAGACACCTCAGCAGAGCCTCTCCGCCGGTAATCATCTGTTCAGATATTTTTAACTCAGCCTCTACGGATTTCATTTCTGTCGCCTCTTTGCCGGTTGTTTGTGTCATAAATTCCTCTGCTTTTTTTAGAATTATTATTGTTAATTTTACCTTTTTACTTCTCTTACAGCTCCTTTATCTGCCGACGATACATGCATAGCATAGAACTGCAGGGCAGGGGAGACGTTTCTCTCTCTTGTCTCAGGTTTCCATGCTCCTTCTCCTTTGGCTTCTTCTTCCTTCTTTCTTTTTTTGAGTGTTTCTTCATTTACCATGACATTTACTGATCTTTCGGGGATGTTGATTTCGATGATATCTCCGTTTCTGATCAGGGCAATTTCGCCTCCTGCTGCTGCTTCCGGTGATACGTGTCCGAGTGAGAGTCCGGCAGTTCCACCCGAAAAACGGCCGTCAGTTATCAGGGCGCATTTTGTACCTAAGCCTTTCGATTTCAGATATGAGGTAGGGTAAAGCATTTCCTGCATACCAGGTCCGCCTCTGGGGCCTTCATATCTTATAATGACTGCATCACCTGCCCTGACTGTTCCGTTCAGAATGCCGTTGACGGCACTTTCCTGTGATTCAAATACCACAGCCGGGCCTTTGAACTTCTGAAGTGAAGGGTCAACGCCTGCTGTTTTCACAATACATCCGTCACGTGCTATGTTACCATAGAGAACGGCAAGGCCTCCATCGGCTGAATATGCATGCTGAACATCTCTGATGCAACCGTTTATCCTGTCGGTGTCAGGTTCCGGGTATTCATTTTTGCTGAAGTTTCCCTCCGCTGTTTTCTTTCCTGAAGGGGCACTTTTCCAGAGACTTAAAGCTTCATGTGATACGGTTTTTCGCATCAGGTCCCAATCATTCAGGGCTTCGGACAGAGATTTATAATCAACCCTTTTTACCGAGGTATCAATAAGATTGCTGCGGTCCAGTTCTCCCATAATGGAAAGAATGCCTCCGGCTCTGTTTACATCCTGAAGGTGGAATGCTGAGCTTGGGGCTACTTTGCAGATATTGGGAGTCCTGCGCGAAAGATTATCTATATCCTTTAATGAAAAACCGACACCAGCCTCACCGGCAACAGCGAGGAGGTGAAGGACCGTATTTGTTGATCCTCCCATTGCAATATCGAGTGTCATTGCATTGAGAAAAGCTTCCCTTGTTGCGATTGACCGCGGAAGAACTGAGTCGTCACCGTCGGCGTAGTATTTAAGAGTATTTTCAACAATCAGATCTGCCGCTTTTTTGTAGATTGCGAGCCGGTTGGAGTGAGTTGCAACCAGTGTACCGTTACCCGGTACAGCAAGGCCTATTGCTTCGCAGAGACAGTTCATGGAGTTTGCCGTGAACATTCCTGAGCATGAGCCGCAGGTAGGACAGGCCGAGCGTTCCATTTCAAAAAGATCATCATTACTTACCTTGTCGTCGGCTGCCGCTACCATAGCATCAACCAGATCAATATCCCTTCCGGCATATCTGCCTGCCTCCATAGGACCTCCCGATACAATAATAAAAGGTATATTAAGTCTCATCGCTGCCATAAGCATGCCCGGGGTTATTTTATCGCAGTTGGTGATGCAGATCATTGCATCGGCCATGTGGGCATTTATCATAAACTCGATGCTGTCGGCAATCAGTTCCCTTGAGGGAAGGGAATATAACATGCCGTTATGTCCCATTGCTATGCCGTCGTCGATGGCAATTGTGTTAAACTCAGCGGCAAAAAATCCCTTTGAGTTGATGTGGTGTCTGATTATTTCCCCCACCCTCTGAAGATGAACATGCCCGGGTACAAACTGTGAGAATGAGTTCACAACGGCGAAAACCGGCTTGCCGAAGTGTTCATCTTTCATGCCGTTTGCTCTCCAGAGACTTCTTGCCCCTGCCATTGTTCTTCCTGATGTTGAAACATCACTTCTGAGTTTGTTTTTCATAGTCTGTTAAAAAAAAACTTTCCGGGTTCTGACCCGGAAAGTTTGTATTATAATATTCTGTTATATACTATTTCCGGGTCATCTTCCTGAGTCAAGGAGGATAATAATAATGGAAATAATAAGTAACAGACTGCTTCTCATTTTTTCAATAATTTGATTGGCAAAGATAGCTATTCATTTTAAAATTCAAAGTTTTTTTAATAATTTAATTAAAAAATTTTCATTCATCAATCTCTGAGATTACAAAAAATAATCTGAAAATTTTGGTTAACAGGTGATTACGAAATCTGAAAAATTTTATGGTAAAAAGCGGACATCGTTTTTATCACCTGAAGCAACCTGTTAAAAAGGGATTGCCGGTTTCCTGAATAATAACAGATAATAAGTAAATTAACCTTAAACTGCTGTTAATAATTACAAGGTGCCGGTAAAAAGTATTTTATCTTACCGGGATAAACCTGCCAGTATATCCGCCACCTTCGGTTAAGGCTATTTCCATGGTATCGGATTGGGATACAGTTTTATTTTCCGTAATTACTGAAGCCGGGTTATCGGGATTATCCTTCAGGGTAATCATTTTGAACTTGCCGTTGCCGAGAAATGAAAACGGAATTCTGACTGAAACCGTTTTTTTACCGTTAATAACTGACAGATGCCATACCTCACCTTTTCTCTGGGCGAATATTGCAATTACACCCGGTTCTGACGGTGGAAGAACAATCGTTTCGTCCCAGACAGGAGGGATACTTCTGATCATTTCCGCACAGGGATTTGAAATAATATTGAATGGATTTGCAGCGTAAGTAATCACGGGTGCGCAATAGATTGCCGCTGTTGCAACCTGATTGGCCCATGTAGTATTTCTTCTCCTGTCTCCGAAGTGGCACACCGAATAATCGGCCGCACCTGCCAGCATTCTGGTAAACGGCAGGAAAGTCTGATGAGTTGCCCTGTCTTCAAGACGACTTGCTTCCATTCCTCTCACTGCTTCATAAATCAGGACGTTGGGCCAGGTCCTCTGCAAACCGGTAGGTTTGTTGGCTCCATGCAGAATGAGCAGAAGCTTTCTGTCGGCACACTCCCTGAAAATTGATTCATATAAATCAATGACCTCCTTAGCCTCGTGATCGAAGAAATCAACCTTTATTCCGGAAATTCCCAGTGTAGCCAGTCTGTCAAAAAATTCAATCCTTTCAGCCGGGTCACGCAGTTCCTTTGAATGCTTCCAGACAATTATCCCTACATTAAGTTTCCGGGAATAATCAACCAGAGCCCTTATTGAATCTTCAGGCCATTTACTCCAGAAATTTTCCAGGATATTATACTCAAATCCAAGTTCAGATGCGACTCTTGAAAACTCTTTCATGTTTTTAAGTGAGTTGTCGCCTCCACCATCGAGATATCTCCATACTGCCCTGCCGGGCCGTATCCATTGGGTATACAATCCGCCGGGGAATATTTTTTTATCGGGCGGAGGACAAAGATTTGTGATTATATCAGAGTTTACAAGTGTATTCAGGTCTTTTCCTGCGAGTACAACTCTCCAGGGAGTTGTTATGTTACCATTTATAATGGCAGGTTTTGTGACTCTTTCAATATCTTCCTTTGAATATCTCAGTTCATAGGGATAGGAGACTGGATGGGAGTGGCCAATCCTTACTCTGAAGCCGTTATTTCCAGTGGTCTGCAGAGCCATTCCGGGATAGTCGACAAGGTTTGCCTCAGTGACTGCGGCATATCCTGCACCTCCGGGAAGCTTTACCGTAACTGGAGGTGCAGCCCATTGACCTTCAGGGATAGTGTCGATCAGCATCCTGGTGTATTCCCCTTCGTAATGCATTCTGAGGTTATGGTACCACACATTACTGCCTGAAGGAAAAACAAATTCTGTTGCCTCATCGGGTACCCGGGGCATTGATTCCTTTCCGGGTACAACAAACCTGAAAGCAAAACCGTCATTGAAAACTCTTATCTCCAGGGAGAACCTGATCCCTGAACTGATATGACGGCACTCTATCCTGGCTGCATTGCATTCATTCACTGCTGTGGAATGATAACCGTAAACAGGATATTGTTCAGATATATATTCTTTTTTTACAGATCCGGTTTTTACTCCTTCGGTGATTTTAATACCGTCAATGGTCATAATAAGCGGGGATTCGCCAATGACAGGCTTATTGTAAGAGTAAGCTGAATAAGCAAGGATATCATTTTTATTTATCAGATTAAAGCCGGTTTTACCATCCGGGCTTTTTATGGTAACATTCTGCACCGGTAAGAGAACGGACAATATTAAAAGGAACAAAACGGGTATAGTCTGCATATAAAATTATTTTTATAGTGCATTATTTCAAAACTTTTTAAATTCTCCCTCTCACTTCTGCTTTTATCACGGTAGCTGCAGGGTCGGGAGCGGTTTCGGGCAGATATATTATCAGCCGGCCGTTGCCTGTGGAATATTTTACGGGTGTTCCTGATGCAAGCAGACGTATGGAGGATATTCTGTTGTTGAAATTGTCGATTGTGATAACCCTTTCAGCCGGCCAGTCAAAAACAGAGAGATACAAAATTGAATTATTACCGTTTTCCTTAACGGTGCAGCGGCCCCAGTCGAAGATGCCCCACGGACTTGCTTTTGTTCCGTACACTGCTTCCCCGTTAACTTTCATCCATTTTCCTATCTCTTTCAGGATCTCAATACTTTCGGGCGGGAACTCCCCTTCGGCAGTGGGTCCTACGTTAAGAAGGAAGTTTCCGCCTTTTGATGCTATGTCGAGAAGGTTACGTATGAGGGTTTTGGGTGTTTTATAATTATGATCGTAACTTTTATAACCCCATGTTCCGTTCATGGTCATGCATGTTTCCCAGTCTGTTCCGTCGAGGTCGGCCAGGTTCGGGATGCGCTGCTCCGGTGTTTTATGGTCACCTGGGAAATTTGGTCTTTTGAGGCGGTCGTTGGTAATTATTTCCGGCTGGAGGGTCAGCAGTGATTGGAGTTTCACTGCGGCCTCGTCGGTCATTCCGGTTGGTGTATCCCACCAGAGAACTGCCACTTTGCCGTAGTTGGTAAGCAGTTCCCTTACCTGGGGAACCGCCACCTCATCAATATAATCTTTAAAACTTCGTGTTTCCTGTGCAGGATCCCAGTGTCCGTTATGCTCTTTTGTATAAGCGTCGATAATAACTGAGTCGGGGTTTGGCCAGCCTTCCTTTGTGAGCCTTCTGGCAGCTGATCCTCCCGGGTTGACCCAGTCCTGAGCCTGCGAATAATAGAAGCCCAGTTTTATTCCGTGTTTTTCACAAGCCTCTGCAAGAGGTTTAAGAAGGTCTTTGCCGTACACGGTATGGTCAACCACGTTCCACTTACTGGCTTCCGATTTAAACAGTGCGAATCCGTCGTGATGTTTGGAGGTTATTACAATATATTTCATACCGGCATCCTTAGCCATTTTAACCCAGGCTTCCGGGTTGTATTTCACAGGGTTAAACTGTTTTGCCATTTCGGTATAATCGCGTACAGGTATCTTGCCTCTGTTCATTATCCATTCACCAATACCGCCTATTTCACGGCCGTTCCAGATACCGGCAGGTATTGAATAAACACCCCAGTGAATGAACATTCCGAAGCGCGCTTCACGCCACCATGCCATCCGTTCATCTTTTGTCAGAACTTTCTGGGCAGCAAGCGTCTGTAAAGCAGCTATAAGAACAATCAAAACTGTTAGTGTCTTTCTCATAATTTTTATAGTTTTAAATATTTGCAGCCATGCCCCATGCCCCATGCCCCATGCCCCACGCCCCATGCCCCATGCCCCATGCCCTTTGCCCTTCGCCCTTCGCCCTTCGCCCTTCGCCAATAATCCTACCTGAACTGTTTCACAAATTCCAGGAATTCCTTTGCGGTTTTATCCAGGTTTTCTATGGAGCCTCCTCCTTCGAGAACCTCACACATTTCGTAAGTGATATAGCCCTGATATCCGATTTCCTTAAGTGTGTTGATAAAAGTTTTATAGTCGAGAAATCCTTTGCCGATGGGAACAGCTCTCATCTGAGTTGTCTGTTCCACGTAATTGGTATTGTATATTTCATAGGTAAATCTCGGATGCTTCACATAGTCAGCAGTGGTTGTATGCACTATGTAAGGTTTAAGTTTATATATGGACTGCTTTATCTCTTCCGGAGACATGCCTTCAAGTGTCGGCGACCAGCAGTCGAAAGCCGCTTTCACATTCGGCAGGTTTATTTCATCGAGGAGCCATTTTGTAACATCGGGATGGATAGCTATATCGTGATGATTCTGGACTGCAAGAGTTACACCGTATTTTGCAGCAATTCTGCCGGCCATCTGCAACCCTTCAACCACCATTGCATACTGACGGTCGTATGGTATTCCCGGTCGTTCATAACCTGTAAAGACCCTGACCATATTTGTTCCAAGGTCCCTTGCCAGCCTTGCAAGTTCACCCACGTAGAGAGCCTGGATTTCCACATTGGGGATACCGGCTTTATCGACACCCGCTGTGAAATCGCAATAGCCGGCCAGACAGACAAGTTCGAGCCCAAGTTCTTTTATTCTGGCTTTAAGTCTTGCCCTGGCTGCATCATCATAATCGAGCGGGGAAACATGTGGTCGTTTCGCAGCCAGCATAACACCGTCGAAACCGAGTTCCTTTGCTTTAACAAGGAACTGGTCGACAGACAGGGTAGCCTGTCCGCGCCAGACTCCCATATAACTTACCGAATGCAGGCAGGTCTTTACCTTGAAATCGGCACTGTTACCCGTCGGCACTTTCTGCCCGAATGAATATTGCGGAAGGATAAATGCCGTTAACGTCAACAATAAAAATTGGTTTGGTTTTATCATAGCTTTCAGGTTTTGGAAAGCAAAAATAAAGGTTTTGAGAATATTGTATGATTATTCCGGGAGGAATTTTTCACCAGTAATTTTTGAACTACATCCTGAGACCTGCGCAAATAGGTGCTCCCTTTCTATTTATAGAATATTTTTATCAGAGGTTTTAACGATAATAGGAATAGAAAGCATGTTCCCGGAAGTCTTAAGTTTGCAGTTATCAGGTAGTTGTGAAAGACTACATCAAGCATTTTATTTCGGATGGTTATTCCAAATGTTAAAGTGTTAAAAAAAATTAAAGAAATTATTGTTGTTACATAAATTTTTTTTTAATATTGTCGATGGAATTTCTTAACGGAACCTGTTTGACGAAGAGTTGACAAGATAACCACGTTAAGGAAATTCGGTAACTTGATAACCCTGACCAGACCAATGAGACCTTTCCTGAAGAGGAAGAGTTTAAGGAATGAAGTGTTAAAAAACCAGCCTGAAAATAGGGCAGAAGGTTTTTTTTCAGCCTGTCATTCGTTAACGTTAACGCCCCCTGGCTTAATAAAGCCCGGGGCTTTTTTTTTGAACCCTTAACATATTACAATATACTAACCTAAAACCTTGAAAAATGAAAGATCCATAATGACCCTGAATGCGGAGAAAATGTTTTCCGCAAATGAATCGCGTGTTAAACAATACCTATCATTAACCTAATTTATTTAACAAGTTAAATGATTGCAATAACAAGCAATTACAAGTTAAAATCAAAGATTATGACAAGACTGTGTGTTTTATTTTTTATCTGCTTTGTGGCGCTGTTCACGGCAGGTAATATTAATGCCACAGCCGGGACAACCGGGAATACCGGGTATGTTCTGGCTGCCGGCGAAGATCAGCAGCAGTTTACCGTTTCAGGAACCGTTACCGATGCTTCTACCGGAGAGCCTATGGCAGGGGTTACTGTTCTTGTAAAAGGTACATCAACGGGAAAGTTGACTGATGAGAAAGGAAAGTTTACACTGTCTCTGCCTTCACGGGAGGCAGTTATAATTTTCTCCTTTATCGGTTATACCACTCAGGAAGTAAACGTTACAGCAGGCGCTACTTTAAATATCCGCCTCGTAACTGAGGAACAGAAAATTGACGAAATCGTCGTGGTGGGTTACGGTACCCAGAAAAAAGAGAGTGTTGTGGGAGCTATAACCCAGGTCAGCAATGCAACCCTTATGCAGGCAGGAGCCGCTACCATCACCAATGCCATTGCCGGAAAACTCTCGGGCGTTCTTACAATTCAGCAGCGAGGTGAGCCCGGAAATAACACAGCAGAAATATATGTTCGTGGTGTATCCAGCTGGAACGGATCGGCACCCCTCGTGCTTGTTGACGGTGTGGAGCGCGATTTCTCACAGCTCGACCCTAATGAGATTTCTACTATTTCCGTTCTTAAGGACGCTTCAGCAACGGCAGTTTTCGGGGCAAAAGGAGCTAACGGTGTTATAGTTGTTACAACCAAACGTGGTTCCCTGGGCAAACCAAAAATGGACCTCACCGTTTCATACGGCCTCCTCAAGGCAACCAGAATACCCGATCACATCGATTCCTACACAACCATGTCGATGTACAACCACGCGCTGATGAACGAAGGAGGTACCTATTTCTCACAGCTGATACCGGAATGGCAGCTTCAGGAATATAAAAACCCATCAACACCACTGAACGCCCTCAGGTTTCCCAATGTTAACTGGTTTGATGTCTGTACCAAACCTTTCTCCCCAACTTCTGTGGCAAACCTCAATGTGTCGGGTGGTACCGAATTTGCAAAGTACTTTCTTAACCTTGGTTACCAGTACGAAGGGTCATTCTTTAACGGCGTGAAAGAAGGATACCAGGACTCCAGGTTCTGGAACCAGTTGTTTAACTACAGGATAAATGTTGATTTCTCCGTTACAAAGACAACAACGGTTTCAATGAATGCGGGAGGATCGCTTAACCTTAAAAACACCCCTTCAAGTGCATCGTGGCGTAACCTCTATTCAACCGGCCCGTCAAGATTTCCTGCATTCTTCCCGGCATGGGTGCTGGATGAAGTCCCGGATCCTGACTATCCTGACGATAAGGGTATGAGAAGGGCACAGGCTTTCGGAGAATATACAGGTAACCCTTATACCAGCCTATCCCAGGGAAGCTTTAACAGGGATCTTGGTTCACGTATGTTCACCGACCTCATCTTCAAACAGCAACTCGACTGGATTACAAAAGGTCTCTCGGTGAACGGAAAGGTTTCGTTAAGCACCTATTATAATAACAGGCAGTTAACCCTTTCTTATACATACCCTGAATATCAGCTTTACTACGACCTGATACCAACTTCCGGACAATATAACCCTGCTACCGGCAGATTAATTAATCCCTGGTATCGTGCAGGAGAAGGGAATGAGTATTATAAGCTCGGTCCTTACGATATTAACGTGGGCGGTCTGAACGGAGGATATTACAGGGATCTCTACTATGAGGCTTCGGTAAACTATAACCGGACATTCGGAAAACATACAGTAACGGCACTCGGACTTTTCAACAGGCAGGAGAAGAACCAGCAAACCGACTTCCCATATTATAATGAAGCATGGGTAGGCAGGTTAACATACGACTTTAATAAAAAATATCTGTTCGAATTTAACATTGGTTACACCGGGTCTGAAAGATTCGCCCCTGCCAACAGGTTCGGAACCTTCCCGTCATTGGCCATCGGATGGGTGTTGTCAGAAGAAAACTTTTTCAAGAATGCTGTTCCATGGATGAACAAACTTAAACTGCGTTATTCCGATGGTTATGTTGGAAGTGATTATGCACGCAGCAGATGGCTCTATACCAGCTCTTACTTTAAGGACGGCAGAGGCTATATCCGCGAAGACCTGGGAGCCAACACCCGTGCACAGTGGGAAAGAGCACATAAACGTGACCTCGGCTTTGAAATGGGGCTATTCAAAAATATGATAACCCTGAACGTAGATTTATTCGACGAATACCGCGATCAGATGCTTCTTACACCCAAGAGCGTAACAATGATGATCGGCAACAGTTTCAAGGAACTTAACCTCGGCAAGGTTAAAAAACACGGTATTGAGATAGAAAGTGAGTTCAGGAAAACTCTTTCCCCAAATTTTGAATTCTATGTCAGGGGAATATTTTCTGCTAACGAGAACCGTGTTATCTTCAAGGATGACGAACCATACGCACCTGAGCACAGGAAACAGGCAGGAAAACCTCTTACCGCAATGATGTTTGCCGAAGCAGGTGTTGAAGGTACCGAAATAAACGGAGTAATACTTACAGGAACCGGATATTACACAACAATTGATGATATTCATAATAATGTATCTCCGATAGCACTTAACCAGCTCAGGGTGGGAGACTACAAGTTTCTTGACTTCGATGCCGACGGAACTGTAACCCCCGCAGGAGATAAATACCCGATTAAAGGTCTAACATATCCGCCGGTGGTTTATTCCTTCGGAAGCGGGTTTACATGGAAGAATTTTGAATTCAACTTCCTCTTCTCGGGTAATAAAGGCAAATACGTACAGTATAACCAGTTGTATGAGGTTGAGTTCATCAAGGGTGACTGGAGAGTCCATGCCTCACAACTTGACTACTGGACTCCCACAAACCAGGATGCAAATCACTCCACCCTGCACTATGCAGGAAGTTCAAGCTCACCAATCCTCTTCTGGGGTGGCGGTGAAGCAGACCGCGGTTACCAGATCATGATTGAGAACAGGTTCTTCAGAAATGCTGATTACCTGCGTCTGAAAGATGTATACCTGAGTTACAGGTTCAATCCGGGAGCTTTGAAGAATACTCTTGGAATCTCGAACATGTCGGTTTACGTTACCGGGAACAACCTTGCTACCTGGACCAAACTGCCCGAGGGTGACCCGGAGGCAACAAACTTCCAGCAGGGTTTCTACCCGATTATAGCATCGGTAAGGTTTGGAGCCAAGATCAATTTTTAACATATTAAGGAGAAATCTATGAAAAGGAAACTATTTATAATAGCAACTGTCTGTCTCGGAATGGTTCTTTACACATCTTGTGAGAAGTACCTCGATAAGGCTCCTGAAGAAGGAATCAACGAGGCGGAGATTTGGTCAAAACTGGTCAATTTCAAGCTTTTCTTCAATGCGGTTTATGAGGGTCAGTCAATTTATAACAACAACTGGCGCGATTTTAATATCAAAACAGCCTCCCCGCTATATTTCGACTACTGGGACCAGAAATATACTCTTGAAGGAATTACCGATGCAGCCGACCAGGGCCGTTATATGGAAGGCCATAACTTCAAGGCAGGGTCTGTAATAGGTTTCGTTGATAAATTCATTAACGATGGAAACCGCAGACCTATACTGAAATCCATGTTTATGGACATCAGGATATGTAATATTGCATTAAGAAAACTTGACCTTATACAGGATGCAACCCAGCAGGACAAGGATGACCTGAAGGGACAGATGCATTTCATCAGGGCATACTGCCATTTCACGCTTTTCAAATTCTGGGGAAGAATGCCATATATTACACAGGTAATAGGTCCTGAAGATCAATGGGATATACCGAGGCTTTCAAACTATGAAACCTGCATACAGATTGCCAAAGACCTCGATACGGCATATACCTATCTCGAAAAAGCCGGAAAAGTCCGCCGCGATCCTGGACCGGGATTACCAGGTCACCTGGCCGACCCCGACCAGAGAGCACCTAACGGAGTAGCCGCAAAAGCTCTTAAGGCAAGGGTACTGCTATATGCTGCAAGTCCACTGAATAACACAGCAGGACAGACAGCATGGGAGAATGCCGCCAGGGCATCATGGGAAGCTATCCAGCTAGCACTTGAAAACAGTTATGAGTTGCTGCCTGCCGCCGACCGTTTCAGGAATTTCTACGGCGTTCAGTACTCAAATGAGCAGATATTCGCCTACTATACAGGATCAAGAGCATGGAACAGTGGCGACTTTGCCGGATTATATAATGGCGTTTTCGGTAACAGCAAAACATCATGGTCCGGCGTCTGCCCGACACAGAATTTTGTTGATAAATATGAAACCATTTTCGGCGAACCACTAAATACACAGGCCGACAGAGATGCCGCAATTGCCGCCGGTCATTACAATGAACAGGATCCGTATGCCAACAGGGATCCAAGGCTTGCACTCGATATAATAACAAATCAGTCGCCCTGTACAGGCTGGGCATCGGGTAAAGCACAGATATGGAGGCAGGGAAGTACCTATTCAGAATTGCTCGATCAGGCATACCTGGGAATTACAAGAACCGGATATTATCTGAGGAAGAACTGGGGTAATGCAAGTACAAAGAACCAGATTACTACGCTCCATACAGATCCCATAATAAGGCTTGCTGAACTCTATCTCAACTATGCCGAGGCTTCAAATGAAGCATGGGGACCGACAACCATCGGGGTTTCAGGTGCTACAATGAACGCAATTGATGCAATCAACCTGATCAGAAACAGAATCGGACAGGTAAATGTTCTGCCGCAATATACATTATCAAAAGAAGTATTCAGGGACAGGATAAAAAATGAAAGGAACGTAGAACTAAGCTGGGAAGGCCATTATTACTTTGATATCCGCCGCTGGAAAGATGCCCCGGCTGCATATTCAAGTACTCTCTACGGTGTGGATATTGAAAAGGTTACTGTTTCACCAACCTATCCCACCGGTTATAAATATACCAGAGTGCCTCTGGGCGCCGACCGCCAGCCTTCATGGAAAGAACCCATGTATTACCTGCCTTTCAATATTGTAGACAATTTCAAGATGAGGAATTTTGAACCTAATGTTGTCTGGTAATTAATCTTTTTAAAAAAAAAGTTATGAGTTTTAATAATATATTTCTCAAAATCAGATATGCAGCCCTTCTTCTTGTATGTTTTCTGATGGTTACAAATGCCGGAGGACAAACACAGAAGGAAAGAAGGGTAAGGCAGTCAATCGATGTTACATTAAGGGTGGTTGATGAGGCAGGTAACCCTGTACAGGGAGCCTCGGTCGTTATTGGCGAAGGTGTGTTACACCTTGAAACCGATGCAAACGGCTCTGCTTCATTTAAAGCCCATCCCGAGAATGTTGTTACGATTACTTCTCCGGCTTTTGAAAAGAGTGTTACTGTCGTAACTGATCTTGTGCAGAATAATACTGTCACCCTTAAGGCGTCAAAGCTCTTTATGACAAGGGCTGATGAAGTCACTCTGCCGTTCCTTTTTACAAACCTTACCAAAAGGGAGATTACAGGTCCGGAAGTTACAGTGCAGGCTTCGAGGCTTGAAAAATACCCATCCAACGACATCAGGGCATCCTTTACAGGCCTTACTTCCGGATGGGACGTGAGAGAGCTTTACGGATGGCCCGGGGTTTCAGCTCAGGAACCTATAGGAAGCTTCGGAGCTACGGATAAATTTTCCAATATACCATTCGCAATAGTTGACGGTATCTATACTGATCTTGCTGAAGTGGCTCTTGATCCCTCTGAAATTGAGTCGATAACAATTAACAAGAGCACCCTGGCTGCAGCTATGTTCGGCCCTGTGGTAGCAAAAAACGGCTTCCTGCTTATTCGTACAAAACGTGGTCAGCCAAATGAACGGGTCCTCGACTTTAATATTGAAAGAGGTATAAGCGTGGTTGACAGAATGCCCGGATGGGTAACAGGTGCCGATTATGCAACACTTAATAACCAGGCCAGGACAGCGGATGGCCTCACTCCTCTTTATTCTGCATCGGCAATAACCAAATATGCCAAAAACGATCCGTATGACAAATTCTTCCCGAGTGTTAACTATAATGATCTGGTATTTAAAAATACCATGCCGATGATTCGTGCAAATATGTCGGCTTCGGGAGGAAATGATATTGTTCAGTATTATTCATACATCGGCTTCAATAACGAGGGTGATATTTATAAAATCGGCGCCAAAGCTGATTACAACAAAATAAGCACCCGGCAGAATGTGGATGTTAAAATAAATGATGTGTTCTCCGCCAGCCTCAGTTTTTACGGTAATCTCTCTATCAGGAGATCACCTAACTACGGCTATGACCCGGATTTCACATCGGAAAACACCTCCTCCAACCCTGTACTCAGCCTTATTGAAATGCCTGCAGTGCTGAGTGATATCCAGGATGTACCCCCTGTCGCTTTCCCTGTTTATGCCAAACTGGATGAGACAACAAAAATTCCATGGTATGGTGTTGCGTCAAACTATACCCAGAACCCGATTGGCGGACTTGTGAGCCAGGGTTATTATAAGGACATCGGACGGCTCGGATCATCAAGTATTGCCCTTAATTTTGACATGGGCAATTTTATCAAAGGTCTGAAGTCGAGAACATTCTTCGGGTTTAATTTATATAATCTCGTAAGATCCGGACAGGCCGAAGACTATGATGCCTACCTTGTTACACCGGCAGTGAGTCCCCTGACAGGAAATGATACAATTCTGTTAACCAAATCATCTTCACATGCCGCTGCCAACCAGACCTCCGAGGCAAAGCTGATGGACTACTACTATCAGAGATACGGATTATATGAAAGTCTGGAATACAACAATAAATTCGGCGATCATGCAATTCAATCGAACCTCGTTCTTTACGGAGGCAAGACTTTCAAAAATGACATTGAGGAACCTGAAAGACAGGCAAACCTGATCTGGCATACAAATTATAACCTTAAAGATAAATATATGGTTGAACTGGTGCTGACTTATGCCGGAAGCGACAGGTTTGCAAAGGAGAACAGATATAAACTGTTTCCGAATGTCGGACTCGGATGGGTGCTCTCGGATGAGGGATTTATGTCGGGACTGAGCGGGATAGTCGATTATCTCAAAGTAAGAACCCAATACGGACAGATGGGTGTTGAAACATTTATTTCACCTTTCTATTATATAGACAGGCTAAGTGTTAATACCTCCGGTTCAGCTTTCGGCGCTTTCTCAAGCGCACAATGGTTCGGAAGTACAACTGATGCAAACGTCCCGAGGACAAACCCCCAGAGAATCGGAAACCCGAATCTTTCGTGGGAGGTGATAACAGAGTTCAATGCAGGGTTTGATGCATTGTTATTCAATAAAAAGGTTTCACTCGAAATGACGTACCAGGATATAATTGATGATGGCGCTATTGTTCAGGTTAACAACGTACTGCCTTACACGGTTGGACTTCAGGGTGCAAGGCCGTGGTACAATTACACCAAGACCCGCGGGAAGTATCTGTTGAGCGATATTTCATTTACTCAGAAAGTCGGACAGCTTACCTTCACAATAGGCGGAAACTTTACTACCGGTGTCACCAAAAGGTTAAAGTATGACGAACCCAATTACAGGTTTGACTACCAGAAACGTACAGGCAAACCCTCCGATGCAATATTCGGCCTGAATTATCTTGGTAAGTTTGCCAACGATGCTGAAACCCATCTTGTACCACAGCTTTTTGATGCCCAGCTCAAAGCAGGAGACCTTAAATATGCCGACATGAACAACGACGGGTTTGTTGATGATAACGACCAGTCGATGATTGGCCATTCAACACCCAGATTATTTTACGGTCTTAACGCTATGGTCAGATACAAAAACATTGAATTCTGGATCACCGGTGCCGGAAGAGCATTTTACGATCTGGCCCTCACAAATAAGTATTTCTGGAACGGATGGGGTGATAATAACTATTCAGATTTTGTAAAGGAAAATATTGGTGGCAGCTACCCGAGACTTACCTATTACAAAGTGAATAACAACTTTATTACATCCGATTTCTGGCTTACAAAGGGTGATTATTTCAAGATTCAGAATATTGAGCTGGCATATAATGTACCGCCGAAATCACTCGCATTTATGGGCGGTAGAGGCATGCGTATATATCTGAGAGGGGCAAACATCCTGACTCTTTCAAAGGTAAAGGATGTCGATCCGGAATCAATAAATTCAGGTGTGACAAATTACCCGTTGTTCAGGACCTTCTCCGGTGGAGTTAAGTTTAATTTCTAATACATGACAGCTATGAAGATAAAAAACATACTACTGACAACAGCCGCAGCACTCTTACTCGGGTCGTGCGTCAACTACCTTGAACCGTATCCCCAGGGCAACTACGATACAGAAATGCTTTGGGATTACCAGAGTCTGGTTCAGGGGCTTATAGGATACTGTTATGACCAGGTAAACTCCAACGTGAGAAATTACACCGGTAATGAAGATATCTATATGGATGCCATAACCGACGACGGTGTAATTACCAGTACTACACATGTAATGAGAAGGTATGCCAACAACACAATGACAACTTCTCAGGATCCTTTTGCAACATACTGGGACCGCGATTACAGGGCAATACGTAACTGTAACCTCTTTCTTAAGGACAGGAAAGGGTATAATACCAAATATGTGCTTAATATTAACTGGAATCAGCTTGTGAGAAACAGGCTCCAGGGAGAAGCATTTGCCCTCAGGGCATGGTTCGAATGGGATCTGCTTCAGAAATTCGGAGGTAAGGGAACCAAAACCGGAACAATGCTGGGTTTCCCCATTGTAACTGATGTTTATGGTGCAACCGATGTTGTTGATCTGCCGCGTAATACCTATGACGAATGTGTTGCGCAGATAATCAGGGACTGTGACTCCGCCATTAAATATCTGCCCATTGCGCACCGCGATTTTCTGGTGCCGGTGGCAGGAGACAGGGTATATGCAGGAGGCAAATACTGGGGCCGTTTTGACGGAATTTCAATGATTGCCCTCAAAGCTATTGTTTACCTTACCTGGGCCAGCCCGAGATTTAACCCCTCAAATGATCTTGCCAGATACGACAGTGCAGCTGTAAATGCCTACAAGGCAATTAACTTCAAACTTACAGTTGACCAGATTGCATCAGCTAACAGCTTCAGGCCTCTTAACCCCGTCCAATGGACAAACCCGAATGCACCCGAGGCTATTGCAATTACAAGGTACAACTCAGCTAATGATGCAATAGAAAGAATGCTTTATCCGGGCGGATTCCAGGGTAACGGACAGATTGGAGCCAGCAGGGAACTGGTTGATGCATTCCCCATGGCCAACGGAAGACCCATTACTGATCCGGCAAGCGGATTTAATCCTGCCGACCCATATACCGGCCGCGATCCAAGATTCTACAGCGTTATATTTTATAATAACCGGCCGGTTTACAGGAATAACACAGTCTCGCCGGCAAACCTTATGTACACATTCGAAAACTGGAACAGCGGACCTAACGGCCCCGGAAAGGATGCATATGGTGTTAAACCTACAAACAGCCTGACGAATTTCCATATTAAGAAATTTATCTTCGCTGGTCTGAACTGGTCAGACGCTTCCATTAACCGTCAGCCTCATTACCGCTACCTGATACGCTGGGAGCAGATGCTGCTTACCTTTGCTGAAGCTGCCAACAAGGTAGTAGGACCACTCGATGCTGCCAGGTATGGTATGTCAGCCAGAACGGCCATTCAGTACCTCCGTGCAAGAAAGACCTATGATAACGCAAATGGTCTCAGCTCTGCTGTCCCGGGTGCACCCGATGCATACCTGCAGGAAGTTGCCGATGCCGGCCCTGATGCTTTCGAGGGTCTGGTTAAAAACGAAAGAAGAATAACGATGTGCTTTGAGGGTGTAAGGTTCTACGACCTCCGCCGGTGGACCACTGATAATAACTGGGAAGCTGCGATAAACAAACCGGTACATGGTGTGACTATAACACAGAATGCTGATCTGTCATTTACTTACGACACAACTTATATTGCAGATCAGAGAAAGTTCCCATCGCCATGGAACCCGATACCCTACAGTGAAGTTTTGCGTATGAGCAAACTGGAACAAAATGCAGGATGGCCATCATGGAACTAAAAACTATAAAAGGAGAAATAATATGAAAAAGTTTATTGCTTTTATAATTCTCTCCGTGGCTGCAGTATCATGCTACGAAGATTATATTCTTGATTACGTTTACACAGGCATCTATTTCCCGTATCAGATTGATGTCAGAACATTTGTGGTGGGTGAAGGTATGCAGATCAGAGTTGGTGCCGCGCTCGGTGGCGTAAGAAAGAATACAATTGACCGTGAAGTTACCTTCACTCTTGATCCGGCACTGGTTACACCAGCGGTACTGGCACAGATGAAGGGTTCTTCCTATGAACACATAAAAGTACCGGCAACACCGGTTGGAGTACTTCAGGTTATGCCTTCAAATTATTATACGCTTAGCAATAACAGCAAAATGATAATAAAAGCAGGACAACACATGGGGGATGTGGTTGTGAAAGCCGATTCAGCTAATTTCCTGAACGACTCATTAAATACAATTTATGCTACCTACGCCCTTCCTTTCTATATTCAGAAGGCCGACGCCGATACAGTGCTCGAGAACAAGAGGTATAATATAGTGGGACTGAAGTTCGAGAACATGCTGTACGGTAATTACTGGCACGGCGGACAGGCAAGGATAGAACGACCCGGCCTCCCCGATTCAATCTTTACATATAAGACCGAAATCCCGACAGCGGAGACTAAGATTTGGATTCTTACAACTGCCGGACCTTCAACCCTGTATGTCAACGGGTACCTGAACCAGACAACAGCAAAGAAGGAAATGAAGCTTGTGCTTAAAGGCAATACCATCTTTGTTTCAGAAGGTGTGGGTGCTACCTACACAATCGAACCCGACGGTCAGAGTACATTCAACAGGTCAAAACTTCTGCAGGACAGAAGAATTTACCTGAAATACAAGTATCTGAATCCGGGCAACGGATGGACATACCACTGCACCGATACCCTGAGATTCCGTAACAGATTCAGGGATGGTATTAACGAATGGCAGGATGAAAATCCCGATCATTACAGCAAGTAATTTGTAACCTCGATTAACAAAACACCGCTCCAGGAAAAGAGCGGTGTTTTTTTTGGGAAAAACCATTAATTTTATGGATAATAACCTTTGTGATATACATTAATTACTGCTTGAAAAACCTGTATGAAAAAACTGATTTTTATTCTTATTCTGATTTATCCTCTTTATCAGACACTCTTCTCTCAGAAACCCGAAGATGTTTACCGCACACCGCTTAAAGATGTGATAGCAGATATTGAGAAAAGATATAACATCACTTTAAGGTACAGCGAAAATATTGTGAAGGGCCTGGATGTTACTTTTCCTTCCTGGCGTTACAGATCGGACACAGAGTCCACATTAGCTGCCATACTGTTCCCTCTTAATCTTATCTATGAACGGACAGGTGAGGGGAGTTATCAGATAAACAGGTTTAATTACTATCAAAGACCAGTGGAGGAGGGGCGTCTTCACCTTCAGAAACTTCTGGCTGCCTGTACCTCGGTTGACCTGTGGGAACAGCGTAAAAACGAACTGCGGAAATGTTTTCTTGAGAAACTTAAACTTTGTCCTTTCCCTGTGAAAACTCCTTTTAATACCATAAAAACGACTCCGAGAAAATATGACGGATATATCGTCGAAAACATTGCTATTGAGACTATCCCCGGTGTATGGCTTTGCGGATCGCTTTACAGGCCTTTAAAAGGGAGAGGACCCTTTCCGGCAGTGCTTTGCCCCTACGGTCATTTTTCCAACCCCGATACAAATCTGTACGGCAGATACCGACCCGATATGCAATACCGTTGTGGAACACTTGCCAGAATGGGCGCCGTGGTTGTCAGTTATGATATGTTTGCATGGGGCGAATCAAGATTGCAGTTCGATCCTGAGCTCCACCGGACAGGTCTGGCCCATACCATGCAAACACTTAATTCTATAAGACTTATTGATTACCTCACATCACTTCCTTTTGTTGACAGCACGATGATAGCCATCACAGGTGCCTCGGGTGGTGCCACCCAGGCCATGCTTGCAGCAGCCCTCGACCCGAGAATAAAAGTAAGTGTTCCGGTTGTAATGGTCTCATCCTGGTACTTTGGAGGCTGTCCATGCGAAAGCGGAATGCCTTTGCAAATCTGTACAGACCTGCTTACCTGCAATGCAGAAATCGCAGCTATGGCTTCTCCCCGGCCAATGCTGGTTATATCAGACGGAGCCGATTGGACTCAGCATGTGCCTGAGATAGAATTTCCATATCTGCGCTCTCTTTACGGCCTTTACGGCAGAGAAGAAAATGTGGAAAATGTTCACCTTGCCAAAGAAGGACATGATTACGGATTGTCAAAACGAATTCCCATGTATGAGTTTATGGCAAAGCACCTGCAACTCGATCTGAAGGCCGTCAGGGACAAAGAAGGAAAAATTGACGAATCGAAGGTTACAATTGAAAAATATGATAAACTGCTTGTTTTCGGGAAGAACGGAAAAATGCCTGGAGGAGCCCTTCATAATGAAGAGGATGTATGGAAAACCTTATTATCTTTACAGATACCGTTGAATAAAAATGGGAACTAAATAGCGAATCATGAAAAAAGGCGGGAAAATATATCCTGCAGTTTTACTTGTATCAATTTTGTCTTCCCTGAGCGTATACGCACAAAACCAGAAAGTTAACGGCTACAGGGGTATCTGGTATTCAACCGGGCCTGAAAATGAATACGGTTTTAAGCTTTCAGGGGGATTTGCTACCTTCGGATCAAGACATCTGCCAACAGCAGTTTATTCTCCCGAAGCAAAGAAAACATTCTTTGTTTATGGCGGTACCACCAGCTATGATGAGAGCCACCTGCTTATTATGGCTTCCTTCTACGACCATGTAAAAAAACAGGTTCCGCGACCGGTGGTCGTTTTCGACAAGCAGGGGGTGAGAAACCCCTACGACAATGCCTCTCTGGCAATTGACAATAACGGATATATATGGGTGTTTGTAAGCGGATGGCTCCGTACACGCCCGGGAATCATATTTAAAAGTAAATCACCTTATTCAATAGATGATTTTGAAAATATTCTGATTAAGGAAATGTCTTTTCCCCAGCCATGGTGCCTGAGGGACTCAGGTTTCATAATGGTATTTTCCAAAACACTGAAAGGCCTTGACATATTCTTTTCAGCCAGTCGCGATGGCTTTATGTGGAGCAGAGACAAAATAATCACGGCAATGGGCGGCAACGGGCATCTTTCAGGATATAATAACGGAAAACTATATGTTGTTTTTAATTATCATCCGCAGGGAAATATTGACCGCCGGACAAACCTGTATCTCCTGTATACCGACGATATGGGAAGAACATGGAAAACAATAAACGGGGGGATCGTTAATACACCGGTCAGAAGCATTAAAAATGAAGCCCTTGTCCGGGATTTTCAATCAGAAGGGAAACTGGTTCATATTTATGATCTGAATTTTGACGGGAAAGGCGATCCTGTCATTCTTGCATGTACCAGCATGGGTTATATGCCTGGTCCCTCAGGCGATCCCCGTGAATGGATCGTGGTTACACGAAAGGGTAATGCGTGGAATTTCAGCAAGGTATGTGAAACAGATAATAATTTTGATGCAGCAACCATTCATATAAACAATGACAAATGGCTGATAGCAGGACCCTCGGATTCCGGCAGCCGGAAGTACACGGTTGGGGGAGAAATGGTATTATGGGAAAGTTACGATGAAGGCGTTACATGGTCTAAAACCCGTAACATTACCTCAGGCAGCAGATATAATATGTCTTACCCCCGGAGACCATTAAATGCCGGTAAAGATTTTTATATCTGGTGGTCTGACGGCAATCCTGAAGAAATATCGGAATCAGGATTGTATTTTTCAAATAACCGGTTAAAAAAGGTATGGAAGCTTCCGTACCTGATGAAAAAGGATTACGAACGGCCTGAAAGGGTGAAGTAGAATTTTTATTGTTGTGGTAACCTGTATATCGCCGCCGCGTTATCGTGAAGTATCATACGGGCTGCATTTCTTGCCTCAGGCTCCGTCATAAAGCCATCCGAAACCTTCCCTGCCAGTACCCTTGCAATAACCTGCCTGGCAACCAGGTATTCGGCATAGATATTTTCCACACAATTATAATCGCCTCCGAAGGCCATAATCTTTGATACCGGTACAGTCTCAAGCCATTCGTTCAGGTATCTTTCTGCATATGTGGGAGAAATTGCATATACCCAATTCATGTCTATATATACATTGCTGTAGTTTTTTGCCAGTGTCGACAATCCGCCTCCGTAAGGATAACTGCCGTGAAAAAGAATGAAATTTATTTCGGGGTAAGCCCTGAAGATATTTGTCAGCAGAAGGGGATCTGAGTACCTGATATCGTTCCCCGGCCCTGCAAGCAGTCCTGTATGAAATATCACCGGAAGTTTGTTCTTCTTTGCCATATCAAGCAACTGGAACATCATGTAGTCCTGCAGCGGTTTGGCTTTGTCCCACGTAAGTTCAAAATCCTCATCAGCCGTTATAAGGGTGCGGAAGACTTTTCTTGCAACTGAAACATCTGTCTGTTCAAAGCTGATCGGTCTGCTGTATGCAGTATTAATTTTTACAGCAATCATTTTTTCCTTAAGACCTTTGTTAAATTCAGTCTGAAGTGATTTTACATAGTCTTCAAGTGTAAAAATGGGTTCTACCTGCTCAACGGCAAGCGAGTCGATGCTGTATTTAGACCTTACATTCAACCAGCATGAAAATCTTTTCACATATCTGATCCAATCCTCCTTTATCCCCAGATCATCACCATCCTGAATAAGGTACTCAATTCTGCAGGAATCCCTGAGTATCTGTTTAAACCATCCGCCACTGTTGTATGCTGACTGAATTCTCCTTGTGAGCAGGTCAACAGTTGTGGAGTTTATTTCACTGATGTTATATAACCGCTGAGCTCCTGTTTTGACAATTCTTGCAAAAGATGTATTTGATGATTTGTTCCAGTAAGGCTCAATGATTTTCCATTTTTCCCGTGAGCTCAGATTGCTGTTATACAACTGTATAAAATAATCCTGTGGCATTCCTGCTGATAGCAGATCGTTGTAATAATAATGGTTCATCAGGAGAAAAAAATCGAACATATTTGTTTTCCTGACAAGGTCGGGATTAAGAAGATGTTCGTGGGTGTCAATAATTTTCAGGGTGTCAATGAATTCTCTGATCCTTTTTGTGATATCATGGCCTGATGATAAGTTTGCAGGAGACTGTCCTCCTGAATTATGGAACGCAAGTAAAAAAATAAAAAGAAGAACGACTCTTCTCATATCAGGAATGATTAACAGGCTTTAGATCAATATTTTCCTTAAAGAAAGTGTTATATTATTATTTCAAGCTTGTAATCAGACAATTCACCATGAGAAATGATTCCTTCTTTAACTTATCTTAACGTCTTTTAACCATTGATAACTTAAAACCGGGATGAACACCTGCATCCCAGTGCCCTGCGCCCTGTGCCCCATGCCCTGCGCCCCATGCCCCATGCCCCATGCCCTGCGCCCCATGCCCCATGCCCCATGCCTCTACCTCACCCACCTGGCTTTCCATTCAGGATATTTGTCAATGACATTCTGAGGTGCATCTGTATACCAGCTATAGCCGTTACGCCTTTCGTAACCTATCTCCTCCAGACTTTTTTTCTTAATGCCGTCGCGGTCGCAGAAAAAAGGTTCTCCTGTTTCAAGGTCATAGAAGCGAGCCCAGAGGTCACCTGCAGCAGGATCGTACACGATCCTGCGGTCTTTCATCCCTTCATTGTTGGTAAAATAATCCCATCTGATGTTTCTGATCCTGTGTGCCTCGAACCACTCCACGGCACCCTGCAACGATCTGATTATCTCGGGTGATGGATCAGGTATTTCCATCAGAAAATTTACCAGTGCAGCCGATTCACCTCCGCTGAAAGAAGGAAGTTCATACGACCGTGCGGCTGCCGGTTCAAGGGTGTTTTCATCATGCTGGGCACACCACACTGTTGGTTTCCCGTTTACAGTTATCTGGGTCCTGAGAATGATTTCAATGCCTTTCCCGTAAGCTGTCTCAACTGCCTTTTTCAGGGATAAATCTGTAATTTCAGTCAGTAGCGGGTTATTATTTATTATATCCCTGAGAAGTGCAAGAATATTTACAATGGCATTATCGTTAAAAGTAATATGGGTGTAGTAACCTTTTCGTAAGGGCCAGAACATTGGCCACCCTCCGTTTTCGTACTGAGCATCAAGGATGAATTTAAGTCCTCTGTTAAATGATTCCCTGTAGACCGGTTTCTTTGTTTTGTTGTACATTTTTGCCAGGAACCTCATTTCGGTAGTGGTGGCACTGTTGTCAAAAATTGCGTCGTTAATTTCCTTATCGCGTTTTATAATTGCCTTTATGGAATCGGTCAACGGAAGATGCATGGCGGTATTCTTTGGCCAGCCTCCTGAATTTCGCTGATAGAGCAGCACGTTTTCTGCAATTTTTACTGATTCATCCGAACCATACCATTCATCTGGCATTCGTAAAGCAACATATTGCCACGATCTTCCCGCTGCAGGTGATTCCTGAGGAATCATTACCGGTTGTGTCCAGGCTTTTTTCCCGTCTTCTCCGGTTATTTCAGCCCTGACGTATTTTTCATTGCCCCTGAAAATGTATTTTGCATCCTTGCCGGCTGAAGTTTCAAGCAATTTACCGTATCTGCCAAAAAATTTTATTGTGTCACCGTTCTGGGAACTTACATTGAAGACATTGCCCTCAGATTTATATTTATTAAGGATTATGCCTGTTGTCGGATAGAAATTCCCTGCACGGATACTTTCCTTAATTTCATCCTTTGTCAGGGATTTTGCAAGTACCATTATCCAGCCTTTTCCGACTCTCTTTTTACTGTAATGATTGTCGTCCGCCGCCACGGCGTATATTATTCTTCCCTCCGGGTCGGACATGACGCTATCCCACAGAGCAATCGAAGCAGGTGTATCATGTAGTCTTCCGCCATTAACGATTTCAATATGATTCAGTCCTTCTGTTGAGATAAACTTTCTGGCCGTCACAACAGGGTCCATTGGGTGGTTAAGTATCGGTACCCCTCCGGCTTCAAGTGTCAGGGTAACACCTTCTTTAAGGGATTTCTCCCCGGCTATAAACCTGTTGATTCCGAGTGCGGTTATATGTCTCGACTGGCTCAGTTCCAGTCCGCATATCATAATAAAGTTTTTTTTCGGACGGCTGAGATAATCATAACAATACGTTTTTCTCCTTAGCAGATGGTCGTTGTGTTCCGACAGCAACAGGAAATTATACCCTGCCTCCATGTACCATTTTGCAATTTCAGGTACATCATTTATCTCACTGTCGTCGGAGTACTGTGCGTGAGTATGGGTATTTCCTTTATACCAGAAATAGCCATCTTCAGCAGGTATCTGTGCCGCAGTAAATAAATTAATGGTAAAGCTCATTATTACCGGGAAAACTATTCTTAATTTGTCCATGTATTAAGTCTTAACAAGGTAAAACTATATGTCGGTCCTTATACAAATATAAACAACATGTTATCAGAACGGTTTAACAGGGCAATCACTTTTTGTAAAAAAAAATTAATAATCAAGATTTTGATTTGCTGTTATACTTAAAAAATTAATTTTGGGATTTTCCATTCAGGAAGCTTGTATGAAAAAGATACTTGTTACAGGAGGAGCAGGGTTTATAGGTTCACATCTTTGTGAGAAACTTCTCGGGGAAGGTAATTATGTGATCTGTCTCGACAATTTTTTTACCGGCAGGGAGAAAAATATACGGCATCTCAGAAACAACAGGTATTTCAGGGTTATTGAGCAGGATGTAACCGAAAAGATACATCTTGCGTGCGATGAGATATATAATCTTGCCTGTCCTGCGTCGCCTGTCTATTATCAGCACGACAGCATAAAGACAATCACAACCTCTGTAATCGGATCGATAAATGCTCTTGAACTGGCAAAGAAGACAGGTGCAAAGATTTTGCAGGCTTCAACAAGCGAGGTATACGGTGATCCGCAGGTACATCCGCAGCATGAAGGTTATTACGGCTATGTAAATATTCTGGGTCCGCGCTCGTGCTACGACGAAGGCAAAAGATGTGCGGAAACGCTTTTTATCAATTATCACCGGCAGGAAAACATCAGGGTAAAGATTGTAAGAATCTTCAATACATATGGTCCGAGAATGCGTAGTGACGACGGAAGAGTGGTGTCGAATTTTATTGTACAGGCTCTTAAGGGAAATGATATTTCAATCTTCGGGGATGGGTCCCAGACAAGAAGCTTCCAGTATATTGACGATCTGGTTAATGGATTGATACTTGCAATGGATTCTCCGGATGAATTTACCGGACCTGTAAATATCGGCAATCCGGAAGAGATAAAAATTATAGACCTTGCACAGTCAGTTATAAAGCTAACCGGATCACGTTCAAAAATTAAATTCAGGCCTTTGCCTGAAGACGATCCGAAGCAGCGCCAGCCCGATATTACGCTGGCCAGTGCTATCCTTAACTGGAGCCCTGCTGTGACATTGGTCTCTGGCCTGCGAAAAACAATAGAATATTTCAGAAAGGAACTTAATCATTGAAATTATAATATCAAAAAAGCTATCTTTATTATCTGAACAGGGAAAAATTCTGAATGGGAAAAATACTGACAACTAACCGGTTAAGGAAGAAAAGTCCGGTAAAATGGGTTTTCATGGCAGGTTTCGTCTTCTGCCTCGTTATTCTGGCTGCAGCAAAAAAAGCAATATCATATACATCAACAGATAAATATTGCATGTCGTGCCATATTCACCCACATGCCGAACAGACATGGCGGTTAGGCACACATTACAACAACAGTTCGGGAGTAATAACTCATTGTGTTGAATGTCATCTTGCACCGAAAGGTAAAGGATATCTGTATACAAAAGCAAAACACGGTCTGAAAGATCTTTACGGCTATCTTTTCAAAGACAGTGCTGAAATAAACTGGGATGCCAAGAAACTGGCCGAGAACGCCAAAAAATTTGTTTATGAGGAGTCGTGTCTCGAATGCCATCAGAATCTGTTTCCTGTTACTCTCTCAAAAACCGGCAGTGATGCTCATCTGTTCTATACTCTGAGCAGCGATCCTCCAAGGTGCATAAACTGCCATCTCGGAGTAGGACATTTCGATAAAACACTGATACACGCCAGAGACACAGCTTTCGGAATCACAAAAACGGCTGAAGCAGTAATTTTCAATGAACCGGCAAAGGTTGAAAAGTTTGAAAACTACACCGAAAACATTCCGGGTACCGGAATCTCTTTCAGGATGATAGCTGTTGACGGAGGAACTTTTATGATGGGAAGTCCGGAGAATGAGCCTCTTCGCGAAACTGATGAGGGTCCCGCAAGGGAAGTAACCGTGACACCTTTCTGGATAGGAGAGGTTGAAGTAACATGGGATGAATATCTTGCATTTTTCAGAGAAACATCGTCACAGGGAAGAACTGAGGGACAAAAAGTCACTAACCGGAATGTAGATGCAATATCCGGTCCTACTCCCCCATGGGGTGCACCCGACCAGGGCTGGGGAAAGGGTTCCCGGCCTGCCATCACAATGACATGGCATGCTGCCAACGTTTACTGCCAGTGGCTTTCAAAGAAAACAGGAAAGAAATACCGGCTGCCTACCGAAGCTGAATGGGAATATGCCTGCAGGGGGGGTACCCGTACACCGTATTTCTTTGAGGGCGACCCGAAAAAATACACCTCCGAAGGATTCTTTAAGAAAATTTTCCGACCCGATACCACAAATATATCTTCTTACGTGGTTTATAAGGTTAACAGTAACTCACGCACAGTACCTCCGGAGATGGTAAAACCAAATCCTCTTGGTATAAAAAATATGCCGGGAAATGTTGCTGAATTCTGTTCAGATTATTATTCTGAATCTGCCTATGCAAACGATACGACGAAAATAAATCCCCGCGGCCCTTCGGAGGGAGTTGAAAGAGTGATAAGGGGAGGATCGTTTAAAAGCGATGCACGCGATGTAAGAAGTGCCGCACGTGATCATACAAAAACAAAAGCATGGCTTACAACCGACCCTCAGATGCCAAAAAGTATCTGGTGGTACTCCGACTGTATTGATGTGGGCTTCAGAGTTGTATGCGAACCGGACAATATGATATTAACAAAGAAATAACGACTTTCGGATGAAGAAAATTGACAGAAGAAAATTTATAGGTAATGCAGCAGTCGCCGGCCTCGGACTTGCAGGAGCTGCCGCATTTGCAGGGGGTTGCGGACGCAAAAAAACCTCCGAACCGGAAGGTCTTCCTCCTGTTCTGAGAGGCGCACCCAAAGGCCGTAAACTGAAAGCCGGACTGGTGGGTGCCGGAGGACGAGGAACAGGAGCTGCCATTAACTTTATCAGCGCCGGTCCCGACCTCGAAATAATCGCAGTGGCCGACGTCTTCCAGGATAAAATTGACGCCTGCCGCGAAAGATTCGCTTCTTTCGGACTCCCTATACCTGCTGAAAATTGTTTCACGGGATTCGACGGCTATAAAAAACTTATGGCCATTGAAGATATCGATGTGGTTATCCTTGCAACCCCGCCTAAATTCAGACCAGACCACTTCCTCGAAGCCGTAACACAAAAAAAACATGTGTTCATGGAAAAACCTGTCGCAGTCGACCCGACAGGTATAAGATCAATCCTGGCAACAGCAAAAAAAGCTGAAGCAATAGGGATAAATGTTGTAACGGGAACACAGCGCCGCCATCAGGAAGATTATATCGAAACATATAAACAGGTTGCCTCCGGTGCAATAGGCAGAATTACCTCTGCCAAGGCATACTGGAACCAGGACCACGTATGGTTCCGGCTCAGGGAACCCGGCTGGAGCGATATGGAATATATGATCAGAAACTGGAATAATTTTATATGGCTTTCAGGCGATCATATACTCGATACTCATGTACATAATATCGATGTCGTAAACTGGTTCATGGGAAGATATCCCCTGAGGGCAATAGGTTATGGTGGCAGACACAGGAGAGTGACCGGCGACCAGTTCGACTTTTTCAGTATAGACTTCGATTACGGCACAGGTATAAGCTCCCACAGCATGTGCCGGCAGATAGACGGGTGCGCAAACGGTACAGGTGAAATAATTGTCGGAACAAAAGGATATACAAACTGCCAGAATACAATTTGGGATCTTGACGGAAATATAAAATGGAAGTTTGAATATCCTCCCGATGAAAACGGCAATCCGTCAAATTCTCTCAGAATACCTTCCTATGTGCAGGAACACATGCATCTTGTATGGGCAATCCGTACCGGAAATTATGTGAACGAGGCTGAACAGACTGCATACTCAACACTTACAGCTATTATGGGCCGTGAAGCTGCATATACCGGCCGACTGATTACATGGGATGAGATTCTTAAGTCAGATCTGAAACTTGGCCCTGAGAAAATCGAACTGGGCCCGGTGGATATGAAGTTCGAAACACCTGTTCCGGGCTTGCCCGTTCAGGTATAAATATTAACTTTATACAAACAAAACTTTTATGAAAAAAACTTCAACAAGAAGGGACTTTGTATTGAAATCGGCATCGGCACTGGCCGGCTCTTTCATAGTCCCTTACATTGTGCCTGCCTCCTCACTGGGACTGGGAGGTCAGACTCCTCCGGGCGACCGTCTGGTAATGGGGGTTATCGGAACAGGTTCCCAGGGAATGAGCGATATGAGAGACTTTATGAGACTTAAAGACCAGGTCCGTTTTGTTGCTCTCTGCGATGTGGATGCCAAAAGACTCGCATCGGCAAAGGATGCGGTGGATAAAACAAACCGCAGCAAAGATTGCCGGACCTACAGCGATTACAGGGAGTTTATGGAAAAAGAGAAGCTGGATGCTGTTCTTATCGCGCTTCCCGACCATTGGCACGGCATAATATATACCGAGGCTGCAAAGAAAAAATGGGATGTATATGGTGAAAAACCGATCTGCAGAACCATAAACGACGGAAAAGTCATTGTAAAGGCCGTAAAAGATAATGGTATTATCTGGCAGACAGGAAGCTGGCAGCGTTCCCAGGCCAATTTCAGAAAAGGTGCCGAGTTGGTGCTTAACGGAAGAATCGGAAAAGTAAAATATATAGAAGTAGGACTTCCCGATGGCGGCAGAGGCATCGGAACCCCTCCCGTTCAGGAAGTTCCTGAAGAACTCGACTGGGACATGTGGCTGGGCCCGGCACTCAAAGTACCCTACAGGGGAGTGTGTCACTGGAACTGGCGATGGATACTCGATTACTCGGGCGGACAACTTACCGACTGGGCCGGCCATCATATCGATATAGCCAACTGGGGTACCGGACTCGAATATACCGGTCCTGTTGAAATTGAAGGAAAAGGTGTTTATCCGGTAGACGGAATCTATAATGCCCCGGTTGAATATGATATTCTCTGTAAATATGCCAATGGTATTGAAATGAGAGTAGCTAACTCGTCCCGTCTGCCCAAAGGAATGGGTACATGCTGGTATGGCGACCTCGGATGGTTACACGTTGACCGGGGTAACCGCATCAGTGCATCCGATCCAAAGATACTGCAGGAGGAGATTGGAGAAAATGAAATCCGTCTTTATAAAAGCGATAACCATTACCAGAACTTTGTTGACAGTGTCCGTTCAAGAAAACAGGCCATCGCTCCGATTGAACCCGCTTACCGGGCCATTTCGGTAGGTTTGCTGGGAGAAATCTCCATGACAACCGGCCAGAAAATCAAGTGGGACCCGGATAAGGAGGAAATAATTGATAACCCTGTAGCAAGCCGCCTTCTGATCCGTCCTTACCGTAAACCCTGGACATTGCCAACCGTTTAACCGACCCGATATGAAAAGAATAATATATTTTATAACATTTGCAGCTCTTCTCATTTTAATAGCTGCAGGCTGCCGGAAAAATGTGCAGTATAAAGCTCTTATAGTTACAGGACAGAATACCATCGACTGGCAGACAAGCAGTACATTGCTTAAACAGATACTCGAAGAATCGGGACTCTTTAAAGCTGTCATTGTAAATTCACCTGAATCGGGAGGAAACATGAACAGTTTTGATCCGGAATTCGGAAAGTACGATCTGGTAGTGCTTAATTACTCAGGCGACCAGTGGAGTGAAAAAACAAAACAGGACTTTGCCGGGTATGTTAATAACGGAGGCGGAGTGGTGGTTTACCATGCAGCATCATCAGCTTTTCCGGGATGGAAAGAGTATGAAGAAATATGTGGTCTTACAGGATGGGGTGGACGTACCGAACAAACAGGACCATACATCTACTACAACAGGGCAGGCAGAATGGTTGTCGACTCGACACCCGGGACTGCAGGCTGGTCAGGAAAAGTCCGCGACTTTGAGATAAGGATGCGGAATCCTGAACATCCTGTTGCCAAAGGCCTCTCCGTAAGATGGATGCACCCCGGCGATGTCCAGTTCGCAAGGCTCAGGGGAACTCCGCAGAATATTGAAATCCTGGCAACAGCCTTCTGCGACACTACAGGAGGAGGAACAGGCAGGGATGAGCCTGTGCTGATGACAATCAGGTACGGTAAGGGACGGGTGTTCCATACTACACTGGGTTTCCCTTCAGGTGAAGAAAATATAGCTCTTAAATGTGCAGGTTTCATAACAACACTACAGCGGGGGGCCGAATGGGCTGTGTCGGGAACAGTGACGCAGGTAGTTCCGCCCGACTTTCCGAGTGCTGCTGCTGTCTCGGTCAGAACAAACCTGAAGATAAGAACCCTCGATGAAAATATTGAGGGTCTCGAAAACTACGAAATCGGTAAGAGTACAAGATTCTATTCAGGCATCCAGGAGGAGATCAGAAGAGCTGCAGGCGACAAGGAGAAACTTCTTGAGATAGAGAAAAAACTCTCAGGCCTGCTTGATAAACCTTCTGTGACAAATGAGGCAAAGAAACTGATCCTAAGGGAACTCAGCTGGTTCGGGACAGAATTATCCGTACCCTCCATTAAAAAGCTGCAGTCCGTTCCTGAACTTAAGGATGAAGCTGACTTTGCTCTCGAAAGAATGGGAATAAATTAAAAAGGGTTATGTTGTCGGTGGTAATACCGGTTTATAACGAAGAGCAGGTGCTCGAAGAACTCATCAGACGGACTGTACCTGCAATAGAATCATTTATAGCCGATTATGAAATTATTTTTGTCGACGACGGCAGCACCGATAACACTCTTGATAAATTGCTTGCTTTCAGAAAAGCCAACCCGAGAATAAAGGTTCTTACCCTTTCCAGGAATTTCGGACACCAGGCCGCCTATACTGCCGGACTTGAGTATGCAACAGGCGACCTGATTGCAATGATGGACGGGGACCTGCAGGATCCGCCTGAATTGCTATCGGAAATGTACGCACTCATCAGGAAAGATGGTTATGATGTGGTTAACGCAAGGAAATCCTCAAGAAAAGGGAACATGATTAGAAACCTGTATATGTGCCTTTTCCATAAATTCTTCGGAAAGATAGCCGGCCTTGGTGATATAGGAAATGCCGGAAATTTTTCCATGATGACACGTATCGCAGCCGATGCACTTCTTTCGGTAAAGGAGAGTATCAGGTATATTCCCGGACTCAGATCTTTTATTGGTTTCAGGCAGGGCTTTGTTGACTTTATACGTGATGACCGGTTCTCGGGCAAACCAAAAATGACACTCGGAAAGCTCTTCCGCCTTGCCGGTGATGCAATATTTTCATTCTCAAAATTTCCCCTGAGATTATGTTTCTTCCTTGGCCTTACAGGTGTTGTGGTATTTATGGCGGCAGGAATTTATGTCTTGGTTGCAAAGGCAATGCACATTGCAGTACCAGGGTGGTCCTCAACCCTCCTGAGTATTTATTTTCTGGGATCAATTCAGCTTGTCTTCCTGGGTATTATCGGTGAGTATGTATACCGCACCTATAAGGAATCACAGAACAGGCCCGTATATTTTGTAAAGAAGTTTTACGGCGGATCAACCGCTGACTGATGGATAGTAAAAGACAGAACCTTATTTTTCTTTCGCTTGCCCTGATACTGCTCGCTGTCATGATTGCAGGAAGCAGAAATGCAGGTGTAAGCTGTGATGAAGTACTGCACTATAATCATTCAGTTTCGGTAAATAACTATTACACAAGCGGAGGCAAAGATCTTACCTGCCTCGACACGCCCGGTACCCACCTGAAATATTACGGCCAGACCTATGATAATATTACTACCCTTTTAATCAGGATCTCCGGAATAAGTGATATTTACGGATTTCGTCATTTTATGGCATCTGTTGCCGGATGGCTGGCAGTATTGATTGCTTCCCTGCTGGCCCGCAGACTGGCGGGTTTCGGGGCCGGGATAACCGCTTTGCTTCTCTTTGCAGTATCACCCACTTTCCTGGGGCACTCCCTGAATAACCTCAAAGACATACCCTTCGCCCTGGGTTATATTGCAGGAATATATTCCATAATAAGATTTCTCACTTCAGAGAAAAGTTTTCCTGCAGGTGAATCTGTATTGCTGATCCTGAGTATTGCTTTTTGCATGAGCATAAGGGCAGGAGGGATGTTGCTCATCTGTTACCTGTATCTCTTTTTCTTCGTTCAGGCAGTGACCGGTCATCTTTACGGACCCCGTCAGGGTATAAAGAGACTGATTGGTCGCCTGGCACTGATTACATTCATATCCTGTATCGCATGGTTTATGAGTGTACTCTACTGGCCTTACGGACTTCAGAATCCTCTCACAAACCCTTTAAAGGCACATCTTCTGATGTCACGGTTCCCTCTTACTTTCCGTGAGATTTTCGAAGGTAACTTCGAATGGACTGATTATATGCCATGGTATTATCTGCCGAAATATATGCTTGTTACCTTTCCTCTCTCAGTAATGGCAGGTCTGCTGATATTTGTGCCAGGGTATAAATATTTAATCAGCAGGGATAAAATTCTGCCATGGAGTATAATCCTGTTTTCGGTGCTGTTTCCGGTAATATATGAAATCATAACAAAACCAAATATTTACAGCGGCTGGAGACAGTTTCTGTTTGTTTATCCCGGTATTGTGGTCATTGCAGCTTCCGGTATTTCAGGATCTCTCAGAATGTTAAGATCCGTACACCTCAGGATGGCCTTGATTATTATTCCTGTAATTCTTTCATTGCACCCGGCGGGTTTTCTCTTAAGAAATCTGCGCTACGGCTATCTCTATTTCAATGAACTTGCCGGAGGCGTAAAGGGAGCAAACGGCAATTACGAGACAGATTATTACTTCACAGGCCAGGCCGAGGGTGCAGAATGGCTTATAAATTACCTGGAAAAAGAAGGAGATGGCGACACAATTATTGTTGCATCTAATTTCTCAGCTGAATGGTATTTCCGGAATATGCCTAATGTGAAAAACATTTATCTGAGAAACGAGGAGAGAAGTTGTTATGATTGGGATTATTATATATCCACAAACAGGTATATTCTGCCTTTCAGGCTGAAAAACGGTTTATGGCCCCCGGAGAATGCTTTACATGTTGTCAGGGCTGGTGGTGCCCCGGTTTGCGCTGTCATAAAGAGGGCAGGGAAGGATGATTATCTTGGATGTAAAGCATTAAATGAGAACCGAAATGATGAAGCAAAACATCTTCTTGGCGTTGCCCTTAAAAATAACAGGGAAGATGAAATGATTTTTTATAATTTTGCAGTCGCGCTTAACCGGACCGGCGATTCCCTGAGGGCCGATTCGGTTCTTAGAGAGTGCCTTGCAGTGAATCCGTTCTTTGAACCTGCCCTTATGTATTCGGGAATTATCTCAGCCCGCAGGGAAGATGATGAGCAGGCCGCGGAATATTTCAGGAAACTGATCGGTTTCAACAGAAAATATTTTGAGGCTTATGTAAAACTTGCAGAGGTGAGCAGTAAAAAAGACAGTACCGCAGCAAGGAACATTTTACGGGAATGCCTCAGGGTTAATCCTGCATATAAACCTGCTGTTGAGAGTCTTGCAGAATTGTACAGGAGATCTGATCCGGAACTGGCAGCGAAATATGACGGGATAGCTAAAAAATTAAAATAAAACTATTAAGAGTAATATAATTATGAAAAGAACATTTTTAACATTATCACTCGCAGCAGTGCTGGCTGCCGGCAATATTTTCTTTGCTTCCGGACAGGAAGAGCCCAAACCGAAAAAAGATTCGGTTAACATGGATACCATCGTCAAACCTACCTTTTATTATGCCATAGAAGATGAAAAAACGGGTAGTGCCGAGGGTAAAAAAGGGGCTGCCAGCAATGTTGTACTTATTGCGGCAGCAGTAGTTATTGTGGCCGGAATCGTTATTGCTCTTGTAAGAAAGAAGAAATAATCAGAACAAACAAACCCTGCACCAGGAATATAGTACAGGGTTGTATTGATTGAATGTGTTTACTGTCAGGTTAGTATTTTCCTGCAGAATTCGACACACTTTTTTACTTCTTTTACTGCATCTGAACCTTCAGGAACAGGGTATTCAAGCTCAATATCCACATTTATCGGCCATTTTTCCTTTTTCAGCAGAAGGAGTATATCTGCTATAGGCGTCTCACCTTTACCCCATTCAACATTTGTATTTGCAGGTTTTGATTTCGGACCTGTCTTGTCTTTCATATGGACAGTGGCAATTCTGTCATGGTACTTTCTGATGATTTCATTCGGATGGATGCCTGTTGAGCCGAAAAAATGACCTGCATCAAAATTCATCCTGACTGCGGGAGAGATACTGAGGAATGTATCGTATGAAAAGCCGGGAGTTGCGAACTGCATATGGTTGTGGAAGATTGCAGCCATCTTATGTTTTTCGGCAAATGGTGCAAGTCTTTTAACCGCTTCCTCTCCGATTTCGTCTGTGACCCCTATAGCTCCCATGATTTTTGCGGTTCTGAAAGCATAATCAATTTCCTCATCCGACCAGCGGTACGGGGAAAATTTAACTATATGAACTTTTATTCCTGCCTGGTCAAACAGTTTTTTTGCCTGCTTCACTTTTTCAGGGGCAAGAGATATTCTCCAGTTTTTCAGATCCTCGTTATATTTTGCGGTTGCTGCTTCACGTTCCTTAGCCTGCTTTGCTCTCTCTTCCTCCGACATACCTGTCTGACGCCTGGCAGCCTGCCCTGCTGAGGGGTTCTGAGGGGCTCCCAGATACAATTCAAGATCATTGCTCATCAGTTCGATGGAACTGATTCTTGCCTCCGTGCAGTATTTAATTATGTTTTCAACACCCCCCGGCATACTCCGCCAGCTGTAGGTTATAGCACCTATCCGGACTCCGCCGAACCTGGAGTTTAGCCGGGATTTTCCTGGCAGGGGAGTTGCATTCAGATTTAAAGGCTGAAATACAAGTGCAGTTGCAGCCGCAAGTGAGGTGCCAATAAATTCTCGCCTCCCGAGTCTGTTATTTTTTCTTCCTGTTTCCATTAACTGGTAATTTAAAGGTCATTCCGGTCAAAGCTTCTTCCATACATTACCTTCTTTGTTGGAATTAACGACACTATGAATAAACTTCATTCCTCTCACGCCATCGTGTACTGTGGGAAATTCACCCGGGAAAAATTTTTCTCCTCTGATTGATTTGGCCATTCCCTTGTAAATATTTGCAATAGCCTCGTAAATTCCTTCCGGATGTCCGCAGGGCATTGTATGGCTTTTTTCCGCAAATTCAGAGTTGTACCCGTGTGCCGGTTTAAGTACCCTTACAGGTTCGGAATCGGTAAGAAGGAACAGGTAGTTTGGATTTTCCTGTGCCCATTTAAGGCTTGCTTTTGATCCATATACTGCCAGGGTAATGTTGTTTTCTTCTCCTGTTGCCACCTGGCAGGATCTTATAACCCCTTTGAGTTTCGGATTTTCGAAACGCAGCAGCACTGTACCGTCGAGGTCCATTTTGAAGTCATCCTTTATCGGATTTAGGTCCGAAAGCACTTCTTTGATTTCAAGTCCGGTTGTGTATTCGATCAGGTTAAATGCATGCACTCCTATGTCTCCCATGCAGCTGCTTACGCCTGACATTGACGGGTCGAATCTCCAGACTCCGGTTATCCTGCTACCCGCCCCGTGAATGATTGAGTTAACCCATCCCTGGTAGTACTGTGCGTCAATTCTCTGAATTGTTCCTAGCATACCCGATCTGATCATCTCCCGCATCTGCCTCACCATTGGATATCCTGTATATGTATGGGTAAGAGCGAATGTCAGCTTTTTTTCATTGACCAGCTTTTCAAGTTCCTCGGCTTCTTCCACAGTCATGGTCATGGGTTTTTCGCACATTACATGAAAGCCGTTTTTAAGCAGAAGGCTGGCAAAGGGGAAATGAAGGTAATTTGGTGTTACAATGGCTACGGCCTTCATTCTGTCTTCTTCAGGACGTTTAAGTTCACCTTTTACCATTGCTTCCACGCTTTCGTAGCATCTGTCGGAAGCTAACCCTTCAGAAGCAGCAAATTCTTTGCTCTTATTGTAGTCAGAATCAAATACACCTCCGACAAGTTCAAAATCATTACAAATTCTTGAAGCACGGCGGTGGGCATCCCCGATAAAGGCACCTTTGCCTCCACCTATCATTCCCAGTTTAATTTTTTCCATATAGTTCAGGATTTATTTCAGGTTTTATATTGTACAAAAGAAAAGTGATACAGGTCTTATTTCTTTTCAAATGCAGCATCGAAGGCGACTGCCGACGGGGGGAAGTCCATTTTTCTGACAAATGCGGCAGCCTCTTTCGCACCAAATTCGCGATCCATTCCGCTGTCTTCCCACTCCACCGACAAAGGTCCCTTATAACCTATCCGGTTAAGCGATCTGATTATTTCCTCAAAATTTATTTTCCCTCGTCCCAGACTCCTGAAATCCCAGAATCGCCCCTTGGTCCCGAAATCTGTATGTCCGCCAAATACACCTGCATCTACCGGAACATCCGACCAGTATACATCTTTCATGTGCGCGTGAAATATCCTGTCGGCAAAAGTGAAGATGAATTTGATATAGTCAACCCCCTGATATCCGAAATGGGATGGGTCGAAGTTAAATCCGAAAGCAGGATGGTTGTTGATTGCTTTCAGCGCTCTTTCTGCTGATGGGATGTCAAATGCTATCTCTGTAGGATGAGCCTCGAGTGCAAATCTGACTCCCAGTTGTTTGAATCTGTCCAGTATAGGTACCCATTTTGCAGCAAAGTCGGCATATCCCTCATCAATCATAGCCTGTGTAACCGGAGGGAAAGAGTATATCAGATGCCATACCGGGCTTCCGGTAAATCCGTTTACGACTTCAACCCCCAGGCGCGCTGCCGCCTCTGCAGTTTTTATCATTTCCAGTGCGGCTCTCTGGTTGACCTTCTCGGGATAACCATCAGCCCAGACATAATCGGGCAGAATGCTTTTATGCCTCTGGTCAATTCTGTCACATACAGCCTGACCGACGAGGTGATTGGAAATAGCATATACTTTAAGACCATATTTTGCCAGTAAATCTTTTTTTGCCTTACAGTATGCTGCATCGGCTTTATTTACTTCAAAATGGTCACCCCAGCATGCAAGCTCAAGTCCGTCATAACCGAAATCCTTAGCTTTTTTGCACAGTTCCTCAAGCTTCAGATCGGCCCACTGGCCGGTGAATAGTGTAACAGGTCTGCTCATGTCAGTAAATATTTAAGTTAATTAATATTTATGTATCTCATAATTAAATAGTTCAAGGTTCAAGGTTCAAGGTTTAAGGTTTAAGGTTTAAGGTTTTAAGGTTTAAGGTTTAGAGTGTTATCACTTGTTTCCTGCTACTTACTGCCTGCTACTTACTGCCTGCTACTTACTGCCTGCTACTTACTGCCTGCTACTTACTGCCTGCTACTTACTGCCTATTACCTACTGCCTGCTACTTACTGCCTGCAACCTACTGCCTGCAACCTACTGCCTGCAACCTACTGCCTGCTACCCACTGCCTGCTACCTACTGCCTGCTACCTACTGCCTGCTGCCTACTGCCTGCTGCCTACTGCCTGCTTGCCATGCCCCAAGCTCCATGCTCCATGCCCCAAGCTCCATGCCCCATGCCCTATAGTTCCCTTATCCAGATATTCCTGAAAGATACGGGATTGGTGTGATCCTGCAGGGTCAGAGGCAGTTTTGGTTCATGGTATTTGTATTCCGGTTTTCCGATAAACACTGTAGGTCCCTTCAGTTCCACATGGTTCTGGATAAGAACACCGTTATGGAATATGGTTATGTATCCGGGGGTTTTCAGAGACTTGTCTTCATTGAATCTGGGCGCAGTGAATACAATGTCGAAAGTCTGCCATGTACCCGGAGGTGTGCTGGCATTTACCAGAGGTATATGCTGCTTGTAAACCGATCCGGCCTGACCGTTATAGTAAGTTTCATTCTCCCATGAATCAAGTACCTGTACTTCGTATAATCCCATCAGAAAGACGCCGCTGTTTCCGCGGCCCTGACCTGATCCGGAAACTTCCGAAGGAGTCCGCCACTCAACATGAAGCTGACAGTCTCCAAAAGATTGCCTTGTCTGTATAGTTCCGCCCCTGGGAGTAACAGTAAGACTGTCATCTGTTTTCCATTTTACGGGATTTCCTCTTGCATCTGACCATTTTTCAGCATCCTGTGCAGAGCGGTAAAGTATTATGGCATCCGATGGAGGCTGATTGCATCCGCCCGGAGTGACCATCGGGGGTTTTCTCGACCAGTCTTCCGTTTCCTCAGGTTTCATCTGAACCTGGGAAAAAAGTTCTGTACCGGTAAAAAGTATAACTGCAATTGTAAAAAGCTTTCTCATATAACTTAATTTTCATATTTCCGGACCTGTTTATAACCCCTGATTTAAATTATAAGGTAAAGATGGTAATCATTTATTGTAAATCAAGATTTAAAAATACAAGATTTATATTTCTTTCGGTAACCGGCCAAGAGTTTTTTTTAACTTCGAACGATAATTAAATATACAGGAACTTATGTGGTTCAGAATCAGATTTAAATATTTTATTAATACACTAATCGCAATTATGTTAATTGCCCCTGCCTTTACTCAGGGTACTGTTCGCACAGAAATGAATTTCAATTTCGGGTGGAAGTTTATCAAAGGCGACCTGCAGGGTTTTGAATCACCATCCTTTGATGATTCAGGCTGGAGAATTCTGGACCTGCCTCACGACTGGAGTATTGAAGGACCCTTTAGTGCTCAATGGGCAAGCGGAACCGGTTATCTTCCCGGTGGTATCGGATGCTACCGCAAAAGCTTTACTCTTCCGGCATCCTGGAAAAAAGGCAGAACTTTTATCCTGTTTGAAGGGGTATACAATAACAGTGAAGTTTGGATTAACGGCAACAGCCTTGGCAGAAGACCAAATGGTTATATATCTTTTTATTATGATATCACGCCTTATTTAATTGACAAAAAACCCAATATTATTGCAGTAAGGGCAGACCATTCAAAATTTGCCGATTCCAGATGGTATACCGGATCGGGAATCCACAGAAACGTGAAGTTGATTCATTTGCCTGATTTGCATACCGAAATATGGGGTGTGTATTATACAACTCCCGTTGTTACGGCAGATAAAGCAGAAATAAACATTGAGGTGAAGGTCGTGAATGAAGGTAAAAAGAAAAAAACAGATTTTGAAGTCATCAACAAATTATTTGAAGGCAGTAAGGTTGTCGGCACCTCATCATCAAGACATTCTGCCGGTCCGGGTGATGTGAGCACTGTCAATCAGAGGATTGAGGTTGAGAATCCTGTTCTGTGGGACACCGAAAACCCATACCTGTACCGGCTGGTTACCACTGTCAGAGGCAAGGGCTTCAGTGATGAAATGACTACAATGGCAGGTATCAGATATTTCAGGTTCGATCCCGACAAAGGCTTTACCCTTAACGGCCGGTCAGTGAAGCTGAAGGGTGTCTGCCTGCATCATGATGCAGGAGCTCTCGGTGCAGCCGTTCCACGCCAGGAGACTGAAAGGAGACTTCTGATACTTAAAGAGATGGGGTGTAATGCAATCCGTACCAGTCATAATCCTTTTTCACCTGATTTCCTCAACCTTTGCGACTCTATTGGATTCCTCGTAATAAATGAGGCTTTTGATGAGTGGGAGCTACCCAAGAAGAAATGGGTTGAAGGATGGAACAGGGGCACGCCATCAATGGATGGCTATGCAGCATTTTTTAAGGAGTGGGCCGTAAAGGATCTGACCGATTTTGTTATGCGCGACAGAAACCATCCTTCAGTGATAATGTGGAGTATAGGTAACGAAATTGACTATCCCAACGACCCATATTCCCATCCTGTGCTCAGCACGGAAGCCAATCCCCAGACTTCGGCAAAATATAACCCCAATCTTCCGCACGGCGACCGGCTCGGAGAGATAGCCCGCTTACTTGTTACAACCGTAAAGAAATATGATAATTCCAGGCCTGTAACAGCAGGACTCGCCTCCGCACTTATGTCAAACGAAACAGGTTATGCGGATGCGCTGGATGTGGCCGGTTACAATTACCAGGAGTTCAGGTACTCTGCCGACCATCAGAAGTATCCCTTGCGACCTCTATACGGAAGTGAAAACGGGATGAGCCTGGAAGCATGGAATGCTGTTGCAGACAATGATTTCGTAGCCGGTCAGTTCCTGTGGACTGGAATAGAATACCTTGGTGAAGCAGGTCAGTATCCTTCAAGGCACAGTACTTCCGGTCTGATTGATCTGGCCGGTAACAAAAAACCAGAATTCTTCTTCCGCCAGAGTCTCTGGAGCAGCAGACCAATGATATGGCTGGGTACAACATCGCGGCTGACAGGACAGGAAACAGCCAGCCTCTGGGCACACAGAAGGGTTGACCCTGTCTGGAAATACAATGAAGGACAGGTTATTGGCGTTAATGCCTTCACAAACTGCGATGAGGTGGAATTGTTCTTAAATGGTGAATCTTTGGGTATAAAATATCTTAAAGATTTCACTAACCGGACAATCTCATGGGATGTTCCTTTTAAACCGGGAGAGATGAAAGCCATAGGTCGCAAAGAAGGAAGGCTTCTGGCTGAAAGCATTCTGAATACGTGGTCGGAACCTGCAGCCATAAAAGCAATGTGCGATGCAATGTCAATCAGGGCAAACCGTACAGATTTATCCAGGATATATGTGACTGTGGTTGATAAAAAAGGCTACCCTGTTTATGATGCAACAAATGAGATAACATGCGAAATCTCAGGTCCGGTCAGACTCCTGGGTATGGAAGATGCCAATCCCCGGAATACCGAAGACTACAAAGATAACAGGCAGAAATCATTTCACGGAAAACTGCTGATCTATCTGCAATCCCTCGACAGCCCGGGGAAGGCCAATGTCAGAATATCCGGAGAAGGCCTTAACAGCCTTACCTTTACTATAGATGTGGTAAAATAACCGGAAACAGGATTATTTCTTGTCGTAAACGTTGGTCATCTTCATCTCTCCGTTAGGCGTTGTCATAATCGTTTCCACCGAGAGAGTCTTGTCTGCTTCATTAAGTTTCCAGTTTTCTGTTGAGTTGAACTGCATTGACTGCCCGTCCATTTCAAACGACATGGAATGACTGAAGATAAGGGTTTTAAAATCAGGAGACCATTTTACGACGGTTTTCCGCTGGTTATTCCCGAACATGGTGTTCAGACACTCCTTGCCGTCAAGAGTAAACTTGTCGTTGCTCGTCATCTCGCCATCCATGCCCTGGGATGTCCTCTGTACTGTAAGGTCATTCCCGCTCTGGGTAATGACAAGCTTTGACGGTGCAAACCTGAAGCCGCCTTCAGAGGGTGAACTCTTCGATTCGTTAAATGTCCATGTGCCTGAAAAATTTACTCCCTGAGCATTGCTCTGTAATCCTGATAAAAGCAAAAAACATGCCACCAGGCTGAGAAATAATACTTTTAATTTCATATTCATAAAGGTTTAAGATTTCTTTATATGTAAATTTAGGGATTCTCTACCACTCCTGATTATAATTTGCTTTCATCAGTATGGATTTTATTTCAAATTTCGTTTGAAAAATATTACTTTTCAGGCAACTTATGAATATATATAATGAGATATCTTTTTCTGTTATTTCTGCTGTTCTGCATTTCTTCAGATGCTCGGCAGCGGTATTCCAAAGCTGTTATTACAGTTGATTTATCCGCTGAAACGGGGCCTTTCAGCAGGGCCTGGGCATGGTTCGGGTACGACGAACCTAATTATACTTATATGAAGGACGGCAAAAAGCTGCTTTCAGAACTGGCTGCGATGAGCCCTGCTCCGGTTTATATCCGTACACATAATCTTTTAACTTCCGGAGACGGAACCCCTTCTCTGAAATGGGGTTCAACAAATGTTTATACCGAAGATTCAAACGGTAACCCGGTTTACAACTGGCGGATTATTGACAGTATTTTTGACACCTGGATTGAGCGCGGTATGAAACCTCTTGCCGAACTGGGATTTATGCCGGAAGCGCTTTCATCAAAACCTCAGCCTTACAGGCATTACTGGAAACCGGGTGACCCCTATGACGATATCTACACCGGATGGTCATACCCTCCGAAGGATTATAAAAAATGGGCAGACCTGATTTATGAGGTTGTTAAACATTTTACAGGAAGATACGGACAAGATGAGGTCGCCACATGGTTATGGGAGCTTTGGAATGAACCCGATATAAAATACTGGGGAGGTACATTTGAAGAATACTGTAAACTGTACGACTATACTGCCGATGCTGTCAAAAGGGCTTTCCCAGCCGCCAGAATGGGAGGGCCGCATACCACAAATCCGGGAAGCAGCAATGCCGGGCAGTTCCTTCAAAGATTCCTAAACCATTGTGATACCGGAATTAATTATGCCACCGGCGGCAGGGGAGCACCGTTGGATTTCATTGCTTTTCATGCCAAGGGTGCTCCGGTATTCCGCGATGGTATTGTTAGAATGAATATGGGCGTCCAACTGCGGCACGTGAGCAGAGGATTTGAAATTGTGGCTTCACATCCGAAGTTCTCCGGACTGCCTGTTGTAATTGGGGAGTGTGACCCTGAAGGTTGTGCTGCCTGCGGAATGGATGTCTATCCCCAGAATGGTTACCGGAACGGAACCATGTATTCAAGTTATACAGCCTCTTCTTTCGCAAAAATATTCGACCTGGCAATACATAATAAGGTGAATCTTACCGGAATAGTCTCATGGTCGTTTGAATTTGAGAACCAGCCATGGTTTCATGGTTTCAGGGATCTGGCTACAAACGGTGTGGGCAAACCTGTACTCAATGTTTTCAGGATGTTCGGTATGATGGATGGAACCAGAACGTTTGCTTATTCTGATATGGGAATGGGTTTTGAAAGCGTTATCGCTTCAGGGGTCAGGGGAGATTATCCCGATGTCGGGGTGCTTGCCTCAAAAAAGGAAAAGAGCGCTTATGTAATGATATGGAACTACCATGATGATGATGTAAAAGCCCCGGAGACCCATTACTCTCTGAATATCAGATCTCTGCCGGCAAAAAGGGTCACCATAAATGAATACAGGATCGACAGTGAACATGCTAACTCCTTTGAGGAATGGAAAAAGATAGGATCACCCGGCAACCCGAACCCTGAGCAGATAAAAAGACTTACTGATGCAGCAATGTTAAAACCTGCAGGCAGACCACTGCGAAAAAAAACAGAGGCAGGCAATATTAAGTTTGAAGGTTCAATCCAGCGACAGGGGGTAAGTCTTATTGAGATTAAATGGTAGCCACTGGTCTGATTCCGGAAATAGATCAAAACATAAAAACTCAGATAATTGATTTTTAACTTTTTACAAATATTAAAAACAAATGAAAATGAAAACAAAAAAACTGAATTTACTGACACTTTCCGCTAATGCTTTACTGATATTGATAGCGGCAGTTTCCTGCACCCCGGTGCAGAAGGGTAAGAATATCGGATTGCAGCTTTATTCAATCCGCGATTCCATCAGAAAAGATGTTCCGGGATCAATAGAGAAAGTCGCCCGTATGGGCTACAGGTTTGTGGAACCTGCCGGTTATGCCAACGGCAAATTCTATGGAATGACTCCGGAAGAATTCAAAGCACTCTGCGAAAAGAACAGACTCTTTGTTCTCAGTTCCCATACCGGCCGTCCGGCTCCCGATTCAGCCGGCTGGGATGCTGCCATGGCATGGTGGGACACATGCATAGCTGCTCATGTGACAGTGGGTGCAAAATATATAGTGCAGCCTTCAATGGGGCGCTCTGCATATGAGAGCCTTGATGGAATTAAACAGTACTGTGATTATTTCAATGCAGTTGGCGAAAAATGCAACAAGGCAGGTATACGTTTCGGTTATCATAATCACAGCAGGGAGTTTACAACTATTTTCGACAGCACTGTTGTTCTCTATGATTTCATGCTTCAGAATACCGACCCTGCAAAGGTCTTTTTCCAGCTCGACCTTTACTGGTGTGTGGAAGGGGGAGCCGATCCGGTGGATTATTTCAATAAATATCCGGGACGATTCGAATTGTGGCACATCAAGGATGAAGCTGAACTCGGGGCAAGCGGGAAAATGGATTTTGAGAAGATCTGGAAATCGGCTTCAGTATCCGGAATGAGGTACGGCATTGTCGAAGTGGAAAAATATAATTTTGACCAGTTTACCAGCTGCAGGAAGAGTCTCGAATTCCTGAATAACGCCGGTTATGTTATTATGCCTTTGTAATGATGAGCAAACAGGATATCTGATGAGAAAATATTTGTTAATAGTTGCCCTTTTGTTGACGCTGGTTTCCTGTAACAGGCCTGCAGGTGAAAACCGGCAGGAAAATGATCGTTTAACAGAATGGGTTAATCCTTTTATCGGTACAGGATACCATGGACATACCTTTCCGGGTGCTGCTTTTCCCTTCGGACAGGTTCAGGTAAGTCCGGACAACGGCACACAGGGTTGGGACTGGTGCTCAGGATATCATTACTCAGATTCAATGATTGCCGGTTTCAGCCATCTGCACCTTTCAGGCACAGGAATAGGAGACCTGTGCGATATTTCATTTCTGCCGCTCACCTGCGAACCCGAATCAAAAAAAGGTGAAAGCAATATGAATTTTCTGAAACGTTATTCGGTAAAATTCAGTCATGATAATGAACATGCCGAACCAGGCTATTATTCAGTAAAACTGGATAATAATATATTCGTTGAATTGTCAGTTACAGAGAGAACTGCTTTCCATAGATATGTTTTTCCCGAAGAGGGCCCGAAAAACCTTCTGATAAACCTCGGTTTTGCCATTAACTGGGATAAACCTTACAAAACCGTTTTATTCCTGGCTGACAGTGTAACAATAACCGGAGTAAGGTTGTCACAGGGCTGGGCAGCAGATCAGCATGTGTTTTTTGCGGCAAAATTGTCACAGCCCGTAAAATCATGGTCTGTCAGTGAAATCGGAGGGAAAGCCCGTTCTGCAGGATTATTCAGGTTTGAGGGAAGAGATTTACTGGTTAAAACCGCATTATCTTCTGTAAGTATTGAGAATGCGATTGCCAATCTCAATACAGCTCCTGCCGGCTGGGATTTTGAAGCCGTTAAAAGCGCAGCCTCCGATGCATGGGAAAAAGAATTAACGAAAATAAGGATAAAAACATCTGATCCTGACCAGAAAAAAATATTCTATACTGCCCTTTACCATACCATGATAGCACCTTCTCTCTTTTCCGATGCGAATGGTGAATTCAAGGGTGTTAACGGAGACGTGCAGAAAGCTGACGGTTATAAAAGATACACCGTGTTTTCTTTGTGGGATACCTACAGGGCTCTCCATCCGCTCTTCTCAATTATACAGAGCGACAGGGTTAACGATATGGTAAAATCCATGCTCAGCCATTTCCGGCAGACCGGCCTTCTTCCAATATGGGAACTGGAAGGTAATGAGACATACTGCATGGTGGGTAATCATGCCATAACTGTCATCGCCGAAGCAATTATGAAGAATATCGGTGACTTCGACAGGGAAGAGGCTTTTAAGGCTATGAAAAACTCCTCCCTGTTCGACCGCGACGGAATGCGGTTTTATGACAGTATCGGGTTCATTCCTGCCGATAAAATAACACAATCGGTGGCAAAAATGCTCGAGATGGCAATTGACGACCGGGCAGTTGCCGTTGTTGCAGAGAAGCTCGGTAAATCTGACGATGCTGAATATTTTTTCAGGAGATCGCTTAATTACCGGAATATTTTTGATCATGAGACCGGATTCTTCAGAGGCAGAAAACTTACGGGCGAGTGGACAACACCTTTTGATCCACTCTATTCAAAGCATGAAGGCAGCGACTATACGGAAGGAAACGCATGGCAATATCTATGGCTTGTTCCTCATGACGTTGAAGGCCTCACAGGTTTGCTGGGAGGGAAGGACAGGTTTGCAGACAAACTGGATGAGATGTTCAGCCTCAGCGAAGGAGTAAAGGGAGAGGAGGCTTCAGCAGATATTACCGGTCTGATAGGAGCCTATGCACACGGAAACGAACCGGGCCACCATACTATCTTCCTTTTTACCCTTGTCGACAGACCCTGGCGGACACAGGAGCTCAACAGGCTGATTCAGACAACAATGTATAAGAACTCACCGGAAGGACTTATAGGAAATGAAGATTGCGGACAGATGTCAGCCTGGTATATCTTCAGTGCCATGGGATTCTATCCTGTCTTCCCTCCTGATATGAAGTATTATCTTGGTTCTCCTGTCGTAAGTGAAGCCGTAATAACTGTAGGTCCCGGTAAATATTTTACCGTTAAAGCTCCCAAAGCATCCCGGGAAAATAAATATGTTAAACAGGTCAGACTGAACGGTAAAGTCTTAAACCGGAACTGGATTACTCAAGCTGAATTAATTGACGGAGGAGTTCTTGAGTTCTCTATGAGCAGTTCACGGTAAACTGTAATGATGTATTTAAAGTATCCGGAAGGCAGACGCAGGGAAAACAGGGTAAGGGCTAATCGGTCGTACAATAAGACCAATTATGTTTTTTAACACTAATTGTTCCTTATTAAATGAACTTTTAATTAATTTTAACGAAGCTAGAACCTGACCGATCATGCCCCTGAAAGTAATTAAAGCACTACTTGTTGCTTCCGTCCTGATCGCAGGGTGTAAGACAAAATTTTACTTTGAGGATGATTTTGCTTCCACCCCCAAGATCGATGCACATGTCCATATAAACAGTGATGACGGTGTGTTTGAAAAGCAGGCTTATGCAGATAATTTCATTCTTATTTCGCTGAATGTTGATCATGGCGATTCTGCAAACATCAGGAAGCAGTTTGAGCATGCATCCGCCAGTGCCCTGAAGAATCCGGGCCGGGTCTTCTTCGGTCCCACATTTCTATTCGACACTTCAGGGTGGGGGAGCAGTGGCTGGGCCGGTAAAATTATAGATCAACTCGCCAAAGATCTTAATACGCCGGGTGCCGTTACGGTAAAAATATGGAAAAACATAGGAATGGTAGTCCGTGACCGGTCGGGAAGGTTTATAATGGTTGATGATCCGGGTCTTGATCCCGTGGTGAATTTCATAAAAGGAAAGGGCTTGCCCATTACAGGCCACCTCGGTGAACCACGTAACTGCTGGCTGCCTCTCGACCAGATGACCGTTTCAAGCGACTCGGGCTATTTTGCCCGCAACCCGCAGTACCACATGTACCTGCACCCCGATTTCCCTTCATACGAAGATCAGATTAAAGCGCGTGACCACCTGCTCGAAAAACATCCCGATCTCACTTTCATCGGATGCCACCTCGGAAGCCTCGAATGGAACGTTGATTCACTTGCAAAACGGCTCGATAAGTACCCCAATATGGCAGTTGACATGTCGGCAAGAATATGCCACCTGCAGTACCAGTCACTTACAAACAGAAAGAGAGTCCGAGATTTCTGTATTAAATACCAGGACCGACTTCTTTACGGAACCGATGTTGGCTATAGTGGCGGCAACAATCCCGAAGCATTTAAAAAACGCATGCACGAAACATGGACCGACGACTGGAAATATTTCACCACCAGTCTTATGATGACCTCTGATAAATTCCGGGGTGAATTTGCCGGACTGAAGCTGCCAAGGAAGGTGGTTGATAAGATATATTATCACAATGCCTTGAAGTGGTATAGGCTTAAGATATGAATTATCCTTCATTTCAGATCTTAATAAACTGGTTAAATATATGTAACCTTTTAACCTTCACACATTAACCCTGTTGATTTTTTAATTAATTTGGTACGCTACAGTAATTCTTTATTGTTTCAGGTTAAAACATAACAATGAATATAGATAACCTTAAAACATTCTTCGAAAAAATCAAATCTGTTTCGTTATGGCAGAGATTGTTCGGATGGCGATACATAAGGAGACTCAGCTATGATGCTTTTGAGGAGTTCACCCTTATTTCGGAGAGGATGAATTTACTTAACCAGGAGGTTTCGGAAAAAGAATCCATACTGAAGGATTTGCAGACTAACCTGAATAATGCAACCGGAAGGGCATCGGAGTTCAAAGAATCAATACAAAAACTTGAGAATAAAACAGTACAGCTCGAAAATGAAATTGGCCGGCTTAATAAGGAAAAAACCGACTTATCGAACAGGATCGCAAAATATGAGCAGTCGGAAGAAATCAGGCAGGAAGAGTTCCGGAAAAACATAGCTGCCGTTAACGCCATTCGCGAAAGCCTTGAGGCGGAAAGGAAGAAGATGATTGAAGAGCGGATAAATGAAGTGGAGGAAATGAATGAAAAAAGGAAGATGACATGGCGGAATCACGAGGAGAACGTTAAACTTGCAATACGGAATATCTGTAAAATTCATCAGATTGAATATGTCGAAAAAGTGCCTTTCAGGGGCAGTCCGGATAACACCATAAAAATTGCCGGCGAATTTGTGGTTTTTGATGCCAAAAGTCCGTCGGGTGAAGACCTTGATAACTTTCCAAGGTATCTTAAGCAGCAGATCGAAGGAGTTAAGAAATACATTAAGCAGGAAAACGTTAAAAGCGAAATTTTCCTTGTTATCCCCTCCAACACTGTGGATGTGGTGAATCAGTATTCATATAATATGGGCGATTATAATGTTTACATTATCACCATTGATGCTCTTGAGCCGGTGATACTTGCCCTTCAGAAAATTGAAAACTATGAATTTGCCGAACAGCTCACACCGGAGGAGAGGGAAAATATATGCCGTATTATCGGGAAGTTTTCTCATACTGCCAAAAGGAAGATTCAGATAGATTCATTTTTTTCATACCAGTTTCTTGAGATTCTGTCGAAATGCGGGGTTGATCTGCCGCCCGACATCTACAGGTCGGTTCAGGAGTTCGAAAAGGCCGAAAAGCTTAATCCTCCGCAGGAGAAACGGGCAAGGCAGATACTGCTTGACGATCTCCTCGATGCAAGTGAAAAACTTGCCCTTGAGGCACGGGCAAAGCTGATGGGGAACAGCGATAATGAAACCAACCATTGAATTTTTTTATTCCCTTGCAATTGATGGGCTTGTCACATGTTCAATTCGAATATCCCGGACCCGGGAGAACAATCGGTTTATCGCGTAAAGTAACAGGATATTGAAGCTAAGGAGTTGAAAATTAACAAATCATCGGATTTGTAAAATTCCGGAACACAAAACGCCTGTTCATATTCAGCTGTTGTATTTTTATTACTTTTGTTTTACAAAGGCAATTAAAATCAAAAAGGAATATCCCGGCAGTTTTGCCGGATATCGTATCATGAGTAAAGGCTTAGAAAACGAAGCGGCACTGGTAAGGAGTCTGTCAAAAGGCAATATTCTGGCTTTTAATACCCTGTTCAGGGAATACAGTAGCCGTTTGTACCGTTTTGCCAACGGGTATCTCAGATCTGAGGCTGAATCGGAAGAGATTGTTCAGGAGGTTTTTACAATACTTTGGGAAAAACGTGCAGGATTAAAAGATGAACTCTCATTAAAATCGTATTTGTTCACCATAGTTTTCAATATAATAAAAAAGCACTTCAGAACCAAAGCATATCTGGCGGAATATCTGCAATCAGGATTTTTTACTGATATTGATACAGACACCATTGAAAAGGTTGATTATAATTCTTTGCAAAAGTATATATATGAACTTGTTGAAAAACTGCCTGAAAGGCGGAAACAAATCTTTATAAAAAGCCGTTTCGAAGGCTTAAGTATCAAGGAGATTGCAGAAGAACTGGGTATAAGTCATAAAACTGTCGAGAATCAGTTAACAGAAGCTTTGAAATTTATCAGGGAAAGTATCCACCCCGTGGATTTACCGGTACTTTTGTTTTTCTTTCTATTTTTTGTGTAAAATTTTCTATTCCGGATAGGTGTATTGTTTTATTTGTGGATATTATGTAATGTAAAGCAATATGTTTTATTATGGTTGATTACATAGTCACCTGCAGGTTAGAAGGTTAGGGTTATATGCAGTTTCCCGGGAAAAGGAGACTGCTTTATTTTTGTATAATGGAATAAAAACTATATATATTTTATGCCGGAAAACAGAATTGATTTAGAAAAAACAGAGGCTTTTTTTAAAGGTCTGGATAATGATTTTGATTACATAAGAGAGATTTTCACCGATAAAAGCAGGGAAGAAGAACTGAAAAAAGTTTTAAGGAATAAGTGGTATGAACTATCTCAGGAACAGATAAAGGAAGAAAAAAGTCTTGATCATATTCTATATAAGATTCATTTCAAGATCAATACAGACAAAGAGTTATTTGAAAAAAAGAGTAAGCTGGCAGGACTGGCTAAATGGTGTCTGAAAGTTGCTGCAATAATGTTTATCCCGCTTGCAATTTATTCGGGAATAAATTTTTTTAACACACTAAAAACCAGAGAGAGTTCTATAGTGGAGATTAAAGCTCCTGCCTGGACGCGTGCAGAATTTACCCTGCCCGACAGTACAAAAGTATGGCTGAATAACAGATCCAGTATAAAGTACAATACAAGGTTCAATAACAACCGTATGGTTATACTTACAGGAGAAGCTTTTTTTGATGTAACCAGAACCCATAAAAAGCCTTTTAAGGTGATAACCGGTGAGATAATGGCCACTGTTCTTGGCACAAAGTTTAACATTGCCTCTTATGATGATGAAAAGACAGCAGAAATTGTGCTTGAGGAAGGAAGTCTTTTATTCAGCGACATTAGGGGGAGGGATAAAAACTATCTAATGAAGCCTGCCGATTTATTAATCTTTGATAAAACCAATAAGGAATTTAAAGTGGAGGAAGTTCAGCCTGAAAAATATTCAGCATGGAGAGAAGGCAAGCTGGTATTCAGAAATGATCCTGTTGAAGTTATAAAGAAACGGCTTGAAAGGTGGTATAACATTGATGTTGAAGTAAAAGGGGATTTCGGTGACGATTTGCGCCTGAGGGCAACATTTGTTGATGAGAGCCTGGAGGAGGTTGTTAAGGTTATGAAGGGGGTATTACACATTGATTATATAATTGAAGAACAAAAAATAACTTCAGGGGGAGTGTTTACCAGAAAGAAACTTACCATTTTAAATTAACTCTATTGATAATCTTTTTATAAACATTAAATCCAATTGCCTATGAAACATTAATGAAGAAAAAAGCAGGAAAGTGATTGCGCCACTCTCCTGCGTAAATGTCAAGTTACTATTTAATTAATAACCTAACAGAAACATTACAAATCTATGAAAAAAAATGAGTCTAACCTAATCTTAAGAAAACTAATCATGGAGTTAAAAATCGGAATCCTGATTATTCTTCTCAGTGTATCGAGCGCATTTGCAGAGAAATCTTATTCTCAGATAGCAAAAGTGTCGCTTGATATGAAAAGCAAAACACTTGAACAGGTTCTGGATGAGATAGAAAAGCAGAGTGAGTTCTATTTTGTCTTCAACCAGAAGCAGATTGATGTCAACAGGATTGTTGATATACAGGCAGATAATCAGCTTATTACTGATATTTTGCCTCAATTGTTTAAAGACGCCGGTGTTAATTATGCGGTTTTTGACCGGAAGATTCTCTTAACAACCGATCCTGTAGATAACATCCAAGTGAACTATTCACTGAAGTCTGAACAACAGCAGAAAACTATAACAGGCACAGTATCTGACAGCAAAGGTGAACCTCTGGCAGGAGTAAATGTTGTTGTTACCGGAACAACAATAGGTACAATGACTGATGCTTACGGTAAATATACCATTAGTGTTCCTCAGGGGGCTAAAAGCCTTACATTCTCATTTGTGGGGATGGTGCCACAGGAAATTACAATAGGGTCTGCAACCCAGATAAACGTAACATTGATTGAGACAGAAGTTGGGCTTGAGGAAGTTGTGGTTATTGGTTATGGAACAAAGATAAGAAAAGAGATTACAGGTTCTGTTGCCAAGGTAGCCTCAAAAGAACTAACTACAAACCTTTCAACAGACGTTACCGGAGCTCTGCAGGGAAGAACAACCGGAGTCCAGATAACACAGCAGAGCGGTGAACCAGGCTCCCCGCTAAGGATAAGGATCAGGGGCTCTTCGTCTATCAATTCTTCAGGAGATCCTCTGATTGTAGTGGACGGGATGCCGGTAGCCAATACGGCCTTCGGTGGTATAAGCGGACTATCCGAAATAAATCAGGCCGACATAGAATCAATAGAAGTACTGAAAGATGCTGCTTCATCAGCCATATATGGCGCACGTGCAGCAAACGGTGTAATACTTATTACAACCAGGAAAGGTAGTGCCGGTAAAGATAAGATCGAAGCGAGCTATGAGCAGGGTTTCACACAGGCAGTCAATATGGTCGACTTCGTTAATGGCGATCAGTACCAGGAGATGGTAAGGACATCTATAACAAACCGTGAGGTTTCAGGACTTGGGGCACTTGCAAATTATTATATCATACCTAATAATCTTGCCGGAATTTCATCGGTCCAGTACGGATATGACCAGATATGGCTTGATGCCAATCCCGTAAACACCAATTGGTTTGATTACATTCTCCGTAAAGGCAGTTATAAAAATGCCAGCTTTTCCTTCAGCGGGGGTTCGTCGAAAACACTTTTCTACTTCAGCGGTGCATACAAAAACGAGGAATCCATACTTACCGGTAATATATTTGAAAGATACAACGGAAGGCTTAATGTTGACCATACAATAAATAAGATTCTCAAAGCCGGAGCAAATATTTCGATAACAAATCTGAATACTGAAAATGAAGGAGGATTCTTTTCAGCAGCCCAGACAAACCTTCTGCCGATATACCCGGTATATGCACCCAATAACTCAGGCAGGTATTTTTACGATTACCCTGATCTTTCAATGGCCAGTGGTGCTGCTCCCAGGGATAATAACAATCCTCTCTTTTACAGAGACAATTATTACAACAAGGTAAAATCCTTCAGAAGTCTCAATACGGTTTATCTTCAGGCATCTCCTGTTAAAGACATGTTCTTAAGAACCGAAGTGGGAATTGATTTCCGTTTTGATCATCGCCGTGAAGGAAAATCAATCCCGCTCTTTCCGTTGAATGCTTTCGGGAACCAGCAGGGAGGAAACGGCCGTGTTGGCAATTCCAGGTTCCAGAATATGAACCTTCTCTCAACTACAACGGCAAATTATACAAAGGTAATTGATGCACATAAGATTACGGGATTGCTTGGATACAGTGTGGAAAGCGGCCTCTCATCAGGTAATACATCCATCAAGGAGGGGCTTACTTCCGAATGGGTTACAATTGACGGATCCAAGCATGCAGCCGGTAATGAAAGTGAAAACGAATTCAGAAGGGTCTCATATTTTGGCCGTCTGAGCTATGTTTACAGTGATAAATACCTTGCCGAGTTCAATATCCGCCGCGACGGTTCAAACAGGTTTGCCGCCGGCAACCGATGGGGTACCTTCATAGGAGGGTCTGCCGGATGGATAATATCATCCGAAGAGTTCATGAAGAGCCTGCCGGTTATTTCTCTTCTGAAACTGAGAGCAAGCTACGGCGAGATCGGTAATGACAATATCGGAAGTTTCAAATACCTGAGCACGGTATATGTGAACTGGAATGATGGTAAATATGCAGGTGACCAGGGTTATCTTCTGGCCTCTTTCGGCAACGGTAACCTGACATGGGAAACAACCAGGGAACTCAGCCTCGGACTCGATTACGGTATCATGAAAAGCAGAATAACCGGAAGTATTGAGTATTATGATAAGAAGTCGGTTGACCTGTTGATTAATGCTCCTTTCAGTAGCTCGTACGGCTGGTCGTATACATCAGTGACACTTGAAAACGTGGGCGAAATCTCAAACAAGGGTTTTGAATTCACAATAAACGCAAAACTGCTGAGTAATAAATCCTTTAAATGGGATGTCGACTTCAACATCGCGAGGAACAGGGCTATGGTTGAGAAGTTGTTTAAAAATAACGGGCCCAACCTTCCGGGAACTATGCAGGCAGGAAGCGTAAGCAACAACAACACGTCAATCCTCGTGGAAGGATATGAGTTTGGCTCATTCTATCTGCCGATATATGCAGGGAAAGACCCAATAACCGGAGCTGAAATGATATACGAGGTAAATCAGACAAAAATGACAAACGAAGGTGTTTATGAGCTTACAGGCAATCTGATTGACGCTACCAATAATCCTTCTCTGGTCGCTACAAACAAATTCCTGATAACTGATAAAAGTCCCTTCCCGAAGTTTTTCGGCGGACTGGGAACAAATGTTGCTTACAAAGGATTCGACCTTAGCGCACTCCTGTATTTCCAGTACGGCAACTGGATATATGATGCAAATGAAGTTTATACAACATATCCGGGTGAAGGTAAAAATCTGAGGGCTTCGGTTGTCGGGAACAATGATATATCATTTATCTACGGATCTAATGCCGTACAAAGCACCAGGTTCCTTCACGACGGTTCTTTTGCCAGACTAAGGAATCTCCAGCTTGGCTATACCCTTCCAGGGTCATTCGCATCAAAACTATTTCTTGCAAACCTGAGGATATATGTCGCAGCCCAGAACCTGCTGACATGGACAAAATACCAGGGATGGGATCCGGAAGTTTACCGTGCAGGCGATACTGATGCCAATGTAGCACCTGGTATTGCAGAATACCAGTTGCCACAGGTAAAAACGATCCTTTTCGGAATCAAGATAGGTTTTTAACCACAAAAACAATAAAGATATGAAAACAAAATATATCAAGTACTTATATTTATTGATCCTTCCAATTCTTATTACAGCCTGCGGTGAAAAATGGCTCGATGAACCACGGCTTGAAACCGATGCACCTCTGATCGGTACAGCATCATCAGTATCCGGCTGTGATGCGTTGCTTACCGGAGCCATGGCTTCGGTTGTCCACGATTATGTATGGACTGGTTATATGCAGGCTTTGGGCGAACTTCTTGGAGATAATGTTGCTCCAACAACCAATATGACATTTTCAAATCTTTTAAATACATATGAGGCTGTTTACAGGAGGGATCTTTTTGAAGACACATGGGGTATTGGCGGACGATTTACACAATATGCCAGTGGTGCTGTGGCAATGAGCAACATGGTAATTGACGCGTGCCGGAAAGACCTTCCGGAGGCTGATCCAAGATATGCTTCACAAAAGGACAGACTCCTTGGTGAGGCTTTATTCATTAGATCACTTATCCACTTTCAGCAATTGAGGATGTATAACAGGCAATGGGACATGAACCCCGCAAATAACTATGAGAGAGGCGCTATACTCCGGGATAAGCCAATCTATGGGACTGAAGATATACCCAAAAGACCCTCTTCAACCGAAGAAGGATATACAATGATAATTTCGGCCCTTGAGGAAGCAGTAACACTTCTGCCTGAATACTGGGATGGAAACAAGCATCCTGTTAATTTCCGGTCACGGGGAAATAAGTTTGCAGCACTGGCCTTGCTTGCAAGGGTCTATTTCCAGAAGAATGACTTTGATAACTGTCTCAGGGTAATCAATCTTTGTATTGGGGATACCCCCGGCAGTCCGACATTTCCTATTGAAACAAACATAAATAATCTCTGGAACAGAGTTGGATATACAAGCTCAACAAACTCTCTGACCAAAAGCGAAGTAATCTTTGAGAATGTTCAGTTGCCTCCTCTTCTCCGGAATAAAACCGGAGGTACCCTCGACGGTTTATTGATAAAGCAGTTGAAGGATGTTCAGATCAAGTTAAGCAGGGCATTCAAGGATTCAGCAAATTTTGATCTGAACGATAACAGGTTTAAAAACTGGATAAAGATTTATAAGGCCGGCCAGAATGTTGATACACAACTCGAAACAGTTTTCGGTTCATATGATGAAGCAAAAGCACTTGAATGGTGCATCCGCAAATATACAACATCTTCAACCGGGGTTAATGTTACAATGATACGCTCGGCTGAGCTTATGCTTATGCGGGCCGAGATCAATGCAAGAAAAAACAATGTAGCCGCTGCCGCAGCCGATATTAATGAAATACGCTTAAAACATGGTGGTGCTTCAGTAACACCTATGGGCACAGGTTTATCTCAGGGTGCGGCTCTTAAGGAGATCTACACGGAACGAATCAGGGAAATGTTCGGAGAGGGAGATCGTGGCTGGAATCTTCTTCGTCTGGGCTCTCTTACAAATGGAGGTTTCAAGCTCTGGAAAGGTGACAGGGACATAACAAAAAACCATTGCTACAATAATATTGAGAATGTGGAATGGAACTCAACTGCACTTCGGTACCCGTGGCAAACTTCCGAAGCTAACAAAAACCCTCTCTGGAACGAGTACTAATCTTTAAATCCTCTATCATGAAGAAATTAAATATTCTTTTGATCATTACAATTCTTCTTATGGTATCCATCTCAGGATGCCAGAAGGATGAACTCCCGGTAATCGAAAACAACACAACCATCAGTTCACAGTTTACCGGAACATGGATACCAGTAAGACACCAGCTTGAGTATTGGAAACTTAATGAGAATATTGTTCAGCGGGGAACAGACACATTACTGGTTTACGAAAACGATTCAATAAACGGATTCTGGGCATATTATAATGGATTACCGTGCGATACTGTTAATCTCAATTCAAACGGGACCTGGACATTTAATAACAGACGTGTTAAAGTACCGGCTGATGCCAGCGCAGGCAAAGACCTCAAATGGTCCGATACAACAATCACTGTTGCCGGCGCAAAGACAACAACACTTATTAAGAGCCGTTATTGGGAAGTTAATGAAGTTGTTTCACAGGGCAGCAGCAAATACGGAGAAGCACACAATTATCTCAGGTTAAAAACAAAATGCGTTCAGACTGTCGTTGAATCGGGTAAGGCTGATATTATTACACGCTGGACGATAGTTAACAAAGTGTTTACAGTACTTTCACTCAAATCTTCAGAACTTGTTGTAGGTTATCATGCACAAATGTCGGTTTCGTACCGGCCGGGAGCATTACCAACCCTGCCTCCGCAGAAAACCAACCGGTACGTAACAAACACGATTACATTTACAAAACAATAAGCTGCATGAAACAATTTGTCCTGATGGACATGCAATTGCTCAGGTAATTTAGAAATTTTGTATAGTGGGAATCAATTCCTGATTCCCACTATTTATTAATACCTTTTATAACAAGATTGGTCATGAAAGCTCCGGCCCCCGGACGTACACATTCCAAACACTATCCCGTTCAGGCAAGAACAGGAATCAGCAGGGTGCTGCTAAATGCCAATATTCCCTGGGAACGTGTTACACCTTCCGATCTGAAAGCCTGACTGGGTGAACGCTACAATGTGATCTATATGCCAGATCAGATAGCTATTAATCATGACATGTTTCCTATGCTGGAAGAATATGTAAGGCAGGGAGGCCGGTTGGTTTTGGATGCTCCCGGGGGTTGGTGGGACGAACGTGGCAAAGTACTGAATAAAGCTAAAGGCTCATAATCTGAAAGAATTTTCGGTGTTGTTATTGCAGATTTTCAGTATTCTAACAACATCGTCTGGAAAAATGATTCTAAAGAAAAAAGTTGCAAAACTGAACAAGAGCAATTATTCAGGAATTAAATTTCTTTATTTTTGGAAAGTTTATATGTAAACATCAATGATCACATTTATAGTTTGCATATTATTTCTGCTTTCCGGTTATTTCTTCTACTCCAGGTTTATCGAGAGAATTGCCGGCGCTGATTCCGGTCGTCAGACACCCGCATATAAAATCAACGACGGCGTGGATTACGTTCCCATGCCCTGGTGGAAAGTCTTTCTGATCCAGTTTCTCAATATCGCTGGCCTCGGACCGATTTTCGGAGCTGTGGCTGGTGCAATGTGGGGACCTGTTGCCTATATCTGGATAGTTCTGGGATCCGTCTTTGCAGGAGCTGTTCACGATTATTTCTCCGGCATGCTGTCGGTAAAACATAACGGATTAAGCATAACGGAAATAACAGGGATATATCTCGGTACCGTAATTAAACAGTTTATGAGAGCTTTTACTGTGGTACTTATGATTCTGGTGGGTGCTGTTTTTGTTGTCGGACCTGCAGGTATCCTTGCCGGGCTGACCCCCTCAAAGCTTAATCTGACCTTCTGGGTGTGGGTTGTCTTTGTTTATTATATCCTGGCTACCCTTCTGCCTATAGATAAAATAATCGGCCGAATATATCCGGTATTTGGCTTTGCCCTTATTTTTATGGCATTAGGTCTTATAACCGCTTTAATAGTAAAAGGATATCGTCTTCCTGAACTCTCTTTCTCAACCCTCAGAAACTTTCACGTGAATCCGGAAAAATTTCCCTTTTTCCCGATGATGTTTATAACCATAGCCTGCGGTGCCATATCGGGATTCCATGCAACACAATCTCCGCTTATGGCACGCTGCATCGAGAACGAAAGACTGGGAAGAAGAATCTTTTACGGGGCAATGATATCAGAAGCAATTGTGGCTATGATATGGGCTACAATTGGAATGAGTTTCTGGGGTGGAATAAGGGAACTGAACGATATGATGACAGCAAATAAGGGCAATGCTGCCATCCTGGTAAATGAAGTTTCAAATTCACTGCTCGGAAAATTCGGAGGTCTGCTTGCACTTCTCGGTGTGGTGGCAGCTCCGATAACATCGGGAGACACCGCATTCAGGAGTGCCAGACTGATAGTTGCCGATTTTCTTAATTTCAAACAGAAATCCATCCGAAACAGGTTGCTGATCAGTATTCCTCTTTTTGTGACAGGTTTTATAATCACAAAACTGGATTTTGCTGTTATATGGCGTTATTTCGCATGGGCTAACCAGACCCTGGCTATGATTGTGCTGTGGACGATTACTGTATACCTTGTGAAATTTTCAAAATTCTTTTACATCACCCTTTTACCTGCCCTTTTTATGACAACTGTCTCAATAACATATATATTATTTGCCCCGGAAGGTTTTTCATTGCCCCTTCCTGCAGCCTTTTCGGGCGGGATTCTTGCTTCGGCAGCAACACTGGCAGGTCTCCTTTATTATTTCAGTTTTCTTACAAACAATACTTTTTATAAGAAATTTAATACTATTTTTAAACGAAAGAAATGAATACACGCAGAGACTTTATCAGAAAAGCAGCAGCAGGTTGTCTTGCCGCTTCCGTTATACCGGAGGTTCTTGCAGCAGCTTTACCCTCAGAGGCTGCTAAGGGCAAAATAAACCTCGGGAAGGACTTTACAGTCCTTTTTCAGGGTGATTCAATCACCGATGCCGGCAGAAATAAACAGAATGAAGGTTTCAACAACGCTTCATCGCTGGGATCGGGATATGCAATGATAGCAGGTGCGGCACTTCTTGAAAAATATGCTTCACTTAATCTGAAAATATACAACAGGGGTATTTCGGGCAACAAGGTTTACCAGCTTGCAGAACGCTGGGATAAGGATTGTATTGATCTCAGACCCGATGTGCTGAGCATCCTTATAGGCGTCAATGATATATGGCATACCCTTAACGGTAACTATAACGGGACGCTTGATAAATACCGCGCAGATTACATTGCTCTCCTCGAACGGACAAGAAAGGCGCTTCCGTCTGTTAAGCTTATAATCTGTGAACCTTTTGCGGTTCCGGGAATAAAAGCTGTTGATGAGAAATGGTATCCTGAATTCTACGGTTACCAGAAGACTGCCAGGGAGATTGCTGAACAATTCGGAGCTATCTTCGTACCCTTTCAGAAAATTTTTGATGAAGGAATAAAAAGAGCACCGGGTTCTTACTGGACAGGCGACGGTGTTCACCCTTCACTGGCAGGAGCACAGTTAATGGCAGCTGCATGGATTAAGTATATTCAGTAGGATTATTAATACGCTTTGGCATATAGCACCATACATTGAAAAATTTTTATAAAAAAAATGATATTACTAACCTAAAACAATCTGAAATGACCAAAAGAAGAGATTTTATCAGGAAGAGTGTTTACGGGACAGCCGGAATTGCCATCGGCGGCGTTGGATTCAGCCGGAGTTCCTACAACTCGATTATCGGGGCAAATGACAGGATAACAGTAGCTGTTATCGGTATAAGAGGCCAGGGAGGGACACATATAAACAGCTTCCTCGGAATGAAAGAGAGTAAAAATGTCCGCCTGAAGACTATCTGCGACGTTGATGAGGCAACATGGGACCAGAGGGTGAAGACAATTGTTTCACGCGCCGGTGAAACCCCGAAAACTGAATGGGATATGCGCAGGGTTTTCGAGGATAAGGAGATTGATGCGGTCTCATTCGCAACACCCAACTTCTGGCACGCACTTGGCACAATATGGGCCTGCCAGGCAGGTAAACATGTATATGTCGAAAAACCTGCAACACACCGTGTCTGGGAGGGCAGGAAAATGGTTGAAGCTGCACGGAAATACAACGTTCTAGTACAGACAGGTTTCCAGAACAGGTCCATCCCCCAGGTAATGCAAGCAATAAAATTCCTCCACGACGGTGGAATTGGTGATGTCTTCATGGCCAAGGGTCTTTGCTTTAAACCGCGTGATTCCTTCGGAATAGCTCCCGACAGTGAACCGCCTGCTTCACTCCATTATGATATGTGGCTCGGTCCATGCCAGTGGCAGCCTTATAACGAAAAGAAAGTCCATTATAACTGGCACTGGCACTGGGCAACGGGAGGAGGAGATACAGCTAACCAGGGTCCTCACCAGTTCGACATCGCCCGCTGGGGACTTAATAAAAACGAACATCCCGTTTACATTTATTCCATGGGAGGGCTGTTTGGCATTGATCCCAAAGAATGTTCACAGGAAACGCCAAATACCCAGACTTCCCTCTTCAAGTACAGCGACGGTAAGGTGCTTGAATTTGAAACAAGGGGAAGATATACAAATTCAGAAGGACAACTCGGAATTCAGATCGGAAATATCTTCTACGGAACAGAAGGTTATCTGGAAATCAACGGAAGCCAGTGGCAAGCCTACAGGCGTCGCGAAAACAAACCCTTTGCAGGCTCGGATGTAGGAGAAAGACCTACCGACCTGATGGCGCCTCCGGGAGGCGGAGGCCATTACGGTAACTTTATCGATGCCATCAGGGCAGGCAAAAAAGAGGCTCTTAATTGTGATATTCTCGAAGGATACATGTCATCAGTCCTTCCTGCCCTGGCAAACATATCCTACCGACTGGGCCGCGATCTTCAGTTCGACGGGGCTAAGGAGAAATTTGTGAAGGATAAGGAAGCCGACCAGATGCTTACCCGGGTCTACAGGAAACCTTATGTGGTTCCTGAAAATGTATGATACCAAAAGGAAAAAGTAAAAAGGGAGTGCTGCATGCATTATTAAAATGCTGCAGCACCTTTATTATTCACTTTGAATTAAAAACTTAAACTTTTCAATGAAAAAGAATCTTTCACGTCGTCAGTTTATTCAGACAGGACTTGGAGCAGGAGCAGCCCTTGCGTTTATTGGTAAGCTCCCTGAATTCTCATTGCCACCCGCAAAGGGCATGAAACTGGGTTTTGTAACATACCAGTGGGGACGCGACTGGGATCTGCCAACACTGATTGCCAATCTTGAAAAAACAGGTTATCTGGGTGTGGAGCTCAGAACTCAGCATGCACATAAGGTCGAAACAAACCTGACCCCTGCACAGAGAGCAGAAGTGAAAAAACGGTTCGCCGACAGCCCGGTGAAATGCCTGGGTTACGGCTCAAACTTTGAATACCACAGTCCCGACCCGAAACAACTCCGGAACAATATCGAACAAACCAAAGAGTATATTAAACTATGTTATGATATCGGAGCCACCGGTATTAAGGTCAAACCAAACTACCTTCCTCCTGAAGTTCCTAAGGAAAAAACCATAACTCAGATAGCAGCCTCACTAAATGAATGCGGAAAGTTTGCAAAGGACTATGGCCAGCTTGTAAGAGTTGAAGTTCATGGAACCTACACCCAGGAGATACCTAATATGAAAGCTATCTTCGAACAGGTCACCGAAAAGAATGTTGTAGTGTGCTGGAACTGCAACGACCAGGATCTCCTGCCTCCCGGTCTTGAGGCAAACTTCAACTCGGTGAAAAAATGGTTTGGCGACACAGTCCACATCAGGGAACTTAATGATGGCAATTATCCTTATCAACAATTGTTCAACCTTTTTACCGGTATGAAATACAATGGCTGGATACTCCTTGAAGCCCGCACAGAACCTGCCGACAGGATAGCTGCAATGAGAGAGCAGAAGGAAATCTTTGAAAAGATGATAGCCCTCTCGCGGAAAAAATAATTTCTTCTGACAATATTTATTACCAGCCAGGAGTAAAGTTCAGGCCAAAAGTGCCGCCTGAGAAACCGGTGTTTTTTCTCACAGGCACAGCATAATAAGGCTCCAGAACAATGTACCCGAAAAGGTTGATTCTGAATGATGCTCCGTAGCTGAAGACAGGTACTCTTTCTCCCGGTGAAGGATTAAACCAGTTATGACCTATCCTTGAACTCTTGTTGAGGGCAAGGCCCCCGTCGGCAAAAAGATTGAAGTCGACAAAAAACATATCGCTTTTAATCAGAGATACATTTTTAGGTCCTATAAATGGAAGCCTGACCTCGGCATTGGCAATCATGATCTTACTCCCGAAGAAATTGTCAAGGCCGATACCTGTACCCGTTACCTGCGAGTCGCTCCAGTATGCATCTGTCCTCTCGTAACCTCTTATCAGCCATGGATAACCTATGTAAAGAGGTGTAATTTCTTCACTTTCAGATCCGCTGCCCCATCTGCCTGCGTTAAAGGACCTGAAACCCAATGTAAAAGGACGCAGGTAAAAATATTTTCTGAAATCAAAAAGGGTTGTGTAAAAATCAAGCGCCCCGAAATATTTGCCGGCCTCAAGCCTGTACCTCATACCGTCAACAGGTCCCGTAAGCCCCATTGTACTGTTGTCTGTTACAAAGGCAAAAGAGAGGGTCTGCATTCCGAATCCTTCCGGAGCATCAAGCTTCCGGCGGCCGGTTCCGAAGGGAACTCCGTACGAATTATAGTATGTCTTGTACTGATCGAACCTGTAACTGTATCGCGACATTTCCGCGGATGCCTCAAATCTCCTGGTCTGGGACAAAGGGAAATAGGCAAACAATCCTGCTTTATCCTCAAATAACCTTAAATAATTAAGGTTAATTGTATTGGCAGGATAAATCTCACCACCAATGCTGATGGAATCTATGCCTGTCGAAAGAAAGCCGTAATAATTAGGAATATGTGATAACAAAACACCCCATTTCAGTTTCCTTTTCTGGTTAAAATAGGCTGCCTGACCTGCAAAATCATAAATCTCACCATTCAGAGATAATGAAGTGAATACCTGATTGTCACCCGACATGTCGCCGAATATGGCACTTATGCTTCCTGCAATACCTGTCCCTAACGGACCTCCCGTGGAAACACCTATTGAACCGTTGGTAATATAGTCAAGTTTGAATCTTGGCTTATATGGTACTTCTGAATAGTTTTCGGTTGTGATGTCTGTGAAATAGTCATATTTGGCAAAAAGGGCACTGTCGACAAGGTTTTGAGCCGCATAAAACATGGGTGGCAATGTTGCGGCCGTGAAATCAATCTCATCTTTAGATACCGGGACCTCCTCAAAACCGGAAATCTTTGCCAGGTAGATTGAATAGCCTCTGTCGGAATAATATGAATAGACAATATCTCCGGTTTGCTGTGCCAGCGAGAAGGCAGGCGAGTAAAGTGTAATGCCCGAAATTCCTCTAAGATAGTTTGTTAACCTGTATACCGAGTCAGGTTCAAAACTGTACCGGTACAGATTCCTGAACCCGTCCCTGTCGGAAAGGAAGATCAGATTTTTACCGTCAGGTGCAAACTGAGGGTTCATGTTACGGGCACCGGTAAAGAGTTCAAGATAATTTATCCGGGAAGGATTCTCTACATTTACAGTTGCAATGTTGAAAAAGTCGTGACGGAATTTTACTGTCTGTCCCGGTAACGGCCTGTCAGTTACAAATGCTATCATTTTCCCGTCGGGAGACCATGAGGGCTGAAGATTGGCATATACATCACGGGTCAGCTGTTTTACAGCCCCGGTTTCTGTATCATAAAGGTAAATATCTGAAACCCCTTTCACAGTGGCTGTAAAGGCAATATATTTTCCGTCGGGTGACCATGATGGTGTTGTGATTGAAGGTAAGCCCGGCAGGTCGATAACGCTTTTCCTCTTCATCCTGTCCATATTGAAAATGACAAGTTTATTCCTTCCGCCGGAAAAAACTGTAAAAGCAAAGTTCCTGCTGTCGGGCGACCATGTGCCTGGGGATTCGAGTAAACTTAAAGCATCTATATCAAGTGTGTTTATGCGGTCTGACAGCTTCCGTAAGATTTTTCCCGTATACGCATCCGCAAGAAAAAGATCCAGGTTGTAAAGGTCTCTTTCTGAAAGGAATACAATAAACCTGCCGTCAGGGCTGATTGATGGTGACAGATTCATGTCCCCTGCGTTCTTTCCGAAAATGATTTTTCTGCCTGCAAGATTGTCCGTGCTGTCTCTGAGAACCTGTTTATAACCATTTTTAAGAGCCATTTTCCAGAGGAGGGAGAAAGATTTGTCGTCCATTCCCAGTACATTTCTGAAAGCTTTCTCATATCCGTTGACTGCTGTCTCCCTGAATAACTTTATTATGGTTGAATCACCCCAGGTTTTTCCGATCATTGCTATTACAGCCTGACCATAACGGTAAGGAAAGTATTTGTTGCTTTTCGATAGATCCCTTACAGTCGGGATATCATTTGTAAGTACCGCATCTCTCATCCACATTGCAGTGTGGGGATCGATACTTCCCAGGGAGAAATATTCTGCCATTCCCTCCACCATCCACAACGGAAGGTTGCTTGTTTTGCTCAGTCCGAGCGAGTCATCAGAGGTAAGCATGTTGTACTGGAAAACATGCACCAGTTCATGACCTATTATGTGATCTGTCTGAGGAAATGAAGGGAAGAGGGGCATCACAACCCTTTTCTTTAATGCTTCCGTGACACCCCCGGTGCTTTCACCGATCATGCCTGAGATAGCTGTTGTCTGTTGAAATTCAGCATGATTTTCATAAATAAAAAGGGGGTTCCGCTGTTTAACAGTGTCGCGGAAAATTCTCTGATGATATCTGTACCAGGCCTCTGCCCTTGCAGCCATGAGGTTCAGAACAGAATCGTTCTGCCAGTAATGATATATTTCAAAACCTGGCGTCTGGTATACTTTGTAATCAAAAACCCTGTATGATGGTTTATTCTGTCCAAAATACTGGGCTTCTGCCCGATATTGCGGGTATAACATTAAAATGATTGATACACCTTTTAAAAAAATGGTGTTTATTATCCTGTATCTTTTTCCTGTCCTTTCCATATCAACCTCCTTCCGTTAATAGTAAGAAAGATCAGAATATTAAGCATATCAGTTATATGCAGATCAGGTAATTGATCTTCAGAAAGACCCTTACAAATTAAATGCCAGAGAAATTTTCATCAATCTCCTTTACCGCCCTGTTTACCTTCAGGTTTGGCAGGCTTTATTTCACCATCAGCAGATTCGCACGGGCTGGCAGGTCTGTTGTTGCCACTTCCGTACACCGGTTCTCTGTCTGTTTCAATACAAACCGACCATTGACCCATTGAACCTGGATTGCGGGTGCTTATTGTAACTTTCAGATTGCCGGTAAAGAGATAATACTGACCCGGTTTTAAGGAATACGGCTTGCCGTTAACTTTGGCATCACCTCCTCCTGCAATCGGCATAAAGAACAGACTCACTGCAGATCCGGAATAGGTAAAAGACTGTTGTCTAAGTGTGTCCCTGTTAAAAGTACCCGCAGGGGTAACAAGACAGAACTGCCAGCCGGCATTACCCGGGTTTATCCTTACTCCGCATGGCTTCTCTTCAGGAGGCAGTGGCGGGGTAACCGGCGGAGTGACAGGCGGTGTTTCTGGTGGTGTTACCGGAGTAGTAACAGGAGGTGTCACCGGCGGAGTGACGGGCGGTGTTTCGGGTGGTGTTACCGGCGGCGTAACGGGTGGCGTCACCGGTGGTGTTTCGGGAGGTGTCACCGGGGGCGTAACAGGGGGTGTTACGGGTGGTGTTACCGGCGGTGTTACGGGAGGGGTTACCGGCGGTGTTTCAGGTGGCGTTACAGGAGGTGTTACGGGTTGTGTCACCGGTGGAGTAACAGGCGGTGTTACGGGAGGTGTTACCGGCGGTGTAACGGGTGGTGTTACCGGCGGCGTAACGGGTGGCGTCACCGGTGGTGTTTCGGGAGGTGTCACCGGGGGCGTAACAGGTCTTTTAAATATAATGGAGGTCCTGGCACTTGCCGATCCTGCCTCATTCTTAACAGCGATCTCAACAATGTTTTCCCCCTCCCTGAGTCCGATATTTGTCGTAACAATACCTGTATTGCTTAATGAAAAGTTATAGGTGATATTGCCGTTCACCCTTATTGTTACATCGTTCCAGTTTGAGACATTGGTAGTCCTTGCTTCGACCGGAAATATATTTTTTTCGACTGTCAAAGATGAAGGAGGGTTGACGAACCTTACTGCAGGCATGGCAGCTGGCGCTTTCCGGATGAGATTGATTACAGTATTGTCACTGGCTTTCCCGGTTTCGTTGACTGCAGTTATCACAAGGGAATTTGCTCCGGCTGTAAGGTTCAGTGTAGCATTTAACATTCCGGTGGCAGGATTGAAGTCAAAAGGTATTCTGTTGCCGTTTTGTAACACCTGTATGTTCTGTCTGTTGGTTACATTATATATCCTTGCAGAGACCCTTATTGTTTCTGTCGTGATGTCAACCTGTGTTTCCGGCGGATTAATGATGTTTACTTCCGGAGGATTTGCAGTTATCACCGGGGAAGGATAAGATACCGGCTTTGTGGTTCTGTCTTCAGAGCGGGGTGTTGCGGGAGTTATGAAATAGGGTGTGGTTACAGACTGCCTTCTTGCTCTTCCTCCTCCTCCCAGTGCCCATTTGAATCCAAGGGAGGTATAATGGTTCATATCCAATCCGGAACTGTTGTCGATCAGGTTGTCGATATCTATGCCGAATCCGCTGTTTCTTTCGGTAAGCGAAAAGCTGATTTTATGTTCGATGCCCAGGGAGAAGCTCCGGGAGAACTGATACCCCAGATATATTCCGGCAGTAGGTAATATGGCCGCTCTGTTTATTAGCTTAGTTTCGTAGTTTCGGTCGGACAGTTCGAGAAGATCATTCAGGATTTCTTTGCGGGTAAGCAGAGGATTGATACTTCCGTAATCATATAAATCGCCGTTTTCATCGTAGAGATCGGTGAAAGTCCTTCCGTGTGTGATTCCTGCCCCTGCAAAAACGGTAAATACAATTCTTGTTCTCTCAAGCAGACGGTTAAGGGTTAGTCCCAGTTCGGCATCATAATTAAAAAAGCTGTATCTGATATTACTGTATGTGAAGTCGGGGTTTAACCTGTGATCATGTGCTCGGTTTTCTCCCATCAGATATCTGAACTTCCAGTCAATTGCAAGGAATTCATTTTCCCGTTTTCTGATATAACTTCCGAAGACAAAATCAAATCCTGCCCCAATGGAATTAGGTATGTCTGACTGCTGGTATGAAGCACCCGTGCCAAAACCAATAGTGATTCCTTTGTTTGAGGTGTAGACAGCCTTCTGGGAGTAAGAAGAAGTGTAAAAAACTACAGATATGACCGTCAGGGCCGTTTTAAGATATCCTGCTTTCATTAGTGAAAAGATTTGCAATCTGATTATTGAAAAGAACCAGCAAAATCATGATTATGCTCCATTGGAAGATGCAAGACATGAATGAAAACTGGCTGAAAGGATTGAACCATTCTCCTGGTACAAACGACTGTGCCAGCCACCATATAATGAGTATCAGGGCTGCAAATGGCACAAACCATTTTATATCGTATGTCCACCATCTTCCCAGTCTGATGTCGCGGCAGTTCTGATTTATTTCACACCTGATTTCCGGGACCCCCTGTTTTATGATCATAAGAGCAATCAGAGCGCCTGATATCATCAATGCAACACCCCAGACGAAATCCTGGTTTGAGAGGAAGTTCAGGTTACGGGCTGAGGGGATGCCCATAATAAAGACAATGATGGCAATTATTAAGATTGCCTTTTTACGTTTTAACCCTGCATCCACCATTATTCTGGACGGAAGTTCCAGCATGGCAATAAGCGATGAAAACCCGGCAAAAGTCAGCCCCATAAAGAAAAGAATTGCCAGGAGGCCTCCTCCGGTCATCTTGTTGAAGAGTTGTGGTATCCATATAAATGTCAGACCTGTCGATGCCGGTCCGCTTTCTTTCATTATTTCAAGAATACGGCCATCGGACATACCCATTTCATGTTTAAGTACCGAAAAGACAGTACCAAAAATCATTATACCTGCAAGTATTGACACTGTATTATTACCTATACCGGTCATAAAGGCATTACCGGTACACCCGTGTTCCTTTTTCATATAGGCTGCATAAGTCATGAACAGGCCCCATCCGGCTCCTGTATCCCAAGCGTTCTGGGTAAGCGCATCAATCCATGTTTTGGTGTTTCCAAGTTGTTTAAGGTCAGCAGCAAAGAGGTATCTCAGGCCTTCACCAGCACCCGGAAGTGTAACGGCACGGACCACACATATCAGTATAACGAGCAGAAGAGACGGGATAAGAAATTTGTTTACTTTCTCAATTGATTTTATCCCTTTCCAGATAACAAGTATACCGATCGAAACAGCCAGCAGGTGTGTGGCAACCGGCCACCAGCTGCTCTGGTAGTTGTTCCATACCTTCATGGCCGATTCGAAATTATCAGGTAAGGAATGGGTGGCCGTGTAAATAAAGTAATATGCACACCAGCCGACGACAACTGAATAATAAAATGTGATAGCGAGCGGAACAAATGCCACGAAAGAACCCACCCATGCAAATCGTTTACCCATGCCTTTTATGAATACACCGATCACACCCGATCTTTGTTTTCTGCCTGATGCATATTCGGCAATGATCAGCGGGATGCTCCATAAAAAAAGAAAAATAACCCATGCCATAAGGAAAGCGCCGGCCCCTGTATCACCTGTATTCTGGGCTGCAATCCGCGGAAACCTCCATATATTTCCGGTTCCCACTGCAATACCCAGGGCGCTTAGAATCAAACCTATCCTTGTGGAGAACCGCTGTTCGGCTGATTTATCAGGTGTGAATTGCATTCAGGTTCCCGGTTAATATCCGGACCTAAAGATAGGTTTTTATTTATTCAATGCAGTAAAGATATTTTGTACCTCTTAAAAGTATCCTGTTTCTTATCAGGACAGGTGTGGCGACAAAATTGTCTTCGAATTTTGTATGATTAACTATTTGCAAACCGTCACTGGTTATCAGGCCTACATAAAAGTCTCCCTCATCGTTGATCATATACAGTTTATCTTCTGCGAGTGCGGGTGAGCTGTAATATACTCCCTTTCCCTGAGGCAGGGTGGTCTGCCATATCTCTTTGCCCGTTTGTACATCAAGGCACCACACCTTGCCGTTAAAGCCGAGGATATACACTTTGCCGTTGTGAACAACCGGTGTGGCTACGTCTGAGCCTATATCGGTTACCTGCCACAGCCAGTCTTTTTGAGACAACTCGCCTTTGACTCCGGTCTTCATGGCAGCTGTAAAACGTCCTCTTCCGTAAGGCACCACTACTATATCCTGGTATATTACCGGTGATGCTATTGTTCGCCATGCAGCCCTTTTCTCAGGATTAAACCCGGTGTACGACCAGATCATTTTCCCTGTCTCCCCGTCATGCCCGGTAAGATGATCGGCTCCCCAGACAATGATTGTTGTGCGGCCACCATCCCTGACTACCAGCGGCGTTGTATAGCTTTGGGGAGTCTCCCTGCCGCTAGGATAGTTTCTGTCAGCCTTCCAGACCACTTTTCCTGTTTTCTGGTCAAAAGCCACAAGATAGGAGTCCCCTTCGTGCATAACCGTTATTACCACATTGTTACCCACAAGCAGCGGGCTGGAACCGGGGTCGAAAAAGTAATTTATCTCTCCGTAAGTTTCACGCAGGTTGGTTTTCCACAGTACTTTTCCGCTCATATCGAGTGCGGCCACGGTACTGCTTTTAAAGTACGTGAAAATCCTTTCACCGTCGGTTGCAACAGTCGGGTTGCTGCCGCTGCCCCTTGCATGTCTCCCCGGAGTCTGCCTTCCAAGCTTTGTCTGCCAGAGAAGCTTCCCCGACCAGTCGTAGCATAATACCCCATCCTCGCCCTCTGCACCTTCGCCTATCCCTGACGTAATTAATATGCGGTCTTTCCATACCACAGGGGTTGATCCTCCCTTGCCCGGCAACTCCGCTCTCCATACCACATTTTCAGTTGCAGAAAACTTCATCGGGAAATTACCCTGTCCGGAACGTCCGCTGCCATCCGTACCACGCCATTGCGGCCAGTTTTGAGCATTTAATGCACCTGAAAAAAATATCAGGGCAATGAACGCGCAGGAGAAATTTTTTACTGTCTGATTCATTTATTTGATTTTTCCCGGTTTTTTACTGCAAACCGGTAATTGTTTAACCATGCTGTGACTTAATAGTTCACTGGCAGCCAATATAATGATATTAAATTACAACAGCTGATAAAAAGATAAATATCATATCAAACCGGAGTTTACTTCTGAATGAATATCAAAAGCTATTTGTTTCTGCTGCTCTGTTTTATTTCATCAGGCCTGGCACTCTCATAGGATGTAACAAGTTCGGCAGGTCCTCCTTTATATCTCGGATATTCAGGAAATGAGCATAAAAGGGTTCCTTTTCCTTCCCTGGCTGTACCGATCCTGCCTTCAGGGCTTATTACAAGCGTTTTCACAGGAGGCTCGCCGTTTTCCACCCATCTGATAAGCATATCAATCTGATCGTTCATGTTGGGTGCGGGGATATTTCTTACAGGCACCTCTTTGCCGTCGCCGTTAATGCTGTAACTCCTTCCTGAAAGGCCGTGACCTCCCTGGGGTACCACATACAGGCGGGCAAATTTGTCTATTGTTTTCCGGCCCATTTTATCCAGCAGCGCCTGGTAATAGTCGATCTGAGCACCCGAAGAAGCTGTAAAATCCATGGTGCCGATTGTGATCATTATTTTCCCTCCACGCCTGTAAAAAGCTGTCAGATCAGGGTTGGCAGCATCGAGCAACTCTGATATTTCAACCCGGCGGGCGTTAAGCGGGCCTCCTTCAACATAATCGAGAGGATTAGCTTTTATATCCTTCATCAGGAATCCGGTAACCCCCAGCACTCCGAGGGATGTATGCACTCTGGCATTTTCGCCGGCCCCTTCCTGCCCCTTATAACGCACTCCTGTGATCATACCGAAATCGTTTGGTGAGATACTTGGGAGCCACATCCCGAAAGATATTAAACCGTTTGCAAGGGGAGTGGAGAATTTATAGGGGCTGTAAATCATTTCCAGGGTTTTGATCTGCCCGTCGGTAAGTTTGGCTGAAGGTGAATTATCTTCAGGGTCCGGATCAATTCCGTTTGGTGCACGGCGGGCAGCCCAGGGATCAGCAGGTCCCTTCCCGTCGGTTACGTCAAAAATTACACGCGAGGCCATATAGTTGTTTATTATTCCATCAGACAGGCCGTCGAGATTATCGCATTGTTTCAGAAACTCAGCCCTTATGGCATTTACTTTTGCTGGTGTTACCCAGTTTGCAAGCGGCTTTTCCTGTATCCTTACAAGCTCGGGAGCCAGCATAAGAGTTGAAAAACTGACAATTGGTACATTTGACACAACACCGTCATAATCCTGCGGGTATCTTTGAGCAACCATCAATCCTTCACGGCCCCCCTGCGAGCTTCCGAAGTAATAATTATATCGCGGCAGTTCACCATATATCCTTTTTATTATTACCATCACGGCATCGTGTGTTTTCTTCATTTGCATATAACCGAGGTTCCTGATTGCCTCGTCATTCAGAGCCCACTCATCACCTGTCGTTGGCCCGGTAGCCAGAGGCTTGTTCTGTGCCCCTCCGAAGCCGCCCATTCCTCCGGCCTGATGCCCGGAGTCACTGCCGTAAATTGCAAAACCTTTGTTCAGCAGAGGATTTCTTCCTTCCCTCACCGTGATGGTTCCGTTCATGCCGCCTCCGCCCATCTGTGCAGAACGCATCGACCAGCTTGCCGGTAACAGTACCCTGAAATTTATCGGCCACCCGTCAGGATCGACAGGGAAGATCGAACCCTCCACTACAGCATATGCAGGTGTGGATTCGCTGGCCTCAACCCACCTCGGCGGATAAAGCTTTACGGAACTGACAGGCTCCCCAATTGACGAAGAGGGGATGGATGTTCCCGCCTTTTCAATGTCGGCCTTTGTGATCGAAATAATATGTGTTTCTGCCTGTTGTCCCTGCCTTCCGGCCTTCTGCGATGCCTGCTGACTGCTGACTGCTGATAGAATAAATACACTGAGAGCGCAAACTGAAATAACCCTGAAAAGCCTGTTGTGATTCATGACTAAATGATTTTTGAGGATAAAAATATAACAGGAGTTGTCATATCAGAAACCTGTTAAATAAATAATATGCATTACACCTTAAAAAAGAAGTAAAATCAAAAAAAAATGACAGATTATTGAAATCAACATATCCCTCGCAAGGCACATAAAAAGAAGAAATGAAATATATTTAAGAGCACAATGAATATTTATCTCAATATCGTTAAAACCCTTTCAGAGAATACTTTGATTACTGTCAGTAAAAACTTACATCTATGAAAAATTACGGAAAAATCCTTATTGCATCGGCATTTATTTTTATAAACCTGCTTCCGGCAATCAGACTTTCAGGGCAGGGAAGTGATAAATTACCCAGGAGTACGCCCGAATCGGAAGGAGTCTCCTCTGCCGGTATAATTGATTTCCTCAATGCCGTTGACACTGCTTCCAGAGTGGAATTGCACAGTTTTATGTTCATCAGGCACGGTAAGGTTATTGCCGAGGGATGGTGGAAACCTTATGGTCCGGATTATAAGCATCTTCTGTATTCAGCAAGCAAGACCTTTGCTGCCACGGGAATAGGACTGGCGGTATCGGAGAAAAAGCTGAAGCTGACCGATAAGGTAGTCTCTTTCTTTCCCGCTTCGCTTCCCGACACCCTGAGCGACTATATGAAGGAGCTGACAGTACAGAATCTTCTGACGATGTCTGTAGGGCAGGATCCTGAACCCAGGTCGATGGGAAGCGGGGGCGACTGGATACTTGCATTTCTCAATACCAGACCTGTGCATAAACCGGGCACGGTCTTTATGTACAACAATATGGCAACCTTCATGTTATCGGCCATAGTTCAGCAGGTTACCGGACAGACATTGTTTGAATACCTGCAGCCCAGGATATTCAGGCCGCTTGGTATAAACGGTGCCGACTGGGATCTTAATCCGCAGGGGATAAATCTCGGCATGATAGGCCTGAGGCTTCGTACGGAGGACCTGGCAAAATTCGGACAGCTGTTGTTGCAGGACGGAGTATGGAATAAAAAGCAGCTGATCCCGAAGGAATGGGTGAAGGAAGCTACCTCATTTAAAATTGCAAGTAAAGGAGGCACAGCCGGAGTTCCCGACGAAAAAAACGACTGGTCGCAGGGTTACTGCTACCAGATGTGGAGGGGCAGGAACAACACTGTCCGCCTTGACGGAATGGCAGGACAGTTTGTGGTGCTGATACCCGATAAGGATGCCATTGTCGTTTTCACGGCTAATGCCAGGAATACCCAGGATGAGCTTAACCTGATGCATAATTATCTTATTCCTGCAATAAAATCGGACAAAGCTCTTGCTGCAGATCCTGTTTCGTACAATGAACTACAGAGGCGGCAGTCGGAACTTAGCCTTAAACCGCCTGTTTCAAAACTGAACATGGCTGAGTTTGAGAAGAAGATCTCTGGAAAGGAATTTATTCTTGATGCAAATGATTACCAGATACAATCGGTTTATTTCAGTTTCGGAGTTGACGGGTGCATTTTTGCATTAAAAAGGAATAACCAGATTTCCGTTTTAAAAGCAGGATTGGTTGACTGGAGGATATCGAGGACGCCATCGGCGTCGCTGCTTGCACCTCCCCGCGGGGCCTCTTCAAAATCACATGACGCTAATTACATTGTTTCTCAGAGGCCGGTGGTGGCAGCCGTGAGCTACAGGTGGGCAGATAAGTCGACACTGGAGCTGACAGCCCGGTTTGTTGAGGAGAGTCTTGGTTCACAGACAGTCGAATGCAGGTTTTCGGAGGCTGGTGGCGTGGTGAGGGTCACGCTGGGGTCGCCGGCCGCACAGGGGCGGGCAGGCGCCGGGCCTATGGCAGCGCCGCAGGTCCAGTTGAGGGGTACAATGGTTGAGTTATAAAATTTACTCAGGGAGAGTTACCCGGGCATAATTGAGAAGCCCTCCTTCGTCCCGAAAGTTCGGGACTACAGAGGGCGGTGGTGGAGCTGGCGGGAGTCGAACCCGCGTCCGGTCATGAAGACCATATGCTTTCTACATGCTTATTCCTGCTCCATTGTCGGGATTACCCGGGTGCAGGACAACCCTGATAATCCTTAGTTCCTGTTTGTCTCGCCTTCGGGCCGGAACAACCTTCAGGCCAGCCCCGATTTCCACGCGCCTCCGTACCGGGTTGGCTCGCGGCCAGGCCGCCCGGGAGACGTCTCGCTCCCGGCACCTTGGCCGGGATGAAGCTTAAACTACTCTGTTCGTTTAAGCAGCGAGAGCGTAATTAGCTTCGCCGTTTATTGGTCCGTGACACTGTTCAAGCGACGCGCCACCACACGCTGCATGCTTACATACCACCTTACATGCCGTCAAAACCAGGTCAGCCCCTGAATCTTTTCAGCCTTAAAATGGCATACCAAATCAATTGACAAAGATAAGAAAAAACCACCACTGTTATAACCCTTCAAATTTCAAGCCAATATAAAGGCTTAAATCTTTTTAACAGTTGACCGGGATATCAGTATTTCTTTTGATTTAAATTTATAACCCTTTACCAATTGCTTTTTTGCTAACCCAATATCAATCCATATGCACAGAAAAATACTCTTTGTAACTTTTTTGTTCCTGACCCTCCTGGCTTCGTCACAGATTGTAACAGAGCCTGTTACAGGTGTGAGCGATAAAAGACCGGAAATGTATGGCTTTAAAAATGCAAAACTGTATGTCGATTACCAGACCGTTGCAGAAAATACCGACTTCCTGGTTTCAGGAGGAAGAATAACTGCAGTGGGAAAAAACCTCTCTTTCCCGAAGGGCACTATTGTAACCGATCTGACCGGTAAAACTGTTTACCCTTCATTTATTGATATTTATGCCGGAAATTACGGCATAAGAGCACAACAGCAAACCTCTTCATCAGGCCAGCAGTCTTATGTTGTGGCCGTTACGCAGCAGGGATCGCGACAGGCTGCTTCTTCCCCTGCGCCTGAGCCCCGGACTGCCGGTTACTGGAATGAGGGTATAAAGGCATCCTTTAATTTCACTGACGAATTTATTCCCGATTCCAGAACAGCAGCAGAATACCGGCAGGCAGGTTTCGGCGCTGTAGTGGCATTCAAATCTGACGGACTTGCCCGGGGAACCTCCTCCCTGGTTTCAACAGCCGACGGAAACACAAACAACCTTGTCCTTAAAAGCCCCGCCACTGCCAATTACTCATTCACCAGGGGGCGCTCGTCCGATTCATACCCGGCTTCACTTTTCGGAATAATTGCCCTTCTGCGTCAGTTTAACTATGATGCACAATGGTATAAACAATTACCGCCGGGCTATTTCCACGATGATGACATTGAAGCATATTTAAAAAATCTCTCCCTTCCTCAGGTTTTTGAAGTCAGGAACAAGATTGAGATTCTGCGGGCAGATAAAACAGGCAGGGAATTCGGGATAAAATACATCATAAAAGGTGCAGGTGATGAATACCAGGCTATAAACGATATCAAAAAAGCCGGCGTTACACTGATCATTCCGGTTAACTTTCCTGAGGCACCCGATGTCAGGGATCCACTCGATGCCGCAAGAATTCAGTTTGCCGACCTGAAACATTACGAAATGGCCCCTTACAACCTGTCAATGATCTCCGCAGCAGGTATCCCTTTCGTCATCACTTCTTCCGATCTGCGCCAGAGAACGTCATTTCTTCAAAACCTCAGGAAGGCAGTCAAATACGGATTATCTGAAACAGAAGCACTTAAAAACCTGACTTCCACCCCGGCATCCATTGTCGGGGCAACCTCGCTGGTCGGGGCATTGAAAAAGGATATGCTGGCAAATTTCCTGATTACCTCAGGCAATATTTTCAGCGACGACTGTATTATCTATGAGCACTGGGTTCAGGGAATACCATACAGGTTTGCCGACCTCAGATTAAAAGATGTAAGAGGAACATACACTCTTTACGTCGATACTGCCAGATATAAAATGGTACTTTCAGGGGCCTTCGAGAAACCATCGGTCAGAATCTATGCTGATACTGATGAAATAAGGGGCGCATCATTTTCTCTCGAGAAGGATCTTGTAAATCTTACATTCGACCGGCAGAGAACCAGGTTCAGGCTGCCAGGCTACTTGTCAGGTAACAATATGCAGGGAAAAGGTCAGACCGACAACGGAAAATGGATTAACTGGAAAGCTGAGTTTTTAAGTAAAGAGACAGGCCCTGAAACAAGGACTGGCAGACCTCAGGAGAGAATTTTGAAACCGGGTCCGGTAGTGACTCCCTTTAAACCATACGGATGGACAAACCTTCCTGTACAGGAAAATATTCTTTTCAGAAATGCAACTGTCTGGACCTGCGAAAAAGAGGGAATACTTCAGAATACCGATGTCCTTGTGATAAAGGGTAAAATTGCTGCCGTGGGTAAAAATATTAATCCGGGCGATGCAAAAATAGTGGATGCCAAAGGGTTGCATCTTACGCCGGGACTGATCGATGAACATTCTCATATTGCTCTTGATGCAACAAATGAAACGGGACAGGCAATCACCTCCGAAGTAAGATGCAGGGATGTAATAGATCCCGAAGACATCACCATTTACAGGCAACTGGCAGGAGGTGTAACAGCAGCGCATATTCTTCACGGCTCAGCAAATCCGATCGGTGGTCAGTCAGTGATTATAAAACACCGGTGGGGAAAACCGGCTGACGAACTAATTGTGGACGGACAGGTGGGATTCCTTAAACATGCCCTGGGTGAAAATGTAAAGAGGACAACCTCCCGCTATCCGAATACAAGAATGGGTGTGGAGCAGATTATTAAAGACGCTTACCAGAGAGCAGTTGATTACAACAGAGAATGGCAGGTATGGAATAAACTTAAACCTGCCGAGAAAACAGGTAAAGTTCCCCCGCGACGTGATCTTGAGCTTGATGCACTTGTGGATGTACTTGAAGGGAGAAGTTTTATTACCTGCCATACCTATGTCCAGAGTGAGGGTACCATGATAATGAACCTGGCGGAAGAGTTCGGGATAAAGGTGAATACCCTGATCCATTTTAACGAAGGCTACAAAATAGCTGACCAGATAAAGCAGCACGGCGCAGCAGCCTCGGTATTTTCCGACTGGTGGGACTATAAATACGAAGTGTATGAGGGAACCAGCTACAATGCATCTATGCTTCTTGAACAGGGAGTTCTTACCTGCCTCCATTCAGATGATGCAGAGATGGGACGAAGACTGAACCAGGAGGCAGCCAAAGTTGTAAAATATGGAAATACCTCAGAAGAAGAGGCTTTGAAACTCGTTACAATCAATCCTGCCAGAATACTCCACCTCGACAACAGGATGGGAAGCATTAAACCCGGCAAGGATGCCGATTTGGTTCTCTGGAGCGGAAATCCGTTGTCTGTATATTCCCGTGTGCTGAAAACCATGATCGATGGTACTTTTTATTTCGACGAGGAAAACGATGCAAAACAGAGGGATTTTATTGCTTCGGAAAGAAACAGAATAACCGGAAATATTCTCAGAGAATCACAGCAGGCAGGTAATACATTATCCAATAATTTTTCAAGACGATGAAAACAAAAATCATACTTTCTGTATTTCTTATAACAGGTATTTTATTTCAGATAAACAGCCAGGTGCCGGTTGTTGCTCCAGCCCAGAAGAAACCTGTTGCATTGAAAGGTGGTATAATTCACACCGGTACAGGTGAAGTGATTGAAAACGGACTCATTACTTTCAGCGATGGAAAGATTACCTGGGTCGGTAAAGCCTCCGGAAATAGCCCTGACCTCAGTTCCTTCGATGTAATCGATGTTACCGGAAAACATGTTTACCCGGGTCTTATATTTTCAAATACCAGCCTCGGACTGGTTGAGATCAGCGGGGTGGATGTCACAGTGGATAACAGGGAACTGGGAGATCTTAACCCCAATGTAAGAGCCATTGCTGCTTATAATACCGATTCACATGTAATTCCTGTTATCAGATCGAACGGTATACTGCTTGCCCAGATAGTACCAACAGGTACCCTGCTTCCCGGAACGGCAAGTGTGGTTCAGCTCGATGCATGGAACCAGGAAGACGCAGCTTATAAAGCCGATAACGGTATAATACTTGGCTGGCCCCGGAGAGCTGCAGACTCCCAGAGAAGAGCCGGAACTCCTGCCACGGAACAGATCACTCAGTCTGCCCAGAGCTCCTATGATAGAAGCATCGAACAGCTCGAAAAGATCTTTTCTGATGCAGTTGCCTATGCGTCAGTCGAAAAGCCTGAAAATACTAATCTCAGGCTGGAAGCATTAAAGGGACTCTTTAACGGAACGAAAACCCTTTTTATCAATGCTCCTGATGCAAAATCTGTTCTGGCATCTGTCTCATTTGCAAAACGTTTTGGTGTTAAAAAGATAGCGATAACAGGCGCTAACGAATCGGCATGGGAGGTTAAAGACTTCCTGAAAGAAAACAACATCCCGGTTATAGTTTCCAATCCTCTCAGTTTACCCCTGTACGAGCACAGTGATGTGAGAATGCCGTTTAAGCTTGCAGCAATGTTTATGAAAGATGGTATACTAACAGGACTGACATATTCCTCAATGGCTTACGGGAATCTTCCCTTTGCCGCAGGACAGACTGCTGCATACGGACTTACAAAGGAAGAGGCATTACAGACCGTTACGCTTAATATGGCAAAGATATTGGGAATTGATGACATTACCGGTTCACTTGAAGCAGGAAAGGATGCAAATATTGTAGTGTCAACAGGTGATTTACTCGATATGAAAACCAATAACGTGGAACTTGCATTTATTACCGGACGCAATATAAGCCTCGATAACAAACACAAACAGCTAACCAGGCGTTTCCGGGCAAAATATGACAATCTGAATCTGAAATAACCATAAAACGAATTACTGTCGAATTACTATTTGACTACAACAGAAATACCATTGAATTACTATTGAATTGCTATTGAATTACTATTGAATTACTCTTAAATATGTTCTTCCTGCAAACTGTGCCGCTTTTTCTTTTTTGTACTTTTACACCATGAAAATCGTCATTGCAGGTACGGCATATCCTTTCAGGGGTGGTCTGGCAGCATATAATGAGAGGCTTGCCAGACAGTTTCTTTCTGAAGGACACGATGTTTCAGTAATTACATTTACCACCCAGTACCCCTCTTTACTCTTCCCGGGTAAAACCCAGTACCTCGATGCACCTGCACCTGCAGACCTGAATATTAACAGAGAGTTCAGCTCCGTCAACCCTTTTACATGGCTTGCGACAGGGCGCAGAATCAAAAAATCGCGGCCCGGAATACTGATATTCAAATACTGGCTCCCTTTTATGTCGCCGGCTTTCAGCACAATCGCACGCATTGCACGGTCGAACGGCGAAACCAAAGTGATAGCAATATTTGATAACGTAGTTCCCCACGAGAAAAGGCCGGGTGATGTAATGTTTACCAGGCTCTTTGTGAATTCAATCGACGGTGCAGTGGTGATGTCAGAATCAGTAAAAAACGACCTGTTTAAGTTCAGAAGCAATATTCCGGTAATTCTCAATCCTCACCCGCTCTTTGATAATTTCGGAAAAAGAACAGACAGAAAAGAGGCACTTGCACGACTCGGACTTGATTCTTCATATACCTACCTGCTTTTCTTCGGTTTTGTAAGACCATACAAGGGGCTTGATCTTCTTATCAAAGCCTTAAGATGGGTAAAGGAAGAATATGTTAATATAAAACTGATCGTGGCAGGCGAATTTTATGAAGATGATAAACCTTATAAGAAACTTGCGGAACAGGAAGGGTTGACTGAAGACATAATATTTTTTGACAGATTTATAAATGATGATGAGGTTGCGGTCTTTTTTTCAGCATGCGATCTTGTTGTGCAGCCTTACAGAAGTGCAACGCAGAGCGGCGTTACCCAGATTGCATATCACTTTGAAAAACCCATGGTGGTAACAGGTGTGGGAGGTCTTAAGGAAATAGTTCCCGACGGAAAATGCGGATATGTTGTCAGTCCTGATCCAGAAAGTATTGCAGATGCCATTATACGTTACCTCTCGGAAAGAAATGTCACCGATTTTGTATCGTATATTAGAGAGGAAAAGAAACGCTATTCATGGGATAAAATGACTGCAGGAATATTCGAAATTTATAAAAAAATTACCGGGTATGATAATCAGAAGTAAGGCGCCGTTAAGGCTTGGACTCGCAGGCGGAGGAACAGATGTTTCACCCTACTCGGAAATTTTTGGCGGAGCAGTCTTAAATGCTACAATTAACCTTTATGCATATGCATCGATAGTCCCCGGAGGGGAAAAAACAATCTTCAGGGCTGAGGATAAGGAAGAAGAGACAGAAGTATTGCCTGAAACAGTAACCGGCACGGGTACGTTCAGCATAGCATCAGGAGTATACCAGAGGTTAATCAGGGAATTCAGGTTGAAACCTGCCCCGTTTACCCTCTCCACCTATGTTGATGCGCCTGCCGGATCGGGACTCGGAAGCTCTTCAACCCTGGTTGTTGCAATACTCGGCGCTTTCAGCGAATGGTTCAGACTTCCACTGGGAGAATATGATATAGCACGTCTGGCATGGGATATTGAACGTAACGACCTTGGTATGGCCGGAGGCAAGCAGGACCAGTATGCCGCTACCTTCGGAGGCTTTAATTTCATGGAGTTCAGCGGAAACGGTAAAGTAATAGTGAATCCTCTGCGGATAAGAGATCAGATTCTCAATGAGCTTTCAAACAATATCCTTTTGTACTATACCAGCACCAGCAGGTTATCGTCGTCGATTATTGCCGCTCAGCAGCATAACGTAAGAAATGATGTGAAGGAATCTGTTGAGGCAATGCACAGGCTGAAGGAACTTTCTGTCAGAATGAAGGAAGTGATCCTGAAAGGGGAACTTGATGAACTCGGCGAGCTTTTTAATCTCTCATGGGAATATAAGAAGCAGATGGCTGAAGGCATTACGAACCGGGATATTGACCATATTTATGAGGTTGCAATCTCAGCAGGTGCTACAGGCGGAAAGATCAGCGGGGCAGGAGGAGGAGGGTATATTTTCTTTTACTGCCCCGGAAATACAAGGTACAGGGTACTGAGAGCACTTGAACAGTTCGGAGGCCGTGAACAAAAATACCAGTTTACAAAGAACGGACTGGTAACATGGACTATATAAGATGATTGATGAAGCCATTATACTTGCCGGAGGACTTGGAACGAGACTGAGAGGCGTTATAGGTGACCTTCCCAAACCATTGGCGCCTGTGGGAGAAAAACCGTTCCTGATTTATCTTCTCGATTTCCTTGTGTTTTATAATATAAAATACACCGTTATAGCCTCAGGCTTCATGCATGATGCTATGGAAAAGCTGATTGGTAAAAAACACGGGAAGCTGAATATCATTTATTCCCCCGAAAAAGAACCACTTGGAACAGGAGGTGCTGTTCTGAACGCAATTGAACAAATTAAAGGAGACGATTTTTTTATCCTGAACGGGGATACCTATTTTGATGTAAGCCTCCATGAACTTGAGCAATCATACAGGCGTAATAAGGCAGTCATGTCCCTGGCAGTTAAATATATGGATGTTACTTCCAGGTATGGATCCATAATTATTGAGGACGATACAATTGTAGCTTTCAGGGAGAAGGAAACAAGCCCTGACGGATTCATTAACGGCGGGATTTATGTTTTGAATAAGGAATGGTTTTCCGCTTCAGCTCCGGGAAAGAAATTCTCGCTTGAAAAGGATATTCTTGAAAAGCTGGCAGGAAAGTCAAAAATCACAGCTTATCCGTCGGATGGTTATTTCATAGATATCGGTGTTCCGGAAGATTACCTGAAAGCATGTTCCGAACTACCCGGGCTCAGGCATGTCAGACGTTGATCCTGTCTTTGGTCAGGTAATCGTTTCTGACAGGGGAGTTCCTGTTGATAAGTTCACCCAGAAAACCGGTCAGAAAAAGAAATGTGCCGATAACCATAACAGTAAGGGCAATATAAAACCATGGACTGTCGGTAACCAGGGGTGCCCTTAGGTTATGGGATACATACCAGAGTTTTCGTATTCCCAGGAATCCGGCCATAAGGAACCCCGCAATAAACATTAATGTTCCGAGAGATCCGAAAAGATGCATGGGACTCTTTCCGAACTTTGAAATAAAGGCTATGGTTAGAAGGTCGAGATAGCCTTTGACGAACCTGTCGAGACCGTATTTCGTTGTGCCGTATTTCCTGGATCTGTGTTCCACAACTTTTTCACCTATTTTTCTGAAGCCTGCCTCTCTGACAAGTATGGGTATATAACGATGCATTTCGCCGTAAACCTCAATGCTTTTCACAACGTCGCGCCTGTATGCTTTAAGCCCGCAGTTAAAATCGTGCAGTCTGATACCTGAAAAAATCCTGGCGGTAAGGTTGTAGAACCGGCTTGTGATCCTTTTTATGAAAGGATCGTACCTTTTCTTTTTCCACCCTGAAACGAGATCATATCCATCCTCTCTTATCATGCGGATGAGTTCCGGAATCTCGTCGGGTGAGTCCTGAAGATCTGAATCCATTGTAATCACCACCTCTCCCTGTGCCAGTGCAAAACCTGTATGGAGGGCCGCAGCTTTACCATAGTTTCTCCTGAAACTGATGCCTCTTATTTTTTTATTATGCACCGATAACTCTGAAATAACCTGCCACGACCTGTCGCTGCTGCCGTCGTCAATTAAAATTATCTCATACGACAAGCCGGCACCGGTGCAGTTTCTGTCTATCCATCCTGTAAGTTCAGGCAGAGATTCCTCCTCGTTATATACAGGTATAACAACGGAAAGGTCCATTTGTCAGAATTCTACTGATTATCCGGAATATCAATAAGAGGATTTCCTTCCTTCTTAATAAAAATGCTTACAAGGAGGGAAATTATTGTTCCGTATAACATATTTCCAAGTAAGCTTATCGGTGCAATGAGCTCGGGAATCAGAATCTTACGCTGGACAGCCATGCCCGCATCGATGGCCTGTTGTGGCATGCCCCTGTTTACAAGGGCTTCCTCAATAAGAGCAAGCTGTTTTTCGACCAGCCCCGGATCTACGAATTTGTAAAGTACATAGGTAAAAACAGCAGAGATAATTGAAAAATAAAGGAATATTATAACACCTGCACCAACACTCTGTCCGTATTTTATATATCCGTGGAGATAGTTATCCCTGTACGACTTAAGCATGAAGAAGAGAGCCACAATGAGAACAAGGATAAGAATATAGCCCTGGGTTTTGTTGAAAAAAAGGTCGAGGAAATACATGACCAGAGAATATACAATACTTAGCATTCCAAGGATTAAACCATTGTTTATGTTTGCCTTCCAGACCGAAACATTTTTTTCCATCAGATTAGATTTAAGTTGCACTTGTTTTATTAACAGGCAAATATATGAAAAAGGCAAGATAAACACACTTTTTTGTTTAAGCATAAATTTACTATTTTTGCCACGGGTAAGTCTTATACGACCAGCTCCTGCTGAACTCCCCCAGGGTCGGAAGGCAGCAAGGGTAAGCGGTTGAAGCGGTGCGATATAAGTAACTTACCCTTTTTTTTCAGCTATTGCTCCTTAAAAGCCTGTTTATTATCTTTGGGAAAAGCTATTGCCATGCTGGTAAAAGTATATCCCCAGAACCCCAATCCCAGACACCTCAGGAGGATTGCAGAGACTCTTGAACGCGGGGGAATAATTATCTACCCTACCGATACGGTTTATGCCATGGGTTGCGACATAAAAGCCTCCAGGGCAATTGAAAGGATTGCTGATTTCAAGGGACAGAATCCTCTGAATCCCGATCTCTCTTTTATATTCCATGATATGAGTCAGCTGAGTGATTACACAATAATCCGGGATAATAATATCTTTAAGTTGATGAAGAGAAATCTGCCGGGGCCGTTTACCTTCATTGTTCAGGCAAATAACCAGATACCCAGAATGTTCAAAAACAGGAAGAAAACTGTTGGTATCCGGATTCCCGGCAACACCGTAACCCTTGAGATTGTAAGAGAACTCGGGCGTCCCCTTATCACAACCTCAATACATGATAATGAAGGTATTGGGGAATATTCAACCGATCCGGAACTTATTCATGAAAGATACGGCAAACTGGTCGACCTGGTTGTAGACGGCGGTTACGGCAGAAATGAACCTTCAACGGTGGTTGACTGCACAGGTGATGAGATTATAATTGTAAGGCAGGGCCTGGGTGAGCTTGAATTTTAGAACTATTTTCTGTAGAAACTCCTTGCAAACAGAACCATTATTGCCAGCAGTTCAAGCCGGCCCAGAATCATTACGAATGAAAGAAACCATTTTCCGGCAGGGGCGACAGACGCATAATTATGCATCGGGCCCAGTTCACCTATGCCGGGTCCGATATTTCCCAGCATGGCAGCCGCTGTACCTATTGATGTGATAATATCATATCCCATCAGGGAAATAATCAGAGAGCAGAGGCTTACCACCAGGATATAAATCACGGCGAAAACCATTACATTGTAAACAATCCCCTGCGGAATGATTTTATGATTCAGCCTTACCGGCAGGAAGGCATCAGGATGTATGAGGCGGGTAAGTTCCTTTCTCAGGTTATGTGCAAGTATCATTACTCTCGCAATCTTTATTCCGCCGCTTGCCGAGCCTGCAGTACCTCCGGTAAACATCAGTACAAAAAAGATAATTATGACAAAGTTTCCCCACTGGTTAAAATCATTAGTATAGAAACCTGTAGTGGTTGTTACTGATATCACATGAAAGGCGCTATCGAGGATTGATTCAGAAAATGAGAATTTATCCTGCATGAAAAGAAGCCCGCCCGTTATCAGAATAGCTGCTGTAATAAGCTTAAGATAAAAGACGAATTCGCTGTGCTCCCGTATGCGTTTAAACTCCCCTTTAAGAAGAAAATAAAATATGGTCATGTTTGTACCGGCAACAAACATAAACAGGGTGACAATAATTTTGTTATACGGAGTAGCCAGCAAGGTAAGACTGTTATCACGCGGTGAAAAACCTCCGGTCGAAAGTGTACTCAGCGAAACGCATACTGCCTCAAAAAGGCTCATGTTGCCTGCAACGAGAAAAAGTGTCTCTGCAAGTGTCAGTATAATATAAATGGAAATCAGTCTTATAGCCGTATCCATCCACCGGGGGTGTATCTTATCAGCCGGTTGTCCTGAGAATTCTGTTGTTGAAAGCTGAAGAGGAGAATCCTTAAAAACCGGAAGAATGTACATCGAAAGGAAAATAATTCCCAGTCCTCCCATCCATTGCGTGAGGCTTCTCCACAGAAGTATACCCGGAGGTACTGAATCAAGTCCGGTAAGTATTGTAGCTCCTGTTGTAGTAAAGCCGGAGACTGACTCGAAAAAGGCATCCGTGAAACTGGTTACAGTGCCGCTTAACAGAAAAGGGAGGGTGCCGAAAAGACTGAATATGATCCATGTGCCTGTGAGTATGATATACCCCTCCCTGAAACCAAATAATTCTTCTTCAGTTTTTGCCGGGTTATAGATAAATACTCCGGTCGTTATGGAAATTATGGCTGAAAGGAATAATGATCCTGCCGAGTAATCACCCATAGCATACGCAATGGCTGCCGTTATAAGCATTAATATTCCTTCGGCCGTAAGAAGGATTCCAAGAACCCGGGCTACAACCCTGATGTTGACCATGTCGGATCAGATAAAAAACTTCGATACTTTGTCGAAAGCTGAAGGCAGGGAGAATACCACAACACAATCGCCCGATTTGATCATAGTATCGGCCGTTGCTATAAACGGAACATTATCCCTTGTTCCACCACCTACAATTGCCCCTTCAGGAAAATCTATTCCACGCAGCGATCCCTTCGTGATTCTCGCCTTCGGAGGAACAATGAATTCAATAACCTCAGCGTCGGCGCCTGTAAGGTATTTAACCTGGGTAACATTAGGATTGGTCGTATGCCTGAAGATCCTGCTGGCGGCAGATATCTTCTTGTTTATTATTGTATCGACACCGATATTCTCTGCAAGATGAATATATTCAGTGTTTTCAACCTCTGAAATCGTCTTTTTAACGCCCATCTTTTTTGCAAGCAGACACGAAAGTATGTTTGTCTCGGAATTGCCTGTAACGGCAATGAAACAATCCATCATTCCGATTCCTTCCCTGCTCAAAAGTTCAATATCGCGGCAGTCGCCGTTTATTATAAGAGTATTTTCGAGAATCTCTGAGAGTGTTTCGCATTTCTCCTTGTTGGTGTCAATAAGTTTGACCGAGCTTGACCGCTGCATGTAATATGCAATATGCTTCCCTATCCTGCTTCCCCCTACAATCATGATATTCTGGGCTTCAAAACTCTCCTTACCCGATGTCTCAAGAATTTCATCAACAGCATCCTTCAGGGAAATAACATAAACTGTATCTCCTGCCCTGAAATGCTCTTCAGGTTTTGGTATTAAAGTGACATTATTTCTCCTTATCGCCACGGTTCTGTATTTTTCCGTTCCGAATTCACGGCTTATTTCCTCGAGTGTACGATTGATAATCGGAGCTCTTTCGTCCAGTTTCTGAACATAAAGAGCTAGTTTTTTTCCTGAGAATTCCATAAAATCGGTGCTGCCTGTTTCATGCAGCAGCATCAGCACCTCCCTGGCTGCTATAAGTTCCGGGTAAATCAGAGAGTCAATTCCCATCTTCCGGAAAAAACTCTCATTCTCAGTTTCGATATATTCGAGATTGTCGATCCTGGCAATTGTTTTTTTGGCACCCAGATTTTTTGCCAGCATGCATGATGTGATATTTGTGTCCTCCGAATGGGTTACAGCTATAAACAGGTCGGTCTTCTTGCTGAGTGCGTTCTCAAGCAGGCTTACCGATGTGGAAGAACCATTCAGGGTAAGGACATCAAGCGAGGCATCGATAGGCCTTAACCTTTCCTCTTCAGGGTCAATAATGAGAATCTCATGATTTTCAGTCGCAAGCATCTTCGCCAGATGAGTTCCGATTTCACCGGCGCCTGCAATAATTATCCTCATATATTACGGTCTTTATAAACATGGCAAAATAAGACATAAATAGCGTAATACTCAAGTTTTTTACAACAATTATTACTTAAAGGTTCATCCTGAAGCAACCTTTTTCCCTTACAAACCATGGTATAGTGCCGTTGCTGCCTCCGGTCGTTTTCGCCTGTAGTGGAATCGGGTATGCAGTTGTGTAAATGATACCTTCACTCGTTTCAAAGTTTCCGGAGCTTATGACTTTTTTGCCGGTGACAATTATAAGATCCGGTTTATACGATAATTGACCGGAATCCGGGCATTCCGAAATCATTATTTTATAATTACCTGCTTTGACTATGCATGTGATCTCCCTGTCTATTTTCCGGATTTTTAATCCAAGCCTTTCCTGTGCACAATGGCGCCTGACAGCTTCAGGCATTGTGTCGTTATAACATAAGATCTCAAGTGATCTGCCTGTTCTTATACCTGCGTAAAATTCTCCCGGTATATTATATACAATCAGCTCGTTTGACTGTTTCAGACGGAGATTTATTATAAGTGAGTTTAAAGAGAGAAGAAAAAGCAGCAATATAATGTACTTTCCGTTGGTACTGCCATTGCTTAAAGAGCCGAGACAAACCGCAATCAGTAAAACCAGAAAAATACACTCCGCTGTTCCCATACCCAGATTTTCGGCAGATGAAAACGGCAGGGAAGCAGTTAGTTCTGAAATTGTGCCTGCAAAGGATGAACTTTTTTCAAGAATAAATGCAGAAATATCTGACAGTGGTCCTGAGAAAGAAAATATTACAGTAAGAAATCCGCTGATCACAATCAGTGATGCAACCGGTATAATGACAAGATTGGAGAACAGAAACAGGAGAGGCATCCTGTTAAAGAACATCACTGTCAGGGGCAGAGTTCCGGCCTGTGCTGCTATTGAAACAGACATCATCTTCCATAATCTGCCGGTGATTTTCCATTTTGGTCCGTACAGACTATATATGTTATTGTAAAACTGAATAATAAAGGCAACTGCCGTAAATGAGAGGAGAAAGGAGGCATCGGGTAAAATAAGAGGGTTGAAGAGGAGTATAAGAAATGCTGACGCAATTAATGAATTCAGGGGGGCAGGATTTCTCCCTGAAAGTTTGCCGGCATGCAGGAAGGTGAACATCAGGGAGGCCCTTGTGACAGAAGGAGAAAGCCCCGTGATAAATGCAAAAATCCAGATCACGGCAATTGTAACCAGAACCCTCAGAAAATTCAGCCTTCCCTTAAGAAAGAAAAGTATCCGGAATATGAACAGGCTCAATATGCCTGCATGCAGACCCGAAACAGCCATAATGTGCATTACACCAGCCCGTGAAAAATTATCCTTCTGTTCATCTTCAAGGAGGCTTTTCTCCCCGAGGGTAACAGCTGAAGCAACAGCCAGGACATCTCCTTTCAGACCCTTATTTTCATAAATGGCAACTATTTTGTTACGTGTAATCAATGCCCTGTTAACCAGACCTGACCTGCCGCGTCTGATAATTTGTAAAAGATCATTCTCTCCGGTAAAAGCCAGATACCTGAAGCCGTGCCTCTCCATGTATTTCCTGTAATTGAATTCACACGGATTTCCGGAGTTTTTTATTTCACGGGGCATACAATTAAATATAAGTATATCCCCCGGGGAGAGTTTCTCTGATATCGACTGATCCCTGTGATACAACAGCATCCTTCCCCTTATTGGAAAAGAGTCAGTTAGCGATGCTCTGAGTCTGGTTTTGATGAGTACTGATTTTTCTCTTTTCTCCGGAAAATCTGTCACCTCTGCGGCAAATACTTTATTTTCCTCAGCGAGAACGGAGAAACCTTCTCTTTCTTTAACTGCCGACACAAGACCTGCCAGAAGAAGAAACACAGAGAGTACAATGCCAAAAACAGGGTTGCGGTCATTTACTTCCGTTGAATGAATTTTAAACATTATTGCGGCACATGCTGCCATAATCAGGCAGACCGGCAGTAAAGGCAGTGTAATATATGAACCTGCCGTTAAGCCGGCGCAGAAAGGTACCAGCAACCTCAGAAATGGTATTTTTTTCAAGGGCACTTAATGCAGCATGAGAGACTGCATAAAGTTAATTAAAAAGATTTATTTTTTCTTCGGGATGTAGACAAGGGTTTTATAGTCGGCCTCAAATTTTCCCCGGCTTATATCATTGAGTTTTCCTTTTATCAATCTCTTTCTGAGATGGTTAATCTTCTCTACGAACAGGATTCCGTCGAGGTGGTCATATTCATGCAGTATCACACGGGCCTTGTAACCTTCGTAGGTTTCTTCATAAAAGTTCCAGTCCTCATCATAATACTGGATTCTGATGAACGACTCCCTTTTTACCTCTTCCCTTATGTTCGGGATGCTGAGGCAACCCTCTTTCATAAGTACTGATTCGCCGGATTTTTCAATAATTTTTGCATTTATGAAAACCTTTTTAAAACCGGCGAATTCAGGCTCCTCATCTGCGAGGGGTGTACCATCAATAACAAAAATCCTGATTGATTTTCCGATCTGGGGTGCTGCAAGGCCAACCCCTTCGGCAGTGTACATTGTCTCGAACATGTCGCTTACAAGCTGATGCAAACCGGGATATTCCCTTTCAATATTCTGTGCTACCTTCTTCAGAACCGGATGCCCGTATACTACTATAGGATATATCATTTATTTTCCTGCTTCTTATTTTTCATTTCGCTTCTGTCAAGATATGACCTAAGTATCAGTGAAGCACTGATCTTGTCGGCCAGTGATTTATCCCTTCTCTCTTTCTTCTTTACGCCGCCCTCGATGATTGCCTTAAGACTCATCACCGTGGTAAGTCTTTCGTCCTCCAGAATCAGTTCCTTGTGAGGGAAAAGTTTTCTTAGCTTCCTGACAAAAGGATTAATATATTTAACAGCTTCACTGGGTTTATTGTTCATCTGTTTCGGGTATCCGATAACGATAACATCAACATCTTCCCTTTCCAGGTATCCTGAGAGAAATTTTTCGGTCTCGTCTGATCTGATGGTTGTAAGCGGAGATGCTATCATACGGTTAATGTCAGTAACCGCAATACCTGTTCTTTTCCGGCCGTAATCGATAGCAATAACCCTTCCCATAGATGTTGGCACAAAGTTAATAAAATTTGCATCAGCAACTTCCGGATTAGATTTCAATTATACCGTTAAAAAGGCCTGCACCGGTAGTTGTTTCCGGGCAGGCCTGTATGAGATCCTTTTAGGAATAAATTTACCTGCTCAATTATACAGATGCAGGCTTTGCCGTTGTTTCGGTAAGAGTTCCTGCGAGGCGCTGGTACGATTTATACCTCCATTTGGCATTTTCCTCGGCTGCTTTAAAGAGCACTTCAGCTTCCTTCGGGAAAGTTTTGATAAGGGAAGAATATCTTACCTCCGACATAAGGAACTCCTGGAATTTTGACCAGTCAGGTTCCTTTGAGTCGAGAGTGAACGGATTCTTTCCTTCAGCCTCAAGCATCGGGTTATATCTGTACAGATGCCAGTAACCAGCCTTGACGGCATTCTCTTCCTGCTCCTGCGATTTGCCCATTCCTTCCCTGAGACCGTGGTTGATACAGGGAGAGTAGGCAATTATAAGTGAAGGACCGGGATATGCTTCAGCCTCTTTTACGGCTTTCATGAACTGGGCATTATTTGCTCCCATTGCGACTTGTGCTACATATACATATCCGTAGCTCATTGCCATCATTCCGAGGTCTTTTTTGCGTATCTTTTTTCCTGAAGCTGCAAATTTTGCCACAGCGCCGGCAGGTGTCGATTTTGACGACTGCCCGCCTGTATTTGAATAAACCTCTGTATCGAGAACAAGGATATTGATATCCTCTCCTGATGCAAGCACATGGTCGAGGCCTCCAAAGCCTATATCATATGCCCATCCGTCACCACCTATAACCCAGTGGGATTTTTTGACAAGGTATTGTTTCAGGCTCAGGATGTCTTTGGTTAACTGTGTCTTATCCTTTTCGCAGGCTTCGATAACTTTTACCGATGCACTCTTCGATGCTTCCGCGTTATTCATGTTCTCAATCCATTCCCTGAATGCCGCGGCAGTATCTGCATTTACTGAATTGTTACTGATTGCATCCTGCATTTTGATAGCGATCCTTTCCCTGAGTTTATTTGAACCCAGAGCCATTCCGTAGCCATATTCTGCATTATCCTCAAAGAGTGAGTTTGCCCATGCAGGGCCTTGTCCGTTTTTGTTTACGGTATAAGGTGTTGACGGAGCGGATCCACCGTAGATGGATGAACAGCCGGTGGCGTTGGCAATAGTCATCCTGTCGCCGAATAACTGGGTTATAAGTTTTATATAAGGAGTTTCACCGCATCCGGCACATGCACCTGAGAATTCGAACAGTGGTTGTGCAAACTGGCTGTTTTTGACGTTTACAAATTTGTCGACAACGTAATCCTTGTACCCGACCTTTTCATGCATGTATGTCCACCTTTCAGCCTCTGCCAGCTGTGTCTCGAAAGGTTTAAGCACGAGGGCTTTTGTTTTTGACGGGCATACATCAACACAGTTGCCGCATCCTGTACAGTCGTATACACTAAGCTGTATTCTGAACCTGTATGCCTTGAGGGCACCGGGGATACCCTGAATTGTCTTTGTTCCTTCCGGGGCGCCGGCTGCCTCTTCCTCAGTAAGAAGGAAAGGTCTGATTGCTGCATGGGGGCAGACGTATGAGCACTGGTTGCACTGAATACAGTTCTCGGGCTGCCATTCCGGAACATTGACAGCTATCCCTCTCTTTTCATATGCGGTTGTGCCTGCAGGGAAACTACCGTCTTCCCTTCCTTTAAATGCGCTTACGGGAAGATCGTCTCCTTTCATCCTGTTGATAGGTTCAACAACGTTCCGGATGAAGTCAGGTACATTTCTGTTATCAGCTTTCCTTTCAGTTTTTATATTTGCCCATTCGGCAGGCACATCCACTTTCACTACCTCACCGCCTTTATCTATTGCCAGATTGTTCATCCTGACAATATCCTCACCCTTCTTTCCATAGGTCTTGTAGATTGCCTTTTTCATTTCATCAATGGCCTTTGAGTAGGGTATTACATTTGCAACCTTAAAGAAAGCTGACTGCATTATTGTATTGGTCCTTGTGCCGAGTCCGATTTCTTCAGCAATTGCGGTAGCGTTGATTATGTAGAAACTGATATTGTTTTCTGCAAGGTATTTTTTCATATGGTCGGGAAGTCGATGTTTAGTTTCTTCCACATCCCATATTGAGTTGAACAGGAATGTGCCTCCCTTTTTAAGACCCTTCAGCATATCATATTTATCGAGATAAGCCGGTACATGACATGCAACAAAATCGGGTGTATTGACAAGGTAAGGTGATCTGATTGGTTTATCACCGAACCGGAGATGAGATACAGTTACACCTCCTGATTTTTTTGAGTCGTAGGCGAAATATGCCTGGCAATATTTGTCGGTTGTCTCACCTATGATTTTTATTGAGTTTTTGTTTGCTCCCACAGTGCCGTCCGAACCAAGACCGTAGAATTTGGCAGAATAGGTGCCGGGGTCGGATACATTTATTTCGGGAAGCAGAGGCAGGGATGTAAAAGTGACATCGTCAGTGATACCTACTGTAAAATGATCTTTCGGTTGATTCTGTTTCATGTTTTCGTAAACAGAGATAATCATTGCAGGGGTGGTATCTTTTGAGCTCAGGCCATACCTGCCGGCAAGAACCACAGGCCTTACATCCTTATCGTAGAAAACTTCCTTAACATCGAGGTATAGCGGATCGCCGCCGGCTCCGGGTTCTTTTGCCCTGTCGAGTACTGTAATTTTCTTTACTGATTTGGGGAGTACACTCAGGAAATATTTTGCCGAAAAAGGCCTGTAGAGGTGGACACTTATTAGTCCTGCCTTTTCACCCCTGGCTGCAAGGTAGTCGATGGTTTCTCTTGCAGTCTCTGTAACGGAGCCCATTGCTATGATTATATTTTCAGCATCGGGTGCGCCGTAATAGTCGAAGGGTTTATATTTCCTTCCTGTTATTTTTCCTATTTCTTCCATATAATGAGCCACAATGTCGGGGACAGGCTCATAGAATCTGTTTATGGATTCTTTTGCCTGGAAGAATATATCCGGGTTTTGTGCGGTTCCTTTTGTAACTGGTTTTTCAGGGTTCAGTGCATTGTTTCTGAACCGCGCCAGTGCCTCCTGGTCGATAAGCGGGGCAAGTTCTTCCTTGTCAATATACTCAATCTTCTGAACTTCTGCTGAAGAACGGAAGCCGTCGAAGAAGTGCAGGAAAGGTATTCCAGATTTTATTGCGGAGAGATGTGCAACACCTGCCAGATCCATTATTTCCTGGGGGCTGCCGCTGGCCAGAAGTGCGAAACCGGTCTGGCGGGTGGCATATACATCGCTGTGATCGCCGAAAATTGAGAGTGCATGTGCTGCAACCGATCTGGCACTGACGTGAAATACTGCAGGAAGAAGTTCTGCTGCAATCTTGTACATGTTAGGAATCATCAGAAGCAGACCCTGTGAAGCTGTGAAAGTTGAGCAGAGCGATCCTGCCTGCAGAGCGCCATGAACTGCTCCTGCAGCACCGGCCTCCGACTGGAGTTCAACAACCTTCACGGTCTCACCAAAAATGTTTTTCATTCCGTTGGCTGCCCATTCATCAATGTTTTCAGCCATTGTTGAAGACGGAGTAATGGGGTAAATACAGGCCACTTCACTGAACATATATGCAATATGGCTTGCAGCCTGGTTACCATCGCATACGATAAATTTTTTATTTGCCATTTTATTATAGTGATTTTGTTTAAATTTTTTTCCGGGCTAAAAATAATTATTCCCTGTCTTTTTATTTATGAATTAAGTTTTTTTAACCGCCGTTCATTGAAAGAAGAAACTCTTCATTTGATTTTGTCTGCATAAGGCGGTCGCGCAGGAATTCCATTGCCTCAACGGCATTCATATCGCTGAGGTAATTGCGCAGAACCCATATTTTCTGCATGATTGTTTTGTTCAGAAGAAGATCCTCACGCCGGGTGCTTGAGGCCGGGATATCAATTGCAGGCCATATACGCCTGTTGGCAAGTTTTCGGTCGAGCTGAAGTTCCATATTACCGGTCCCTTTAAATTCCTCGAAGATCACATCATCCATTTTGGAACCGGTATCTGTGAGTGCGGTGGCAATTATTGTAAGCGAGCCTCCGTTTTCTATGTTCCTTGCTGCACCGAAGAAGCGTTTTGGCTTGTGCAGTGCATTTGAGTCTACACCTCCTGAAAGAACTTTTCCGGAAGCAGGGGCGATGGTGTTGAATGCCCTTGCAAGCCTGGTGATTGAATCCAGAAGTATTACCACGTCATGTCCGCATTCCACAAGCCTTTTTGCCTTCTCGAGCACTATGTTGGCAACGCGGCAGTGTCTTTCAGCCGGTTCGTCAAAGGTGGATGCGATAACCTCTGCCTTAACGTTGCGGGCCATATCGGTTACCTCTTCAGGACGTTCATCCACCAGAAGTATCATAAGGTATACTTCAGGGTGATATTTTGCAATGGCATTGGCAATCTCCTGAAGCAGAATGGTTTTACCTGTTTTAGGCTGGGCAACAATAAGTCCTCTCTGTCCCTTGCCGATCGGGCAGAACATATCTATTACCCTTACCGATAACGACCCTTCCCCGGGTGTGCACAATGTAAACTTCTCATCCGGAAACAGGGGTGTAAGATAATCAAACGGTACCCGGTCGCGGATATAATCGGGACTGCGGCCGTTTATCTCTTCAATCTTGATAAGGGGAAAATATTTCTCACCTTCCCGCGGCGGACGTATAGTGCCCTTTATTGTGTCTCCTGTCTTGAGTCCGAAAAGCTTTATCTGTGATTGTGAAACATAAATATCATCGGGAGAATTCAGGTAATTATAATCGGCCGACCGGAGGAAACCGTAACCGTCGGGCATAATCTCCAGAACACCGGTATTGAAAACAACACCCTCAAAATCATAAAATCTGTCCTTCTTTTCCTCCCTGGATTCCTTCTGTTCGGGTTCCGAAGCTTCAATTATTGATCTTCCCGGTTCATTCTCAGTCACTGGTATAACAGGTTGCTCAGGAACATTTATAACCTCCGGTTTAATATTTTCATCGAGGAGTTCACCTTTTGACATGGCTGTGAGTGAATCGTCAAGTATTTCACCGGCGGGTTTAACCGGTGGCGGGGATTGTTGTTTTACCCTCTCCTCAAAGAAATCATTCCTTTGATTTTCTTTTTTCGGGAACCATTTCTTTTCACCTTCTCTGCGGTTATCGGCCTCCTGCGGTTTATTCTCCGTAATCCTGTCAGGTTTTTTCTGCTGGTCGTACCATTCCTTGGGCCTGGTTTCCGGCTTAAGGAGCGGATCGGGGGTTACGGTTATTACGGAATCGCGCGGTGAAGCTGATGCAGCTTTAATAAATCTCGGTCTTCTGCCACGCCGTTGTTGTTTGTCACCATGAGGAGCCTGAATAACCGGAGCTTCGCCTGAGGGTTTTTGCTCCGTTTTGACGGATGGCTTCCTGTCAATGTTGTTAATTGCCTGCTGATCAAGGATCTTGTAAATCAGATCCTGCTTCTTCAGAGATTCAGCCCTTTTAATATTAAGCTCCTTGGCAATTTCCCGTAATTCAGGAACCAGTTTCTTGCTTAATTCGAGAATGTCGTACATAATATGTCTTTACAATAAAAAATGTGATTGAATTTTTGTGATTACCCGTTGACGGGGGAGAACAACAAACCTCGGAGGAAAATCAGAAGGTTTATTAAATTAACCGGTGCAATATTAAACAAAAAACATTACAAAATTCAGGATAAATGTAAAAAAAACTCCTGATGACAATAAAAATTTGCTTGCCGTCAAAACTGATGATCTATAAAGATAAAAAAATAACCTTGGTTATCAAAGATATTTTTCAAATAATTAAAGATTTAATGTTTTTTTTATTAAAATTGTAGCCGTAGTATTTTGTCTGAGTATGTTAACCTGCGGGGGGCATTTTTATGCGCCAGCTCAAAATATCGAAACAGGTCACAAACCGTGATACACCTTCTCTCGATAAATACCTTCAGGAGATCGGTAAGGTTGATTTACTCTCCCCCGACGAAGAGGTTCAGCTTGCAAAGCTCATAAAGGCAGGAGATTCGGCGGCCCTGTGCAGACTAGTAAATGCGAATCTGAGATTTGTTGTTTCTGTTGCCAAGCAGTATCAGAATCAGGGTATGACACTTCCCGATCTTATTAACGAGGGTAATCTCGGCCTTATAAAGGCGGCTCAGAGGTTTGACGAAACCAGGGGATTCAAGTTTATATCTTATGCAGTCTGGTGGATAAGGCAGTCAATCTTACAGGCTCTGGCCGAGCAATCAAGAATAGTCAGGCTGCCTGTTAACAAAATCGGATCGATCAACAGGATCAACAAGGCATTTGCCAGGCTGGAACAGAAATATGAAAGGGAACCTTCTGAACAGGAGATTGCAGATATGCTCGAAATGGCACCGGAAGAGGTTAAGGAGGCACTCAAAACCAACGGAAGGACAATCAGCATGGATGCTCCTGTAAGTCCTGATGAGGATAATACCATGTATGACATGCTTCAGAACCCGGATGCTCTAAGCCCCGACAAAAACCTTATAAATGAATCGCTTTCATTTGAAATTGAAAGGGCATTAAGCACACTGTCAACAAGAGAGGCTAAAGTTCTTAAGCTCTATTTTGGCATCAACATCAGGCATCCTCTGACGCTTGAAGAGATCGGGGAAGCCCTGTCTCTCACAAGAGAAAGAGTAAGACAGATAAAGGAGAAGGCCATAAAAAAGATTCAGTATACAACAAGATGCAGGATATTAAAATCATATCTTGGATAGTATTTCAGGAATTCTTCCCAAATTTGCCTCCAATTACCTTATATTTATGAAACCTTTTCTGTCACCTTCAATTCTCACTGCTGATTTCACAAGGCTGGGGGATGCGATACGAATGATAAATAACAGCTCTGCCGACTGGATACACCTCGATATAATGGATGGTGTTTATGTTCCGAATATTTCATTCGGTTTTCCTGTTATAGAGAGCATAAAAAGAATTGCCGCCAAACCTCTGGATGTTCATCTCATGATTGAGGATGCCGACAGGTATATAGGTCGTTTCAGGGAGGCCGGAGCCGATATTCTCACCGTACACTATGAAGCCTGCGTGCACCTTCAGAGAACTGTTGCCAACATCCGGGCACATGGCATGAAAGCAGGTATTGCGCTTAACCCTCATACCCCGGTCATGCTTCTGAAGAACCTCCTTCGATATACCGACATGATTCTCATCATGACAGTCAATCCGGGTTTCGGGGGTCAGACCTTTGTTGAAGAATGCTGGGACAAAATTGCTGAATTGCGAAGGATGATAGATGAATCAGGATATGATATTCTGATACAGGTTGACGGCGGAGTGGATCTGTCGAATGCTGTGAGGCTTGTTGAAACGGGGGTTGATGTGCTTGTAGCCGGCAATACAATCTTCGGATCCCCCGATCCTGCAGCCACAATTGAAGAGTTCAGAAGGTTATTCTGAAGAGTATTTCATTCAGTTTCCTTTTCTATTAATCTGATAATTTCCTCCCTCTCTGAAGGATGAAACCATATTATGTTCTTATCTCTCGACCACCATGTTATTTGTCTGCGGGCAAACCTGCGGCTGTTTCTTTTGATTAGTGTGATCGCCTCCTGACGGGAAATTATGCCGTCAAAATAATCGAATAACTCACGGTAGCCTACACTCTGAAGGGCATTCAGGTGCCTGAATTCCAAAAGTCCTCTCACCTCATCCTCCAGTCCCTCACCGATCATCCGGTCGACCCTTTCATTAATTCTCCGGTAAAGCTCATCACGAGGCATTTCAAGTCCGATCTTTATAATCCTGAAATCACGTTCCGCTTTTTTTCTGCCGAGAAAAGAAGAGTATGGCTTTCCTGTAGTTTCACATATTTCCAGAGCCCTTATGAGCCTTTTGGGATTTTTAAGGTCTACTTTCCGGTAGTGTACAGGGTCCATCAGTTTAAGTGCCAGCCTCAGACTCTCAATTCCCTCCTTTAAAAACAATTCTGTATATTTTTCCCTTACTGATCTATCTGCATCAGGTATATCATCAATACCTTTCAGAACGGCATCTATATAAAGACCTGAACCGCCACACATTATTGCAATACGTGACTTTTGGAACAAAGAGGGGAGGAGTTCCAGGACATCACGTTCAAAAAGAGATGCGCTGTAATAGTCTTTTACAGGAATAAACCTTATGAAATGATGTCTTACCTTCGAAAGCTGGTCGTCGGAAGGTACTGCCGTGCCAATCCTCATTTCCCTGTAAAACTGCCTGGAATCGGCAGAGATGACATCGGAGCCAAAGTGCAATGCCAGGTCAATTGCCAGATCGGTTTTTCCTATTCCTGTAGGTCCAAGGATTGTAACAAGGGTATTCAGCATTTATCTGGTGAACCAGTATGGGAAAGCCGGATTTACGGGCTACTCTTCTTCGTCATCAACCGGTTCTTCTTCATCTCCGAAGACGTCATCTTTTTCAAATTCTTCAAGATCTTCTGCTTCGTCGCCTTCGAGAAAGAGATCATCTACTTCAATCTCATCAGTCTCCTCCTCGTCATCAATCAGAAGGGGGTTGAAGCTTTTACGGGTTTTTGAGCCGAACACGACCTGTTTTGGCGGAATCCCTTTGGAATTAACACAGGCAGGATACTCTCTCCCTTCGGCTTCCTTTGTTTCGCCTGTATATTCAATGAAGAGCGCTCTCTCGTTGAAAAAGTCGAACACATACAGAAGTTTCTGGTTTTTCCTGTAGATGATATCTTCGAGTACAGCATCTTCCATAGTGGAAGAACCTGCACCCATATCAAACAGGGTAAATTCCTCTTCCTTTTCCCAGTTGTCGGTTGCAAGGTAAAATGATGCCATCTGGGATTTGTCGAATTCCAGCTCTTCCTGCAGAAGGTTGTGAAAATCCATTAAAGTATGGCTGTCGAGAAATTCGAACTCCCTCACAAATGAATCATCCTCATCCGATAATACTACGAACTTGTAAACCATAGCTTATTATTTCAGGCGGTGCAATATAATATTTTTTTAATTTACAAATTTCTTTCAGGTTTTATTTTTAGTATAAAATCTACAGTATCTCTTCCGTCAGCATAATCATCAAGTCCGGGCCATTGGGTTTTTCCGAAATCCAGCATGCCTTTTCCGGCGATACACTGTATTTTATCCTTTTCGGGTCCGATCATTCTGTCAAAATCCTGATCTCTCGTGTAATATTCATAATGAATCACCGTAACAGGGGAGGCAAGTGCTATATCTTCCTTTAGTAAATAAAAGCCGTTATCTTCAAACTGTTCCCTGTTAACAAGGTAAACAGCCTTATAATAATCGTAGTTATTGGCGTATTTTGTATGGTTAATAAGACCTGAATATTTTTCCCAGGCTTTTCTGAATATCCCGGTGTCAAATCCTTCGGGGAGGTAAAGCTTGGAGACATTTCTGCATCCGAGCCCGAAATAGGAGAAGATATCATCCCCTGCCATCTGAAGCTCTTCTATTGTCTCTGTTCCTGTAATAATCGCAATGCTGTTCCTGTTTTTCCTGATCAGGTTCGGGTATCTGCCGAAATAGTATTCAAAATAGCGGGAGGTGTTATTGCTGCCCGTTGCGATCACTGCATCAAAATCCTTTACAGGGCCTTCACTGAAACTTATCAGATCTCTGAAACCGCTGTTTATTTCAAAAAGAAGACCGGCAATGAACTCAGGCATTTCAGGGTCTTTGGAGCTGGTTTTTACAAGGGCTTTGTTGCCTGTTATCAGCACTGACAAAAGATCGTGAAATCCGACGAGAGGGATATTTCCTGCCATGATTATTGCCACTGTAACCTGCTTCCGTTTTTCTTTTATAAGCGGGTATCTGCTCACCCATTCTTCCAGCTTTTCTGTTTTAAGATTATCAGCAATGGCATCTAATGCCAGCCGGACATTTTCGGGAGTGAACCATGGGTTTATATACTGCTGCCTGTAAATTACCGGATTAATTCTCGCAGAATACTTCTCAGATTTATCCGAAGCAGAGTTACGGATAATATCTCCCAGCAAAGCCAGACCTTCTATTATTTCCTCGGGTCTCATAAGAAATACAGGAAAGTGCAAAAATAACTTTTCCGTAAATTAAATAAAACAAAAAGAGAGGCCTCCCGAAAAACCTCTCTTAAACTAACAGTATGAAGAAACGTTAATTGAACGGGATCTTAAGAGCATATGACGCATTAACCGGTATATCCTTTCTTTTTGCCGGTTGCCAGCCGGTCATTGATTTTACAAGCCTTAGTGCTTCATTATCGAGATCGGGATTTACACCTGATAAAACAGAGGGACTCACAATCTTCCCGGTTTCATCAATGGTAAAACGGACCATAACAATTCCTTTTATATTATTCAGTTTTGCCTTTTCCGGAAATTTCTTTTCGGATTCTATATAATCTGATAAAGCCTTTTCACCTCCGGGGAAATAAGGGGGAGTGTCGTAACCTGATTCAAAGATTATTCTTTCCGGTACCTGTGGAGTCTGAACGGGGGCCGGGGGAACAGGCTGTGAGGGTTGCCCGGCAGCTTTTTCTCCTTCCCCGGTAAGTTTAAATTCCACAGGTATCGAATACCAGACATTGACAGGTTTGCCTGATTGTTTTCCGGGCTGCCATGCAGGCAGAGACTTTATAACCCTGACTGCTTCACCATCGAGTTCCGGACTGACCCCTCGTAAAACCGATACAAGGTCTATGCCGCCATCCGACCTGACACAGAATCTTAATATTACCCTGCCCTGGATGCCTTGTTCCCTGGCTTTTTCGGGATATTTTATGTTTGAATAAATGAAATCCATCAGAGCCTTCTCACCTCCCGGAAACACAGGCATTTCCTCAACTACTACAAATACTTCGGAAATACCTGAACCGGTTTGAGGTACTATCGGCCAGGTTGGGGTATAGAAGGGTATTGAGATTGCTGAATTAACAGCTTTCTCGTTTATTTTTCCGGGGATCCACGGCGGCATCTGCCGTGCTACCCTCAGAGCTTCGGCATCTGCAGAAGGTGAGAGTCCGGATATTACCTTAAAATCTGAGAGATTTCCATCCTTGCTGACAAGAAAATAAATTATTACACTTCCATGAAAGCCTGCTTTGTCGGTTTCTTCAGGAATTCTGTAATCGCTTTTGATGTATTTAAGTAGTTCCTCTTTTCCGCCCGGAAAGGAGGGAGATACTGCAGGTCTCAGGTAAAATGTATCTGTACCTTTTATAAGTATATCAGGCCGGGGTACCTCAGTCTGTCCCTTCAGAGCAAATGTGACAGGTATCATATACCATACATTAACAGGTTTGCCCTTCTGCATTCCGGGTGTAAAACCTTTAAGCATGCTTATAACCCTTACCGCTTCAGCATCAAGCACCGGATCAATTCCCCTTACTGCTTCGACATTTTCAACACTGCCATTGTAATTCACCACAAACTTCACAATAACCCTGCCCTGAATATTTTTTTCTTTTGCCTCAGGCGGGTATTTGATATTTTCCATGATGAACTTTAATAATGCTTCTTCACCTCCCGGATATTGAGGCATCTGTTCCACAACAGTAAATATTTCTGATGGAGGCGGAGGGGGAGGAGCCTGGGGAGGCTGAGATTTCTGTTTCCTGCTGCCGGCGCAGGAAGCAGCAGCTATTGTCAGAACCAGAAGAAGCATGACGGGAATCGTGCATTGTCTGACAATGTTTCGTATCGGTTTTTCTGTTTTCATGGCTTAAGGTGGTTAAAAGGTTCAGTCCCTGGATTTATTAACTATATCTTAAACAATTCGTCTGCCTATTTAAGCTGGAAAGTTACCGGCACAGAATACCAGACGTTAACCGGTTTTCCTCCCTGTTTGCCCGGCTGCCAGCGGGGAAGCATTTTTATTACCCTTACAGCTTCATCATCGAGTATAGCATCGACTCCTTTAAGTACGCTTACATTATCAATACCACCCAGGTAATTAACACAGAAACGGAGAATCACTCTTCCTTCAATTCCTTTTTCGCGGGCTGCCCGGGGATACTGAATATTTGAATAGATAAATTCCATCAATGCTTTTTCACCCCCCGGGAAAACAGGCATCTCCTCAACCACAACAAAAATCTCCTTAGGAGCGTCAATCTCAGGTTTGACTATTTTCACGTCCAGCCGGGGATTTGTCCCATTGGTAAGGATAATTTTTTCACATGCCGAAATAATAAGCATAAGTGCTGCCGCCAGCGGCACGACAAATAATACTTTCAGAACACTCATCTCCGGGCTTCTTTTCCTGGTCATCATAATCATTCTCTTCCGGATTAGGGATGGATTAGAGAATGAGTTTGATGTAATAAAGATTTTGGTATTAAGAAGAGTATTTAAAAGGAGTGCCTGGTATCCGGCTACGCCCTGCCCGCTGCTCAGACATTCCCTGTCGGCCTGGTATTCATGAACAGCTCTGAGCGACCTGTTATATAAGTATATAAAAGGATTAAACCATTGAAGGCTTTTTACAGTTTCAAGCAGCATTATGTCCAAAAAATGGCGCCTTTCAAGATGGCTGTGTTCATGTCTTATTACCTCTGCAGCCTCCTGCGGGCCAAGGCTCCTGTTAATAAAAATGTATCCAAGAGCTGAAAAACCGGGCGAATTAAAATTCTCAAAGGTAATTATCCTGCTGTCGGGCTTCCCCCTGCGCAGAATCATAACAATTATTACTGCCAGATCAGCAAAGAATTTTAAGAAGAACAGAAGAACAACTCCAAGATATACTTTACCTGCATAATTATAAATCAGGGCTTTCTGCGCAGCTTCTCCTTCTTTTTCCGAAAGGGTCATTCCGGGAGTGACAAAGATTCCTGTAACAGCTTTGCCGGCACTGTAAATTACCGAACCTGAGGGAATGCGTACCGATATTAAGGGAAGGATCATAGCCAGTATTAGTGAGGAAACCAGGTAAATCCTGTTACGTGTATATTGGGTATCACGTCCCAGAAACAGATAAAATATAATGTAAAAACCTGCCAGGTAAACGGCCGATTTAACCATATAAACAAGTAAAGGATTCATTTTTTCTGTTTTTGTTTCCTGACCTCTTTCTGCATAATTCTCATGATTTCCTCCATCTCTTTAACTGATATATTCTCGGAAGATGCAAAAAAGCTTACCATATTCCGGAAAGAATTGGAGAAATAGTCACGGACAAACTTTTTCATATGAAACCTCGAATACTGTTCCTTGGAAACAATGGGGATGTATTCATGTGTACGGCCGTACGCCTTGTGTGTTATGAACCCTTTGTCCTGAAGTATCCTTACAATTGTACTGATTGTGGTGTATGCAGGTTTCGGGTCGGGAAAATGTTCCAGGATGTCCTTTACAAACCCTTTTTTTATTTTCCACAGAACCTGCATAACCTCTTCTTCTGCTTTAGTAAGATCTCTCATATTTCCACTTTTTAGGTTTATTTTACAAATATAAGACGAAAAAGTTAGTTCTGCAACTAAATTATTAAATAATTTTCAGAAAAAAAACCATACCCTGTTTTGCCGGAACCTGAAAAATTTGTATTTTTATTTTTTTAAAAATCTCCTTCCCGGCTACAAGAAGCAAAGTATAAAATGTTCAGATTCAACATATTCAAAGAGAACCTTAAGATCTCGCTTAGGGCAATCAGATCGAACAGGCTCAGGGCAATACTGACAATCTGCATTATTGCCTTTGGCATTATGGCACTTGTAGGAATTCTCACCGCTATTGATGCAATAAAGAAATCGCTCACCGACCAGTTTACTATGCTGGGAGCCAATTCTTTCACAATCTCCTCCAGGGGGATGAATATCCAGATCGGAAAAAACAGGTACAGGGCAAGGAATTATTCCAGGATAACCTATCGTGAGGCGCAGGAGTTTAAAAGGACTTTTGAGGAACCTGCATTTGTTTCAGTTACATTCAATGCTTCACGACTGGCTACCGTAAAATACGGATCAGAAAAGACCAATCCAAATGTTTCCCTCACGGGAATTGATGAGGATTACCTTTCGGTTTCCGGTTATGAAATAGAATCGGGCAGAAACTTCACTGCTGATGAGGTCAGGTACAGCAGACATTATGTACTTCTCGGAGCTGACATTGTAAAAAGTCTCTTTCCTTCAGGGGTTGACCCTGTCGGTAAGGAGGTTAATGTGGCAGGAATGAATCTTTTTGTTACAGGGGTTCTCAAAGCGCGGGGAGCCAGCTCTGTAAACGGTGATAATGTGTGCTTTATGCCGGTTACCACTGCCAGGCAGTATTTTGCCCGGCCGAATATGACCTTCAGTATAAACGTTATGCCCTTCAGCGACAGAAATCTTGAAGCCATAGCCGGAGCTGCCGAAAGCGCTTTCAGAAAAGTAAGAAACCTTAATCCAAGGGATGAATCAGACTTTAACATAACAAAAAGTGACAATATAGTTACCCTCCTTCTCGAAAACATAAAATATGTTACAATTGCAGCCACAATCATAGGTATAGTAACTCTGTTCGGTGCTTCGGTCGGCTTAATGAATATTATGCTTGTTTCCGTCACCGAACGCACACGGGAGATCGGTACAAGAAAAGCTGTCGGGGCAAAACCCTCCACTATAAAATACCAGTTCCTGTTTGAGTCTGTACTGATAGGTCAGATGGGAGGGATTTTCGGGATTATCCTGGGTGTCCTGATGGGTAATATGGTATCATCATTGCTCAAATCGAGTTTTATAATTCCGTGGCTCTGGATCGGAACAGGAGTAGCAGTCTGTTTTCTTGTAGGGGTGGTTTCTGGATATGCACCTGCCGTGAAAGCAGCCAATATCGACCCAATTGAAGCTTTAAGGTATGAATAAATACTAATAACCATGGATAAAGTAACCATACAGGAAGAAATGAAAAACTGCCCGGGTATGTATTATTACCCGGAAAAGAACCTTCTGGAGGTGAAAGGCCGGTCTATTCCGGAGAACCCGGAATCAATCTTCAGACGGCTTGATGAATGGATCACAAGTCATTTCGACCACAATGATGCTCTGAATGTTGACATAATGCTGGAATATATCAACAGCGGCTCGTCAAAGTATCTGTACGAGATACTTAAGAAATTATCTTTTTATATAAATACCGGAAAAAAGGTTAATATAAGATGGCTGTATGAGGAAGATGACGAGGCTATGCTTGAACTCGGAGAGCATTACCGCGACACTGCCGGCATACCGCTTTCAATAGAAATGATGTTATGAATTACCGGCCCTGTTTTAAGGGAATCTTGCTGATATTCTGCTGACTGGTATATCAGATTTTGCAGAAAAAGATTATTTAAGCCGGTTAAACATAAAAAAACCCCGTCAGGTAATCTGCACGGGGTTTCTGATTTCTGTTCAAATGATTTATTTCATAACAAGGGGAATAAGATCAACCACCCGGCATGAATAACCCCATTCATTGTCGTACCAAGAAAAGACTTTAACCATCTTGCCATTAACCATTGTGCTGAGTGCATCGAAGATGGATGACGCGGGGTTATGAATAACATCCACTGATACAATGGGATCTTCGGTGTATTCGAGAATCCCTTTCATCGGACCTTCAGCGGCTTTTTTCATTGCAGCGTTGATTTCCTCTTTTGTAGCCTCTTTCTTCAGTATGGCAACAAGGTCAACAAGTGAACCGGTAGGTGTGGGGACTCTTACAGCCACACCGTCGAGTTTACCTTTAAGCTCGGGAATTATCTTGCCGATAGCCTTGGCTGCTCCCGTAGTGGTGGGAATCTGTGAAACAGCGGCTGAACGTGCGCGCCTCAGATCCTTATGGGGAAGGTCGAGAATCCTCTGGTCGTTGGTGTATGAGTGAATGGTAGTCATGTATCCCATTTCTATACCCCAGTTGTCGTTCAGAACCTTTACAACAGGAGCAAGGCAGTTGGTGGTACATGAGGCATTCGAAATACACTGATGCTCCGGTTTAAGATCTTTTTCGTTAACTCCCAGAATGATCATGGCATCGATAGTATCTTTTGCCGGAACCGTAAGTATAACCTTTTTTGCCCCGTTTTTCAGATGGTCACCATATCCGCCTTTTGGACTCTCCTTGGAGGTAAATACACCTGTTGATTCAATCACAACATCAGGTTTTTCAACCCAGGGAATATTTGCAGGCACTTTTTCCGCAGTTACCCTGTATTTCTTTCCCTTTACTATTATGTTTTCTTCATCATGGGTCACACCTTCAAACTTACCCTGTGTGGAATCATATTTGAGCAGGTGGGCAAGTGTAAGGGTATCTGTCACATCGTTAATACCGACAACTTCAATGTCGCTTCTTTCAAGAGCGATCTTGAATACATTTCGCCCTATGCGTCCGAAACCGTTAATGGCTACTTTAATTTTTGACATAATGATAAATTATTGGTTAATATTTTAAGACCCCAAAGTTAATAAAATTATGGAATAACCCAAACAGGAGATGAAGTTTAAGGAAGGTTACAGGTTTCTCCTGAAAATATTTGAAAACCTGTTTGATTCAGGATTTAGAGGATCAATTATTATCCCGAATCTGTAACTGGCAAACAGTGAGAAATATATTGCTTTGTTCTTTGCTGTATCCATTATCGGAATGGCTTTGGGAAAAATGTCAATCTGAGCACCGATCTCGATGGCGTGGATTACTTTATCCTGCCTGCTGTATTCGAAATTGAAACCGGCTTTCCCGTATATACCCGGCAGAATACGTGTCTCATTAATCCCTTTTAAAAATGAACTCTTGCTGTAGATCATCGTCGGGTCGTGCTTCTTGATATCGAATTTCTCCTCAATTATCTCTGCTTCGTATGAACTGACGAACTTCAGCATTTTATAATATATCGGCTTATATAATGCGATTGCCGGACCTCCGGTATAAAAATATCTTACGGCCACACCACCCAGGTCGGCTTTCTCAAAAATTTCTTTCTGATGACCATAACCTGCCCTCAATATAGCCACGGCATTCTTTTTTCCGAAAACAAATGAACCAGGGGTCTGATAATAAGGATTCTGAAGTTTTACCTCCTTCGGGTGCTTTACGGTGAGCAGATCTATTTCGAGGAGCCGTTTGTTAAAATAGTCGACCCTCTTACCTTCCCTGTAACCTGCTCCGAACCCGTTGGTGCTTAAAAAAATTCCCCCTGTAATTTCATTCCTTATGAAAACAGAAGGCTGATTGTCAATTTCTCCCTGGGCGGCGAGAAAAAACGGGAAAATAAAACAAATTAACGACGCATAGAAAAGCTTATTCATACCGGAAACCGGTAAAATTGTCCGGGTGTGAATCAGAAGGCCGGACCTGTTATCCCCTGTATTCTGCAGACGGGACATCAGCTTTGCTGTAAGCCGGGCAGGTTTGCCTGTTGCAGGAACTGGCCACCAGAATAATTGCCAACGCAATAAGAAGTGTAAGAGCAACTTTTTTCATAAAACTTCATTATTTAACAGAACAAAAATAAACTTTTTGAATCAAATGGATACAGTGTTAAAAAAATAATTACTGTAATTATTACAATAATCATGCAAAAATGTTCATAAAAAAAACGGGTGTTATATAATTCTTATTGCTGTAATACAAAACAATAAGGCGGAAAGATTGTTAATATTACCGTAACAGGTGTATTATTAAATGAAAAAATTGTTATTAATTTATTTTCTGACAATAATGGGTTTAGATTCTTATTCGCAGGAGAATCCTGCCCTGAATATTCTTTCAAGGCAGGAAGCTGACATAATAATCCGTAAAGGTACTGAAAGGCCCTTTACAGGGAAGTATGAGAAACTTACAGCAACAGGCACCTATATCTGCAGGCAGTGCGGAAATGCCCTCTATCACTCTTCCAGCAAGTTTGATGCTCATTGCGGATGGCCTGCCTTTGACGATGAGATACCGGGTGCTGTTCTGCGCCATCCGGATCCTGACGGCATCCGTACGGAGATTACCTGTGCTTTCTGCGGCGGACATCTCGGGCATGTCTTTACCGGAGAAGGATTTACCACTAAGAATATAAGGCATTGCGTTAATTCTGTCTCGCTCGATTTTGTTCCGGCGGTTCTTAAGCCCGGAAGATACGGTACAGCAATTTTTGCAGGAGGCTGCTTCTGGGGAGTGGAATACTTTATGCAGAAAGAACCAGGGGTGGTCTCCGTTACATCAGGATATACCGGAGGTCATGTACGCAATCCTTCCTACAGGGAGGTCTGTACCGGAACCACAGGTCATGCCGAAGCAGTCAAAGTAATCTATGATACCCGTTCCACAAATTACGGAAAACTGCTTCAGCTGTTTCTGGAGATACACGACCCTACACAGGTAAACCGACAGGGTCCGGACATAGGAGAACAATACCGATCAGAAATATTCTATCTTAACCAGGAACAGAAGTCCCTTGCGGAAAAATATCTCTCAATGCTCAGATCGAAAGGTTACAAGGTAGCAACCGCAGTTACCCAGGCTTCGGAGTTCTATGAAGCTGAAGATTATCATCAGGATTACTATTTCAAAACAGGTAAAATGCCCTATTGCCACGGCTATATAAAAAGGTTCTGAACAGACTTTAAATATTCCTTTGCTGTTAGTCCCCGAAAGGTTAAATTTGCGGGGATTTATTTTTTCTGTTAAACCTGACTGTACTGTAATATCTTAAAAACAAGTATAATAAACCATCATGGATATATTTGATCTGTTAATGAACAGGAGGACCATAAGGGATTACCTCGGCAGGGATATAGATGACGCACTCCTGGAAAAGATTCTTAAAGCCGGGTGCAGGACATCAACCACAGGCAATATGCAGTTATACAGCATTATTGTTACAAGGGATGCAGCCATGAAGGAGAAACTCCTTCCTCTTCATTTTAACCAGCGCATGGTAACTGCCGCACCTGTCGTTCTTACTTTCTGTGCCGATTTCAACAGATTTTCATTGTGGTGCCGGCTGCGAAAGGCAGAACCGGGATACGATAATTTCCTTTCATTCTTTACCGCCGCAATTGATGCCTTGCTGGCGGCCCAGACTGTCTGTATTGCAGCCGAAGCATCAGGTCTCGGAATCTGTTACCTGGGTACCACCATTTATATGGCACATAAGATAATTGAGGTGCTGAATCTTCCCAAAGGAGTTGTGCCCGTAACTACAGTTACATTGGGATGGCCGGCAACTATTCCTGATCAGGTCGACAGACTCCCGGCTGAGGCAGTAATACATAATGAGGTTTATCTTAATTACACCGGCGAAAAGATTGAACAGTTCTACAGGGAGAAAGAGAGCAGAGCCGATTCTGAACGATTTATAAAGGAAAACAATAAGGAAACCCTCGCTCAGGTGTTTACAGATGTAAGGTATAAAAAGACTGACAATATAAATTTCTCAAATATTCTTCTGAAGGTCCTTGCCGACCAGGGATTCATGAACAATTCCCCTCTTCCGACCTCCTGACTGTTACTCCTTTCTCAGGAGATTGTTGACATTTGCCTGCTGTGTGGGAGTAATATTTATATCATTGATGCATACATGTTCAGGAAGTGAGGCACACCAGTAAACAACCTCAGCTATATCTTCGGCAGAAAGTGATTTAACTCCCCTGTAGAAATCCTTCGCTCTCTGCTTGTCGCCTTTAAATCTCACCAGGGAAAATTCCGTTTCTGCAAGCCCGGGCGCAATATTGGTAACCCTTATGTTATGCTTCAGAAGATCTATTCTCATTGACCTTGAAAGCGAGTCAACAGCATGTTTTGTTGCACAATACACATTTCCCTTTTCATATTCCTGTTTACCTGCAATTGAGGATATATTAAAGATATGCCCCGAGTTTCTTGCAACCATCAGGGGAGCCACAGCCCTTGTAACATACAACAGCCCCTTTACATTTGTGTCAACCATCCTGTCCCAGTCATCTATATTGCCCTCCTGGATCAGATCCATTCCCACCGCCAGACCGGCGTTATTAACCAGAATGTCAATATTCTTCCACTCTTCGGGCAGATCTTTTATTGTATCCTCAACCTCGTATCTTTTTCTGACATCGAAATTCAGTGAAAGATATTTTATACCCTTAATCTGATCAAGTTCCCCGGCAACCTCTTCGAGACGTTCAGTTCTTCTTCCGGTGATGATTACGTTATAACCGTTGCGGGCAAACTTCATGGCGATGGCTCTTCCGAAACCTGCCGTTGCCCCTGTGACCATAATAATTTTATTCATGATAATGACTTTGTTCAGATTATTACTGCAAAGATACCTATTCGGTTTGAAAACCTGAATAAAATGATTGTGATTATATTTGTCATTCTTTAAATTTAATAATTCTGTTAATTCCGTGAGTAATCAGATAAGGCCGGAGGGTGATATTGAGGGGATGTTCGACTCCATAGCCCGGAGCTATGACTTCCTTAACCATTTTCTTTCTTTTGGTACTGACCGTTGCTGGCGGCGGACTGCAATAAGGATGGCCGGTAAGCTTCTGAAGCCTTCGTCCGTCCTGGATGTTGCAACGGGCACGGGAGATTTTGCAATTGATGCTCTGAAACTTAATCCCTTGAAAGTTACCGGAATCGACATCTCAGAGAGGATGCTGGAACTGGGAAGGGAAAAACTACGCAGGAAAAAAATCACAGGCAGGATTGAATTATTAAAAGGTGATTCGCTTGCCATTCCTTTCGCAGATGGCTCATTCGATCTTGTCATGTCAGCTTTCGGCGTCAGGAATTTTTCCGATTTATACATGGGTATCAGAGAAATGACCAGGGTAGCCAGACGGAATGGAATTGTACTTGTACTTGAGTTCTCAAGACCAGGAAACAGGATCTTCAGATGGTTGTATGAGGTTTACTTTTATAAAATACTTCCTTTTATCGGACGCAGGGTATCGGGGCATAAATCGGCATATAAATACCTGCCTGTTTCAGTAGGCAGTTTCCCGGAAAGGGAAAAGTTTGCGGAATTATTACAGAGTACAGGCCTTTCTGAAGTGAAACACAGAAGTCTTTCAGGCGGTATTGCGGTAATTTATACGGGAATAAAGAAATGAGTATCACATTGCGACATACATTTCATACAATAATGCAATAAATTAGCATTTGAAAAGTTTAATATTTGTTATTTTGCGCTGATTTATATTTACACAGGGTGCAGAGGAATATATTAAGGAATCTGATAATTATTTTGCTTTTTTCAGCATCCGGTATTGCCTTCGGACAGAAGGAGAAACCCAAGAATGTATCATGGTACGACGACAAGACTCTTCATTTCGGATTCTGCATAGGTTTTAATGTAATGGATTTCGGGATTACCCCTTCGCAGCAGTACCTGCAGTCAGATTCACTCTACCCGGAAGTATCACTTCTTAATCCCGGAATCAATATTCAGATTGTAACCGATTTCAGACCTGCCGAACATTTTGATATCAGATTCCTTCCGGGTGTGGCATTCGGACAGAGAAACGTCAGATTCTACAAAGACAGGGTACTTGTAAATGAACAGCAGCGTCTTGAATCATCTTTTCTCGAGTTTCCGCTGCTCCTTAAATATAAGGGAGAAAGGCTCAACAATGTGAGACCCTATATAATTGGCGGATTAAATTACAGGTACGACCTTGCCGGAAAGAAGGAATATGATGATGAAAAACCGGTTTACCTGAGAATCAAAAGGTCGGATCTTTACTATGAGATAGGACCGGGCTTCGACTTCTATCTTCCGTATTTCAAGCTCTCGGTCGAACTGAAAATGTCAGCCGGTCTCCGTGACGTGCTGGTTCACGAACCTGCTCCGGGTTACCCCCAGTATGCCAGGGCTATTGAAAGAATGAAATCCCGGATATGGGTTCTTTCATTTCATTTTGAATAATGTGATTAAAGAGGTATCTTTTTCTCTCACACCTGAAGCAGCTTCAGATGAATGGCAGGTGAAAAAGACCGCAGCCCTTAAGGCTGGTATTGACCCCGGACAGGTAAAGGGTTTCATAATTACAAGAAAATCATTAGATGCAAGGCATAAACAGATCAGGGTCAATTTAGCTGTAAGGCTCTCCACAGAAGAAAATGAACACCTGAAAGATATTAAACCGCTAATTCTGCGTGATGTATCAAAATCACCTGAAGTGATAATAATCGGTGCGGGCCCTGCCGGTCTTTTTGCGGCTCTCAGGCTGTGCGAACTGGGACTGAGACCGGTAATACTCGAAAGAGGCAGGAATATTTCGGAGAGGAAAAGAGATATTGCAAGGATAAGCCGGGAACATATTATTGACCCTGACAGCAATTACTGTTTCGGGGAAGGAGGGGCAGGAACCTTTTCCGACGGAAAACTATATACCAGGTCGCAGAAGAGAGGCAATAACCAGCGGGTACTTGAACTCTTCGTCCATTTCGGTGCACCTGAAAACATACTTTACGAAAGCCATCCCCATATAGGGTCCGACAAACTGCCGGCAATAATATCATCCATGAGAAAATCAATTCTAGACGCCGGAGGCTTGATACTTTTCAATAAAAGGGTGACTGACATTATTTCTGATAAATCAGGGATTAAAGGTGTTGTAACATCGGGCGGTGAAAGATTTATGTCAGATTATGTTGCATCTGCTGCCGGTCATTCGGCAAGGGATATCTATGCACTTTTTCACAGAAAGGAAATAGCAATAACCATCAAACCCTTTGCCATGGGGGTGAGAGTAGAGCATCCCAGGGAACTGATCGACAAAATACAGTATCACGGAGCTGACCGGGGCAAATATCTGCCGGCGGCAACATATTCGCTTGTGGCACAGGTAGAGGGCAGGGGAGTATGGTCATTCTGCATGTGTCCGGGCGGATTCATTATTCCTTCCGCCACATCACAGGATGAGGTAGTGGTAAACGGCATGTCGGCATCTGCCCGGAATTCTCCATGGTCCAATTCGGGTATAGTCGTCGAGATAAGAATGGAAGATGTCGTCAGATCAGAAGGACCAGGTGATCTGGCCGGACTGGAACTGCAGCACAGACTTGAACAGGAAGCGTGGAAACAGGGCGGTTCTGACCAGAGGGCTCCGGCGCAAAGATTGTCCGACTTCATTGAAGGAAGGTTTTCTTCCTCCCTTCCTGAAGCTTCATATTTCCCCGGAATCAGTTCATCTGCCATTCATGAATGGCTCCCGGAATTCATTAACAGCCGCCTGAGAACCGGTTTAAGGCTATTCGGTAAAAAGATGAAGGGTTTCGTTACCAGCGAGGCTATAGTTACCGGCATTGAATCAAGAACATCCTCACCGGTAAGAATACTCAGGGATGAAATCTCCCTGGAAAGTATAAATATGAAAGGCCTTTATCCGTGTGGCGAGGGTGCCGGGTATGCAGGGGGAATCTTATCTTCAGCTGTTGACGGAATTAGAGTTGCTGATGCAATAGCAGCCGAAAACGGTCTTCTTTAACCCTGCCCTTTTTTTCTTCTTGCAAATTCCGAAAGAATTATTGAAGCAGCCATTCCTGCATTGAGTGAATCGATGCCGCTTCTCTCTGTAGTGAACCTGGGTATCATAAGCCTTCGTGTAATAAATGGAATCAGATTGTCCGAGATCCCTCTCGATTCATTACCCAGCAGTATCACCCCCCTGTTTTCAAGCGCCGACACATAAACAGACTCACCTTCAAGCATGGTGCCATAGATCTGCATCCCTTCCTTTGATGCGGCGCCAAGAAATTTGTCAAGGCCGGTATAATGTACTTTTACATGCATTATTGATCCCATGGTTGCCTGAATGGTCTTTGGATTATACACATCGACGCATGTTCCGGAACAAATGATGTCCTTTATTCCGAACCATGCTGCTGCTCTTATGATGGTGCCCAGATTACCGGGATCCTGTATGGTATCGAGGGCCAGGCAGAGTGTGCCGGTAATTTCATCCATATTTAAAGTTATCTCAGGCATGGGAACAACTGCCATTGCATTATGAGGCGTTTTAAGGGAGCTCACTTTTTTCAGCTCGTTATAACTGACAGGAATGATTTCATCTATGATACCCCTTGATTCCATAGTGATACCTGAAATAAACTCAGGTTTTGCAATCAGAATTTTTATACTCCTTCCCGACTGCAGAAACTCCCTTACAATCTTGTCTCCTTCAATAATATAAAGACGCTGATCGTCCCGCACCTTCTTTCTTTGCAGCGATAAAATATACTTCTCCCTTTTTCTGCCAAGCATTTTAAAACTGATTGACTGTATGCAGATTTATAATTGATATATTTGTAAACGACAATTTGAGGCTGGTTTGAAGATTTTTTTGCCGGATAAAATTAAAAAAAATAGCCATAAAACTGCAATTGGTATTATTGCAGTATTCATTATTTCCTGTAATCCGACAAAATATGTACCGCAGGATGAGACCCTTCTCGACAGGAACTTTGTGAAAATAAACAGGGAATCGGTAAAGAAGGGAGATATCTATCCCTATATAAGACAGAAACCGAATAAGAGAATATTCGGAGCTCGCTTTCACCTGGGACTATATAACCTTTCAAATCTCAAAAAGGAGAAGGGTATTCATAATTACCTGAGAAACATCGGGGAGGAGCCGGTGATCTTTGACAGGAATACTGTGAATAAATCCACCGAACAGATAAAATCTTTTCTGGTTTCAAAGGGATATTTTGATGCCAGGGTTTCTGAAACCATCGAAACTGCAAAAAAGCAATCGAAGGTTTACTATGACATAAACCTTAACGAACCTTATAAGGTCAGGAACATTATTTATGATATAGAAGACACCACTATTGCCAAGATAGCATTTATCGATTCTTCGGCATGCCTTATAGAGAGGGGTAAACCGTATGACGCTGAAAAGCTGCAGGCAGAGAGAGAAAGACTTGAAAGATTTGTAAGGGATCACGGGTTTTACAACTTTTCGGCCGATCATATTTACTTCAGGATTGACAGTACCGTTTCAGGAAGACAGGTTGATATAATCTACGGTGTTAAAAATGCAGTGAGAATAGGACCTTTGAACAAACCTGTCGTAATGCCTCATTTACAATATCGTATAAGAAATATCTATATATACCCGGATTTTAATCCCCGTGATTTTCTTACCGGCGGGGCTGATTACCAGAAAGGTTTCGACACCATAAGCTATAAAGGCTATTATTTTATAATCCGGCCGGGCAAAGTGTTTATTAAATACGATTTGCTGCTTCAGTCATTATACCTGAGGCCGGGCTTCACTTTTAACCAGTCGAATACCGAAAGGTCTCATGCAAAACTTATGGCACTCAAATCGTACCGCCTCGTTAATATACTGTATAACGAAGCTGAGGATATGCCTGCAGGGAGTGATTACAGGTATCTCGATTGTATAATACAACTGACGCCTGTAAGCAGGCAATCATTTACGGTTGAGCTGGAAGGAACAAACTCGGGCGGAAACCTGGGCGGCGCCCTCAATTTCATCTATCAGAACAGAAATCTTTTGCACGGAGCGGAGCAGTTCAGTCTGAAGCTGAGAGGCGCATATGAAACATTCTCACAGGCTGTTACAGGTATAAAAAGCACTGAGGAACTGGGTGCTGAAATGAGCCTTAGACTACCGAAATTCCTTCTGCCGTTTGTTGAAAGTGAAAACTTTATAAGAAAATATACCCCATCCACCACGGTTCAGGCAATCTATAACTATCAGAACCTCCCGGTATATACAAGGACTCTGGCTAATGCTTCATTCGGTTATCAGTGGAACCAGGATGCCTACAGAACACATATGATTTATCCGTTGCAGATGAACCTTGTGAAAATACCTTATATTGAACCGGATTATTATGCCAATGTGATTGAACAGTCTTCGTATCTTATCAACAGTTACAAGAATATTCTTATTGCCGGAGGGAGTTATTCTTACATCTTTAACAGGCAGAAAATCCGCAGGTCAAGAAATAACTGGTTCCTGCGCGTCAATGCGGAGGCCTCAGGCAACATTCTTAGAGGAATAATGAGATTATCAGGCGCTGACCCCGTAAGTGATTCGGTTACTTCTTATTATAAGATATTTGATCAGCCTTTCGCACAATATGTTAAGGGAGATGTTGATGTAAGGTATAACAGGACAATTAACGACGTAAGTTCAATTGTCTTCAGGGGATTTGCAGGTGCGGGGTTCCCGTACAGGAATTCTCTGGCGATGCCGTTTGAGAAACAGTATTTTGAGGGCGGGGCCAACGGGATAAGAGGATGGCAGGTGCGGTCGCTCGGCCCCGGTTCGTACTCTCCCCCGACTGCAAAATATATCAACCAGACGGGTGATATTAAACTTGAGGCGAATATGGAATACAGATTCAAACTGGCCTGGATACTGGAGGGAGCTGTATTTGTTGATGCAGGAAATATCTGGGCAATCCGTGATGACCCTGACAGACCGGGAGCGAAATTCAGTTTCGATAAGTTTCAGAATGATATTGCTGTAGGAGCCGGATTCGGAATGAGATTCGATCTGAAATTTGTGGTGCTCCGTACAGATCTCGGATTTAAAATCAGAGACCCGAGACTTACCGGCAGCGATAAATGGATCTTTACCAGGGAAGCTTCTGCTGCCCAGGGAGGCAATGCGGCCCTGGTTATTGCCATAGGGTACCCGTTCTGAAAAATGATTTACAAACAAGATACCCTTTAAAAACAATAAATATTGAAATATGTCGGGTCTGCGTGATTGGCTCGGGTTTAACCGTCGCGAAAGGAGAGCTTCATTAATACTTATTGTTTTGATAATTGTTATCTTTCTGATAAAATCATTGTTACGTGAAAGAAAAATCCCTGTTGAATATTACGTTCTTGCATCTTCGGCTGAAAAAGGAATATCAGAGGATACCATTCGCCCTTACATTGATCCGAACATCTCATCATATAATGAAATGATTAAGGCGGGACTTTCCCCCCGGCAGGTAAAAGGCATTATAAGCTACCGCGAAAAAGGAGGTCGTTTCAGAAAGCCTGAGGATCTTGCTAAAATATATACAATCGACTCTGCCGACCTCAGAGCGGTTATACCTTATATTAATATTAAGCCGGAACCATCTTCAGACATGAATCTGACAGAACTGAACAGTGCTTTTGAGAATGACCTTGAGAGACTGCCGGGCATAGGGCCTGTTCTGGCAGCAAGGATAATCAGGTACAGAAACCTTCTCGGCGGATTTGCTGATCCGTCACAGTTGGGAGAGGTTTACGGATTAGGTGATTCACTTACCGCCATCCTGAGGAAATCAGTCAGAACAGATACATCGCTTATCAGAAAATTGAAAATTAACCAGGCAGATTTTGATATACTGGCACGCCATCCCTATATAGGGAAAGAAAATGCAGAGGCAATTGAAGGTTTACGCAGCAGGGGCTACAGATTCAGATCGATGAAAGACCTTACAGGGACAAAAGGGACAGAGTTCCGGAATACCGGTCTTTTAAAATATTATCTGGATTTTTCAGATTAGCATATAAAATAACCTGACTATTAATAACTTTTTGCAGATTAAGCTGTATATTTACGATGAAGAAAGGTTTTGGAGAATAGGGAAGTTTAAAAATTGACCCGCTGGACTTGAAAAGAATAAAATTTATTCTTATCTTTGCGCCTCAATTTTACAAAATTACAAAGTATGATAATCGTTCCGATAAAAGATGGCGAAAACATTGACAGGGCGTTGAAGAAATTCAAAAGAAAATTTGAAAAGACAGGAGTCATCCGTGAATTGCGTGCACGCCAGGCCTATGTTAAACCCTCAGTCAAACGCAGGGAAGAGATTAAGAAAGCTATTTATATTCAGAAACTGCAGCAGAGGGAAGACTGAAATCCCTTCGTCATTTTATTCAAATTTCGTATATTGGTTCCTTCATGGATTATAAGGAATCATTTTTAAGGTATCTTCAATCAGGGAAGCATTATTCTCCCAATACGGTATTATCCTATGCCAATGACATTGACGGATTTTCCGGTTTTCTGAACAGTATCGGTTACAGCGGTAATCTGGGCGAAGTTACTTCGCACGAGATCAGGGCATGGATGGTAAATATGATGGAAAACGGGTATTCAGCCGTATCAGTTCACCGCAAAATATCGACCCTCAGAGGTTTTTACCGGTTTCTTATGCGAAACGGAATAGTAGAAAAAAATCCTCTTGAAAAGATTACTCTTCCCAGGCGGCGTAAACGCCTTCCCGTTTTTGTCAGTGAAGAGCCTCTGAAGAAACTTCTCGATGAGTTCGATTTCGGAGATGACTTCAATGGCATCAGAAACAGGACCATAATTGAGATGCTATATTCCACCGGTATGAGGCGGGCTGAACTTACAGGTTTAAAGTGTGCGGATATAGATTTTTACAACAAAACTGTTAAAGTGACCGGTAAAAGGAACAAGCAGAGGATTATTCCTCTTTTATCCGCTTTTATACCCAGGTTAAGGGAATATATGGCTAAAAGGAAAGATAAATATGGCAGTGATGAGGGATGGCTTTTTCTGACCGATTCGGGGAGTAAGTTATACGACAGGTACGTTTACAATACCGTAAGGTCTTACCTTTCATTGGTAACGACTATCGAAAAAAAGAGTCCGCATGTACTCAGGCATACATTTGCCACCCACATGCTAAACAGAGGTGCCGACCTGAATTCGATAAAGGAGTTCCTGGGCCATGCAAACCTTTCGGCCACACAGGTTTATACACATAACACATTTGAAAAGTTGAAAGAAGTATATAAACGAGCTCATCCCAGAGCATAAAAAAAACAGGAGGTAGATATGAACATCCAGATTCATTCCGTTCGGTTTGATGCCGACAAGAAACTGATCAGGTTTATTAACCAGAAGCTGAACAAACTGGCTAAAATGGGTGATGGTATAGTGAGCACTGAGGTTTATCTCAGGCTTGACAATGATGAGGGAAGGGAGAATAAGATTACCGAGATTAAGATTGAATATCCGGGGGGGCCTCTTTTTGCAAAAAAACAGAGTAAGACTTTTGAAGAGGCAACCGACCTTGCTGTGGATGCCCTTAAGAAACAGATTACCAGGCAGAAAGAAAAAATGAAAGGGATATAGGCAGGGAAGTGGAAAAAATATTTATACTTATTTTATCAAATAATAATTAATTTTCATACATTTGCAAACCGATTTTGAAGGGTATTTTTATCCTTCAGGGATGTTCTTTAAATTGCCGATGTAGCTCAGTTGGCCAGAGCAGCTGATTTGTAATCTGCAGGTCGGGGGTTCGAATCCCTTCATCGGCTCTTGAAAGAAATGGAGATTGTCTTATTCAAGGGAATACTCTGTGGTCAGTAGGGGAGATACCAAAGTGGCCAACTGGGGCAGACTGTAAATCTGCTGGCGAATGCCTTCGTAGGTTCGAATCCTGCTCTCCCCACACAACCATGGGTGAGGCCTTAAAGGTTGAAGAAGCGGAGGATTCTCTTTAGAAGATATCAGGCGGGAGTAGCTCAGTTGGTAGAGCATCAGCCTTCCAAGCTGAGGGTCGCGGATTCGAGCTCCGTCTCCCGCTCAAAATTGAGGCCAGAGTAGCTCAGGGGTAGAGCACTTCCTTGGTAAGGAAGGGGTCAGGGGTTCAATTCCCCTCTCCGGCTCAACGGAAAGAATGGTAAAAACAGATATAGAAAAACTTAATTTTAATTTTAATAAGCTTAATTATGGCAAAAGAAAAATTTGACAGGTCCAAACCGCATGTTAACGTAGGTACTATTGGTCATGTTGATCATGGAAAAACCACTCTTACTGCCGCCATTACAATGGTTCTGGCCAAAAGAGGCCTTTCCGAAGTAAGGTCTTTCGACTCCATTGATAATGCACCGGAAGAGAAGGAGAGAGGTATTACAATCAATACTGCTCACGTTGAATATCAGACCGAGAAACGTCACTATGCACACGTCGACTGCCCGGGTCATGCCGACTATATCAAAAATATGGTTACGGGTGCCGCCCAGATGGATGGTGCAATTCTTGTTGTTGCAGCCGACGACGGTCCTATGCCTCAGACACGCGAGCATATCCTCCTTGCCCATCAGGTTAACGTTCCGAAAATGGTGGTCTTCCTCAACAAGGTCGACCTTGTTAATGATGATGAGCTTATCGATCTCGTGGAGATGGAAGTGCGCGAACTGCTGAGTTTCTACAAATTCGACGGCGATAACGCTCCTGTAATCAGAGGTTCTGCTCTCGGAGCAATGAACGGAGATCCGAAATGGGAAGAAAAAGTAATTGAACTGATGAATGCCGTTGATGAATATATTCCAATCCCTGTACGTGATAACGAGAAACCTTTCCTTCTCCCCGTTGAAGATATCTTTTCAATAACAGGTCGCGGTACCGTTGCAACAGGCCGTATCGAAACCGGTGTGGTTGTCACAGGTGACGAACTCGAAATCATAGGCCTTGGCGCAACAAAGAAAAGAACTGTCTGTACCGGTGTTGAAATGTTCCGCAAGATTCTCGACAGAGGTGAAGCCGGTGATAACGTCGGTCTGCTGCTTCGCGGCGTTGACAAGAAAGAGATTAAAAGAGGAATGGTTCTGGCCAAACCGGGATCAATCACTCCACATACCAAATTCAAGGCAGAGGTTTATATCCTTAAAAAAGAAGAAGGAGGACGTCATACTCCGTTCCATAACAAGTACCGTCCACAGTTCTACCTCAGAACACTTGATGTTACCGGTGAAATTCATCTGCCCGAAGGAAGGGAAATGGTTATGCCCGGTGATAATGTTACCATTACCGTTGAGCTGATCTACCCGGTTGCCATTAATGTAGGGCTCCGTTTTGCCATACGTGAAGGCGGAAGAACAGTAGGTGCAGGGACCGTAATTGATATAGTTGAATAGATTATTTTATCAGTCAGGCAGCTCTCATTCAGTTGAAGGCTGCCTAAAACACGGGTGTAGCTCAGTTGGTAGAGCACTGGTCTCCAAAACCAGGTGTCGGGAGTTCGAGTCTCTCCTCCCGTGCTTAAATTTTCCGGGAATGAACGTAAAAGGATATCTCAAGGAATCGTTTACCGAACTTATTCATAAAGTTACATGGCCGACATGGAGCGAGCTTCAGAACAGTGCCACACTTGTGATGGTTGCAACTCTTATAATCGCACTTATTGTGGCGGTAATGGATCTGGTCTTCAGCAGGCTGATGACCTTTATTTACAGTTTGCTATATTAAATTAAGTATAAAGTTTCCGATGACGGATAATGTGAAGAAATGGTACGTGCTTCGTGCAATCGGGGGGAAGGAGAAAAAAGTAAAGGAATACATCGATAATGAAGTTGCAAGACGCAAACTCCAGGATCTTGTTTCCCAGGTCTTGATTCCCACCGAAAAAGTGTACCAGATACGATCAGGCAAGAAGATCAGCAAGGAACGGACTTTCTTCCCGGGTTATGTGCTGGTTGAGGCCGTACTTACAGGAGAAGTGCCGCATCTTCTTCGCAATATCCCGAATGTACTAGGCTTCCTGGGTTCACAGGACGGTGAGCCGGTGCCGCTGAGAAGATCAGAAATAAACAGAATACTCGGGAAGGTTGATGAACTCAATGCAAGCGACGAAGAACTGAATGTACCATTCTTCGTTGGTGAAACAGTGAAAGTGATCGACGGACCTTTTAACAGCTTCTCGGGTGTGATTGAAGAGGTTAATGAGGAGAAAAAGAAACTCAAGGTGATGGTGAAGATTTTCGGAAGAAGAACTCCCCTTGAACTGAGTTTTATGCAGGTTGAAAAAGAAAGTTAATAAAGATATTGACGGCTGCAATAAAATATAATGCTTCCTGAGCAGCCGTCATACTCGCGCAATAAACAAGCAAATAATTAATTATGGCAAAAGAAGTTGCTGGAATAATCAAATTGCAAATCCGCGGCGGTGCAGCCAATCCATCACCACCAGTAGGGCCCGCACTGGGTTCAAAAGGTGTTAACATCATGGATTTCTGCAAGCAGTTCAATGCCCGTACCCAGGATAAAGCCGGCAAAGTTATTCCGGTGGTGATTACGGTTTATACCGATAAATCGTTTGATTTCGTAACCAAAACACCACCAGTGGCTGTCCAACTGCTCGAATATGCCAAACTTCAGAAGGGCAGTGCAGAGCCAAACAGGGATAAAGTTGCTGCAGTTACATGGGATCAGGTTAAGGCAATTGCACAGGATAAGATGAACGACCTTAACTGCTTTACACTTGAATCTGCCATGAAGATGGTAGCCGGAACCGCCAGGAGTATGGGGATTACCGTTAAAGGTGATTTCCCCCGAATCTAATTAAAACGAATCAGAAATGACTAAACTTACCAGGAATCAGAAGTTGGCCTTCGAAAAATTAGACAAGGCAAAACTTTATTCATTGACAGAAGCAGCAACACTGGTGAAACAGATTACCACCACAAAGTTCGATGCTTCCGTAGATCTCGACGTAAGGTTAGGTATTGATCCGCGTAAATCAAACCAGATGGTCCGTGGTGTCGTTTCCCTTCCTCATGGTACAGGAAAACAAACCCGGGTCCTAGTCCTCTGTACACCCGACAAAGAAGCAGAAGCCCGCGAGGCAGGTGCCGATTATATCGGGCTCGATGAATATATCGAGAAAATAAAGGGAGGCTGGACAGACGTGGATGTGATAATAACCATGCCGTCGGTAATGGGTAAGGTCGGTCAGCTCGGAAGAATACTCGGTCCGCGAGGACTGATGCCAAATCCGAAAAGTGGTACTGTAACCATGGATATCGGCAAGGCTGTCAAAGAAGTTAAACAAGGCAAAATTGATTTCAAAGTTGATAAAAGCGGAATCATTCATGCCTCTATCGGAAAGGTCTCATTCGAACCTTCAAGTATCGTTGATAATGCAAGGGAATTCATTACGATGGTGAATAAACTCAAACCTGCTTCAGCAAAGGGAACTTATATTAAAAGTGTATTCCTTTCAAGCACAATGAGCCCCAGCATAAAAATCGATCCGAAAAGTCTGGTTGAATAAAAATTTTAAACCTGAGAAGTATGAGACGTGAAGAAAAAGATGCTTTGGTAGAGAGCCTCGCAGAACAAATAAAGGAATACAGCCACTTTTACCTGACTGATATTGCTCAACTCGATGCTGCTGACACAAGCTCCTTAAGGAGAAAATGTTTTGAAAACCAGATTAAACTGGTAGTCGTTAAAAACACTCTCCTGAAAAGAGCCCTTCAAATGTCAGAAGGCAACTTTGAAGAACTGTTTCCCGTTCTCAAAGGTGCTACATCCATCATGTTCACCAATTCTGCAAACGTTCCCGCAAAACTTATTAGGGAATTCAGAAAGGAACATGATAAACCCGTACTGAAAGGTGCATATGTTCAGGAATCGGTTTATGTTGGAGACAACATTCTCGATATGCTTATCTCCGTTAAATCGAAAGAAGAACTTATTGGCGATATAGTTTTGCTGCTGCAGAGCCCAGCCAAAAACGTTGTTTCAGCATTGCAGTCGGGTGCTAATAAGTTACATGGTGTACTTGAGACACTTTCAAAAAAAGAATAATTAAAGGTAAAATCATTTAAATTCAATAAAAATGGCAGATCTTAAGAAATTTGCAGAAGAACTCGTAAATCTTTCCGTTAAGGAAGTAAATGAACTCGCCAGGATACTTAAGGAAGAGTATGGAATTGAACCCGCAGCAGCAGCCGTTGCCGTTGCAGCCCCGGCTGCCGGAGGTGCCGCTGCCCCCGCTGCAGAGGAAAAAACAACTTTCGACGTTATCCTTAAAAATGCAGGCGCACAGAAACTACAGATTGTTAAACTGGTGAAAGACCTTACAGGCCTGGGACTCAAAGAGGCAAAAGCTGTTGTTGATGCCGCCCCGGGTCCGATTAAGGAAGGTGCAACAAAAGAAGAAGCAGAAACAATCAAAGCAAAATTGGTAGAAGCAGGAGCTGAAGTTGAACTTAAATAAGCTATACCTGATCGCCGGGTTACAGGTTTAGTCCCGAATACCGGGACTAAGCCTTTTTGTCTGTTATTACAAGTTCACTTAATCCTACACAAATGTCTCCAAAAAAAGAAGAAAGAATCAGTTTCGCATCCAGAAAAGACAAACAGGAATATCCTGATTTTCTGGACGTACAGATTAAATCATTCGCTGAATTTTTCCAGCTTGGAACTACTCCAGAGAACAGAAAAAAAGAGGGCCTGTTCAAAGTATTCAGCGAGAATTTCCCGATTACAGATACCAGAAACAATTTTGTCCTCGAATTCATTGATTATTCAGTTGACCCGCCGAGATATACCATCGATGAATGTCTCGAACGCGGATTAACCTATAGCGTGCCGCTCAAGGCAAAACTCAAACTTTACTGTACCGACCCCGAGCACGAAGATTTCGACACAGTTATCCAGGATGTTTACCTGGGTACAATACCTTATATGACCGAAAGAGGTACTTTCGTCATCAACGGTGCAGAAAGAGTGGTCGTTTCACAGCTCCACAGATCTCCCGGTGTTTTCTTCGGCCAGAGCATACATGCTAACGGTACAAAACTCTACTCGGCAAGAATAATTCCCTTCAAGGGTTCATGGATAGAGTTCGCTACCGATATCAATAACGTAATGTATGCCTATATCGACCGCAAAAAGAAACTGCCGGTAACTACCCTCCTCAGGGCGATAGGTTTCGAAAGCGACAAGGAAATACTCGAAATTTTCAACCTTGCCGAGGAACATAAGGTTTCCAGAACCAGCCTGAAAAAATTCGTCGGCCGCAAACTCGCTGCCAGAGTCCTTAAAACATGGGTTGAAGATTTTGTTGACGAGGATACAGGGGAGGTCGTTTCCATCGAACGTAACGAAGTAGTGCTCGACAGGGAAACTGTAATTGAACCTGACCATGTGGATTTAATTGTCGACGCCGGAGCCAAGACAATCCTCCTTCATAAAGAAGATGTGAGCCTTTCCGACTACGCAATTATCTACAATACACTCCAGAAAGACCCCTGCAACTCCGAAAAGGAGGCAGTAATATATATTTACCGGCAGCTTAGAAATGCCGAACCACCCGATGAGGCAACAGCCAGGGATGTAATTGACAAACTGTTCTTCTCCGATAAACGTTACGACCTAGGAGAGGTTGGTCGCTATCGTATCAATAAAAAACTCGGACTCGATACTGACCCTGATGTGAAAATCCTGACAAAGGAGGACATTATAAAAATCATCGGTTACCTCATCCAGCTCATCAATTCCAGAACTGAGGTTGATGATATCGACCACCTCAGCAACAGAAGAGTGCGTACCGTGGGCGAACAGCTTTACGGACAGTTCGGCGTTGGTCTCGCAAGAATGGCAAGAACCATCAGGGAAAGAATGAACGTGAGAGACAACGAGGTGTTCACCCCCGTCGACCTAATAAACTCAAAAACACTCTCCTCGGTAATTAATTCTTTCTTCGGAACAAACCAGCTTTCCCAGTTTATGGACCAGACCAACCCGCTGGCCGAAATGACTCACAAAAGACGTATGTCGGCTCTGGGTCCAGGCGGACTTTCGAGGGAAAGAGCTGGTTTTGAGGTACGGGACGTTCATTATACACATTACGGACGCCTCTGTCCGATCGAGACCCCCGAGGGTCCGAACATCGGACTTATTTCATCCCTATGTGTCTACGCAAAAATCAACGATCTGGGATTTATCGTAACTCCTTACAGAAAAGTGGTGAACGGCAAAGTCGATTTCACTGATGAAGGTATAGTTTGGCTTAGCGCAGAAGAAGAGGAAGGAAAGAGAATTGCACAGGCAAATGCAAAACTTAACGATGACGGTACCTTCGCTGAACAAAGGGTAAAATGCCGTTTCGAGGCAGACTATACCAATGAAGATCCGGAAAATGTAGACCTCATTGATATTGCTCCGAACCAGATAGCCTCAATTGCAGCATCCCTTATACCATTCCTCGAACATGACGATGCCAACAGAGCCCTTATGGGATCGAACATGATGAGACAGGCTGTGCCGCTCATCAAACCCGAAACACCGATAGTCGGCACCGGCCTCGAGAAACAGGTTATAAAGGACAGCCGAATACTTATTGTAGCTGAAGGAGACGGCGTTGTTGAGTATGTCGATGCAAATGAAATTGTAATAAGATATACCAGAACCGATGAGGAGAAATTTGTAAGCTTCGACGACGACGTCAAACACTATTATCTCCCCAAATACAAAAAAACAAACCAGAATACCTGTATCAACCTTGTTCCTATTGTAAGAAAAGGCGAAAAGGTTACCAAAGGACAGGCTCTTACAGAAGGCTACGGCACCAAGGACGGAGACCTTGCCCTCGGAAGAAACCTTAAGGTAGCTTTTATGCCATGGAAAGGTTACAACTTTGAGGATGCAATAGTGATATCCGAAAGAGTTGTCCAGGAGGATATGTTCACTTCAATACATATTGATGAGTACCTTCTTGAGGTGAGAGATACCAAACGCGGTCTTGAGGAACTGACATCCGATATCCCGAATGTAAGCGAGGAAGCAACAAAGAACCTCGACGAGAACGGACTTATCAGAATCGGCGCCCATATTAAACCCGGAGATATTCTCATAGGTAAAATCACGCCGAAAGGAGAATCAGATCCCTCTCCCGAAGAGAAACTCCTCAGGGCTATTTTCGGCGACAAGGCAGGAGATGTAAAAGATGCATCCCTGAAAGCCGGACCTTCCCTCGAGGGCGTTGTTATAGATAAGAAACTCTTTACCAGGGCTATCAAAGACCGTAAAGCCAAATCGGTTGAAAAACCACTCCTGGATAAAATTGAGGCTGAATTCAACAAAAGTGTTGAAGAACTCAAGAACCGCCTCGTTGATAAATTGTTCATCATCGTAAACGGAAAAACATCACAGGGAGTAAAAGACTATCTCAACGTTGATGTAATTCCGAAAGGGGCCAAATTCACCCTTAAACAACTCCAGGAAATTGATTATCTCAATGTCAATCCCAACAAGTGGACTACCGATAAGAAGAAAAATGATACAATAAGGGACCTCCTTCATAACTATGTAATTAAATATAAGGAAATTGACGGAGTCTATAAAAGGAAAAAATACAATATCACAATCGGTGACGAGCTTCCTGCCGGTATAGTACAGCTTGCCAAAGTATATGTTGCCAAGAAGAGAAAGGTAAAGGTAGGCGATAAACTTGCAGGAAGACACGGTAACAAAGGTATCGTGGCAAAAATAGTACGCCAGGAAGATATGCCGTTCCTTGAAGACGGTACACCTGTCGATATCGTGCTTAACCCGCTGGGCGTTCCTTCGCGTATGAACCTGGGACAGATCTACGAAACAGTGCTTTCATGGGCAGGGCAGAAGCTGGGACTGAAATTTTCCACACCCATTTTCGACGGAGCCACCATAGACCAGATTACAGAGTATACAGATAAAGCCGGACTTCCGCGGCACGGAACAACATATCTGTACGACGGAGGTACCGGGGAACGCTTCGACCAGCCCGCTACAGTCGGTGTTATCTACATGCTGAAACTGGGCCATATGGTTGATGACAAGATGCACGCAAGATCCATCGGTCCGTATTCGCTTATTACCCAGCAACCTCTTGGTGGTAAGGCACAATTCGGAGGCCAGAGGTTCGGTGAAATGGAAGTCTGGGCTCTCGAAGCTTTCGGTGCTGCAAATACACTGCAGGAAATACTTACAATCAAGTCGGATGACGTCGTCGGCAGGGCAAAAGCCTATGAAGCTATTGTAAAAGGAGAACCAATGCCCGTCCCAGGTATTCCGGAATCGCTTAATGTCCTCCTGCATGAGCTCAGAGGACTGGGCCTCAGTGTAATACTTGACTAATTGCAGTTGTTAAACGGTTTAAAAAACAGTATATGTCGTTCAGAAAGGACACCAAAGTAAAAACCACTTATTCCAGGATTTCAATCGGACTGGCATCGCCTGAAGAGATACTCGACAGGTCGAGCGGAGAAGTTCTGAAACCTGAAACAATTAACTATCGTACATATAAACCGGAACGTGACGGTCTTTTCTGCGAAAGAATCTTCGGACCGGTAAAAGATTATGAATGCCATTGCGGAAAGTACAAGAGAATACGTTATAAGGGTATAGTCTGCGACAGATGCGGCGTTGAGGTGACGGAAAAAAAGGTAAGACGCGAAAGAATGGGCCATATTTCACTGGTCGTTCCGGTAGCACATATCTGGTATTTCAGATCCCTCCCGAACAAAATCGGATACCTCCTGGGCCTCCCTACAAAAAAACTCGATTCAATAATCTATTACGAGAGATATGTAGTAGTGAATCCCGGAATTAAAGCCGCCGACGGTATAAAGCAGCTTGATTTTCTCACCGAGGAAGAATATCTCGAAATAATCGAGTCACTTCCCAAGGAAAACCAGTACCTTGATGACTCTCACCCCGACAAGTTCATTGCCGATATGGGAGGAGAAGCATTATACAAGCTGCTCAGCAGAATAGACCTTGATGAACTTTCTTACTCCCTGCGTCACAGGGCAAGTACTGAAACCTCCCAGCAAAGAAAAAATGAAGCCCTTAAAAGACTTCAGGTTGTAGAGGCATTCAGGGAATCGAAACATGTTAACAGACCCGAATGGATGATCATTAAGGTGGTACCCGTAATTCCTCCGGAACTGAGACCGCTCGTCCCACTCGATGGCGGAAGATTTGCCACAAGTGATCTTAACGACCTTTACAGGAGAGTTATAATCCGTAATAACAGGCTTAAGAGACTTATCGAAATCAAAGCACCGGAAGTCATTCTTCGTAACGAAAAGAGAATGCTTCAGGAGGCAGTAGATTCGCTTTTCGACAACTCCAGGAAGGCTAACGCAGTGAAAACTGAAGCCAACCGGCCGCTTAAGTCGCTCAGCGACAGTCTTAAAGGTAAACAGGGTCGTTTCCGCCAGAACCTGCTCGGTAAACGCGTCGATTACTCCGCAAGATCAGTCATAGTAGTCGGCCCCGAACTGAATCTTCACGAATGCGGTCTTCCGAAAGATATGGCCGCTGAACTGTATAAACCTTTTATCATAAGGAAACTTATTGAAAGAGGTATTGTAAAAACAGTCAAGTCGGCAAAGAAAATTGTCGACAGGAAAGATCCTGTTGTGTGGGATATTCTCGAAAATGTTCTGAAAGGACATCCTGTACTTCTTAACCGCGCACCAACGCTGCACAGACTTGGAATACAGGCATTCCAGCCCAAACTTATCGAAGGTAAGGCAATACAGCTTCATCCGCTCGTCTGTACGGCATTCAACGCCGACTTCGACGGAGACCAGATGGCAGTACATGTACCCCTTGGAAATACCGCCATACTCGAAGCCCAGATACTGATGCTGGCTTCCCATAATATCCTTAATCCCGCAAACGGAGCCCCGATAACCGTTCCTTCACAGGATATGGTGCTCGGCCTCTATTATATGACGAAAGGACGTAAAAGCACTGAAACCGACAAGGTGAGAGGTGAGGGTACAGTGTTCTATTCACCTGAGGAGGTTATTATAGCTTATAACGAAGGACGTGTTGACCTTCACGCCCATATAAAGGTTAAAACACATGATATCGTTGATGACAAACCTGTTATACATATTATTGAGACAACAGTAGGAAGGGTTCTTTTTAACCAGTGCGTGCCTGCCGAGGTAGGGTTTATTAATGAAGTCCTTACAAAAAAATCACTCCGTGAAATTATCGGCAGGGTTCTTAAAGTGGCTGGTATAGCAAAGACAGCCGACTTCCTTGATGCAATCAAGAATATGGGCTTTAACTCTGCATTCAAGGGCGGGCTGTCATTTAACCTCGATGATGTCATCATCCCGGAAGAAAAGATAAAGTTTGTCAATGAGGGTTATGAGCAGGTTGAGGAAGTTCTGTCGAACTACAGCATGGGATTCATAACCAATAATGAACGTTATAACCAGATAATTGATATCTGGACACACGTAAATGCACGTCTTACCCAGTCGCTGATGAAGCAACTCTCAGCCGACAAACAGGGATTTAACTCGGTGTTCATGATGCTCGACTCCGGGGCAAGGGGATCAAAGGAACAGATCCGCCAGCTGTCGGGTATGAGAGGTCTTATGGCAAAACCTCAGAAATCGGGATCCACAGGTTCCGAGATCATCGAGAACCCGATTCTTTCCAACTTCAAGGAAGGACTATCCGTGCTTGAATACTTCATATCAACTCACGGAGCCAGAAAAGGTCTTGCTGACACAGCCCTCAAAACGGCTGACGCAGGTTATCTTACACGCCGCCTTGTTGATGTGGCTCAGGATGTTATTATTAATGAGGAGGACTGCGGAACATTAAGAGGCCTTGTTGCCACTGCAATAAAGAAAAATGAAGAGGTGGTTGAGACACTCTATGAAAGAATACTGGGACGCACCGCAGTTCACGATGTTTTCAACCCCCTTACCGGTGAGTTGATTGTACAATCAGGTGAAGAGATTACTGAAGATGTCGCAAAAAAGATAGAGGATTCTCCGATAGAACAGGTTGAAATCAGATCAGTTCTTACATGTGAATCGAAAAAAGGCGTATGCGCAAAATGCTATGGCCGGAACCTCGCAACAGGCAATATGGTTCAGATCGGTGAAGCTGTCGGTGTGATTGCTGCACAGAGTATCGGTGAACCCGGTACACAGCTTACACTCCGTACATTCCATGTCGGCGGTACAGCATCAAATATCACCACCGAGTCAAGCCTTGTTGCAAGATACGGAGGTATAGTTGAAATAGATGAGCTGAGAACGGTTGAAAAGAAAGATCCTGAACAGGGAAAAATCGACATAGTTATCGGTCGTCTTGCAGAACTCAGAATTGTTGACAAGAAGACTGGAATCTCGCTCACAACTCATACTGTTCCTTACGGATCGAAACTTTATGTGAAACCCGGACAAACAATTGAGAAGGGAACACTGATCTGCGAATGGGATCCGTTTAACGCAGTTATTATCTCCGAAGTTTCGGGTAAAGTTGCTTTTGAATACCTCATTGAGGGAGTTACTTTCAGAGAGGAATCTGATGAACAGACAGGTTTCAAGGAAAAGGTTATTATCGAAAGCAGGGACAAGACGAAAAACCCGGCTATCAGAATCCTCGATAACAAGGGTAATGAGATCAAAAACTATAACCTGCCTGTCGGCGCCCACCTTGTGACCGATCTGAATAAAATGGTCGAGGCCGGTGATATAATCGCCAAAATCCCCAGAGCAGTAGGTAAATCAGGTGATATCACCGGTGGTCTGCCCAGAGTTACCGAACTTTTCGAAGCAAGGAATCCTTCCAACCCTGCAATAGTATCCGAAATTGACGGTGAAGTACTGTTCGGAAAAGTCAAGAGAGGAAACAGGGAAATAACCATAAAATCCAAATCGGGTGAGGTAAAGAAATATCTGGTACCTCTGTCAAAACAGATTCTTGTCCAGGAAAATGATTATGTAAGGGCAGGAACACCGCTATCCGACGGAGCAATTACTCCTTCTGATATCCTTGCAATAAAAGGCCCCACAAAAGTACAGGAGTATATCGTTAACGAGATACAGGAAGTGTACAGGCTGCAGGGTGTTAAGATTAACGATAAACACTTTGAAATCATTGTACGCCAGATGATGCGCAAGGTCGAAATTATTGATCCGGGCGATACAAAGTTCCTCGAAAGGCAGGTTGTCGATAAACTCGAGTTTATGGATGAGAATGACTGGATTTACGGTAAGAAGGTTATTGTTGATTCCGGCGATTCCCAGACTTTAAAACCGGGAATGATTATCACTGCCCGTAAACTGCGCGATGAAAACTCGCTTCTTAAGAGGCGTGACCTTAAAGTGGTTGAGGCACGTGATGCCATACCTGCCACTTCAAGCCAGGTTCTCCAGGGTATAACAAGAGCCGCGCTTCAGACCAACAGCTTCTTCTCTGCAGCTTCGTTCCAGGAAACAACCAAAGTATTGAATGAGGCAGCTGTGCTGGGTAAGGTCGATAAACTTGAAGGACTCAAGGAAAATGTGATCGTCGGCCATCCGATACCTGCAGGGACAGGGATACGTGAATATTCAAGTATTATAGTAGGATCAGCTGAGGAACTCGAAAAACTCTCAACGGACAGAGAATCCCAGCTTGAACCTGCTGAACAGAGAAGCAAGTAATCTTAAACAAATGTCAGACCAGAAGAATCCAAACCAGATAAGCATCGAACTAAGCGATGAGGTGGCTCAGGGAATCTATTCGAACCTGGCGGTGATAACACATTCATCATCCGAATTCGTAATAGATTTTATCAGGCTGATGCCGGGGGTGCCAAAAGCACAGGTGAAGTCACGCATAATTCTTACCCCGGAGCATACAAAAAGACTTGTGGCCGCACTCCAGGATAATATCTCAAAATTCGAGGCGGTACACGGAGTTATTAAGGAGACCAAGGAGACAGGCCCGGTTATGCCGATCACATTCGGCGGGCCTGCTGCCCAGGCCTGAGAAATATAAGAAAGTACGTAAAATTACGTTCTTATATCTGAGACATCATTTTCTACGACCGGATGACGAAAAGAAAAAAAATATTTACCCTGGTACTTATTTCACTGATAACGATTTTTATCGGTGTGGATTGCCGTAAACAGCCAAAATGCGGGTGCGGAAAGGATGTAATCTTTACTCTTACAGATTCCCCCGTCAACCTGCAGTACAACGAGAGTTCAAATACCATATTTTTTTACCCGGTGATATATAACGGCTCAACTTATTACCTGTGCAATCCAAGCAAGTGGATGGACTCTGTCAAGAAACTCAATATAAAAGAACCACTCCTTGTCAGCGGGGATGTCTTTTATGAGTGCAATTATCTCTATCAGAGCGGCAATTACTATTATCAGCTTCCTCCGGTTTATCAGGTAATTGTAACATCAATCAAGGAAGATAATTACGGAAAATAAGCTGACATCATTGTATCAACAATGGTGTTGTGGGATGCTTCTCTGTCTCATCTTACGTTTTTAACGGTTTTTTGTATCTTTCCTGAAAATTTTCAGGATGTACAGGATTTCCTTTGCGGGAGCCGGGAATGTATCCTCTGCTTTATGTCTGGCCTTCTCCGGTGCCGGTCATAAAATTATACAGATTGCATCACGTAACATTACCGTTGGAAAAACACTGGCACAAAAGGTAAACGCGGAGTGGACCGGCACCTTGAAATTCAGGGATGACCCTGATTTTATTATTGTTGCAGTATCCGACAATTCCCTTGAGGATGTCCTTAAAAGGATTGATTGCAGTGAAAAATCAATTTTACTTCACACTGCAGGCAGCTACGGCCTCGAAGTATTTTCCGGAAATTTCCTGAAGACAGGGGTCCTTTATCCTCTGCAGACATTTTCGAAAGAAAGAAATATCAATTTCAGAGAGGTGCCCTTCCTCATAGAAGCATCAGATAATGAAGTCAGAAATGAAATCATTAAACTGGCAGGCATCCTGTCAGGAAGGGTAATTGACTCAGATACCCAACAACGCAGGATGATCCATCTTGCTGCAGTTTTTGCCTGTAACTTTGTCAACCACATGCTGGCTCTCTCCGGGAAGATAGCGGGAGAAGGTTCATTCCCTTTCAGTATACTTCATCCTCTCATCAGAGAAACCGTCTGTAAAGCTCTTGAAACGGATCCTGTACTATCGCAGACAGGTCCTGCAGTGAGAAATGATTTTAATACTATCGGAAAGCACATGGATTTACTATATTTCTCCCCCGGAATGAGAATACTTTATAAAGAGATAACTGATTCAATTATAGATTTCTACAGAAAAAATGAATAATTACAAGGAAAAACTTGCAGGAATCAGGGGTTTTGTTTTTGACATCGACGGAGTCCTTTCATTGCAGACAATAAGCCTTAATTCCTTTGGGGTTCCTAACCGTACCGTTAACCTCAGGGACGGATATGCAATTCAGCTGGCCGTAAAGATGAATTATCATGTCGCAGTCATCACCGGAGCCAATGCAAAGGAATATGTTAAAAGGCTGAAACAGCTGGGTGTAAAGGATGTATACCTCAACAGCCGTGAGAAGCTGAAAGATTTCAATGATTTTCTCAGAAAATACAACCTTAAAGCGGAAGAAGTACTCTACATGGGCGATGACATTCCCGATACGGAGGTTATGAAGATAGCCGGAGTACCGGTTTGCCCTGCCGATGCGGACAGTGAAATAAAGGCCCTCTCGGTATATATTTCGGACAGGAAAGGGGGTGAAGGTTGCGTAAGAGACATCATTGAACAGGTGCTGAGACTTCACAGCAAATGGATGAAACAGGATGCACACATCTGGTAAGATGAAGGATTTTTTAAGACTCATAAGGTTTCAGAATCTGCTTATTGTGGCACTGACGATGCTGGCGATGAGGTATGCCATTATTGGTCCGATCCTGTCAAAAACAGAGGTATTTCTGCGCGAATCGCACGGTTATCCTTCATATATGATGCTGCAGCTTTCATGGCATGATTTCCTGCTGCTTGTGCTGGCAACCGTGTTTATCACCGCCGGAGGTTATGTAATAAATGACTATTTCGACATAAAAACCGATATGGTAAACAAGGGCAGGGTAATCGTGGGAAGAGCAATCCCCAGGAGGAGAGCTCTGATGTTTCACAATATCTTTAACATTCTGGGTGTAGCCTCAGGATTCTATGTGTCGTATCGGATCGGATATCCCCTTGCCGGATTAATGTTCCTTCTGGTGACAGGGTTGTTTTACTTTTATTCTGCTTCATACAAGAGGCAGTTTCTTACGGGAAACATTCTTGTAGCGTTACTTACTGCCGCACTGCCGCTGCTTGTCCTGTTTTATGAATGGGCGGCACTTTACAACTTCTATTCGGTCAGGGCAGTTGAAATGCCTGCTTTGTGGGTCCTTCTCTGGTGGATATGCGGATTTTCACTCTTTGCTTTTATTACGACACTTACAAGGGAAATCATAAAAGATATTGAAGATTTCAAGGGAGACAGTGCCTTTGGACGCAATACACTCCCGGTTGTCCTCGGTGTAAAAACATCAGTTGTCATTTCGGCTTCATTAACACTTTTGACTGTTATATTACTTTACCTTGTCTGGTTTTTATTTATCAGGGATCTGATCACTTTAGCCTATATATCCGTTATCCTTGTCATTCCTCTGTTGTCGGTATTGTATTTCCTCTACAGAGGAAGGGATAAAGGCGATTATTACAAGGCAAGCACAGTGATGAAATTTGTGATGCTCGGAGGATTGATATATTCATTTGTTGCGGGGATAATTATGAATTATAACCTCTATTGAGATGATCAGACTGCCCCAGACCACAAAGCTTATTCTGGCATCGCGATCACCAAGGAGAAAAATGCTCCTGAAAGCTGCCGGACTGAAGTTTGAGGTGGTTGAAAAGGATTTTGATGAGAGGTGGCCGGCAAAGCTTAAAGGTAAAGAGATTGCAGAATATCTCTCCCGCAGCAAGGCTGAACAGCTTGCATCTGATTATCCTTCAGGAGACATCGTTGTAATTACTGCCGATACAATCGTATGGTGCGACGAAGAGTTGCTTGGAAAACCGGAACATTATGACTCGGCTTTCAGAATTTTAAAAACCATATCCGGCAAAACCCATGAAGTGATAACCGGCGTGAGTCTCCTGAACGGAAAAAGAATTCATACTTTTTCCGAAACCACCCGGGTGACTTTTAATGAGCTAACCGATGAGGATATAGAATATTATATAAAGAATTTTAACCCCTATGATAAGGCAGGGGCTTACGGTATTCAGGACTGGATAGGTATTACAGCGAATACCCGGATCAACGGGTCATATTTCAATGTAGTAGGGTTACCCGTAAGCAGGCTGATAAAGGAACTAAATGATTTTATAAACAGATAATTCAGGTATTATGAAAAGAAAATTCTTATTTCTGATCGCAGCTTCACTTCTCCTGATCAGTTCATTCCTCAGGGCAGATGAAGGAATGTGGATACCACTGCTGATTGAAAAATATAATATTAAAATTATGCAGGAGAAGGGCTTCAGGCTTACTGCCGAGGATATATACAGTGTAAACCGTGCCTGCATGAAGGACGCCATTGTAATCTTCGGCGGCGGGTGCACCGGCGAACTAATTTCTCCCGAAGGACTTCTTATAACAAATCACCATTGCGGTTATGGAATGATTCAGAGACATTCAACTCTTGAAAACGATTACCTGACAAACGGATTCTGGGCAATGGACAGGAGTCAGGAACTGCCGAATGAGGGCCTTACCGTAACATTTCTAAGGAGAATGGAAGATGTAACTGCTGAGGTTTTAAAAGGTGTAAGTGATGACATTCCGGAGACCGAAAGAGATAAAATTATTTCACAGAACATTGCTGCAATAAGAAAAAAAGCTGAAGCAGAAGGAACCGGATTCTCAATTCAGATCAGGCCGTTTTTTATGGGAAACCAGTACTTCCTCTTTATGAACGAGACCTTCAGGGATGTACGGCTTGTGGGGGCACCTCCGTCATCGATAGGAAAATTCGGCGGAGAGACAGATAACTGGGTCTGGCCTCGTCATACCGGAGATTTTTCCCTTTTCAGAATCTATGCAGATAAAAACAATAAACCGGCAGAATATTCAAAGGATAACGTTCCTTATAAACCTGTTTACTATTTCCCGATATCACTTAAAGGGGTAAAGGAGGGCGATTTTACAATGGTTTTCGGATATCCCGGCTCAACAAACCAGTATGTGCCTTCTTATCATATTGATATGGTGCGAAATTACATTAATCCGAAAATGATCGAGATAAGAACTCACAAGATCGAAATCATGGAAAAGGCTATGGCTGCCGACAGGCTTGTAAGGCTACAGTATGCATCCAATAAATCTGGTCTGGCAAACTCATGGAAGAGATGGATAGGAGAGAACCAGGGTATTGACAGACTCGAAGTGATTGCCCGTAAAAAAGCTTATGAGGAAAGGTTTACAAACTGGGTAAACGGTGACAGGGAGAGGATTCAAAAATACGGGAATATTCTTCCTGCATACAAAGAGCTTTATGACCATCTGCGTATTTACCAGTTAGTAAACAGCTATACTTCTGAAGTTTTGAACGGAGCAGCCGCTTTCGGAATCTCAAGGCGAATAAATACTCTTTCAGAGATGGTGAGGGGAAATACCGAGCAGAGAATCATAGATGAAATGAGAAATAATCTCTTAAGGGTAACCGGAGCCATTTTCAGGGATTATAACATGAAGGTTGATATGGATATTTTTGTTGTTGTAATGGATTTATATGGTAAAAACATGCCATCCGAATGGCAGTCGCCGGGTTATAAGAAGGTGTATGCCATGTGCAAAGGTGACTTCAGAACCCTTGCCGGCAGAATCTACCAGACAAGTCCTTTCACCGACGAGGCCAGATTCACTGCTTTTATCAAAAACTTCAGCAAAAAGTCGTTAAAGGTGCTCGACCAGGATGTGTTTTTCATACTCGGAAAGGATTTCAATGAATTTATAGCAAACAATGTCAGGGAAGAATTATCATCACTCAATAACAGGTTACAGCAGCTAAACAGGATATATATGAAGGCACAGATGGAGTTTGAGAAGGATAAAGTTTTTTACCCTGATGCAAATTCCACTCTCAGGGTGGCTTACGGACAGGTGCAGGGCTATTTCTCGAGAGATGCCGTTTATTTTACCCACTATACAACCCTGAAGGGAATCATTGAAAAGGATAATCCTGAGATATATGACTATGATGTACCCCAGAAGCTTAGGGATCTGTACAGAACCAGAGATTTCGGGAGATACACCCAGAACGGTGAGGTACCTGTGTGTTTTGTTGCAAACAATCATACCACTGGAGGCAATTCAGGAAGCCCTGTTATAAATGCCGAAGGACATCTTATAGGGATTAATTTTGACCGGGCCTGGGAAGGGGTGGCAAGCGACATGGCATTCAATCCTGAACAGAGCAGAAATATAAGCCTCGACATCCGTTATGCCCTTTTTATAATAGATAAATTTGCGGGAGCAGGCTATCTGTTGAAGGAGATGACCATCATAGAATAATGTGATTCTGCTGGCATCAGAACCTTATTGTGTACTTCAGTTTAAGCCTGGCCTCATAGTTTTCGGGGGTAAACCTTTCCAAAGGGTCTATCGAAGGCGAGTTCCAGGTAAGGAAAATCGTTCTGCCCGGTTTTAATATCCACTGAAACCTCGACTGCAAACCAATGCGGTCGGATTTGTTGTCGTATTGTGCATAATTATACCAGGTAACATTGGGTCCGAGAAGAAGGTTGATATTCAGTCTGTATATCCTTGCAGTAAAATCTCCGCCTGTAAGGTGAACCCACCTGGTGTCAGTTTCCATACCTATATAGAGAGGTACCATTGGCTTCCATCCGGCCTGAAATAAAAGATCGTTTCTGTGGCCCGAATAGAAAGAACCTGTTTCCATCTTTACGGAAGCCCATAGGTTTCTTCTTTTTGCCGAGGATATCTGAAGCCGGTGTCTCCAGAACCCGTATCCCCCGGGTGAAATTCTGATTGTATCGAAAATGTTAAACTCACTTTCAAGATATTCATAGTTGAAGTCGCTGAAAAACAGGAATTCGCCGCCACTTATCAATGTGACTTTTATAAAATCAAGCCCTGTCTCAGATGTCTGTATCCTGCCGGTCTCCAGGTCGGATATTATTGCAAAATCAATCCCTGATTTAATCTGTAAAACTGGCGGCTTTTTCGGTCTGGGACCCAGGAAGATACTTCCGTAGAAATCGTTAATGTTTTTTCTGGGTACAAATCCAAGTCCGGCTGTAAAGTTTTGACCAGTCCTGAGGTAACCTGCCCGGAAGTTAAGGAAATCGTTAGGGTAGTTTATTTCGGTGCCGAATGATATATCTTTTCCGGGGAGCCCTTCTGTAAAGGATTTCACTCCGTACAGGTTAAATATTACAGTCTTATCTTTCCTGAAGTCGGTTTTTCCGAGCCTCAGGTCTAATCCGGCTACTGTGTTGGAACTGCCTGAAATGGCATTGCCGTTTGTAAGAATTATTCCCGCTGCCGACTGTTCGCCGAAATTCAATGATATGCGTCCGGCACTGTATCCCGGGTTATCCCATTGGTTTTCATCTTTTACATGGAAAAAACCGAAATTCACCTTTCCTGCCCTGCCAGTGATCTTACCACCGTAATTAACCGCAACCTGGTTACCTGAATTATCAAGTCCTATTCTCCTTGAGAAGAAAGGTATCATCTGGGTTCCCTGCTTATTTTCCCTGTCGCCGTTGATGCCGAAAGAGAAATAATTTGAACCGTCAAGAAAGAAATCCCTTTTCTCCGGGAAATAAAGGCTGAAACGTGTAAGATTAATCTGTCTCTCATCAACTTCTGCCTGCGCAAAGTCGGTATTCACTGTCAGGGCAGCCTTTATCTGAGAGGTTATCTGATAAAATACATCCATTCCGCCATCAGCCACAGCCCCTGTCTCAGATTCGTTTTTTTTGCTTAAGCCTGTGGTTATATAAGGTATTATGTCAAGTCCTATGCCCTGGCTGATCCCTTCAAGACCTGTAAGGAGACCGGCATCAGAAACTGCAAACCTGTCTGTATTAAGTGTTACTGGAGGCCAGTAAACAGATTCAGATTTCCTTTTGATATGGCGAATCAGCTTAATTCCCCATTCGGAGGAGCCTTTTCTGAAGGCGAGTGTCTTGAAAGGTATTATGAGTTCCGCCTCCCATCCTTCATTGGTTATACATGCTTTGCCATCCCAGATGCCATCCCATGATTTATTGAAGTTTTTTCCGTTTTCACCGATGGTGGCATCACCTATACTGCCGCGCGGACCGATCTGAAACCAGTAACCGTTTCTTCCGTCACGGAATGTATCGAAAATCACCTGAATCCTGTCATCTTCACTTAGGCTGACATCCCTTGCCAGTTCCTTTGCAGTTATTCCGCCGGGCTGGTCAAAGCATTTAACACCTATATAGATATTGTTTTTGTCGTAAAGAAATCTGAATTCGGTCTTTTCGGATGCAGGAGCCCCTTGGTGTGGTTCACGCTGAATAAAATCCTTAACAACTGATGCACTGCTCCACTCCATTTCATCGACTTTGCCGTCAATATGAGGGGGAGTTCCGGTATGTACAACCCTGATTTCGGGCTGTGAAAATATGTAAACCGGAAAACACAAAAAGAAAACAACCGGAGTAAGAAATCTCATTATGCCATGATTTTAGCAGGTTGCGAATATAAATAATTTTCCCTGCAGTCAGTGATTCTCTTTTTCCACGGGCCCTCAAAAAAGCGATAGTTCAGAAGATTATATCTGAATATCCTGATCAGAAAGTTCCTTACTGAGTCTTTTCTTTAAGGCCTCATGTATCGTTTCCATCAATCCGCTACTGTTGAAGGGCTTTGCTATATAGGCATCGCAGCCTTTGGAGAGGCAAAGTTCTCTTTCATTGGCGAAAGCGTAGGCTGTCTGTGCAATTACCGTAATATGAGGCCAGTTTTTCCTGATAACCTCCAGTGCTTCATAACCGTCCATTACCGGCATGGCAATATCGAGAAGAACTATATCAGTATCCGGAATATCTCCAAGTTTATCAATAAGGTCTTTGCCGTTTTCTGCATGCATTATCACAGCTCCTGATTTATTCAGTAATTGTTTTATATACAGGAAGGAATTATTATCATCCTCTGCAATAATAATTTTTTTGCCTTTAAGGTTTACTTCAGGTGCCTTTTCATTCCGGTTCTCAGGTGAGACAGCATCAGTTTCGATGCAAGGTATTGTGAAATAAAATACAGTACCCTTTCCGTAAACCGAGTCAAACCATATCTCTCCTTCAAGCGCTTCCACAATTCCTCTGGCAATACTCAGACCAAGTCCGGCCCCTTCCTGGTACTTTTCAGAACTTAGCTTCGTAAACCTGTTGAATATCAGTTCTTTTTTATCTTCAGGAATACCCTGCCCGCTGTCTCTAACAAAAAACTTAAGTTGACCCTTACCGTTTTTTGATATTTTCTCCACCCCGGTTGCAATTTTCCCTTTTTCTGTGAATTTAACCGCATTCACGAGGAGATTTGACAGGACCTGCTGTATTCTTTTATGATCGGTAATGATATTAAGATCGACAAGATCCTGAGGGTAGTGAAGTTCAATTTCAATTTCCTTTGTCTCCCTGAGTAACGGAGAGATTTTAATTGATTCAACAATCTCAGAAACAAGATGATAAAGACTGCCGGGAGTTTTATTGATATTCAGCTGGCCGGCCTCTATTTTTGAGATATCGACAATATCGTTTATTATATTAAGAAGTCTTTCACTTGAGCCGGAAATTATTTTTCTGAAATTGTTTTTCTCCTCATCATTCAGTTTCTCTTCTGTCATAAGGGATGTAAAGCCTAAAATGGCATTCAGGGGGGTTCTGATTTCATGACTCATGTTTGACAGGAATACTGTTTTCAGCTTGTCATTTTCTTCAGCTTTTTGCCTTGCCAGGATTATCTCCCGTTCAGCCTGTTTGCGGGCCGTAATATTTTCCCCGATGCATGCTATGCCGTCAATCTCACCTGTGGATTCATCCTTCAGGACTGTGTAATTCCATGAAACGATTATAGTTGATCCGGACTTTGTCAGAATATCTGCTTCAAACGAAAACCTGCCGTCAGAGACACTATAAAGGTTCGTAAGCCGGTCCTTGTAGTCTTTCCGGTTTTCAGGGGACACAAGTATATCTATGGCGTCCATGCCGGTAAGTTCACTTTCGCTGTAACCTGTGGCATCAAGGAAAGCTTTATTGAAGAAATTTATTTTGCCTGAAGCATCAATAATGGCTGAATAGAGATTCGTATTTCTGAGCATATCGCTGAACCTTCTTTCAGATTCTTCAAGTCTCTTTGCTGCCAGTCTGTTCTGCCAGTTACGGTATTGATTGACCAGAAGACTTCCGAGCAGCACTGTACCAAGCGGATAAATAGTAAAGAGAGGAATAAAAATTGATCTTACTGTATCTGCTATTCTGTCGCGTGGCAGAAGTAGGGTGCAAAGTAACATCAGAAGATGAACCACATATCCCAGAATGATAAGTTCGGGAAAGGATTTTCTTTCTTTCCATCCCGGTCTTATTTTATTCCAGACAATTCCGGTAAGGCCGGAAAGTGTGATTACTGCCAGACCCATCCACATGCCTCCTCCTCCCTGTATAATCCGTACAATGCCGGTTATAAGCATTGCGATTAATGTGGGGATAACACCGAAGAACAGACCTGACACCGACAGAAGAATTGACCTTGTATCAAAATATATACCGGGGATATAAGTCCAGGGTGTCAGCATCAGTATTACCCCGGTCATTCCGAGCATAATCCCGGTAAATATCCTGGCCGGGAGAGTCCTGTATGCCTCTTGGTTCCACCAGAACTCATACACCAGACTAAGTGCAAGAAGAATGGCAGTATTCTGAAGCAGACCAACGAGGCTGGAAGAACTCATGCAAACCTGATTTTTCAAAAATTTATACAAAAATATAATTTAGTTTCATAAATTGCTGAATTATTTAATAATATGATCAGGATTGTTGCAGACGACAAAATTCCCTTCCTCAACGGGGTACTCGACAGATATGCAAATATTACATATATGCCGGGCAGCATGATTAACAGGGAACATATTGCAAATGCTGATGCTTTAATCATCCGGACAAGGACAAAATGCACACCCGGACTGCTTGAGGGTACAAATGTAAAATTCATCGGTACTGCCACAATAGGTTTTGACCATATTGATACACATTATTGTGAGAGCAGGAATATTAAATGGATTAATGCACCAGGATGCAATTCAGGATCAGTTTGTCAGTATATAGCCGCTGCACTTCTTAATATTTCGGCAGAACACAAAACAGGCCTTAAAGGGAGAACCATTGGAATAATAGGTGTAGGGAATGTCGGATCGAAGGTTGAGAGATTTGCAGAAATTATGGGAATGAACTTAATTCTGAATGACCCGCCCAGAGAAAGAAATGAAGGCGGGACAAAATTTTCGGGTCTTGAAATGGTGCTGAAGGAATCAGATTTCATTACAGTGCACGTTCCTCTTACTTTCGTGGGTGAAGATAAGACCTTCCACATGATTAATGAGAAGACTCTCAAAAAAGTGAGGAAGGGAGCCTGGTTTATCAATTCATCAAGAGGTGAAGTGGCAGATACGGGCGCATTAATACCTGCCCTTGATTCACGCAGGCTTGCCGGTGCAGTAATTGACGTGTGGGAAAATGAACCTGACCTTGACAGAGATCTTATGAACAGGGCTTTTATAGCCACACCCCATATAGCAGGTTATTCAACCGACGGTAAGGCTAACGGTACGGCTGTCATAGTAAATAAACTTGCTGAATTTTTCGGTTTGCCTTTGCATGACTGGTATCCTGAGGATCTGCCTGAGCCTGAAGAACCCGTAATTACGATCGACTGCAGTGGAAAGTCTGATGAGCAGATAGTTAAAGAAGCAGTTTTTCATACATATAATATCATGGAAGACGATATGCAGCTGAGGTTTGCTCCGTCCGATTTTGAGAAACTGAGAGGTGACTACCATGTGAGAAGGGAATTTAATGCCTTTGAGGTCAGACTGACGAATTGCCCGGCCAAAATAGAAAATCTTATTATAGACATGGGTTTCAGAATAAGAAGGGGCCGGTAATTTTTAATTACTGTGTATGTCAGTATCAGGTAATGCTGCAGGCCAGAGAAGATTTCATTCTGTAACGGTTATACTCTTTTACCTGGTATACAAATGCCTGCAGCCTGGTATCAAGGGATACTGTATCCTGTCCGTCATATGCAATATTGATGAAGGGTATGTTGTTATGATCTTTCCGGAATGAATCGCTTACTGCGGCAACCAGGGTTCCCGGCATGCAGGTAAACGGAAGGATGGCTGCAAAACCCGATACCCCTTTACCGTAAAGGGCCACCGAAGTGCCCATCGCTATCGGGGGATCTCCGTCGTAGTACATGTTTACGTAGTTATTGCAAAGCCTCAGCATATCATGGAGAGAAACATCTTTCTGATGATCGGTGTATTTCTTTATATTTCGCAGCAGCGACCATGCAATTACATCCTGCCCGAAACCCTGGATTTTTGATTTCAGGATTCCCTTCCTGTCATTCTTCCACCGGCTGTCGCGTGTAAAGCGATAGGTGGAATAGTAAATCCATTCCGAAAACGGACCTGTCAGAACTTCAACACCGAGATCTTCGAGCCTGTTGGCAACATTCCCGTTACATCCGGCATTGTCGCGCATGAAGATCTCACCTATCACAGCCACAACCGGCTTCCGTTCTTTCCTGTCAACTTTGATTGCTTTGAAACCATCAGCTATTTCCTCAAGAAGTTTTGCCAGCCCCTTCGACCCGTTTTCGATACACTTTTCGACCCTCGCGTATGATTCTTTGTAAAATCTGTCACAATCACCCTTGTTGACTTCATAAGGCCTGGTTTCCCTGTAAATTTTCCTTAGGAAGTCGGCTGCAATGAAACCCTTCCATGCATTTATCCTGAATCTCTGTCCGTGTTCGCCGGCAACATCTTCGTATGAGGTGTCGTTCGAAGGGGTAATCAGTTCAGCGTCTCTGTATCCGAGTTTGTCGAAGAGAATGCGGTGAAAATGGTTGTATTGTCCGAAGCGGCATGGTCCGTTATGGTCAGGCATGAAGAAACTCATTTTCGAAGGGTCGCTCCCGGGTTCCTGCAATTTTTTGATAAAGCTTCCGGTGGTGCATATCATCGGGAAACACTCTTTCGAGGATGTATATTTCCTGCCGATAGCTATATCTTCATCTGTCTGTGGCGGAAGTACTTCCGACGGTATGCCGCATGACCGTGCCGCTGCAGCAAGAAAATATGCCCCGTCGTTCATATAAGGAAAATAGAGAATTCTCTCTTTTGGCGGAGAGGCGGGAGATGGCCGGGGCCGGAAAATCTCCTCATTTTTACGTTTATTCTGCTCAGCTCCCTTCAGGCTGTCGAGGAAAGCCTCTATGCGTGTAATCATGCCTGCATCAGCCGAATGTTCATCCACCTCGAGATGCAGAAAAGGTTTTCCTTTAAGCTCTTCGGTAACGTAATGATGTATAAATGAATCGGGTCCGCACCTGAAATTCGAAATGTAAACCGCGTGCAGATCATCATTCGCGGCAACAAGTTGTGCGGCGGCTATTATTTTCTGGCCGTTGGGCCAGTACATATTCCTGTAGTTTTCAAAAATATTGTAATCCTTCAGATCGAGCATGTCGAGAGGTAGCGGCATCACATTATGCTCAAGAAGTTTTGCAGTAAGCGAGAGATTAAGATAAGGATCGGAACTGTTGTACGGTTTGCCCAGCATAACTACTTTCCTTACACCTTTGGGGGCATTTTTCATGGCCTCCCTTCCGCATATTAAGAGCTTGTTCTCGAAAGTGTTCTGTGCCTCAGCAGCTCTCAGAACTGCCTTCCTGATTTCCGGCCTGCTGATTCCGAATCTGTTACTGAAGTATTCCGTCATCTCTTTCATCAGTGCTCTTTCAAAGAACCTGAAATGAAGAGTCGGGATAAGAAGTTTTGATTCATCAATCCTGCCCCTAAGGGCGGCCTTTACCATAAACGGGTAAGTCTGAACCCACGGACAGTTGCAGTTGAATGTCTTGTTGAAGCTGTTCGGGGAGGAGTTTACAATAAATGGAATGAAAATATAATCAACATTTTTTTCTATAAGGTCAATTACATGACCGTGCATTATTTCAACAGGCAGGCACACCTCGGTTGTGATAGTTTCGATTGACCGGGTAATTAGTGCTTTGTCGGTTTCGCGTGAAATGACAACACTGAAACCGAGGCTTTCAAAGAAAGTACGCCAGAAAGGAAACTGCTGATAATAAACCATCAGGGCGCGGGGAATGCCAATTGTCGTGGATTTCCATGTTTCGGGTTCGGAATAGCCCTCCATAAGCATCTCTGTTCTTATCTTAAACAGGTCAGGAATATCTTTGTTTTTCTTTTTTTTGCCGCCTGTTTCATACTTTTCGCAGCGGCCGCCGTAAAAGAGAGGTCTCTTTTCACCCGAAATCTTAACTTTTCTTATTTCACAATGGTTTGTGCAGGCCTGGCATGTGAACCTGCTGATATCGTAGGATGTGTTCCTGATTCCAAAACCTTTGAAGCGCGTTTTGCTGCCCGGCCTCATTTGCCGCTGTGCAAGAATGGCTGCACCGATAGCGCCGGTAACGTCGAAGTGAGGGGGAATAATAATTTTTTTCCCCAGAACCTGTTCAAAAGCAGCCACTACTGCCTTGTTGTTGGTAACCCCTCCCTGGAAGAAAATTTTATTTCCGATTCGTTTTTCGGCCACCACTTTCTGAAGGTAATTATATACTATGGAATATGCCAGTCCGCCTACAAGATTCTCATTTCGGGCCCCTTTCTGCATACAGGTGTTAAGGTCCGATTCCATAAATACGGTGCAGCGGTCGCCCAGTTTCAGGGGAGCCCCGGCACCAAGTGCCATATTGCCAAACTCTTCAACAATATTAATTTTCAGTTTTTCAGCCTGTTCTTCAAGAAACGACCCGGTACCTGCCGCACATACCTTGTTCATCTCAAAATCAACAACCACGCCGTTCTCTATGCTGATATACTTGGAGTCCTGTCCGCCGATCTCAAAAATCGTGTCAACGGTGGGGTCGTAATCAATTGCCGCTGTGGCCTGGGCCGTTATTTCATTTTGTATTGTGTCGGCGCCAATGAAATCGCCTGTGAGATACCTTCCCGAACCTGTTGTGCCGGCACCTGCCACTTCAACCTTATCGCCTGCTTCTTCATAGATTTCAGATATGCCCTTCTGAATTGCCTCCAGCGGTTTGCCTGCCGTCGGCAGGTAACGGCGGGCAATAACCTTGTGGTTTTCGTCTATGAGCACAACATTTGTACTGAGCGATCCAACATCAACGCCGAGCCAGACCGGAAGTTTTTTCCCGGTGCTATTCACCGGGTGAATCTTTTTATTGTATTCCGCACCGGTATCTTTCAGAACAGGAAGGCTTATGAAATCTGAACGGGTTGAAAGAAGATATTTCTCAAGTTTTTCCAGGCCGGTGAAGCTGTCTGTTCCCGGGCTTCCGGTATGAGCATAAATAACAGCTCCAATTGCTCCCATGGATGCATGGTGAGGAGGAATTATAAGCTCATCATTCTTAAGATCAAGCACTTCCCTGAATGCTCTCACCATGCCTGCATTGGCAGCCACACCGCCGGTAAACAGGACGGGTTTCAGGATTTCCCTGCTGCGTGCCACGTTGCTGCGGTAATTTCTTGCAAGGGCAAAACAGAGCCCTGCAACAATATCGTGAAGCGGAGTGGCTATCTGCTGCAGGTGTATCATGTCGCTTTTGGCAAAGACGCTGCACCGGCCGGCAATACGTGGCGGATTGACCGATCTGAGAGCCATTTCGCCAAATTCCTTTTCGATGGGCACGCCGATTCTCTTTGCCTGCTGATCGAGAAACGAGCCGGTGCCGGCAGCGCAGATGCTGTTCATCTCGAAATCCACAAGCCTTGAATAACCGTTGCCGGGATCATTTTCAAGCAGAATCAGCTTCGAATCCTCCCCGCCGATCTCAATAACGCTTCTTATGTGCGGATAGAGCCTGCCTGCTGAGGTTGACTGTGCAATGATTTCGTTCACAAACACACCTCCGGTAAGTTCTCTGGCAAGCTTTCCTCCGGTTCCGGTATAAGCAATCCCGGTTACTGAACTTTCCGGAATCCTTCGCAGGATGGAAAGAAACCTCTCTTGCAGTACATTTAAAGGTTTTCCGTGGACATAATCGTAATAATCTTCAAGAATATTATAATTATTGTCCATGAGAACGGTGTTCAGCGAAACGGATCCAATGTCGAAACCAATAAAAAGAGATGATGTCTCCGGAAATCTATCCTCTGAACCTGATCTCATACCCTGGATTTAGGCAGATGCTTTTAAAAAGCTATATGGTTTCAGATCAAATTTAGCAAAAAATCCTGAAACAGAATAAAATAATACATCAAATCTGATGGTGCAGATTAGACTGTGTAATCAGTTAATACACCTTAAGGGCTAAAAAAGAAACCGGGTATGTTTTTAAGCAGATGAACCCTTAGACCCACTCCTCTTTCAGGATATCGCCTGCTATACCTGCCACCAGTAATTTAACCGGAACCTTTCTTGATGAATTATTTACGACATTCTTTACCATTTGCAGAAGTCCGCTGCAGCATGGCACTTCCATAATCATTACGGTAATGGTATTGACTTTTGCCGTTTCCACGAGGGCTTTCATTTTTTCGGCATAAATGTCCAGTCCGTGGTCTAATTTCGGGCAGGCAATTACAAGCGAGCGGCCTTTAAGAAACCTTCCGTGAAAGCCTCCCACGCTGTAGGCCACACAGTCGGCGGCAACCAGCAGATCGGCTCCCCTGAAGTAAGGTGCATTCGGATTAATAAGGTGCATCTGTACCGGCCATTGACGCAGTTCAGAGGTTGCACCTTCTTGTGTTGATTCATTTGTGCCGCTTCTTTCTATAACCATGGCTTTTGATCCCGGACAACCGCCGCCGTGGTGGTGATGACCGGCGCTGTGACTTTGCGGGCCTGCAGCATGTGGAAGACCGGTCTCTTTTTTCTTATGATTATGAACCTCTGCAAGAACTTCGTCCGGATCAAAATCAAGCTCATCGCGGTGCGCCAGAAGATATGCCACGCCTTCCTTCAGATACCCTGTTTCCCCATGCTCCTTGAGATGCTTCAGGTGGGCAATGATCGTATTTTTTCCCTTGCCTGTCATCTGTTCCATCACTTTTGTTTCATTGTACGGCTCCGCCTCACGCCTTTCAATGGTAATTGCGCCCTCAGGGCAATGTCCGATACATGCCCCCAGCCCGTCGCACATAAGTTCACTTATCAGTCTTACCTTACCGTCAATAACCTGAAGGGCACCTTCGTGGCAATTTGGCACACAAAGTCCGCAACCGTTGCAGAGATCTTCATCAATTTTTAAAATGTCTCTTACCATAATATTAATCTTTTTTATGCAAATATCAGGATGGGGATCTGTTTAAATTGTAACATTTGTTACAATTTGATATTTTTGAAATAAAAAAATGACCGGAGAACTGTTATATAACACGCCATTATTCAGAGGTCTGTCGCCTGAGGAGATAACGGAAATATTTTCACGTACACCCCATTCCGTAAGGAAATTCGGGCCGGGGGAACTTATTGTGAGAAGCGGTGAGGAGGTCAGGCGGCTTATGATAGTGGCAGGGGGAACTGTTAAGGGGGAAATGACCGACACTGAAGGGAGGGTTATTAAGATTGAGAATATACCGTCAAAAATGATTCTTGCACCGGCATTTATATTTGGGAACATGAACCGCTTCCCTGTCAATGTTATTTCGATCTCCGATGTTACAATTATTTCAGTCGGCAGGGATGACCTTCTTAAACTTCTGAAGTCTGAAAACAGGTTACTGGTAAATTTTCTTGATATAATTTCGAACCGTGCACAGTTTCTTTCGGAAAAAATAAGGTTTCTCAACTTCAGGACCATAAAAGGGAAGCTGGCGTTTCTGATTTTGCAGAAAGCCGGTGAGGGAGCAGCGGAGATTAAACTCGGAATGACTCAGGAAGAGATGGCTGATTATTTTGGTGTTGCCAGGCCTTCACTGGCAAGGGCACTGGCCGAAATGGAACAGGAGGGCATTATTGAATCAGAAAGGGGCAGAATTAAAATAAAGGATATGTCGCGGCTAAGACTCATTATCAGGGATTAGCCGCTCATCTTTAAATTGCCTCTGAGGGCAGAACAATCTGGATACACGATCCTTCTCCCGGCCTGCTTTCAATAGTTAACACCCCTTTGTTAAGTCTTACAAGATCAAGGCAAAGTTTAAGACCTATCCCAGTACCCTTCTCATTTTCTGTTCCGGGAGTGCTTCTGACTTCACCGGCTGAGAAAATTGCCCTGATTGTCTCATCTGTCATGCCTATCCCGTTATCGCATACTGAAACTGTCGATTTTTTCATTGCAACATCTTCTTTCAGTAAAATACTTATCCTCCCGCCATTGGGTGTGTATTTCAGGGCATTTGAAATGAGATTTCTTATAACTATATCAATGAGGTCCTTGTCGAAAAAGGCATCCGGCCTTCCCTTTTGTGTAAGGTTGATAGAGATATTTTTACGGTCGGCGGGTTCCTTGAAGATGCTCATGTTGGTGAGAATGATTGATGCAAGATCATGCATTCCGGGAGAATACCTGATTTTATCCTCCTGGCTTCTTCCCCATACCAGCATATTCTCAAGAAGGTTGATAGTTGCCTGTGCATAACTGATGCTCGATTCGGCGAATTTCTCATAATTTTCCCTGTTTTCCTTCTCCTTAAGAAGGTTGAGAATATACAGTATACTCACCACCGGGCTCCTGAGGTCGTGCGCAATTACGGAAAAGAGCCTGTTCTTAAGATTGATTGTTTCGGTAAGTCTGATATTCTGCTTCTCAATCATACTGTTCTTTGCCTCAATCTCATTGTTTCTGAGTTGCAGTTCACTTGTCCTTGCGGCCACTATACTCTCAAGGTTCTTATTAAGGTCTTCAAGATTAATCCGCAGTCGCTCCTTCTCTTTAAAATCCTGGACCCATTTATAAATGATTAGAACTGAATGAAAGAAGATAAATATGACAATGACAAGCGGCAATGTATAACCAACAGATGATTTGGTTTTTCCAAGTGACACAAACATATCGTGTATTATCCCAAGAAATAAAAAGAAAAACAATGCCACGTAAAAACCATCGGTTCTTTTTCTTTTCAGGTAACCACTGACAGAGGAGTAAAATGAAAGAATCAACATAATTAATAAACCGGAGTAAAGTAAGAATACTCCGTAACTGAATGTTTTCACCGGAGTGATCATAACCAACAGGCAAATGGTGCCCAGCATTATAGTTAGGAACCAGGCTGCATACCTGTTAATTTTCAGAGGGAATGTAAATAAGTTATACCACGCCCATGAAATAACCGCAAGAAATGAAAATATATATTCCATTCTTACAGTCCATGTCCAGTCAAGTTTGATAAAATCGTAAATAATGTATCCGGCGTTGAAAAATGGTCTGAGGGCAAGGCTTAGAAGTGCCCCGCTGAAAAAAAGCATTACCTTATCCCTGGGATACATTAGAAAGAATATTAAAAAAAACAGGGAAAAACCGGCAAGGATGCTTATTGTTACGTAAGTGCCGATATACCTTGTGGCAAATATCTTGTTAATTTCATCAAAGCTGCCGAACATAAGCGGCAGCCAGAAGCCTCCCCTGCGATGGTGAAAATTTGCCACGTTAATGGTTATTGTCAATGTGTCGGAGCGCGGCACATATTTTCTTAAGCCGGGTCTGTAAAGCGGAATGGTTGTATTTTCAGTTGTGCCCGGCCGGCCATTTGAATAAAAAAGTGTATCATCAACCCATAGTTCAAAGGATGAATCAAAAACCGGGATGTAAAATCCGCAGGCAGAAACCTTCTCCGGCAATAGTACAACAAGCCGGTAAGTGGCATAACCATACTTAGCGGTTGGAATCTGTTTCCGGTATTCAGTCCAGTACGATGGTACTTTCCCGTAAATGTCGGGTGAAGGCTTTTCTTCCTTTTTAAAGTCGGATGGTCTGAGAAAACTGTTCCAGTAAAACTCCCATTCGCCGTTAAGTTCGAGTGTAAATCCGTCGCTGACGGAAAACTGGGTAAGGTCAATTACCCCTTTTACGGCAACAGGTTTCTGTGCTGATACAGGTTTAGAAAAAACAGTTGCCAGCAATATCAGCAGAAAACCCGGCCATAGCCTGTGTATATACATACAGCGTAACTTATTTCAGTCCCCTGTTTCTCAGCAAGGCATCAATGCCCGGTTCCTTTCCTCTGAATGCCAGGTACATTTCATAAGGATCGCGGGTGCCTCCCTTTGAAAGTATCTCATTCTCGAATTTTGCAGCAATCTCCCTGTTAAAGATGTCGCCTGTTTCCTTAAACGCTTCAAACGCATCAGAATCAAGTATTTCACACCAGATGTAACTGTAATATCCGGCTGCGTAACCTGATGCCCATATATGATTGAAGTAAGTTGATCTGTAACGTGGTTTGATCTCAGGTATAAGTCCGTATTTGTCAAGAACCTGTTTCTCAAATTCTCTGATATTAAGGTCTACAGGTTCTGTAAGAACATGATATTCCATATCGAGCAGGGATGCTGCCAGGTATTCCACAGTTATAAAACCCGTATTGAATTTGCCGGCCTTGTCAAGTTTATCAACTATCTCCTGCGGGATAACTTCACCTGTCTGGTAGTGTTTTGCATAAACCTTCAGCACCTCAGGTTCGAGTACCCAATGTTCCATTATCTGTGAAGGCAGTTCTACAAAATCGCGGGGAACCGAAGTTCCTGATACTCCGGGATAAGTTGAGTTTGATAGTAGCTGATGAAGTGCATGTCCGAATTCATGAAACAGGGTTGATGCTTCTTCGGCGGTTAATAACGAAGGTTTATCGGCTGATGGCGGGGTTGAGTTTGTAACCATTGTAACGACCGGTGTAACCATCTTTCCTTTGGCATCACGGTACTGTCCCCTGAAAGCCCCGCACCACGCACCGCTGCGCTTCGATGCTCTGGGATAGTTGTCGATCAGCAAAACGCCAACATGCTTACCGTCGCGGGTCACTTCAAAGGTTTTTACATCGGGATGATATTTGGGAATATCATTTCTTGTTTTGAATTCAAGACCGTATAGACGGTTTGCGACGTAAAACATCCCTTTCATCACACTGTCCACCTGGAAATAAGGTCTGGTAATTTCGTCATCCAGATCGTATTTTTCTTTCTTGATTTTTTCGGTGTAATACCACCAGTCCCAGGGCTGAAGTTTAAATTTTCCGCCTTCCTTATCAATCAGGGCCTGCTGGGCCGCAGCTTCGGCTTTTGCCACAGGAAGAGCTGCATCCCATATCTGTGAAAGAAATCCGAACACTTTTTCAGGTGTTTTTGCCATGTTTCTTTCAAGTACATATGAGGCATAGTTTTTATAGCCCAGCAGTTTTGCACGCTCAACCCTCAGCTTTGCTATCCTCGCAATTATCTCCTTTGTGTCGCGCGCATTGTCGTTATCACCTTTCATGAAATAAGCAGTGTAAAGCTTCTCCCTCAGGTCTCTTCTCTCGGAATACTGAAGGAAAGGAGTCATTGAAGGCACCTGAATGGTAAAGACATATTTTCCTTCCATTCCCATATTTTTAGCCAGGGAAGCAGCCTGGTTCCTTACTCCTTCCGGAAGACCGGCCAGCTCTTCCTCCTTCTCAAGAACAAGTCTGAAGGCATTGGTTTCGGCAAGAAGGTTCTCACTGAACCTGACTGTAAGCAGCGATAATTCTTCGTTAATCTTTCTGAGTTTTTCCTTGTCTTCAGGTGACAGGGCGGCTCCGTTCCTTACAAAACTTTTATATGTATCCTCCAGCACCTTCTTCTCTTCGCCTGTAAGCTTGAATTTGTCCATGTTTTCATATACCTGCTGTACCCTGCGGAAGAGGCTGTCATTAAGGTTGATATCATCGCGGTGTCTGGCAAGCAGGGGTGCAATTTCCTTATTTATTGCCTGGAGAGTGTCGTTGGTGTGCGCTGAATTGAGAGAACCGAATACCCTCGATACTTTTGAAAGCAGTTCTCCGCTGTACTCAAGTGCTTTGATTGTGTTATTGAAATCGGGCGTCTTCGGGTTATTAATTATGGCCTGTACATTCTTCTTCTGTTCTTCCATGCCTTTCAGATAGGCAGGTTTATAATGTTCTGTCTTTATTTTATCAAAGGGCGGTACCTCGAAAGGAGTATTATACCTGTCGTTCAGAAAAGGATTCTCATTCATGATCTTGTTCCTGCACCCGGTTAATATTGCTATGGCGGCAAAAAAAATTACTATGTTTCTTTTCATGATATTTTGTTTTAAGGTTACCTGTGAAATAAATCCGGTATCTGCAAAATTTACATGCAAAAATAAGTAATTAGTTGCTGCAATTATAGTTAAATGTCCGGGAAATAAAAATGTTTTCCTGCATATTCATCAAAGATCATTTTAAAGGGGAAAAACGCATCCCGGTAAGAAAAAAAGTTTAATTTTTGTACTAAAATATCTCAATGAAGAAGTATTTAACTCTCCTTGCAGCCTTTATATTAATTGCACAAGTTACGGCACAGGAAAATGCCCCGGTGCCGAAGAAGGGCTGGAATGTTGGCTTTTTACCTGCCGTGGCTTATGATTCCGATCTTGGAATCTATTACGGGATTATAGTAAATCCTTTTGATTATGGTGACGGATCAGTCTATCCCGATTACCTTCAATCGGTCTACCTTCAGATTTCGGGATATTCGAAGGGAAGCTCTGAGCATGCACTTGAATATGAATCGTATTCAATTCTTCCCGGGATAAAATTTACGGCAGCATTCAATTACAGGGGTTACAAGGCATATCCCTTCTACGGGTTCAACGGCAACGAATCAATATACAGACCCGAATGGGAGGATGAAACGAGCAGCAGATATAAGACCCGGATGTTTTACCGGATTGAAAGAAAGAATATGGTCTTTTCTGCCTCTCTTCAGGATACAATCGGTAATTCAAAATTCAGGTGGCAGGCAGGATGGGCTACGGGAAGTTACCGTATTGCACCCGTCAACATTGAAAAGATGAACAGCAGACTTAGCGGTGATAAGATTCTGCCGGATACTGCATCATTGTTTGATAATTATGTTGAGTGGGGTCTCATCTCTGAAAATGAGAAGGAGGGAGGGATTGTGAATACCTTGATTGCGGGCCTGGTATATGATTCACGCGACAGGCTTACAAATCCGCAAAAAGGAATATTCACGGAAATAAATCTCAGGTATATGCCATCATTTCTCACCAGAGGGGATTATTCTGATCTCAGCCTTGGACTGATCCACAGGCAATACCTTTCACTGATCCCCGGAAGGCTGATTTTCGCTTACAGGGTATGGTTCAACATGAGTCTGGCCGGCAGCCAGCCTTTCTATGCCAGGCAACAGCTTGTTTCTTTTAAGAACACCCAGGGCTTTGGAGGTTCATCCACACTCAGAGGTGTACTTATGCAGAGAATTGTTACCCGCGATTTCCTGCTTGCAACGGGAGAACTAAGGTCGAGACTGGTAAATTTCAGGTTCATCAACCAGAACTGGTATTTCGGAGCTATAGCATTCATGGATGCAGGAAGGATAATTAAACCTTTGGCAATAAACCTGGGAAATGTTCCTCTTTCAGAAATCAATGATTATTTTGCACCGGCCGACAAATCCGTTCATAAGTCGGCCGGAACAGGTATTAAACTTGCTATGAACGAGAATTTCGTATTATCGGCCGAATACGCTGTTGCATTCGACAGGCAGGATGGAATCTCAGGCCTCTACCTGGGACTTAATTACCAGTTCTGAAAAAAGAGGGAGACGCCTGGCAGCGCCTCTTTACCCTCCGAACACTAAAACCTGATTGATAGAAAACCGCACCTTGCGGCGAAAGAAAATCTTTTTCCGGCCGGCATTATTTTGTTTCGCGACAAAGAAGAGGAAAATATGAAGCTATCAGCATCAGATAATCGGCCTGTGTCCCTTTGTCATCAGCCAGCACTTTCTGATGAAAATATTCTGCCATATTCATTTTTTCTGTATTGGTACAGAAACCCTCTTTTTCGAGCTTCTTGTCTGTCATGCCTATACCGAAATATTTTCCGTTGTTAACGTACTTAACAGAAAATTCAGGGGCGAGGACATAATATACGGTCTCTTCCTTTTTCCTGTCAACGGCAATCTTAAGTTCAGTCCCTGTCTGGTCGTAAGTGATTGAATATGCTTTCATTTCCTTTCCTGCAATCAGAAGAGGTTCGGAAAGCTCTTCAACCCTGTATTTTCCAAACGATGTGTTGCTTTCACCCCTTGTAAGCAGCTTTCTGCCAAATGAGGGAGCTACTATTGCAAGGATGAGAATGGCGGTTAAAATAACTCTTTTCATGATTGTGGTTTTTAATTAATACTGTCAGGATTTTTTTCCTGTTTTACAACTAACAGACGGCCTGAAAAACTTATTGATGCACGAATTATTGTTAATGTATTGTTAATTCCCGCAAGACAAGACCTGGACTGAAAGATCCCGGAATGCAGGACCACCACACCGGGTACCGGGAAGAGCAAGATGTATCTTTTGCCGGATTTTCATATCATAAAAATTATTACCTTTGTAATATAATTGGTGAAAGATATGATATCCAGATTGCTTCATAGTTTCATGATGCAACGCCTGGGCCGCAGACTCTACTGCTGTCTGATTTTCTACAATATCTGATCAGTATATATTCGGTTAAAATTCTTGTTTTCCTTTTATCATAAAATGAAAGGTCTTATATTCAATATAAAACGCTATTCCATTAATGACGGTCCCGGTATCAGAGTCACCTTTTTCCTTAAAGGATGCCCCCTGTCGTGCATCTGGTGTCATAATCCCGAAGGGATAGATCCCATGCCTTCAGAGATATATGAAACAAGACGGATTGGCGGAACCGAGTATGTAAGGAAAAAAAATACAGGCAGGTATTATACTGTAGAGGAACTTATTGAGATCGCGGAAAAAGAAAAAATATTCATGGAACATTCAGGAGGAGGAGTAACTTTTTCGGGAGGCGAGCCTCTGATGCAGCCTGTTTTTCTCAGGGAAGCACTTATTGCCTTCAGTTCGCTGGGTTATCACACAGCTGTGGATACTTCAGGCTATTGCAGGAAAGGTGACATTGAAAGCATAATGGAGTTTACAGACCTTTTCCTTTTCGATCTGAAACATCCCGTTGATGAAATACACAGAAAGTATACGGGAGCAGGCAACAGGCTGATTCTTGATAACCTGGAGATGCTTGTTCATTCAGGCTCAAAAATCCACCTGCGGATTCCGGTTATACCCGGAATAAATGATGATCAGAATACTGTGACTGCAATGTGTGATTATATAAAGTCCATAAAAAGTAATGGTGTTGAAAAGATCAGTTTACTGCCTTTTCACAGAACAGGTTCCGCAAAATACCGGAAACTTGGTATGGAATACAGGATGGAAGGGTGCAAGACTCCGGGAAAGGAACGAATGGATGAATTAAGAGAACTTTTTGCCGGAACCGGAATAAGAGTTAATACCGGCGGATAGATACCTGAATTAATTGATAATTACTAATATTTTTCAGAATGAATCTGACAGACCGTATAAAAAAACTCAGGGAGCAGAGTCTTAATTCTGTGGAGACCATCTCTGCAGAACGGGCATTACTGGTAACTGATTTCTACAGAAGTGAAGCTTCAGCAGGGCTAAGTTATCCTATGCTCAGGGCTAAGGCATTTGAGTATATTCTTCGCAACAAGCAGATATGCATAAATGATGGTGAGCTTATTGTGGGTGAGCGGGGACCGGCACCTAAAGCGACTCCGACATATCCCGAGATTTGCCTCCACAGCATAAAGGATCTTGAGATACTTAACAGCCGGCCGAAAGTTGCATTCAGGGTTAGCGATGAGGTTAAAAGAATCTATGCTGAACAGATTATTCCGTTCTGGACCGGCAAAAGCAACCGCGAAAGAATAATGAACCTTATGTCGCCCGGATGGCATACCGCTTACCAGGCCGGCATATTTACGGAGTTCCAGGAACAGAGAGCACCTGGACATACAGTACTCGGATATAAAATGTTCAAAACCGGTTTCAAGGATATTAAAAAGGAAATTGAGGCGAGTATAAACAATCTTGATTTCTTAAACGATCCGCTGGCCTTTCACAGGCTGGAAGAGCTTAAAGCAATGGAGGTTGCCTGCAATGCAATTATTATGTATGCGGAAAGGCATGCTGATGAACTGGATCGTCTTGCCGTTGATGAAAAGAATGCAAAGAGAAAGCAGGAACTTGTGAAGATGGCTGCAATCTGCCGCAAAGTGCCTGCCAGGGCTCCGGAAACAGTACATGAAATGCTGCAGCATTACTGGTTCATCCATCAGGGAGTGGTAACAGAACTGAACCCGTGGGATTCTTTTAATCCCGGAAGGCTCGACCAGCACCTTCTTCCCCTTTATATCAGCGACCTTGCAAAAGGTGAAGCTTCGAAAGAGGACATATTTGAACTGCTCTGCTCTTTCTGGATAAAATTCAATAATCACCCTGCCCCTCCTAAAGTGGGAGTAACTGCCCAGGAAAGCAATACATACACCGACTTCTGCCTGATCAATCTGGGAGGAGTTAAACCCGATGGTTCAGATGCAGTAAACGAAGTAACTTACCTGCTGCTTGATGTCATAAAGGAGATGCGGCTTGTACAACCCGGTTCCATGATTCAGGTCAGTAAAAAATCGCCCGACCGCTTTATACATAAAGCACTTGATATAATAAAGACAGGATTCGGTCAACCTTCAGTATTCAACACCGATGCAATAATCCAGGAGTTGCTCAGACAGGGTAAAAATATCGTTGATGCCCGCAACGGAGGAGCTTCGGGTTGCGTGGAGACAGGAGCATTTGGCACCGAATGCTACTGGCTTACCGGTTATTTTAATCTCGTTAAAATATTTGAAATAACTATTAATAACGGAGTTGACCCGCGTACCGGAAAGCTTACAGGATTGCAGACAGGTGATCCTGAACAATTCAGAAGTTTTGATGAACTCATTGATGCTTACAGAAAACAGGTTAATTATTTTATTGATATCAAAATAAAAGGTAATAATATCATCGGGAAGACATTCTCAGAATATCTTCCTGTACCATTCCTTTCCCTGCTTATAGAGGACTGCATTAAAAACGGAACCGACTACAACAGCGGCGGTGCGCGTTACAATACAACCTATATTCAGGGAGTAGGTCTGGGCAGTATAACCGATATATTAACTTCAGTACGTTATAACATTTACGACCACAAAAAGTATTCATGGAAAGAGATCAGGGAAGCACTGGCTGCAGATTTCTCAGGTTACGGTGAGATGCAGCATGAACTTGTTTATGAGACGCCGAAATACGGAAATGACGATGATTATGCAGACAGACAGGCCGTTACCGTGTTTGATATTTTTTATGATGCAGTTAACGGCAGACCAGACATGAGGGGCGGTGTACACAGGATCAATCTTCTCCCCACCACTTCGCATGTTTATTTCGGAAATGTAACCGGTGCCACACCCGACGGAAGGAATGCCGGTTTGCCATTGTCGGAAGGTATATCCCCCTTCCAGGGCGCCGATCATGAGGGTCCTACGGCAGTTATAAAATCAGCATCCAAAATAGACCATCTGCGCACAGGAGGCACATTGCTCAACCAGCGTTTCGCTCCCTCATTTTTCTCAGATGAAAACAGCTTTGCAAATCTCACAGCACTTATCAGATCATGGTTCAGCCTCGACGGGCACCATATTCAGTTCAACGTTGTAAGTTCAGAAACCCTAAGGGACGCACGCAGGAATCCCGAGAAATACCGCGACCTTATTGTAAGGGTTGCAGGATACAGTGACTATTTCAACGATCTTGGCGAAGACCTCCAGGATGAAATTATCCGCAGAACCGCTCATGAAGAAATATAAAAATAAGGAAGGCAGACATTACTAACCCGTTGTTATAAAATAAAAAACCCCTCCCCAAATGGGGAGGGGTAGGGGGAGGGGTCTATTTTTTCTGTTTATCTTTTACCTCATTGAACACAGAGGTTGCGGTTGCAACAATTCCGGCTACATCGGTAAGATTCGATGGCAAAATCAGGGTGTTGTTGGTTTTTGCCAGCTTTCCGAATTCGGTCAGATATTGTTCGGCGATTCTCAGGTTCACGGCATTCAGACCGTTTTCTTCCGATATTGCCAGGGCAATCGCACGAAGTCCGTTGGCTGTTGCTTTTGCAACCTGCTCTATCTCTGAGGCACGACCGGCAGCTTCATTAATTCTTTTCTGCATCTCTCCCTCAGATTTCTTGATTAGCTCCTGCTTTTCACCTTCCGCAACATTGATTTTTGCCTGTTTGGTACCTTCAGATTCAGCAATAATGGCACGTTTTTCCCTCTCAGCCCTCATCTGCTTCTCCATAGCATCTTTTATACTCTGCGGGGGTGAGATGTTTTTAACTTCATACCTTGTAACCTTGACGCCCCATGGCTCGCTGGCTTTGTCGACCGCCTCAACAATAGCGGTGTTTATGGCTTCTCTTTCCTCGAAAGTCTTATCAAGTTCGAGCCGGCCAATAACACTCCTCATTGTTGTTTGAGCTATCTGTATGGAGGCAAATTTGTAGTTATCGATACCGTATGAGGCCTTCTGCGGATCCAGAACCTGAAGGTATAGTATTCCGTCGACCTCCACAGCAATATTGTCTTTGGTTATACAGATCTGCGGAGCCACATCCATTGCCTGCTCTTTCAGGGTATGCCTGTACCTCACTTTATCAATAAAAGGTATAATAATCTGGAAACCGGCTGTGTAGGTCGCCTTGTATTTTCCAAGTCGTTCCACAATGATAGCTGTCCTCTGCGGGACAATTTTAACCATGCTTGAGATCAGGATAAATCCAAGCAGGATAATACCCAGTAAAATTAATGTTGTACTTGCCATATTATTAATTGTTTTTTGGTTTCACAAACAGTTTGAAGTTTTCCTTTCCGGTGATGATTACTGTATCTCCCTCATTTACCGGCACCTGGCATTCGGCGTTCCATGTTGTACCCTTGAATTCTACCTTGCCGGCTTTCCCGGGAGCTATATCTGTCAGGACTTTTGCTTCCCTCCCTGTGAACTCATCTTCAACCTCTGTTGAGGTATCCTTCCTGCCGTAAAGGATCTTTCTCTGGATAAGTCTCCTTAAAAGTACCAGGGAGAGTACGGAAGTTACGGCAAAGATCAGGATCTGGAGGTTTGTACCTGGGTCGAAGATAAGGCATATCAGGGCTGTCACCCATGCCCCCACTCCGAAAAAGAATATTACAAAACCGGGCAGTACCAGCTCCAGCAGAAAGAGCAGCAGCCCTATGACAAACCATAAAAGTTCAGGTTTTGAAACAATAGTATTTAACATAATGTATAAGATTTAAATTTTTATGTAAAAAGTAAAGATAAACGAAAACAGGATATAAAAACAGTATTCAGGAAAAAAAGCTCATTAAGATTGTAAATGGTCAGGGAACTGTAAGATTACTTTTTGGTAATATCCCGTATGCTTTTCAGCCAGTCAATGGTTCTTTTAGAATAAAAGTTAAGGTTTTCTGATTCGAAATCACCTTCTGTCTTAATTATTGTTGCCCGGTACTCTCCATTCCCTTCTGAATACTGGAAGCAATAATAAATCTGTGATCCCATATCTGCACCTTTTCTCCTCCGGGCACTGATTTTACTGGCTGCGATATTGTCGATGTACTTTGAAAATTTCTGGAGTTCGTTAACGGGTACTTTCTGCCCCGAAGGGGTGCAGGATTGAAGATTCTCTTCAATTTCTGCCTGGGTCAGAATATTATCATTTCCCGGAAAATTCCATTTTTCAGGCTTGTTGTATTCGAGAATATTTCCCTCTGTGTCTATAATAAATCCGCTGTGCTGAAAACCCCAGGCGTAGTTCATATAATCGTACTGGAAAAGAATTTTCTGACCTTCACTTACAATATTGGCTTTTCTGCATCCGGCAATGAAAAGCTGGAGCACAAAGAGTGAAAGAAGCAATATCAGACCTTTTTTATTCATATAGTTCGGCAAATGTACAAAAACCGGGCCATAAAACCTGAATTAAAAACGTTCTGTCTTAAAAAAAATTTCTGAATGTAAAATATTTTTTCTATCTTATGGCTAGTTTTTATGGAGATATTATCGTTCTCCCGCAGCTCCGGCCGTATTAAGATACGGGATATATGATTGATTATCAGATATAATAGTTTTTCTTTTCAGATTATTGTAAAACAACCGCCATGAAAAAGCTATACGATTATTTTGATCATCGCTACAGGGAATCTGTAATGAGCAAGCCTGTGGCCCAGGATGGACCGGTGATTACCATTTCACGACAAACGGGTTGCGATGCCCGGCAGGTTGCAGAAATGGTTGTCGATAACCTTAACCGGAAATACTGCACCAATAAATGGAAGTGGATAGATAAGGATATAATTTTCAAGGTTGCCGAAGAACTTAATACTGATCCTAACCGTATAGAAAATTTTTACAAGGGTATCGAACTTTCGGATGTGTCGGAGATGATCATGGCATTCTCAGGCAACTTCGTGAGTGATATGCGGGTCAAGAAGGCGATCAGGGATGTTGTACTTTCGATGTGCAAGGAGGGATATATAGTGTTTGTCGGAAGGGCTGGAGTGGCGATAGCCAGGGATATCGTAAATGCCTTGCATATAAGGCTTGTGGCTCCGTTTTACTGGAGAGTAGAGAATGTTATGAAAAAGAAGGAAATGGATATTGAAACCGCTGAGGAATATGTTGTCGACACTGATGAAAAGAGATTTAATCTGATACAGACTTTCCTCGACAAAAAGCCGCTTTCCATTGATTATCTGTTCGATGCCACAATAAACCGCAACTCCTTCAGTATAACTGAAATTGCAGATTTTGTCACCGGTATGTTTGAGTGCAAGGTTGCCAAAAGGATGGCGGGGGCAAAATAATTAAATGCCTGTCAGTTCAGCAAGTTTTGAGATATGTTGCGATAGCCTCCTGTCGAGGCTTTTTTTGTAGGCATCCCAGTCGGTTATCGGAAACCTTGCAACACCTGAATCCATCGCCGCCTTTGCCACTGCAGGCGCAACTGTTGATATAAGCCTGGGGTCGAGGGGTTTTGGAATGATGTAATCCCTTCCGAATTTCAGTTCCGATAAATTATATGCTTTCAGCACCTCAGGAAGCACAGGTTCTTTGGCAAGTGCAGCCAGTGCCCGGGATGCGGCAAGTTTCATCTCTTCGTTGATGTCAGTTGCTCTGACATCGAGGGCGCCCCGGAAAATGAACGGGAAACCGAGAACGTTGTTAATCTGGTTCGGATAATCGGACCTGCCGGTTGCAAATATTAAATCCTGCCTTGTTGCCATAGCATCCTCGTACGATATCTCGGGGTTAGGGTTAGCCATAGCAAAGACAATGGGGTCAGGAGCCATTGATGCAAGCATCTCCTTTGTTACCACGTTTGCCACCGAGAGTCCGAGAAACAAATCTGCATCAACCATCGCCTCAGCAAGGGTATCAATGTCCCTGTCGGTGACAAATTCCATCTTGTATTTATTGATATCTTTTCTTTTATGGTTCAGTACCCCTTTGCTGTCGGTCATTATTACATTCTCTTTTCTTACGCCCAGGGCCATGTAAAGTTTTGTGCATGAGATTGCACCGGCTCCTGCTCCGCTCACCACAACTTTAATATCTTCTATTTTCTTGCCTGTTATTTCAAGTGCATTCATTAGTCCGGCCCCTGAAATAATTGCCGTGCCATGCTGATCATCATGAAATACAGGGATATCAAGCATTGCTTTCAGACGCTGTTCTACCTCGAAACATTCCGGTGCCTTAATATCCTCCAGATTAATACCCCCGAAAGTGGGTGAAATCTTTGCACAGATCTCAATAAGTTTTTCAGGGTCTTTTTCATCTATTTCAATATCAAATACATCAACATCGGCAAAAACCTTGAAAAGCAGACCTTTCCCTTCCATGACAGGTTTACCTGCCATAGCGCCTATATCTCCCAGTCCAAGTACCGCTGTTCCGTTAGATATGACTGCCACCAGATTACCTTTTGCAGTGTACTGGTACACATCATCGGGATTTTTTTCAATCTCGAGGCATGGGAATGCTACGCCGGGGGTATAAGCAAGACTCAGATCAAACTGTGTACTGTAGGGTTTTGTGGGTATTACTTCCACTTTTCCTTTGCGCCCTCTGCTATGGTATATGAGAGCGTCTTCCTTGGTTATTTTAGGCATATCAGGTTAATTTGGTAAGGTAAAATTAATTAACTTTTCTCATACTCTGAGAAAGGTTACAATTTATAACCAAATCATAAAAAAAAACATGACAAAAGGCATTACTTTCCCTGAGAAACAGCGTAATGCCTATCTTTTAATCTGATAGCTGTAGAGCTGGTTGAACATGATTCTGAAAGTACCCTGCGACTGGCTTCTGAAGGTAATATCGGGACCGCAGGCGAACAATTTACCTTTACCCACATTCGCCGAGAAGGCTGCCACGCCATTTTTAAGGTAGTTTTGCCCCAGTGCCCATCCGCTTCTCAGCGGCTTTTCGTCTTCAAACCATAACACTTTCCTTATTTGTCCTGTCTTGTTTTCTTCTATTACGAAAACCTGACTCCGGTCGAAATATACTATACCTGTTGAGGCCATACCCCATCCTTCACGTGTTGTTGAATCAACAGCAACTGCAAGCAGGCTTCCCGGAATATAGAATTCCGAGTTTGACAAAGGGCTTTCATTTCCGTCCGGACCGGTTTTTACGAGTGCACTCCTTACAGGAAGACCAATATGGTTTGCAAGTGATGTACTTGTACCCAGTGTAATGATAACCCCACCCTCTTCAAGAAAGCTCTTTAACTGAGGCACAGATCTTTCGGCTGTCAGGGAACCTGTCATATACCTGAATTCCGGGGGTATGCTTTCAACCGCAGAAACGGGCTGAGCCTGACCCTGAACAGGCTGAACGGGACCTCTGTATGCTGGTACGGCACCCGAAGGCAATATTATTACATCGTAATTTTTCATGAGTTCTCCTGAGTCGATTGCCTGCGGATATATTATTGTATAACCGAAGTTGTATTGTTCCAGGATCCATTTGATCCAGCCGGTCTGCATCGAGCCTCCGTAACGGTCCCATATTGCAATACGGGCTCTGGTCACTTTTTCCGTTACGGCAGGTCTCTGATTTGTACCTTTAACAGGAACGCCGTTTTCTGCAGAGGATCGTGCAAGAATCGCATTTGAGACAGATGAGGACGGAACATAAAAATCGCCCGGTACAGCATCCTGCCTGCTTACATTTACAGAAGTAACACGATGTACCTCTGCACCGCCTGCAATCAGGTCGTTTATCACCTTAAAGGTATTTGTGGTTTCCGGACTTAGGAGAAATCCACGGAATGACTGCAACGGCATGAATTTTACGGCAACAGACTGGGTTTCTCCGAGAGGTATCTTGACGAACGGACCTGAAATATCATCTGTCACCCGGTCGAAGCTGAATCCCATCTGAAGTGCCAGAGTCCAGCCGGCTGCATCGTAAGGCGGAATGGGAGGTCCACCGGGATACTGCAGATCATCAGGATGATCCTGAGGCTCGAACATATCAATAATATGAGGCCGGAACGCCTGGGCTGTTTTAATCACATATGAACCGGCAGGGTAATTCTTGCCGGCAACAGTAAAGGCAGACGAAGCTTTGTGAATTTCGATTCCTGTCATAATCAATGCATTGACAAATCTCACCGCAGTCGGAAAATCTTTCTGTCCGGAGGGAATAATATATGCCCTTGCATCACGCTTTGCCGGATCTTTCATTACCTGCTCATAATATTTCAGTGGTATCCTTGCCTCACTAATCTGTCCTTGTGCCTGGCGACCGGAAGCACCTGTCTCCTTCTGCCAAGCCTCCCTGATACTCTCAATTATTTTTGGTGTAACCGTAACATAATCCCTGCTGCCTCTTTCGATCGAGTTCATTCCCATCCTGTAAATGTTATACAATACATCACTCCGGTTACGGCTTGCATAGAGGAGTACTGCATAGTTTAAGGAAACAGAATAATCGATTGATTGCCTGAAATGCCATGTGCGGGGTGTAACCGGATACGGATTGGCTCCGTTAGGAAGAAGCCTGTTGACTACCAGAGGTACCTCAGAGGGAGTTGGGCCTCCGATAATTTCGGTTAACAGCCCGATAATATTGTGGAAGTAGGATGTTGTCCTCAAGCCTCCGTTATACCATGTTGAGAATGAGGCTCCTGTGCGTTGGGTGTAACCGGGTTTATCTTCGGTATTCAACCTGTTAATCATGGCTGCCCCCAGGGCGTCTATACCTGTAACAACCAAAGGATCGAATACATAATTAAACGGATCGCGGTAAGGAGGTCCGGCAAGAATTGTTCCTGCAGGCCCGCTCTGGTGATGATTGTACAGGATTTGCGGAATCCACTCAAGATATAACTGTCGGTTCATATTCCGGGTCTCCTGCATCGCCGACATGAAAAAATCTCTGTTATTGTCGTGTCCTATATATTTCTGGTATAAGCGGGGTATATTGGTGCGCCTCTTCAGGGTGTCTTCCTCCCTCATATACCACGATGATACAAGTTCCTGTCCGTCGGGATTAGCATGAACCAGCAGGACTATCACATTATCCAGTATTTCAAGAGTTTCTTTATCGGTTCTGCTGGCAAGCTTCCATGCAGTTTCTATCAACTGGTGGGTGCCAACCACCTCAGTTGCATGAAGCCCTCCGTCGATCCATACTACTGCTTTACCCTGAGATGCAAGTCTCCGGGCTTCATCATCATTCAGACCTCCGGCACGTGCAAGTTTTACGGAGATTTCCCTGTACCTTTCAAGATTTCGGATATTATCAGGCGATGAGATTATAAGCATATACTGCCTGCGCCCTTCTTCCGTAGGCCCGATATCCACCAGCTTCACCCTCTCCGAGGCAGCCAGTTTCTTAAAATAACTCTCTGTCTGTGTATAGGTAGCAAGTTTGTAATCATCGCCTATATTAAACCCGAAATGTTCTTTGGGGGAAGGAACAGGTTGTGACATCACAGTCGACACTCCTGTTGCAAGAACCAGTGACAGAATTGCAAGTACCCTGTTAATCATTGTATTAATTAATTTGGTTTGACTGATGTTTATGACCATGAAAACTAAGTAAAAATAATATTATGAAGAAATGGCGGTAATTTTTAATTGTTAATAATTGTCAAATCGGTAAGGATGGTTTACCGGGCGGGCTAATTTTCAGGTTTCTTATGATATAAAATGTTGCATATCATCCTTTCCTGGTGGTCCTGAAAAATAGCATAACTTTGCATTGGAACAGTTATCTTATGGTAAAGAGAATTGAGACCGGAGGACTTGATGTATTACTCTGGGCAGATAATATTGAACCGGGCGCATGGACTCAGATTATGAACCTGGCCAGGCACCCGGGGGCGAGAAAGCATATTGCAATTATGCCCGATTGTCACGAAGGATTTGGAATGCCTATAGGCGGCGTGCTTGCAACAAGCGGAATAATAATTCCAAATGCGGTAGGTGTTGATATAGGTTGCGGGATGTCGGCAGTGAAATCGAGCCTTGAGGAGATAAGCAGAAATGACCTTAAGAAACTGATGAATGAAATCAGGGAGACTATTCCTGTCGGTTTCAGGCATCATAAGAAATCCCAGGGGGATAAAAGAATGCCCGATCCGGATAAACTGGGCTTTGACCCGCTCGAACTGCCTGTAGTTTCTCGTGAATATGACAGCGCTCTCAGACAGGTAGGTACGTTGGGAGGAGGAAACCATTTTATCGAGATACAGAAAGGCGATGACGGTGCAATATGGTTAATGATTCATTCCGGAAGCAGGAATATCGGAAAGCAGGTTGCCGATTACTATAATAAAAAAGCTGTCAGTCTTAACAGGGAAGCGGGAGATAATTATGGTCCGGATACCGGTCTGGCTTCACTGGCCCTTGATTCTGAAACAGGAAAGAAATACATTAAAGAGATGCAATATTGCATCGAGTTTGCAATGTGCAACAGGTTCCTTATGATGGAAAGAATAACTGAAATATTCGCTAAATATTTCGGCAGCAGGTTTTCGTACGGGAAGATATTAAACATTGCCCATAACTATGCTGCAATAGAGACCCATTTTGGTGAGAACCTTGTCATTCACAGAAAAGGAGCTACCAAAGCGTCAACAGGATTAACAGGCATTATTCCGGGCTCCCAGGGAACAAGAAGCTTTATAGTGGAGGGCAGGGGGAACCCCGACAGCTTTGAAAGCTGTTCACACGGGGCAGGCAGGGTTATGGGAAGGAACCAGGCTGTCAGATCTCTGAATCTTGAGGAGGAAATACGAAGGCTCGACAGGCTCAATATACTTCATTCTATTCGCGGGAAGAATGACCTTGAAGAGGCCCCGTCGGCATATAAGAACATTGACAGGGTGATGGAGCTTCAGGAGGATCTTGTTAAGATAGAAACCGGACTTTCGCCGCTGGCTGTCATAAAGGGCTGAGCATTATCTGCCCAGACTGTAAAAACCACAGCCGTGCCTCCTCACCCAAACGGTAAACTCCCCTTTTGATTTCCCGATATATTTACCCGACCACAGATCAGTTACTTTTACGTTCCGTTTTATCCCGAGATCACTCATATTAACCGTAATCTTAACAGAGTCAGGAGGTACCGGACTATCCGGATCCACACGTCTTCTGTCAAGCATCTTCTGATCCGCAATATAGAAGAGAGCAAGGTATTTTTCGCCGGTAGCTGGATTTTCCGCCGTCCAGACTACTTTACCATCGCTGCTAAAAAGAGGTCTGTTGTTTATGCTTCGCTGGTTCACCCCGATTACAGCTTTGTTTGTCAGAAGAGATAACGTAAACGGGTCATTGTCAGGGAGGTGACCTCCGAACATCAGTGGTGAGCGGAATATTGAAAAGAGAGTCAATAGAGTCTTTTGTTCATCTTTTGTGAATCCCGACATTCTGTCGTTTCCCCTTTCAGCCCGTATTCCGATATGTCCCAGTGGAAGCATATCGCCGTCGGGCCATGCACCGGATGATACATACGGATACCATTTTTCAAAAACGTTGAACTGTTCTTTCAACTGTGGCCAGTTGTCCCAGAAATCACCAACCGTTCTCCACATATTGGCATTTTGTCTGATATGTTCTGCCCTTTCAGTCGGCGTAGGCCCCGGAGAAGTGCTGAGAACAATCTTTCTTCCTGTTCTGTCGATTGCCTTCCGGATCATCTCTATCTCCTCAGCATGATAAGGAGAGGAGAGATCATCAATCTTCAGAAAATCCACACCCCATGATGCGTATAGTTCCATGATGGAGTTGTAATACTCCTGTGCTCCCGGTTTCCCGGGAACAACAGAATACATATCCCTTAACCATCTGCACTGACCTTCTTCAGTATAAATATCTGCCGCAGTAAAGTTGGTTCCGTAGACGGGCATACGGTTTTTAACTGCTATTACCGGAACACCTCTCATGACATGAATCCCGAATTTCAATCCCTTTCCGTGGATGTAATCGGAAAGAGGTTTGAAACCTGCCCCGTTTGCCGACGAAGGAAAACGGTTAGCGGCAGGTACAAATCTTCCGTACCTGTCAACCGAATACTGAGGATCGGTCTGGTTATACCCGTGTGCCTTATCATTGGCAACATACCACCTTATGTCTACAACAATATACTCCCATCCGTATTCTTTAAGATATTTTGCCATATAGTCGGCATTTGCCATGACTTCAGCCTCAACAACCGTGGGTCCGAAACAATCCCAGCTGTTCCAGCCCATAGGAGGAGTGGCTGCCCAGCTATGAAATTCTCTTTTCCATTGTTCCTGGGAGGATGCCGCGAAGGATGAGAATAAAAACATGATTACAGAAGCCAGGTTTACCAGATATTTATTCATTGCAGATGTTTAAAATTTTATAAGTACATAAGAAAAATAGCCATATAAAGATATATATTCTGAAAATTTCCGTTTTGAAAGGATCATTTAAAAACTTACCTGTTAATGATTAATTTTGAATATTTAACAATTTTAAATACTTTCAGCCAGGTTTTACCCGGTAATTCAAACGATTTATAACATTGATAATGAGCTATGAAGGAAAAATCTGCCATAGGAGTTGATATAGGTGGAAGTCATATTACCTGCGCTGCCGTTAATCTCGGGACCGGAGAAATTATTAAAAAGACGTTGGCTGAGAGGCGTGTCAATAATCAGGCACAGGCCTTTGAGATTATAAATATCTGGTCCGAATGTCTGTCGGAAGTAATAAAACGTATTGGTTTTGATGATCTCACGGGCATAGGTTTTGCCATGCCCGGGCCGTTCGACTATGTAAACGGGATTAGTTATATAAAAGGTGTTTCCAAGTATGAAAATCTTTATGGTTTCAATATTGGCGATGCAATATTAAGCAGCATTGAGGCGCCTGAATCTTTCGGTATCAGGTTTATAAACGATGCTTCAGCATTTGCTGTGGGAGAAGCATGGGCAGGTAAAGCGGCATCATATGGAAAATCAATGAGCATTACTCTTGGTACCGGTCTGGGTTCGGCATTTATTGATAACGGAATTCCTGTGGTTGACGGCCCTGATGTTCCAAAGATCGGTTGTATATATCACCTCCCTTACGGTGAAAGCATTGCTGATGATTATTTTTCCACAAGGGGAATACTGAAGTTATTTAAGGAGATGACGGGAAAAGAGGCAGCCAGTGTAAGGGAACTTGCAGAACTTACAGGCACTGTACCGGAGGTGGCAATAGTTTTTGAAAAGTTCGGAGGTGATTTGGGGAATTTTCTCGCACCATGGCTGGTGAAATTCGGAGCAGAAATTCTTGTTGTCGGCGGAAATATTTCAAATGCTTTTAATCTGTTTGGCAGGGCATTAACTGAAAAGCTGAAGGAGAAAAGCTGGACCGGCAAGGTTGAAGTATCGGAACTCAAGGAGAACGCGGCCCTTCTCGGGAGTGCATACCTGTTCAATGACTCTTTCTGGCAGGCTGTTCAGCATGCGTTGCCGCATATGTAAAGAGTGATATATTTACTTTTTGACTCTTTCTTTTTTTCGTATTTTCCTTTCTTTTTCACGTTTTATCCCCTTTATTTTTCCCCCGGGGGGGTGATGGATTGGTGATCATGATTTTATCCCGCAGACCGGAATTTATTACCACAGAGGGTAGGGCAGAACGCGGTGAATTATGGTACTGTAAATAATCTCCAGGGATTTTATTATAAGTCAATTTTTTGATAAATGGTTATTTATGTAATTAAGAATTTGAATCATTGTGTTAAATAACGTTTATTAAAGAGTTTTGCGGAGGGGTTAGGAAGGCATTTAGTATTCAGTATCTATCTGGTTATTAACGAAACGGTCAACACTATTCTGGCATTAACACTGAGCCAGGGAAAAAGTATTTATTATATTAAAACAAATAGCACACGGATAACACTGATGCTACGGATGACCACGGATTAGATCAGTACAAATCCGTTGTATCAATGTCATCTGTGTGCCATTATTTTTTTGGGAAAAAAACAAAAACATAAAAATAAACATCGAAATAGCACATTGAACATGCGACCTTACCATACATCCTGAAAATTAAAACACGTCTGCCTGGTCAATGCAATCTATGTATCGGGATTGTTGTGCTCAATGGGTGTCTACAGTCAAATATTTCAGGAAAAATATTTAACGGAATGCATACGCAATTTCTATGGTCATTTTAATATATTTATAATCTGATTAAAATTTCTGGTATGATTAAAGAAGGGCGGCGTTTATTTATAAAAAGAGCCGGAACGATTGCAGCAGCATTTACAATTGTGCCGCGGCACGTTCCTGGCGGCAGAGGCTATACACCTCCCGGCAACCAGCTCACTAAAGCAATTATCGGAGCAGGAGGTATGGGCCGTGGACACTTTAATTACGAAGGAACCAGGCTGATTGCTGTTTGCGACGTCGATAAATCGCACCTCAAACAGGCTGTTAATCTTGCAAAGGAAAACATAAAGGCTTTTCACGACTTCCGGGAATTGCTTGCCCAACCCGATATCGACATTGTACACATTGCAACCCCGCCTCACTGGCACGGCATTATGGCAAAAATGGCTGCCGAGGCAGGAAAAGATATCTGGTGCGAAAAATCCATTACAGGAACCCTGGGGTCATTGCCCTTCGCCTCGGAAGAAACCTGAAATTTGATCCTGTAAAGCAATGTTTTATTGATGACGAAGGGGCAAACAGACTCATCTACCAGCCAATGCGCGAACCATGGATTATTTAAAGAAAAATAATTGAATATGAAATATTTAAAATTTTTATTAACCGGAATCATCCTGCTTTCTACCGTACTTTATTCCGGCAGCCAGGATCTACGTACCCTTGAGACAAAAGTTGTTGACCTTCTGGCCCTGATGCCGGCAAAAGATAAGGGTACAACAGACAGACTAATGACTGAGATGCTTTCGATCGGTGAAGCCGGATTGAAAATGATCTGCAGCAGGATACTCCCTGCAGGCGGAGGCAACGATATCCAGGCAAGGTTTGCAGTTGAAAGCCTGTCACGGTATCTTTCTGAACCGGGAAAAGATACTGAAAGGCAAAGTTGGGAAAAGATTTGCATCGGAATGATGGAGTCGTCACAGGAATATACGGTGAAAGACTTTTTTATTAAACAGCTTCAGCTTGTCGGAGGTGAAGCGTCGGTTCAGGCAGTAAAAATTTACCTGAAAGATAAAAACCTGTGTTCACCTGCTGTAGGTGTAATGGCTTCGGTGAAAGGCCCCACATCGGAAAAAATCCTTTCGGAGGCTCTTGCCGATCCGTCACTGCCCTGTGCCGCCTCTGTAATGAATACTCTGGCTTCAATGGGTTCAGAACTTTCAGTTAATCATTATATTACATGGTCGCAGAATAAAGATATCCAGATAAAGGCATCTGCCTACCGCGCTCTTGCCCTCAGCGGCAGCCCTGCTGCATACGCTGTTCTAAGTAAAGCAGCCAAAGAGGTGGGATATAAATGGGATTACTCAGGAGCTACCGCTTCCCTTCTCGCCTATGCTGACAAAGCAGCTGAAAAGGGAGATCATTCAACCATGGAGAAAATCTGTAATACTCTTATAAGAAAATGCAACGACCGTACAAATATACAGTTCAGTTCCGGTGCTCTTGAAACCCTTGTTAAGTATAAAGGTGCCGGTGCCATGAACTACCTTCTTGAGGCCGCTTCAAAACCTGACAAAAGTTACAGGAACAAAGCCTTGCAGCTGTCACTTTCATTACCCGGAACAGAGGTGACCCGCAAATGGACCGATTATTTTCCAAAGGCACCAGCTTTTACTCAACCTGAAATTATTGCAATGCTGGGACAGCGGAAAGATGAAACAGCGCTCCCACTTGTAATTTCATCTCTGTCCAGCGATAATTCCGCCGTAAGGAAGGAGGCAGTCACGGCATATATAAAGATGAAAGGTCAGGATGCCATCCCGGAACTTATCGCATTTATGAAAAGGAATGACACTCCTTCGGATCAGGAGGCAGTTAAAGGAGCACTGTTAACGGTTCTTGACAGCAAAAAACTGCCTCAGCTTCTGCCTGTTCTCGAAGAGGGTCCCGATTTTGCGCGCAAATCAGTAACTGAGATACTTGCATGGAGCCGTCAGCCGGAGTATTTCAGGAAGGTTCTGCCTCTGACAAATTCAGAAAACGAAGCTATAAGAACTGCCGCCTTTAAAGCCATCCCTGAACTTGTTTCCGGCAGCGACCAGGAGATAATTCTTGAGATGATTGCAAAGACAGATAATCCGTCCTACGTTGCCGATCTTCAGATGGCACTTGCAAATGCCGCGAATCAGGAAAAAGACCCTGAAAGAAGGTCGGATCTGATTTTACAATCCCCTCATCTGAAAACTTCAAAGGAGAAGATAATTCCCGTACTTTCAAACACAGGAGGCAGTACAGCTCTTAAATTTTTACTCGAAGAGTTTGAAAACGGTTCACCCGCTATCCGTGAAATATGTTTCAGAACACTCACATCATGGAGAGATTATACCGCATCATCAGCACTTTATGAGATTTGTGCTTCAGGCAATAAAACTTATGAAGCCCCTGCTTTTAACGCTTATGTCAGGTTAGTAAAGTCAGCCCCTGTTACTCCGGAGCAGCGGCTCCTTCTCTACCGTAAAATCATGCCATTTGCTCTTTCATCCGAAAGAAAAAATCAGGTTATTTCAGAACTGGGAAAAATCAAAACATGGCAGGCACTCTTTTTTGTTGCTCAGTATCTCGATGATCCTGAAACCAGTGCTGCAGCAGCAAGGTCTGCAATGTATATTGCACTGCCCTCCGCAGATGGAAAAGACGGTATGTATGGTACTCTTGTGAGGGAGATTCTCGGAAAGGTAGTCGTTAAACTTACCGGTCCGGAGATAGAATATGAGCGGGAACTCATAAGAAAATATCTTTCTTCCATGCCTCCCGGCGAAGGATTTGTTTCTATGTTTAACGGCAGGGACCTTACCGGCTGGCAGGGCCTGGTTGGAAATCCGCTCACCCGTGCAAAAATGACTCCCTCAGAACTTGCAAAAAGACAGGCCGAAGCCAACAAAAAGATGCTTGAGAACTGGAGCGTTAAGGATGGTTGTATTTGGTTTAACGGAAGCGGCGATAATCTCTGCTCGGTAAAAGAATATGGAGACTTTGAATTGCTGGTAGACTGGAAGATAACAAAGAAAGGTGACAGCGGAATTTACCTTCGCGGAACTCCCCAGGTACAGATATGGGATACCTCGAGAACTGACGTTGGAGCCCAGGTAGGATCAGGCGGATTATACAATAATCAGAAGTATCCGTCAAAACCACTCGTCGTGGCCGATAATCCTGTGGGTGAATGGAACTCATTCAGGATTCTTATGATAGGAGAAAAGGTATCTGTATGGCTTAACGGCATCCTGGTTGTGGATGATGTTGTTCTTGAAAATTACTGGGACAGGTCAAAACCGATCTTTGCGAAAGGTCCGGTTGAACTCCAGGCTCATGGGACTGATCTTGCTTTCAGAGACATATATATCAGGGAAATAAACGAAAAGGTTTATAATCTTACTTCAGAGGAAAGGGAACAGGGTTTTGTTTCTCTTTTTAACGGACGTAACCTCGATGGGTGGACAGGAGATAAGGTCTCCTACGTGGTTGAGGATGGTACTATTGTAATAAGACCGGGAGAGCAAAGCGGAGGAAACCTTTACACCGAAAAGGAATTTTCAGATTTTATTTTCAGATTTGAGTTTCAGCTTACACCTGCCGCCAACAACGGATTGGGAATACGTGCACCACTTACCGGCGATGCCGCTTATGTGGGGATGGAACTTCAGATTCTTGATGATACTGCACCTGTGTATGCCAATCTTCAACCCTACCAGTACCACGGTTCGGTATACGGGGTTATTCCTGCCAGAAGAGGCTACCTTAAGCCAGTCGGTGAATGGAATTATGAAGAAGTGACGGTCAAGGGCACTAAAATAAAAATCGTACTGAACGGTAATGTTATTGTTGACGGCGATATTGCAGAGGCAAGAGAAAAAGGTACGATGGATGGCATGGATCATCCGGGGTTAAAAAACAAATCGGGTCATATTGGCTTCCTCGGCCACGGTTCGGTGGTGAGGTTCAGAAACATAAGGATAAAAGAGCTTTAGAAATTAATAATTATGAGAACCTTATTTTATTTGATTGCGCTTCCGGTATTACTTTCATCATGCACATCTGATAACGTACCCGGCCCATGCGGACCTCTGCCTTCGCAGCGTCAGCTTGCATGGCATGAAATGGAGTATTATATGTTCGTCCATTTCACCGTAAACACTTTTACAGATAAAGAATGGGGTTATGGCGATGAATCACCTTCGCTCTTCAATCCTGCAGATCTTGACTGCCGTCAGTGGGCACGCGTTGCCCGTGATGCGGGCATGAAAGGAATCATTATAACTGCTAAGCATCACGACGGGTTTTGTCTCTGGCCGTCAGAATACACGGAACACTCAGTGAAGAACTCCCCCTGGAAAGACGGCAGGGGCGATGTGCTGCTGGAATTGAGAAAAGCATGCGATGAATACGGACTTAAGATGGGAGTGTACCTCTCGCCGTGGGACCGTAACAGTGCTGTTTACGGAACACCAGAGTATATTGTTTACTACCGCAATCAGTTAAAGGAACTTCTGACAAAATACGGAGATATTTTTGAGGTATGGTTCGACGGTGCAAACGGGGGCGACGGATATTACGGAGGAGCAAGGGAGACAAGAAGGATTGATAACCGGACTTATTACGACTGGCCTAATACCATCCAGATAGTAAGGGATCTGCAACCTGGTGCTGTAATGTTCAGCGATGCCGGGCCCGATATCAGATGGGTCGGCAACGAAAGAGGTATCGGCAGCCTTACCAACTGGGCTCTTCTTAACAGGGATGAAATGTATCCGGGAGGACCGTTTGCAAAAGTACTCGGAAAGGGTCATGAGGATGGCCAATATTGGGTCCCCGCAGAAGTAGATGTATCTGTAAGACCGGGGTGGTTCTGGCATAAAAGCGAGGATTCCCTGGTCAAATCACCGGAAAAACTGCTGGACATATACTATACTTCAGTGGGCAGAAACTGCAACCTGCTTCTTAACGTTCCGCCTGATGACAGGGGTCTTATAAATGAAAATGACATAAAGTCTCTGACGGAGTTCAGAAAACTTCTGGAGCGCGAATTTGAGAATGAACTGGCCCGTGGTAAGAAAGTAACAGCAACTGATACGAGAGGAAAAAAGTTTGCCCCGTCAAATGTTAATGATGGTAACCCTCAGACATATTGGGTTGCTAATGATGGTGTTACAGCGGCGGAGCTTTTGATAGACCTCGGAAAGGAGACTGAAATAAACAGAATTCTTATTCAGGAGTATTTAAAACTCGGGCAAAGGGTACAGGAATTTAAGGTTGATGTATTGTCGGGCGACAGTTGGGTTGAGGTAGTTGAAGGAACAACTATTGGTTATAAAATAATAAGGAAATTTCCGGTAGTAAAGGCATCGGCAGTGAAAATAAAGATTCTGAAATCAAAGGCATGCCCTATAATCTCAGATATTCAGTTTTTCAGGGCTCCAGGTGATTAGAAAAAACTGATTTAAACTGTTTATACTGTCATTCCTCAGGCCTGAACATTTTTACAATCTTCAGGGCTGCGCTTATTCTTGCAGTCAGACCTTTCCAGTTCTTTTTCTGTATAAATTCCTTTGTGATAAGATTTGATCCTATTCCCACGCAGGTTACACCGGCATCAAACCACTCCCGCAGGTTTTCCATGGTCGGTTCCACTCCGCCGGTAGGCATTATGCTTGTCCACGGGCATGGACCCTTGACGGCTCTGACAAAGTCGGGTCCTCCGGTAGCCAGACCTGGAAATATTTTAACTATTTCAGCCCCGAGTTCTTCAGCAAGATTTATTTCCGAAAGTGATCCGCAGCCCGGGATCCACAAAATTTTTCTTCGGTTGCACACCTTTGCCATATCCGGATTAAGTATCGGCGATACAACAAAATTGGCACCCGCCTGGATATAGATTGCAGCCGTGGCAGGATCAACAACGGAGCCCACACCCATAATCATTTCGGGGAGTTCTTTTGCTGCCCATTTATTGAGGTCGCTGAACATCTCATTAGCAAAATCACCCCTGTTGGTGAATTCAAACACCCTTATGCCGGCATCGAAAGAAGCTTTTATCACATTCCGGCAAATCTCTGTATCCTTATGGTAGAAAACCGGAACAATACCTGCTTCGCGCATTTTCAATACCACATCTATCCTGTTAAACCGTGCCATAAATTCTCAGTTATATTGCAAATGTATCCAAAATCACAATAAAATCAAGAGCGGTTGACGGAACATTATTTTTGTAACTTTACCTCCTTACCCGCATTAACTGAAATTTATGGCATTGAACTACATCTGGATAGCTTTTTTTATTATCGGATTTCTGTTTGCTCTCGGCCAGCTTATTTTTTCAGGTCGAACGGAAATATTCAACGAACTGGTTAATGCAGCCTTCTCAAACGCCAAAACCGGCTTTGAAATTTCACTCGGACTAACGGGTGCACTTACCCTCTGGATGGGTCTGTTGAAAGTGGGAGAGAGGGGAGGTGTGGTTGCCTTGCTGGCCAGGGCGGCAGCCCCGCTTTTCCGCAGGCTCTTTCCTGGTCTTCCCCCTGGGCATCCTGCTTATGGCTCAATAATGCTTAATGTGGCCGCCAACATGCTGGGTCTCGATAATGCCGCCACACCTGTCGGACTCAAGGCCATGGCAGAGATGCAGGAGGTAAATACGAAAAAGGACACTGCCTCCGACGCACAGATAATGTTCCTGGTGCTGAATGCATCGGGACTGACGATTATCCCGGTAAGCATAATGGTTTACCGCTTCCAGCTTGGAGCCGCAAACCCTGCAGACATCTTTATCCCCATACTCATAGCCACGTTTGCTTCAACAATTGCCGGGCTTATCAGTGTGGCTGTTGTACAGAAAATCAACCTTCTCGACCGTGTTGTTATGGCTTATCTCGGAGGGCTCACGGCCATTATTGCCGGCATAATACTATATTTCAGCACACTTACAAAAGAGCAGATCACGGAGATTTCGACGCTTGCCGCCAATTTCACCCTTATCCTGATAATAGTTTCCTTCATAGTAATTGCAATGTTCAGAAAAGTTAATGTATATGAGGCATTTATTGAAGGGGCGAAGGATGGTTTCAACATAGCCGTAAGAATTATTCCGTTTCTGATAGCGATACTTGTTGCTGTTGGAATATTCAGGGCTTCGGGTGCCATGGAGTTTCTTGTTTCGGGGTTTGCAGCGGTTTCCGGATGGCTGGGGTTCGATTCTGAATTCACAAAAGCCCTTCCGGTGGCTTTTATGAAGCCGTTAAGCGGAAGCGGTGCACGCGGGCTGATGGTTGATGCAATGACCACCTACGGGGCCGATTCATTTGTCGGGCGACTGGCATGTACCCTGCAGGGGGCTACCGATACAACATTTTATATTATTGCTGTTTATTTCGGATCCGTTGGGATAAAAAACACCCGCCACGCGGTAGGATGCAGCCTGCTGGCCGACCTTGCCGGGATAGTTACGGCAATACTTGTGGCATATTTGTTTTTCGGACAGTAAGCCAAACGTAATATATAACAGTTCATTTAGCCTTATTTATTTTTATCCTGAAAGGAACAAATTGTTGAAAATATCTTATTTTTGGGTCTTATTATTGTAACCAGAAACAATGAGGAAAAAATTGATACTCAGGATATCAAAATACTTTTTCCTTTTTCTTTTTCTTGGATTTTTTGCGGGCAACACCTTTTTCGATCATACTCATATATCTGACGGGAACATAATTGTTCATTCCCACCCTTTCAAACCTGACAATGAAGGGAAACCGGCACATAGCCATACCTCCGCGGGTTACATCCTTGTTAATTTTCTTAATACTGTAATTTCCAGTGTAATTCCGGCTTGTTTTCTTTTCAGTTTTTTCTTTTCGTTATTGTTTGAAATCATTCAGGCAAAAATAAATGCCTTCCCATCAGGAAATTACAGGTATCTTTTTCATTTAAGGGCTCCCCCTTCCCAAATCCGGTTTTAATAATCAATCCTCTTTCCTTAAGGAATGGATTAAGCTAAATGATATAAGGCTTAATCTCAATTTGTTATTAAATATTGGATATAAAAAATGAAAAATCTTATTTTCTTATTCTTTATACTGTTTTTTTCAGCATGCGGGGAACCGGATACATCTGATACTGCAGTTAAGCAATCGCAGGCTGCTGATATGCATCAGAACCGCAGGCGTATCAGGGGCAGAAATCATGGTCAGATGCCGGTAAATCTGACAATAAAAGGCGACACGGTATTTGTTCCTGAAAGCTCTAATGTTTTCGCAAAACTAAAGGTGGAAACCGTGAAACCGGAAGAGCATTATCTTATGGTTACAACCACCGGCGTTATAAAGCCTCTTACCGGTCATTTGGCCGGGGTAACAGCTCCGTTTAACGGACGCATAGTAAAATCATTCATCAGGCTGGGGCAAAAGGTGGCAACCGGTTCTCCTTTGTTTGAGATGAGCTCATCAGAATACCTTGAAGCTGTGAAAATGTGTCTGCAGGCACAGCGCGAAAGGGAGATTGCTGAAAAAAATTATTTACGGAAAAAAGAGCTTGAGGAGAAAGGTATCAGTTCAGTAAAGGAACTGGACGAAGCAAAGCTGGCACTTGATATTGCACAAAAAGAGTGTGAAAAGACAAATGCCATCCTGAATATCTTTAATATAAATCCCGGCGAGGCTGATATTGCCAGGCCTTTGATTGTCCGTTCGCCCATAGCCGGCGAAATTGTCAGAAACGATATCACTGTCGGACAATATATTACTTCCGATTCACAACCTATTGTTACAGTTGCTGATCTTTCAAAAGTGTGGGTTGTGGCCAGGGTTAAAGAAACGGATATCGGATCAGTAAGCCGGAACTCCAGGGTTGAGGTATTCACTGAGAGTATGCCTGAAAGGGTTATTAAGGGAGAAATAACTTATATCGGTAACATGATGAATGAACAGACCCGCTCGGTTGATGTAAATATAGAATGCAGAAATGATGATCAGATCCTTAAACTGGGTATGTTTGCGACGGTGAGGTTTTATCATCAGCTCAAAAACAGTATTGTCATACCTGCAGGTTCAGTTATGCAGGATTTTAACAGGAGCTATCTCTATGAACAGATAAAACCCGGAATATTTGTCAAAAGGGAAGTCTCTGTAACATCATCTGAGAATGGAAAACTGATCGTGCGTTCCGGGCTTGAACCCGGGATAACAATCGTATCTGAAGGTGCCATCTATCTGAGGTAAAACAGGAATCTATGGAAAAATTATTCCGGCTTGTTCTTCACAGAAGATTGTTAATTGCAACAATATTTGTTCTTGTTGCTGCAATAGGAGTATATTCATGGTTTCAGCTTCCTGTGGATGCTTACCCCGATATTGCTGATGTCACCGTACAGGTTATTACCCAGGTGCCCGGACTTGCTGCAGAGGAGATAGAACAGCAGATTACCGTTCCTCTTGAACGCGAACTGAACGGGATGCCCGGACTGGTTACAATGAGAAGCAAAAATTTATTTGGAATATCTTCCATTCTGCTTGTATTCAAAGATGGTGTAGACGATTACTGGGCGCGTCAGAGAGTGCAGGAAAGAATAAACGGCATTGAACTGCCTTTCGGAGCCGTACCTGAGTTAAATCCGCTTACTTCGCCAACCGGTGAAGTATGCAGGTATATTATTGAAGGTCCGGGATACAGCCTCAGGCAACTGACCGACCTTCATAAATGGGTAATAATACCGAGGCTCAAGCAGGTGATGGGTGTGGCTGATGTTCAGAATTTCGGAGGAATTACCACACAGTACCAGATTGAGATTGATCCGAAAAAACTTGAGAAATATGATCTTACTCTGAACGAAGTAACAGAGAGCATCGCCAGGAATAATGTAAATGCAGGGGGTAGCCTGCTCGACAGGGGGGATCTTACTTATGTTATAAGGGGTGTTGGCCTGATAAAAGACCTTGACGATCTTGGTAGAATAGTTATTAAGAGCACTGAAGGGACTCCTGTTTTTTTAAGTGACCTGGGAACACTCAAATATGGCAGTTATGAAAGAAAAGGTGTCTTCGGGTACACCGACAGGGAGAGGAATTACAGTGAGAGTGTCGAAGGGATTGTGCAACTGCTTCGTCATGAGAACCCTTCAAAAGTGCTCAATGAAGTTCATAAGGCTATTGATGAGCTTAATAACAAAATATTACCCGAACATGTTAAAATTCATGTTTTTCTTGACCGTACCGACCTTGTCAATGCCACACTTAATACTGTGTCTCATACATTGCTTTTCGGGGTGCTTCTGGTTACCGGGGTTTTAATAATATTTCTTGGCCGCTGGCGCAGTGCCCTTGTTATTGCCGTCACAATACCACTTTCCCTGCTCATAGCTTTCATTTTAATGCATTTCACAAATATCCAGGCAAACCTTCTGTCTATCGGTGCAATTGATTTTGGAATAATCGTTGAAGGGTCTATAGTTATGCTTGAGACCATCCTCAGGAAAAGGGAAGAGAACCCGGCTGAAGAACTGCATACGGATAATATAATAAAACGATGTGTTGAGATGGGGAAACCGATCTTTTTTTCAATGTTAATCCTGATTATGGCATACATGCCGCTTTTTACATTTGAAAGGATAGAGAAAAAGATGTTTTCACCAATGGCCTACACCGTTGGTTTTGCTATTATCGGAGCGCTTGCCGTGGCGCTGCTTCTTATACCGGGTCTTGCATTTGTATTATACAGGAAACCACAGAGAGTGTACCGGAACAGATGGCTTGAAAAACTTACTGTAATGTATGGCTGGTTTACCGGGAAACTTATTGAAAAACCAAAAAAAGTATTTGTACCTCTCGCATTAATACTGATGCTTACTGTTTTACTGTCATTCACCGTTGGAAAGGATTTTTTACCCAATCTGGATGAAGGTTCATTATGGATACAGGTTCAGATGCCTCCCGGGATATCTCTTAACAAAGCAAAGGATATGGCCGATACATTAAGGACGCATATTATTAAATATAAAGAGGTGAAATATGTGATGACCCAGGTAGGCAGGGATGATCAGGGTGCAGATCCCTTTACGATTTCCCATGCCGAATGCGGTGTGGGACTGATTCCTTATAAAGAATGGAAACGAGGCAGAAAAAAATCTGATCTGATAAATGAACTCACAAACGATATTGCTAAGCTTCCCGGTTACAGTGTCGGTTTTTCCCAGCCGATCATTGATATGGTGATGGATCAGATAGCAGGTTCCCACAGCGATCTTGCTATTAAAATATTTGGTGAGAACCAGGACGAAGCCAGGAGAATTGCAGAGGATATTGTCAATGCGGTTAAGGATATAAGGGGTGCAGGTGACGTAAATATTGAACAGGAACCTCCACTGCCGCAGCTTCAGATACATGCCAGCCGCGATAAAATTGCACTTTATGGTCTGAATGTTTCAGAAGTGGCTGAGCTGATTGAGGTCGCAATAGGCGGCAAGGCCGTTTCCCAGGTCTTTACAGGCAATAAGGTTTATGATGTTATCTGCCGTTACAATGAACAATCTCGTGAAACGCCTGAAAAGATAGGTTCCTTATTGCTTACTTCGTCAACGGGAGCTAAAATATCTCTGTCGCAGATTGCTGAAATTAAAACAACTACAGGCCCGGGAATAATTAACCGCGAGGACAATAAAAGGTTTCTTACAGTGAGAATCAATATGCGCAACAGGGATATTACATCATTTTATAAAGAAGCAGGCGGGAAAATTGAAAGGGATGTCTCATATAACCACAATGATTTTTTTCTCAAATGGAGCGGACAGTTCGATAATCAGAAAAGAGCTTTCGCACGGCTTATCCTGATAGTGCCGCTCTCCCTTGCACTGATTTTTATCCTTCTTTTCTGGAGCTTCGGCAATTTCAGGCAGGCCTGGCTCCAAATGGCAACCATGCCGTTCCCGGTTTTTGGTGGTATGGTTGCTTTAAATGTTTCGGGAATTAGTTTTAATGTTTCATCAGCAGTGGGATTCATTGCACTATTTGGAATATTCACAATGAACGGGGTTTTAATGATTTCTCATATAAATCATCTCAGGAGTGAAGGATACGGTTTAAAGGATGCGGTAGTTAAAGGTTCAACCCACCGTTTCCGCCAGATTCTGATGACTTCAACAGTTGCAATACTCGGACTTGTTCCTGCTTCTCTTTCAACCAATATCGGTTCAGACGTTCAGCGTCCGCTGGCAACAGTAATTGTGTACGGACTTGCTTTTGGTTCGGTAATAACACTTACGGTACTCCCTGCACTCTATTATATGCTGGAGAAAAGGTTTCTTAACAGGAGTAACATGTAAATAAGTTATCAACATGAAAAGAATTATAAAATCAGCAATTCTTGTTTTCCCGGTTTTCATTTCAGTTTTAAGAATTGGATTTTCCCAGCAGGAGATAGTTAAAAATACTAAACCTCTTTCATTATCTGAATACCTTTCGGGGGTTGTAACCGGTAATCTGGGATACATTGCCGGGCAGTTTGATGTAAGTATTGCAGAGGCAGGACTGAAGGCTTCCAAAGTATTTCCTGATCCGGAGATTTCAATCATATATTCAAATAATGAAGACCGGACCCTCAGGATGGGTCAATCTGTTGAGGCCGGACTTAGTTATCCGGTAAATCTTGGAAACAAACGCATGGCAGGAATAGCGCTTGCGAAATCCCAATATGAACTTACGAGGTTTATGCTTGATGCTTATTTTCAGAATCTGAGGGCTGATGCAGCATTAAGCTATTTTGTCTGTTTAAAGGATCAGAAAATTTATATGCTTCAGGAAGACATTTACCGGCAGTTGCTCGCGCTTGCCAGTGCTGACAGCGCCAGGCTAAAAGCGGGGGAAGCAACAGCAATTGATGCGCTGCAATCGTCACTTGAAGCACGATCCCAAAAGATAAAAGTTCTTCAGAGTCTAAATGATTTTCAGAATTCATTAATAACACTCTCCGTGCTTCAGGGTAAAAAAATTACGGAAATACCTGGTATTCCGTCTGACACTTTCCCGTTTAAAAAGCGGGATTTTTACCTTGACAAACTCATTGATAATGCAATTGAAAAGAGGGCAGAACTGCTGGTTGCAATAAAGAATATGGAAGTGAATGAAAAAAGCCTGAATCTGTTAAAGGCCAACCGTGCATTTGAATTCAGCATTGAAACCGGCTATTCATATAATTCGGTTGTAAAGAATGAAATAGCTCCTGCTCCGGCTTATAACGGGCTAAGTGCCGGAATTTCCTTTCCCCTGAAATTATCAAATATTAACAAAGGGTCGCTTCAGGCTGCTGAGGGTGCAATAAAACAAAGTCAGGTCTATTATGAGGAAGCGAAACTTCAGATTACATCGGAGGTTGTGCAGGCGTATAATAATTATGTTGCCAGTTACGGTGAGATTGAACATTATAATATCGGGCTTATTGAAGATGCGGGGAAAATACTTAAGGGAAGGATTTATTCATACCGGCGTGGTGAAAGCGGGCTTACTGATGTGCTGAATGCGCAGAGAACCTACATTGAACTCCAGTTAAATTATATAGAGGCTTTGTTTAAATATACTCAGGCGCTGATTGAACTTGAGAGAGCCGCAGGTTTCTGGGATATCTCAGAATAGGTTTTTAAGAGTTATAATTATCAGATTGTAATTATTACAAGATAATAAAAATTATCAAATGGTAAAAATTTCTAAACAGGAATATTTATCAGATAGTAAAAATTGCAAAATAGGATTTATTCTAAAATGGAAGAAATTATCTGGTACCGGAAAAGACCTGATGATTCTAAATTGGCGTTATTATTATTTGAGGTTTTCAAATATTTCCTTTACTTTTCTTAAGTCTTCAAACCGGAGATTGTCTAATTGGATTGTTTTAATTCCTGAAGAAACCATTATTTCTATCTGAAAAAGCCTGATATTGACTGAAATAATATCATCAAACCTGATAACTTCCGGCTTTTTGTTTCCGGGCAGAAGATAACGAATCTCATTATCATCCCACTCAATGAAGTATTTTCTGCCATAGAGTGCCGAAGCACCCATAATGATGAAAAGGATGCCCTGAAAAGAGAAAAAGACAAAACTCCAGTTTCCTTCAAGGAACCTTGTGTCAAAACCGGCAATAAGGTATTTTACAACAAATGCCGCTGCAAAGAGGGTGAAGATGATACCGAAAACCAGAAAAAATTTTGCGATAAACATGCCGGATTTGTAAACTTTAATTTTTTCCATAACAGATTGTAAATGATGATAGGATTATAATGATCTCCCTGGATAGCATTTAACTGCAATTAAAGAAATATAAATTAATTTTAAACTATGAAGATACCTTTTTTGATATCAAAACTGTTTAACCTTGGCTAATGCAGGATTAATCATAAGGGTCAAATACCCGGGTCTATTTTTGAAGATTTTTTCATAAGAAATATTACTTTTTCCGGAGAGGGACGTTAGCTAAGCTGGTTCAGAGCGCTTGCCTGACGGGCAAGAGGTCAATGGTCCGAACCCGTGAAATTTTATCCTGATCAGGTACTCTCCCTATAATAGTCTGCAGCAAAAAGAAGATAACAGATTATTTTTTGTTCTTGTTTTCCGGAATAACGGTTACAATATTGGGCACCGGAGGTTTACCCATACCTGTTCCCAGAAAAAATCCTGTATTGGGTGGCTGGTTGTAAGCCACATTCTGTGTAGCTATTGAAAGCCTGTACTGAGGGTCGTGCATGAGGGTATGCATACGGTGTCGGGTTGGAATAATAGTTGTAAAAATTCGGAGATTTTTATTATCGGATGTACGGAAGATGACCTCTTCCCGCCAGTCGCCGAAAAGATCGGCACTCAGGACCGGCGTGGCTTTTGAACCGTAGGCCGGAAGGCATTCTGCTGCGGTGAAGATCCGGCCAACGCCATATTTTTCGATATAGTTTCTGTCAAGCAGTTCGCGCGAGAGATCGTCGTCCCACCATATCAGGAAGTTGATTGAAGGAGGGATCTCACCGATTTTTTCGCCGGTCATTGTAAAGAGTCCTCCGGAGCCCGACCACCACATTTCACCCCCTGGATTGTCCGGATATATGTCGGCTGCAACACCACGTTCGACATCAATGTCAATTGATCCTTTGAACAATGTTTCGCCGGTTGCGGCATCGAATACCGTAATACCGGGTCCGGTTGTTTTGTCTTCAATTTCGTGTGTTCCGAAAACCTGCAATCCCGGCCTGCCCGGGATAAATGCTCCCACATGCATTGCATCGCCATGGCGGTAGCCGGTTGTGAAGAGACCCTTTCCGTCGTCGTCAACAACCATTGCTCCGTAAACGATTTCATCCTTCCCGTCGCCGTCAACATCGGCAACGACCAGGTTGTGGTTCCCCTGGCCTGAATAAGGATTTTTACCGTCTTTGCTGTCGAACACCCAGCGTAGAGTCAGTTTTCCTTCGCGCCAGTCCCATGCGACGAGTACCGAACGTCCGTAGTATCCTCGACACATAACAATACTGGGTCGCACACCATCGAGATAAGCAATGCAGGCCAGGAAGCGGTCAACACGGTTGCCTGTGCTGTCGCTTCCGCCGTTTCCTCCGGGACCATTCCAGCCATTCAGGGGGTAGCGGTCGGGAATGTAGCCGGTCGTGACAAGAGCTTCGCCTGTTCTGCCAGAAAAAATTGTAAAGTATTCCGGTCCGTCAAGTATTTTTCCGTATTTCTGTCCGCTGCTTTTATCAAGATTACGCCAGTCTTTTGTGGAGTCGCCGATCACCCTGCCGGTTCCGTCGATAGTTCCATCGGCTGTCTTGCAGGCGAACTCCGCAATACCGTCACCATCAAGATCGTAAACCATAAACTGGGTATAGTGTGCTCCTTCCCGGATATTTCTTCCAAGGTTGATCTCCCACAGAAAAGTTCCGTCCAGCTTATATGCCTGGAAGATTGGTATGTCAGAAATACCCGGCGATGCATTGTCAATGCTCCTGCCGGTCTGGTGCAGCACTATTTCGTATTCACCGTCGCCATCAAGATCTCCGGCTGATGCATCGCCGGGACTATACCCTGCAGGAGTTCTGAGCGGTATTTCAATGTACTGCCTTACGGGAGAGTCTGCCTTAAGTGTGAATGGTTTATCAGGGTCAAGTTCTTTTCCTTTCAGCACCGGTCGTACGAAGTATTTATTATCCAGGCTAAGATTTGCCGTGCCGTCTGTGATATTAGTGCTTTCAGTTAGCGGGGTTTTATTGAGTCTGACTGGTTTTTCATTGCCGGTCTGCCGGTAGATATTAAAAGCTATGTCGCCGGGTTCTGTTCCCGGCAATCGCCAGCCAATATAGACTGAATCGCCGGGTATGCGGATTGCTATAAGACCGCGGTTGAGGTATTCCATATGGCGTGGAGGAGGTGTTTGCGGTTTCTGAGGACCGGCAGGCAGGGATTGGTTTATGCCTGGTTGTCCGTACCGTGAGATGATAAGGGTATTACTGTTTTCCCCTGGTAATTCATAAGTGTAATCATGTAAGTTTTGCAGTGTACTGTTCGGTGCTGCGGCAGGGGTGGAGTGCAGTGTAACCAGGCCGATAAGAACAAGTTGAATTATAAGAAGTAATAACTTGTTTTTCATTCTGTTGTGATTTCTTTCAAAATGTCCAAATTATAACATTTCAGTTAAAAAAAGATGGTTTTAAGTTTTTTTTAACCCCAAATACGAACCTGTCCGTGTCATAAGTGTACCATTTAATTGCTCTGCCCGCCGGAAGCTTGCTGAAGGAGGATCATTCGTGTGCCATTGAATCATTCAAAAATCAATTTATTAGCCACAGAGTTCCCGGCCAACAGTCAATCGCACCGCAGAATCTAACTATTCAACCTTGAACCTTAAACCTTAAACGCCAATCGCGAAACGCATAACGCTTTCCGCTAATCATTTCAGGAAATAAAACTACGGATAATCATGGTTATCTCTTTGCATGGCGGCTGAAAAAATCCCAGATAACCTCACAGGCATTTATATCCCTGCTGGTTTTACTGATGATCTTTTCCGGCAGATACTGATAACCCGACGGCCACGTGTGCCCACCGCCTTCAATTGTATAAAGAATTGCTTCAGTACCATTTAACCCGTTTGTGTAAGTTTCCCTTCTGACCCTTGTTCCGTCGCCGGGATCATGGTCAGGCTCTTCTATAACCAGAGGGTTTGCCTCACATTTGTTTCTGTTAGCCCAGAATTTTACCGAAGCCTCAGCTGACAACACTTTCCCGAGTTTTCTTTTTCCGAAAGGCCCGGTTACATCCCCTCCCCCGTAGGGCATAAGCGGATCATTCACGTTGTTAATGGCCAATACCGCTACAGGAGATGATGGTGAGCAGTGTGCCAGGAGATTCTGCGGGATATTTCCGGTAACCGGGGCAATTGCTGCAACTTTGTCTGATAACTCACAGCCTATCCGGTACGACATCATTGCCCCGTTCGACATTCCTGTCACATAAACCCTCCGCGGATCAACATTGAACTCATTTATGAAATAATCAATAAGCAATGAGATAAACCCTGTATCGTCACAGTTTTCTTTATGCGACTGATAACCTGTTTCTTCGACGCTCCTCCCGTCATTCCAGTGTTTGTTTCTTCCGTCGGGATAAACGACTATGAAACCATCACGGCCGGCAAGAGTGTTAAAGCCCCCATTGGTCAGCCTTACCATGTGCCGGCCCTGACCGCCGCCTCCATGCAGTGCAATAACCAGAGGCATCCTGACTGTTTTACTCCACGAAACGGGAATGTGATAAATGAACGTGCGTTTAAACCCGTAATGGTTTAAGTAACCTTTGTGATTGCCGGGAGAAGCTGCGGATAATTGTACTTCAATACCATACGCGCCGGAAAATGAAAATAAAAAGAAGCTGATGGTTAAACTTTTGATAATCATTTTTCTTCTGCAGGATATTCATTCGGGTTAATTCTGAACAAGGTCTATGCCAAACTCTTTTGCCTTTTCATAAAGGAGTGTTTCCTTACCCTGATCCTTGAGCTTTTCACGAATCAGCGACAGAAGCTCACGGGAATCTTTAACATATTCAGATTCAAGTGCTGTATATATCTTAAGCGAATATAAAGCATATACCAGTGCCTCCTCGTAATTCCCCGTAAGAAAATGAACCCTTGCGGCTCCGAAGTAACCTTCAGGATTATCAGGATAAAGGAAGGCAAGAAGCGTGTAGTTTCTGAGCGCCTTCTCAAAGTCTTTCATATAGGTATAGGCTGCTGCCTGGTTGATCAGAGCATACAAGCCTTCGGGGTAAATGGAGAGTGATCTGGCGTAATACTTTATTGCCTTTTTATTTTTCCCTGTCTCCCTGTAATTCAGACCCAGGTTGTCGAGAGGATAGACCCAGTTTCTGTCGGCTCTGATCGCCTTCAGATAATATTTTTCCGCTTTTCTGTGTTCTTTCTCTTCATGTGCCTTCACTCCGGCCTCGTAGTATTCCTTCGCTTTTTCAGACTCAGACATCCTGTAATGCATCTTTTTCTTTTCTGCCAGAACTATCTCCCTGATCTTCGGGCAATAGAAGACCAGGTTCTCTGATACGCCACGGACTGTCTGGTCAATAGTGTTCTCATCCGACATCATTTCCTGCTGATCTTCATCGAGCAGACTTATCACGTTTTCAAAGGCCACGTTAAGACAACTGTCGAGCTTCATTTCGAGTTCGCCCAGACTTTCAGCAGTGTCAATACATGAACAGATTTCGGTGGAGACAAGCCTTACAATATCCTGTCCGGTAACCGGAACGTAAAGTAAAGATGAGAGCATCAATATTACGGGAAGTATCTTCATATTGGGTGAGAAAAAGTTACTGCTTACAAAATGGTAAACTTACTATTTTTATCGGCATTTGATAATTTTTTATTCAGGCCGGTTAATTCTTCTCTCTTTAATCTTATATCTTTAAAACGTCAGATTTATTGTATTTCATTATGAGTACAGTCTTAACAGCCGTTCTGGTGATTATCGCAATTGTTGCCGTAATCTGGCTTACTTCCAGACTCAGAATAAATGCGTTCATTGCCCTGTTTACAGCATCACTTCTTCTTGCGGCATCTGTAATACCTGCAGAGAAAATGATAACCATCATGAAGGATGGTTTTGGTTCGACAATGGCATCTATCGGCTTTCTGATAATTTTCGGTGCTATGATAGGCGTAATTCTCGACAAGACAGGTGCCACCAAAAGCATAGCCGGATTTATCCTTTCAGGAACCGGCAGAAGCAGGAGTGCCGCGGCCCTGGGTGTCACGGGATATATTACCGGCCTTCCTATCTTCTGCGATTCAGGTTTCATTGTGCTGAGCGGACTTGCAAAATCATTCAGCAGGTTGTCGGGACTGGCATTGCCTTTTATGACCACCGTCCTGGCAACATCCCTTTATTCGGTTCACTGTCTGATACCGCCGCATCCGGGAGCGACGGCTGCCGCCGGGATTATCGGAGCCGATATAGGCCATCTGGTACTTGCCGGAGCCCTTGTTGCTATACCCGGTGCCATTAGTTCTTTTTTCTGGAGCAAAAGGATGACAGCAGGAGGAAATTACAGGGCTTATGAGGCTTCCGATGAAACGGCAATACCCGAACAGAAAAACCTGCCTCCTGTTTTTCTCTCCTTTATGCCTGTTGTGATTCCACTGTTCCTTATTACCCTCAGATCCATATTTTCAATGTTTGAAGGAATAAAATGCTCAACTGCTGCCGGCCTTGTCAGCGTAATGGGTGATCCTGTCACAGCCCTCTTCACCGGCCTGTTATTCGCCCTGTTTCTGGTGAAAGAAAAGAGTGTAAAATCATTTAACCTCCTTTTTTCTGATGCCGTCGTCAAGGCAGGTCCGATATTGATTGTCACTGCCGCCGGAGGAACATTTGGTATGGTGATCAGGTCAACCGGAATCGGCGAAGCTGCAGGTGACATTCTTTCCGGTACAGGCCTCGGACTTGTGGTTCCCTTTGTTCTTGCCGCAATACTGAAGACAGCCCAGGGTTCCTCCACTGTGGCCATAATCACTGCCGCATCATTCGTTGCCCCGATGATGTCATCGCTCGGACTTGATTCCGGATCCGGACGCCTGCTGACTATGCTTTCAATGGGTGCAGGATCAATGATTTTTTCGCATGCAAACGACTCGTTTTTCTGGGTAGTATCAAGCTTCGGCGGAGTTGAATCCGGTGCAAACCTGAAAATCTTCTCTTCATCCACTTTTGTTATGGGTACAGTGGTTTTTATCACAATATGGGTTTCGTCGTTGTTTTTACTATGAGAATGTTTCACGGAAGACTAATCTGATGGATATTTGATGCAAAGCAATAATGGTTATAAACATGAAAGATAACATGAAACTTGCGGAAGAAATATTTCTTGCCGGTATAGAGGCGGTACATCCCTCAAAACTTGTATGGAAATACATTAAACCTGCAGAGGGAGGAGTGCTGGTTAATGATTTCTTCCACAGGGTAAATGGAAAAATATATGTTGCAGGTGCAGGGAAAGCCTCAGGTGCGATGGCCGAAGCTGTTGAGGAGATCCTTGGCGATAGCATCAGTGAAGGATATGTAATAGTAAAATACGGCTGCTCAAGGCCTCTTAAAAGGATTACAGTTTCCGAAGCAGGCCATCCCCTGCCTGATCATAACGGGTTTGCCGCGACAAAAAAGATACTTGAAATTGCACGAAAAGCCCGGGAGGAAGACCTCTTTCTGTTTCTCCTCTCAGGAGGAGGTTCTTCTCTTCTGGCCGACTATCCTGAAGGATCATCAGAGGATGAGATGATACGGATGAATGATCTTCTGGTGAAATGCGGGGCATCCATATCCGAAATAAATACCGTTCGCAGGCACCTGTCGCGCATAAAAGGGGGGCAGCTTGCAAGACTTGTGTACCCTGCAACCCTGGTGAGTCTGATTATTTCGGATGTACCAGGCGATTATCCTGCTGTAATTGCTTCCGGACCGGCTTACCCTGATGATTCCACTTTTGCAGATGCCATGAAAGTGGTCGAAAAATACAGGCTGGCAGAAAGAATGCCTGAAAACCTGCTGCTTCATCTCAGAAACGGAGTTGATGGCAATATCCCTGAAAACCCGGGTACTGACGATCCTTGCTTCTTAAAAACATTCAACACCATTATCGGCAATAACAGGATGGCTCTTGAGGCAGCTTCAGCCCGGGCAATGGAAAAGGGTTTTGACTGTATCATAGACGATGCTCAGTTGTGTCTTGATGCCGGTGAGGCTGCAGAGTATATCATAAAGAAGGCTCTTACAGCCAGGGATTCCATGATGTTGCGGAAACCTCTCTGTATATTGCTGGGCGGAGAGACCACCCTCGAGGTAAAGGGAAAAGGAACGGGAGGGAGGAACCAGCACCTTGCATTGCTGTGTGCAAAACTTTTAAGACGGCATGCCGGAATTACCGTGCTTTGCAGCGGCACTGACGGAACCGACGGACCAACTCATGCTGCCGGAGCAGTAGTGGATAACAACACATGGACCGACGCTGTTATGAACAGAATTGACCCTGAATATTACCTCAGGAATTTTGATTCTTATAATTTCTTCAGGGAAGCAGGAGGTCATGTTATAACCGGTCCTACCTATACAAATGTAATGGACCTGGTGGTAATATTAATTTCAGAATGATTAAATTCGTGTTAATTAAAAATCAAACAGAAAATGATGGAAGAAAACAATCAAATCAATTCGTCAGAAGAGTCAGGTGGAACCACTGAAGTTACTGACATATACAGAAGGCTCCGCAGTGTGTCGAAGTTCACTTTAATAATGACATTCTTCTCCCTGCTTGCACTGGTTTTGTTATACCTGGCTTTATCTGACATATCAAAAGGCGGCAACAACCTTAAGCTTGAATGGATAGTGGCAGGATTGTCTTTTATAATTCTTACAGTTTATTTAATTTCAGTGATTATAACACTGATATTTATTTATGCGTTACCGGGGTTTCTGAGGCCAGGAAACAGAAAAAATGATGGAAGGTAAACTTTGTCCGCCATTTTAATGCCAAAATCAAAAACCCTTTAATGTCTCCGCTTTACATATTATTAATAGTTCTCTCGGCAGTATTGCTGTTGCTTCTCATGGTTCTGAAATTCAGGATGAGCGCATTTGTGGCTTTGCTCATCACTGCAATTTTCGCAGGTATTCTTTCAGGGATGCCGCTCTCATCAATCACAACAAGTATTCAGAACGGCATGGGTTCCACCCTGGGTTTTATTGCCACCGTAGTGGGACTGGGTGCTATTTTCGGGCAGATGCTTGAGAGTTCCGGAGGCGCCAGGGTTCTTGCCGGATATCTCCTCAGAAAATTCGGAACAAATAGGTCATCGTGGGCTCTCATGCTTACCGGCTTTATAGTAGGTATTCCTATTTTTTTCGATATAGGTTTAATAATACTTGTTCCTATAGTATATGCCATGTCGAAGAATACCGGGAAATCGCTTTTATATTACGGGGCTCCGCTGATGGCTGGTCTGGCTGCAACACATGCACTTGTTCCGCCGACACCCGGTCCTACAGCGGTGGCACAGATACTGGGAGTGGACCTTGGCTGGGTGGTTATATTCGGACTGATAACCGGAATCCCGGCGGCAATACTTGCCGGACCTGTATACGGAAATTATATTGCAGGGAAGATGTTTATCAGTGTACCTGAAATTCTCGCTGAAATACAGAAGAAACTGGAGGAAAGTGAAAAAAGACAGCCTTCGTTCGGCACGGTCCTTTTACTTATCGCTCTGCCCTTAATGCTCATTATAGCCGGTACATTCATAAATCTTGGTGTTGAAAAAGGAGTCATTGAAAAATCTGTTCCTGTTGAGATTATAATTTTTCTGGGTCATCCTTTCACCGCACTTATAATTGCAACACTGATGTCTGTTCTGGTATGTATAAGGGGACGATTTACAGGGAGTGAGATACTGGAGTTAAGCACAAAAGCCATGGGACCTGCAGGAATTATCATTCTTGTCACAGGTGCAGGTGGTGTGCTTAAACAGATTCTGATCGACAGCGGTATCGGAAAAGCCATTGCAGAATCAGTTGCCGGAAGCTCTTTCCCGCTTGTGGTTCTGGCATGGATAATAGCCGCACTGGTAAGAATTACCCAGGGGTCTGCAACAGTGGCCATGATTACAGCAGCAGGCATTATAGCTCCCATGCTTGACTCTTTTAACCTCAGCCAGCCGGCAACAGCCCTGATTGTCATTTCAACTGCATCAGGTTCTACAATAATGTCGCACGTTAACGACAGCGGTTTCTGGATAGTCGGAAAGTATCTGGGCATGAATGAAAAACAGACTCTGAAATCATGGACTATGATGGAGACTATCATTGCCGTCACAGGTCTGGTAATAACTTTTTCACTGAGTTTAATAATATGACGGCGGTATCATTTCTTTCCTGGCTGACAACTGAAGGGCTTAATACAGTTAATTTTACACTCTTTCCACATCCGGAATTTTATTATAATTTTGAACCCTCCGGTTAAAAAGGAATGCTCAGAGACAACAGAATATCGAAGTACAGGATTATTCTCTTTTTATTTACTCTGTGGTGTATAGAATTAAGCCTCCTGTCACAGACCGGTTCACCACTTCTTACCCATTACCGCGAAAGCAGGGATGCTGAAAACCAGAACTGGGCGATAAGTCAGAACGAAAACAATCTGATGATGTTTCTCAACAGACGGGGGATTCTGACTTTCGACGGCCAGACATGGAGCCTTATAAGAATGCCGGTCAATACCTACACACTCAGTTTCAATTCTGAAATAAATACCACCTTTACAGCCGGGGAGAACAGTTATGGATATATCGAGAAGGATGATAAAGGTTTCTATAATTATAACAAACTCTCTTACGACAGCATCAGCTACGGGCCTTTAACAGACATTTATTTCACAGGTTCCTCAGTATATTTTTATGGAGAGAATTCTGTGAGCAGGTTTAATCTCGACAAGGGAGAAAACGATTTATTTATAGGGAGAAGAGGTAATAAACCTTTCAGCGGAATGATTATCACACCCTGGAATGTATTTATTAATGTTGCAGGGGAGGGGCTCTTCAGACTCGAAAGCGATACACTGTTTCCGATTGTAACGGGCTATCTGCTTCAGGATGCCAGAATACTTTTTTCTTTACCTTACAATAGCAGGCTTGTCCTTATCGGAACGGATGACGGAAGACTTCAGCTTTTTGACGGAATTAAATTTTATGATTACAAAATCAACGATAACGGCTATCTGAAACAGAATATCCTCTCGGATGGAATAGCCGTTTCAGATTCCGTCTATGCTTTTTCCACTCTGGATGGCGGAGTACTGGTGGTTGAAAAAAACAGCGGCAGGATAATTCATACGATAAACTATGCAACCGGCCTGCCTGATGATGAAGTCTTTGCTCTGGGTTGTGACAAAAACGGAGGCATATGGATCTCACACCAGTTCGGGTTGACAAGGGCAGACCTTTTACTTCCGGTTGGGAATTTCTCGGTATATCCCGGCCTTAAAGGCAACCTGACCGGATTGATTACATTTAATAACCAGTTATTTGTTTCGACAAGCGAGGGAGTATTCTATCTCACAGAAGAGAAGCAGTATATCAGCGAAGAAATAGTTGTAAGCACACAACCTGAAAAAATCACCTCCGGAATCAGTAAAGTGGCGGAAATCACTGAAACAGTTCCTGTTGTGCAGGCAAACCCGGTTGAGGTGACTCAGGAAAGCAGAAGGCAAAGGGAAGGATTGCTTGCAAGAATATTCCGGAGACGTCAGGAGCCGGCTGCCGAAAGTAGCAAGGTAACCGTTAAGGATTCGGTTGTTGCCGTTCCTGAGGTTAAACCGGAACAATATGCATTACAGCCTCAGATAAGAACAGGAGTAGAAAGAAGAACCATCAGAAAACTCAAGTCGGTTGATTATGTCTTCAGAAAAGTTACCGGTCTTGATGAGAAATGCCGGAATATGATACCTTCCGCCGGTGGTATTCTGGCAGCTACCAATCGGGGGTTGGCGGTAATCAGGGACTATAAAGCGGTTCTTTTGGCAGCAAATAAATATATCTATTCCATAAATCCGGCATATGAGCAGAATACATACTGGATTTCTGCTTCTGACGGTTACTTCATAGTGTCATATTCAGGAAGCAAATGGACTCTGTCCATCCCGGACCCTGAATTCAAGTCTCCTGTTTATTCAATAGCTTCAACAGGCAGGGATACCATCTGGCTTGGCATGGACAACGGTGTTACAAGGGTTTGTCTGTCCGGCGTCCCTGATTATACCAGCTACAAAATCAAAACAGACTATCCGCAACGCTATACAGCAGATTTTGTAAATGATACACTTTTCCTTTTCTCGGAAACAGGCATTTATTTCCTTGACAGGGCGAAAAATTCATTCAATATATACAACGAGTATCAGAAAACCGGAGAGATTAAATCAGGATATATTCTTTCTATGCCCGGAAATCCATGGGTTAAAATAAATGACGAATGGCTTCCTGTTAACCGTAAATTGCCGGTATCGCAAACCGATATAGCAATTCTTAAAGTGTTTGATGATATTATTTCAATTTATTCAGATAATAACGCGATATGGGTCGGCGATGCCGGCAATAATATCTACAGGGTTAAAAGGGATAAGATTGAATCCATCAATTCCGGACTTACACTTTTTATCAGAAGCATCTCAAACGACAGGGGAGATTATTTCACACTTAATAATGTTCTGTTCGGGAGCAAGGATAATAACATTTACTTCGAACTCTCATCTCCTTCGTTTATCAAGCAGCAATCTGTCCAATACCAGTATGTTGTAGATAAAGTGATGTCGGACTGGTCGAAATGGTCCCCAGCTTCAGTGATAAATCTTATGCTGCAGCCCGGAAAATATACATTAAAGATAAGGGCTCGCGATTTATGGGGAAATCAGAGTGAGATACAGTCTGTCTCTTTTACTATTGAGACCCCTTTCACACGTACGGCATTCTTTTATGTTCTGCTGTCCGTTGTATTTCTTTTCTTTATTTTCGGCCTAATTAAATTCAGGGAGAGGAGGCTGCGGGCAGAGAAAAGAATTCTCGAGGAAAAGGTAAGGGAGAGAACCGCCGAGATTGAAGCTCAGAAGGAAGAGATTACCTCAAGTATTGCATATGCAAGCCGTATTCAGAATGCAATGCTGCCTTCGGAAGAGCTTTTCACCGGACTAACAGACGATTACTTTCTTATTTTTAAACCCCGTGATATCGTAAGCGGAGATTTTTACTGGTTTGCAGTTGATGATAAGAATCTTTATTTCACAGTGGCTGATTGTACAGGGCATGGTGTCCCTGGCGCTTTCATGAGCACCCTTGGGATATCATCACTCAATGAAATTATCGCAAATAACAATCAGCTTAATGCAGGTGAAGTACTAAATCTGCTCAGGAAGAAGGTGATGGATTCACTTCATCAGACAGGTAAGGAGGGTGAAGCTGCTGACGGAATGGATATTTCTTTCTGCATTTTAACGAGGGACAGGAGCCTGCTACAGTACGCAGGTGCCTTCAACCCTCTTTTTATAGTAAGTAACGGCAACCTTACGGAATATAAAGCCGACAGGATGCCGATCGGAATTCATATAGGCGGAGAATCTCCTTTCACAAACTATACAATAAAAGTAAAACCCGGCGACCTGATTTACCTCTTTACGGATGGTATTACGGACCAGTTCGGAGGCCCTGAAGGGAAAAAATACAAGAAATCCAATTTCAGAAGACTGATTACAGACATCTGTCATCTTCCCCTGAATGAGCAGAAATTTATTCTGGAGAAAGAATATAATAAATGGAAAGGAAATAACGATCAGGTGGATGACATAACAATACTCTGTATAAAACTCTGATTGTTATAAGATAGCCGTGAGGTAAGAGATATTATATATTTGAATTTTCAGGAAAAAAGTCCCGGCCCCTGAGGAAAAGCTGAAAATCCATATCTTTAGCAATACAAAAATCTTACGGCATGCATCTGAAATTTCTTGGCGCTGCCCGCGAAGTAACAGGCAGCAAAATCCTGGTTACTACCGATTCAGGCAAAAGGATTCTTCTCGACTGCGGTATGTTTCAGGGCAAAGGTCTTGAGACCGATGCCATGAACAGGGATCTCGGGTTCATACCCGCTGAACTCGACCATATAATACTTACCCATGCACATATCGACCATTCAGGACTTATTCCCTATGTGTACCGTCTGGGATTCGAAGGCTCTGTGATATGCACAAGTGCAACACGCGACCTTTGCTCCATAATGCTGGCTGATTCAGGGTTCATTCAGGAGCATGATACCCATACTTTCAATAAAAGAAGGGCCGCAAAAGGACTCCCGTTGGTTCAACCTATTTATACCCAGAAAGATGCGGTTGCATGCATGAGCAGGTTTATCGGAGTGCCGTATGACCTCAAATTCAAAATAGATGACAATATAAAGGTTAAGTTCACTCATACCGGCCATATGCTTGGCAGCAGTGTGGCAAACATTCAGATAATTGAAAAGGGACAGATAAAAAGAATTGCATACACCGGTGATATCGGAAGGCCTGTAAACAGAATACTCGCCCCGCCAAAACCTTTCCCTCAGGCCGACTGGCTGATTACGGAATGCACTTATGGCGACAGGCTTCACCCGGTACAGGAAGAAGCTGAAAACGAACTTCTGGAAGTGATCACGGAAACATGTGTTAATAAAGGAGGAAAGCTGATAATCCCGGCTTTCAGCGTGGGCAGAACACAGGAAGTAGTATATTCCATTCATCAGTTCTACAAAGCCGGAATACTGCCGCCAATAGAAGTATTTGTCGACAGCCCGCTCGCCGTTAACGCAACAGGAATATTCAGGATGCACCCTGAATGCTTCAGCCAGGAAATGTTAAAAAGCATGGAAGACGAACCTGATCCGTTCGGATTTAACTCACTCTTTTATATCACCCGCGAAGAAGATTCAAAAAGACTGAATGATTACAGAAAACCCTGTATTATAATATCAGCTTCCGGTATGATGGAGGCGGGCCGCGTGAAACACCATCTCGCCAACAGCATCCAGGATAAAAAGAATACAGTCCTTGCGGTCGGTTACTGTGCTCCCCAGACTCTCGGTGCCAGACTTCTTGAAGGAGCAAAGGAGGTGTCTGTACACGGAACAGTTTACAGGGTTAATGCTGATATAAAAAAGATAGAATCATTCAGCGGTCATGCAGATTACAGCGAAATGATTGAATTTCTCAAATGCCAGGATGCCGAAGCCCTGGCTGAAACTTTTCTTGTTCACGGTGATTTCAAAGCTCAGGAATTTTATTCCGAAAGGCTGAAAGAGGCAGGTTACAGGCATATAGAAATACCCTCAAAGGGACAGGAATTTATTATTTAAGTGCATTGACCCCGGTTGCAGATACTTAATTTTCAGTCAGGATGATAATTTCCTAACTTATATACTGCCTCAGTATATTCCTGCAGTTTTTCCAGCCGGGACAAAGATCTCCGAGAAGCTTGTAGAATTCTTTTCCGTGATTCGGGTGTATCAGATGGCACAGTTCATGAATTATTACATATTGGTGAAGCGAATCATCAAGTTTTATCAGTTCAGAGTTTATCGTTATCCTTTTTCTGGATGAACAGCTTCCCCATTTTCTTTTCATTTTACGTATTGTCAGCCGTGCCGGAGAGAAATTTATTTCAGGATAACGGAGAAGGATTTCACGGAAGCTTTTAGAAATGACTTCCCCCGCCTTCTTCAGATACCATAATTCAATAAGATACTTTACAGTTTCCGGCCGGTCATCTGCTGCTGTTATTACCTGAATGGAATCACCGATTATTTTTACTTCATTCCTATATGCCACTGTTATCTTAAGACGATACTCTTTCCCTCTGAAATATATAAATGAACCATCGGTGAAGTTAAAGCTGTCAAGTTTAATCAGACTTTCAAACCTTTTAAGGTGTGATTGAATCCATTCTGATCGGGATTCAATAAAGCGCTTTATTTCAGCTTCAGAAGCTCCAGCAGGGGCTCTGACAGTAACCCCTGTTTCGGGGCTGACTATGATTCCTATTGTGCGGCGTATAGATCTTATGATTATATATTTTATCACAGAATCGGGTCAGAAACGTTAATAAAAGTCAAAAATATTATTTCAATGGAATATTTAAAGGTAAATAAATGTCTATTCAACAGGTTTTATTGGTTTGGTAATTGCCATCCCTGCATAACAGACTGATTATTAATCAGTCAGGGTTATCAGGTTGCAGGCATTCCCGGGTTAGGGCAGAGGATGGTTTAACGGGTTGCTTTCAGCGACCCGTTATTTTTATAACTGTAATCTCGGGTGGCATCCATATTCTGAAAGGCACTCCGAGCACTCCCAGGCCCCTGTTAACATACAGAAACTGCTTTCCTTCTGAAAAAAGTCCGTTCCATTCAGGGTAATAAAACATGGAGGGGCTGAAGCGAAGGAAAGGTGTATAGATGCCAAGTTGCATGCCGTGTGTGTGACCCGAGAGGGTAAGATCGGCCTTATATCGTCCTGTAACATTCTTCCTCCAGTAATTGGGATCGTGAGAGATCAGTATATTAAAATCTGCATTTCCGGCTCCTGCATATGCTCTGTTCAGATCACCGTATGTTATATGACCATGTCTGCCGTTGGTGGTAATACCGGATACCGAAACCGATGCATTGCCACGCTTTATTATCAGACCGTCATCTTTCAGCAGAATGTAACCCGACTTTGTAATAAGGTGTTCCATCATTACCAGATGTGATTTCCTGTCCGCAACAGAATAGTCCGGATGATAGGTCCCCATATCATGATTTCCGAACACTGCAAAACTTCCCATTTTACTTTCAGATTTTGCCAGGACGGTATCCATCCTTCCGTATTCTCTCCAGCCGTAACTTATAAAATCACCTGAGTTGATTATTATGTCCGGCTCAAGGCTGTTTATTTTCTTAACCTGTTTTTCCAGAAAATCTGCCCTGCCGTGGAAGGATGCAAGGTGAAGGTCAGAAATATGAACTATTGTGAGTCCCTCAAGGCCGGGATTAAGATTCTCATATTCAATGGTTATATTCTCAGTTTTTACGTTAAATCTTCCGAATAATGTGCCGGATACCACGATTGTAAACATCAGCAGCCAGATAGCCAGTCCTGTGTTTGTCAGTCTCCTTGAATGCCCGCCTTCCCTGAACCTGATCAGTTCCCCTGAATAATGCAGAATAATCAGTATGATCCGTGGGGCAAAGATGGCACAGTAAGCACCGTTAAGATTCATTTTGAGCCATATATGCCTTACATCATCGAAATTTTGTTTCCATCCGTAAACCTCTGTAAAAAGAATCCAAAGGAAGATACTCAGAGACGTATTTGCAATCATCATCAGGTAATAACGGGTCCTTGAAAATCCTTTAAAGTGTTTTCTGATTATTGAAAATGTCAGTAATTCTGAAAGAATAAGAAGTATTATCAGCATCCCGTAATAATTATCGCATAAAATTACTTTATTTACACCATTTGTGGAGTGCAGGAAAAAGATTAATCTTTAAAACCATTGTTACCATTTAATAATGAACCGGATTTCTGTAGGTTTTCATAATAAAAGAATTGAATCAGAAGTTGACCTTTTATATTCTGTTATAGCTGCCAGGCATAACGGAAAGTGGATATTTGTCAGGCATCAGGATTCTGAGACCTGGGAGTTGCCGGCCGGACATATAGAATCTGGGGAGACTCCCTATGAAACGGCCTGCCGTGAACTTGAGGAGGAGACAGGGGCAGAGGATTATGTCATTGACATGGTATCGGTTTATTCCGTTACAACTGAAGATGCCACCCGGTACGGGGTTCTTTTCTTTGCTGAGGTTTACAGGATGGGTGATTTCACCGACAAGTCGGAAGTAAAGGAGATACTTATCAGTGAAACTGTACCTGTTCCGATGACCTATCCCGAAATACAGCCCCGTTTTTTTGAAGAGGTTTTCAGATATATTCAAAAGTGACTTTTTTGAGCCATTTCTCTTCAAGCAGGCGTGCAATTCTTTTTACCACTGTCCTTCTTATTTCAAGATCGACCGGCAGGGAAGGATCCTGGTGGGCAATGTTTATTCTGGTTCCTATTATAAAGTGTATTTCATCGCTTTCCATCAGCATTCTGACAATCTTATCTGCCGGACCTTTTCCCAGCTTAATACTGTTGTTGTAAGTTTTAAGGATCTCATTTACCTTCTGTAATGTCAATATTCCTTCTGTAACCAGGTCTATTCCCTGTATAAAGCTTTCGGGAGGAAGTTCAGGGTCTTCAAACACCAGGTTGTCCGTTATGCTTCTTCCGAGTTCACGTGCGACAAGGTCGGCTGTTGTACCTCCGCAGATAATAACCTTACCTTTATAGTTTTTTATTTTTGATGCCAGAACTGGGTCCTTCTCCTTTTCGTATGGCGGCCCGGTGCAAATCAGGAGCGGCCGGGGTTCACGGAAATAAATCACAGCACAGCTTATGTCATCCTTTGCCCTGAAGCCGTCATTTTTATGTGCCATGGCAACAATTTTTCCTGCCAGCGCCTGGGCCGATACCGACCTGTCGCCTGCCACAAGACCTGAAGAATACCTGATAAGGTTTTCTCTTTCCCAGCCGAAAGGAAAATCATCACTGCCCATACCGCTTTGTGTAACGCCATCGGAACATATTATGATCCTGTCCTCCTTTTCCGGTATAAAGGAGCATTTTCTCAAAGATTTTCCTGCATGCTTTCCGGTTTCGAGCCTTACAACTGACCACACCGGCTCTATTACCTCTTTTCCTCTTAGAATTACTGCAGGAGGGTTGTCGTATTCGAGTATTGAGGTTTTGCCTGCGGGTTCAATGTCAACTATGGTAAAGGTGGCGTAGCTTATTTTTCTGATATTACATACCGGAAGAGTATTCATAATAACCTCAGCAATCCTGTCAATATCCTTGTGTTCACGCGTGAAATTAAGCGCCATTGTTGATGCAAGTGTTGCCAGTATGTTGGCCTTCACTCCATGTCCCATCCCGTCAGATAGTACTGCAATAATCCTGTCTTCCTCCCTGATATATCTGTAAAGGAAGACATCCCCGCATATTCTTTCGCCATCATGATTTCTCTGATGGCTGTTTACTTCAATATAGAAGTTTTCCCGCATTCTGTCCTTATTTCTTTGGTTCCTGAAGGGCCTTGATCTTCCTGTATGATTCTATAATTGAGTTCAGCATCTGCTCAGTCTCGGAAGCACCTTCACCCAGCAGAAATCCGATCTTCTGAACCATTTCCAGGTTTTTGTCAATAACCTCGGATATTCTGGCTGTAACCTCTTCGCCATGAACCTCAGGTGAGAAGATATCACGGATAACGGCTCCGCAGATTTTATTCTTCCGGATAGGGAAAATGGAGATATTGAGCATTCTGTCGTTGAATCTTACATCTTTTCCCAGCACCGGCTGATCTTCCCTTAAAACAAATGTGAACATATTATAGATATTGAAGGGGAACAGCGATTTCAGATCTGCTCCTGCAAGCCCGGGCACCACTTCGGCGATTGCCTGTGCGTCTTCACCTGCGATATTAATAAAGCTGCGGTTTGAATGCATGATCTTGAGGTTATTATCGACAATAACCACCCCTGAAGGAAGTTTTTCAAGCATGCTGTTAAGCATATCAGATGCGCTCTGTGCAGCCTCCTTTTCCTTCAGGGCTGCCTCTTCTGATTCTTTCAGTGCTTTTTTTGTTTCAGCCAGTTTACGGTTTGTCTGCCGGAGAGTCTCGATATACTCCTGCTTGTTTCTCATGTTATAGGTGTGGCACATCTCCGGTATTGCAAGTCCTTTGGCAACAGTAACCGCAAATTCACGGCACGATTTATATCCACAGGCAGTGCAGTTCACATTCTCATCCTTTTCGCCTTTACGCAGAATATTAAGAACTTCGCTGATGGCTTCTTCGGGCGGATCCGGGATCCTCTGATCGTTAGGATTAAAAGATCTTGAAAGATCGAGCCTTGACCATCTTTTAATATCCTCTTCCCATCTTTTTTTATCGAGGAGGTTGACTCTTTTCTGGGCGTACTTTCTGACTAGGGCCCTTCTTCTGAATCGCTCATTATGGTTTATCATTCCCGGGCCGAGCAGGCAGCCGTGGCAGAAGAAGAGATTGAAATGGTGAAGTATATAGTCGACATACAGATCAAAGTCGTGCAGCCCTTCGAGAACCTCTTCCTTTCCAGATGCTGTTATTATGCTGCTGGTAACAATATCCCGCCTGATGCCTGCTGCCTGTATTATACCTGCAGGAAGAGGATAAAGAGCGCCCCAGTTTCCGTGGGGAGGATCGAACTCCGACATTGTGACGGTTCTCTCCTGTATGCCGGCTTCATCAAACAGTTCCCTGAGTTCAATAAAAGTAAGAACGATGTCAACAAGATTACCCGAATCGTAGAGAAACTTTTCATCCTTAGCATCAATGCATGGCCCTATGAAAACAGTGGCAACATCAGGACCATAAAGGTCTCTTACAACCATAGCAGTTGCAGCCATCGGTGAAACGACAGGAGCGAGATTATTTACCAGTCCGGGGTAATATTTCTCTATCATTTTTACAATTACAGGGCAGTTAGCGGTTATATAGTATTTGCCTTTGGCTTTTTCGAAGAGTGAAGCATATTCCTTTGCCACAAGATCCACTCCGAATGAATCTTCATGCACATAGTTGAACCCAAGCGCCCTGAGCATCCCCACAAATTTGCGGTAGTCAGTAATATCCTCGAATTCGGAAGCAATACTGGGGGCCACCAGGGCCGCTGTTTTTCTGCCTGATGCAAGCAGCAACTTCAGCTCCGTTCTCGAGTCACGAAACTCCACTGCCCCGGCCGAACAGCTTGTATAGCATAATCCACAGCCAACACACTTATCGGGAAGGATCACCGGGTGAGCCTTCTGGGTTCTGACTTCGATGGCATTAACGGGGCAAACCCTTACGCAGGTATATGCATTCCTGCATTTATATTCATTTATATACACCACAGGCTTGTTTCCGTTCATTTTATTCAGATTCTGTTTTTACCAAGTTCTCCTGAAAGGATATCTTCAACATCGGAAATTGTGACCCCTTCAATTATTTTTCCGTTAATTACAATATTAGGACCGTTACTGCAATGGCCTGTGCAGCGAGTGCCTCTTACCGAAACCCTGATGCCGGGAGACAGTTTTGCAACATAATCCTGGATGATCTTTACAAGGTCCTTATTCCCCCGCGAAAAGCAACTGCTCCCAAGACAAATTTCAATCTCAATCTTTTCTGTCGGCATAGTATTGTTTTTTCTGAAACAATATAAAATCAAAGATAGACATTATTTTTTTGTTTGATTTCATTTTCTGCCGACCGGGAGGCTGGTTATAATATTTATGATATATATGACAGAACCTCTATGTAATATTTTTCTGATATCAATAATTGTAATCACTGCTATAATTAATTTAAAGACAATATGTTAATAACAGCCGAATTAAATACTCAATAACTGCTTTGTATTGTTATGAAAATAACAGTGTTTAAAAAATAACAATAAATTACATATCTTTGTTAAAATCAACCCGGAGCAGATGAAGAAGAACATACATCCCATTGATGAGATACTGGGCAGATATAAACCGGCCAGAAGGGAAGATCTGATACCGATCCTTCAGGAAATTCAGGAAAAGGAGGGGTTTTTGTCGGAACAGGCTATAATTAAGGTCGGCACTCATATGAAGCTCAGTACAACAAAGATTTACGGCCTTGCCACTTTTTACGACCAGTTCAGATTCAAACCCAAAGGTCTGGTTCACCTGGTTGTATGCAATGGTACTTCATGTTATCTGAACGGGTCGGGGGCTGTAATTAATAAAATAAGGGAGGAAATCGGTATTGAACCCGGAGAGACAACGCGCGACGGAAAATTCAGTTATGAGGTTGTTACCTGTATGGGGGGATGCAATAACGGACCCCTGATAATGGTAAACGGCGGGTATACGACTGGTGTAAAACCCGAGCAGATTCCCTCACTACTCGACATTCTGAAAATAAACAGTGCATCTGAGATTAACTGATGGAAAATCTGAAAAAATATCTGACAGAAAAGGTACTCCTTTACGACCGTGATGTGCTGCCGGCCGAAACACGCAAGGTGTTTCAGACTATTACACGTGAAAAATATGACTATCCCGTTGTATATGTGTCATCAGGAACGGGCGGTATTATAGCAGGCAGCGGTAAAACAGCCTCTGCCGTGAAATCATACCTTGAGGCATACAGCCCGGGAGCCTCAGTTGTAAATGTAGGCTGCGCAGGCCCGCTTAATTACGAACCTTTTATATGTGTACAACTGCCCGGTAAAAACAAGCTTTTCTTCCGTAACATCACTGAGGAGAAGGTGGATACTATTCTGGACGGTGTGTTTCATAATGATCTGCCTGCTGATGAACTGCTTGGACAGCAGGGGACAAGAGATTACGGAATTTGGCCTGGGGTTCCTTTTATGGAGGAGTTACCATATTTTGCATATCAGAAAAGATGTGTACTCAGCAACTGCGGATGTTACGACCCGGAAAGTATTGAGGAATATATCGCAAGGGGTGGTTACAGGACATTTGTGAAAACCATAAGGTATTATACTCATGAGGAGGTATGTTCCATAATAGAAAAGAGCGGTTTGAGGGGACGGAGCGGCGGAGGTTTCAATACCGGTACAAAGTGGAAAAGCGCCCTCTCTTCCGGCTCACAGGCGCGGTACCTTATATGCAATGCAAAAGAGAGTGATCCCGGCTCCTTTGCCGACCGTACAATTCTTGAAAGCGATCCTCACCGCCTTATCGAGGGTATTGCAATCGCCTCCTATGCCATCGGGGCAACAACGGCAATAGTTTATCTCCGTGCAGGCTCAAAACTGGCAGAGAAGAGAATTACAGGAGCCATTGAGAGCGCCCGCGATTACGGTATTATCGGCCACAATATCTTTTCAAGTGGTTTTAACCTCGATATAATAGTCCGTTCAGAACCGGGTGCTTTTGTTTGCGGTGAGGAAACAGCACTTATCGCAAGCCTCGAAGGCAGGCGCGGTATGCCCCGGCTTAAACCTCCTTATCCGACTATCTCAGGTCTGATGGGAAAGCCAACTGTGATAAATAACGTTGAAACTCTGATGAACGTCCCTCTTATTATGCAAAACGGACCCGACTGGTTCAGAGGTATGGGAACCGAAGGAAGCAAAGGAACAAAAGTATTTGCATTATCAGGAAAAGGCAGATACCAGGGTGTGGTTGAGGTGGAGATGGGTACACCCCTCCGTATGCTGGTTGAATTGCTGGCAGGTGGCGTCAGGGACGGCAGAGAATTTAAAGCTTTAATGCTTGGAGGAGCTTCCGGATTCTTCCTGAATGAAAAGTTACTGGATACCAAAATAGACTTCGATGAAATGTCTTTAAAAGGGTTCAGCATGGGAGCAGGCGGACTTGTGATTATTGATGAGACAACATGCCTGGTTGATACCGTAAAATACTACATGAATTTTATTCATAATGAGAGTTGTGGCAAATGTATCCCGTGCCGTGAAGGTACTTCAAGGATGCTTGAAATACTTGAGAATGTTATCAGGAAACCGAGAAGTGAAGATTCTCTCACAACCCTAGAAAGGTTTAAAGGGGTGATGCAGCTTCAGACTATTGCCACTGTCATGAAGGAGGCTTCGCTGTGCGGACTCGGACAAACGGCTCCCAATCCTTTTATCAGTGCCCTGGAAAAGTTCAGGGACGAGTTTGAGGAACATATCTTTGACCGTAAATGCAGGGCTAATGTGTGCCGTGGGCTCAGGACATTTTCAATAGATGTTGACAAGTGCACCGGCTGTACCGTTTGTGCGGTACGATGCCCCGAAAATGCCATTTACGGAACCAGGCTCCAGCCTTATTTTATCGTTGAGGATAAATGTTCGGGGTGTGGCATTTGCCTTGAAGTGTGCAAATTCAGTGCTGTAATTGTTAAATAGTTGATATTATGATGTTTTCAATAACGGTTAACGGCAGAAAGATGCCGGCCGATAAAGGTGAAACAATCCTCTCGGCACTAAACCGGAACGGCATAAAAATTCCGACCCTGTGCGGCATGAAAGATTTTACCCCTACCGGTGCCTGCAGGCTTTGTGTGGTGGAGGTGGAAGGGCGTGAAAGACTTATTACAGCATGCTCCCACCCGGTGGAGGAATGGATGGTTATTCATACCCATTCTCCGAGAGTACTTAAGGCAAGAAAAACAATTATCGAACTCCTTCTTGCCCGCCATCCCGATGAATGCCTCTATTGTGTAAGCAATCTGAATTGTGAACTTCAGAAACTCGCGGAGGAACTCAATATACTCGAAAGAAGAATAAGAGGAAGAAAAACCAGGATAAGACTCGACCAGTCGGGCCATTCGGTAGTAAGAGAGCTCTCAAAATGCATCCTCTGCAGCCGATGCGTCAGAGTATGTGAAGAAATAATAACTGTGAACACCCTTGATTTTGTAAACAGGGGCCAGAAAACACATGTCGGGACATCATTGGACCGTGACTTCAATTTTACAAGTTGCATAAACTGCGGGCAGTGCATAATCGTCTGTCCGACAGGTGCCCTTCACGAAAAGCAGAATATTGCAGAGGTCCAGGAATACCTGAGCAACAAGGCATATCAGAAGGTTGTTCAGTACTCACCGGCGGTTCCTTCAATTATTGCACAGATGCTTGGGATAAAGCCTTCACGCGATCCCGAAAGTATGCTTAACGGTATCCTCAGAAAAATGGGATTTGATAAAATCTTCCTCACAGGTTTCGGTACAGATATACTTGTGGAGGAGATGTCGGCCAGACTCGAAAAAAAGATGACCGAAGGAGACCCCGGTACAATCTACTTTTCGGCCTGCCCTGCCTGGGTAAAATATGTTGAACAGTCCGGTGATGAAATCCAGGGTGACCTGTCCGCACTTAAAACACCCCAGCAGATTATCGGTGCAATCATAAAATCGCATTATGCCGCTTCGGCCGGACTGAACCCCCAGGAGATATATTCTGTTTCCATATCCCCCTGTACGGCCATGAAATTTGAAGCAGCAAGGGAGAGCATGACAACCAGGGGAATATGCGATGTTGATGCAGTCCTGACTGTCAGGGAACTGGCTAAACTGATAAAGCTCTATGGTATTGATGCTGTTGCGACGGAAGGTGATCAGGCAGACTGGCCGGCTTCTTTAAGAAGCTCAGCGGCTGTTCTGGCTGAGGTATCAGGCGGACTTACTGAAAGTGTGATGCGCTGCACTTCAAAGAAGATTACCGGAAATGATCCCGGCCGGAAACCTTTCAAAAGTCTCAGAGGAACCTCTTCTTTCCGTGAAACTGAGATAGAAACAGGTGGAAAAAAAATAAAAGCAGCTGTTATAGACGGACTTACCGGCCTTACAAAACTCCGCGAATCGTTATCCGCAGGAAAACAATACGATCTTGTTGAGGTGATGGTATGCCCCGGAGGATGCATTAACGGAGGAGGTATGCCTGTTCCGGCTTCGAAGGAGGAAATAAGGAACAGGGCAAGACAGGTGTATCAGAATGAAGAAGCAGATCCTGTGCAGATGCCACCCTCTTCACCGGCAATGTTTAATTTTTATATGAAAGAGGTAAAACAGAATAACAATGTTTCTGCCGAAAAAATCCTAAATACGACATTTATCAGAAGGGATGTCCTGCTGTGAAATGATAAAAAAATAAAAGGATGCTTGTATACACCATAAAAGAACTCTGCCGTACCTGTTACACCTGTGTAAGGGAATGTCCGGCCAAAGCGATACGGATCGTCGGAGGTCAGGCTGAGGTTATTGCCGACAGATGTATTGCATGCGGCAACTGTACAAAAGTATGCAGCCAGGGCGCCAAGGTCTTTCTTGATACCTCCGGCAGGGTCATAAACCTCCTCGAGTCGGGAGAGAGAACTGCTGCAATTGTTGCACCAAGCTTTCCTGCAGAATTTCACGATATCCCTGATTACAGAATTTTTACCGGCATGTTAAGAAAGCTCGGTTTCAGCATTGTCGCTGAGGTCTCATTCGGAGCCGACCTGGTTGCGCACCGTTTCGGAAACCTTATTTCGGGAGAAAAATATTATATATCATCCGACTGCCCGTCTATTGTTAATTACGTAAGGTTTTATCATCCATCCCTTGTCGACCATCTTGCCCCGATAGTGTCACCAATGGTTGCAACATCAAGGGTTATACGTAAAAAATACGGCAACAATCTGAAAATCGTTTTCATCGGACCCTGTATAGCCAAAAAGGCAGAGAGCCAGGAAATTGATGAGGCAATTACTTTTGTTGAACTCAGGGATATTTTTCTCAGAAAAGGAATAAGGCCGGAGGATGCCGTACCTTCCGATTTTGACCCTCCGAAAGGCGGAAGAGGTGCAATATTCCCTGTTACCAGGGGTCTGATGCAGACTGCAGGAATCAATGATGATGCCGTTACGGGCAAAATAATTGCAGCTGAAGGAAGAATTGATTTCCAGAATGCCCTGAAGGAGTTTGAAGCCGGACTTCTCATGAATTCACACATGGAACTGCTCTGCTGCGAAGGCTGTATTATGGGACCTGGTCTTTCAAGAAACGGTAAACAATACAGCAGGCGAAACCTTGTTAGTTCATACGCCCGCGAAAAAATGTGGAACCTGAACCTTCTCGAGTGGGAAAGAAATATGGACGAATTTTCGTCTCTCGACCTCTCCGTTCATTACACTCCGGCCGACCAGAGAATTATTAACACCGATGAAGATGTGTCGGATATCCTGTCAGCAATGGGCAAGTTCACCAGCAAGGATCATCTGAACTGCGGCGCCTGCGGTTACGAAACATGTGTGGAACACGCGATTGCCATAAAGAAAGGCCTGGCAGAGTCGGAAATGTGCCTGCCGTGGACCATCGAAAACCTTCATAATATGGTACGGCAGCTCGAAATATCCAATGAAAAACTCAGTTCAATGAGACAGGCCCTCAGACAATCTGAAAAACTGGCACATATGGGGCAGCTTTCGGCGGGTATAGCACATGAACTCAATAACCCCCTGGGAGTGGTTATAATGTACAGCAATATTCTGCTTGAAGAATGCAGCCCCGACGACCCTATGAGGGAAGATCTTAAGCTAATTGCAGAACAGGCCGGACGATGCAAGAAAATAGTAGGAGGCCTGCTTAATTTTGCACGCAAAAATCAGGTAAACCACCAGGATGTAGACGTCAAAGAACTTGTGGAACACAGCGTGGAGAGCGTTATTATACCGGACAAAATTAATGTCGAAATGGTTTATAACATGACCAGCCCTCACGCTATGCTTGATAATGAACAGATGACGCAGGTAATCTCCAACCTTATTAAAAATGCCATCGATGCCATGCCTCAGGGTGGAACTATTACACTTGTAATGACAGATACTCCCGGAGATATTATTATTGAGGTGAAAGACACAGGAACCGGAATCAAAGAGGAGAACAGATCCAAAATATTTGAACCTTTCTTTACAACCAAAGGCATTGGCCATGGCACCGGACTGGGGCTTGCCACAGCTTATGGAATTGTAAAGATGCATAAGGGGCGTATCACCGTTGAATCAAATGATAATCCCGAAAAAGGCCCAACCGGCACATCTTTCAGAATTGTGCTCCCAAGAAAAAAAGAATAAACGAAGAATAAAAGATTTATTAATTATCGGATATTTGCATATTATGGACAGAAAGAAGTATACAGTGCTGGTTGCGGACGATGATCCGGATTACCTTTTCCTGACTATTACAGGACTCGAAAAAGCAGGATACAAGGTAGCAGGTGTAAGCAGTCAGTCAGAGGCTGAAGCTTATCTGGCAGTCCAGAAACCCGATATCGCCGTCTTCGACCTTATGATGGAGAACGACGACAGCGGTTTTATTCTGTGCTACAAACTGAAGAAAAAATACCCTGATGTGCCCGTGATTATCGCAACAGCAGTCGCCCGCGAAACAGGTATATCTTTCAGTACCGAAAGCCATACCGAAAAAGAATGGATCAGGGCAGATTCATACCTTGAAAAGGGTGTACGACCGGAACAGCTTGATCAGGAGATAATTAAACTTCTAAACCGTTAATATGGGAGTCCTTAAGATTCTTGTGGTTGATGATGAACCCGGAATAAGGTCAGGCGTGACAAGAATTCTGGGAAATTTTTCTGTTACCTACCCTTTTATGGATGAGGATTTTACTTTCGAAATACTTGAAGCCCCTTCAGGGGAGGAGGCTATTGATTTAATCGAAAAAAACAAGCCCGATATTGTCCTGCTTGATAATAAGCTTCCGGGAATACAGGGAGTAGATGTGCTGGATTATATAAGAAAGAAAAATCTCGATATTGTAGTGGCTATGATCACCTCATATGCCTCACTGGATGTGGCTGTGCGAGCGACACGTAACGGAGCCTCCGATTTCATTCCGAAACCTTTTACCCCGCAGGAACTGAAATCAAGTATAGAAAATATTACCAAACAACTGTATCTGAAGAGAATAACCCACCGGCTCAATGAGGAAGGAAAGAAAATCAGATACCAGTTTCTCTCTGTTCTTTCCCATGAACTTAAGGCACCCTTAAACGCAATCGAAGGATACCTCAGGATGATGCAGGAAAAACAATACGGAGAAAATATCGACGATTATTCTGTGCCTATTGACAGATCGTTGCAAAGAATACAGGGAATGAGAAATCTGATTATGGACCTGCTCGATTTTACGAAGATAAGACTCGAGAAAAGGGAAGAGAAACTTCAACCTGTGAACCTTGCCGATGCAGTGGCAGATTCTGTGGCCACAATACAACCATATGCAATACAAATGGAGGTCCGGATTGACGTGATAAAAAAAGCTGATGCGATAATAAATGCCGACCCGGAAGATATTGCCATTATATTCAATAATCTGATATCGAATGCTGTAAAATACAACCGCAGGGAAGGGAAAGTTGAAATAACCATTGATAAAACCCCCGGAGAGGCTGTAGTGATCTTCTCCGATACAGGCATCGGTATCAGACCTGAAGACAGGGAATCCCTTTTTACGGAATTTGTAAGAATAAAACGCGATGAAACAAAGAACATAACAGGCAGCGGACTGGGTTTGTCTATCGTCAAAAAAGTCGTTGACCTTTATAAAGGAACAATATCGGTGGAAAGTATACCGGAAAAAGGTTCTATTTTTACAGTCAGATTACCTCTTAATCAATAAAACAGGAGAACATGAAAATACTTCCCGGAAAAACTGTCGAAAGATTAAGCGAATACAGGAGGGTACTGCTTACCCTGGCATCGCAGGGAAAGAATTATATTTTTTCACATGAACTGGCTTCAATCCTGCATATCACCGCCGTGCAGGTACGACGCGACCTGATGCTTATAGGCTATTCGAGCGGAATAAGAAAAGGATATGATATCAGGGTGCTCGTGGAGACAATAGGAAGGATTATCGATTCTGAAATTCCCCTCAATGTTGCAATAATTGGTATGGGAAACCTTGGCCGGGCTGTCTCTTCATATTTCAGGGGAAAAAGGTCAAAGCTTAACCTGGTTGCTTCGTTCGACAACGATCAGCAGAAAACCGGTAAAGTTATTTCGGGCGTAAGGTGCTACGACGTAAGGGAAATGGAAAAAATGATCAGAGAACTCAATATCTCGATTATGATTCTGACCGTCCCTCCCGATTATGCCAAAAATACATGTGAGGAAGCAGTCCGTTACGGCGTCAGGGGTATTCTCAATTTTACAACCGTGTCACTTAATGTGCCGGCTACAGTTTATCTTGAGGAATATGACATGGTGACCTCAATTGAAAAAGTGGCATATTTCGTAAAGGAGAGCATCAGGTAGAAGTGAGGGGATGGAAGTCTTTAAAGGTTTTAAAGCATTAAAACAATTCAGAAATCCTGTTGTCACAACCGGCTCCTTCGACGGAGTGCACGTCGGCCATAAAGCCATTATAAACCGGCTGCGAAATCTTGCCTCTCTCTATAACGGAGAAACTGTACTGATTACATTCCATCCTCATCCCAGAAAGGTGCTCTACCCCGAATCTGAAGGCAAAAATCTGAAGCTGATAAATACTCTTGAAGAAAAACTGCTGCTTCTCGGAAAGGCCGGAGTAGACAATGTGATAATTGCAGAATTTACAAGGGAATTTTCCAGAATCACCTGTGAAGAATTTGTAAGGGATTACCTGGTGTCACAAATCGGAGCCAGGGTAATTGTTGTCGGGTTCAATCATCATTTCGGCTGCAACAGGCAGGGTGACTATAACTACCTGTGGAATCTGAAAGATGTGTACGGATTTGAGGCTGAGGAGATTCCCTCAAGGGAAGTTGAACATGAAACAGTCAGTTCAACAAGAATCAGAAAAGCAATAAGTGAGGGGTACATCCAGAGGGCAAATGCATACCTCGACAATCATTATCTGATATTGTCTTTACCTGTAAAAGCTTCAGATCTTCCCACTGTTAATTATAGCTTCTTTTCAGCAGGAAAAACTGAAAGCGACAAGCTTATCCCTCCTCCTGGAATCTATGCCGTTTCAGTTTCCCTTCCTTCGGAGAACCTCAGGTGTAAAGGTATAGTTCTGATCGGTGAGAATGACATCGGGAAGGATGCTGTTTATTTTCTGACCCCCGGTATTGATTATGACTATTCAGGAAAAAGAATACTTCTTTTTTTTCATAAAAGGCTTTCAGAGAATATTAATTTCTACGATCATAAACACTTTTTTCACAACATTGAAAAGGCAATTGATGAGGTAAACGAACTTATTTATTGACCCATTAAAAATTTTTTTTATAATTTTCGAAAGATTTCCGGATGCATTTATGAGGCCTGGTAAATATAATTCTCAGCAATACCTTTATAATATAGCTCTGAATGTCGGGTTCCTGAAACTGTTTGCCGGGTTATAGAACACAGATACGGCATTATTAACAGGTTTTTATTTTATCTTTTTCTTTTTTCTATGATTAATGAGAAGCTTATAAATCCGGGCAGTATTGCCGTAGTAGGGGGTTCAGAAGATGTAACCAAAACAGGCGGAAAAGTATTGTATAATCTGATTGCCTCAGGATACAAGGGGATACTCTACGTTGTAAATCCCAGGGCGGAATCGGTGCAGGGAATAAAATCGTACAGCGATGTCTCTCATATCCCGCAGTGCGATCTTGCGATACTGGCCATACCGGCCAGATTGTGCCCTGATGCTGTAACGGTTCTCGCCACTGAAAAAAACACAAAGGCTTTTATAATACTCTCGGCAGGCTTTGGAGAGGAGAGCAGTGAAGGCCGTGAAGCTGAGAGGAAAATTACCTCGGTTGTTAATTCAGCAGGCGGAACACTGATAGGCCCGAATTGTATAGGTTTCCTTAATATGAATTATGCGGGGGTCTTCACAACCCCCTTGCCGAAGCTGAGGTCCGACGGTGTGGAACTTGTTTCGGGTTCAGGTGCTACTGCTGTATTTATTATGGAAGCAGCCGTAACCAACGGAGTCCCTTTCTCATCTGTATGGTCGGTGGGCAACAGCGCCCAGACCGGCATCGAAGATGTGCTTGAATATATCGATGAGTCGTGGTCGGAGGGTAGAAGTTCAAAAGTAAAGCTGCTGTATATTGAAAGTATCCGTAATCCCGGAAAACTTCTGAAGCACTCCCGTTCACTTATATCCAAAGGATGCAGGATAGCTGCCCTCAGGGCAGGTGTGTCAGAAGCCGGTATACGGGCAGCGACATCACACACAGGTGCAATGGCCAGTTCAGATATGGCATACGAAGCCCTTTTCAGGAAAGCAGGGATCATAAGATGTCACAGTCGTTCGGAACTGGTAGCAGTAGCATCGGTCTTTATGCATCAGAAACCTTCCGGTAAAAGAGCAGGAATAGTTACACACGCAGGTGGGCCGGCTGTAATACTTACCGATGTTCTGTCAAAGAACGGAATTGAGATACCTCAGATAAGCGGCCCTGCAGCAGAAAGACTGAAAGAGAAGCTTTACCCCGGTTCCTCGGTGGCAAACCCGATCGACTTCCTCGCAACAGGCACGGCAGAACAACTCGGTTATATACTCGATGCCTGTATGAATGACTTTACTAATATCGATTCAGTTGCCGTTATCTTCGGTAGTCCGGGTCTCTTCCCCGTTAATAATGTCTATAATCTTCTGCAAGAAAAAATGAGAACTTCACCCAAACCTGTTTATGCAATTATGCCTTCACTTATTAACGCCGGGAAAGAGATGAATGAATTCGCTGCCGGAGGCAATATATACTTCACCGATGAAGCAATATTTGGCCAGGCCCTTGCTGCAGTACTTAATCATGTCCCTGACGACCAGGATACGGAAAATAACATAAGTGTCGACAGAGAGTTGATACGCACAATAATCGATTCCGCTGCCGGTGGATATCTCGGACCTGAGGATACCGATAAACTTCTGCATGCAGCAGGAATCAGAATACCTTTCTCCGGATATGTGGCAGATGAAAAGGATCTGGAAGCAGTTGTTGCTGCTGTGGGATTTCCTGTTGCCATGAAGGCTGTCGGTCCACTTCACAAGACAGAAGCCGGAGGCGTGATTCTGAACGTCTCAGACAGAACCAGTGCCCTCGAATCATTTCACCGGCTCCGTAATATAGATGGATGCAAAAAAATCCTTATCCAGAAAATGACCCCGGGAACCGAACTCTTCGCAGGGGTGAAATATGAGAAGGGTTTCGGGCATCTTCTTCTGGCCGGCCTGGGTGGAATATTTGTTGAAATCCTGAAAGATTTTTCCTTTTCACTTATACCTGTCGGAACTAATACTGCCCTGAGGATGATCCGCTCACTGAAAGGGTTTGGCATTATAAAAGGCGCCAGAGGATACAAAGGTGTAAATGAAGACTCATTTGCAGATGTAATTTGCAGGCTGTCAGCCCTTGTCTCGGTTGCCCCTGAAATTACAGAACTTGACCTGAACCCGCTTATGGGTGATGGCAGTAATGTCGTTGCTGTAGATGCCAGGATCAGAATAGCAGAAAGCCTGCCAGGTGGCTGAGAAAAAAAATGACTTAAAAATCGTTATATTATTAATAACCAGGCATATATCTAATATAAAATAGTGATTTTAAGCAGCTTTTAAGAAGTTTATAATTATTATTTTTAATTTCGCTTCTGAGAAGAAATGTCACAACAAAATAAAATACATAATACGCCCGTCGATCGCGAACTGGTAAAAAAATTACTTGAAGAGAGCGGAATAAAAGATCCGGGTACCGCAACCATAAGGGAGATTGTGAGGCTGGTTAACCGGATTGAAAGAATTACAGGCGTGAAGTTCATACGAATGGAAATAGGAGAGCCCGGAATTCCTCCCCCTACAATCGGAATTGATGCAGAAATAGAGGCATTAAAAAAGGGTGTTGGTGCGGTTTACCCGAATATTGAAGGACTTAAAGACCTTAAAGAAGAGGCTGCAAGGTTTTTCAGGCTTTTCCTGAATATCGAAATAAGCCCGAAAGGTTGTATACCGACGGTTGGCTCATTAATGGGAGGGATGCTCTGTTTTCTTGTGGCAAACCGTAATGACCATACCAAAGAAGGTACCCTTTTCCTTGATCCGGGCTTCCCTGTTCAGAAGCAGCAGGTCAGAATGCTCGGACACGATTACTATTCATTTGATGTTTACAATTTCAGGGGGGAAAAGCTTCGCGACAAACTCGAATCCTATATGGCTGGAGGCAAAATATCCTCCATACTTTTCTCTAACCCGAATAATCCGTCATGGATTTGTTTTACAGAGGAGGAGTTGCGAATAATAGGAGAGCTGTCAGATAAATATGATGTGATTGTTATAGAGGACCTGGCATATTTCGGAATGGATTTCCGGAAGGATTATACTGTACCCGGAAATCCTCCTTACCAGCCTACCGTTGCTCATTACACGAAGGATTATGTAATTCTGCTCTCAAGCTCAAAGATATTCAGCTACGCGGGCCAGCGTATCGGGCTTATGGCTGTGTCAGACCATCTGTTTACCCGGCGTTATCCCGACCTGCTCAGGTATTATTCATCCGACAGTTTCGGGGAGGCTCTTATTTACGGAGCCCTTTACGCTCTGTCCGCAGGAGTGTCTCATTCGGCACAATACGGACTGGCAGCTCTGCTTAAGGCAGTCAACGACGGAACCTACAGATACAGGGAGGATGTAAAGGAATATGGCGAAAAAGCGGCCATAATGAAGGAAATCTTTCTTAAGAACGGTTTCAGAATTGTTTATGACAAGGACCTTGAAGAACCTCTGGCCGACGGATTTTACTTTACAATCTCCTATCCCGGAATGTCATCGGGAGAACTTCTCCGGGAACTTCTCTGCTACGGCATCAGCGCTATTTCGCTGATAATAACCGGAAGCGAACGTACGGAAGGCCTCAGAGCATGTGTTTCAAAGGTCAGCCGGACACAGTTTCCTGAACTCAATGAGAGACTTGAAAAATTTTCGAAAGATCATCCAGTAAAAAACTGAACCAGATTATGGCTAAAGTAAAAGGTAGTATTGTTGTAGATATTGAAAAATGCAAGGGTTGTGAACTTTGTGTGGTCACCTGCCCTACCAAAACCATTGCACTTGCTCCGGAGGTTAACGGAAAAGGGTACAATTATGCTTATCCGGCCAATCCTGAACTTTGCATAGGATGCACAAACTGTGCAACGGTCTGCCCCGACGGGGTTATAACAGTTTACAGAACTAAAATCTGAAGCGGTATGGAAAAAGAAATGAGGTTGATGAAGGGGAATGAGGCCATTGCAGAAGCTGCTATCAGAGCCGGCGCAGATGCTTACTTCGGATATCCCATCACTCCACAGAGTGAGATACTGGAATATCTTATGGCAGCAAACCCTTTTGAAAGAACGGGAATGGTGGTTCTACAGGCCGAAAGTGAGATTGCAGCAATCAATATGGTATATGGAGGAGCCGGCTGCGGAAAAAAGGTGATGACATCTTCTTCATCTCCCGGCATAAGCCTTAAACAGGAAGGTATCTCCTATATTGCAGGTGCGCAGCTTCCTTGCCTTATTGTTAACGTCGTCAGGGGAGGTCCCGGTCTCGGCACAATACAACCGGCCCAGTCAGACTATTTCCAGGCCGTTAAGGGAGGAGGACACGGCGATTATCATCTTATAGTGCTGGCACCCGCCTCGGTGCAGGAGATGGCTGATTTTGTCGAGCTTGCATTCGACCTGGCATTTAAGTACAGAAATCCCGCTATGATCCTGTCAGACGGCGCCATCGGACAAATGATGGAAAAAGTTTATCTGAAACCCCAGAAACAGAGAAGCACCTCGGTTCCTGAATGGGCAACAACCGGAAAAACATCCGACAGGCAAAGAAATATTATCACTTCACTCGACCTCGACCCTTATGCCCAGGAACAGCACCTGTTAAAACTGCAGGAAAAATACAGACAGATTGAAAAAAATGAAGTGAGATATGAAGAGATAATGGTTGATGATGCGGAATACCTTCTTGTAGCCTATGGTACAAGTGCAAGGGTCTGCCAGAAAAGTATTCAGATGGCCCGTGCCGAAGGAATAAAAGCCGGACTGCTGAGACCCATAACTCTCTATCCATTCCCATCCGGAAGAATAAATACCCTGGCACCCCGTATGAAAAGTATTATTTCAGTTGAAATGAGCATGGGTCAGATGGTTGAGGATGTTAAACTTGCCGTCAACGGGCAGGCTCCCGTCTCGCATTTCGGACATATGGGAGGCGTGATTACAGAACCTGAAGAGGTTCTTGAATACCTGAAAACAAAAATCTGAAGTATATGAAAACAGCTGAGGGACTTAAGGAGATAATCAAACCTGAAAACCTGGCATACAGGAAATCATCGCTTATTACGGATAAACCTTTTTCGTACTGCCCCGGATGCGGGCACGGTACCACACACAGAATAATTGCTGAGGTTATTGAGGAGGAGAAGCTCGCCGGAAATACGATAGGTGTGTGCCCGGTGGGTTGTTCCGTACTGATGTACGATTTTCTTGATCTCGATATTCAGCAGGCAGCACATGGAAGAGCCCCTGCAGTGGCAACGGCAATAAAACGGCTTATGCCTGACAAATTCGTCTTTACCTACCAGGGCGACGGCGACCTCGCCGCGATAGGAACCTCCGAAACAATACATGCATGTAACAGAGGCGAAAATATCCTGATAGTTTTTATCAATAACGGTATTTACGGAATGACCGGTGGTCAGATGGCCCCCACAACCCTCGAAGGAATGAAATCATCCACATCACCTTATGGCAGGGACGTTAAAATGATGGGGAATCCTCTTAAAATGACCGAACTGATTGCAATGCTGCCGGGAACATGTTACGTCACCCGCCAGAGCGTCCATACACCGGCAGCAGTCAGAAAGGCCAAAAAGGCAATCAGAAAAGCTGTTGATTATCATAAAAAAGGTATGGGGACATGTTTTATTGAGATAGTATCAAACTGCCCCTCCGGCTGGAAAATGACTCCTGTGGAGTCGAACAGGTGGATGGAAGAGAACATGTTTAAGTTTTATAAACCAGGTGATCTCAAAGTGCCTGATGAAGGTGCACCAACCGGAGAAAAAATGGATGAATAGTAAAATTATTGCCATGACAGAGGAAATAATAATCGCAGGTTTTGGCGGACAAGGGGTTCTCTCTATGGGAAAGATTATAGCATATTCAGGACTTATGCAGGATATGGAAGTTAGCTGGATGCCATCTTACGGACCTGAGATGAGAGGAGGAACGGCAAATGTCACCGTAATAATCAGTACCGACAGGATCAGCTCTCCAATCCTGAGGCGTTTTGATACGGCTATCATTCTAAACCAGCAGTCGCTCGATAAATTCGAGAATTCAGTGAAACCGGGAGGAATTCTGATATACGACGGTAACGGTATTACAAGGCACCCTGAAAGGAAAGATATTAAAATCTACCGGATAGATGCCGCGGAGGAGGCTTCCAGGTTGAAGAGCCCTAAAACATTTAATATGATTGTTCTCGGAGGATATCTCAGAATAAAACCTTTTATCAGTATTGAGAACGTGATTAAGGGACTTAAAAAATCACTTCCGGAACGTCATCATAAACTGATCCCTGAAAATGAGGCAGCCTTAAGGAGAGGAATGGAAATTATAAGAGGTTTAAATTAGACCCGGAAGAATCTCTACTTTCTGTAAAAATTCATTTCCTGGATATATTTCCATACTGCAGGATGCAGGTAGTATGACATGTTTTTCCCTGCTTTGATACCTTTCCTGATAAAAGTACCCGATATCTCCATAAGCGGAGCTTTTACAAACCTGACATCGGCCTTTTCCAGAATCTCTTCAAGCAAAGGGTGAGGAGGTTTGAAAGCCTCTTTGCGCGGGTATACGTAAATCGGATAAAGTTTCACCAGATCAAGTACATTTTTCCATTTATGCAGGGTATACAGGTTATCTTCTCCCATGGCAATGGCAAACTCATTATGGGGATGTTTCTCACTGAGATATGCCAGCGTGTCAATCGTATAGGAAGGCTGAGGCAGTGTAAGCTCAATATCGCATGTTCTGAATTTATGATGATTATTTATGGCCAGTTCTGTCATATAAATCCGGTCCCTTCCCGGCAGCAGGGTCTCCTTTTTCTTAAGTGGGTTATGTGGACTCACAACAAACCATACCTCTTCGATATCAGTGTATTCGGTTAAATAACCTGCAATTGCCGTATGCCCGATATGTACCGGGTTAAAGGATCCGAAATAGAGGCAGGTTTTTATCTTTTTTGTCATCTTCCCGTAAACTCCTTTACCGCTTTATGAATCTCATTCTTTGCAATCTCAAGGTTGTCATTTATTATTACGAGGTCGAATAAACCGGCCGACTCAATTTCCGTTCCGGCTTTTTTGACCCTTTCATCTATTTTTTCGGGTGAGTCTGTTCCTCTTGCAATAAGCCGCTGCCTCAGTATTTCAATTGACGGAGGCATAATAAATATTGAAAGCCCGTTATCGCCGAAGATCTTTTTAAGCGCTATTCCGCCTTTTACGTCGACGTCGAAGAGAATAGATTTGCCGGCAGCCCATATTCTTTCGGGTTCACTTTTCAATGTTCCGTAAAACTGACCATCATATACCTCCTCCCATTCCACAAAATCACCGTTTTCTATATGATGGCGGAATTCCGGAACGCTCATAAAAAAGTAATCCACACCGTTTTTTTCTTTGCCTCGTGGTTTGCGTGTTGTGGCCGAAACCGAAAACTCAAGTTCCGGCATTGTTGAAAGGAGGTGATTAACAAGGGTTGACTTACCTGATCCGGACGGGGCGGATACTATAATCACTTTACCTTTATGCATCTTTCAGATAGTTAATGTAAAAACAGAACTTTAAAAGCTGTCACAGGACATTCAGCAGTTGTTCCTTAATCTTTTCCAGGTCATCCTTCATGCCAACAACAATCCTCTGAATATCTGCGTCATTGGCCTTTGACCCTATAGTATTGATTTCTCTTCCAATTTCCTGCGAAATAAAACCGAGTATCTTGCCGTTTGATTCCTGTTCATTAAGCTTTTCAAGAAAATAGCTGCAGTGTTGTTTCAGTCTTACCTTTTCTTCGTTGATATCAAACTTTTCGAGGTAGTAGATTATCTCCTGCTCAATACGGTTTCTGTCTATTTTATCTGCCGGCACGGTTGTCTCAAGTAGCTGGGTTAGCTTTTCCCTTAACTTTTCTGTCCGGCCCGGTTCAAAACGACTGAGTTCCGTCAGTGAATCCAGTATACGGTTTACCAATCTTACAATATCTGTTTCCATGGCTTTCCCTTCATCGATCCTGTACTGAACAGCCTTTCCGACCGCCTCATCCAGAAGGGCTCTGACAGCAGTCCAGTCCTCCTCTGCCGTTTCATCTTTTTCCTGCTGCAGGGCATCAGGGAACCTTAGCAATGCTGTAAGAATATCTTTGGGAATCTTTATTCCTGTCTCTTCAGAAATTGTTTTTACCTGCTGATAATAGTTTTTTATAACATCCCTGTTGATAACCGGCAGATTCTGAATATTGTGGATTTCGTAAGATATAATCAGATCTATTCTTCCTCTCTCAAGCTTCTGACTCAGAATGTTACGTATCTCGGCTTCTTTTTCCCTGAGAACAGCCGGCAGTTTTATATTAAGGTCGTTTTGCCTGGAATTGATTGCCCTGACCTCCACGGTGACTTTTTTACCCTGGAAATCACCGGAAGCTTTGCCGTAGCCGGTCATTGATTTTATCATCGCTGCTGATCGGTGTTTTTAATGGTTACTAAGTTATTTAAAATTCCTCATTGAAAGTGACAACAGCTTTCTTTTTCCAATATCCTGTCTTATAGTAAAGGAATGACAATACAAGTCCCACGAACCATCCTGCGGGAATTGACCACCAGATTCCCGTCACACCTATTCTCCCTGCCATGATATAAGCAAACGGAACTCTGATAATCCATAATGAGGTCAGGGTGATGAACATGGGAACCAGGGAATCGCCGGCTCCTCTCATCAGTCCGGTATAGATAAACATCAGTGTAAACAGAATGTAGAAAATTGCCACAATAGTCAGGTATTGGGCACCATAAAAGATTACCTGGTTATCGTTTGTGAACAGGTTAATCAGGTAACGGCCAGTAAGGACGATGAACATTGTTGTTGCGAAAGTTACAATGGTCATCATCTTAAGGGTTGAGACCAGACCGTTCTTAATTCTTTCGGGTTTGTTGGCTCCTATATTCTGGCCGGTAAATGCTGAGATGGCTGCGGCAAACGACATTGCCGGGACTGTTGCTATGGCATCGAGTCTGCTGGCTACTGAGAATCCGGCAATAACGTTGGTGCCGAATTTATTAACTATACCAAGCAATGCCAGTCCGCCGAGAGCAACAAATGTCTGCTGGATTCCGTTGGGAAGTCCTATACGAAGGCTTTGTGAGAAAATTTCCCTGTCGAACTGAATTGCTGAAATTGAGATCTTAAGTACTTTATGTGTTTTGTTAAGGTACCAGGCTGCAAGAAAAAAAGCCACACCGTGAGCCGCTACGGTTGCCCATGCAGCGCCTGCAATGCCCATCCGGAACACTGCAATAAAAACAATATCAAGGATGATATTGAGAAATACCGCAATAATAAGAAACCAGAGCGGCGTTTTAGAATCGCCGAGGCCCCTGAGTGCAGCACTGGTTCCGTTGTATCCAAACATCAGCACCATTCCTGCGATAAAAATATTAAGATACTGAAGTGCAGGAGGCATAAGCTCTTCGGGCAAGCCAAGAAACCTTAGCAGAGGCCCGCTGAAAAGGAGTCCGGCTACAGTCAGTATCACCGAACCGAAGAATGCTGAAATGTACATTGTGTCTATGGCCAGCCTTACCTTCCTGAGATCACCGGCACCGAAATACTGCGATATCACAACCGTGGTGCCCATAACAATCCCTATTATCAGCGATACCAGTACGAAAATTACCGGAAACGAAGCACCCACGGCTGCCAGAGCCTCCTTCCCCACAAGCTTGCCGACAATGATACTGTCGACTACTGAAAACAGCTGCTGAAAAACATTACCCAGCAGCATGGGTGCAGCAAATTTCAGTATCAACTTACCCTCAGGTCCGTTTGTCAGATCCTTCATCCTTGAATAAATGAACAGCAAAGAAAATCATTAATCTGCCGATGACAAAAGAATGATAATATATTTTACGTTTATTTTAGAGAAAGAGAGTTCAGGAAAGGTATAATAAAGGTGGAATGAAGTGTGGATTAAAAAAAAATGTATTTTGCACAAACTTAAATTCAGAGTGATGCAGAAAAAACTTTCACTGATATTTTCTATACTGTCAGTAGTGTTTTTACCGTCAGTTTTGCAGGCTCAGGAGCCTGAGGTTATTAATCTGCGCGACTCCCTTGATAAGATGGGTTATTATGTGAAGCCATTGCACCATAAAGACTCTGTTCACTTCACAAACGAAGAAGCTTTAAAGTATCTGCAGGCAAAATATTCATCAGGTATATGGCGCAACAGGCTCGATCCTCTCAGAAGTGCAATAGGACAGCTTATTTTTTACGCAACTACCAGGCCTTTCGATTCGCTGATGCTTTTTCTGGATAAATATCCCTATGACTCCCTGAATGTGTCTCCGGAATTATTTCTTGTCTTTGATACTGTTTCGGTTAAAGTACCGGTAATAACCGGAACATTAAAAAGTTCACTGCCCGATTCACTTTCATTGGCTGATTCCCTGAATATTCCTGAACCGGGAATTGTGCCAGATACTCTCAGGAAGGCTCTTCCTGAGACCCCTGTTACTCAGATCGTGCTTAAAGATACATCTCTGCTGATAGTGAAAAAAATGATTGCAGAGTATTATCCCGAAAATAAACAAATTCCTTTCAGGGTATATTACAGTCCATGGCCTGGCGACTCAATTTCGGCAGCCATTCAGGCTCTTGCAGGATTTCTGAGGTCCAGGGATTCATCCCTTATCGTATTCAAGGGTAAGTCGTCGGAGGAACTGCCGGTATGGATAAATTCACAAACCGGAAAGCTTAACAGGTTCTGGCTAAGAAATGAATTCGATGATTCGGTCACTGTCTGGATAGGTAGTATTTCGAGAGATACTCTGGGAATTTTTCTCGAAGAGGGCATTATGTTCAGACGCCCTTCAATGCACACAAATTTCTCGGATGTACAGCTTGATATAAAGCAGATAAACAGCCGGAAACTGCTTGAAGTTAACAAGATATACGTGAAGCCTCAATACTGGAAATACCGCTCGGAGGCAGCTTTTGTCTTTAACCAGACCTATCTTACCAACTGGGTTAAAGGAGGGGAGAACAGTATATCAACCGCCCTTGATATAACAGGTTTTGCCGATTACAATAATAAGGATCTTAAACTGGTATCAAACAATTTTGCAAGGCTTAAGTATGGTCTGATAAAACCGGGAGATAAGCATGTCCGGAAGAATCTTGACCTTCTGGAAACAAATTCCAAACTGAACCACAAGGCTTTCGGCAAGTTTGATTTCAGTGCCACAATGCTCTTTAAGACCCAGATTGCAAAAGGGTACAATTATCCCAATGATTCGGTACCTGTTTCAAAATTCTTCAACCCGGCAACTCTTACAATCGGTTTCGGACTTGATTATAAACCAAATAAAAACACCTCAATCAATGCTGCCCCGCTTTCATACAAGGCAACTTTTGTACCCGATACTGCAATGATAGATCAGACCAAGTATGGTGTACCGAAAAATAAAAGATCAATGCACGAACCGGGCGCCAGTGTTCAGATAAACAGCGAAATCAATCCTTTCAAGACAGTGAATGTAAAAAACAGGATACAGTTATTTACCAACTATATCAACAAGCCTCAGAATATTGATGTTGACTGGGAAATGATAGCCACCTTTAAGCTTAACTGGTTTACCGATCTGAGATTAAATACTCACCTTATTTTTGATGATGATACAAAAACAGTGGTAAAGAAAAAAGACGGAACATTTGAACTTGATGAATTTGGTAAACCGAAAAAGACGGCAAGGATTCAGTTTAAGGAATTATTAGGGGTATCATTTGTTTTCAGGTTCTGAGTATTACAGATCTTTCTGGAAGATTCTGAAAATCTTCGAGACTGTGCCTCCAACTCGTTCAAATTCACCTCTCATTCTTATATTGGTTTCGAGAATCAGGTGGCTGTTTACTGTCTCGATACCGTATCTTATTGCTGATTCATAAAGTTTGATTGCCATCAGAACATCAAGGCCCTGTTCCCGGTGTTCCTTTCTGATACCGCCGAGCATTGTCAACAGTGTTTTTGTGCGTTTTATTTCCCTGATTATGTGAAATATCCCGAAAGGCAGAAGTCGACCGCACGCTTTTCTTATACCATCACTCGGATCGGGCATCGCCACAGCAAATGCAACCACTTCGTTGCCATATTCAACAACCTTTATGAAATGAGGATCAAGTATAGGGAGATAACGGTCAGCCAACTCCTTTTTTTCCTGGTCGTCGAGAGGGGCATAACCATAAATTTCGGTATAGGTTTGATTCATGACCTCAAGTGCCGGGATTATGTAAAGCCTCAATTCCTTTTTGTTGCTGAACTCTCTTATCCTGTAAGGAGAATTATTGTTTAACCGTGAAAGAACCCTGTCGTAAACTTCAGGCAGTTTTTCAGGCATCGGGAGAAGGTAATTGACAAGGTCCACCTTTTTAACATAGCCTTCCCGGGCAACCATTTCGGGAAGATAGGGATCGTTGGTTGCACTGGTCAGGAACTGCGGGTATTCGAAACCCTTAATGACAAAACCCTGCGGGTCCTTGTCTGAGAAGCCAAGAGGACCCACAATCTTTGTCATTCCCTTTTTCCTGGCCCATTGCTCAACATTCTGAAGCAATGCATGAACTACCTCCTGGTCTTCATAGCATTCCATAAACGAAAAACGGCCGTGCTGTTCATTATGTATCTCATTATAGAGCCTGTTAATGATTCCCATTACCCTGCCCACCGGCTTTTTGCCCCTGAAGGCAAGATAGAGGATTGTGTCGGAATGAAGGAATGATTTATTTTTCCGCCGATTATAGAATGCCCGTTCATCGCTGTACAGGGGTGGCAGCCATGCCTTATTGTCCTTGTGAACCTTCTCCGGCAGGTAAATATAATCCTTAAGATCACCCCGCGTCAATACTTCTCTTACAGTCAGGTCATCCATTTATCATGATTTTGGGAAATTTCACCCCAAGTAATAAAAAAGTATCCGTATATCAATCGGTAATTATGAACTAATATAAAAAAACTATCGTCATAAGGTAAGTGTAATGCTGGGCACTTACAGTAATTACGGGAACGGATTGAATACTTTGAATTGTTATCCTCTTTGTACCGCTGAGGACATTTCAGGCTTCGTTTTATCACAGTTTTTTTACCGGCATAATCTTATCCGGAAAGCAGAATTTATCTTCCGTTACATGTCATACGTGGTATGAAAAGACCAGATTTATTATACTTTTTCAGGCGATGATTTTTATCTCTATCTTTGAAAAAATCATAAAAAATTATACCATGAAAATCAATAACAACGATGCAATTGCTGCAACTCCCGTGGAGGTTGAGGGTGCAAAGGATGTGAGGATGAAGATCCTTATTGGTCCGGCCGACGGTTCGGAAGACATTATCATGAGGCACTTCATCATTGCACCGAGAGGCAACACCCCGCATCACAGGCATAATTACGAACACGTAGTTAAAATTTTGAGAAACAAGGGTGTAGCTGTTGACTATGACGGCAGCGAGTATGAGGTGCACGAGGGGCAGAGCCTTTTTGTGGGTCCCAACGACATGCATCAGTTCAGGAACCCCTTTAATGAAGATTTTGAATTCCTCTGCATCATCCCCAATCCGGGTAAAACAGTATGAAAATGATAAGGCTAAAGGTTGCCTTCGGTACAATTATTTTATAACCGGAAAGCCAGGCAACAGTGGTGAAGGTTTTTATTTCAGATACAAATCGGCAATTACAAAAGCCGCAAACAGAATGCTCGCAATTCCGTTTGTAGTAGCAAAAGCAATATTTACCCTTCTAACATCATCAGGCTTTACAATCAGATGCTGATATATAAGCAATACGGTAAAAATTGCAGTTCCGGTCCAGAAGAGAAATCCTTGTTTTCCGGCAGCACCTGCAAGAAATATCAGGAGAGCAGTTCCGGCATGAAGAAGAGATGAAATGATCAGCCCCTTCCGGCGGCCGATTACCGAGGGTATTGAATATAATTTCGCTGAACGGTCGAACTCATCATCCTGAAGTGAATAAATAATGTCAAAACCGCTTACCCATGTGATAACAATAAAGGAGTAAATAACCGGTAAAAGGTCAAAACGGCCTGTTACGGAAATATATGCTCCGGTTGGTGCCAGGCTGAGACCCAGGCCGAGGATAAAATGGCATAATGCAGTAAAACGTTTTGTAAGGCTGTAACCAAGTATTATCAACAGTGCCAACGGCGAGAGAAAAAGTGTGAGTTTATTGATGAAGCCTGCCGAAACAATAAAAAGTACAGAGTTCACAACAACAAAAACAAGGGCATTTTTTCTGCTTATCTTACCTGCAGGTATCTCTCTTCCTGCCGTTCTCGGATTCATGGCATCATACTTCTCATCGGCGTATCTGTTGAAACCCATAGCCGCATTCCGCGCAAACACCATGCAGAGAACCACAAGAATCAGAATCCTCAGGCTGAATCCGTACTCTTCCTGCGATACGGCAAGAAAGTACCCGGTAATTGCAAAGGGTAGTGCAAAAACAGTATGGCTGAATTTTACAAATGAAAAGTATTTTCTTAGAGAATTAATTTGCTCTGTCATTGCTTTTCAAGAAGCGTACGGTAGATATTATAACTTTCGTCATCGAACGCCACAAAGATTATTTTTTCGGGATATTTGCTGGTCAGAATGAATCTTCTCGACTCCGTAACGGCAATAAGAGCCGCAAGGTCTTTCGGAAATCCGTAAACACCTGTTGAGATACCCGGGAATGCTATGGTTCTTATCTTGTGGTTTTTAGCCAGCTCCAGTGATTTTCTGTAGCATGATGCAAGTTTTTCGGTTTCGTCGTCAATACCTGACCGCCACACAGGGCCTACGGTATGTATTACATATTTTGCTTTCAGGTTAAAGCCGGGGGTAATTTTTGCCTCGCCTGTTTCACATCCTTTTAGTTTTCTGCATTCCTCAAGCAGTTCAGGTCCTGCAGCCCTGTGTATTGCGCCGTCGACACCTCCTCCTCCAAGCAGTGACCTGTTCGCTGCGTTAACAATGGCGTCAGCACTGACAGTCGTAATATCCCCTTTAATAATTTCTATACGGTTTTCAGCCATAGCATGGATTATCTGAGGACAGCACCCAGTTTATTGTTTAATTCCTTTATGAGGTCATTCATTATCTTTTCAATCTGCTTGTCAGTAAGAGTGCGCTGCTGATCCTGCAGGATAAAACTTACCGCATAGGATTTTTTGCCCTGACCAAGTGATTCGCTTTCGTAAACATCGAAAAGACCAACTTCCCTGATGAGGTGCCTGCCTGTATTCATTGCGATATCACGAATCTGGCTGAATTTCACTTCATTGTCCACAAGAAGTGCAAGGTCTCTTCTTACCCATGGAAACCTGGGCATTTCCCTGTATGAAACCGAATGGCCGGCAGTAAGTTCAAGCAGGTAATCCCAATCTATCTGACCATAATAGACATCCTGTTCTATATCAAATTTCTGACGGTAAGCCTGGCTGATTTTGCCAGCCTCAGCAACAATCCGGTCATTAATCAAATATACAAGCGATTCTGAAAAACAGCTTTTCCGGCTCTCATCGAGTTTCAGATTTCCGACTTCAAGCCCCGTTTTGCGGAAGATCATTTCAATGAATGATTTTATAAAAAAGAAATCTCCGGGGGTGTTCTTTTCATTCCATGACTGCCTGTACCTGCTACCTGTAAGGAAAAGAGCGAGGCTGGTTTTTTCCGTATACCTGTCAACAGGTTTTGGAGCAGAAGGATTATCGTAGAAATAACAGTTGCCGAATTCGTAAAGCTTAAGATTGTAATTCTGATGATTAATATTTCTTGCAATTACCGACAATCCGCCCGGAAGAAGTGACTGCCTCATTACATTAAGATCTGAGCTTAAAGGATTTGCAAGTCTGACAATGGTGTTTTTGTCAAAATCCGGATCTTCATCAAACCATGCAGAAGGGACCAGTGAGTTGCACATTATCTCGTTAAAGCCGTTTGAGGAAAGCATTTCGGAGATGACATTTATTATCCGGTTTCTGTCGGGTTTTAAGCTGAATGTCAGTGCTGAATTTATATGAGTTCCGTTCTCTATGCGGTTGTAACCGTAAATACGGAGTATCTCCTCTGCAACGTCAGCTTCATTCTGCATATCTGTCTTGCGCGGCGGAATTTCAAGCTTCATTTCAGGCATACTCTCCGAAATAATATTTATTCCCAGCCGTGTAAGTATCATATTTATTTCCTCATAAGGAATCTCCTTACCGATCAGTCTGTTAATCCTTTCACAGGAAACGGGCAGAATTGTACGCTGAATCCTGCGTGGATAGATATCTTTTATACCAGATGCAATTTCTCCTCCGGCCAGTTCCCTGATCATGAGAGCTGATCTCTTAAGAGCCCATTCAGTTATTTCCGGGTCAGTGCCTCTTTCGAACCTGTAGGATGCATCCGTATTCAATCCGTGTCTTTTTGCTGTCTTTCTGATTGATACAGGATTGAAGTATGCACTCTCAAGAAAAACATTCACAGTTTTTTCCGTGACCCCCGATTTTAATCCCCCGAAAACACCTGCAATACACATTCCCTCTTCAGAATTGCAAATCATCAGATCCTTGTCCGATAGCTCCCTTTCTATACCATCGAGGGTTACGAATTTTGTTCCGGCAGGCAGGTTATCTATCACAACTTTTTTCCCTCTGATCATGTCTGCATCAAATGCATGCAAGGGCTGACCTATTTCGTGCTGAACGTAATTGGTAATATCCACTACATTGTTTATCGGGCCGATGCCGATAGCCTTTAGCCTGTTCTGAAGCCAGACGGGAGATTCTGCAACTCTGACATTGAAGATATTGACTCCTGTATATCTCGGACATGCCTCCGTATTCTTTATAATGACCTCAAAGGTCTCTTCCGGGAAGCCGGCACGGAATTCATCTATGGAAGGCATAACAGGATTTGACTCGATACCCCTGTTTACAGCCAGGTAAGCGGCAAGTTCCCGTGCAATGCCAAAATGTGAAGCACTGTCGATCCTGTTTGGAGTAAAACCGATAGTGTAAACGTAATCCTTTTCTATTCCGAAATAGTCGGCGGCAGGAGTACCGGGTTCCGCGGGGCGTTCCAGAACCATAATTCCATCGTGAGAGGTCCCCATGCCTATTTCATCCTCGGCACAGATCATGCCTTCCGACACCTGACCCCTGATAGTGGCTGTTTTGATTTCGATCTTTTCTTTCCCCTTGCTTACGACCGACCCGGGAAGTGCAACAGGAACAGTCTGTCCGGCAGCAACATTAGGCGCACCGCATACAATGACCAGGTTTTTCCCCTGGCCTGCATCAACAAGATTGACAGTCAATTTATCGGCAGAGGGATGTTTGCGTGATTCAAGTACTTTTCCTATTACAATCCCTTTGAGACCACCCTCCACAGGCCACCATTCTCCGAAATCTTCAATCTCATGTCCGATATCAGTCAGTATTTCAGCTAGTTCGTGAGGATCTGCATTTACGGGCAAATATTCCCTGAGCCAGTTATATGATATTTTCATTCTTTTAAATGGTTACTGAAATTGCAAAAGTAAGAAAATTAAAAAAAAGCAGAAGGTTTGATAAGATGATAATTCAATCCTCACCATTTGCATATATTTGCATGAGAATAAATTTTAGTATGATACTTGAAACAGGAGACAGGCTTATACTGATTACGAATGATGATGGTCTTTACGCAACCGGCCTGAGAACACTTCTTGAAGTGGCGGAGGAATTCGGTAAAGTAGTATTGATTTCTACCATGGAGAGTATGTCAGGTATGTCACAGGCGCTGACTGTTAAAATTCCCATAAGGGTCAAGTTGCTTGAAGAGAATGATAAACACCGGATTTATGCCTGTAACGGCACACCTACTGACAGCGTTAAACTCGCTATAAACCAGCTTCTTGAAAGGAATCCCGACTGGCTTTTATCGGGTATCAATCACGGGTCAAATGCTTCTGTGAGTGTCCTTTATTCCGGCACTATGGCTGCGGCACTCGAAGGATGTCTTTACGGTATCCCGTCAGCCGGCTTTTCATTAAACGATTTCTCTCCTAAAGCTGATTTTTCAATATGCAGGGATTATGTAAGGACAGTACTCAGAATCCTTTCAAACAGAAAGCTTCCCGAAGGTGTCTGTCTTAATGTAAATATTCCTTCAGTTCCGGCCGGAGAAATTAAAGGGATCAGAATATGCCGTCAGGCAAGAGGTAACTGGAAGGAGGAATTTGAAAAAAGGAAAGATCCGATGGGCAAAACATATTACTGGCTCACAGGATATTTCCGGAATCATGAGCCTGATGCGAGTGATACCGATGAATGGGCACTGGCAAACAACTATGTCTCAATAGTGCCGGTAACAACCGATATGACGGCACATAATGTTTTACATGCTTTAAAATCATGGTTTGAACAGAAATGATGAAATCCGGGATTGACAAAACAATAACAGGGCTGATCCTCGGCATTTTACTGCCTGCAGCCTCCTTTTTAATTATTTTCCTGGTCACCCCGGGTGAGATCTCTTTCTTTGATTATCTGACCGATGTGATAACATCGGGAAAAGTTACAAGGGTTGTAAGTCTGTGTGTCATCCCTGCAGTAATTCTGTTCTTTGTATTCAACAGGCTCGATATGCTGAAAGGCGCCAAAGGTGTTCTTGCGGCAACCTTTATTTGGGTTTTGGTAATTGTGATAGACCGTATTTTATAATGAGATATTTCATCGTGGCGGGAGAGGCATCGGGTGACCTTCACGGTTCAAACCTGGTGAGAGGGATTTCTGATGCGGATCCCGGTGCTGAGGTTTACTGCTGGGGAGGCGACCTGATGGAAAAAGCCGGGGCAGAACTGCTGATGCATTACAGGAAGAATGCTTTTATGGGTTTCTTAAACGTCATGCTCCACCTTCCTTCCGTAATCAGCAATTTAAGGCTTTGTAAAAAACAGTTAACCAGTCTCCGGCCTGATGCTGTAATATTAATTGATTATCCGGGTTTTAACCTCAGAATGGCACGGTACGCCCGCAGAAACGGCTTTAAAGTACTCTATTATATTTCTCCCAAACTATGGGCATGGAATGAATCGAGGGTAAAGATTATTAAGAAGTATGTAGACAGGATGTTTATCATATTTCCCTTCGAGAAAGAGTTTTACAGTAAGCATGGTATAGAGGTCAGCTATTACGGAAATCCCCTGACCGACGAAATAGACAAATTCAGGAATTCTTTCATCTCATCCCGGAATGATCACAGTTCCGTAATTACAGAAGGCAATGGGAGCCCGATTATTGCACTCGTCCCGGGGAGCAGACTTCAGGAGGTGAGATACATCCTTCCGGAGATGCTGAAAGTGATTCCTTTTTTTCCTGAATACACTTTTATAATTACTGCCACATGGAATATACCTTCCCGGGTTTACGAAGATCTGACACGAGATTATCCGGTGAAAACAGAATACGGAAGGACTTACGAAATACTTTCAATGTCGGAGGCCGCACTGGTAAAATCGGGTACTTCAACACTTGAGGCTGCCTTACTCGGTGTTCCGCAGGTTGTCTGTTATAAGGGAGATGCTGTTTCTTTCTTCATTGCACGCCGCCTTGTGAAAGTGAAATATATTTCACTGGTTAACCTTATTCTCGGCAGGGAGGCAGTAAAGGAACTCATTCAACATCTACTTACGGGCAGTAACCTGGTTGCTTCTCTGAAGGAAATTCTGCCCGGCGGGAAAGAAAGAGAAAGGATGCTGAAAGACTATGACGAAATAAAACAGATTCTCGGCCCCGCAGGCGCTTCACAAAGAATAGCATCCGAAATGGTCTCATTCCTCAGAAAAAAATAGATAATGACTGAAAAAATATTATCAGTTGTTCTTCTGATATTTAATATGCTGATGATGCCTGTCCCGTTATCAGGATCGGGGCCGGAACCGGAAAATGGCAAAGTAAGGATAAGGCTCCGGTCAGAACAAAGAAATGAAACTTTAATATTAAAATCTGTCTCCGGCAGATTTTTAATCGAAGTGTTTCCCGGTCTCAGAACTGAGGTTAATGAAGGGAAAAGCGTGGCCTTAACTCTGTTTGAAAGCAGACTGGCATTCAAGGTTGAGGGTTATAAGGCTCTTATTGCCGACTCAGTTACTTTAACACCAGCTTCGGACCGCTGCAGGTTTACTCTTTCAGCACCGGGTGAAAAGGATGAAGGTAAAATTTATTCGGGTTCACTGTTTGTTTGCCACGATCTTAACGGAATTATGCTGATTAACGAATGTGATGCAGATGATTATATCGCAGGTGTTGTAAGAGCTGAAGGTGGCCCCGGAAAACACCGCGAATATACCAGGACTCAGGCACTTATTACGAGAACGTATACATTCAGAAATATCAACAGGCATTCTGTTGACGGATTTAATCTTTGCGACGGCACACACTGCCAGGTATATAAAGGAGTCACAGGCGACACAATGATTGTTAATGCCGTAAAATCAACCTCCGGAGAAGTGATCACCACTCCCGACAGCATCCTGATTATTTCGGCCTTCCATTCAAACTGCGGGGGTGAGACATCACCTTCGGAATTTGTCTGGCTGACATCATTGCCTTACCTGGTAAAAGTACAGGATCCTTACTGTACATCCTCACGGAATGCATCATGGACACGGAAAATAAGTCTGGAGGAATGGACCGGAGCCCTGAGATCGAACGGTTATGAGGGGCCTGCCGGCAATCCATCCATCTATACCTTCAGTCAGACTTCGCGCTTAATGTATTATACAACCGGATCTTTCAACTTCCCGCTGAACAATCTGAGGACAACCCTCGGATTACGTTCTTCCTGGTTTTCAGTTACCGTTGATGGAGATTCCCTTCTGTTGAACGGCAGAGGATATGGCCATGGAGTAGGACTATGCCAGGAGGGTGCAATGGGAATGGCACAGAAAGGGTTCGGTTATACTGATATAATTAAATTTTATTACCCCGGCGTTATTGTACTGAATGTTAAGTACGCTAAAAGACCGCCTGAAGTTAAAAAATAATCTCCCATATACTTTATTGATTATTTTTGCTATCCAATCGGTGAGACCTATGTTTGCAATATTCAGGAAGGAAATAAGCGGTTTCTTCAGTAACATAACAGGTTACCTTGTTATAATAATCTTTATTACCATCAACAGTCTGTTTATGTGGATATTACCGGGTGAATTTAACATTCCTGAAACCGGTTATGCAGGTCTTGACACCCTTTTCCTTCTTTCTCCCTGGATTTTTCTGTTTCTGGTACCTGCCATAACAATGAGGATGATCTCGGAGGAGAAAAGACTGGGCACAATAGAACTTCTTTTTTCAAAGCCTGTTTCTGAGAGATCGGTTGTTTACGGCAAGTTCCTGGCATCGGTCTTCCTCGTTCTGATGGCTCTTTTGCCGGGGCTGGTTTATTATCTGACTGTATATTTTACGGGTGAGACTCCGGGAAATATTGATAACGCCGCCACTGCCGGATCATTTATAGGCTTGTTTCTGCTGGCTTCCGTATATGCTGCAGCCGGACTTTTCACTTCCTCTCTTACCTCGAACCAGGTAGTGGCATTCGTAACCGCTGTCTTTTTATGTTTCTTTCTTTATACCGGATTCGACTACCTGGCCCTTTTACCCGGAACGGGGAGGATTAATGAAATTATCTCTTTACTGGGTATTAATGAACACTATAAATCTGTAAGCAGGGGAGTAATTGATTCACGCGACCTGATCTATTTTATCGGCATTGCGATTATTTTTACCGAAGCTACAAGGCTTTCATTACTGTCTGGAAAATGGAAGAGAACAAATTAAAGAGCAGTGTATTCAGGGGAACGAAGCTGAGAACCTGGACAGAGTTTCTACTTGTATGCCTTATTGTATTTTTAACTTCAGTTGCAGGTTCGTTCATCAGATTTCGCATCGACATGACCGGCGACAAAAGGTACTCCCTTTCAAAACCGACCAGAGAAATTCTGCGTAACCTGAAAGAAGATATTTTTATCCAGGTCTATCTCGACGGAGAAATGCCTGTCCTCTTCAAAAAGCTCAAAAGGTCTGTAAGGGAGATGCTCGATGAATTCAGCCTGGCATCGAACCGGAGAGTTGATTACCAGTTTATTAACCCCTACTCTCAGCCAAATGCTGATCTGAGACAGAAAGAACAGGAACAGCTAATTGCCAAAGGTTTGTCGCCGGTAAATGTGATAATCAGGGAAAAAGACGGCGGTTCGAGCAGGAAAATGATATATCCCGGAATGCTGATAAACTACAATAATATTGAGGTCCCGGTGAACTTTCTCAGGAATAACCCTGCCCTTGCTCCCGAAGAGAACCTGCTCCATTCGGCCGAGGGACTTGAGTATGAACTGATAAAGACCATTTCAACCCTTGTTTCTGATACCATTTACAGGGTCGCATTTATTGAAGGACATGGTGAAGTTCCTGAAATAGAGGTAGCCGACCTGATTATAAATCTGGCAAAGTATTATACTGTCGACAGGGGTAATCCTCAGGGAAGACCGGGTGCACTTGACAGATATGCAGCGGTAATAGTGGCAGGCCCCAGGGAGAGGATTGATGAGACAGACCTTTTTGTGATTGATCAGTATTTAATGAACGGAGGCAGGGTAATCTGGATGTGCGAGGAGGTGGAAGTGAACGCCGACAGCCTTATCTACGGTGAAACTGTCGCCCTGTATAAACCATCAGGACTTGAGGAGATATTATTTAAATATGGTGTCAGAATAAATCCGGTTCTTGTGCAGGACCTCAATTGCATGCTTATACCTGTTAAGGCAGTAACTGGAGGGGCTGCACAGCAGGTTGTGCCTGCACCCTGGGTATATTATCCTTTTCTGCACCCTTCTTCCGGCCATCCTGTCACCCGCAATATTAACATGGTCGCAGGTAAGTTTGTGAATTATATCGACACCGTGGGGAGAGATCCTGCCGTAAAAAAACAGATACTTCTTACGTCAGGAAACCGGTCGCGTACAGTCAGTCCGCCGGTAACAATCAGCCTGAGAGAAATTGACAGGCTTCCTGAAAATGAAATGTTCAACAGGCAGCATCTGCCAGTGGCAGTTTTGCTCGAAGGCAGATTCAAATCAGCTTTCGTGAACAGGTATATCCCGGGACTGACAACCGGTAAAGACTTTAAAACGGAAAGTAACCATACAGCAATGATTGTAATTGCCGACAGGGATATCATCAGAAATGAAGTGAGCTATTCAGGTAAAAATGAGATACCCCTTCCTCTGGGTCAGGACAGGTATACTCTGCAGGTTTACGGCAACCGTGATTTTCTTGTTAACTGCGTCAATTATCTGGTTGATGACAAGGGTCTTATTAACCTGCGTTCTCGGGAGTTGAAATTAAGGCTGCTCGATAAGAAACTGCTTTCGGAGTACAGAACACTGATAAAGGTAATAAACACTGCCGGCCCTGTGATTCTCGTTATTGTGGCAGGGATCCTTTTTAATGTTTTACGCAGGAAGAAGTACACAAAATGAGCAGGAAGAAAACAGATTTAGCTGTTCTGTTACTGATACTTGTTGCAGGAGTGGGTCTTCTCATGGTGTATTCCGGACAAAGAACCCCTTTCGGGAGAAAGAACTCCTCTTTCCGCGTAGGTGAGAATCAGGAAATAAGCAGGGTCGTGTTTTACGAAGGTGACAAAAAGCTGGTGTTAACAAAAAAGGAAAAAACCTGGAGTGTCGGCGGAGTAACCGAGGCCCGCCCCGCAGCTGTCAGCATGCTTATGTTAATACTAAGGGAGATGCAGGTTAAATCACCTGTAAACACGGAAGTATTCAGGGAAATGATCACCGGCAGGACTGAACCCGTAAAGGTCAATGTATATTCAGGCTGGAGACTCAGAAGGAGCTTTTTTGTGTACCGCACCACATCGAACGTTTATGGTAATATTATGAAAATGAGGGTATCTTCACGACCTTTTATTATGCATGTACCCGGTCTGGAGGAAGATATAGGTTCATACTTCAATACAGATCATCTCTTCTGGCAACCTTTCCTGGTTTTTAATATAATGCCTTCCGAAATGAGATTTGTGGAGGTTAAAAACCTCAGAGACACGGCATCATCATATATCATTTACAAAGAACAGGAAGAGGTCAAATTTGAAACATCATTCTATTCTGTAAACCGGGTACCGGATACCTCAAAGATAAAGCGCTACCTTTCCTATTATTCCTATGTGCCTTTCGAAAAACCTGTTTATAACCTTTCTCCTGAGGAAACTGATGAGATTGTCACTTCAATACCCCTTTATATCATTTCTGCAGAAAAAAAGGATGGAACCTTGCGTACACTTAAAGTGTGGGAGAAATTTACAGAAAATCAGTCCGGTGTAAGGGTTTCCGATACCGACAGGGTTTACGGAATGATTGAAGGGACCGGCAGACTTGTATTAATCAGGTTTTTTGACATTGATCCGATCCTGAGAAATGCGGGATATTTCTTGAAAGATTAATTTGATGGTAATTCTTTTTTTTGTAATATTGATTTTTTGGTTAAGGAAATGAAGTTAACTGAAATTCAAATGATTATTAACTTAAACATTGCAAAATCCATTATTTGTCTAACAAAAATATACTGATAATATGAAATTTGTTGTATCAAGCAGCGAACTTTTATCGCATCTGCAGGCAATCAGCAGGGTAATAAGCGCTAAAAACACCCTGCCCATTCTTGATAATTTTCTGTTCAATCTGAGCAAAAACGAACTTGAAATCACAGCTTCCGACCTGGAATCGACACTTATTACCAGGATGAGCATAGAGAATGCCGAAGGGAGCGGGCTTATTGCCATCCCTGCCAGGATACTTCTCGACATGCTGAAGGAATTCAGCGCTCAGCCGCTTACTTTCGACATTAATACGGATACCATGGCGATAGTGATTATTTCGGAAAACGGAAAGTTCAATGCCATGGGTCAGAACGGTGTCGATTTTCCGGTGCTGCCTGTACTTAAGAAGGAAAGGAAAAACTCGTTCACCGTAAATTCTGAAGTTTTACTTTCGGGCATAAACAGGACAGTTTTTGCCACTGCTGATGATGAGCTGCGCCCGGTGATGGGAGGTATTCTGGTGGAAGCTTCTCCCGAAAAGCTTACTTTCGTTGCCTCAGATGCACATAAGCTTGTGAGATATCAGCGTACGGATGCCAAAGCAGATGCAGCCTGCTCTTTTATACTGCCGAAGAAACCCGCAAACCTTCTTAAAAATATTCTGCCGAAAGAGGAGGGACCGGTTATTGTTGAATTTGATGATAAAAATGCATCCTTTACCCTGGCAGGGTACAAAGCAGTGTGCCGCCTTGTTGAAGGAAATTATCCCAACTATAATTCCGTCATTCCGAAAAATAATCCACGGAAGCTCACCATTGACAGGTCTGAATTTTATAATACCCTGAGACGGGTCTCGGTCTTTTCCAATCAGGCCAGCAACCTGGTTAGGCTGCACCTGACCGGTAACCAGATGACAGTATCTGCCCAGGATATCGATTTTTCAATCTCGGCATACGAAAGAATCAAGTGCCAGTATGAAGGAGACGAGATGGAAATAGGATTCAAATCTGTCTTCCTCCTCGAAATACTTGCTAACCTGAATTCACAGGATGTGGTGATTGAACTGGCAGATCCCACAAGGGCAGGACTCTTCCTTCCGGCTGAATCAGAAACCGAAGCAGAAGACCTTCTCATGCTTCTGATGCCAATGATGATAAATGCCTGAGATGAATCTGTCACTGAAGAGGCCTCTTGCCTTCTTTGACCTCGAAACAACGGGAATCAGTATCAGTACAGACCGGATAATTGAAATTTCTGTTCTTAAGATACATCCTGGTGGTAAGAAGGAATGGTTCTGTTCGAGGGTTAATCCGGGTATTCCCGTGCCTCCCCATGCAACAGAAGTACACGGAATAACAGATGAAGACCTGAAGGATGCCCCCTCTTTTAAGGAGATTGCAGCTAATCTTGCATCGTTTCTTGAAGGAACAGATCTGGCCGGATACAACGCAGGAAGATTTGATATTCCACTGCTGGCGGAAGAATTCCTCAGGGCAGGTGTGGATTTTGATTTCAGAAGGAGAAATTTCATTGATGTACAGGTAATATTCCAGAAAAAGGAACCCAGGACACTCAGCGCAGCTTACCGGTTTTACTGTGGCAGGGAACTTGAAGATGCACACTCATCACAGGCAGATACAGAGGCAACTTACGAAATTCTGCAGGCCCAGCTTGAAAGATATACCGACCTTGAAAGATCTGTGAACAAGTTATCGGAGTACAGTTCTTTTACCAATAACGCCGATTTTGCAGGAAGGATTGTATACGATGAGGAGGGGAGAGAAGTATTTAATTTCGGCAAATACAAGGGGCGTCTCGTTGAAGAAGTTCTCAGGACCGATCCGTCATACTATTCGTGGATGATGAACGGCGATTTCCCGCTATATACCAAGAAAGTACTTACTGAGATCAGGATAAGACATTTTGGAAAATAACATCATTGAATGAAGATAATCTGTACAGGGCTTAATTACCGTCAGCATGCAAGGGAGCTTAACTGGCCCATTCCTGAGGAGCCTGTTCTTTTCATGAAGCCCGATTCGGCACTGCTTAAAAACAATAAACCATTCTTCCTTCCCGATTTTTCATCAGATATTCATTACGAGGTTGAGCTGGTGGTTAAGATAAGCAGGCTTGGCAAGGGCATTGCGATGAAGTATGCCCACAGGTATTACGATGAGGTAACCCTGGGAATAGATATTACTGCCCGCGATCTGCAGGCAAAAGTGAGAAAGGGGAGTCTGCCCTGGGAAATAACAAAGGGTTTTGACGGTGCCGCACCGGTAGGTAAGTTCCTGCCTGTTTCCAGGTTCGGAGATATTAATAATCTTTCTTTCAGGCTTCTTAAGAATGGTGAGACGGTACAGGAGGGTAGTACATCCGACATGATATTCAGCATCGACAGGATTATTGAATATGCATCAATATTTTTTACCCTGAAAACTGGTGATCTTATTTTTACCGGCACACCTCCCGGTGTGGGTCAGCTTCACAGGAACGACCGCCTGACGGCCTGGCTTGAGGATATACCAGTGCTTGATTTTCTGATAAAATAAGGGAAAGTTCAAGGTTCCAGGTTCCAGGTTCCAGGTTCAAGGTTCCAGGTTCAAGGTTTTGTCTGGTGCCCGATGGCCGGTCACCGGTCGCCGCAAGCCGGAAGAGGGCGAAGGGCAACTGGCATGGAGCATGGGGCATGGGGGAAGGCAAACGGCAAAGGGCATGGAGCGAGGGGGCGACTTGACGACGGGGTGACTTTGCGACGGGTGACAGGGCGACCGTTAACCCGGAGTTACCGCAGACCGGATGCCGGTAGCCGCAAACCGGTAACCGGGATAACTGCGAAGCAGTGACATATTTGTTGAAAATAAGGTGTCATCCATACCATGGAACTGTCAGATTAAATCGTGGCTAATTCATATAAGTTAATTCGCATCGTTGCCAGGTCACATCAGCTTGCTGAGCCTTTTATGTTAAAAAAATAAATGAATGTTTTGGTTTTTAAAAATATTTATTAATTTTGATATGCTGCATTTCTTGAAATTAGTGCGATGCGTACTTTATGGTTGCATTATGTGGGCAGATTTTTCTTAAGCATCTGTTGTATTGCCTGGTTAATGGCTGTAAGCCTATATTATTCAAATGGACGTTCCTTTAGCCTAATGCTTATTTCTAAACTTGTAATTTCAAATACGGATTACCTCTTAAAAATTGAACCTTTTTTAATATATTTTATCTCGTCTGAAAAAAAATTATTTCCATTAAATAGGGAATATCCTTTTAAAATCCAGTGGTGGTAGCTCCCTGCCGGGAGCTTTTTATTAATTTAAATCCTGAGTTTAGTTGTTTATAAATCCAAAGTTTCACTTTTTTTTATGAACATATATGAAATCAAAACTATTAAAATCAGTACTCATTCTTTTTTTGGGCAGCCTAATTTTTGTTAATATATGTATTATTAGTAATGGGAAAATTGCTATGTTTTCTTTTATTAAAGAAGCCCTGGCTAAAGAAGATCCTACAAAACCCAATACAGAATATCTTCCATTCCATTATTTAAAAGAAAGATGGTGTGTAATTGCTGATGTGGAGTTTGAATTATATGTCTTTGGCACATCTGTGCTTCCTAATATCAGCGGCACTATCGATTTTAACGGATCAAAAAAGGTTTGCAAATCTATTACGCAGGATATATACTGCTATCTTCCTGGTCAAACAGAATGTTCATCGGCCTCTGATTAAGAAAAAATAAGGGGCGGTTGTATGACATACATCCGCCTCTTATTTTAAAAAACAAATAAAATTATCATTATATTTATAAAACTGTATTAGATGGTAAAGCAATTTAATATGTTGTCTTCCAGGTTAACTGAAAAACAATCAGATTACAATTTTAAGAATTTGAGATCAGGGGAAAGTTTTATCTGCATTTTCTGTCTGATTTTACTCGCTTTACTTTTTTGCTCTTGCCAGAAAAAGAGAAGCCGGATTGAAATAATTGATTCAAATAATGAGGCTTTTTTAAAAATCTCAATTAATCCTGACAAGACTGATAAACTTAAACTCTCTTCAATAGCCGTCGAAATTAATTACATAATTCCTGATAACAGCCCGGAATCAATTTTCGGCTCTCCCGATAAAGTTGTTTTTTATGACTCCCTGATCTTTATTTCGGACACTGATAATTCAATGGCAATTTTTTGCTTTACCAGAAGCGGCAGGTTCATGTTTAAAATTGACAAACAAGGCAATGGTCCTGAAGAGTATACTAGGCTTTCAGACTTCGCCGTTGACAGGTGGCAAAGAAAAATAGTGATTTACGATGACGAAATGAGAAATTTACTCTTTTTTGACCTTAAGGGCAATTTTATAAAAAAAATCAAAACAGGTATCAGTGCCGACCGGATTGAGATTGCCGGTGAAGACCGTATTATGTATTATTCCGATTACCTTATAAATTCTGGATATTTCAGGGATACCAACTACCAGGTTTTTATCTGTGATTACAATAATAGGCTGCATGAAAAATTTCTCCCTTTTCCGGCCGATAATAATCTGTTTTTAAATGTAATGGGGATACTTAATAATACTTCAGCCTCGGGAAAAGGATGTTATGTTTATCCCACGTTTAATAATAGAATTTATTCACTGAAAAAAGATAAGCTAACCGTTTTTGCCGAATTTGATTTTCTGGATAAAAACCCGCCTGATAATTTTCTGACATCATTCAGCAGCAAGGAACATAAAAAGAATATTGCGGAAGGGAAATATATTACCGGACCTATAAATTTCCAGGTGACTGAAGACTGGCTGGTGGCTATTATTCCGTACAAAAAGAAACTATTTTATTATCTGTATGATATTAAAACGGGATTTACGGCTTTTTCAGCAAAGATTGATAACGATATTGATAAATCTCCTTTTATTTTTATTCCTCCGCTGTTTACAGATGGAACAGATTTGTTTTGCTTCATAGAGCCTTATCTCATAGAAAAGACAAAAAACCTGCCGGGCGGGGATAAGGTTTTACCAGAAGAATTTCAAAACTATAATGTAAACAATAACCCGATTCTACAGGTAATTAAGCTTAAATAAAATATCAATGGGACGTTATTTATTAATATCGGTACTTTTCCTTATCGCAGGATGCCTAAGCCAGCCACGGCAAAACAACCAGACTGGTTTTACAAATGATTCCCCTGATAATGAAATGATTTATTATCGGGGGGGGCAATTCGTTTCAGAAAACTATTACGATACTTCTGAGGTTTTTGTAAAACCTTTTCTTCTCGACAAACATGAAGTTACAATTAGTCAGTTTGCAAAGTTTATTCATGCCACCGGTTATATTACAGATGCTGAAAAAAAGGGAGCCGCGACATTAATAGTTATTAAGAAAGAAATAAAAGAAACCGGAGGGGTAAACTGGCGCCATGACGAATATGGGAAGCTCAGGAGTGAATCAGATTACAATTTCCCTGTCGTTCACGTAAGCTACAATGATGCCGTTGCATTCGCTGCATGGGCGGGTAAAAGACTGCCGACATTATATGAATGGGAATATGCAGCCAATGATGCAATAAAATACTTAGATAAAAACGACGGCATAAAAACCGGAGAATGGCATAGCGGGAATTCAGGTTTAAAAATACATAAGGTTTGTTCAGGTAAATACAATAATGATGGGATATGCGATATATTGGGAAATGTTTCGGAAATGGTTGAAATCCCTGATCAGTTTAGGCCGGCTCTTGATAAATCTGTTATAAAAATTGAAAACAAACGGATTACAAAAGGAGGAAATTTTTTCTTCGACATCGAATTATTGAATACGGCCATTGTTTCCCTGGGTTCTGTAACAGGGAAATCGTGTTATACGGGTTTCAGATGTGCCAAAGACACCATTTTTTAAAAGTATTAAAAATATGATCCGGAAAATACTTTTCTTATATATGGTGATTATTGTTCTCGTTTTACTTGATCTGATATTAATGGGATATTTTGTGTCTATTCCGGACTAATTGACCCCTCATTCCGGGTTATTGACCCCCCTGGGAAAGGTTCATTCATATAACTGAGTATTCCGCAAAGGGCAAAGGGAGTGAGGGGTGAGGGGTGAGGGGTGAGGAGTGAGGAGTGAGGAGTGAGGAGTGAGGAGTGAGGAATGAGGAATGAGGAGTGCTTGCCCACCGTAGCTTATTTCAGCCACTGTGAATATTATAGTAAAGAATGCAACGTGCATGGTAATTAAGGTAACAGCAAAGGTCATGGCGAAGGTGGGAGGGGGTATTCGGTAACCGGTAACCGGTATTCGGTAAGTCAATGCCTAAATAGCTTGTAATCACTTTATTAAATATACAATACAATTGAATTACTATTGAATTACCATCAAATGACCCGCCTTCAGCAAGCTTACAGCTGACAAGACAGCGCAGCGTCAAGACAGCCCGAAGGGCGAAGTTAACCGGTCGCCGCCCGCCGCATACCGGTAGCCGGGATAACTGCGAAGCAGTGACATTATTATGGAAAACGGGTGATCATTCATCCCCTGGCGCCGGAACGAAATGATTTTTTATTACCCTGAAGCAGTATCCCGGCGCAATTAGTGTAAATTTAAGGAAAAACGTTTGTTCAGCAAGACGTAAAATGTTTCGGATCCAATACCCCACAGGGGTTAAAGTATTGTAGAAGAAATATTTAATAGATTCCGTATATTCCCTGTAGGGGATACGGTATAATTGTTCTGTTGCAAAGAAGAGTCCGGTAAAACGGAATCTTGAAGCATCTGGTAAGTTACTCCATTTTGAAACCTTACCATATTTTTATAATTTTATATTTTCTTTCATACTAAAATACCTTACTTATGGCAGAAAATCAAGAAAATATCCTAAAACCTTTTGAGTTTCCTTCGGATGTGAAACAACTTTCAAAAGAGGAGTGCGCCAAGATTCTTAGAAAAGCACTAACGTTATCGAGAAAATATAAAACTCAAGCCGATATATCTAAAATAACCAATATTAACGAGAAAAGTATCGGGGATTATTTTACTGCCAGAAATAAACCATCCCAAGAAAGGTGGTCTCTTTTAAGGAAGGCTCTTTTCATGGAAGGACAAAGAGAATCCTTAACAACAAAACGAGTATATGAAACAATTCATTCAATAGAAAGATTTAAAGCAGTATTGTTTTTACTTAAAGATGAACTTGAGTATTTTAAAGACTCAACGTCTGATAATAGAAAATTACTAAAAGAACAGATACCAGGTAAAGAAGTTGGCTACATAGTTAGCTTATTATCTGCACTATACGATGAGAATCAACTTGAGATATTTAAAAACTTTTCTAATAAGAGCAAATAAATGGAAAAGAAAAAGCTGAGATTAGGCGATGAGGGTGCAGCAATCCTGACAATACAATCAACACAATCTGATCCTCAAAAGGCAATAGCTGAATTAGTTGAAAACTGTATAGATGCGAAGGCTAAAACTATTAATATCGTTCGACAAAGGCATAGTGGAAATATTGAGATTGTGATTGAAGATGATGGTGAAGGAGTTAAGCCTGGTCAAGACGGAACCCCTGATATGGATCGCATACCTACTGAAATATGTAAATCTTTTAAAAAACAGCTTGACGAACACCTTAGAGACGGCATACAAGGTGAATTTGCGATTGGACTTTTAGGTTTTGCCGCAGTCGGAGAGAATCTTGAAATGATTTCAAGAACTTCAGACTGTCCCAGAGCTAAGTTTCTGAGACTCAAGGCAAATTCATTAAACTACGAATCAGGTTATTCAAATGAAAAGTTAGAAACAAGTGGAACAAAAGTACGAATATGGCCAATACACGATAACATTCAGCAAAGACTGACAGCTGAAAAATTAAACAAATATCTGGGTGAAGAACTAAGAGAAAGAATCAGGCAATCTCAAGTAAGAATTTTTATTGATGATAAAGTTGGTCGAAAGGTTGAACTTGAGGTCAAACCCCAAGAATATAAGGGTGAAAAGATAAGTCAAATTTCAAAAGTAGGCACTCCGGCAGGTAATATCCATCTGAGACTTTTTATCACTCAGCAAGGAGACAAGGGGAAAGTCTCAATTTATAGACATGGCACAAAAGTCATTGATGATATTACAGAAATACAGGAACTAAACCATGAACCTTGGAATACTGCACATTTAGAAGGAATGATTGACAGTAGGTTTATTAACGTTCCTCCCGCAACGAGAAAGGGAATTGTCCCTGACAAACACTTTGCTGAAATGGTTGAAGCAATTTGTTCGCTTGAAGACCAACTTAAAGATATAATTGAGAAAGCACTCGAAAAACGTGAGCAGGAAATGAGCAGGGACTTAATTAAATCTCTTAGAGATGCTTTTCAAAACATCATGGAAGATTTACCTAACGAATATAATTGGTTCGATACCAAAGGAATTGGCATTAACAAACCAGGTTCTCAAACAAAAGATAAAGAACCAAAGCCCCAACCTAAGATTCGAATTGCATCTGGACCACTTGAATATCTGACAATCACTCCAAAAGTCAGCCAAATGGAGCCGAACGAAAGAAAAAGATTCTATGTAAGAGCCTGGACTCCTGATGACGAATTAATTCCCATTGGAGTAACATTTAAATGGAATATGAAACCTTCAAATCTAGGTTCTCTTGAAGCAAATAATGATGAATGCTACTTGACTGCAGGTACAAATGAAGGAGAAATAAAACTCGGTGTTATTGCGGCCCTGGATAATATAACAAAACACGAAATTGTCGATGTCTTAATTTTGGCAAAATCAAATAAGAAAGCACCAGCAGGCTTCCCTATACCTCAACCTGTTCATAGGCCGTCAGAAAAGTGGAGATCACGATGGGATGAATCTCTAAATACATTACAGTATAATACCGGGCATGAAGATTATATTAGAGCGGACCAAAAAGGTAAAAAGCATATTCTTAGGTACATGGGTTTCTTGTATGCAAAACAATTGGTCTTTCATAATTTCAGGTCTTCAGGTGAAGATTCAGTCATGGAAAGGATGATAGAGGTTATAAGTCGATTTGAAGACCGAATCTAAATCATTAAAAATATCACACCAGGAAACACGGGCGGTGCGGGTTACGCAATGCCCGCCTTCCCCTGTTCTATCTTTATATTCCGTCATTCCGAATGAGTCACGGTGAAAACCGGGACGAATGAGGAATCCCATTATTCCGGTAATGTAATATAATGGGTCAAACATTTTTTATTTCCTCCCTGTCATAAGAAGTGTAATCCATTTTCAGATCAAATTATTATCCGGACAATAGTGATAACTTATAACCTTGTTATTACAGAAATATTTTCCGGTTAATAGGAGTCCAAACCAAGTCCAAACCAAAACTACAACCCTGTCTGGATATTAAATTTATAATCGTTTCAGGAAAATTTTAAACGATAAACTGAATTGAAAAATATTTTATAACTTGTGAGGCACTCAATAAGTTAAGATGTTTTGGGGAGCGAAAAAAAGCCCCCGTATTTTCGGACGAGGGCGGCCTGGATGTTTTCACAACGGAATAATCCTTATTGTGAATTGCTTCAGTAATACAAATATATTAAAATTATTTGAATTATGAAAAAAATTCTCGGACTTGATTTAGGTGTTTCTTCAATAGGTTGGGCACTTATCGAAGAAAATGATTCTTCAAAAAGAATTCTGGGAATGGGGACAAGAATAATTCCTCTTTCAACAGATGATAAAGATGAGTTTACATCCGGAAATACCATTTCAAAAAACCAGAAACGAACATTGAAAAGGACCCAACGCAAAGGCTATGACAGGTATCAGATGCGCAGGGAAAATTTACGAAAAGCCCTCAGAGCGAAAAATATGTTGCCTGAATCTGATTTAATGAATGCTGATAAATTTCTTATATGGAAAATAAGAAACGATGCTGTGTCGGAAAGGCTTGGACTTAAGGAACTTGGCAGAGTACTTCTTCACCTTAACCAGAAAAGAGGTTATAAAAGCAGCAGAAACGAAGCCAATCTTGATAAAAAAGATACTGATTACGTTGCAGAGGTTAAAAGCAGATATGAAAAACTAAGAGAATCAAATGAAACAATAGGACAACATTTTTACAGAGAAATTTCTGCTGACCGCTACTACAGGGTTAAAGATCAGGTTTTCCCGCGAGAGGCCTATATAGAGGAATTTGACAGGATAATTGTTAAACAACAGGAATTTTATCCTGATGTTCTGACGCCGGAATTTGTTAATAAGTTAAGGAATAAGATCATTTTTTACCAGAGGCCGTTAAAATCGCAGAAGAAACTTGTGTCTCTGTGTGAATTCGAGAAGAGACTAGTCGTAACAAATGACGGAAAGGGAGGTAAAACAAAAAGTTATAAAGGCCCCAGGGTAACCCATAGAAGTTCCCCATTATTTCAGGTTTGTAAAATATGGGAGAGCATAAATAACATAAAACTTAAAAATAAATATGGAGAAGAATATAAAATACCGCTCGAAAAGAAAAGACAGATATTCGACTATATGGACAATAATGAAAAGCTCTCTTTTAAAGAACTCTTAAAAATACTTGAACTTAAAAAGAATGAAGAATGGACCGGCAATTCATGGCTTGATAAAGGGCTAAAAGGTAATACCACAAAAATCAGAATTGCTAAATGCTTCGATACTCCTGCTTATGCTGAAGGGTTAACTGTATTTAAACTTGATTTGATTCAATCTGGTAAAATAACTGAACGCATTGACTGTGAAACAGGTGAAATTCAAAGTATTCCGGAAAAAATAATAGCACCCTTATTTGAGAAACAACCGCTTTACAGGTTATGGCATACCATCTATTCAATAAATGACGAAACAGAATGCAGGAATGCTCTAATTAAAAATCTTGGAATACCCGAAGTAACGGCAGAAAAACTTGCCTCGATAGATTTTACAAAGGAAGGATTTGGAAATAAATCGTCAAGAGCAATAAGGAAAATATTACCGTATCTTATGGATGGAATGGTTTACAGCGAAGCATGCCTGTTTGCAGGATATAATCATTCCGGATCAGTTACCAAAGAAGAAAACCAGGGAAGAGAAGTTCTTAACTTTATTCCTTTACTAGAAAAAAATAGCCTGAGGCAGCCGATAGTTGAGAAAATACTTAACCAGATGATAAATGTGGTAAATTCTGTAATCAATGAATATGGTAAACCTGATGAAATAAAAGTTGAACTTGCCCGTGAGCTTAAACAAAGCAGGGAAGAAAGGCAGAATACATTTAAAAACATTAACCAGCGGGAACGCGAGAATGAAAACATAGCCAAAAGACTTGTTGAAGAATATAACCAGAGGGCGACGCGTAATAATATTCTTAAATGGAGACTGTTTCATTATGTTAAGGGTGACGACTCCAAAGTAAACAATATATGCATCTATTGTGGCAAATCATTTGGCATTACAGATGCACTGGCAGGCGCTGAGGTTGATATTGAACATATTATACCGCGGACTCTGTTATTTGATGATTCAGAGAATAATAAAGTACTTGCTCACCGGAAGTGCAACCAGGCTAAAGGTAACATGACAGCCTATGATTATATGAAATCAAAAGGAGAGCATGATTTTAAGGATTACCTGGAAAGAGTGAATCAACTCTCTGCACAAAAAATCATAAACAGGATCAAACGCGACAAGCTTATGACACCGGCTGAAAAAATTCCAAAAGACTTCATTCAGCGCCAGCTCCGGGAAACTCAATATATATCAAAGAAAGCAATTGAAATACTTTCCACGGTTTCCAGGGATGTCCATCCTACAAGCGGAAGTGTGACTGAGTTCCTGCGACGAATCTGGGGTTGGGATGACGTATTGTTGAATCTGCAACTGCCAATATACAGAAAGGCCGGTCTTACTGAATGGATTGAGGTGGAGACTAATGGGCAGATTCATAAAAAGGAGGTAATAAAAGACTGGAAGAAAAGGCTCGATCATCGTCATCATGCCATTGATGCACTTGCTATTGCCTGCACAAAGCAGGGATACATACAAAGGATTAATACCCTGAGCTCTGATATTACCAGGGAAGAAATGTATAAGGAAGTCAGCGAGACTGACTCAAGAAGAGCTAGTTGGAAAACGCTTCTGGAAAAATACATTGCTGGAAAACAACCTTTCACAACATCAGAAGTTGAGAAGCAGGCTGAAAAAATACTTGTTTCGTTCAAGCAGGGGAAAAAAGTGGCTTCAAAAGGCGTCAGGAAAATTAATATTCACGGAAAGAAAAAAATAGTACAAAAAGACATAATAGTTCCCCGCGGTCCTTTAAGTGAAGAGAGTGTTTACGGCAAAATAAGGGTTATTGAAAAAAACAAACCTGTAAAATACCTTTTCGAAAATCCTCATCTTATTTTCAAACCCAGGATTAAAAAACTGGTTGAAGAACGGCTTGCCAGATTTGAAGGCAATGCCCGGCAGGCCTATCTTTCATTGAGAAAGGAACCAATATTTCTTGATAATGAAAAAACAATCCGACTTGAATATGGGTCATGTTATAAGGAAGAATACGTAATAAAGTATCCTTTAAGTTCGTTTAAGCCAAAAGATATTGATTCCGTTATAGATGAAAACGTCAGGCAAATTCTGAGAAACAGGCTCAGCGAATTCAAAGGAAATGAAAAAGAGGCGTTCAGGAATCTTGAAAATAACCCTGTATGGTATAACTTTGATAAAAAGATACCTTTAAAAACAGTCAGACGCTTTACCGGGCTAAGCTCTGTCGAACCTGTCAAATACAATGATAAAAAAGAACCGATTGGTTTTGTAAAGCCGGGGAATAACCACCATGTGGCCATTTACGTGGATGAAGAAGGTGTTAAACACGAACATGTCTGCACCTTCTGGCATGCTGTTGAACGCAGGAAGTACGGATTTCCGGCTATAATCACTGATCCTCGAAAAGTGTGGGATAAAATAATAAATCAAAATAATAACCTGCCTGACAGTTTTCTGAATAAACTTCCTTCCGATGGATGGAATTTTCTTTTAAGCCTTCAGCAGAATGAGATGTTTGTTCTTGGTTTGCCTGAGGAAGAGGTGAATCGTGCAATAAGGGAAAATGATACTGCTGTTCTTTCAAAATACTTGTATAGAGTGCAGAAAATAGCGGCATCAGATTATTATTTCAGGCATCATATAGAAACAGAGATAGAAAATGATGAAATATCAAAAAAAATGTTCAAGTATTATCGCGTTAATAGTTTAAATGCACTTTTTTATCTGAATCCTGTAAAGGTAAGGGTCAGCTGTTTGGGGCAGATTTCAAAATCTTGTTGAAATGATAAAACGCACACTATATTTCGGAAATCCCTGCCTGCTCAGGAAGAAAAACAATCAGCTTTTTACTGAATTCCCTGCTGATTCAGGCAATCCTGATATATCAGTGCCGATAGAGGATATAGGGCTGATAATTCTCGATAATCCTCAGATAACCATATCCAATGCACTTCTGATGGCACTGAATGACAACGTTACTGCAGTAATAAGCTGCAATTCTTCACATCTGCCATATGGTTTAATGCTGCCAATGTTCAGTCATAATATATTTCCGGAAAAACTCAGAGATCAGCTTAATGCCTCTGTGCCTCTTATGAAAAATCTCTGGATGCAGACGGTAGTGGCAAAAATTTCAAATCAGGCTGCACTTCTTAAACGAAACGGAGCAGATATTGGAAAAATGGAATATTACATTCGTCAGGTAAGAAGCGGTGACCCTCAGAATATTGAAGGCAGGGCAGCAGCCTATTACTGGGATAACTTATTCCCGGAAAATTTCTTTATAAGGTACCGTTTCGGTGAACCCCCGAATAATCTTTTAAACTACGGGTATGCAATTCTAAGGGCAGTTATTGCACGTTCACTTGTAATGTCAGGTCTCTTCCCTTCGTTAGGGATTCATCACAGGAATAAGTATAATCCATATTGCCTTGCTGATGATATAATGGAGCCATTTCGTCCTTATGTTGATTCGCTGGTAATGGATATTATTTCTGAAACACCCGAAATGGAGGAGCTTACTCCTGCAATCAAGCGTCGTCTTCTGGAAATACCGGCAATTGATATAATTATTGATGGTAAAAGCAGTCCGCTTATGGTAGGAGCCCAGCGTACCACAGCATCATTGGCGGCATGTTTTGAAGGAACTGCAAGGAAAATCTTATTCCCTGAGTTTGCAACATGATTTATTAACTATTGGAATTAAATGGGCAAGTCAGAAAGATTAAACCAGTACAGGATTATGTGGGTTTTCGTTTTCTTTGACCTCCCTACCGAAACAAAAAAAGACAGGAAGAACTATACGCTTTTCAGAAAATCGCTTCAGAAGGACGGTTTCTCAATGTTGCAATATTCAATTTATGTCCGGCACTGTAACAGTCGCGAAAATTCAGAGGTACACATTAAAAGGGTTAAATCTTTTCTTGCTCCTAAAGGTGAAATAATAATTTTTACACTTACTGACAAGCAGTTCGGGATGATGGAGTTTTTCCGCAGCCGTGAACCTGTTCAACGGCCTGGAACACCTCAGCAATTGGAAATGTTTTGATCCGGGAAACAAAAAAGCCCCTTTTATTTTTAAAGGGGCTTTTACCGGCCACATTTTTTATTTTTCTGTTTCAGACACTAACATAAAGATAATCAATTTAATAAACTCTGCTATGTTGTGTCCGGTATGTCAAAGATACGAACTGAAAGCAATTCACAACCGTCAATGCTTATTCCCCAGACGTGTGGAAGTTGTGTCCGGTATGTCAAAGATACGAACTGAAAGCAATTCACAACTACAACCGGTTAAGGGTGTGTCGTCGGTCAGTTGTGTCCGGTATGTCAAAGATACGAACTGAAAGCAATTCACAACCGGGGGCGCTGCCATGATCCCGGAGGATGCGTTGTGTCCGGTATGTCAAAGATACGAACTGAAAGCAATTCACAACACAGATAGAGATATTATATCAGACGTTAGAGTTGTGTCCGGTATGTCAAAGATACGAACTGAAAGCAATTCACAACTGTCCTTTGTCAAATAATATCCTGCATTCAGTTGTGTCCGGTATGTCAAAGATACGAACTGAAAGCAATTCACAACTAAGGAGGATTAACAAAATTTCGTTCACCCGTTGTGTCCGGTATGTCAAAGATACGAACTGAAAGCAATTCACAACCCGCACTTCGGGCATAACTGATATGGCGCTGTTGTGTCCGGTATGTCAAAGATACGAACTGAAAGCAATTCACAACTTAAATAAGCAGGGTGAGTTACATATTAGCGTTGTGTCCGGTATGTCAAAGATACGAACTGAAAGCAATTCACAACTTCACGTCCTCAAGCATCTCCTCGGAGAGGGTTGTGTCCGGTATGTCAAAGATACGAACTGAAAGCAATTCACAACGCTCGTCGCGCAATCCTATGCCCCTGGTATGTTGTGTCCGGTATGTCAAAGATACGAACTGAAAGCAATTCACAACCCGCGCGGGTGCGTGGATTGAAACACTGTTGTTGTGTCCGGTATGTCAAAGATACGAACTGAAAGCAATTCACAACAAACGGACGATATGATAATAACACGGGTCTGTAGTGTCCGGTATGTCAAAGATACGAACTGAAAGCAATTCACAACGATAACAAATCTATAGATTTGCTTATCACTGTTGTGTCCGGTATGTCAAAGATACGAACTGAAAGCAATTCACAACTAAGGAGCTGGTTGAAACAACGAACCGGATGTTGTGTCCGGTATGTCAAAGATACGAACTGAAAGCAATTCACAACACAGCGCCGGCGCCTTTCTCATCAGGGGCGTTGTGTCCGGTATGTCAAAGATACGAACTGAAAGCAATTCACAACACAGCGCCGGCGCCTTTCTCATCAGGGGCGTTGTGTCCGGTATGTCAAAGATACGAACTGAAAGCAATTCACAACAGCTCCCAGGTTATTGACTGGTCAAGCTTGGTTGTGTCCGGTATGTCAAAGATACGAACTGAAAGCAATTCACAACACCCTGCAACACGGGGTAAACCACTAAATTGTTGTGTCCGGTATGTCAAAGATACGAACTGAAAGCAATTCACAACGGAAATGTAAAAGTTAAAAATAACAAGCATGTTGTGTCCGGTATGTCAAAGATACGAACTGAAAGCAATTCACAACAAACGGACGATATGATAATAACACGGGTCTGTAGTGTCCGGTATTTCAAGATGAATATTCCGGAGCAAACTGAGCCACCCAAAAAGGCACAGAACACAGAGCGCAGGGCACAGGGGGTGAGGGGTGAGGGGTAAGGGGTAAGGGGTAAGGGGTGAGGGGTGAGGGTGAGGAGTGAGGAATGAGGAATGAGGAGTGCTTGCCCACCGTAGCTTATTTCAGCCACTGTGAATATTATAGTAAAGAATGCAACGTGCATGGTAATTAAGGTAACAGTAAAGGTCATGGCGAAGGTGGGAGGGGGTATTCGGTAACCGGTAACCGGTATTCGGTAAGTCAATGCCTAAATAGCTTGTAATCACTTTATTAAATATACAATACAATTGATTTACTATTGAATTACCATCAAATGACCCGCCTTCAGCAAGCTTATAGCTGACAAGACAGCGCAGCGTCAAAACAGCGCAGCGTCAAGACTGCGAAGCGAAGGGCAAATGACCTTTCTTCATTTTGAAGGATTTCTGAAAAAACCGGCATTATTTTACCAGGTATTCCTCCCTTGCCTGGAAATAGCGCTTAAATCAAAAAAAAGTTGATTAAATTTGAATCATGAAATCAAATACTGAAATAGAGAGGAAATTAAAAGAATTAAAACCTGTTTTGCTCAAGAAATATTTCGTGGATAAGATCGGGTACTTTGGTTCTTATTCAAGAAATGAGCAGTCGGAAGACTCTGATATTGATATTCTGGTTTCATTCAGTAAACCACTCGGGTGGGAATTTTTTGATCTCCAGGAATTCCTTGAGAGTGAATTGAAATTAAAGGTAGATCTATTATCTGAAAAAGCAATAAAAGAGCAGTTGCGAAAGTCCATTTTAGACAGTGTAAAATACGTATGAGTCAGGGTGAACGGGAATATATTCTGTATCTTGAGGATATGCTTCAGTCCATGCAAAGGATAGAAGAATATATTAATAATCTTGATTTTCAGGAGTTTAAGATGAAATCCATGGTTGTGGATGCTGTAATAAGGAACTTTGAAGTTATTGGTGAAGCATCAAAAAAAGTTCCCGGAGCAATACAAAAGAAATATCCTGAGATACCATGGAGAAAAATGTACGGACTCAGGAATTTAATACCCATGAATATTTCGGAATTGACTACGAAATGATATGGGAAATAGCAAAAAACAATCTGCCTCAGAACCGGAATGATTTATATGAAATTATTTTAAAAGAGCAGGCACGGAGAGGTAACAAAGTCTGATTATTCGTGGCCAAACTGAACCCCCTTTGTTTAATGGAGCATGGATCAGTGGAAGAAAAGCCCGGAGCAAACTTGTCCGCCATAGTAATCTCTCTCCTCCGGTATGTGTCCTGCGGAATGAAATGAAGGAGTACCCGATGGGGTGAGGGGGTATTCGGTAACCAGTAACCGGTAACCGGTAAATCAATGCCTAAATAGCTTGTGATCACCTTATTGAATATACAATACAATTGAATTACAATTGAATTACAATTGAATTACCATCAAATGACCCGCCTTCAGCAAGCTTCCGGCGGGCAAGGCAATAATCTGTTCAGGTTAAACAAAATATTCTGTAACTGATGAAAAGATAATTTATTTTGTTATCATCAATTATGTCAGAATATTATATTATATTTGTATTGTGTATAAATCATAATTGAAACATGACTGATTACATTAACAGACCTTTGTATATTGAAAAGATTAAACCTTTTATCGGCAAATCGCTTATAAAGGTGTTGACAGGTCAAAGAAGAGTGGGAAAGAGTTATCTTCTGATGCAGCTGAAGGAACTAATTGAAACTCAGGAACCGGGTACACAAATAATTTACATCAACAAAGAGCAAAATGAATTTTCATTTATCAGGAATTCGGACGACCTGCTTAAGTACATTATGAAGAATGTAAAAGGAAAGGAGAAGGTAGCCCTGTTTATTGATGAAATTCAGGATATTGAATCTTTTGAAGTTACGCTTAGAGATCTGGTTACCAGGAAAAATTACGATATCTACTGTACGGGGAGTAATGCAAACCTGTTATCGGGAGAACTTGCAACTTTCCTGGGCGGCAGGTATATCGAAATAAAAGTCTTTGGTTTAAGTTACGCTGAATTTTTGGTTTTTAATGAAATCCCCGATTCGGTTGAATCATTTAAAGATTATATGAAGTTTGGGGGCCTTCCTTACCTGATTAACCTGAGCAATGAGATTCAGGTTGCATATGAGTACCTGACAAGCATTTACAACACCATTCTTCTAAAGGATGTGGTTGCCCGGTTTAATATCAGGAATGTAAAATTTCTGGAAAACCTGGTTGAATTCCTGGCTGATAATATTAGCAGTATTGTTTCCTCAAAAAAAATAAGTGAATACCTGAAATCTCAGAAAATAAACATTTCAACACAGGTAGTTATTGATTATCTGGGATACCTTGAGTCTTCATTCTTAATCTTTAAAGTGAAGCGTACAGGTATTGAAGGGAAAAAGATATTTGAAATAGGTGAGAAGTACTTTTTTGAAGATGTCGGAATCCGGAATGCCATTGTTGGCTATAAAGCTGCAGATATTCACAAAATACTTGAAAACATCGTATATCTGCATCTGAGAATGGCCGGGTATTCTGTAACCGTAGGCGTGGAAGGGAGAAAAGAGGTTGATTTTATCGCACAGAAGGCCGGTGATAAAATCTATGTGCAGGTAGCATATATGCTGACAAATGAGGAAACAGTTAATCGTGAATTTGGAAACCTGCTTGAAATACCTGATAATTTTCCGAAGTATGTGGTTTCAATGGATGAAATATCGGAGACATCAACATACAAGGGTATTATACGGATGCATATTAAAGATTTTTGTTTTCGATTGGTAACAAATCCTGACCTTAATTTACAGAAGCAGAGTATTAACTGGTGAGGGTTTCATAAACCAGGTACCGGCTTCCGGTGGATAATGAGAAGTGGTAAGGTTTTTTCCGGGGAACGGCACAAAATTCAAAGTTCCAGGTTCCAGGTTCCAGGTTTTGTCTGATGCCCGATGGCCGGTGGCCGGTAGCCGCAAGCCGGAAGATGGCGAAGGGCAAAGAGCGAAGAGCAAAGAGCGCAGGGCACAGGGGTGAGGGAGTGAGGGGTGAGGGGTGAGGGGTGAGGGGTGAGGGGTGAGGGGGTATTCGGTAACCGGTAACCGGTATTCGGTAAGTCAATGCCTAAATAACTTGTAATCACTTTATTAAATATACAATACAATTGAATTACAATTGAATTACCATTGAATTACTATTGAATTTCTATTGAATTACCATCAAATGACCCGCCTTCGGCAAGCTTACAGCTGACAAGACAGTGCAGCGTCAAGACAGTGCAGCGTCAAGACAGCAAAGCGTCAAGACAGCGAAGCGTTAAGATGAGAGCTCATTCTGCAACTCACTGAAAAACATGTGTATAAGGGTATCTTTTACCCGGAGATCCGTGAGATATGATCCCGCTTCCGTTACCGGCAGCTCTTTACGGACAAGCCCTGAGATAATCTCCGCCACACCACAATAACCCTCAGGTTTACCCTGTCCAAAATTGTAAACCTCCGATTCCCTTATGTAATTCTCACAGAAGTCCCTGATGATTTCATATCGCTGCGAATGGCGGTTATAAATTTCGGGATAACCTCCAAACACCTCTGTAAATCTCTCAAACCTCGCAGCAACATTTCCGAGTATCCTCGACCCAAGCTCCCTGAACGGAATGCCTCTTTCGGCATAAATCTCCAGATACCTGTATATCCCGGTAAATCCCAATGCATCAAGGTCGTCGGCAATGCCAAGAATTGATTTCAGCGGTGAAGGGTTGCTTATTTGCGGGTAATTCTTATTATCATGATTCTCAATCGCCCCAAGAACATCGGCATAGTCAGCCGGAGAAAGGTTATTATTTTGGAGGAATTCCCTGCAGAGTTCCATGCTCCTGGCGCCATGCTTTTCGCCACGTTCGTATGCCATACCGGAGTCGTGCAGGTAACAGGCTATCAGCAGTTTCGTGGCAGATAGTTCATCGGGCAGCACGTTTCCGTAAAAGGCGAGTTCGCGTGCATAAAGCCAAACCCTCCGGTGATGTTCCGGTCCATGGGAAGGAAGAAAACAATCACCAAATATTCCGGAGATAAAACTTTCGAGTTTCTGCCTGTACCTGTTTTCGGCAGCAGCAAGATACTGCTCAGTTTCCATCGGAAGAAAGATAACTCCGGCGGCCGGCTATTCAATCATCTTTTTTGCCAGATCGAGAATAGTAGTATCCTCAATAACAACAATACCCCCGTTTGGTCCCTTTTCGTAATGAACTCCTTCTGTTTCACCCTTTCCGAAATAATTTCTCACTGATTCTTCACTTAGATCAAGCTTCCTCGCTATCTGCCTTATCCCTCCTTCGGGAAGGCTGTCCTTAATCCTCCTGAGTTCGTTAAAAGTAATTGTTCTGCTCATAATCTGCTGGCTATATGGTTTTTATGAAAAACCGTTTATTTCCAAATATATTCAATCTGCCTGTAAAAAACAAGAAAATTTTTATTTCAGATCTCTCTTTTTATATATACATCATAATCACCAAGATAAACGAATCCGAATTTTTTATAAAGGTTTACTGCCCTGTAATTTGAACGGTGTACTTCAAGTTTTGCCTGTAACCCTTTTTCCATTACTGTTCCCATGGTCGCTTCCATAAGATAATTTGCAAGTCCCATGCCCTGGAATGACGGCAGGATGCCGAAATGATGCAGGTATGTTCTTCTTCCGTCGCATGTAAGCCATGATGTGCCGCATATTGTTCCTGTGGTTTTCTCCTCAATTACCAGAAGAGCGCCTCCGGATTTAATTGTTCTGATTATCACATCATTATTGTCGCCTCTTTCACGGTTTCCCATGCCTGTCGCTTCCCACAGCCGGGCAACGGCTTCATAATCATCCTGTCTGTAATCTCTTATTATGAAATCCTCTCTTTTACGATCAGCTTTATTCTCCATTCAGATACTTTTGATAAGTTCAAGAAATATTTTCATACTTTCCCTTTTTCCGGTATCGAATATATAGTCGATATTGTTCATGAGGTACGAATAGAGTTCTTCACGGCTCATTACTCCTGATCCTCCGTAATGACGGCTTACCTCCTCCCTGTTATCCACTCCGTGTTTAAGTGCTGCATTGAATTCATCCTTAAAGAGGGACGGTATCTTCCTGTTCGAAATCCAGCATGCAAAGACGAAACATAGTCCGGTAAAATCTTTCCATTCCTCGGCCAGGTCGAGACTGTATCTGAAGGAGGACTCAAGTTCGAAGCACTGATCACCTATAAGAACAACTGCCTCACCGTTCTTAATCCTGGTGAAATCAAATCCTTCACCGGCAGAAATCCATATATAATCTCTCTTCCATTTATGCTTTGCAAGTACGCGTGCAAGAGCTACTGAGGATCTTGACCTGTAGTCGAGATATATGGTATTAATATCATCAAAGGCCGAATTGCTGAGCAGAAGCACGGTTTTGACTTTCCTGCATGCCCCAATGCAATAGTCGCTGATTATCCTGTAACCCGGTACTTCGGGAAGTGCGGCCACCGGGATAAGGCCTATGTCGGCGGATCCTGTTTTAAGTTTTTCCGCGCATACTACCGGGTGATCTGTTACAATATCTGCCCGTTCCGAAAGCCTGCTTCTGCTCAGGCCCCATACGAAAGGATAGGAATTGGCATATTTAACAACAGATATTCTTATCTTTTCCATGTACTTTGAATATTGTACAAATAGATATCTTATACTTTTTTTCAAACATCTAAAATACTACTTTTGTTCCTCAGGGTTAATAAAAAAACCGATAAAAAAGCGGAAATGGAATTAAACAATCTTACTGCGATTTCGCCTGTGGACGGCAGGTATGGTAAAAAGACTTCTGATCTTGCCGGATATTTTTCGGAATATGCGCTTATGAAATACCGGCTGTTTGTGGAAATAGAATATTTCATTGCACTTTGCGGGTTTCTTCCGCAAAACAAGATATCATGCGGAGATGTAAATGCCGATGAATTGCGTGTTATCTGGCGCGATTTTTCAATGGATGATGCAATGAAGATAAAGGAGTATGAGAAAACCACCAATCACGATATAAAAGCTCTTGAATATTTCCTGAAGGAGAAGTTTGACAGGGCCGGTCTGGGCAGGCTGAAGGAGCTTGTTCATTTCGGACTTACATCTCAGGACATCAACAATACCGCTCTCCCGTTGTCCGTCCGTGATGCTATGAGTAATATTTACACTCCGATGTTATATGATATCAGAGAAAACCTTGCATCACTGGCTTCTGAGTGGAAAGAAATCCCTATGCTCGCCCATACACACGGTCAGCCGGCCTCACCTACAAGAGCAGGAAAGGAAATAGAGGTTTTCATTGCCCGTCTCGATGAACAGGTGAAGTATTTCGCACAGATACCTTTTTCGGCAAAATTCGGCGGAGCCACCGGAAATATGAATGCACACTATGCAGCTTTCCCTGATAAGGACTGGCATGCGTTTGCCGATTACTTTGTGAATGATATTCTGGGATTGAAAAGATCCTATCCGACTACACAGATAGATCACTATGACAACCTGGCGGCACTTTTCGATAACATAAAGAGAATCAATGTAATTCTTATTGACTTGTGCAGGGATATCTGGACATATATTTCTATGGATTACCTGAGGCAGAAAGCGAAAAAAGGCGAAGTAGGGTCATCGGCCATGCCTCATAAGATAAATCCGATAGATTTTGAAAATGCTGAAGGAAATCTGGGAATTGCCAATGCCCTCCTTACGTTTATGTCGGAAAAACTTCCGGTTTCGAGACTTCAGCGCGACCTTACCGATTCGACCGTGACAAGAAACACCGGAGTAGCGTTTGCACATACAATTATTGCATTCGGATCAATTCTGAAAGGACTGAGCAAGCTGGTTATAAATGAAGCTAAGCTGAGACGTGATCTTGAAGATAACTGGCTTGTAGTGGCTGAAGGCATTCAGACTATTCTCAGGCGTGAAGGCTATGAAAAGCCCTATGAAGAGCTACTTGAGCTGACAAGGAAAGAGGAAAAAGTAACACGCGAAGCTATTGAAAGATTCATTGACAATCTTTCTGTAAACCCGCAGGTAAAGGAGGAACTAAGGTCTTTAACACCGTTTAATTACACAGGCAAATAGAGGGGAACAGGATGAATACAATCAGGATACTCGCAAGGTTTATTTCCCCATACCGCTGGCAGGCTGTCAGGAATGTGGTTTTCAATATTCTCAGCGCTTTTTTTGCTCTTTTTACCTATACCCTGGTAGCCCCTTTCCTGAATGTTCTTTTCAAAGGGGTAAAACCTGCGCCTGATCCGGGTACCTTCACATTCAGCGTGGAATGGATTACATCGTGGGCGAAATATTTCTTTTATTCTTTTGTTACTGAACACGGGGAAGCCAAAACTCTTCTGGTTGTGTGTATTATTGTTATAATTGCCAGCCTTCTGAAGAATGGCTTTATTTTCCTGGCGAACAACAATATGGCTTATATCAGAGCCGGGACTGTCAGGGATCTCAGGAGAAAACTGTACGACAAGGTACTGAGGCTCCCTCTCTCATATTTCAGCGATGCGCGGAAAGGAGACGTAATGACAAGGATATCAAATGATGTGCAGGAGATTGAACTTTCCGTGATGTCGTCTCTGACAATGATGTTCAGGGACCCTTTGTATATAATTATCTTTGTTGTTTACCTTGTGATCACCAGCCCTGAGCTCACTCTGTTTGCAATGATAATGATGCCTGTAAGCGGCTGGCTGATAGGAAAGGCAAGCAAAACACTGAAGGCAACCTCCCTGGCAGGGCAGCAGAGTCTTGGCCGCCTTCTTTCGCATGTTGAGGAAACACTTTCGGGTCTGAGAATAATAAAGGGATTCAATGCTGAATCAAAGATGAACCATCAGTTCGGCGATACGAATGAAAGATATTCCAAAATTTTCAAAAGGGTTACCCGCAAAGCATACCTTGCATCTCCTCTGAGCGAGTTTCTGGCGACAATTGTTGTAATGATACTGATGTATTTCGGGGCAAGACTTGCGTTAAGCGGTACGGGCAATATGACTCCTGAAAGACTAATTACCTTCGTGGTTGTTTTTTCTCAGATAATTCCGCCGGCCAAAAACATCACCACGGGGTATTTTATGATTCAGAAGGGACTTGCATCAATAGAAAGACTCGATCAGATGCTCAATGCAGATGAAAAGATTAAGGAGAGGGAGGATGCATTTCCTCTGGATTCCTTTAAGGATTGCATAGAGTTCCGGAACGTGTGGTTCTCCTATGGTACAGAACCCGTACTGAAAGACATAAGTTTAAAGATAAGAAAGGGCCAGACAGTGGCTATTGTCGGAAAATCTGGAAGCGGGAAGTCAACTCTTGTGGACCTGATCCCAAGGTTCATGGATGTTGACAGCGGAGTCATTCTGATAGACGGTATTGATATCAGGGATGTTAGAATCAGGGATCTCCGCAGTATGATGGGCATAGTCAGCCAGAATCCGATTCTTTTCAATACATCCTTTGTCGAAAATATAGCCTTCGGCCTTGATAATTTTTCGATGGAAGAGGTTGAGAATGCTGCCAGAATTGCGCATGCACACGAGTTTATTATGGAATCGGAAGAAGGTTATAATACCATTTTGGGAGAAGGTGGCTGTAAGCTCAGCGGAGGCCAGCGCCAGAGGATAAGCATTGCACGCGCCGTAATGGCCAATCCTCCGGTTCTTATACTGGACGAGGCCACCTCATCGCTCGATACAGAGTCGGAAAGGCTCGTTCAGGATGCCATTCTCAGACTCATGAAGAACCGTACCTCCATCGTCATTGCCCATCGTCTCTCAACAGTCCAGAATGCAGATTTTATAGTGGTTATGGACAACGGAAAGATTGTTGAGTCAGGCACTCATAACGAACTTATACAGCGCGAAAACGGATATTACCAGAGGCTCCGCAGCTTCCAGATAATATGACAGGCCTGCCTGTTAACCAACAGAAGAATAATTGTGTGAAGATATTATCATCAGTCTTTTATGCAGCGAACCTGCAGGCCGGTTCTTTTATCAACAGCGTAATTGTCACAATCAGCCAGATCAAAGAGAAGCCCGACATGATATGCGTAAGAGGATGTTGACTGTGTTGATGTCCAGAAACCGGTTATATACCTGAAATCCTTAAATACTCCCTGATAATTTATATAACCTGCCCCTCGTCCGGTAAAGCCCGACTGGTTGGAAGCTCCTCCGTTGGGTGAATTCCAGTGGGCTGTTCCTGTCTCTTTCATTTTGCCCCCGGCAACTGATGATCCTCCAAGGGCTGTGATCATATCAATATATTCCTGGTTGGAGGGTACATGCCACCCTTCCGGACATAATTTTCTTGAGTCGGCTACTGCGTACCAGTTGTATAACCTTCCGTACACCGGAGCATTATCGGCAGAATTATCAACATTTATGTATGCTGCAGTTGTTGTGGCTGCCCAGGCAGTACCTGCAGCTACAAGCGGAATTGATGAACCGTCACTGAATTTGGTAGTGCGCAGCGACTCAGCCATCCAGGTCTTCCCCGCAATGGTGACAGTCTTGTAGGTATTCCCCTCCACATCGGTAACAGTCATCTCATCTTTACTGCAGCCTGAGCAAAACAGCAATCCTGACATAATCATAATCAAAGATGAATATCTGATATTCATAGCAGTATATTTTAAATTATTACATTTTTGGTTCGCTCAAAAATAATAAACGGAATAAAAAAAACAATTTTTGCTGTAAATATCATATGCGGTATCAGATATCAAGAAAATAAATTTCGTATTATATTTGTGAATGAGGGATGTTAGCTCAGCAGGTTTAGAGCGCTTGTTTCACATACAAGAGGTCACTGGTTCGAGTCCGGTACATCCCACATACCTGTGGTTACAAAAAATTGTTATCGTGAAATCAGTTGATTTCCCGGAAATTTCATGTAAAGACTTTTTAAAGAATTTCTGCACCTACACCGGAAAAACAGATATCGTATGAGAATAAAAACTTTGTCTTCAGCACTTTTTCTTTCCTTCCTTTCGGCATTATACGGATGCGGCCAGCAGTCTCAAGGGACTAAAGCAGAAATGAAATGGTCAGTCAGGATGGCCAATACTGTTATGGCCTCGGCCGACAGCCTGATTCATTACGTAAGCGGAAAACCCAAATGGGCATACGATGTGGCGTTTCTCGGAATGGCAATTGATAAACTCGGAACAATTGACCCGAAATACTCAAGGTATATGGAGGATTGGGTTAATTACTTTGTTCAGAAAGACGGCTCTGTTATTGATTATAGGATTGACGAATACAATCTTGACAGAATATTTCCGGGAAGGAATATCCTTACTCTTTACAGGAAGGATCCGCAGGTGTATTATAAAACTGCACTTGACAATTTCATCAGGCAGCTTGAGTCGCATCCAAAAACAAACTCAGGGGGTTACTGGCATAAAAAGATCTATCCGTGGCAGATGTGGCTTGACGGAATATTCATGGGTTCGACATATATGGCGCAGTATGCAAAGGAATTCAATGCGCCTGAGTGGTTCGACATGGCAGTGACACAGGCGAAGATGGTTTATGAAAAAACTCTCGATACCGGCTCAGGACTCTGTATGCATGCCTGGGATGAGAGCCGGACACAGAAATGGTGCGATCCTGAAACAGGTAAATCGCACTATCCATGGAGCCGGGCCATGGGATGGTACACAATGGCAGTGCTCGATATCCTTGAGTGTCTCCCTGCCAGCCACCCGGGCAGAGACAACCTGGTTAAAATCCTTCAGAATAGTTGCGAAGCACTTCTTAAAGTCCGTGATCCCCGGAAAGGACTCTGGTACCAGGTTCTGAATATGGGAGGCAAAGAGGGTAACTACCTCGAAGGATCAGGCTCGGCAATGTATATCTATGTTTTCGCCAAAGGTGCCAGGCTGGGATACCTCGATAAAAAATACCGCGAAATAGCTGCTGATGCCTTTGACGATTTCATAAGGGAACTGGTTACCGTGGATGAAAAAGGAATGGTGACAATACACAATATCTGCGGTGCATGCGGACTGGGAGGCAATCCCTACAGGGATGGTTCCTATGAGTATTATATCGGCGAAAAGAGAATTGACAACGATACTAAAGGTGTCGCACCCTTTATACTGGCTGCACTGGAACTGGACAGGTAAAGGAAAAGGTATGGCACTGTGCTTTATATCCCGAACAGCCTGCAGATGTGCCTGTGGTATATATTATTGTAAACACAGTCCGAGACAACTTTCCTGTTTTTATCAAGCAGTTTAAGATATTCATCCAGATTATTGGCAGCAAGCTTATAGCCTACATGTATTAACTGCCGCAGATCCGGATTATAACCGGTTTCTTCCTGATCATGGATCAATGAAGAAGCAAGTTTTTTACTGTCCCACTTCATTACTGCTTCAGGAGAGGGGAGGCGTTCTTTCTTTATTTCGATAACATCCGCATATGGAGCACAAAGTTCATCAATCTTTTTATAGGCCTCTTTGTACATTTTTTTGACAAAAAGAAGTGCTTCACCGCCGGCCAATGCCAGTCCGGTGACCTCTTCGAGCCATGTTGTGCCGGCAGTCTTCAGATGTATTCCGGCATCATGTTTTCTTATTATCTTTCCGATGTAAGGGTATATTGCAAATTTATCAGACCCTGAGTGAACGCTTATTTTGAGATTTTCAGGAAGTTTAAACTCCTTAATGGCTCTTTTAATTACCAGGAGGTCCGATTCGAACTCAATAGCAAAAAGTTCCGGGTCCCCTACGTAATCGACTCCCTTATTAAATCTTCCCTGAAATTTCGGTGCAATTGTCTGGAGAGGTATCTTTTCTGTACCCAGCATCATCAGTATAAAAAAGAGTTCGGCAGGAGACTGTGACTCGGGAACTTCATCCATTGAAACTTCTGTTACGAAATTCCCCGCACCCTTCATATGCTCGATTTTGCGATATATTACTCCTGCCATTTTTGAAGCGAACAGGTATTTTTCTGCCACCTCTCGCAGGTAGGGGATTGTGATTATGAAAGGTTCTTTTATTCCTGGGATCAAAAGTTTTCCTTTAAATTTTTCTGCCTTCCTTATGAAGGCTTCTACATCCTCTTCGCCGGCTTTTTGTCTGATATATGCGGCAACATCAATGGTAAAGAAATCAGATGCTTCAATGAACCTGTTAACCGTATCGAAGTTTATATGATCGGCATCAACAAAATAGGGTTTTCTGTATTTCAGGGCCTTGACTGCGGCATCGGCCTCTTTTCTGACATCACCGGGCTGTGTTCCGATAATAAGATGTTCGCGGTTAGATTTGTTCCACACAGGTGTAATTTCTATGCCTTTTTTTTCTGCATCAATAATGGCTTTAAGCTGGGCCTCTGCCTGACGGCCGAACCTGTCGCCCAAACCCATTGAGTATTTTCCGGGTTTTTTCATACTGAAATATTTTGATATTTACGGTTGCATAAAAACCTCATTTTTTACCGGTTACATCTTATTTTAAAATTCGAGCAGTAAATAAAGGGGGTTTTATGAAATTAATTCTGACTGGTTTTGTATCAGTGACTGTTTATAAAGAAATCTACATTTTCACTTGTGACGATATCGACAGGAAGATAATCAAGTTTATCGGGCACCTTATTCAGGGAGAGATACTCAAAAAGTTTTTTCACTGCCCTGTAGGTCTGCTCTTCGGGCCGCTGCCCGATCAGAAATCTGATTTTTCCTTCCTTGAGGCAATCTACATTATTGTCGAGGAGATCATATCCTATAATGTTTATAGTATCATTTCCGAAACCATATGAGTATTCGGCAATCTTATATGATTTTGACCCTGTGACAAAAATGGTTGAGATATCGCTGTACTTCTGAAACACTTTATCAAGAGATTTCTTGACCACCTGCTTGTCAGTAGACGGAATATTGAGTTTCAGTGTTTTTCTTTTCCTGTGACTTTTATCTGAAAAGTAACTGATAAAACCGTCCGTCCTTTTATTAAGGTGGTGCATATTCCTGAGGTTTTTTGCTATGTTCACAACCAGAATATCCTTGTTCAGGGGAGTTACAAGATCTGCCAGCTGACCGGCTACTCTTCCGCTGCTGAAAATATTCTCCCCTATATAAGCCAGAAAGTTAGTTTCGGTCAGGAAGTTGTCGACAAAAACAAACGGGATTTTTCTCTTTCTCAGAATGGAGCAAAAGGCGATAGATTCATTTCTGAAAACAGGGGCAAGAAGTATTCCGTCAAAGTTTTGTTTAATGACCTCGTCAGCTCTCTTCTGAAAGCTCTTTTCATTGTTCAGGTCGAATGTATATTGTCTGAGTGAGACGGGGAACTGGTCGAGTTCAAGCATAGCTTTCTCCATCCCTTCGGGATGCTTTACCCAAAACGAGTTTTCGGTGGTAGGAAAGGGCAGCATTGAAATAATATTAATTCCCTTTCTGGTTTTAAGTGCTCTGGCCATTATATTCGGAGAATAATTTAACTCTCTGGCGGCTTTGAGCACTTTCTCCCTTGTTTTTTCAGCCACCTGACCTCTGCCGTGCAGCACTCTGTCGACTGTTCCGATAGAAACACCTGTTCTGGCAGCTATGTCCTTAAGACGTGCTTTTTTACTGAACATAAAAATGAGGAATTTTTCGTGTCAGATTTCCACAATCTTCTTTTTAGGAGCAAATACATTCATAATTATCCATGCCAGTATATATGCGCTTGCAGCTATTGCAAACATTATCACGTACCCGGTTTCGACATGGCCGGCCTTTTTATAGAGATCAAGTATAAATCCGGCAAAGTATGATACACCGAGTCCTCCCAGAGCACCTGCCATACCGCCTATACCTGTAACGGAGCTGACTGCTTTTTTGGGGAATGAATCGGATACGGTTGTGAAGATGTTTGCCGACCAGGCCTGGTGCGAAGCAGCAGCAAGTGCTATCAGGCATACAGCGCCCCAGGTACTTATGGAGGGAGATGATGCGAAAACTATTGGTGTAACAAGCAGTGCAAAAATGAGCATTGTGATGCTTCGTGCCCTGAATGGGGTCATCCCTTTCTTTATCATATAGGATGAGAGCCATCCGCCGAAGATGGAACCGACTGTTGTGGCTGTATAGATAAATGCAAGAGGCAGCCCGAAAGTCTTTATGTTAAGTCCGGTTCCCCTTACTTCTGCCAGCCACCCCGGAATCCAGAAAAGGTAAAACCACCAGATAGGATCTGTCATTCCTTTACCGATAAAGAAGAGCCATGTCTGCCTGTACTTAAGCAGGCTGAACCATGAGACATGCTCATTTGTGACATTTTGTTCCTCAGGATCGGAGTGTATGTAATCGTATTCTGTTTTTGAGAGCGATTTCTTTCTTGCGGGGACTTCATACATCGTGAACCAGAATATCAGCCAGATAAAGCCAACTGCACCGGTTATGATAAATGCAGCCTGCCAGCTCCACACGGCAACAATTGCCGGAACAGCGAGAGGGGCAACGATTGCCCCGACATTGGTTCCTGAGTTGAGTATTCCGAAAGCAATTGCTCTTTCCTTTTTGGGAAACCATTCTGCTATACTTTTATTTGCTGCCGGGAAGTTTGCCGATTCCCCCAGTCCCAGTAACGATCTCCAGAATCCGAATCCGAGTGCCCCTTTTGCGAGGGCATGGCCCATGGCTGCTATACTCCAGAAGATAACGGCTATTCCGTATCCCAGTTTTGTTCCCCATTTATCAATAAGCCTTCCAGTTAAAACCATTCCGAAAGCATAGAAGAACTGGAAGGCCATTACTATATGTGAATAAGCTTTTTCCCCGATGTCAAGGTCCGACTCGAGCAAGGGTTTAAGAATACCTATTACCTGCCTGTCGAGGTAGTTGATAGTTGTGGCAAAAAAGATAAGGGCACAGATAGTCCATCTGTAGTTACCGATTTTTTTTATTGTTTCAGTCATAATTATTTGGTTGGTTGGTTTATTATCTGTCTGTTATCTGATATTCAGAATAGAATAATTTGTACCGGTTTCGTGCTTAATGACTGGATACGGTTCATGTTTTACACGTTATAGGTAGTTGAGGCTGTGGTTCCGCCTCTGCCTGTCCAGTTGGTATGGAAGAATTCTCCCCTTGGTCTGTCGGTTCTCTCGTAGGTGTGGGCTCCGAAGTAATCTCTCTGGGCCTGGAGAAGGTTGGCCGGAAGTCTTTCACAACGGTAGCCGTCGTAGTAGTTTAGTGCCGATGCCATTGCGGGTACAGGGATTCCGTTCTTAACAGCTGTTGCAACAACGTTTCTCCATCCTGTCTGTGCTTTCAGTACTTTTTCCGTAAAGAAAGGATCGAGGAGAAGATTGCTGAGAGACGGATTTCTGTCGAATGCTTCCTTTATTTTACCGAGAAATACCGATCTTATTATACATCCCCCTCTCCACATAAGGGCAATGCCACCGTAATTCAGGTCCCATTTATATTCGTTACCGGCCTCTCTCATCAGGGCATATCCCTGGGCGTAGGAGACTATTTTGCTGGCATACAATGCTTCCCTGAGTTCATTCAGGAAGATATTGCGGTCACCGGAAAAGAGTGGTTTTGGTCCTGCCAGGATTTTTGATGCTGTGACCCTCTGGTCTTTGATAGCCGACAGGCATCTTCCGAACACAGCTTCGACTATCAATGTAAGTGGTATGCCAAGGTCGAGAGCAGTTACCCCGGTCCATTTTCCGGTTCCCTTTTGCCCTGCGGTATCGAGAATTTTATCAACCAGTGGCTGGCCGTCAGTATCCTTATAGGCAAGGATATCTCTTGTGATTTCGATCAGGTAGCTGTTCAGTTCGCCTTCATTCCATTCTTTGAAAACAAGGTGCATTTCATCGGGTTTCATTCCAAGCAGATCCCTCATTATCTGGTATGCTTCGCAGATGAGCTGCATGTCGCCGTATTCGATTCCGTTATGTACCATTTTAACGAAATGGCCGGCGCCGTTCTCACCCACCCAGTCGCAGCATGGGGTTCCGTCTTCGACTTTGGCGGCTATTGCCTGGAAAATGGGCTTCACTTCGGGCCAGGCTGCTTTTGATCCGCCCGGCATAATAGACGGCCCCAGGAGAGCACCCTCTTCTCCTCCTGAAACGCCGGTACCGATATAAAGAAGCCCTTTGCTTTCCACATAAGCTGTCCTGCGGTCAGTATCGGGAAAATGGGTGTTACCCCCGTCGATTATTATGTCACCCTTTTCAAGATATGGAATAAGGAGTTCAATCATATCATCAACGGCTTTACCTGCCTTAACCATTATCATTATTTTTCTGGGTCTCTTCAGTGTTGCAACCAGTTCTTCAATTGAATGTACCCCGGTTATATTTTTGCCCTTAGCCCTCCCGTTGATGAAATCATCAACTTTCTGAATGGTCCGGTTGTAAACCGTAACTCTGAAACCCTTGCTTTCCATATTGAGAACCAGATTTTCTCCCATCACAGCAAGGCCTATAAGACCAATATCATTTATACTTTTCATTTTTTTATCTTTTAAATTTTACCTTTTACCTTTTTTGAAGCCTTTCCTTCGATGCCCACAGACCTGTTGCAGGATTCGAAATATAGTATATTTCTTCGCCGCCCGGAAGAATATTATACCCGTCTTTCAGTTTTGACGGATTGTATTTCATTGTCATATCATTTATATCTGCATAATTAAAACCTGCAGATTCAATCTCCTCTCTGGTAAGAATACCGGGGCAGAGGGTTACGGAGAATCTGCCTTCGGTACTTCCGTGGATAAGGTGAGCTGCAGCACCCAGGTTTCTGCGGAGTTCCTCATTTTCCTCAACTGCTTTCAGGGTAGCGGGTGTTCCGCGGTAGCCGTATTTTCTTACAAGCCTGTCGATCTCTTTGTCCTCTCCAAACTCCCGCAGTCCGGGTGCCAGTACGATCAGTTCCCCGTTGTCTGCCATAGCCATTCTGGTACGGTAAATACTTTTATTTCCGAGCCAGGTACTTTTAAACTCACCATGATCGAGGTAAACCACTACCTTTCTGAGGGGTTTCCCGGTAACGGTGAAATTCACTTTGAGGGAGAGGTCGGAAGCCAGCATGAAGACCTCGTTATTATCTCCTATAAAAAGGCCCCTTGTAACAAGCCTTCCTGTTTCGTCGCGTCCAACCACAGTAAGTACATAAATAATCGGGATATCTTTAAGGTATATGGATGCTGCGTAATTCAGAAGTTGCCTGACAGGGTTATCTGCTTTGCCGAGCAGACGTTCCATTCCGTAAACTGCACCGATATAATGGCTTTTGTTAATGCCTTCTGAACCTCCGGTACCTACAAGGATATTTTTGGTATAGTTTGCCATACCGGTTACCTCATGAGGCACTACCTGTCCCACAGAGATCACCAGGTCGTGTCCTCCATGCCTGATCAGTCTGTTTACCTGGGCAGGCCATGCATATCTTATCTTACCTTCAGTAATTTCAGCAATATAATCCTCCTCTATAACACCAAGAGTGACAACCTCATTTCTCCAGTCGTGAACCCTGAAAAGGTTTTTGGGAACCCCGGGAAACATTTTATCCGTTTCCTCTTCAGTCATCGGCACATGTGTTCCGAGAGCTGGAAGGATATCGGTCAGGTTTTTACCGTAATATTCATAAATAAGTTTTGTAATGTCACCGGCACGTGAATGGATTCTTGTAATATCGGGAGGGACGGCCAGAACTTTTTTTCTTCTGCCGATTTTATCGAGAGCGGTATAAAGACCATTTTTCAGGTCATCATTTGTGAGAACCGTTGTTGCCGAACCTGTTCCGTAATATATCATTCTTTCTTTTTTCTGTAATATTATTCTTTAGCTCTTCCGACATCTCAATTAATTCCCCGCAAGGTTTGAAAGATTTTACCGGATCCTTTCAGAGCGGAATAGAAGGCAGAAAATATCTCCGTTTTTACACTCCGCTGTATGCGCTGAAACCTCCGTCGACGGGGATTACTACTCCTGTAATGAATGATGACATATCAGACACAAGAAAGAGCAGAGTGCCGTTAAGTTCCTCCGGCATGCAGTATCTTCCCACAGGGGTTCCGTCAATAATCTTTTTTCCTCTTGGTGTAAGTTCTCCGGTCTTTTCATCAATAAGAAGGAACCGGTTCTGATTGGTAAGAAGGAATCCGGGAGCAATGGCATTTACCCTCACACCGGTTTTTGCAAAGTGGACTGCCAGCCATTGTGTAAAATTGTTAATGGCTGCTTTGGAGGCAGAGTATGCCGGAATCTTTGTAAGAGGTCTGTAGGAATTCATGGATGAGATATTTACAATAACCCCCGATTTCCTGTTTACCATATCCCTTCCGAAGACCATGCATGGCAGAAGGGTTCCTTTGAAGTTGAGATCAAATACTTTATCAAATCCCTCAGGTTTTAGTCCGAAGAAAGTGTCTTCGGGATTTTCAATGCCTGATTCAGGTATCATTTCCAGTTTTGTGGTTGCTGCGGGGGAATTTCCGCCCGCACCGTTTACCAGTATATCGGGTATCCCGAGTTCGGTAATAATTTTTTCCCTGGCTGATTCAAGAGAGTCTTTGTCAAGCACATTAGCTGCGATACCTATGGATGAAATGTTATATTCATTTCTTAGTTCTGCAGCTACTTTTTCTGCTGCATCCCTGTTAAGATCGAGTACTGCTGTTTTCACTCCCTGTGACGCAAGGGCTTTAGCCATGCTGGAGCATATTATACCAGCTCCGCCTGTTATGATGGCAACTTTATTTTTAAGATTTAGCATATCTTTTAATCAGTTATTAATCAAGCAATAAGTTCCTTTCATATTCCAAGGTGTTCTTTTGCGTTCCGGTAGCTGATACCTTCAACAATCATTCTTAGCAGGCTTTCATCGGAGGGGATAAGTCCTTTTTCCACCTCTTCGCCGATGAAGTTGCATGCCAGTCGCCTGAAATACTCGTGTCTCGGATATGACATAAAACTTCTTGAGTCGGTCACCATCCCTATGAATCTTGAAAGCAGTCCGAGGGCCGATAAATCCTTCAGATGTTTTTCCATACCGGCTTTCTGATCGAGAAACCACCAGGCAGCACCGTACTGAACCTTAACGGGAATGGTTCCGTCGTTGAAATTACCGGCCATTGTTATCATCACCTCGTTGTCGGCCGGGTTTAAGTTATACAGAATGGTTTTTGCAAGCTGGTTATTTTCATCGAGCATACTGAGGAAGCGTGACATTTTAAGGGCATCCTGGGGTGATGCAATTGAATCCCAACCGGTGTCAGGCCCCATCAGCCTGAACATCCTGAGATTATTGTTTCTCATGGCTCCCACGTGAAACTGTTGTGTCCAGCCGCGGGCATGATTCATTTTGCAGAGCTCTGCCATTACCGCACACTTATACTTTTCCGGATCGCCGTCGTTGAGAGGTTTCCCCTGAAGCATTCTTTTTACAATGCGGTCAATTTCATCTTCATTATATTCTGTATAATAAAACCTGTCAAGACCATGGTCCGACTGCCTGCACCCGTTATCGTGGAAGAACTTATGCCTTTTATCGAGTACCTCAACCATGCTGCTGAAATCCTTAATCTCAATACCGGCCGATTTTCCGAGTTTTTCGATGTATGCCCTGTACTGGCTGTTGTTTTCGATTTTCAGAACTGCATCCGGTCTCCATGTGGGCAGCACTTTTACATCAAAATCAGCCTTCATCTGCATATGGTATTCGAGAGTGTCGGCCGGATCGTCGGTAGTGCATATTACCTCGACATTCATTTTTTTAATAAGCGACCTGGTGCTGAAAGCTTTATCCTGCAGCATCTCTGTAGCCTTATTGTAAATCATGTCGGCTGTTGCAGGCGACAGCAGGTCGAAGATCCCGAAGTAACGTGCAAGTTCAAGATGAGTCCAGTGGTAGAGGGGATTGCCTGCGGTATAAGGAACCGTTTCGGCCCATTTCCTGAATTTTTCAACAGGAGTGGCATCGCCTGTGCAGTATTTTTCGGGTATGCCGTTGGTTCTCATGGCACGCCATTTATAATGATCTCCCTCGAGCCAGATCTGAGTAAGGTTGTCGAACTGTCTGTCGGCTGCGATCATCTGCGGGGAGAGGTGGCAATGGAAATCTATAATCGGAAGATTCTCAGCATATTCGTGATATAGTCTTTTTGCTGTGCTGTTAGTCAGCAGAAAATCATTGTGGATAAAATCTGACATTTTTATATAAAAGTTTTTCCGGGTGAAATTTATAAATTAAATTTACGTTAACGAACACGAAAGTATAAAATATACTATATTTCGCAAAAAATCTCAGAGGAAAATACATTGTTTTAGGTATTTATTTATTTAAAGGAAAAGTAATCAAAACTGAATTTATGAAAACAGAAGTACGTTATGCAGTTCATCCATGTGATTTTAAGCAATATGACACTGATAAGATCAGAAAGGAATTTCTGATTGAAAAACTTTTTGAAAAGAATGAACTGATACTTGTATATTCAATGTACGACCGGTATATTGTTGGCGGGGCAATGCCGGCTGACAGGCCGGTAAAACTCGGATCATTTGCCGAGCTGAAATCGGAAAATTTTCTTGACCGCCGGGAGATCGGAATCATTAATATCGGAGGCAACGCGGAAGTACGTACCGATAACGGAGCGTTTATTATTGGTTTAAAGGAAGCACTTTACCTTGGCAGGGGTACGACAGGTGTGGAGTTTATCTCTGTTGATCCGGGCAACCCGGCAAAACTTTACATCAACTCCGCACCTGCCCATCATCAATATCCTTCGCGAAAAGTAACACTTGCCGATGCCGAAGTTGTTGTTATGGGCGCCCATGAACAGTCGAACCATCGCACAATTAACAAATTGCTGGTTAACAGTGTTATAGAAACATGCCAGCTGCAGATGGGAATGACTGAACTGAAACCGGGTAGTGTATGGAACACCATGCCTGTTCATACACATGCCCGCAGAATGGAAGCCTATTTCTATTTTGAGGTGCCGGAAAAACAGGCTGTTTGCCATTTCATGGGCGATCCCGACGAGACTCGCCATATCTGGATGGTTAACGAACAGGCCGTCCTCTCTCCTTCTTGGAGCATCCACAGCGCAGCAGGAACATCCAATTATACGTTCATCTGGGGTATGGCGGGGGAAAACCTCGATTACGGAGATATGGATATAAGATATCCCGATACATTAAGATGAATAAGGAATACCGGCCGCCGGGCACCGGTAGCCGGTAGCCGGATGATGGTATAATTTAAAGAAAAGAATTATGAAAGAAGTAAAGGAATTATTTGATCTTACAGGCAAGGTGGCTCTTGTGACAGGTGGAACTCACGGAATAGGGCTGGCAACTGCTATCGTTCTGGGCAAAGCGGGAGCGAGTGTGTGTGTTAATGACCTGAGCAGGGAAAAGCTGGAAATATGTACCGGGGAGTTCAGGAAAGAAGGTTTGAGCGTATACACATTGCAGTTTGATGTTACGGATGAGGCCGATACTCACAGGGGAATATCTGAAATAGAACAAAATGTGGGAGAAACAGATATACTCGTAAACAATGCAGGCATAATTAAAAGGATACCGATTCTTGAAATGGCGGTCGCTGACTATAAAACTGTACTGGATGTCGACCTTGTCGGACCTTTTATCGTTTCAAAACGGGTTGCCCCGAACATGATTAGGAAACGTGCAGGTAAGATTATTAACATGTGTTCGATGATGAGCGTCTACGGTAGAAACACCGTATCGGCCTATGCCTCTGCAAAGGGGGGACTGAAGCTTTTAACACAGAGTATGACATGCGAATGGGCAAAATACAACATCCAGGTAAACGGAATCGGTCCCGGATACATTGCGACTGCTCAGACGGCGCCCATAAGGGAGGGAAATCATCCTTTTAATGACCTTGTAATGACCCGTACACCGGCCGGCAGGTGGGGCGAACCGGAAGATGTCGCTTACGCAGCCCTCTTCCTGGCATCCAAAGCCAGTAATTTCGTAAACGGCCATATACTATACGTCGACGGAGGAATACTGGCCAACTTCGGGTATGTAAAAGGGGAAAATGAAACATCCTGAAAATTTCGCGATTTAACCTTTTTAAGCTATATTTTGCTTCAGGTATTTGATTTATTAACAGTTTTTGTTAATTTTATCGGAATACCCTGCAAAATATCAGACTGATGACCTCATTTCCTTTTAAAAGAAAAAAAACCGGAAAAGAGTCAGGTGCTGCTTCTGTCAGGCCCGATAATAGTATACCTTCAGAAACATCCGGAAGGTATGAATCTTATGAGGCAAAAAACAAATCCTCCACACTCAGGAACCTTAAAGATTTTGAGGATATCTTCGACACTGTAAGCGAAGGAATTACTTATACAACCCTTACCGGCAGAGTGGTCTTCGTTAATCGTGCCCTGACCGAAATACTTGAAATGAAAAGAGAAGAGATTGAAGGCAGACATATTTTAGTACTTGCAGAAAAATTACTCGATGCACATAACCTTGCCAGGGTTATGCCTCTGCTCGAACAGATAATTAAAGGTATTAACCCCGGACCATTTATAACCGAGTACAGGGGTAAAATTCTTGAAGTTGAATCAAGGCTTGGTACTGATTCTCGAAGACTTATAGCAACAATCAGAGATATTACAGGAGATATTCAGGGCAGGATTGCTGTTGCAGAAAGTGAAAGCAGGCTTAAGCGGGCTGAACTGGTTGCGTCGCTGGGAAACTGGGAGCTTGACCTTAATACGCAGAGAATGTACGGATCCGAGGGAGCAATGAAAATATATGGCATAAAGGAAAACTACCTTGGATACGAACAAATAAAAAATATTCCGCTGCCCGAATACAGAAAATTACTCGATCAGGCACTTCACGACCTTATTACCGGGCAAAAGCCATATAATGTGGAATTTAAAATCAGGAACCATGAGACGGGAGAAATTCTTGATATTTTTTCGGTAGCTGAATATGATCGTAAGAAAAATGTAGTTTTTGGTATCATCCAGGATATTTCCTACAGAAAAAAGATCGAGAGTGAACTGAAAACAAGAAGTGAGAATTTAAATCAGATGCTTGACCTGAGCCTCAGCCTTTTTGAATCAACTCAGAAGGAAGCTGTTCTTAAAAAGATAATTGACGGTGCTCTCAGAATTGTAAACTGCAACGCAGGTGCGCTCTACACTCTTTCTGGCGATAAACTTTATCTTGAAGCTACTGTACCGCCTTTAACCGATTCATATCCTGAAATTTTCAGGACAGCAGATATTAACTGCCATTTACATATTAAAAAAGCTGTCGATACGGGAAAACCTGTTGTGGTAAATAATTTAGAAGATGAATACCTTACTGATGCAGAAAGGATTATTGTCGATAAAATGAATCTTAAGTCGGTATTATACCTGCCTCTCGTTTCCCCCGGAACCCTTAAAGGTGTTCTGAACCTTGGAAACACAGGTGTTTGTCATGAATTTTCGACAGTTGAGATTTCTCTCGGACAGACCTTTTCAAATATTGCCTCACTTTCCCTCGAGAATGCCCTGCTTGTCGAAAGGCTTACAAATGAGAGAAACAGGGCCGAAGAGAGCGACAGACTCAAAACATCATTTCTTCAGAACATTTCCCATGAAATCAGAACCCCTCTTAATGCAATTGTCGGATTTTCGTCTTTTCTCGGGGATACATCACTTGGTGAAGGTGAAAGGAAAAATTATATCGACATCATAAATCACAGCACCGGCGAGTTGTTATCAATAGTTGAGGACGTATTGAATATATCCCAGATCGAAACCTGGCAGGCAACTCTGAGGGAATCTGAAGTAGACCTTACCAGGATACTTGAAAACCTTTATGTGCAATATAAAACAGAAGCTGAGCGCAGAGGGCTTCAGTTTATTCTTGAAAAGGAAGATTTATCCTCCGGATACAATTCAATCATAACTGATGAAACCAAGCTGTACCAGGTAATAAATTATCTTCTGAGCAATGCCTTCAAATTCACGTTTTCCGGATTTGTGAAACTTAAATGTCTGCTCATCAATAACTGGCTTCAAATTTCGGTATCAGACACCGGCATCGGGATTCATGAGAGTGAACAATCAAGGATTTTTGAAAAATTTTATCAGGTCGATAAATCAGCTACGAGGAAATTTGGCGGGACAGGACTAGGTCTGGCAATTTCAAAGGCATGGGTTAATCTGATGGGCGGAGTGATAAGTGTTAATTCAGAGCCTGATAAGGGTTCTACATTCATTATCCGTATTCCGGTTAAACCCGTCTTTAAGTCAGATATAGTAACAATGCCGCCTCCTGAAAACAAATCACCGGAAAAGAAAAGAATGAAAAGCATCAAGATAATTGTTGCAGAGGATGAGGAAACCAATTATCTCTTCCTTGAAACCATTCTTAAACATGAAGGTTTTTCAGTCCTGCACGCTGTTAACGGACAGGAAGCAGTTGATTTATACACTAAAAACAGAGATGCCAGAGTTATACTTATGGATATTAAAATGCCTTTAATGGACGGGTTGACGGCGACCAGGATAATTCATGATATAGATCCCCGTGTACCTGTTATTGCTCAGACAGCTTATGCATTCCCTGAAGACAGGGAAAAAGCACTTGAGGCCGGTTGCGTTGAGTGCCTGGTTAAACCCTTCAGCATAGAGAAACTTAATTCGATACTTCAGAAATACCTCATGGTTCTCTGAGAAAACTGAATCTCATTTCTTCTCCGGGCAGGCTGTTCGGGCATATTGTTTTACTGCAGCAAAATCCGGACATCCTGAATGGCAGCACCGATAAGGAAGAAGAGAGAATATGATCTCTATTATTTTATATTTACATATTATGTTAATCAACTTACATGTAATTATTATTAGTTTTGAAACCTGAATTTAATGGCTATGGGAAAATATATTGTGACTTTTGGTGAGATAATGATGAGGCTTGCAACACCTGAAAGACAGAGATTTTTGCAGGTATCGGAACTGAAGCTCTCTTTCGGAGGCGGGGAGGCAAATGTAGCAGTATCACTCGCAAACTTCGGGCTGCCGGTTGAATTCATTACCAGACTGCCGGAAAATGATTTCGGCAAAGCAGTATTAATGGAATTACGGAAATATAATGTTGGTACCGGTCATATTATATGGGGAGGAAACCGGCTCGGGATATATTTTCTTGAAACCGGTTCAAATGCCCGTCCAAGTAAAGTTATTTACGACAGGGCTCATTCCTCCATAGCTGAAATTAAACCCGGTATGATTGACTGGGAAAAGGTATTCGCGGATGCTTCATGGTTTCACTGGACAGGTATTACGCCGGCAATATCGCAGGGTGCAGCTGAAACATGCCTTGAAGCTGTCAAGGCTGCAAAGTCAATGGGACTCACAGTATCATGCGACCTTAATTACCGCAAGAACCTCTGGAAATGGGGAAAAACTGCCGGAGAGATAATGCCAGGCCTGGTGGAAAACTGCGATATAATACTTGGCAACGAGGAGGATGCAGAAAAAGTATTCGGCATTAAACCTCAGAAAGCTGATATATCAGCAGGAAAAGTTGAGAGCAGGCAGTTTAAAGAGGTATGTCTGAAACTAAAGGAGAGATTTCCAGGTTCACAAAAAATAATTATCACGCTCCGCGGTTCGGTCAGCGCTGACCATAACTCATGGTCGGGAATCCTTTATAACGGATCAGAATTTTTCCATGCACCCGTGTATCAGATAACACATATTGTAGACAGAGTAGGGGGTGGCGACTCTTTTATGGGTGGACTGATTTACGGATTGATTACCTGGCCGGGAGATGACCAGAAGGCTCTTGACTTTGCGGTCGCTGCTTCCTGCCTGAAACATACCATTCACGGCGATTTCAACCTTGTAACCGTTGCAGAGGTTGAACAGCTTATGAAAGGCGATGCCTCCGGAAGGGTGGTGCGGTGAAATAGTCAATGACTGAATAACGTTACCGTTTTTTTTGGTCAACGTTATTCAGGTATCGGGAGTGACAGGCACCTGTCGCCCCGTCGCTCATAGCATTGTATTAAAAAGTAGAGACAAAATGCCGTAAACAAGTTATTGCCCGCAAGGCATAAGGTAATGTAACCCTGCGTAATTCCCATTACGGTTATATACTAATATATTTATTAATCATGGAATTGGATCATAAAATTCAAAAAGAAACCGGGGATCATAATCAGTTAGTGTTTTTTCAAGGATATCCATATATTCTTCCCTGAAAGATTTTCTGGTATGATGAATTTCCTGATTTTTAATGTAATTAAATACCCTTTCAATTTGTGATTTGCTATATGTGAAACCACCATATCCCTCCTGCCATAAAAATTTTCCAGGTATCAATCTGTTATTGTTAATGAATAATGAACTACCCCGTTTTATTTCGTATACGGTATCAGAAACTGAAATTGTGGGGTTCATACCGTAAAAAATATGTACGTGGTCTGATACACCATTAACAATTATTGGTTTTTGTTTCAGGCTTGTAATAATGCCACTTATATATTCAAAAATGCGTGGCCTTAAATCGTTTCGCAAAAGATTTTCTCTGTTTTGCACAGCAAAAACAAGCTGTACATACAATTGGGTAAATACACCTGGTTTCATATAATTTGTTTTTAGAAATGCAGCTCTCCAAAAATAAATAAATTATTGTTTCCAGACCGTATCCCCTGCGGGGTATTTATTCCGTATCCCCTACGGGGAATGCCAATGAATTGTTAAACGTATCATCTACAATACCATAACCCCTACGGGGTATTTATTCCGTATCCCCTACGGGGAATACCAATGAATTGTTAAACGTATCATCTACAATACCATAACCCCTACGGGGTATTTATTCCGTAACATTCTATGGCATTATTTGATGTCATTGCCCGTAGGGCATACGGTATTGTAGATTGAATTGACACCCCAGCCATTATAATTGCCTGTAGGGCATACGGTATTGTAGATTGAATTGACACCCCAGCCATCATAATTGCCCGTAGGGCATACGGTATTATGATGTCA